>VYLR01000015.1_pt1 | contig 218189 bp, 204 predicted proteins | sample 5114291 | NCBI WGS metagenome assembly VYLR01 (sample SAMN12291774, study PRJNA351875) | freshwater metagenome | isolation source: freshwater lake | place: USA: Michigan, Lansing Lake | collected 2013-08-14 | reverse complement strand
CGGCCCCGGCGGCGACCCCATGGGCCCCATCGGCAACACCGGTGCCTTCGTCCCACGCTCTGACGCCACCGCAGCCGGCGCCGCAGCCCGCACCAACCCCAATAACTGGAACGATACCCGCGATAAAGCCGTCTCACGCTCCCTACGGGGCACCAAAAACTAAAGCTATATCAATGGTCTTCAGATGCAAAGAGAGCGGCCGAACCGGGCCGCTCTTTTCAATTTGAGCTTGTAAATCCAGCCGCTTCACCACCTTGTGATCAACAATCGACCAAGTGTAAGCCCAGACCATCTTGAGCGTGGAGTGGACCCTGCTAGTGCAGGAGCATGATCCAAGCAGTGCAAGCAATCAGGCTGAAAACGCAGATCCTTGCGATGCTCTTCTACCTCCCCGCCTGCACCCCAGCGACAGGCCCAGGCCCTGCAACGGACAAGACAGCCATGCAAAACCCCGTCTATCACTTTGAAATTCCCGTTACAGACATAGAGCGCGCGATCCAATTCTATCAAGATGTGCTGGGCTATAAACTGACCCGCCAACAAGTCGATGGCTATGAAATGGCCTTCTTCCCGCGTGCTGACGGTAAACCCGGAGCCAGTGGGGCGCTGGCAAAGGGTGATGCCTATGTGCCGTCCAAAACCGGCGCGATTATTTATTTTGATGTGCCAGATATCGACCCCGTTCTGGAAAAGGCCACGGCCCGTGGGGCAAAAATCCTCTATCCCAAGAAGTCGATTGGTGAGGCTGGCTATGTCGCCGAGATCGAAGACAGTGAGGGCAATCGTATTGCCCTCAACGCTACAAGTGATTGACGCGCCGCAGCTGCATTGTCCAGGCCTGCCGCGCGCCGACGAGAAGATGACTTAAGAGGCTTTCCCCTCCTTGGTCGGAGCCGCCTCGCCTTCTTGAAGCAAGCCAGCCAAGCCTAATTGGGCAGGACCACCGCTTCCAAGGCCGACCTCTTTTAAAATGGAGTCGATCAAGGGTGCTTGAGCGCGATAGCGCATGGCACTTTGCACCACTTGGTCAGCCAGATTGCCATTGCCCTGGACCTGCTCACCCGACGAACCAGCCGGCCCATTCAGGCCAGAAACGTCGACCACTTTGATCGAGTCAATGTTCTTCAAAGGCTCTACCGACGCGGCAATGATCTGATCCAACTTGGCAATGAGGGACTCGCGAATCCGCATCGCCACTTGCTCTGGACTCATCACATTGGCAGCTTCGTTGATGGCGCGTTCGCCTTCGGCCTGCACAGCAAAGCGCTTGGCGTCTGCCTCTGCCCGGATCGAAATTGCTTCAGCCTCACCCATGGCGATCAGCTTGGCGGCTTCCGCTCGGTCTGTCGCAGCGATTTTCTCTGCTTCAGCTCCGACCTTGACTGCGATGGCGTCACGTTCAGCCAAGCGCGCCGCTTCAATCAATTCAATGGCGCGGTTACGTTCAGCAACTTCAGTTTCTTGGACGGTTTTGACCTGCTCCTCAGCCCGGATGGCAATCGCGCGCGCCTTGTTGGCATCGGCCTTGGCGACACTTTCTTCCTTCGACTTATTGGCAATCGCGATCTGGCGATCTTGTTCTGCCAATTCCAGCGAGCGCTTCTTCTCCAACTCCGCGGTTTCAGTCGCCCGCAGCGATTCAATCTGGCGTTGTCGGTTAGCTTGTTCCTTGGCGATACGTTCTTGCTCAATATCGCGCTCGGCTGCAATTTTGGCCGATTCTGATTCCCGCGACTTCTCAGCGGTTACAAGGGCAACTTCGGCAGCCTGCTGGGCGCGCATAGTCTGGATTTCGCGCTGCTGACTGAGCGTGGCGGCTTCTTCTTCCAGCTTGATTTCCAAAGAGCGCTTTTGGGTTTCCAAATTCTGACGCTCAATTTCGACCCGCGTATTGGTCTCAATATCATTGCGCATTTTCCGGCGCATCTCGATTTCTTCGGTCAGTTTCGTCAGACCTTCGGCGTCGAACGCATTATCAGGATTGAAGAATTCCCGCGGGGTTTGGTCCAGACCCGTCAACGAGACGGTTTCAAGCTCCAAGCCATTCTTGGTCAGATCTTCTGTTACAGCTTGTTGCACCTTCTGGACGAATTGGGTGCGCTGCTCGTGCAACTCATTCATGGTCAGTTCGGCTGCAACTGAGCGTAGCGCATCGACGAACTTGCCTTCGATCAGCTCTTTCAACTCTTGTGGGGCCATGGTGCGGCGGCCGAGGGTTTGGGCAGCAGCAGAAATTGCCTCCCGGTTTGGGGCCACGCGAACATAAAATTCAGCTAGGACGTCCACACGCATCCGGTCCTTGGTAATCAAGGCCTGCTCGCTGTTGCGTGTTACTTCAAGGCGCAGGGTCGCCATATTCACAGGAATGGTCTCGTGGAGAACCGGCAAAACAAGCGCGCCGCCATTGACGACCACACTTTCACCGCCCAGCCCTGTCCGCACAAAGCTGGTTTCCTTAGAGGCGCGCTTGTACAGGCGAGCGACCAGCACGCCGAATAAGATAAACAGAGCCAGCCCAACGACGACGAGGCCCAAAATTTCATAAAGTGCAGGATTAAACATCTCGCTTTCCTTCCTATGCTTTGCTTGGAAACAGATTTCAGATTTGGGGTGACCGAATGCTTATCGGGTAAGCAAGGGGGTCGCGCGTGTGGCGTAGTAATGAGTGTCGGCCCGCTGCGTGAGCAGCACTTCTTGTCCCTGACTCAGGGTTTCTTCGGCCCTAGCAGGTTCAACCATGACATAATGGTTCTGACCAAACTGGTCGCGGACCCGCGCTTGAGCAGGCGAGCCGCGCTTGGCTTCGCCCAATGTGACCGACGCTGTCAGTCCAACGAGATCCTGTTTGGACAATGCGGTAGTTTCGGTCTTGGGCATCAAGCGGCCCAAGAAACCCCCAATCCAGCGTGTTCCCGGCACTGCGCCCACGAGGGCCAATGGTGCTGCAATACCCATCGACAGTATCTGGCCGCTTACAGCCAATGACGCCTGTTGGATCGCAAGGCCTGTTAAGCCAAAGACTGCGCAAGCGGTTGCAAAGAACAAGGTAAAGGGCAAGCGACCGACATTAAGATAGCCTAAAATGCCACCGTCTGAACCGGTCGCATCACCTTGGCCATCTAGGGAATCAAGCCCCGTTGCGTCCATGGACGAAAGGCCAAGGAGAAGAAGGATCACCTCAACAGCGCATAGAGCAACTGTGAGCAGGAGGGCGCTGTAAAACAGCACATTCTGGCTTAAAAATAAATCAACCAACATCGTTTTGCGTGCGACGGTCACCGCACCGATAAACCGTCATCTCCACAGCCAAATAGATAATCATCCCTGAATAGGCTGCAAGAGGTTGCGTGCAAATATCGATTATGGTCGATTATATGACTTTCAAACCTTCGCGAGCTCGTCGGCAACTTCCTCGCTGGAGGCTTCTTGAGTATGCAGCGCTTCGCGCTCTTGCTGTAGGACACGGAAGACACGCGCCAGATATTCTTGCGTCCAAGCCCCGCGCTCGTCGGCTTGTTGCTTACTGGGTGTGAAGGTTTCGATTTCCTGCCGCGTCAGCACGCCTGATTGCTCCAGTAAGCGCTCCAGCGTGTCCGTACGTTCCCGCACCACTGCTAATTCCTGAGCCAGCACCAGAACGATATTGGTCAGCCGCTCAATATCGGTCTCCAAGAAATAAGGCCGCTTACCTTTCGATTTGGCACCAGCGAGGGTGAGCGGATCAATCTGGCTCATTTCACTGCCCCTACGACATGCCATGCTGCTTTGCGGCCATAATCTTCTTGCTTGGTATCTTCGGCCGCTTGCGGAAAGACGTCTGGATCAACCACCGCAGCCACACCGCCATGCATCAGCTTATCGCGCACAAATCCTGCCGAGACCATCCAACTGTCGAGATCGACTTCGTGCATTTTGGTCCAGAACGGCTCATTATTATAGAATGCATCCCAATCGCGCATGGCCTGCTCAAACAAGGGCATTTCAGGGGTGTATTGCGGTTGCTCGACGTGGAAAACGATCCCACCGGGCTTCAACAGTCGGTGCGTTTCGGCAAAAATTTTCGGCATAGAGGCATAAGAAGTCTCGTGCAGGAACATGCACGAATGGATCATGTCAAAGCTCTCATCAGCCAAATCGGATAGGTCGCTGACATCGCCTTGCACAAAACTGATATTGTCCACGCCCATGGTTTTGGCCCGGGCCAAACCATAGCGCAGCATGGGTGCGCCAACATCAATCGCCACCACCTCGGCATCGGGGAAAGCTTGGGCGATTGGCAACACATTGTGGCCAAGGCCCGCGCCAATATCGAGAATGCGCTTGGGTTTTAAATCCGGAAGCGTCTCTTTCACCCAAGCCGCAATGGCCTGCCCGCCGCCGTCATTATAGCGCCCCAACATACCGCCAGTGGTGGCGAAAATTCCGATGTCATAATTGCACGGCCCTGTCACATCTCCATCCGTCAATTCAGTATGGTAACTTCCGGGCATGCAATGGTGGTCAATTGCCTCGACATAACGAGGCAATGGCAAGTCTGGGTTCAGCTTCAGGCGCGGATCATGTTCCGTCAGGGCTTTGGCCTTTGCGTTGAGTTGGTCTGCTTGGCGAAGTGTAACCCAGCGGCCAGCTTGTTGACGGGTTTCCATCGTGGCGCGGCGCAAGGCGCTCCACCATTGGAACAGCGAATCCTTCAAAAGCGCCTTGCGCACTTCGTGGCGATCCTTGAAACCGCGCCCATTGGCCGCCACGAATTTGGGTTCTACGCGGGCGTCAAAGGCTTCTTTCACGCCCGGCATAATCTGGGTCGATAAGTGTCGGTTCATATGAGCTAAGAAATTGAAACGTGAAATCTCGTCATGGCTCAAGTGTGGATACATGCCATGTTGGCCAACAACCCGGTAATCAGGCGGCCCATCATAGGCGCGGGCAGGCTCTGCTTTGGGCTTATCGCTTACGAGACTGGACATGCTCACATCTCCTTGGCCACACCCTGTGGCCATTTCACTTCTAAATGATATACCTATTGCCAGATGAAAAGAGCGTGGCAACCTGTCGCACAACATTTTTTCGGAGATCACTATGGCAGACAAGCGTTTCATAGGCAAAACAGCGGTTGTCACAGGTTCTGGCCGACGTAAAGGCTTGGGCGAAGCAATTGTGCGCAGGTTAGCAGCGGAAGGGGCGAACATTGTGCTGTCAGACATTGGTCGAGCACGCGATGCGGCCACCGCCGCTGAACATGTTGGCCAAGAAGATGAGATGGCAGCCATTGCGCAAGAGATCGCCGCTCTGGGCGTCGGGGTCACGACCAAGGCTTGCGATGTGCGTATCCCCTCTGAAGTCGATGCCTTGGCACAACATGCAGTCGACACATTTGGTAGCCTCGACATCTGGGTCAATAATGCCGGCATTGGCTACATCATGAAGCCCCTCTTGGAGGTGACTGAAGGCGATTGGGATGCCGTGATCGACGTCAATTTGAAGGGGTGCTTTTTCGGCGTTCAGGCTGCTGCCAAGCGCATGATTGCGGCGGGCAAAGGTGGGCGCATCATCAACATCGCAAGCCAAGCGGCCAAGTCAGGCTTTCCCCATGCCCAAGCCTATACGTCGTCGAAGCACGGCCTAGTTGGGCTTGCACGCTCTGCCGCCGTTGAACTGGGGGTCCACCAAATCACGGTCAACAATGTTTGTCCGAACCATGTCACCACCGGCCTAGGCGCTTGGCAAAATGAGTATTTCTCGAAAGTTGTCGGTGCCGCCTCGGTTGAAGATTATCTGAAAGCCATGGCAGCGCGCATCCCCTTGGGGAGGCCCGGCTTGCCCGAAGACACGGCTGCGGCGGTCGCCTTTCTTTGCAGTGCCGACGCTGTTTATATCACTGGCGAAAGTATGAATGTGTCGGGCGGGGAAGAGCCCCACTAAAAGAGGGGTTCTAAAGTGTTCTTATCTGCAATTTCGATTCTAGTTGCCGACTATGACGAAGCTATCGCTTGGTATTGCTCGAAATTGGGCTTTGAATTGATCGTCGATACGCCGATGGGTGGCGAGAAAAGGTGGGTGGTTGTTGCACCGAACGCTGGAGCCCAAACGCGCATCATCTTAGCCAAAGCATCAGGATCAGAGCAAATCGCTTTGATTGGACGTCAAATGGGAGGTCGTGTGGGCTTCTTCCTGCAGACGGATGCGTTTGACGATACTTATGCAAGAATGGCCAAGCTTGGCGTGGTGTTCCGAGAGGAGCCGCGCAGCGAATCTTATGGCAAAGTCGTGGTCTTTGAAGACTGTTATGGCAATGGATGGGATCTTATTCAGCCCGCCGATTAGTGCCCCGGATCCACAAGCGCGCTGGCTCCTCGATCAGATAATGCGCGCCTGCCGCAACCAGCATTAAGATGCCGGTCATCACCAAAATCGTCACTGGATTAATTGGAATGGGCATCCCCAAAACGCCTGCAAGATTTTGGAAAGCCATAAAAACAGGCACGTGCAGGATGAAAATGGCATAGGACCAGCCGCCAAGTTTCACCATCAGCGGCGCATCCAATCCCGTTCCGACGCCAGATTCTGTCTTTGTGACATCGCGAGCGGCAAGTCCAATGACCAAAAATGCTCCCCCCAGCGCCACCAGTCCAGTGGTAAGCCCAAAGAAGGCGCTCACAATAGCAATCAGCGCCCCGAGAAGGACAATGCGAAAGGCGTCTCGCGCACTTAAATGCCACGTCTCAAACAGGACACGGGCCGCGACACCAACGAACATCACAGATGCCCCTCGCAAGATGCCGAGATCGGCGGTCGACTGGGTCATGGTGCGCCCCAAAAAGAGGCGGAACCCGAGATCGATAAGCAAGACCAGGGCTACGGCTAGCGTGAACAACATGATAGGGCGACTTCTGTAAGCGGACGCGCAGGACAGAAAAATAGGGAACAGCAGGTAGCCAAAAAATTCCGCACTGATAGTCCAGCCGGGGAAATTCCAAACACCGGCACCCGGCACACCCCATGCTTGGACCAGAAGGACGTTGGCAATCAGACCAAGGCCTGTAAAGTTGCGCGCTTCATCGCCTTTCCCAACCAAATGGGCAGCCAGCACCAAGCCACACAGTATGACCAAAGCCAAAAGGTGCAATGGATAGAGCCGGGCGATGCGGGCTCGCATGAAGGTTGGGAAATGAAACTTTGCCTTGCTCCTCGCCCAGTAAATATGGGTCAAGACAAAGCCCGAAAGTACAAAGAAGATATCAACCCGCGCGACGCCAGCCTTCATAATCGGCCAAGAACCAAAACCCGCATGGTCGTACATATCGCCGAGGTGGAAGACCGCGATCCAAATCGACAATAGGAATCTTAGGCCGGTTAAACTGTCGAAGGTTTCAGGACGCGACTGGGTCAAAGCACTTTTCCAATAGGATTTACGAAAACGGTGGGAACCTGCCTCGCACTGAAAAGCGCCCGTCTGACCGCTCTATCATGAGGCGGCGACATGACCTTGACAAGGCCGGAACTGGGCGGCACGTCTCAGGCCTTGTTCTCGCGGACTAAAGGCTCTGCTCATGACCGTCATTCCTTCTCACTTCAGTTGGCCCAAGGGCACAAAACTGGCCGTGTCCTTGGTGATCAATGTGGAAGAAGGCGCAGAGCAGAATATTCGTGATGGCGACAAGGGTCCTGAACCTGTCGATGAATTGGGGGCGGTGCCTAATCGGCCCATGCGGGTCTATGGCAATGAGAGCAATTATCAATATGGCGTCAAAGCTGGTTGGCCGCGTATCCGCGATCTATTTGATACCTATCGTTTTGCACCCACCATCACGGCGGCAGCCTTAGCGCTTGAGCGTGCACCGGAAATTGCCGCCGATATTGTTGCTCGCAACTGGGAAGTGGCGGCCCACGGCTATCGCTGGAGCCATCAGTTCTGGATGGATGAAGAGAAGGAACGCGCCTTCATCACCAAAGCGCGTGACTCACTTTTCAAAACAACGGGTCAAAGGCCACAGGGCTGGCTATCGCGTTATTTGCTAACCGACCAAACACGGCGGATTTTGGCCGAAGAAGGCTTCACCTATCATATGGACGATTATTCCGGTGACATGCCTTTCTGGGACAGCGTCGAGACCACGCAAGGGATTAAGCCTATGCTGATCACACCCTATGCGATTGACACCAATGACATGAAAATGTGGGTCGCTCCGGCCATGCAACCGTGGGATTGGGCAGAATATGCTATCCAAAGCTTTGACGCCCTTTTGGCGGAAGCGCGGCGCGGGCACGCGCGGGTCCTCAACATCGGTCTGCACTTGCGGATTGTAGGCCGTCCTGGCCGAATTGGCGCTTTGGACCGGATCCTTGCCCACATCAAGGCGCATGAGGATGAGGTCTTCATTGCCGGCCGAAATACGTTAGCACAGGCTTTTCAATCGCAAGTCCCCTACAGCGCGTGACGGCCCGCCCGACCTTGCTGAAATGTTACTTGACCGCAATGCTGGCGAGCCTCTGTGTATCAGCCAGTTTTTAACCCGCCGCGCGCTTGCGTTTGGCTTTTTTTGAGTGGAGCGTTTTGATGCGTCGATTGACAAAAGCAGTTTTGGTTTCCCTCATCGCCCTAATGGCACAACCGGCATTGGCACAAATCGCCCCGCTGCCTGGTTTTCCGCAGGACCGCTATAAGGACTTCAAGGCCGACCCGGCTGTGACCTATGGCACGCTGCCCAATGGCATGCGCTATGCGATCAAGAAATGGCCGACCCCGAAGGGTGAAGTAGCCATTCGGCTCCGCATTGCCGCGGGCGCCCTCAATGAAGAGGACAATCAATCCGGACTCGCCCATTTTCTCGAACATATGGCCTTCAACGGTTCTGAAAATGTCCCAGAGAGTGAGTTTGATAAAATCCTAGCACGCGAAGGCTTGGCCTTTGGCCCTGATACCAACGCTTACACCAGCTGGGATGAGACCGTCTATCAGTTAGACATGCCGAAGGCCGAAAAGCTGGAATTGGGCCTATCTATGATGCGCGAGACGGCTGGTCGCTTGACCCTCAACACAGAGGCGATTGATCGCGAACGCGGGATCATCCAGTCTGAAGAGCGTTCGCGTGAAAATCCTGGCTTCCGCCAGTTCCGCGCCTTTGCCGCCCAAGCCCTTGATGGAACCCGCATCCCAAGCCGTTTTCCAATTGGTGACATGAAAGTTATTCGCGATGCCCCGCGCGACCGCTTTGTTGACCTGTATAAGCGCTTCTACACCCCTCAGCGCGCTTTTTTGGTTGTGGTGGGCGACGTCGATCCTAAGGCTGCTGAAGCCCTGATCAAGGCGCAATTCGCCAATTGGGAACAACCCAAAGAAGTCGGTAAAGACCCCGATCTGGGCACGCCCAAGCGCGAACCGGGTTCCGTCAAAGTCTTCCTAGAGCCTCAGCTTGCAACCTCGGTCAGTCTATTCAATGCGAAGGCCTATGAGGCCGAGCCCGACACCAGTGCCAACCGGCGTGAAGATTTGCTGTTGGCACTGGCACACCGCGTCGTGAATACGCGGCTTGAGCGGCTTGCCCGGCGCGAAGGCTCGCCCATTACCAGCGCCTCGATCAGCACTGGCTCATGGTTTAATGCAGCGCGCATTGCGTCGATCGAGACGACAGCAACCAGTCCAGCCAAATGGCGCGAAGCGCTCGACATTGCGGACGGTGAACTGCGCCGCGCCCTTAGTTTCGGCTTTACGGCAGATGAGTTCGCAGTCGCTTTAGCCGACACACGAGAAGGCTATAGTCGCGCGGCAGCGCAAGCCGGGGCAGCGCGATCTGCAGATTTAGTCGATAATATCCTCGGAAGCTTTGGTGATGACGCGGTTTTGACCACGCCCGCCGACGATTTGGCTTGGTTTGAGAAGGTGGCCAGCACGCTGAATCCGCAGGCAGCCTTGGCAGAATTGAAGAAGGCTTGGGGTCAGGATGTGCCGGAATTGTTTGTTTCCACCGGCGAAGCGATCGAAGGCGGCGAAACAGCGGTTAAAGCTGCCTATCAAAGCGTACGCGCTAAACCCGTCACGGCACCCAAGGCCGAAGCCAAAGCGCAATGGGACTATGTGAACTTCGGCCCGAAAGGCACCGCCACAGAGTCGTTCCTTTTGGCGGACTTAGGCGTGACCCAGATGCGCTTTGCCAATCAGGTACGACTGACCGTCAAGCCAACGAAGTTTGAAGAAGGCCGTGTGCGCGTTCAAGTCAGTTTTGGCGAAGGCCAATTGGCGTTGCCGTCTGATCAGCCCGGCCTCCTCTATGCGATTGACGCATCCTACATTGCGGGCGGGCTTGGCAAGCTGGACGCAGATGCCTTGGAGCGTGCGTTGGCAGGGCGCAGCGTTGGGCAAGGCTTCTTCATTGGCGAGGATGCCTTCAGCTTTGGCAGCTCAACTACGGCAGCGGATCTCGGCCTGCAGCTGCAGGTCTTTGCCGCCTACTTGACGGATCCCGCTTGGCGGCCCGATGGCATGGCGCGTCTGAAAGCGTCGAAGGACGCGATTTACCGCCAGATCGACACCACGCCCGGCAGCGTTTGGGGCACACAAGGCGATTACGTCCTGTTTGCTAACAACCCGCGCTTTGCCTTCCCGACGGCAGAACAATTTGACCAATTGACTTTAGACAAGGCCAAATCGGTTGTCGATGCGGCGCGGAAGAATTCCGCGATTGAAATCTTGATCGTGGGCGACACGACGGTAGAGGCCGCCCGTGATGCTGTGGCAGCGACATTCGGTGCCTTACCTGCCCGCGCCGCAACCCCTATTGCCCAAGCTGAAGCCCGCAAGGTTCAATTCCCAGCCGGGCGGGGCACCACCATCTTGAACCATAAGGGTCGGCCAGATCAGTCGCTTGCTATGGTCTATTGGCCGATGCGCGATTATGGCGATGGGCGAGAGGCGCGTGGCATCCGCATTCTGACGGCAATTCTGCAAAACCGGTTGACCGAGGTGATCCGCGAAGAATTGGGTGATACCTATTCACCTGGCATCGACTGGGCCCCATCACGTGTCTTCCCGGGTTATGGCCGGATTGGTGCGCTGGCAGAAGTCAAACCCGAAGATAGCGATAAGGTTCTAGCAGCGATGGAAGCCATTGCGGCCGATCTAGCCGCTGGGAAGATCGATGATGACCTGTTCCAACGGGCACGCCGCCCCTTGATTGCTGACTTTGATGAAACGACGGCTAACAATCCTTGGTGGGTAGGCGCGTTGAGCCAGTCCAGCTTCGACCCACAACGCTTTGTGCGCATCCGGGAAGGCAAGGATCAATATGCGGCGACGACCTTGGAAGACGTGAAAACTCTGGCCAAGCGCTATCTCGATCCGTCCAAAGCACGGCTGATCAAGGTTCTACCCACCCCTGCAGCCAAAGAGGCAAAGGCCCCTTAAATCACGCCAGTCCACAAGACGTCTTCAATTCGACGGGCACCACTGGCCAAAACTGCCAAACGATCAAAGCCCAAGGCCACACCGCTGGCCTTGGGCATTTTCGTAAGCGCTTGTAAGAATTCCTCATCCAATGGATAGCGCTCGCCATAGAGGGCCTGCTTGGCGTCCATATCGGCCTCAAAGCGGGCGCGCTGTTCGTCTGCGTCGGTCAGTTCGCCAAAACCATTGGCGAGTTCTACCCCGCAGACATAGAGCTCAAATCGTTCCGCCACCCTTGGATCATAAGGGTTCTTGCGGGCCAAGGCCGCCTCACTAATCGGATAGGAGTGGAGGACACAAGGCGCGTCAAAGCCAAGCTTGGGTTCAATCTTTTCAACCAGCACTTTTGAAAACACATCTGACCAAGTGTCGGAATCATCCGTCGTAACCCCGGCTTGGCGTGCTTGTGTACGCAGGAGGTCTAGATCATTTTGCCCATCCGGGCTGATGCTGGCTATCAGATCCATGCCGGCATAACGATCAAACGCGTCTGCTAAGCTTAGACGGATCGGTACCGCTTCTGCGGACACCAAATGCCCACGCCAGGCGAAATGGTCGGTTGGAACTGCCGCCGCCGCGACGTGCAGAAGTGCAAGGCAATCCTCAATCACCACCTGCCAGTCGGCCTCTGTCCGGTACCATTCCAGCATGGTGAATTCTGTCGCATGCAGAGGTCCGGCTTCACGATTACGGAACACGCGGGCGAAATCGAAGATTTTCTCTTCCCCAGCCGCCAACAATTTCTTGCAGGCAAACTCTGGGCTGGTGTGCAGATAAAGCGGCGTTGGCGACCCATCGGGGGCTAGCTTGGTTGTTGCAAGACCATGCAAATGGGTCTCGTTGCCAGGCGAGACTTGTAATTGCCCCGCCTCGATTTCGCAAAATCCCTCCGCCTCAAACCAGGCTCGAAGGGCCTTTTTGATCCGGTTGCGTGCCAAAAGAAATGGCCGGCGGTCAGCATGTCGGCCCCTGTCCCACCAAGGGCTGTGCGGTGCATCTGACAGCGTCATGCGTCACCCATTTGGCGGATTGAGCGAGAAAGGTTAGAAGGCGCCCACATCACAAGATTTCCACGCTTTGAACCGAAGTCGGATCAAGGCTCAGCACTGAAAGACAGATTATGGTCAAGGTCATCGCCTCCAGCCTTCGCAAAGGCAATGTTGTCGAACATACAGACAGCAAGCTCTATGTCATTTTAACAACCCAGAACATCCACCCAGGCAAGGGCACGCCGGTGACCCAAGTCGAAATGCGGCGCATCACCGACGGCATTAAAATGACCGAGCGCTTTAAAACCACCGACCAAGTGGAAAAGGCCTTCGTGGAAGAAAGCAAGTTCAACTACCTCTATGACGATGGCACCGCCCATGTCTTCATGAACCCGGACAATTTTGAACAGGTTCTGGTACCCCATGCCGTGCTGGGTGACGATGCGGCCTATTTGCAAGAAAACATGGAAGTTTATCTGACCATTTTCAATGAAACCCCATTGGCTGCCGTGCTGCCAACCCGCGTGACGTTGGAAATCGTTGATACCGAGCCAAGCATGAAAGGCCAAACTGCCTCGTCATCCTACAAGCCAGCTATGCTTTCGAACGGCGTCCGCACCATGGTGCCTCCTTATATTGCAGCGGGCACCCGAATTGTCGTCCTGACTGAAGATGGCTCTTACGTTGAGCGTGCAAAGGACTAAGCTGACGTCAGACTTTTAGTGTGGAGGGTATGCAATGCGCCAAATTCTAGTGTCCGGTTTGGCGCTTTGCCTTGCGGCCTGTGCCGCAGGCCCGGCGGCAACACCCCCAGTCGCGCTGAAGCCTACGGCTGACCTGCCCGAAGCCAAGCCGGCAGGTGAGTGGAAGCATGGCGGCATGATTGCCGCGGCCAACCCACTTGCCGTTGAAGCTGGTCTTGAAATTCTGCGCGCTGGCGGTTCAGCTGTGGATGCGGCGATTGCAGTCCAAACTGCGCTGGGCCTTGTTGAGCCCCAGTCGAGCGGCATTGGCGGCGGTTCCTTCATGCTGCACTATGACGCCAAAACGGGCGATGTAGTGGCTTATGACGGTCGTGAAGTTGCCCCGGCCGCTGCAACCGACCGCCTGTTCCTAGACGAAGCAGGTAATCCACTGCCCTTCTGGACCGCAGTAAAATCAGGCCGCTCACAAGGCGTGCCGGGGGCCGTTGCCATGCTGCACCTAGCATGGAAAGAGCATGGCAAATTGCCGTGGAAACGCAGCTTCCAGCCTGCGATCAAATTGGCAAGCGACGGCTTTAAGATTTCTCCACGCCTCAATACAGTGGCGACCCAACTTAAGCGCATAACCGAGCCCGGCGCAGATGTGGCGTCCTATTTGATGGATGCGTCGGGAACACCTTTTCCTACAGGCACGCTTTTGAAGAATGCCGCTTATGCAGACACGTTGACGCAGATAGCTGAACAAGGCCCAAAGGCTTTCTATGAAGGCCCAATCGCCGCTGATATCGTCGCCCGCTCGGGTCAAGCCCCCATGCCGGGGACCTTGTCGCTAGAAGACCTGAAGGCCTATAAACCCAACAAGCTCCAACCTATTTGCCGCGCGTATCGCGAACGTAAAATGTGCGGCATGGGGCCGCCATCCTCCGGCGGGATCGGGGTTATAGCCACTTTGGGCATTTTAGAGAATTTCGACATGGGGTCCACAGGCCCCAATGACGCACTCGGTTGGCATCGTTTCATCGAAGCCCAGCGTCTGGCCTATGTGGACCGCGACACCTATGTGGCCGACGATCGCTATGTGGCGGTCCCCATCGCAGGCCTCCTCGACGCAACCTATTTGAAGAGGCGCGCGGCTCTGATCTCCGATACGTCGACCATGAAGACGGTTGAGCCGGGCGAGCCGCCGGGTTCGGTGAAGCGTGGCCGGGATGCAACGGGAAATGTGTTTGGCACCACCCATTTCGTCATCGTCGATCAACGCGGCAATGTCGTATCCATGACAACAACGGTTGAAAGCCTGTTTGGCTCACAGCGCATGGTGCGTGGTTTCTTCTTGAACAACCAATTAACCGACTTCTCTTTCCGCAATGTCGATGCGAAGGGCGAGCCAATCGCCAATGCGGCCGCGGGCGGCAAGAAGCCCCGCTCGAGCATGGCACCTACAATTGTGTTCGATAAAGACGGTCATTTTGAACTGGCAGTCGGCTCGCCCGGTGGTAACGCCATCATCGCTTATGTCGCCAAAGCAATGGTGGGCATGCTGGACTGGAACTTGTCGCCACAAGACGCGGTCGCGCTGCCCAATATCGTGGCGCGCTCAATCCCGGTTGCGCTGGACCGCACCCGGGCTAGCCCTGAATTGATCAAGAGCTTAGAGGCTCTCGGCCAAACCTTCCGCGACGGCGGCGGTGCTGAAGGCTCTGGCCTGCATGCCATTCGCTTGACCTCAGAAGGTTTGGTTGGCGGCGCAGACCCACGCCGTGAAGGCGTCGCACGGAAGCCTTAAAGACACGAGAATCCAATAATACACACCTAAAAAGTAACCCCGGGAGCACGGCCATGTTTGAGAAATTGTTTTCCCTAGAAGGCCGTGTCGCCTTGGTCACGGGCGGCTCTAAGGGGATTGGCCGGATGATTGCTGAGGGCTTCTTGGCTCAAGGGGCCAAGGTTTACATCACAGCCCGTAAGGCGGACCAGTGCGTCGCAGCCGCTGAAGAAATGTCCAAGGGTGGGCGCAGCTGTACCGCTATTCCAGGCGATATCTCGACCTTGGAAGGTGTGAAGGCTTTGGCCGACACCATTATGCAGTTGGAGGATCACTTAGACATTCTGGTCAATAATGCCGGCACAATCTGGATGGCACCGATTGAATCCTACCCAGAAAAGGGTTGGGACAAGGTGATGGACCTCAATGTGAAAAGCCCGTTCTTTCTCGTTCAAGCCTTACTAGGTCATTTGAAAGCAGGGGCCAAGCCGGGCCAACCAGCCAAAGTCATCAACATCACTTCGATTGATGGCATCACGGTCAACTCAGTCGATACTTTTGCCTATCAGGCCAGCAAAGCGGCGTTTGCACATCTCACGAAACGTTTGGCAGCCGATCTCATCAAGCACAATATCGTTGTCTCTGCCCTCGCTCCCGGGGCCTTTGCCTCGGACTTGAACACCATTGCGCGCGACCATGGCGAGATGGTGGCTGCAGCCATCCCCGCCAAACGCGTTGGCACGACCGAAGATATGGCCGGCACAGCGATCTATCTCGCCTCTCGCGCAGGCGATTATATGGTCGGCGAGGCGGTGATCATTGACGGCGGGCTGACGGCAATTGGGCGCGGTCAAGGTTGAGAATGTCTCACTTAGTCCGCACAAAATGATAAGATTGCTTTGGAACGGTTCAATGCGCCGCTTTGCTTGCATTGAAGCCGCTTCCGCATTCTGTCGCGTTATTTTGGGTGTCAAGGGCGGCTTCGCCGACGCGCGTAGCGCGGCCCTTGACACCTAAAATAACGCACGGACGATTGAATAGGGTCTTGGCCAAGGCATAGCCGTCGGCAAAGACCCTCCAGACCCTTTCTGAATGCGAGCGCGGCTAGGACGCCTCGCGCGCCGCTGCCAACCGTTCATTCAAGGCGACGCTGGCGCGCGTCTTCACGCTTTCGCTGCGCAATTGCCCACAGGCGGCTAAGATATCGCGCCCACGCGGCGTGCGGATGGGTGCCGAATAGCCTGCGCGATTGACGATATCGGCGAAGGCATGGATCGTCTTCCAATCGGAACATTCATAAGCGGTGCCGGGCCACGGATTGAACGGGATCAGATTGACCTTAGCAGGCACGCCTGAAAGTAGCTTCACCAAGGCGCGGGCCTCGGCTGGGCTGTCATTCACGCCTTTCAGCATCACATATTCAAAAGTTACGCGTTTTGCATTGTTCAAGCCCGGATAAGCCCGGATACCGTCCATCAATTCCGCCAGCGGGTACTTCTTATTGAGCGGCACCAATTCATCACGCAGCGCATCATTCGTCGCATGAAGGCTGATAGCCAACATGGCACCGGTCTTATTGCCAAGCTCTTCTAGTTTTGGCACCACACCCGAGGTCGACACGGTAATGCGGCGGCGACCAATCGAAATCCCTTCACCATCGCTGATCAGATCAATCGCCTTGGCGACTTCATCCAGATTATAAAGCGGCTCGCCCATGCCCATGAAGACTATGTTGGTCAAAGCCCGACCATCCGTGGTCGAAGGCCATTCATCCAAATCGTCGCGTGCAATCATGACTTGGGCAACGATTTCGGCCGCCGTCAAATTCCGCACCAGCTTTTGCGTGCCCGTGTGACAGAAGGTGCAGGTCAGCGTGCAACCGACTTGGCTCGACACACACAAGGCCCCAGAACGCGCGACATCGGGGATGAAAACAGTCTCAAACTCAACCCCCGGGGCCGAGCGGATCAACCACTTGCGCGTCCCGTCCGCAGACACAAGCCGTTCGATAACCTCAGGGCGATCCAAGCTGTGCTGAGCTTCCAGCAAAGCGCGCAAGTCCTTACCGATATCGGTCATGACATCGAAATCGCGCGCACCGAAAAAATAGACCCAACGCCAGATTTGCTGGGCGCGCATCTTGGCCTTTTTGGGCTCTACCCCCAAGGCAATCACAGCCTCACGCATTTCTGCCAGAGTGAGGCCGATAAGCGAGGTCCGCGTCCGTGTAGGCGGCGCAACAAAATCGGCCGCCGCGCTTGAGCGGTGCGAAAGGTCAAGGGTAAGTGTCATGCGCGTCGCCATAGCACGGAAAATGCGGCGCTTAAAGCAGTCCGAAGCGCCACCGTCACAGAACCGTCATACGGTGCCCTCGTGACTCTGCCCGTAAACCCGCTAAACAGGCTGGGCATGATCGCTTGTGGGGAAGTATGACAGCTCCAGTTCTAGAGGCCAAAGGCCTGTTTCGAACCTACGGTGCCCGTAAGGCACTGAATAACGTGTCCATTACGGTCCAGCCTGGCGAAATGGTGGCGTTGATTGGGCCGTCAGGTTCTGGCAAGTCCACGCTTCTTCGCAATGCTACCGGCTTAATCACGACCGACGAGGGCACTGGCGAAGTGAATTTGCTGGGCATTTCGGTTCAAAAGAATGGCAAACTCTCTGACTCCGTCCGCCAAGCGCGCGCCCGTGTCGGCTTTGTGTTTCAGCAATTCAATTTGGTGGGCCGCCTCAGCCTATTCCAAAACGTCATGTTGGGCTCTTTGGGCCGTCTTCCATTCGCAAAAGGCTTTTTGGGCCAATGGCCCAAAGCTGATCAAGAGCGCGCGATGCAGGCCTTGGCCCGCGTCGGTGTCGCCGACTATGCGGCCCAACGCGCCAACACGTTGTCCGGCGGCCAGCAACAGCGCGGCGCGATTGCCCGCGCTCTGGTGCAAGGCGCAGAGGCCATCTTCTTGGACGAGCCTGTTGCTTCGCTGGACCCGGTTTCCGCCCGCAAAGTAATGGAGCTGTTGCGCGACCTCAATCAGCGCGACGGTGTGACTGTGATCGTCACCCTGCACCAGATTGATTATGCGACAAAGTTCTGCGACCGAATTGTCGCGTTGAAAGCTGGTCAGATTGTCTATGACGGCCCAAAAGACAATCTCACCCGCGACCGTCTCATTGAAATTTACGGCGCTGAGTTCGACGAGGAAACCGGCGACGCTGCCCCAAAAGAAGAGCCCGTCCCAGACGTCGCCAAACCAGGCCATCAGAATATCCTAGAGAAAGTGGTGCAATGGAGCTTAGCTTTGGCCATGGTCATCGGTGGCTCTTACGCCCTATGGCAACAAGCGACGCCAAAGGTTGAGGCCGACATCAATTTCTCCATTCTTGCTACCGAGAACAGCCAGAATTTGGGTGCCCGCTGGAAGCCGTTTCTGGCCGATATGGAAAAGCAAACCGGTCTGAAAATTAAGCCTTATTTCCAAACTGGCTATGCACCTTTAGTCACCGCCATGCAATTTGGTCAGACCCAAGTCGGCTGGTTCTCCAATAAGCCAGGCTGGGAAGTCGCCAGCACCGGCAAGGCCGAAGTCTTCCTCCGCTCCTCCGACCCATCAGGCGTAGATGGCTATAATTCAGTGGTGATCGTCAACCAAAAGTCGACACTAACCCTTGATGAGCTTTTGACCTGCGACCGCACCAAGGACTTTGGGATGGGGGATGCCAGTTCAACGTCAGGCACCTTAGCGCCGATGACTTATTTGTTTGCCCCGCGCAACATCAATCCGTCCAATTGCTTCAAGACCGTTCGATCCGCCAATCATGAAGCCAACGTCCAGTCGGTTGCTGCAGGTCTTTTGGACGCGGCAACCAATAACTCAACCTCGCTTCAAATCTTGGGTGCGCAAGACCCGCGGCTGATTGGCAAAGTGAAGGTCATATGGACTTCACCCACTCTACCAGAAGATCCCATCATGTGGCGCAAAGACCTTGATCCTGTGAAGAAGAAGAAAATCAAAGACTTCTTCCTCAATTACGGCCGACAAGGTGATAAAGCACAGCAGGATCGCGAGCGCGCGATTCTGGCCTCGCTCAGCTTTGGCTTGTTCCAGCCCGCCAATAATGATCACCTTTTGCCAGTCCGGCAGATGCAAGCAACTGAAGATTTGATGCAAGCCCAACAATCGGGCGATGTCCGCAAGGTTGCCAAGGCAAAAGAAGCCTTTGACGCCATCCAAGCTGAGGCGGAAGCTGCCAAAGGCCGCGCCCTGCCCTTGCTTCCGACAACGCCAACCGAAGGCTATGCCGTTGAAGGAAAGGCGGTCAAGAAATGAGTGCGACCCCAATGAAACCAAGCAGCACTGTTTCGATGGGCCATGTGCCCGCTCCACCGACGCGGACAGCGGCCGACAAACTCTATGACCTTTTGGTCTGGGGCGGGATCTTCCTATTGCTGGTTATCAGCTTTGGCCCCGCTGAAATCTCAAAGGTCACACGCCTGTTCACGAACTCAGAGAATATGCAGACCTTCACGACGCGGTTGATCAATCCCGATTTCTCAGAGTGGCGCCTTTATGTGCGGGAAATGTGGCTGACCGTTCAAGTCGCCATCTGGGGCACGTGTCTAGCGGTGATTTTGGCCATTCCTTTTGGCTTTATGTGCGCATCCAATGTAGCACCAGCTTGGCTAGTCTGGCCGATGCGGCGCCTGATGGACTTTTTGCGATCCGTGAATGAGTTGGTCTTAGGTCTGATCTTCATCGTGGCCGTAGGCCTTGGCCCATTGGCTGGGGTATTGGCCATTGCGCTGCATACCGCCGGTGTCTTAGCCAAATTGTTCTCAGAAGCTGTAGAATCTATCGATAGTCGCCCAGTTGAAGGCGTACGGGCAACGGGTGCTGCCAAGTTGCATGAGATTATGTGGGGTGTTTTGCCGCAAGTCGCGCCCTTGTGGACATCTTATGCGCTCTATCGATTTGAATCCAACTCGCGCTCAGCCACCGTTTTGGGTCTGATTGGCGCTGGCGGCATCGGGATGAAGCTGATGGAAAGCATGAACAGCTTTCAGTATGAGCAAACAGCGGCGATTGGGATCATCATCGTGGTCGCAGTCACTCTGATCGATATGCTGAGCCAAGCCATGCGTTCCAGACTTCTGTGAACGCAGGCTTGGTAACCACAGGATAGAGAAAGATTTAGTCGAACAAAGCGTCCAAGTCGCTTTGATCCATGGAAGCGCCTTCGGTACCAAACATGGCATCGATGTCGTCTTGGGCAACTTCTGGACCGTTCAGCGCAGGCCCGTTCAACAGGTTCTCGCGCTTGCGCTTGTCTTCTAAGGTCTCTTCCAGTTCCGCATCTTCGACGCCCATCACACTGGCGAAACGCTCAAGGCGCTGCTCAATATGGGTCAGGGTATCGACGACTTTCTTGATGCGCTGACCCGTAATGTCCTGGAACGTGCAGGCTTCAAAGATTTCCATCATCTTATCGGACACAAACGCCTGATAAGCGGCAGCATCGCTGGTATCTGCAGCCATCACATCTTCTGCAACTGCCATGATCAAATTGGTGGCTTCAGCCGTGTGCTGAACCACCGCATGGAGTTCTGCCCCAGCGCCTGGAATTCGATCTTCGCTCAGATCATTCGGCCGCAGGTTGGAGATTTCGACGCGCGTGCGCTGGATATAAGACGAGATGTAACGCATCTCATCAAACAAACTGCGGTCGATTGAACTAAAGAACATTTGCATGGCTTCACTCATTTGCGAAGCCAAGTTCAAAACCTCACCCAAGCGAGGGTCTTTAAGGTCTGCGCCTTTTAGCGCTATGATCGCGTCACGAACCTTGGTAGCAACTTCTGGTGCCGGCATCGTCAGCCCCCCTTTGACAAGTTATGCTTAAAAGTCGCCCAGAACAGAAGCGATCTTGGCTTTCAGGGTTTGGGCGTTGAACGGCTTGACGATATAATTATTTACACCGGCCTTTTTGGCCGCGATCACGTTTTCCGTCTTGGATTCAGCAGTCACCATGATAAAGGGCGTTGGCTTCAAGATTTCATCGGCGCGCACTTCGCGCAACAGCTCATAACCCGTCATCGGTTCCATGTTCCAATCCGAGATCACGAGGCCATATTTTTTCGCCTTCATTTTCTCGAGAGCTTCGCGACCGTCAGCTGCTTCGTCAACATTTTCAAAGCCTAGCTGCTTCAAGAGATTGCGAATGATACGAACCATTGTCTGATAATCATCGACGACCAATACTGGCGCGTTCATATCCACTGCCATACGACTTCTCCTCTGGTGGCTTCGGCCACTCTCACCCCACGGTTGACAACCCTCTACCAGTTGAGCGCTAAAGAAGCGTGAATCACGTTCCAAAAAAGGACATCCCATGCCAAATCCTGCAGCAGGCTATTATTTTGAAGAATTAAGCGTCGGTCAGACGGCCGAGACCGCTCGCACAGTGACCGAAGCAGACATCCTAATGTTCGGGGCCGCCTCTGGTGATATGAACCCCGTTCACTTCGACGCCGAGTTCGCCGCAACCACCCGATTTAAAGAACGCATCGCCCATGGCATGCTCACGGCAAGCCACGTCTCAGCCCTGATTGGCATGCGCTTGCCAGGTCCAGGCTCTGTCTATGTGAGCCAAAGCTTGCAGTTTAAGCGGCCGGTAAAAATCGGCGCGACGGTCACCAGCCGCGTTGAGATCACCGAGCTCGACCCTGCGAAAGGCTTTGTCACCCTGTCGACAACCTGCCTGATCGCTGGCAAAGCAGTGCTAAGTGGTGAAGCGGTTGTGATGGTCGCAAAGCGCGAGGGCTAATGCTGAGTTTCGATACGCGATCTCTCATTCCAGCAGAAGCGCAGGGCGCGAGCATTGCGCTGGGGGCCTTTGATGGACTCCATTTGGGCCACGTGGCGGTTCTGCGCGCGGCTCAAGAGGCGTGCCCAGACAGCCCATTGGCGGTGGCGGCTTTCGAACCTCCACCAAAATGTTTTTTTGCTGGCCCGGATACGCCATCATTCCGCCTGAACACACCACGCCTGCGGGCAGAACGGGCGGCTGATGTTGGGGCAGCGTTCATGTTTGAAATCCCGTTCGATGCCACCATGGCCAGTATGGCGGCAGAGGATTTCATAACAGACATTCTGGTTGCCAAGTTCAAACCTCGACACGTCACCGTTGGCCATGACTTTCGCTTTGGTTGTGACAGGCGCGGTGATGGAGCGATGTTGAAAGCCACGGGTGAAAAGTTGGGCTTTGGCGTCAACATTGTTGAGCCGGTGCTAGACCATAGCGGCGTGCGCTATTCTTCCACTCGGGTTCGAGAAGCTTTGAGGGCGGGCCACCTAGCCATGGTCACAGCTTTGTTGGGGCGGCCGTGGCGCGTGGAAGGCATTGTTCAACATGGCGAGAAGCGCGGCCGCACGATTGGTTTCCCGACTGCGAACTTTCACTTGGAAGACCAGCTAGCGCCACGTTTTGGTGTCTATGCCGTTCGCGTCAACCGCGTGGGCGATGAGGCTTGGTATAGTGGTGTTGCCAATTTTGGCCGCACGCCGACGACGGGCCTGAGGCAGCCCCTATTTGAGGTCAATATTTTTGATTTCGACGGTGACCTTTACGGCAGCCGATTAGAAGTTGGCTTGCACGCCTTCCTGCGCCCAGAAATCAAGTTTTCGGGCTTGCCGGAGCTGATGGCCCAGATTGGCCGTGACGCCGAAGAAGCCGCGCAAATCCTGTCGGTGGTTGCTTAAACCGTCATCGCCAGGCGGTAAGCTTCCATCAGACGGTCCTGATCGCGGCCAAGCCGGTAGAGCCAGTCCCATGTATAAATGCCGGTATCATGGCCATCGTCGAAGACAAGCCGCAAGGCATAACGACCGACAGGCTCTGCCCGCACAATACTTACTTGTTGCTTCCCTGCCACCCACTTCTTGCCAGCAGCAGAATGACCCTGCACCTCTGCGGATGGGCTTTCGACGCGCAACAGCTCATAAGGGATGACAAAACTTACCCCATCGTCAAAATGGGCCTTGAGGCTCTTAGCCTCAGCCTGAAAGGTCAGTTCAACCGGCCAAGGGCGATCCGGGGCAGCTGCTGCCGCGTTAGGCATCATTCAGCTCACGCGCTTCGCCCGCCAACATAATCGGCACCCCATCACGAATTGGATAAGCCAAGCGAGCAGCCTTCGACACCAATTCGCCATTGTCGCGATCATAAGTCAAACGCGTACGGGTCACCGGGCAAACAAGTATTTCTAAGAGGCGTGGATCTATCTCGCGCCCTTCATTGGCAGTGTTTTTAGGGGCATCGGTCATTGCAGCGGCCTCTCCTCATCCTCGGCATCATCGTCGCGGTCACCTTGATCCATGTCTAGTAAGGCAATCAGAACATCGCGTCGATCCTCAATGGTCGGTGCCTCTAACAGGGCCTGCTTCTCAATTGGCACGAAAGGACACAGCGCCGAAAGCGCGTTTACCAACGGCTCGGCTTGGGCTTGATCAATCGAACCCCAATCTGCTTTCAGATTGTTACGCTCAAGGTAGGCGCGTAAAGCCTCTAACAAGTCTTTGCGGTCAAAACCTACCATGGAGCCTGGCGTCTTCAAATCATCGGCAAAGCTTTGCCAATCGGCGGTGACTTGGCGATAGGGTTTAGACGCTTGGTACTCACGAGCGACGGCAAATCGGCAAATCCCCGTCAGAGTTATCAAATAGCGACCATCATCGGTTTCAGAAAACGATGTAAGCTTGCCCACACAGCCAACGCGCGACAGACCGGGCTTTTCAGGATCACCCGTCCCATCTGGCTGGATCATACCAATCAACCGATTTCCAGCCAAAGCATCGTCAATCATATTGAGATAGCGCGGCTCAAAAATATTCAGCGGCATTTGCCCGCGGGGGAACAACAAGGCCCCCGTCAGTGGGAACACCGGAATGGTTGCTGGAAGGTCAGTTGGTTTGCGATAGACATAACCTGCCACCATGAATTTGCCCTCCTTCAAACGCTGCTTTTGGATCAGGAAAACAGAATGGCTGATAACTTCCGCCGCCCTTGCCGCGTGACTTCTGCCATGGGGCCAGCCGCATCAAAGACTTTGAGCAATTGCTTGCGGGCAGCATCGTCTTGCCACGCGCGATCCTGCTGGATGATGAACAATAAATGGGCCACCGCGCCCTCAAAGTCTCCGCTCGCTATCTGGGCTTTAGCTAGCTCAAATCGGGCAGAAAGGTCTTCAGGCGCTTCAGCTAAGGTCTCGCTCAACACCGCCGGATCCCCGGCTTCCGCGACGTCCAGGATCAGATCAATCTGGGCCTGTACGCTGATGACATCACTGTCCTTCGCCTTGGCTTTGGGAATGGAGGCTAAAATCTCTTGCGCCTTTTCTAATTCTCCACCCATCACATAGACGCGCGCAAGACCGGCAAGCGCTTTTGCGTTCTCGGGGTCTAGGCTGGCTGCTTGAGCATAGGATTGGCCCGCGCCGCCCAGATCACCCAGCTCAAGGCTCTCTTTTGCCGCAGCCAAGAGCTCGTCCACACCGGCAGGCTGGGCACCGATTAAGCGATCGACCAAAGCCTTAATCTGGCTTTCAGGCTGGGCACCCATAAAGCCGTCCACTGGACGGCCCTTGTCGAACGCAAATACGGCCGGAATAGATTGCACCCGCAATTGGCCCGCAATGGCTGGATGCTCATCAATATTGATTTTCACAAGGCGTATTTTGCCATTTGCGGCACGCACCACTTTTTCCAAAGTTGGGGTCAGCGTACGGCAAGGGCCACACCAAGGCGCCCAAAAGTCAACCAGCACCGGTGTTTCCATCGAAACATCGATGACATCGGCTTTAAAAGTTTGATCACTACCGTCCTTAATCAGGCCGGTCGGGTCGGCAGATGGGCCAGATTTGGGTTTTGACGTGCCTAAGCCAATAAGGGCCATGGATGTATCCGTGCGGTGTGCACGCTCCTCTCACACTGCGTTCGCGATAAAATGGTTTCACGATTAGAAATGGGCCTAGCCCCACCAGGTTGCAAGCGCTGGCCTGTGTTTCGTGGGCCTTATGGCCAAGGTTTCGCTTGGGGTGACTCGCCCGAGAAATCACACCGATAAACCCTTCCACCCCAATGGCGGACAAACACGCTCAGATCCGCTTGAGAGACGGCGGTAGTCGCATCATTTTGCAGTGGGTGGAAGTTGATTGGCTCCGCCGCCAACAGAGCCTCATCGAGTACCAACGTGACCTTCTGCCCGGGGTCATTGATCAGCGCAAAAAGCGTCACAGAACCGGGCGTGACGCCCAAATACTCTAAAAGGTGCGCCTCGCTACCAAAGCTTAAGCGCGCGCAGTCCAGCGTCTTGTGAAGCTGATTGAGGCGCACCTGCGTCTGACCCAAAGCGCAGACGAGAAAGAATGCGCCATCCTTATCTTTCAGGAACAGATTCTTTGTGTGACCACCTGGAAGCGCGGCCTTAATGTCCGCCCCTTCTTCAACCGTGAACACAGGGCGATGATCCAATGTGTGGTGCATCATACCCAAACGGTCAAACAGGGCAAAAAGTTCGGGGCGGGTGGCAGGGGCGGAGGCAGTAGCAGTCATGCCCCCGCTGTAACCCAACGCACCTAGCTGCATCAAGCATGGCACACCCCCCTTGCACTTAAGTCATCTCTAAGGCATATGCGCCGTCCTTACGGAGGACTTGTGCCTTCGGTACCCAAGGACGCGGGCGTAGCTCAGGGGTAGAGCGCCACCTTGCCAAGGTGGATGTCGTGAGTTCGAATCTCATCGCCCGCTCCATTTTTTCTCAATAAATTCAAAATTTTAGAGGAAAAATGGCTTGGTAGCCGGCCAAGCTAAGCAAGCCATTTTGATCCTAAAATTAGGCCAGCTACCACCCAGCTACCACTTTTTTTGGCTGTATTTTGGGTGAATTTTTTGCAGTTAAGCCTAGCTGGAGCGCGCTAACCGCCCGCGCAGTTCACAAAAGTGTCTAGAGCCTGCAAACAATTTTCGGATTGGATCGGCGATCGACCGCAGTTTGCCAAATGAGTAGGCCCGAGTTTGCGCCACAAGGCATTGGCAAATGGCGTCTTGGCAGCTTTGGACGCACAGAATTTATCGCAGAGTAACCCGCTCACTAACGACTGATTTTGGCCGAAAGCGGATGGTCTGCTTTGGGATTGCGAATGAAGAAAGCTGCCGTTTACTTGTTTGCAGAAATCCTGGACTTGCCCTGAAAAAGTGGAGAGTGGTTTCTTAGAGATTGCTAAGGACCGTATCCATGACAGAGAAGACGAAGAGTGGCGTAGGGCGTCAGAAGAGATTTACTGATGCTTTCAAAACGGAGGCGGTACGGCTGGTGAAGACCAGCGGGCGTCCATTGCGGGCTGTGGCTTAGGATTTGGGTGTAGGTTTGTCCACGCTTGGGAAGTGGGTTGGTGCGAACCGGGAAGCCGATTTGCTGTCAGGTCCGCACCCCGATGTTGGTAAAGAACTGGCCCGCCTAAGGAAGGAAAATGAGATATTGCGCCAGGAGCGCGACCTTCTAAAAAAAGCGGCCGCCTTTTTCGCGAAGGAGACCATGAAATGAAGTTCAGGGTCATTGACGCGGAAAAGGCCAGCATCCCGATCAAGCGGTCTTGCGCGATATTGGACGTTAGTGAGAGCGGATTTTATGCATGGCAAGGCCGCAAGCCATGCCAGCGGCAACGCGATGATATGGTGCTGTTGGCCCATGTCAGGTCCCAGTTTTTCACGAGCCACGAGACCTATGGCAGCCCGCGCATGACGGTTGAACTCAACGAAGCCGGCGTGAGTGTTGGCCGGCACAGGGTTGCCCGTTTGATGCGCGAAAACGGCCTCAAAGCCTTTCAAAAGCGGCGGTTTAAGAAAACGACCGATAGCGCGCATGCCGGGCCGATTGCGCCCAATATGCTCGATCAAGACTTTGAAGCCACAGGTCCCAATCAGAAATGGGGCGTGGACATCAGTTATGTCTGGACGGCAGAAGGCTGGCTCTATCTGGCCGTCGTGCTGGACCTCTTCTCTCGCCGCATCATCGGCTGGGCGGTCAGTGATCGGCTGAAGCAAGATCTCGCTTTGTCCGCTTTACAGCGCGCCATTGCCATCCGATCCCCCGGCGAAGGGGTCATTCATCATTCGGATCGGGGTAGCCAATATTGCTCCGACGCCTATCAAAAGCTCCTCAAAGCCCACGGCTTCGTCATATCCATGTCGGGCAAAGGTAATTGCTATGACAACGCCATGGTCGAAACCGTCTTTAAAACCATCAAATCCGAGCTGATCTGGCGCACCATTTACAAAACCCGCAGCCACGCTAAACAAGAAATCGAAGCCTATATCGACGCCTTCTACAACCCCCGCCGACGGCATTCCGCTCTAGGCTATAAAAGCCCAATCGAGTTCGAGAACACAACTCTCGCGCCCGTCACATAATCCCGAGATCGCTCTCCACTTTTTCAGGGCAAGTCCATCCTTCCCATTTCCGAGAAAGATTGATCCAAGAGACATCGATAGGAAATCCGCATTGTGATCAGGTTGAAATGAATTTCCAAACTTTCAGCTACCTGACCGCATCGCAGCTGGCATTGGTTGCGTTCATCTTGAGTGTCTTCTACGCAAGCTCGATATCCAGATTAGGTAGTGAATTTATCAAACCGATGATGGCGGCCCTCATGCAGGACGCAAGAAGCGCTCAATAATGATGCAGAGAGTTTGGTAATTGGCGGTTATGTCAAACTTGAGGTCAAGTGCGGCGCGACCAACGCCGCCTTCCAGCAAAGCGATCAACCAAGAAGCTGTTTGGGATAAATCTAGGCTGGCATCGACTTGTCCAAGTGCAACGCCTTTGGCAAGCAATGTGACCAAACCAGCGCGTGCCACCGTATCGTTGGCAGCAAACAGCTTTCCAATGGCGTCATTGCGCGTGGCTTCTGCCGCGATCTCGATGCTCAATGCGCTGTAGGATGGATCGGACGCCGCCAGCAACACGTGCTTGGCGAGCGCCTGCAAGCCCGTAACCACGTTTGGTGCATCTGCAATTTGGGCCAACGCAAGTGTCGTTTCATGTCGATCTAACTCTGCAATCGCATGAATGATCGAATCTTTGGTTGGAAAATAGTGGAACAAGTTTCCGGGACTCATGCCCGCTTGGGCGCAAATCTGTGCGGTCGATGTGGCGTGAAAACCGCGTTTAGCGAAACACACAATAGCGGCTTCCACGATTTGTTGGCGCTTAGCCTGTTGTTTGGCAGGGTCGATTTTTCGCATGGTGTGTTCCTATCACGGTGCAGTTACATCTACCACCTTGACATAGATCGACTAATCAGTCTAGTATTGAATCACAGAATGCAAACAGGGCACAAAGATGCCTAAACAGCTAACAAGCGAAAGAGAACACGATGGATACCCAATTGAAAATGATTGACGATCTTGCGGGCCTAGCTGGCATTTTGCCACTTTTGTTGTTGCCGCTTGAGTTTTGGCGTTTGCATAAAGCCAAAGCGCTGGGCAAACGCACGTGGTTGGAAGTTTTGGCGAATCTCAGCCCGATTATCCCTGTGATTGCCACAACGGGCATGGTCACAGCTTTTGTCGTATGGTTGTTTTCAAGCGCATCCAGCTTTGCCATCGCTCAGTTGCCGATTAACATTTGGACAATCCTAGCGGCAATCATACTGGCTGACTTCATGTATTATTGGGATCACCGGTTGGGGCACCGCGTTCGTCTATTATGGGCAGTATCCCATTCGGTGCATCATTCCTCACCGCTCTATAACCAAACCACAGCTTTGCGAATTTCATTCGTCGACGGGTTTATTTCGCCTTGGTATTATCTACCCATCGTGCTTTTAGGCTTTAACCCTTTCTTGGTTGCCGCAGCTTTTGGCGTCGTGTTGGCTTACCAGCAATGGATCCACACCGAGACGATTGGTAAGCTGGGCTGGTTCGACTTGATCTTCAATTCGCCGTCAAACCACCGTGTCCATCACGCCACTCAAGAGCAATATTTGGACAAGAATTATGGCGGCATCTTTATGATTTGGGATCATCTGTTTGGCACTTATGAGCCAGAAGGCGACCCGGTCAGCTATGGTCTTGTGCATCAAATCGACAGCGTCAATCCTGTGATGGTTCATTGTGCCGAAGCAATTCGCTTTGTGAAAAAGTTTGTGACCCTCACGACATGGAAGCAACGCCTAACCTATATGTTCAAAGCACCCGATGTAGTCGTTTAGAGGGCGATTCCTATGTCGGGTAGACAATTATATCACACTAGGCCGTATGGACGAATTTACAACAAGTAGCATTTAGAGGATTCAAACGGTGTATCTTATGTGATTCATGTGATTCCAACTGATTTGGAGGTTGGAGCCTATGTCGATACGGATGAGCTAGAAGGATTGGGAGCATACGATCTAGGTTTTTCGGGCTTGCCTGCCAAGACGTGGGCGCAACGATAGCGATGACCGCTTGTTTTTTGAAGCACTTCATTTCTTCGCTGTTGAGAATGTGCGCTGGCGGGCTTTGCCTGAGCGATATGGTCACTGGAATAGTGTGTGGAAGCGCTTCAATCTCTTGAGCAAAACAGGCGTGTTTGAGGCCATGTTTGATACATTGGCTTCGATGAGTTCCTCTGCCCATTTGGTCCAGATGTTTGATTCCACCATTGTTCGCGCCCATGTCTCGGCAGCGGGCGCAAAAGGGGGCAAAAAGGCCAAGCGATTGGTCGATCCAAGGGTGGATTTAGCACCAAAATACACGCAAAATCAGACAAATGTGGAAACTTGATCGGCTTTGCCTTCACAGGTGGCGAAGTCTCAGATTGCCCTCATTTCGCCGTGCTTCTCGACATCGGACCTGATATCAAGCCTCGCGCGGCCATCGGTGACAAAGGCTATTCCAGCAAGGCCAATCGCGACGCCGCCCGAACCCGTGGGATCGTCCCCATCATCCCATACAAGTCAAACGAAAAGAACCAACCAAAGTCCTTCGCCAAGACGCTCTACAAGTCACGTGCCCGCATCGAACAAGGCTTTGGTAAGCTCAAACGCTTCAAGCGCGTTGCCCTGCGCTGCGAGAAAACCGAATGCAACTACCGATCCATCGTTAGTATCGCCGCAGGCCTATGCTTGATTAAATTCGTCCACATGGCCTAGGACCGGTACACTTTTGCCCCGCCATCATAGCGACCAAAACCACCAATCAGTGCTACACTTTGCAACCGCTATTTACATCAGGCGCGGTTCGGCGGTTAACTCGGGACACAATTTGCACGTTACTCAAACCGAAGCGCAGACGAATCGAAGTTGAGCTTGGGAAGCTCGTCTTTTTCGTCCCAGTAATCCTGAGTATGTGCCCATTCCGGAGCGGTGCCTCGCTTGGGCAAAAGACCTGCGCCGCGCTTCATGTACCCGGGCGCGAAGTTCGACCCATTACTCCAAGGCTCCAATTGCGAGAGTGTGACATCATCTGGAAGGACCGGATCTACCGAGCGCCAGCCATGGGCGTCCATATGCTTCAAGAGCCGACAGACGAAATCGCCGATCAGATCAACCCGCAACGTCCAGCTTGCGCGGAAATAGCCGAAGGTCCAGACGAGGTTCGGCAGTCCTGTTACCATCAAACCGCGCCAGGTTACCTCGCTTGAAGCATCAACGGGCACACCATCAACCGTAAAGGAAATGTCTCCAAGCACACATAAATTAAAGCCGGTGGCAGTGATGACGACCTCCGCCTCCAAGAGAGGGCCCGATTCCAGTCTGATTCCCTCTGGCGTGAATCGCTCGATTTTATCGGTGACTATCTCGACTTTGCCGGACTTTACGGCCTTGAACAAATCCCCGTTCGGAATAAAGGCTATGCGCTGCTCCCAAGGGCGGTAGCGCGGCGTGAAGTGAGTTGCAATGTCGTAGTCTGGCCCTACCTGATCGCGCACGCCTTTTAGAAGTTCCGCTTTGGCTTCCTCAGGAAAGGCGAGAGCAAGCTGCGTCACGATTTTTTGGTCGTGAAGGATTTTCCGGCGGACGATCTCGTGAATCCAAGCCGGATCTATGTCGAGCGAGCGCAGGGTATCTGCAAGCTCGTTGCGGTTTGCGTCGATATAGAAATAGGTTGGCGACCGCTGCAGCATCGTAAGGTGTTCACACTTGGAGGCGATATTTGGCACCAGCGTTGCCGCTGTCGCGCCTGAACCGATGACGATGACGCGCTTGCCTTTTAGGTCAAGATCGCTTGGCCAGTCCTGCGGGTGCACGAGCTCTCCAGTGTACTCTTCAAGGCCCGGCCAGTTCGGTCGATAGCCTTTATCATGGCGATAGTAGCCTTGACACATCCATAGGAAGCGCGTGGTAAGGATTTCGGTCTCCCCAGTCGCCCCATTTTTGACTGTTACTGTCCAGATGGCGTCACTCGAGTTGTAAGAAGCCTGGGTGACCTTGCGCTGGTATCGAATATGTTTGTCGAGGTTTTGCTCCTCAATCACTTCTTTGAGGTATTGCATGATTTCCTGGCCAGTCGCGATTGGTGGGCCGATCCAAGGCTTGAAACGATAGCCAAAAGTGAAAAGATCGCTGTCAGAGCGAATGCCTGGATAGTTATGGATGAGCCATGTGCCACCGAAGCTCTCATGGGCCTCGATCACCGCAAATGACTTGTCCGGGCACTGGTTTTGAAGATGGACCGCCGATCCAATTCCGGAGATTCCCGCGCCGATAATCAGAACATCCACATACTTTTGCATCATCATCTCTCCATCAAGCCATATCGGCGCAGCTGTAACGGGAAGCTCGTTACGGAGCGCTTCGACCTCTTATCGTACGAAGATGGACATGACAACTGTTATGATTTACATCTACACAAGCGGTTGAAATTCGCTCGCACCGCGGAGCGTCAGGAGGACATCAAATGGAAAGTGCAGAAGGATTAAGGTTGGTAACTGAAGGCATGCAGGCAGCGGTTGGCGAGGACTGCGGGCTTGGGGCGGTCGTGAAATTCGATTTCGGTACGGACGGCGTTGTTGTGATTGATGCGACTGTCATTCCAAATGAAGTTACAAATATTGATAAGCCAGCCGCCTGCACGTTACAGCAAAGTCTGGAAGACTTCGAACTGATGAATGATGGTAAGCTTGATAGCACGCAGGCATTTATGTCTGGGCGGCTGAAGGTCATAGGCGACATGGGCCTGGCTATGCGGATCGACGGTGCCTTGCAGAAAAAAGGGTGAGGCGTTTCAACCCGCAGCGGCAGCGAGTTTGGCGAAGTGGCACTCAACGATCTGAAGTTGCCGCTTCGCCGTCATGGAACTTGGCGTAATCAGGGCATGGATGCCGATACCATCAATCAGGGCCAACAGCGTTTCAGCTTCCAAAGCCACATCAAGATTTGGTCTAAGCGCACGTTTCTGCGATAAATCAGACAATATCTCCGTCCAGAAGCGACTCAGTTCTTTGTAGAGTTCTGCGTGGTTTTCGCCCCGTTTCTTGTTGGCAAGTGCGGCCACAGTGAACGAAAGCCATACCCGCCACCAGACGCGCGTATCGGCGGTGAGTGGCAAATAGGCACCCAGAAGCTCAGAGACGCTTGCTAAGTCTGCCGGAGTTGCGCTGCTGCCTGCGCCGAACTGCAGCTTCTCAACAATTGAGGCGAACGCGAAGTCAAGCAGGGCCTCTTTGTCGCGGAAATAATGCGTTAAGACGCCCGTTGTGCTGCCCAGTTCTTGCGCGATCGCGCGCAGCGACGCCCGATCGAGGCCCTCGCGGCTGATTACGGCCCAAGTTGCCTGCGCTACTCTTTCGCGACGATCGTCCGCTGAAAGCACGTTCATCTCGTTTTGTTTTGTCATTGGGGAGCGATACCCCAATTCAAGGCAGAGCACAACTAATGTTATGCCAATTGACATCATGACAGTTGTTGTTATCTTATCGATAACGGAAAGAGAAGGTCCAGACTTAAGGAAGGCAGCGAGGGCATGAAAGTTTTGGTATTGGGCGGCGCAGGTGGGATGGGACGGGTGGCAGTTGAACAGACTGCATCCTATCCGTTCGTGGAACACGTGACGGTCACTGATCTTGATGGCGTTGCCGCAACGGCCGTAGCGCAGCGCGTAGGGTCCAAAGCCAAAGGAATGGCGCTGGACATCAACGACCGCGCCTTGATGCGCGAAACGATTATTGCGCATGATTTGGTGTTGAACTGTGTGGGTCCCTTTTATGTTTTAGGACTTCCCGTGCTCGAACAGGTGATCGAGGCAGGTCGAAATTACGCCGACATCTGCGACGATTGGGAACCCACACTCGATATGCTCGCTCTTTCACATCGCGCAGAAGAAAAAGGCGTCGTAGCTCTTGTAGGGCTTGGTGCAAGTCCCGGCGTTTCGAATATGCTGGCCATGAAAGCGGCTAGTATGCTCGATAGCGTCGAAGAGGTCATCACGGGCTGGTCCATTGATGGATCGGGGGAAGACGTCTCCGCTGTGGTAAGCTCGCACCCAAAGGTGCAAGGCGCTAGTGCGGCTTTAGTCCATTGGGTCCAGCAGATGACTGGCACAATCCGCGTCCTGAAGGAAGGCGGCTATCAGCAAGTCAAGCCCCTCGTCCGGAGCGACATCTTTTATCCCGGCTATGGCAGTCTTCCTGTCTGGTCTGTCGGCCATCCCGAAGCGGTAACGCTGCCGCGGGTGTTGCCTGGCCTAATGGCTTGCACCAATGTGATGGTGGGCGGCGAGGACGGTTTCCTGGGACTTCAGGTCCTTGCTGGGCTTGTAGATGCCGGTGCGCTGACAATTCATCAGGCTGCAGACGAAATCGCTAAGGATTTTGCCAAAAAGATAGAGACGGAAAAATCACCCAAACCGTTGGCGGCGCACGCGCCGGGACTTTTTGGCTGGGCGCGTGGGAACCTTCGCGGCAAGCCGACCGTCGTAGCGGCGCACGTTCTATCGTTGCCGCCTGGCGGAATGGCTGGTGCGACAAGCGTACCACTGTCGCTTGCAGTGCCGCTTTTCCAGCAAGGATTCGACGAGCGCGTTGGCGTTTTTTCTCCCGAAGAGCTGATAAACCCAGTTGCGTTCTTTGACCTTCTAGCGCCGCGCTGCTCAGGTCACTTCTCGAGCGGCGAGGCGTTGGTCGCAATTGATGTCGCCCAACTCGATGCGTGAAACCGGCACCCACCCTGCTGACCCGGCGCTCACATTCGTCGCTCATGCGCATGGCGGAAGCCTGTGGCGAGCTGGTCGACTCTATGTGCTGAAGACGCGGGGGTCCGCGTTTGAACGCGGCCGCCAGCATGGTGTTTTGCTGCGCCAAGAAATCAAGCAAGGCGTTGCCCCCCTGCTTGCGCTACGCGCGTTCGCTCTACCGCAGATGCGCGATGCTGATGTTGCTGCTCGGGAGGCTTTACACAAGTTGACCGAGCAGGTCTTCCAGTCAATCGAAGCGGACGTATCGCGAAGCCTCGTGGAAGAGCTGCGTGGCATGGCGGAAGGCTCGGGTCTCGCTTACGAGACCCTATTCCGCGCGAGCTTCCTATCTGAAGCGTTACAGGTCCTCGCATCCTTTGGAGCCGGGAAAGTGGAGGCGGTGGCGAATGGAGCCTGCACCGCAGCGGTCCTTACTGGCGCGCGTACTAAAGCCGGCGGCAGCCTCCACGGCAAGAATCAGGACTATGATGGCGGTGGGCTTTGGGATCGCTTTCCGCTTGTCCATATAGCGCTGCCGGACGAAGGCAAGGCGTTCGCGTGTGCCACCAGTGCGGGTATGCTTAAGGGTAACTTATCGATCAATGCCTCCGGCGTCACCATTGGCGGGCATTTTCTGTTCTCAAGTCGCACGCGGCGGTCTGGGCCGGGCTTCACCTCCTTGGAGCGTGAGGTCGCTAGTGGCGCTGGAAGTGCAAAGGAGGCACTCGAAATCTTAAAGCGGCGGCCTTGTCTTGGCTCGTTCGCATTTGTTGTCACCGACAGCTCCGGAGCGGCCTTTGTGGCCGAGTGCGACGAGACTGGTGTTGACATAAGACCGGCCCAAGATGACTGGCTGGGAATGAGCAATCTGCTCTCCGAAGGCCCTGAGCGCGACTTATTGCGCTCGTGGGGCGCGCATCGTAATCCGATGTCTCGCTTGCAGCGGATCAACGACCTTGGCAAAAACCAAGCGGACACCGCTGAGGCTCGTCATATCGCAGTGATGCTCGCTGACCGCTGGGATCCGGCTAGCGGGGCGACACGGCACGCCGCACACAGTGTGGCACACGCAACCACCGTGACGTCCGCGATTGCGGATACGGGGCGTGCCGAGTTTTGGGTTGGCGAGGCGACAAGTCCTACAAGCGTTGGCCGCTTCATAGGCTTTTCCCTTGGTGATGCTTTCAGAGGGGGCGATCCGCAGATTGTCGACGCGATTGATACCAGTCTGCCGGATAGTGCTCGAGGCTTGTCGGCATTTCGCAAGTATCTTTTCGGTCGGGCCTGTTTCCGCTTGGGCGAGGAAGATAGCGCACTCGCGCAAGTCAAGGCCGCCGCCAGCCTGGATCCGGAGGAACCGACCTACGTGCGAATCGCTGCTCGGCTGTATCTGCGGCGTCAGCAGAGCGCGCAGGCGATAAGCGAGCTTATCCGGGTTTCAACCCTAGCGCAGGGGCGCAACGAGGAGGCAGAGCGCTTGCTCTTGCTTGGCTACGCTTACGACCTTTCAGGCGATCGCGCAGCAGCCCTCAAACAGTATCAAGAAATTGAAACGCTCGCAGCAGAGGTGCCACGTGATGCGCTTTCCTGGATCAACCAGCGCCTTGCTCGCGCGGCTGCGAAAGCTGCGCAACAGCCGTTCAACGTTGCCCAAGCACAAAAGCTTGACGTCCCGTTCGACTTAACTAGCGGTGCCGAATGAACGCGAGGCGGCCGACAACAAAAAGCGTTCAAGGGAGGGTGTTATGATGGTCAGAGACTTTGTGAATACCTTACCAAACGTTGTAGTAGTCGTTGCGAGCGTTCTTACTTCCCAGCCGGCTTTGGCTCAGTCTACACAAGCTGAGAAGGCCTCCGAACAGATTATCGTCACGGCGCAACGGCGCGCACAGCCCCTTCAGGATGTGCCACTCGCGGTTACGGCCTTCAATAACGACAGCCTAGAGGCGCTGCAGGTCGATAGCGCAGCCGACCTGCAGTATGTGGTACCGAACTTTTCCTACACCGCCACCAATTTCGGTGGCGTGAACTACACAATCCGCGGCATTGGAGCTAGCGTTCTGGGAGACGGCGCGGATACAGGCGTTGCGCTACATTACAACGGTGCGTTCCTGCAAGGCGGCGGCAATGCGGGCCTCTATTATGATGTCGAGGGCGTTGAAGTGCTGCGAGGGCCGCAAGGTACGCTGTTTGGCCGTAACGCCACGGGCGGCGCTGTCAATCTGCGCACGCATCGACCCACCGATGTGTTTGAAGGCACCTTTGAAGTTAGCGCGGGGAGCTTCGATACGCGCGGTGCTGAAGCAATGCTGAACATCACGATCAACGACCGGCTGTTCGTAAGAGTTGCAGGAGTTGCCGAAAACTACGATGGCGACGTGCGCAACATCACCACTGGAACACGCATCAATGGGACGGATGTGGTGTCTGGCCGACTGTCAGTGCGATGGCTGCCAGACAGCGACACCAAAGTCGACTTCAGCGCGACCTACCTGCGCGCAAGCGGCGATGGCATGCAAGCCGAGAAGCGGCTCTGTCGTCGCGACCCGATTGGGAGCCTGGGCTGTCTTCCAACGGGGCTCGACGCGCAATTGCCAAACTACACGGCCACGCTCGCCGGGCTGGTTGCCACGAGTGTGCGGCTCGTAGCGCTTGGCTTCGATCCATTTGTTGGATCGATTAACCCGACAGACCTACGCAAAGTGGCCCTCGATTTCGATCCGCAGACACGTGCCAAGGAATTGGTCGCCACCCTTGAAATCGAGCGCAAATTTGGTGCCTTGACCTTCAACAGCATCACGGCCTTCTCTACCCAGGACGGTTCTTACGTTAACGATACCGATTTCGCCGTGGCGGTGGGACGCTTCCGCCCTATCTTCCCTGGTGGCGTTGTACTCACTAGTGCACCCGATCCTGAGAACCTAGGCTCTCTTGCAGGGCGTACGCTAGGCAGTTTTGACCGACCGTGGTCTTATGAAACAGCAAGCGGCAAGGGGCGGCAGTGGCTTCAAGAAGTGCGGCTGGCCTCGTCATTTAAAGGGCGGATGAACTTCCTCGTTGGCGCTTTTGCGCTCGACTATGATCGGAAAGAGGACTTTTATCAGATTGCCTCCTCCCTTGATGCTGTCGGCCTTCTGCTTGGAGCGGCACCACCCTTTTTCAGACTCGAAACGCCAGTGGCGGACTTGCAGTCCTATGCTGTTTTTGGTGAGGGCTATTTTGATGTCTCAGATTCGCTGCGGCTGACCGGCGGTTTGCGTCTCACGCGCGATGAGAAGCAGCAGAAGAACCGCAGTCTTTTGTTCAATCTGCCCCAGCCATTTGATACGAACAGTCTGGATAAAGACGCGGTTACGGGCCGACTTGTGTTAGATTGGCGCCCTGAGGTCGAGTTTGCTGATGATGCCTTGGTCTATGCGAGCTATGCGCGTGGCTACAAGGGAGGCGGGTTTAATCCGCAAGGTGCGGTGCAATCCCCGCCGACGTTCGCGCCGGAGTATGTCAACGCTTATGAGATTGGCCTAAAAACTAGACTTTTCCGCTCCGTGACCGCGAATGCTTCGGCCTTCTACTATGACTATAAAGGCTTTCAGGTTTCTAAGATCGTAAACCGCACCTCGGTGAACGAAAACATTGATGCGTCCATTTGGGGTGCTGAGCTCGAGATCGCAGGCCGCCTTGGACAAAACTGGTCACTCGACTTAACAGCGTCGCATCTTTCAACCGAAATCGGAGAAGCCAGCAGCATCGATCCGCGTGACCCCACCGGCGGGCAGGCAGGGCTCATCGCGGTCAAGGACACTGACACTGGCGCAAATTGCGTTGCGACTTTAACGCAACTCGCAACCGTTTTGCGCGGTCGACCTTTCGGAAATTGCGCCATCTTAGGCCTGCCCTCCGGAGTTCCGGTGTCGCTCAAAGGCAATGAGCTTTCGAACTCTCCTGACTGGACCTTGCGGTTCGGCGTTCAGTACGAGACCGATCTCACGGCCACCCTCCGCTTCCAAGCGCGCGCGGACTATGCTTGGCGATCGGACTTCTGGGGACGGATTTATAACCGTGATCCGATTGATCGCATCGAATCCTGGGGCGTCCTGAACGCTCATGCGCAGATCGAGGCAGCAGACCGGGGATGGTTCTTGCGTCTTGAAGGCTCAAACCTTTCTGATGAAGATGCTGTCACAGGCGTGTATGTTACCGATGCGACCTCAGGACTGGCGACGAACCTCTTTCTGGTTCCCAGTCGTCGTGTGAACCTTGTCCTCGGCGCGCGGTTTTAGACACAGATGAGCAATACCACCCCAATCAAGCCACTTTCCAACTGGCGACTGGCCGCTTATGGCGGGATCACAATCCCGCTTGCTGCGGCAGGCTTGCCTGTCGCTATCTATGTGGCACCGCTTTACACCGATCACGTCGGTTTGGGGTTCGCGGCAGTGGGACTTGCGATCATGGCAACACGCTTGCTCGACATAATTGTCGATCCACTAATCGGACGACTGAGTGATGCTACCAAAAGTCCGTTTGGAAGACGCATCCCTTGGATTGCAGCGGGCATTCCGATCATGTCGATTGGCGTCTGGCAAGTCTTCATGCCCGGACCGAACGCAGATGGGTTAAGCCTATTTCTTTGGCTCTCAGTGCTTTATCTGGGCTGGGCGATGATCACAGTGCCCTATGGTGCATGGGGGGCTGAGCTTTCGCCCGACTACCACGAACGCTCGCGGATTGCTGGGGCACGCGAGCTTTTTTCCGTGATTGGACTATTGGTTGCGGTGACTTTTCCACTGCTCGTTCGACCGCAATCCATTCTGGCGACAGGGGACAGGGACGCCATAGAAACAGCGGCCATCGCCGCTGATGTCGCCGCCTTGGGGTGGGCCACCATCATTCTTCTTCCCATATCTGCATTTCTGCTGCTTAGGTTTGTTCCCGTCCAAGCAAAGAAGACAGATGATTTGCCTTGGACTGGAGGGCTCCTGCGGGATCTATGGGCGAACAAACCATTCTTGCTGTTGCTTGCCGCAACGTTTTTCGCCGGCCTCTCATCGGGAATGAACCAGACGACAGTTGTGCACTACTACAGGCACCGTGCGGGCCTAGGTGACGCCGCGGACCTCATGATCTTTGCATTTTTTGTTGCCGCTATGGTCGGCTCCTTCTTCTGGATTTGGGTCGCGCGCAGATTCGCAAAGCACCATGTCGTCGCTGTCAGCACAGTTTTGAGCCTGGTCGCCTCGCTTGCGATCCTGCTGGTGCCAAAGGGCGACGTCGTGGGGTTCCTATTGGTCCAACTTGGGTCGGGGTTCGCTTATGCTGGCCCCCTCATCCTAGGCGCATCAATGGCCGCAGATGTTATCGATCTCGATTGGCTCAAGTCGGGCGTACAGCGCGGCGCCATATTCATTGCGATCTGGGGGATCGGCAAAAAGCTTTCGGAGGCAGCCGGCGTTGGCATCGCCTTGCCACTCATGGAAGCCATGGGCTTTAGCACGGCAACTGCCGCCGAGCCTGGGCCGCAACTGGCTCTGATCATAGCCAACGTTTTGCTGCCTGCCGTCTTCGCTGTAATAGCAATCCCCTTTATCCTCGCCTATCCGATCACGGAGCGCCGCCAACGCGTTGTGCGCGCTGCGCTGGAGAGACGGATTGGCCGATCTGCGGCTCGCGATGCGCATTCTGCGGAGGAGCGAAATTTGGGCGTTCTGCAAGGACGGCCATGAATGACCTAGCGAGCAGTGCTGAGGGTTTAGCAATGGAGAAGAGTATGGAAATTCGTCGTTTTGACAGTCACGCCGTTACGGTTGAAGATGTTGTCCAAGCGCTTGATAGCGATGGCGCTATCATAATTGAAGACGTCATTTGCCAAGAGCAGCGCGACAGGCTTCATCAAGAACTATACCCCTTTATTGCCGGCACGGCGCTCGGGCAAGACAGCTTCTCCGGCCAGAAGACAACGCGCACAGGTGCCCTTGCGGCGCGATCTGCGGCTGCGCGCGAGTTGATTCTTAACCCCCTAGCGCTGACCGCAGCCCGGGCGTTCCTTGGTCGGTTTTGCGAACGCGTTCAGCTGCACGTGACTCAGGTGATCCGCATCCTGCCGGGCCAGACCGCGCAGCCCCTGCATCGTGACCGCTGGGCCTGGGGCCATCATTTGCCCCTAGCTGTGGAGCCCCAGTTCAACACGATGTGGGCGCTGACCGACTTCACCCGTGAAAATGGTGCCACGCTTGTGGTGCCGGGCAGCAACGCTGGTTCGCAAGCGCAACCGGTAAATCCGGAAACGGTCGTCGCTGCCGAGATGCCGGCAGGTTCGGTCCTTTTCTTTAGCGGATCGGTCGTTCACGGCGGCGGCGCCAATCAGACCGAAAGCGAGCGCATCGGCGTCAACATCGATTATTGTCTCGATTGGCTAAGGCAGGAAGAAAACCAATATCTGTCATGTCCGCCCGAGGTGGCCGCGTCGCTTGAGCCAGAATTGCAGGCGCTACTTGGCTATACCTATGGAGCGACAACGCTTGGGTACTTCAGTCATCCCAGCGCGGTGAAGGAACGCGCGGGTGTTCTGCCGCCCGAAGCCGCGCTCGCGGCCAACTTGTGTCGCGGCGTATGAGGAAGCGCCCGCGCCAGAGCGACGACGACGGGGCGATGCTATCAGCGGCCTCGCAACGGGCGTTCCTGGCTTTTTTGAGCAGCCTGCCAAACTGGGCGGTTCATGCGCTCAACAATGGACCGAAACTTGTGGCCGGACATGTTCTGGAACCACGTTTGCGATTCATTGAGAAGTCTTTGCAGCGCGCGGAACCAGAGAGCCCGCCAAGTCTGCTTGCGATGCGGCGCGCAACCAGCGAGATGGCGACCGTCATGTCAGGTAGGGCCCTGGAGGGGGTGCTAACCCGCCAGATTTCGGTTTCGGCCGGAATTGGCCGAACGATAACGGTGCGCGCTTATGAGCGGGCTGAGGCGCGCAACGCCGGCGTCGCCGTTGTCTACGCGCATTTTGGCGGCGGGGTTGTGGGGGATCTTGGAACCAGCGATTGGTTCTGCCGTCTTTTGGCGCTACGGACGGGCGCTGTGATCTTATCGGTCGACTATCGTCTGGCGCCGGAGCATCCATTTCCATCTGGGTACGAAGACTACCTCGCCGTTTATCGCTGGGCGCGATACGAGCGCCGTTCTGATTGGCCCCTTGTAGGGGTGGCTGGAGATTCTATCGGTGGCTGCTTTGCCGCCGCTTGCACGGTTGAAGCCGTGAAGGCGGGCGACGTCGCGCCGGATTTTCAGGCATTGGTGTACCCTGCGCTGGACTTGACCCGCCCCTACCCGTCCCAGGAACTGTTCGCCGACGCTTTCCCGATGAGCTCAAACACCGCGCAGTGGTTCATGGCTCAGTACTTGCCAGCGGGGACAGATCTCCTTGACCACCGCGTCTCGCCCGGGCTTTATGCTGCGGACGCGTCGCGAGTCCAGACTTTGCTTGTCGCTGCCGGCCATGACGTGTTGGTTGATCAGGCGGTGTGGTTCCGGGACAAACTCTCCCAGCATGGGGCCGCTGTGGACTGGCTCTTGTTTCACGACCTGTGCCACGGCTTCACGAGCATGTCGGGCGTAAGTCGGCGCATCGAAAGCGCCTGTGAGACCATCGCGTCAGGGATCGCCGCGATGGTTCGGCGCTGCGCCCCCGCGAATTTTAGTGTGTCACCATGAGCGATGCTGCGCAGATCGTCGATGTCGTAGTCATCGGCGCGGGCATGTCGGGTCTGACAGCGGCAGCACGGCTCGCAGCCCACGGCGTCACAGTTCGCGTGCTTGAAGCGCGCGATCGCGTCGGCGGTCGGCTCAAGCTTGGCGCGCTTGCAGGCCACCACATTGACCTCGGCGGCATGTGGATTGGGCCGACGCAAAAGCGGGTTGTGGCGGCGGTGGCGGCACGGAAGCTCCGCACCTATGCAACCCACCTGACGGGGCGAAACATTGTGCGTCTTGCGGGGCGCAGCGCATCAAGCGAGGGCGAAGGGGTAGGCGGGGTTCTGGGCCTCTTCGGCGGCCTCGAATACCTCGGCCTGATGCGCCGGCTTCAGGCCATTGGGGCGAGTGGCTCGCTGCGGGAACTGCAGGAGGGCGCTGCGCTCCGCGGCCTCGACGGTTGGACGATGGCCGCATGGCTCGACCGATTCGCGCGGTCTCAGTCGGCGCGCGCCGCAATTACGTTCCAAGTTCGATCATTGCTTTGCGCAGAGCCTGAGGACGTATCGGTGCGGTTCTTTGCATTTTACCTTGCGTCCGGGGACGGTGCCCAGACGTTGCTATCGGCGGGGCCCGGGGGCGCGCAAAACTTCGCAGTCGAGGGCGGATTGGCGCAGCTGCCAGCGATGCTCGCAGACGATCTGGGCGATCGCGTAAAGCTCAATTGTGAAGTCCGCGCCATCGCGCAACACGCAGATAATGTGCGTGTCAGCTTTGAGGGCGGGGCGATCAACGCCCGCCGCTGTATTGTAGCGGTTCCGCCAACCTTAGCTGCCCAGATCACTTGGTCACCCGATTTGCCCCATCGCCGAGACTTGCTCACACGTCGGATGGCGATGGGAAGTGTGATTAAGGTTTGGCTTGCCTATGAGCGACCGTTTTGGCGCGAGCAAGGCTTGAGTGGATTCTTGATGAGCGATGAGGCACCGTTTGGTCCCTGTTTTGACGTTTCACCACCAGACCAGTCGCACGGTTTGATTGTCGGCTTTTTCGATGCTGTCCACGCGCGCAAATGGACATCCTGCGGGAGCATGGAACGACAGGAAGAGGCCGTACGTACACTGGTAGCGGCATTTGGGTCAGAAGCGATGTTGCCGATCGCCGTCACCGAACAGGATTGGGTGCAAACGCGCTGGTCTCGCGGGTGCTACGGCGGATTTGCGCCACCGGGCCTTCTCAATGAATGCGCACCCGCACTACGCGAGCCTATCGGTCTTGTGCACTGGGCAGGCACAGAGTCTTCGCTAGAGTGGTGTGGCTACGTTGAGGGTGCCATAGCCGCAGGCGAGCGCGCTGCCGAAGAAGTCAATCACATGCTTGATAAATGACGAATATCTAGAACTGGAGTTTTCGTATGATACATCCAAACTGCGTAACCGAGTATGGCAGCCTGCTAAAGGTCATTATGTGCTTTGCCAACGCTTACGACATTGACGCTGCGTCGGTGGCGGAAGACCTCAGCGACGAAGTTTCTCTTCATCAGTATGCCCACAATGATCATCGCCCGTACGAAGTGAATCTGGTTCGGGCGCAACAGCGCGCGTTGATAAATGTGATTGAGCAGCACGGTGGTGAGGTGATCCTCGCGCCTTCGCTTGGCTCAGGGGTCGCCCAGCACTACACCCGCGATGTCGGCTTCACGATCCATGGGGTGCTTTTCCGCGCGCTGCCGCGTCGGCCCTATCGGCAACTTGAACTTGCTGCGCTGGAACCGCTGCGAGAACGCTTTGGCCAGTGGCATCCGATTGCAAACGGATCGATCGAGGGCGGCGACGTGCTTGTGGACCAAGAGCACGTGATCATCGGTTTGGGCGAAGAAACCACCGGTGCCGGCATCGACGAAGTCGAAAGGGTTTTGATCGAGCGTGGCGTAACCGTGCCAGTCCGAAGGTTGACGTTTCGACGTCGCGGTGTGATCCATACCGACACATTGTTTAATATCGTCGGGCCTGGCGCTGCGCTCATCCACCGCGAGGTCTTTGAAGACGACGATGTGGCTTGGCTTGCCAAGCGCTACCATTTGATCGACGCTACCGCAGCTGAAGCACGTGCACTTGCGATCAACACGTTGGCGATTGCGCCTGGAAAGGTCGTGATGCTAGCCCCTGGAGGTCGGCTTGCCGATGAAGTCGCCCGCCGCGGAATAGAGCCCATTCTGGTGGATTATTCAGCGGTTACAGCGCTCCCGGGATCATTCCGTTGCACCACGTTTCCAATCCTTCGCGGCTAAATAGGTGAACGATCGCTATGAAGCTCTGCAAACTAAGGATTACGATGAGCGTCCTTGCACATTCGCTGCTTTGTGGACCTGTCATCGCGCAGGGGCAGATACCTAACATAGTCGGCGATTGGGCAACCAAGGATAGCGTCGTACGCATCGCGCCTTGTGCCGACAACAGGGCCTTAATGTGTGGGATCGTAATCCAACATCGCCCAAGGCGGAGTGAACAAAACGCCACGGGCTTTGCTGTTCTTCGTGATTTGACGCGAACCAACACAGGATGGAGCGGGCGGTCGTATGACGGCGAAGGCAACTATAGCGCCAATTTGCGCGTTACAGGCGACCGGCTGATCCTGCAATCCTGCTTGGCACCGAGCCTCTGCGAAACAGAGATTTTCCAGAGGGCTCGATAGGGGCCCTGTGGCCTTAAGTGTTGATTGTCGATGAGAAGTGACCCGGTATGGGCACAAATTTTCATTGAGAATCAACCCATGCTTGAAAGGCCCCTTGGCTGAGAGTTAGGGGAACAGGGGTGCTCAACATGGATTTATTGAAAGTGATACGCCGTTGGTTATTTCGGCAAGTGATTTCGACACGTGAGATTGAGCGGAGGACGGTGCTGTCTCATAACACGATCAGGGAGTAACTGAGCAGCGATATTTTGTGGCTCGGCCGCCTAAGTCCTGCCTTGAAATTGTAGATTCTTGAAAGGCATCTGGCGCTGCCACTCTTCGGGAGTGTAATGTCCGCTTTAGAGCCGTAGGCCTTACCCTTTTAACTGACTTACTTTGGCGCAAAGCAGACCCTACCGCCCCAATACCGACCCCCAAGCAGAGATCGTTTACGATGGGTTTGGTGTTGTCGTGCGCCATGCCGGCGCGTTCGACGACGAACCTGACGGGTCACGCTCTTGCTCAGAATGAGAGGATCAGCGCTTTGGCAGGGGAAATGCTTCCGGTTACCATTGCTTCATAGTTTGCCATAACTAGGTCTGGCCCGGCGTGGTGCTCGATCTGGACCATATCCTGTAGCTTGGGCAGGAACGCTAGGTTTGCTTTTTCGATACGGCGCATCATTTCTGCGGGTCCCCAATCGCTTTCGCGCTTCAGCATTTGCCCAGGGGCGAAAAAGAAACTTGGTGCCGGTCCGGGTAACTTCTCGCGGTTGCGCGGCGCATCCCAGTGCGTTGCGCCGACTGCAATACTCGCCGTGATATTATCCTTGAAATGACAGTGCAAGGTGGCCAGTAACGTTCCGTTTCCGGACATATCAACAAAAACGGTAGTGATCGTCGACGGCAACAAGTTCACATCGTCATAGCCCACGACCTCGTCGAACAAATCGACATCGCGCAAAAAGGCTAGGTTGTTAGCCGAGGTCAGACCCACCAGCTTGACGGGGCGGTTTGCCAATTGGCTGATGAAATGCGCCGTTCCCAACGCAGTCTTTGAGGATGCACTGCCGATTATGACCTGTGTAGCGCCGAAAAAATCATTATCCTGCAGATAGTCGGCCAAAACATAGCCCGTAAAGCAAAGCGGGAAAAGTACTGAGCGTGCATCCGCCGCAGCTATCAGTTCTGGCGGGTCGCTTTCGGTACGCTGATATCGGTTGTACATCTCCGGCAAGGGCAAACGATGGTCAGCCCCATCGACAAAGTTGCCGGACGTAATGGTCACTGGCTTCATAACCACATGCGATGCCATGGGCAAAAAGCCCCAGAACCTGCTACCGACCGGAAGCGAGACACAGCGTGACTCAATCACTTCGGCAAATCCCCACACTGGGACGATGCCCCATTCATCGCCTTCGACTGGAAAGTACTTCCAATACCCGATCATATCACCTGATAATGCGTAGCTTACATTATTGGCGGTGAGGCCAAACTCGCCGGTTTTTACGAGAACTTCCCCGTCGGAAAGTGCGGGCAGAGGAACCTGTTCAATGCGGGATTGATCGAACTTGCGGCGGTTTACCAGAAGGCGTGTGTTCGTCATTCTAATCGACTTTCTGCTGGTTAGTGTTTCGAGACATCATCTGGTGGTGTCGCCTTCGTTCGCATGGCCAACCAGAGGAAGAGAAGGATCACCGGAATAGAGATCACGCTGACATAGTGCTCCGGCGGGTGATGGCCGTTGGTTGGGATATGCTTGATCCAGCCCGACCAGCTGATCAGGATGCGTTCGAGCAAGCCGACTACCAACAGCAATGGCACCAGCGTGCGGTACCGCAACCCCACTGCGACCGCCACAATCCCATGAGCAAGCTGGGTCGCCCCTGCCCAAGCAAACATGGCAAAGACACGCTCTGCCCCGTGGGTCAGATCAAGTCCGCCAATAACGCCCGCACCGCCATCGGGTAGGAAACTATGGATCATGCCGCTTAAGGCTTGGCTCAATCCAGAAATCACTAAGAACCATGCCGAATAACGCGAGCCATTGTAATAAGAATTAGTGCTTGGGGGCAGGAACGCGGTCATCGCGAGAGCTCCTGAGTGAGATGAAAAAGGGCTACTTGGCGTGCGAGTAGCCCGCTTTTGTGATCGGCTTGCCATAATCGGCACCAACAGCAAAGAAGAACCGCCCTGCCCCAAACCAAGAATGCTGTTGGCATAAAACTGTCCTTGACCCACGTTCCTGATCGTTGTTATTGCATACCTAGTGCCATAACATGGACATTGCAAGTGATGAGAACGGTCGAGCAGATGACGGGCCGAATGTTAGCAGAAAAAGCGGTGGTTGCCGGCAAACTGATAACATTCGAGGCGACGTCACTGGTAAGCCGATAACGCGAGGAAATGCTGACAATGAAAATTCTCCGCACCGATGATAGTCAATTCGAAGGGTTGTTCGAATGGCAATACCCACCCCACTACACGGAAATTATCGATGTTGAGAGCGGCACTCCGATCCGGATCCACCATGTTGAAGCAGGTGATCCGACTGGGCCAGTGGTACTGCTCATGCATGGCAATCCCACCTGGTCCTATCTTTATCGGCACATGATTCCGGGCCTCGCTGCCGCTGGAAACCGCGTGATTGCTGTCGATTTGGTTGGCCATGGCCGTTCAGACAAGCCGTCCGAAAAAGCGGATTACACCCTTGCCCGACACCATCAATGGATGCGGAGCTGGATCGAGACTCTCGACCTAAATGGGGTAACTCTTTTCTGCCAGGATTGGGGCGGCACGATCGGCCTTGGCATGGTGGCATTCATGCCCGAGCGCTTTGATCGGGTGATTGCTTCAAACACTGGCGTTCCGGCGGGCGAAGGCGGCAACGACATGCTACGGCAATGGCTGGCGATGATGGACATGGCGACTGAATTTCCTTGGCAAGTCCTCTCCATCATCGGGGAAGAGAAGGTTCCAGCCTATCGTGCACCCTATCCGGACGCCAGCTTTGAGGCAGGCCCATGCAAGTTCCCGGTGCTGATATCGATCTTTCCCGAGAACCCCGGTGTGCCGCTAAACAAGCAGGTACAGGAGCGTTTGGCCCAGTTTGAAAAGCCGTTCCTGACCATTTGGGGTGCCCTCGACATTGTCGCACCTGGCGGAGACAAAAGACTGCAGCAACTTGTTCCTGGAACAAAGGATCAGCCGCATCAGGTCTTGCCCAATGCGGGTCATTTCATCCAAGAAGATGCGCCGGATGAACTGGTGGAAGCCATTCTAGCCTTTGTTAAGGCAACATAGGTGTCACTTTCCTATTGCCTGATTGTGTCATAAGCAGGTATCAATCTTTGGATGGCCAAGAAACCTCCAAAGTTTGACCTCCCACACGTGGCACCTGACAAAGACGGACGCAAAAAGCGCAGCCAGTCGAGCCGAGCGAACATTATTCAGGCACTGCTGCACTTTGTCGGAAATAACGATTTTTCCCCTAGTGCCTCCAAAGTTGCCGAGAAGGCAGGGGTGGGCCTGCGAACAGTATTCCGCCAGTTTGACGATATGGAATCTCTCTATCGGGAAATGAGCGACGCCATAGAAGCCAAGGTCCTACCGATCATGCTTGAGCCACTCGAAGGCGAAAGCTGGAAAAGCCGCATGTTCTCGACCGCTGAACGCCGGGCGAAGGTGTTCGAGATGATAATGCCCTATCGTATCTCCGCTAATTTGAAGCGTTTTCAATCAGACTTCCTGTTACGAGATTATCGACGGATGTTGTCGCTTGAAAAAACAATGATCGAAACCCTGCTGCCTGAATCCGTCCGAGCGAACCCAGTAATTGTTCACGGCATCGACGCGGTACTCAGCTTCCAAACTTGGCGCCTATTACGCCATGATCATGCACTGCCATATGACGAAGCATCCGCGGTAGTGAAGCAATTGCTCAGCGCGGTGCTAGCCGATTTACCGGATCAATAAGATAACCGCGCTTAGTTCGAGAGACCTGCCCCCTTACTTTTTCAAGGCTGCCAGCCAAAAGGTTGTCACAACTTCCTACCAGGCCTGACTACCATGTGAAAATCGAAGATGCCCAACAAAGCCATGGCCTCCGCGGATGACACGATCAACCGACCTAACTAAGCGAGGTGAGCCGACAGCGATCCACCGAGCAAAATCGCAATCAAACTTGACAAGAAAATGATATTATGGCGCTACTAATGTCATAATATTGTACAGGATGAGGCAACAACGTGACGAGGCCTAAGCAACAATCAAAGTTAGTCATCCTATCCAACCAATGCGGGCAGAGAACTGCCCACTTAGGACATCCACGTTAATGCACACAATCCCATCCATGTCGGGCTTAAACCAAGGACACCCCACTCATGACCTATAACCTTTGGGGCACGCCAAATTCGCTCTATACCGGCAAGGCACGGAGCTATCTGATCAAGCAGGGTATAGCCTTCACCAACAGGGCTGCCGGTGAGCCGCACTTTCTAAAGGACGTCACATCGAAAGTCGGGCGTTGGATTATACCGGTTCTCGAAGGCTCGGACGGACTGATCATTCAGGATGGTGCGGACATTATCCGCCATTTCGAAGCCCAGGGACCGACCCGCTATCCTGCTTTTCCTGCAACGCCGCGGCACGCTATTATCGGCCAGATTTTCGAACTGTTTGGCGGCGAAGGGATGTTGCGCCCTGCTATGCATTATCGTTGGAACTTTGACGATGCCAACTTAGCTTTTCTCGCGTTGGATTTCGCCCGGTCGCTTGCCCCGACCCATGCGCCGCCAGAGGTTCAGGCCGGGGTTTTCGCAATGGCGAGTGGGAGGATGCGCATGGCGATGGCGGGCTTTGGCGTCACCCCCCAAACAATACCAGCTATTGAAGCATCCTACGCCGAGTTCCTAGCGTTGTTTGATACCCACCTCGCCAGTTCGCCTTATTTGTTGGGTGGCGCTCCGACTATCGGCGATTATGGCTTGATCGCGCCGCTTTATGCCCATCTTGCGCGCGACCCCTACCCCCAGCGATTGATGCAAAGCAGCGCGCACCGCGTGTGGCGATGGACCGAGCGGATGAACCGCGCGGATTCAGATGCTGGCGAATATGGTGCTCCCGACCCAGTCTTGCTTGCGAATGACGCTGTGCCCGAAACGCTTAAAGCGCTGATGCGCTTTGTCGCAGACGACTATCTGCCCGAGGTTCGCGCCTATGTCGCCTTTATCAACGACTGGCTTGCCGCCCGGCCCAACCTTGAGACGGGCACCTCAGGGCTTGATCGGCCGCAAATTCGCCAACTCGGCGAGATCGAATTCGTTTGGAGGGGGCACCGGGTGAAAGCCTGGGCCATGCACTATCGGCTCTATCTGCTCCAAATGGTCCAAGCGGTTTACGACGCCGCCGATGAGACTGCGCAGACCAGCATAGCCTACTTGCTCGCCGAAACCGGACTTAGCGAGCTTATAACACTGCGCACCACGCGCCGAATCGAGCGTCGTGAACATCTTGAAGTCTGGAGTGCGCCGGTCTGACGCGCTCCATAGGCCCCTCTTCGTGAAAGGTATTGACTATGCTTAAGCTTCATTTTGCGCCTAACTCGCGCGCCGGCCGGATCGTTTGGTTGCTGGAAGAACTTGGACTGCCATATGAAATCAATAAGATGGCATTCCATCCCAGTGCGCTGAAATCGGATGAACATCGCGCACGCCATCCCCTTGGCCGTGTCCCCGTGCTTGAAGATGGCGATGTGTCGATTTTTGAGTCAGGCGCTATCGTCGACTATATTCTCGAACGCCATAGAAATGGTGGGCTAAAGCCCGCAGTGACCGATCCGCAATTTCCCGCTTATCTGCAATGGTTCCATTATTGCGAGGGGATGATCATGCCGCCGGTGAACACGATTGTGGTGCACACATTGCTTTTGCCCGAGGAACGGCGCGATGCAACCGTGCTGGGGCAAGCAAAGCGATTGCTGACCAACGCGCTGGCCCCGATTGACGAGGCTCTGATGGGCAAAGACTATCTGATCGGCGCGTTTTCCGGGGCCGACATCATGCTGGGGCACGCCTGCTTTATGAGCAATCGGGTTGGATGCGTGCCTGACGAAATGGCAAACCTCAAAGCCTACGTCGCCCGCATCGCCGCGCGTCCGGCCTTCCAGACCGCTATCACGATGCAATAGGCAGCGGGTAACCGATTGCGCCCCTTGGGGTGCAAGTGGTTGTCAACTATCCGTAGCCCGGTGCACTGGCCAAACCCCAAAGCACAGCAGGGTGCTGGATTGTAACGCGGATTGTCAAAACTGCCTGGAGAGCAGGCAACTTAACTGGATCGGGAGTGAAGCGGGATGGACCCGAAGAATGAATTGAGACTTGTTGGGGTTGGAGCATCGCCTTACACGCGCAAACTTCGCGGGGCGCTCCGCTTCCGCCGCTTGCCTTTCCGCTTTGTTGTTGTGGGAGATAAGCAGGTTAGCGCGCTGCCGGCACCCCCGCTCCCACTCTTGCCCTATATTGTGCTGCCAGGAGCCGATGGCGGGCCGATGACAGCGATGTCCGACACCACTCCGATCCTGAACTGTCTTGAAGAGGTCTATACGGAGCGACGGCTCCGGCCCTCCGACCCTGCATTGAACCTTATAGACCTGCTGCTCGAGGATTATGGCGACGAGTGGCTAAGCAAATGCATGTTTCACTACCGCTGGTCGAATGCGGCAGATACCAAAAAGGCGAGCGCCTATCTGCCCTACTCCCGGGCTGCTCAGGTGACGCGTGCGCAAGGTGAGCGGGCAGAACGGGTCTTCGCCGATCGGCAGATTTCTCGTATCGGCGTGGTGGGATCCAATCCGGTTACTGCGCCGATCATCGAGGGTAGTTGGCGTCGTTTTCTGGAGATTTTCGAGGCGCACATCGAGAACCAGCCATACCTCTTGGGGCAGCGGCCCGGTGCGGGTGATTTTGCAGCATTCGGTCAGATGACGATGCTCGTAATCACCGATCCGACACCAGCCAAGGTTGCCATGGAGGTATCACCTCGGGCTTATGCTTGGACCGAAAGGCTGGAGGACGTAAGCGGGCTCGAAGTGAGCGAGGCCGATTGGGTCGACCTATCAGATCCCCCCGCGACATTGCATAGCCTGCTTTGCGAAGTTGGCCGGGTCTATGCGCCCTTCATGATCGGCAATGCGAAGGCGGTCGCTCAGGCTGCAAAGCAAGTGGAATGTGAGATAGACGGCCAGCGCTGGGTACAAGAGCCATTTGTCTACCAGGCAAAATGCCTTGGTTGGCTACGGAAGGCTTATTTTGATCTGGATGCAACGGCTCGCGGACGTGTTGACCGTCTTCTCCAAGGTACGGGCTGCGAGCCCTTGTTTGCGCCGGGATGAAAAGTACGACGCCAAAGTGCCTCAATTAGGATGTTTGGAAACATCTCGCTTAGCCTGTTTCCTCGCTCAACTTGACCCGGGAGACGCTTATGGTCATGCCATGAGTTTGTAGTATCTTCATGAAACTTGAAGTGCGTCCATTCTTTGTCCGATTAAACGTCTCCTTTAAAGAAGGGGTCAATACCCTCCCGTTTACCATCTCTGGCGCAAAGCGGCCAGACAAAGGTCTGGCTTGGGTCGGCCGCTAGAGATTGACGAGTATCAAGCTCTCCGCCCAAAGGTTCTGGGCTTCCTGAAGTGTATTTGAGTGGATCGAGAATTCAGAAGCCGCCGACTGAGTTGGAAAGTGAACTTTGTATTCAACCTGCCAGAACCATCACCCTCTAATTGTTTCCCCAAGGGCTGCAGCGCCTTGAAGTACGAAGTCATGATCAGAGCCCAGCACAAAGAGGCTGGCCCCCTTCCCGCGCCAAAAGGCAACATCGCTGGGGCGGCCAAGGAACATCCCAGTGACACGCCCTGCAGCCTTTCCGGCGGCTACAATGCGGTCCACGGCCGCCACGACAATTTCATCATCAGGCGTTGCTGCATTATAGGCGACGGTTAGGTCAGCGCGGCCGATAAACAGCGCGTCGATGCCTTCCACTCGGGCAATCGCGTCAATGTCTTCCACAGCTTCGACATCTTCAATCTGTGCAATGACGATGATGTCTTTTGCGGTTTCACGATGTTTCGCCATACCCTTTGTGGTGTAGCCGGCTGAGCGGCTGGAGCCTGCAAATCCGCGACCGCCACGACCATAATGGCACGCCTTCACGGCTTCAGCTGCTTCCTCCGCACTTCTGATATGGGGGAGGACAACGCCATTTGCACCGCAATCAAGCGCATTGAGGATTTGCTCATGGCTGCTGGACGCAGGTCTTACAAGGACGGGCTTTCCATAGGCTCGTGCTGCCAGAATGCACAAATCCAACGACGTGCGGTCAAAAGGGGCATGCTCGGCATCAAGCACTAAGCAATCCAAAGAACTGAGACTTAGGACTTCTACAATGATCGGGCTTGGAGTCTTGACCCATGTAGCGGCAATGACTTCACCGGCAAGTAATTTGTCTCGAAACGCGCTCACGCTGCCTTGCTCCAAAGCTTTGTGCTGGCCAATGCGGCACCCTCGGCCAAAGTCTTGAGCTTGGCCCAAACAATCTCCGGATCTACTGCGCCATAACCTGCAAAGGTCGAGAAACCACAATCGGTGCCGGCGATCACGCGCTCTCGTCCAATAATTCCGGCGAAGCGCTCAATGCGTTCAGCAACGACGCGGGGGTGTTCAATGAAATTGGTGGTGGAATCGATCACGCCTGGAATGAGGATCTTGTCGTCCGGTATAATTGCGAGCATCTCGACAAAATAGTTCCAGTCATGCTGGTGTCTTGGGTTGGAGGTCTCAAACAATAGTCCAGCTGGTTTGGCCTTCATAAGCGTAGGCAGGATCACGCCCATCTCGACATCATGATGGTGCGGGCCCTCATAATTGCCCCAGCATACATGCATCCGAACCCGGTCTGCGGGCACATTTCGAAGCGCGTGGTTGAGAACATCAACATGAGTGCCAATGAGTTTGAGGTAGTCCGTATCACTGCGATCCTTGTACATCATATGCCGCCCAAGCCCTAAATCTGGACTATCAAGCTGCAGGACCAAGCCATCGGCCACGATCGCTTCATACTCTGGTCGCATGGCTTCAGCGAGTGCTTCAAGATAATCATCTTGCGTCGCATAATGCTCATTGGGTTGGAAAAGAGCGATCACGCCAGGCGATGCCGCATTCATAAAGCCTGCCACGGGCTTATGTCTGGCGAGGGCCGCGCTCATGAAGCCAAGATCAGCCTTGAGCGGCTCCATGGACTTCACAGCGACCGGCCCGATACATTTTGGGCGACGATAAGTGGGGGTACCCCCGCCGCTCGCCTGACGCGCTAAAAAGGTTGGGAAGGCTTCAAGGTCAGAGGGTGGGGTCCGAGGGCTATCCCCGTCAAAGCCTGTGATACGATCCTTGATATAGGTTGCGTAGGAAATCTTCGACATTTCCCCGTCTGAGACCAGATCGATTCCGACGCGAACTTGATTGGCGACAGTCTCATCAACGGCCCGGCCAATCACGTCCTCGAATTCTGCTTGATCAATGGGGTCACCACGTTCAGCTGCAAAGATGAGGTCTGTAACAGCCTTTGAGCGCGGCAATGATCCGACATGTGTGGTTAGAATGCGCTCGCTCATGCCTCAATCTCCTGTTTGGGCGTTGTTTTTAGGTTTGTCAGCCAATCTGAAATGGTCCGCCGGAACGCAGAAGGCTGCTCTAGCGGCACCAGATGGCCTGCGTTTTGGATCTCGACATAATTTGCCCGGGGATTTCGCGCTGCCATAGCAACGTGCCATGCTGGCGGACACAAAGTGTCATCGGCACCCGCGAGCACAAGCATGTGGCCCTTAAAGTCAGAGATTACCCCGCAGAGGGCGGGCCGAGTGCGAAGCGCCTCACTTTGGCGGAGGAACACGTCCGGCCCAAGGTCCATGCCCATCTTAAACGTCAAGTCGAGGATATCCTGACGCTTTTCGCCTTGGGTTGCGGGGCTTAGATAATGAGGCTTCAATTCGTCGCGAACGATGGCGCTTAATTGGCCGTCTCGAACTTGGGCTTGCTGGGATACGCGTGCGGCCGATCTTTCAGGCAAGTCTGCCGTGCAATTGGTGCTGGAAAGCACCAAGCCCTTCACGCGCTCCGGGGCTTTCTTGGCCATCATTAGCGCCACAATCGCGCCCATTGAAAAGCCCATGGGGATGATGGGGCCTGCAACCCTCGCCAATACATCCTGTGCCAGCACCTCGATGCAATCAAATTGGGTAATGGAGGCATAGGTATTTGGGTTAGGGCTGATCTTACCCACGTCGCGCCAAAGCCTTTGGTCGCACATGTGGCCTGCAATCCACACCAGGGTTGGCGGCGCGGTCACTGCAACCGTGCCGACCGCCCGGATAGTAGTTCTCCCGCAAACAAGCGTTGTTCTGGAGAAATGTCCGGGCTTTCAATGCGCTCCAACAACATTGCGACAGCTGCTTGTGTCATACGTCGCACGGGCTGGCGTACCGTCGTGAGTTGATAGGCTTCCCAAGTTGCCGGACTAACGCCGTCAAAGCCCGTAATGGACAATTCGCTGGGCACCTTCTTGCCGATGATGTTTCGCGCTGTGTCCATCGCACCAATGGCCATCAAATCATTGACGCAAATCAGAGCATCCAATTTGCCTTGGGTGAGCTCCATCAGCGCCTTTAGACCTGCGCCACCACTCTCATAATCAAACTGTCCGCGGACAAACTCTGCTTTGATGCCGTGATGGGCGAGGCGATTGATCGCGGCATTGGCGCGCTCTTCACCCACATAGGAATCGGCTGGACCCCCGATGATCCCGAAACATGTATGGCCAGCCTGCACCAAGCCATCCACCAACGCGCGTTCGCCAAGATCTGAATCGCAACAGACACTTGCGACCGGGACACCTTCCCCAACTCGGTTATAGAGAACCAAGGGCACACCACGATTGGAAAAGGCAACCAATTGCTCCGTAGACAGACGAGCAGCGACAATCGCGCCGTCGACACGGTAGCGCCAAACTTGGCCCAAGACTTCCTCAACATCGGATTCTGCAGCCAAGCTAAACAGAAGCACCCGTACACCATGCTGTGACAGGCGTTGGGTAAGTTCCGCCAAGACCTCCGGATAGTAGAGGTTTGTTAGATTGGAAATAATGATGGCGACGAGGTTTGAGCGTTTGGTTATCAGACCCTGCGCAATGGCATTAGGTTCATAGCCAAGAGCTTGCGCGGCCTCGACAATCCGCGCCCGCGTTGCCGGTGCAACAGAAGCTCCTTTTCTAAAAGCCCGGCTGACCGCAGACTGGGACACACCAGCTCGGCGCGCAACATCATAAGATGTTACCCCAGTTTTTTCCTGTGTGGTTTGATCAAGCAGCTTCTTTTTTGCCATAACGTCGCACCCGAATATCTGCCTGCTCTTTATGGCCTGCAAAGCCTTCAATAGCGCAAAGGCGCGAGCAATACTCACCTATCATCACACTGGCCTCATCGGTCAAGACGCGCTGATAGGTGCAGGTCTTGATGAACTTTCCAACCCAAAGCCCGCCTGTGAAGCGTGCATTGCCGCGCGTCGGTAATGTGTGATTAGTTCCGATTACTTTGTCGCCATAGCTGACATTGGTCCGTGCGCCCAAAAAGAGCGCGCCATAATTGGTCATATTATTCAAGAAGTAATCGGGGTCGCGGGTCATCACTTGGACATGCTCGGAGGCGATTTTATCGGCTATCGTGACCATCTCCTCGTAGCTGTCTGCTACGATGACTTGACCATAATCGGCCCATGCCTTTCCGGCGATCGCCGCTGTTGGCAGAATAGTCAGCTGCCGTTCAATCTCGGCCATCGTGTCATGGGCCAGCTTTTCACTATTGGTCAACAGAACGGCAGGTGAGTTGGGACCATGCTCGGCTTGCCCTAACAGGTCGGCGGCACAGAGCTCGCCATCGACGCTATCATCAGCGATGACAAGCGTCTCGGTGGGGCCGGCCAATAGGTCGATCCCGATTCGGCCAAAGAGCTGACGTTTGGCTTCCGCAACATAAGCGTTGCCCGGGCCTACGATCATGTCCACCGGGGCAATCGTCGATGTTCCAAGCGCCATGGCCGCAACGGCTTGGACGCCTCCAATGCAGTATATTTCATCTGCTCCAGCCATATGCATGGCAACAACAATCGCAGGATTGGGTACCCCTTGATAAGGCGGGGCCACGGATACAATTCGCTTCACCCCGGCAACTTTTGCGGTCACCACACTCATATGCGCTGAAGCAACCAAAGGATATTTGCCGCCCGGCACATAGCAACCCACGCTGTTCACCGGCAGATTCTTATGCCCCAGAACAACGCCGGGCAGTGTCTCTACCTCGACATCTTTGAGCGCGTCTCGTTGGATCTGGGCAAAGTTGCGCACCTGGGCTTGCGCGAAGCGGATATCTTCGATCGTCTGCGGGCTAAGCGCGCGGTAGGCGGCATCAATCGCGTCTTGACCTAGCCTGAAGTCGTCTGGTGCCCAGTTATCGAACTTTGACGACCAATCGCGCACAGCATCATCGCCTCTGGTTTTGATGTCTTGAATGATAGCCTCAACCGTTGCCCGAACATCAGCATCTGCTTCTTCAGCCGCAGTCTCACTGATTCCGGTTTTAAGATACTTGGCCAAATCAGCCTCCCAACGCTTGAAACTTACTTGTGTTGCGCGCTACGCTAACGGAAATGACTGCGAATGCAAAGACCAAATTGCGTAAACAAGAATGGGATACAGTGATGGGCAATGGCACAATGCTTCCGACCTGGGCGCAGGGGCTTTCAGGGCGCATCGCCGTCGTAACAGGGGCTAGCCGAGGGCTGGGTTCTGCTATCGCCCTTTGCCTCGCAGAGGCAGGCGCAAAAGTGCATGCAGTGGCACGAAGTGGTGCAGATTTGCAGGAAATGGCGGATCACCACACAAATATTCTGCCCATGGTCGGTGATGTGACCGATCCCCGATTTATCGAGGATTTGGGCAAAATGGAGATCGACATTCTGGTCAATAATGCTGGCATGAATCGTCCGCTGTTGATCGAGGATGTCGATCTTGAAACGCTCGATAGGATGCTGGGACTCAATGTTCGAGCAGCATACTTGGTGGCCCAAGCTGCCGCAAAGTCGATGTTGGCGCATAGACGCGGCGGCTCAATCATCAATATCACAAGTCAAATGGGTCACGTTGGGTCACCAAGGCGCACCGTCTATTGCATGACCAAACACGCGCTAGAAGGCCTGACCAAAGCCATGGCGGTAGAGCTCGCGCCTAAGGGCATACGCGTAAACTCAGTTGCGCCAACTTTCATTGAAACCGCCATGACGAAGCCAATGCTGGATGATCCTGCCTTCATGGGCTTTGTCAAAAACATGATCCCCATGGGCAAGATTGGGCAGCCCGAAGATGTTGCGGCCGCAGTCCTTTATCTAGCAAGTCCCGCATCTCGCATGGTTACGGGAACAAGCCTTCTTGTCGACGGCGGATGGACGGCGCAGTAAGCAAAAAAGGCTGCCGTTTCTCAACGGCAGCCCTTTTTTCCCGCATTAGCTAAAGATCAAAAGCGCAGGTTGGCCTTTATGCCCCAAAGCTTAGGCGGCGCATAGCTGGCTTGCATCGCCCCGCCGCCGCCCCAAACAAAGCGGGTTGCCGTCGCTTCATCGGTCACATTGTTCACAAAGCCCGCAACAGACAAATTGTCATTAATATCCCACGTCACGCGCAGGTCGATTTTTGTATACGCGTCTTGCTTGTCCAAAATCGAGTTAGCTGGCTGGCCATAGAAGCCGCTGCTGAATGTCAGAACGGCGAGCGGGGTGACCTGCCCAAGGCTGCCAAGATCAAAGACGTATTGCGCCGAGAAGCTGCCGGAATAGTCAGATGCATAAGGCAATTTCTTGCCGGTCAGATCACAGCCAAATGCAAGGGCGGGGGCACCAACGGCCCCAGTTCCCGTTCCCGGCACTGGGCCACATTTGTACCCTGGCGCGAAAACACGGCGTTGCCCAGCATTCGCAATCGTGATGCCGTTGACTACCGTCGGGGTCAGCTGCGTCGCGTCAGCCACGACAATCGAGGTCCCAAATGGCAAGGGCACATTGGTATAGTCGGTGTATGTCGCATCCAAAACAGAGAGCGAGAGGTTGAGGGTCAAATCATCGATCGGACGCCAGATGGCCTCGATCTCTGCACCCGTAGCTTCGGCCTTACCGCTGTTCTCGATAATCGACAGGGTCGTATTCCCAGCTGGGATCTGCCGCTGCTCTTGAAGGCTGTCATATTGATTGAAGAAGGCGGCGACGTTCAGCTGCAACGTGTTGTCCAAGAAGCGGTTCTTGCTGCCGACTTCAAAAGCTGTGACCTCTTCAGGCTTGAAAGTTGGGGTCAGAGCAGCTTGGTTCTGGCCGGAATTGAAGCCCCCGGACCGGAAGCCCGTTGAGATAGACCCGTAAAACAAGTTGTTCTCGGTCAGCTGGTAATCAGCGGCCAAGCGCCAAGTCAGCTTCTCAAACTCTGCAGTGTTGTAAGTCGCACCGGTCAACACGGCCGTGTTAGCCGCTAAACAGGCAAAGCCTGGGCGTGGCTGAATAGCGGTTGCGGGAAACACACAATTGGTAGGAGCACCCTTAGAGCCAAAAGCGCTCGCCGGAATGCCGCCAGTAGCCAACGTAATTGCCGTTCCAACAGGGGTTGGTGGCGTTCCAGCTAGCGGTAACACAGCTGCCGCATTGGCAAACTTAAAGTCCTTGGTGTCGCGGGTGAATCTGAGGCCTGCCGTTAGCTTCAAAGCTTCGGTGACCGCATAACTTCCCTGCGCATAGGCAGCGATGGACGTCGTATCGGCACGTTGCTCATCATAGAAGCCTCCCCCAGCAACCGGCAGGGAGACTGGTGCTCCTACCCCGCGAATGGTCCTTGGGACTTGTTCGTTGATGAAGACGCCACGCAATTCGTCGTCAAAATAATAGGCACCCACAACATAGCTGAGTGGGCCTTCGCCACGGGACAGAATTTGGAATTCCTGGCTGAAAGTCTTGGCCGAGGTGAGCTGATAGTCCGTTCCGATGGTGCTGGCCGAAAAGTCAGTGTCAGAAGTGCGGATGGCCTCGAAGTCTGCAAAGCCCGTGATGGACTTAAGCGTGAAGGAGCCAAACTCATAAGCAATATTCGCGCTAGCGCCTGTTGAGGTCAGGTCTAGAATTGTCTTTTGATCGGTATCAATGGTGTATGGGTCGCCGGCGGCAAACAAGGGAATGCCTGCATCAATAGTGAGGGGGGCATCGACAACCCCGTCGCGGTTACCGCCACGTGTGTTCAAATTTCGAATGGCAGTCGCATTGAACAATTGCTGATTTGACGGGACGTCAAAGAAGGTACCGGCAAGCTTGTAGCCGAACGCTGAGCCGCCTGCGCCACCGCGGGTTCCACTGTCAATCTTGATTGTCGCTGTCAATTTGTCGGTTGGTTTGAGCAGAAGGGCTGCCCGCATATAGCGTGTCTTCTCGTCAAACAGATTGTTCCCGCTCGGATTGACGTTCTTCACATAGCCATCATCATCTTCCGAAGCACCGCTAATGCGCAAAGCGGCCTTTTCGGAAATCGGGATGTTTATAAACGGCTCAATCCGAACCTTGTTATTCTCGCCGACCGTAACATCTAGTCCGCTTTTGAATTGTCCAAGGCGAGGCTGGGCAGTTGCGATAGAAATATTGCCGCCAAATGTGTTGCGGCCATAAAGCGTGCCCTGTGGCCCGCGCAAAACTTCAACGCGATCGAGGTCGACGAAGCCTAAAGTCGCCTGTGCTGCACGAGATTGATACACGCCATCGATGAAGAAGCCGATCGTGGTATCCCCATTGACGCCGACGTTTTCAGTCCGGACACCGCGAATGGCAGGGCGAGCATCAACGCCGGAGCGACCAAATGTTAGGCCCGGCACAGAGTTTTCGAGGCGCGACATATCCGTGAGGCCGCGCGCTTGGATCTGTGCGGCGCTGAAAGCGGATACAGAGAGGGGAACATTTTGCAGATTTTCTTCACGCCGTTGCGCGGTCACAACAACGGTTTCGATGCCGCGCTCAGGCTCGGCTGTCGCTTCAGTCGTGTTTTGCTGAGCAAAACTCGGCGTAGCGACCATAAAGGCCAACCCGGAAATGGTTGCTAAAAGCGTTGTTTTTGTCGCGTGAGTGACGAAATTGTTCAGCATCGCAAGGACCCCCTCGATTTTTCGAATGTTGATGTGATATTATTATGACTTCGAATGCAAGCAGAATTTGACAGACGAATGGGGCCTTAAGGCATAAATTCCGACTGGCTTGTACGAGAAATCATCAGGTGTTGCAGAAATGCCCTGGATACAGCCTACATCCGGCCCTTGACTAGCCTGTTTGGTTTGGCTGGTTCGCATGCGCATGCAAGACTGAGTCTGCATCAGACGAGATATTCAAACAGAGCCAAAGCGATCAGCGTGGCAAAGAGATAAACGACCAACCATAGGCTTTGCTGATCAATAGCCCCAGGCATCGTATTCCAATTGCCGTCTTTGAGTGGCCGACCTTCGGCGGCAAAGCGCGCTTGTTGACCGGGCACCGAATAGGGCGACCATTCCGCTTGCTTGCCGTCCAGAATGCGGCTTGTGGTCCATCCGACAATCACGGTTGCAGCCCCGCCAATCAAACAAAACCAAGGCCAAGCAATATCTGTGTAATTTGCTACGTACCCAATGATGGCAAAGCCTGCGACAACGCCGGCCATCAGCCCGCGTTCGGTTGTATGTTTTGAGAAGAAACCCAAGCCATACATGCCAAGCTTTGCCCCGACAAAATAGCTGCCGATCTTACTTAGAACTTCGAGAATAGATCCGTTAGATTGATCGTAAAGGATCGCAGGGCCAATGATGATCACAGCCCAGATTACGGTCGCAATACGGGTTGCTCGCAGATAGTGCGCATCATCCCCATCTTTTTTGTAATAGCGCTGGTAGAAGTCGACAATGCTTGCGGTCGCCATTGAGTTAAAGGCCGAGCTTAATGTCGACATGGACGCCGCCAACACCGCCGCTGCGAGAATGCCGAGAAGCCCAGGCACACCAGATTCAGCCGCGAATTGAAGGATGATTTCATTGGGCTCGTCGAAGGGCTTGCCGTCATAATAGCCATAAGCGAGCACGCCGATGAAGAAAAAGAGAAAATAGATTGGAAAGGCGGCATACCCCATCAACAGATAGGATTTCTTGGCATCTCCAATACTCTTGGCCCCCAGCGTGCGCTGAACCATCATCTGGTTCGCGCCATAAACGGTGATGTGAAACAGGGCCATGCCGAACAGGCCAGAATATATGGTCGTCGCGACAGTGGGGTCGGGCGTGAAATCAATCGCGCTCAACCGCCCCAATTCCTTGAGATTTGCCAGAACTTCGCCGACCGGTGTTGGCATAGAAACAAAAAGAGCAATCAGAATAACGATCGCACCACCAAACAGCACCGCTGCTTGAAAGACATCTGTCCAGATAACAGCCAGCATGCCTCCCATGGTGGTGTAGATCAAAGCCATAATGGTCACGATGACCACAGCCATGGGGATGGACATACCGGTTATGAACTTCAAAACAAGGGCGGTCGCAAAGAGGATCGCGCCGGTTGAGAGCCCTTGTGTCACCAAGAATATAATGGACATGACGGCCCGACTTAATTGTCCAAACCGACGTTCTTGATATTCATAAATCGAGGCAACGCCACTCATATAAAAGAACGGTAAGAAAAACCCGGTCACTAGAATGATGACAATCGGATAATTCAGATGAATAGCTAAGGCCGCTAGCCCGTCCTTATAGGCCCAAGCAGGCGCGCCTAGAAAGGAAAGGGCGCTGATATAGGTAGCGATTACCGATAAGCCGATTGCCCACCAAGGTGTATTGCCACTACCCAAATTGAATTCTTTGGCGGTGGTGACCTTTCGACTTAGAAAATAGCCAAGCACCAGATTGCCAACCAAGAAAGCAATTACGATCGCCCAATCGAGTGCCTGAAACTTCATTTTATGCCCCCAACATTTGCATCAGCCTAAAGGCTTGCAAATACATCAATATCGAACTGCTTCAGCAGATCGATCATGTCGATAAAGACCCAGTTCTCACTGAGAAAGTCGCCTTCTCGACGCCAGAAGTCCATAACGCGCATGGTAATGCGCTTGTTAGTCGCCGGAATCCCTAACCACCCATCGCCCAAATGCGTTGCGTTTATGCTGGGCCAGCCTGAGGAAGCCACAAAAGTACCATTGCCAATGCGGCACCGATGATTGCCACCTATGCGATCTGGAAACGCGGTCAAAAAAGGTTGTTGGTGCGCCCGCTCATAATCTTGATGCCCGCGTGCGCTACCAATGCCGCCCGGCCCATACCAATGAAATTGGGGGGTCCAGAAGCGCGTCATGCCCATACTCTTAAGGGACTTGCCATCATAGCTCATCAGGCCGGCTATCATCGCCTCAACCAGCTTCAGACTTTTTTCGCCATCTTGAGGGTCAGAGAAGTTGAGCTGAAGTCCGTCCTGCGCAGCCGGGGCTGGCGACCAATCCTCACCCAATTGCGCCCGAACTGGCCACACGCCACACTCAATCATCAGTCTTGGCACATCAAGGATGACAATGCTCTCGACGACGCGCCCATCTTCAATGCGCTCAAACCAGCCGAATCTTAGCCAGTGATGCCGGTGTGTCGGCGTGATGCCAAAAAAGTCGTTCTCAAATTTGCCAATAAGCCAACCGTAACTCGCAACCCAATCCCCGCCCTTAAACTGGCCTTGCATCAGTATTTCGGTCCGGCGCTCCAAGTTGGAGAAAGAAGCCAATAAAGGCGCAAAAAGCCCTTCATAAATGGCTGCACGTCCGACCAAAGCGTCGCCCTGCGCGCGGTCAAATGGTGCACAAACCGACATGACACAGTCCGGCGCATAAAGCTGGTTCAACAGAGTGGTAGCGCCGCCGCTTAAGTCGCGCGTCGCGTCGATAATTCGCCAATAGTTAGCTTTGAGGTTTTTTGGATCGTTCATCCAAAGCATATTGACTTCGAATGCAACGGTCGTAAACCCTTATTTTGAAGCATGTAGCTTTTATGGTGTTGAAAGGGCCTGCGTTTGACAGGCTCCGATGATTGGATGGTTCGGGTGGCTCAGGATTTTGTCTCTATGTCCCAAGATGTCCAGCTCTCAATGAGCCTGCAGGATTGGGAAGCGCGTCTGGTGCGCTATGTAGATCTGCGGCCGTGCTACAATGCTTTCATCGATTGTCGCACGCCCGGTTCTGAAGCCAAAGAGAATTTCACCATCATTGGCCCGGGCGTATCTGAGAACCCTGATCAATATGTGCACATTGCCGAGCCGCATGGATTTAACATTGGCGGCGCGCGACAACCCCCTGCATGCGTCAATTCCCAACACAGCCATGATACTGCTGAAGTATTTCTGGTTCATTCGGGTCAGTGGCGGTTCGACTTGGGCGAAACCGGCCAGGACGCCCAAGTCGAAATGGGTCCAGGGGACGTCATTTCCTTGCCGACGGGCATGTTTCGTGGGTTCACCAATATTGGTCCAGACATTGGTTTTCTTTGGGCGGTTTTGGGGGAAGATGATCCCGGCCGTGTGCTCTGGGCACCGGACGTTTTTAAATTGGCGCGGCAACACGGGCTTGTCTTGCTAGAAACCGGCCAACTGATTGACACGGTGGCAGGGCAAAAAGTGCCAGCGGATGCAACCATCATGCCTGAAACGACGGCGCAGCAGGTAGCCGCCCTCCATGTAGCGACGCCAGCGGAGGCGGAATCGTTCGTCGCGCAAGCGAAACCGGGATCTTTGCAGATCATCCACAAAGACGGAGTTTTGCGGGGCGAGCATGGCTTTAGCCTTTCTCAGGTTTCGCTATCAAAAGGGCAACAGCTTGCGGACGTGGCCGGTGCTGTGATTTTCGTCCATAAAGGCGCGATGACTTTGTCATCGGAAGAAGGCCCCTTGCCCTTGCAAATTGGCGATACCCTTTCTGTGCCGCACGACCAGGACCCAACAATCATTGCCAACCAAGACAGCGTCATCCACGTTGTCAAAAAGGTTCTGTAACGCGATGCCTGCCTTAGGCCTCTATGGTCGAGATATTGCTGAGCTGCTGGCACCACAGGGGGCTCGCCGGCAGCCACTCCACGGCTTTGATGACATTTATGTTGATATAATTGACTATATCATCCGATGTACCCACCGGATTTGGGAAGAAAAGGACATTGGTCTGATTACCACCCATTATGGTGCTGATTGTCCGATTCACTTGATGAGTGGCGATGTCTCGGGTGTTGAGGGCGTGATTGCGGGAACGCTCAAGACATTGAACAGCTTTCCGGACCGAACCTTAGTGGGCGAAGCTGTGATCTGGTCCGGCAATGAGCGGGACGGCTATCATTCTTCCCATCGCATCACGAGCCATGCCACCCATCAAGGTGACGGGGAATTTGGCCCGGCTACCGGTCGCAACGTTTGTTTCACCACGATTGCTGATTGTTTGTGCCTCGAGAACCGAATTATCGAAGAATGGCTCGTGCGCGACAATGCAAAGATTGCACGAGACCTCGGCTTTAGCGCCATGGCGTTGGGACAAGCACAAGCCAAACTATCGCCAGCCACCAGCTCAGGCATAGCAGCTTGGCGCCAGAAGCAAGTGGATGAAATCCTCAGCCATGATGCAGTGGATTTTTCGAATCCTGCCTTCCCGGATCCGGCTAAAGATCCAGAGGAATTTGCCCATTTGGTGTTCCAGCAAATTTGGAACCTGCGTCGATTATCGCGCGTCAGGGAAGCCTATGCGGCTCACACCCATTGGGCAGGTCCCGATGCTCGCCTGCTGTTTGGCCACGGCGAAATAGCCGGATGGATTGGCGCTTTATTGTCGATGTCGAAGGGTGCCAAGGTCCGCGTCGACCATATCGGCTCTTTCAATGAAGGTCCTTACACGGATATTGCGGTCCGTTGGAGCTTTGCTGGAAAGCACGATAGTACCGGTCTATATGGGCCGCCAAGCGATGCCCCGCTCTATATTCTGGCAATCAGCCATTGGCGCACTTTGAACGGCGTGATCATCGAGGAGACAACAATTTTTGACGAGATCGCCCTCTGGCATCAAATCAGTGGGGGCGCATGACATCCATGACCCTCAAAGAAATGTTTACCGAACTTTACGTCAACGAGGATGTCAGTGCCTTTGAAGACCTATACTTACACCGTGCTATCCGACGCTGGCGCGGAGAACTTCTGTTTGGCCGGGATACCATTCGCCAACATGTACTCGCTGACCTAGCGCAATTCTCTGGATGGCGCTTCGAAGTCAACGCTAGCACCGAAGAGTTTGCCGACGTCGCATGGATGTCACCAGACGGATCATCCGTCCGCAGACATTACTGGATCAAGCTCGAGAATGGCAGAATTGCTTCTGATGCCATCCTTACGCGCTCGCCACACCAAGAGCGCCTGCACCAACACCATTCGCTTCTGGGTGAGCTCGACTCCGGCAAAGGGCAAACTGGGCCTGCCGAGTTAAGTGGATTCAGCGCAACCGCCGAGAATCTCCACAAAATCTGGAACTGCCGATCGATATCCAGCATTGCAAACGTTTATCATAGTGAGGCCCACTGGAGCGGACCAGATTCTGAAGGTGGGCACCAAGAACTCAAGGCGTGGTGGCTTCAACAATTCCTAGCTTTCCCTCAGTCCCACATCACCTTTGAACGGGAAATCGCTTTTGGGAATTATCTAGCCTTGCAGTGGCAATGGGCCCGCATCGATAAAAACGGGCATCGCGACCGGGTTGCCGGCAGTACTTGTCTGCGATTGGAGGGCGGCAAAGTCATCGAAGAAGCTCTGCTGACGGATTAGTTTCCTCTTGAAAGGCGATCTTGGTGAAAAACAAGTCAATAAGCCTTGAAAGACTGTGCCGGTGAACCCAATCTCCCCGCACGCGCGCACCGTTTTGTCAGAGCTCTCTATAATTATCTAAATCACCGATTGTTTCTGCTCGCAGCGCTATTGCAGGACCACTTTCAAACCGAAGAAAAGGCTATTTTTGACTGGTCTTGGCCGATTGCGGAAGGGACGGTTTGGAGTTCTGAAAGTCAAATTGCGGCCGCCGCTTTGACCTAGTTGACGCTATGACGCACGAGCAATCAGATACCCGATCCTACAATGGCAAGAGCGCCTTAAGCATTAATCTTATCAAGCTATCGTCCAGCGATCGAATTTCTGCTTCTTTTGGTAAAGCTGGCTAAACTTCAACATATAGCTGGAGCAGAAGGGCTAAATTGGCCCCGACCCGATTTACTAACATTACGATCAAGTGACGATCTTGCGACCTTTACGCTCTGCCAATGCTTTATTGACGTATTATATAATAGAGATTGAGTAGCTTAGATTTCTGGAGTAGAACGCTGCCAAAGAGACTATGGCGTGCGCTTTTAAAGACCCGCCGAAATTGGAAACGGTCAAGCAAGAATGATCATTGGCGTTCACCACATAGGCTTAATGGTCGCCAAACGCTCGCATGCGCCGTGGCTTGAGCACATCTGCACATTTGGAGCCGATGGATGGTGTGTTGGCCCAAACATTCATCTCAAACTTGAGGTCAACCATAACCCAATTGCACAACCGACAATAAGCCGGCCGGTAAACATGCCGGGGATTGCGCACATATGCCTTCAGTCCCGTGATATAGACGAAGGGCTAGCGCGCGGTTTGCAGGCTGGACTGGTACCTTTATCCGAGCCAGTCGATCTAGGGACGCCTTTTCGTTACCTTTACGCCCATACCGATGACGGTATATTGCTGGAATTAGAAGGCGCGCCATTTGTTCGCGACGCCGACCCTCGTTATTGGATTGGACACATCGCTTTTGTTGCACGCGACATCGAGCCCTTGGTTGGATTTTACGCACGAGCACTTGGGTTAAAAGCCAGCGCGGTTTTGAGGCTGCAGGCCAATGCAGGTGTGGATAAAGTGGCTGGCCTGAAAGATGTTGACCTCAGCGCCATGTGGCTGCCTGGTTTGAATTTGGGCCTCGAGTTTTGGCAATATCATAATCCCGTCCCAGCCCCTGACCTAACGCAAGCAAGCACAGGGTTTCAGTATTTATGTTTTGAATGCACCGATTTCGAGGCTGACTACGCTCATGTCGTGAGTCAGGGTGGTGTGCCCGACACACAAAATCATTTAGAACTGACAGCCTGCAAAAGTGCAGCCTTCAAGGACCCGGAAGGCAATCGCTTTAGGCTGATTGCTTTTGATGATGCCGATGATCCCATGGCGATCAGAAACTTACCTCACAGAGACATTTTGGCGCGAGTCAGCTCTCAGTTAGTTTAACTTAAAAGTTGGCACTTTTCAGGGCGGCTCCATCAATGCGCAGATTTGCGCCCGTGATGTAACTTGCTAGTGGTGAACACAGAAAGGCGACCGGATCGGCTACTTCCTCGGGCGTCGCGTGTCGGCCCAGCGCTGCTAAGCGCGCGGCGGCAGCAAATAATTGTGGTGCCCCAGTCCTCACCTCATCCCAAAATCCGCCCTCAAACATCACCGGTCCCGGCGACACCGCATTGACGCGTATGCCTGCTGGACCGTACTTGGCAGCCAATTGACCGGTCAGTGAGATCACACCGGCTTTCATCGCGCCGTACGCATCCTCTCCCGGTGGCAACTGGGTTAGGCCTGAGGCAATGGAAGCGATAAACACTAATGAGGGGTCCTTGCCTTGCTTGAGGTATGGGATAGCCGCTGTAGCGATCCGAACGTGCTGGAGAAGATCAACTTCAAAGCTCTCGCGCCAGGCTTCTTCGCCTCCTTTAGTTGGCCGCGTGGACACATTGCTGACGACAATGTTGAGGTCGCCAAGGTTCTTCACAGCCGCTTCGAACCATTTGCAAAAAGCACTTTCATCACGAACATCTAAAGCCTGTCCAAAGGCGCGGACCCCGAGGTTGGCAAACTCTGCTTGGGCTTTGTCAACACCACCTTGCGAACGTGCACAAAAAGCAACATCACAACCTTCGCGCGCTAGTCGATGCGCAATAGCATAGCCAATGCCGCGCGTTGCGCCGGTAACAACAGCGCGTTTTCCTTTCAGATTGAGGTCCATGAACGTGTGTCCTTTCGTGGTTTAGCGCGCCACCATGCCACCATCGATGGGTAGCGAGACGCCGGTGATGTAAGAGGCCGCGTCGCTGCACAGCCACAAAGCTGCCTCAGCGACTTCTTCAGGTTCACCATAGCGGTTCATTGGGGAATTGGCGGCAAAAGCCGCACGAATGGAACTGGGATTATCGGGGGCCAATTCGCGCTCTAGCTTAAACATCATTTCAGTTGCTGTCGGCGAAGGACAAACAGCGTTCACACGTATGTTATGTGCTGCGAGTTCAACGGCTGCAGCTTTGGTTAAACCAATCACGGCATGTTTGCTGGCGGTATAAGCGTTTATGTTACGCCCGCCTGTAAAGCCGACAATCGACGATGTGTTGACAATGGCTCCTTTGCCACGTGCCTTCATGGCCAGACCAGCGTGCTGGATTCCTAAGAATACACCACGCACATTCACTGCCATCACGCGATCAAACTCAGCCTCTGGGTAAGAGAGAATGGATGCGCGTGGACCTGTTATGCCAGCGTTGTTAAATAGCGCATCCAGTCCGCCGAAGTCGTGCTCTGCCAATGCTAGGGCACGGATCCAGTCCGCAGTTTTCGAAACGTCGCCGCAGATCGTTGCTAATGCCTCGTCTTTTCTAGCGGCGCGCAATGCCTCAAGCCCTTGTTCATCCACATCAAAGGCAATCACGCGGACCCCATGCCTCATAAACAAATTGACCGCCGCCAAGCCAATACCACTGGCCGCGCCTGTGATCAGGACGGTTCGGTTTTCAAGGCCCAAGTTTGGCAAATTAGTGGATCGATTCACAGATTTCCTCGTCACTTCATTTCCTATTATACATATCGTCGATAACGAAGATCCGGCTCAAGTCAAGGTATGTTGCCGCCGCCTAACAACACTGGGACAAAAATCCCTCTACGAGTTGGGCGCAGAAGGTAGGACGTTCGCGAAACACGCAATGTCCTGCGCCCTCAATTTCCCTGATCTCACAATTTGGAGCAATCTCTCCAAGGCCCAACAGGGTAGATGGCGCGAAGAGTGCATCATTCGTACCCCAAACCAAAAGTGTCGGACTTATAACGGGTTTAGGAGGTTGGCGGCGTTGACTTGGGTTGCCGCTATAGTCAAACCTGGCCGCACGATACCAATTCAGCATAGCTTCCCATGCGCCATCTTGTTTCCATTGAGCAATCTGAATGGCCTTGTCGTCTTGGCTCAGGAGCCCTTCAGCGAAGTCTTTGCCAAAGATAGCGTCCCATGTTTCGCTGTCAGTTTTCGCTTCAAAGGCCTTGTGGGAATCGGCTTGCGCAAACTGTGCAGCATAAGATGACGCAGCGCGCTGTGCGAGGTCAGTATCGAGCGCCAACTGCAAGCAATAAGGGTGAGGCGCGTTAAAAATCACCATCTTGCGCACAAGGTCGCGATGGCGGCTCCCAAAATGCCAAGCAACTAGCCCCCCCCAGTCATGGGCAACAATATCCACCTGCTGATAGCCATAGGCAGCAATCAAATTGGCAATGTCATCTGCGAGAAAGTCTACTCTATAGTCATTCTGGTCACGTGGTCGTGACGATTGGCCAAAGCCGCGTTGGTCTGGCGCGATGCAATGATAGCGTGAGCTTAAGGACTTCATCATTGGGCTAAAGGCGCGCCAATGTTCTGGGAAGCCGTGCAGAAAAACAACCGGCGGCCCCTCTCCAATCGTGCCGACATTCAACGTGATAGCACCACAAACTATCGGCTTTTCATCGAACCCTAAGGGAGCACACAGAGACGTCATCTCTACTTATTGGAACATTCGTCAATTGCTTGCAAGTCAGAGGTTCACAAACGTTCAGAAAGCCGTTATTAGAAAAACCAAATCACAAGTTTAATACGGTATGCCTTTGACTCAAACTGCCAAACCGCGCCGGACACGTCTTGCTCCTGAAGAACGTAGTCAATTGATCCTCGATGCGGCGGCCCAAATTGTCGTTAATGAGGGCGTTAGTGCTGTAAACATGGATCGGCTCGGCCGTGATGCGGGGATCAGTAAGGCGCTGGTTTATAATTACTATCCCAATCGCAGTGAGCTATTGCGCGCTTTACTGTTGCGCGAAGTACGTGTGTATCAAGCCCAACAGCTTAGCGCGGCCGAAAGCGCCCCTGACGTTGAGTCGCTCATCCGGATAACGACGCGGGCCTATCTTGATCATATCGCCAAGAAAGGCGTGTTGATCGAGCGTCTAATGAGCGAACCTTCAATTGCCGAAGGTATGGGGGAAATGGAGCGGCAAGGGCGAGCGCGCACGGTTGAGTATTTTGCCATCAAACTCAAAGAAGGCCTTTCAATGCCGATTGAGCTTGCACGCATGATGACAGAGCTTGGCATGGGTCTAACAGGCGCCGGAGGAGCTTATCTGGACCGGACTGGCTGCAATATTGACTTGCTTGAAGATATGATCGTTTCGATGCTTATGGCCAATTTCTCAGCCGTTGAGAAGGACTACACCAACTGGCGAAAGGTCGAAACGGCGGGATTGCGTAAACGAATTTAGCTTCAGCGTGACAGATTTCAGCAGTGTTAGGAAGCAGCGTCTTCCTAGGGTTCACGCCCGAGGGCTTTGGCTATCTGGTCATGCCGAGCGCGCGTAATCCCATAAGAAGCTAGGATGATAAGCGAAATAGTTGCAATCACTGCTGGAACGGGTCCCCAGATCAGTACTAATAGGGACTGCGTCGAGTCCGGGACAACTTCAGAACCCGGCTTGCCGGCGCTGCTTGGAAATTTGATCAGGTCAAGCGCGACGCCTGCAACCATAACACCCAGTCCAGTGGCCGCTTTGTTTGCAAAGCCAAGACCCGCAAAATAGAGGCCTTCACGACGACGGCCAAACAGTTGCTCGTGCTCATCAGCGGCATCAGCCATCATGGACGGATAAGCGACGGCTATGAACCCAAATCCGATCCCGGCAACGAAGGAGTTGAACTGCATCGGTGGAAGTGCCGCGTCACCAAGCGGGTGGTAAAGGCCCGCAAGCATCGCGCCTTGAAGGACCAGCCAGTTGGCTATCAGCAACGCGAAGCCGATTATGACAACATTTTTCTTCTCGATCCGCTTTTGTAAAGCTGGCGCAAGAACCACACCGAGCAAAATACCGACCAGAAAAGCATAGCTGATGAACTGGATCTTCTCACTTTCTATCTGCCACACGAAAACAAAGGCGTGGCTATTCAAGCTCGAGTTTGCACCTGCTGCCACATAGATGATGACAGCAGAAAGGAATAGCAAGCGAAACGAACGATTACTGAAAATCTCCTTCACCTCGCTAGGCAGCCTTCGCAGCATTGATCCTGGCACTTGTTCGGGTTGGGGCAAAGCCGCTGCGTACTTGCGAATACCAATGCAACAAATCGTCAAACAAAAGAAAATCAAGGCAGCAACTGACCATCCAAAGCTTGGGTATCCATCAGGCTTTTGAAGGCCACCATTTGCGAAATAGATCGAATAGCCGATAGCGGTCACCACGACACCAGAACAAATTCCAGTAAAGGCCCGATAAACGACGACACTGGTTCGCTCGGCGTAGTCGGTCGTCAATTCCGCACCCAACGCAATATAGGGCACGTTGAACAATGAGATAAAGCTTCGGACCGCAACCGACATTACAGCCAGCCACGCGAATAAACCGATCTGACCAAGGCCTATTGGGGGTGAAAACAGCAATCCCAAGGATAATGCGATCAGCGGCACAGAGATAGCCATAAGAGGCAATCGACGACCATATTTAGACTTGAGGTTATCCGACCAAGACCCGATCACAGGATCGACAGAGGCGTCTGCCGCCAAACCGACAGCCAAAGCCGCACCGACCAACGTACCCGACAGCCCAAGGACCGCAGAATAATAAAAGAAGATGAACGCAACGGCTGCATCAAAACCACCGTTTTGGCCCGCCTGACCCAAGCCGTACGCAAGCTTCAAAGGGATAGTCAACTTCCGCTTTTGCTCGGTCATTGCCGGGCCTTTAGGCTGTTCTAGAGTTGCCACTTTTCATCCCCCAGCTATTTATGTCTCTTTATTTTCAAGCAGAAATTTACGTATCTCAGCTAGATAAGCAGGGAAATTCTCGCGGCGGATATTGTGTCCCGCTTGTTGAACCTCGACAGACTGAACGCGCGGGTTAACCCTCATCGCTTCAGCGGCAACTTGGGGTGTCACCAATCCGCCACGTGCCTGCTCTCCATAGACTAGCAAGGTTGGCACAAGAATTTTCTCGATCACAGCTTGCCACAATGGAAATGCGACCGGCATGGCGTCAGGGTCGACTTGCCGCTTGGCGAGAGTCCAGGCTGGAAACTCATCATCGTGCCAGTCGGGTGTTGCTTCCTTGCCCATCTGGGTGATTTCGGCGTCCGAAATGCTTTGCAAACGCAAGACTTGAAGGCGAAACTTCTCTTTGCGACCCATTCGTGACGATAAGTCAGAAGCGGGAACAAACGGTGGGTCTTCTAAAATGACTCTTGAGACGAGGTGGGGATAGTCAGCGGCAAAGGTTGCTGTCGCGAGCGCACCAATCGAATGACCCATTACGATTGGCGTTCTCAAGCCAAGAGCCTCTACTGCTTCGGCAATGTCTCGACCAGCGTTGAAATGCGCGCCGTCTGGCAATCGCGAACTTGTCCCATGCCCTCGCGCATCCAACATGACAATGTCAAAGTCGTCTTCCAAGGCTCTAGCAAGTCTGCTCCAACACAAACCATTGTCAGTCAAACCATGCGACAGAACCAGTACTGGTCCAGAGCCTCCCGTGCGGTGGTATGCCAAGTACCCGCCAGACACTGAAACCTGCCCTGATTGCCAATCGCTGCTCGTGTTGGCGGAGTTGGGGGGTTCAGCGCCTACCATGCATAAGCTTCAGGCGCTGAGCCGCAAGGTGGAAAAATAGTATCTATTTTCAATAGAATATCGGCGTTCAACACGATGTCGGGTACATGTGCGATTGAGGTCAGTTGTTCTTTATTGCTCGGGCCGATTATGGTCGCGGCGATACCTGCTTGATGCAATGTCCAAGCCAAGGCGACTGCGCTTGGGGCTTCTCCTATTTCGGCGCAAACCTGACTGAAACGCGTAAGCTGATCCTGCCTCGCTTCCCTTGCCGTTTTGATTGCATCTGACCGCCGTCGTCCGCCATCCTCGCCTGAACCGAGCGACAACAGGCCCCCGGCAAGCGGGCTCCAAGAAATCACGCTTAAGCCATATTCTAGCGCGGCCGGGATGACTTCTAGTTCTGCGCGTCGTTCGATCAGATTATAAAGGCTTTGCTCTGAGATCAGTCCAAGGCGGTTTCTGACTGCCGCCTTTTCATTCATCTGAGCAATCTTCCAACCGGGAAAGTTACTCGACCCGACATATGTGATCTTGCCTTGGGCGATAAGCCGATCAGTAGCCTGCCAAATCTCTTCGGGCGGCGCTTTTCGGTCGATATGGTGGAACTGGTAAAGATCGATGTGATCGACTTGCAAGCGCTTCAAGCTGGCGTCGCAGGCCTTTTGAATATGCCGGGCTGACAAGCCACGATCATTAATGTCACTCGACATGGGCTCATAGACTTTAGTTGCCAGTACCAGATTGTCGCGGCGTCCACTTTTGGCAGACAGCCACTTGCCAAGTATGGTTTCCGTCGCTCCAACGCCCAGATGGCCCCCATATTGGTTCGCAGTATCGATGAAATTGATGCCTAATTCGACGGCATGGTCCAGAATTTCATAGCTTTCTTTTTCCGAGGTCCGCGGGCCGAAATTCATCGTGCCCAAGCACAACTCGCTGACCTTTAGCGCGGTTCTACCAAGCCGACGATACTTCACAGTCGTGAAGCCCAAGCGGACACTACGGAGCCCATAAAGTTGCCCCCGTCTTCATTGGTTCACTGGAATCGGCAACACAGAATCGCGAGAGGAATTGGGCGCGCTTGGATAGTTTCTTGTGATCGGAATAGCTAATTCCTGGAACGATCGGCTCACGGAACCATGGCGCGTAAAATTCGAGATTGGGAATTGCCCGCATCTTATCTGATATATTGGGCGTGCCGCCATGCCAGGCGCGCACATCGCGGATCATGATGGCCCCTGCAGGTGCTGGGCAAACAGTGCTCAACCGCATCCATTCAGGTTCGTCCTCAAGTGTTGGGATCGGAACACGTGAATGCTGAGTTCCAGGAATTTGCCGGGTTGGCCCATTGAGACGTGTAACATCTTGAGGCAAAAAATTCACGCAAACATAGGGGCACGGTAGGTCGCGAATTGTCAGTTGGCCACGTGGATCGTGAAATGAGCTGAAACGAGACTTTGTCGGGCTAATCCAGTCGCTTACATCTGAATGAAGTGGCTGATAGCCGGTTGCACCGGGCAAACAAAAATCACCACTCGCAGCGCGCAGCGAATAATCACCCGAACCGAATATCGCCGTCACAAGCTCGTCTACCACCGCAATCTCGAGTAACATTTGCCATTCGGGGCGGTGAAGCTGGCTGCGAGTCAGGCTTGAACCACCAAAGGAATAGCGATGCGAACCGCGATTACCGCTGCGCTCGTGATCCAAAGCGAGTATCTGGGCTGCGACCTCGCTGCAACCATTGGCCAAGAACCTTGTCTGCTCTTCATCCAACACGTTAGTGACAACCACAAAGCCATCGCGCTGGAACAGCTTGACCGCTCTATCTACCTCATGTGGTTGGAGCAGCTCTAGCCCCTTTATGCCATTATTGGCTTCCAAGTGTGTACGCAACGCGACGGTTTCAAAGCTTTCAACCACAGTTTTCATCATACCTTCCTGAAGCGCGGAATCAGACGTCATTGTTAGGTCTTACCCGGCCTTCCTATGAAGACCCAACATATGGGGGTTTCCCGCATTTTCATTGTATTGGCCCGAAGAAGATATCTTTGATATCACCACGTCACAATTGTCCTAGAATTTTTTCTCCAAGATCACACCAAATGTTCTGGGTTCTAGCAAACGGACATTCCGGTAACGACCAACCAGCGCATCCTCGATGATGATATTGGTGATATTGTCTTCATCACTGACGTTTTTGACGAAAGCCCGAATCGAGAAACCTTCTTCGCGATTATCAAGGCGAGCTTGCAAGTCAATCACGCCCCAAGCATCAATCCGGTCAGTTGGACTGTTGTACTCGCGGGCGAAATACTTGTCTTGCCAAACGGCATCTAAACGGAAAGTTGCAGTCCAATTGGTTGCAAACGCGGCAGTCGTATATTGACCGCCCACTTTGATCTTGGACTTTGGTGCGTGGGGCAGTTCATTTCCTGCCAGATTGACCGCCACGGTGGGTGTCGTTGCGGTCAGGCTTTGCGCCGGATTAGCGGCGTCTTCTGAGACGAAGTTGGCAATCTCAGTATTGAGATAAGAAAGGTTCATATCAAACAGCCAATTGCGGCTAGGTGCGTAGAGGAATTCGCCCTCTAGGCCCCAGATATCGGCATCAGCATTACGCGTCACCACGCCGCCATTAATCCGCTGCCCAAGTTGAAGGCCGGTATATTCATAGATAAAGCCCGTTACATTCGCCTGTACGCGCCCGCCAGCTAGAGTGTTTTTGGCACCAACTTCGTAGGCGATGACCTCTTCTGGACCATAAGTCGGCGCGGAGTTCGAGTTATTCAACCCGCCACCTTTGTAGCCCGTCGAATAAGAACCATAGATCAAAGTCTGGTCAGTGAAACTCAAGTCGGGTGTCCAATCGAGCGCCACTTTGCCAGTGGCCTTAGACCCCGAAAAGCTAGATGCAACCCAAGGACCAACCGGTGCCAAGACGATTGAGCGCGACTCGCCAGAGCGTTTCTCGTCTGTTTGGCGTGCGCCCAGTGTCAAACGCAAAGTATCGGAAATTTTGAAATACGCCTCTCCAAATACCGCGTCTGTGCTGTTTTTGCCATTGCGCGACAAAGCCGATACCCGCCAAGACTCCTCTGGTCGACCATTGGCTTTCTGGAAAAGCTCAATGGATGGGTGCCAAGTTTCAAAGCCGCCAGCGCTTTCACCATCGAGGGTAAACAGACCGATTAAGAAGTTGAAACGTCCCTCAAAGCTGCTTGCTAAACGGATTTCGCCTGTTTGGGTTTCCGTCTGCGACGTGAAGCTGTCAGTTGTGATCAATTGGTCTGTGGTGATTACCTGACCGCGTGCGGCGGTGTAAGTAATCGGTCGAGTGAAACGAAATGGCAATTTCGCATTATCCCAGTCGGTATTTTGCTCAGTGCTGCCCTCAGACCAAGCGAAGATACCCGACAAAGTGAAGTCATCAAAATTGTGTTCTATATTCAATGTCGCGAAGGTTTGATCTAGCTTGTAACGTGGGTCGGTGTCGGCGTTTACGGCGCGCAAGTCCGATGGATTAGGCGCACCCGCATAAATATTGCCACCAGCCGGGAATGGCGTGAAGATGCGAGATAATGTCTGCAGAATCGTTGTGTTAGCGTCAGGTGAATCAAACCCTAGCTCGCGCGGATCACAACCCAAAACCGGATGGGCTTTGCATAGCCTTTTTCCTTCACGGGCGCGGCTGGAATCTTCTTCGTACTTACCGTAAACGAAGGTAATGTCAGTGTTCTCGCCTAAATCGAATGTTGTTGTCCATCGTAAAGCCCACTGATCGCGACCATCAATCCCATTACCCGTCCCTTGGTTTTCCGTGTAGCCCTCACGGCTCAATCCATAGCCCGACAAACGCGTTGCGATACGTTCGCCCAAGGGGATGTTGATTGCTCCACCCGCACGAATGCCGCCATAATTGCCGAGCTGCAAACTAGCTTCACCGCCCCATTCTGCCTTGGGCTTTTGCGTAATCACATTGATCGCACCGCCAGTTGTGTTTCGGCCATAAAGCGTCCCTTGTGGACCGCGCAGAACCTCTAAACGCGCGAGGTCAAAAAACTCATTTTGAGGCAAATAACCAATTGCTGCACCATTGACGAAGGATTGCACACCTAGATCAGAAGATCCCAGAGCATTGGTGCCTATGCCGCGCAAGGTGAACCGGTCATTGCCGGTCAAGACAGCATTGGGAATCGAGAACTGGATGTCCGTCGCATCTTCGATCTGAGCGCGCTCTAGCGCAGAGGCAGAGAAGACCGACAAGGCGATGGGCACATCTTGCGCGGCTTGCTCGCGCTTTTGGGCGACAACGATGATGGTCTCAATCGCCGGATCATCAGTTTGAGGCGCGCCCTGAGCCAAAGCAGGACCTGAGAAACCCAACGTCGCAATCAGTACCAATAAGGAAGGGCTTACAGCCCGTGCTTTTGCCTGTTTCATTTTTCCGCCCTTTTTTGCGCAACGCGCTTATAATAGATTTAGTCAATAAGGTAATCGCAAAAAATCGGTGGCGTCAAGCGCTATTGCGTAAATCGTCAACAAGAGGCTCTGTCCAATTGGACTGATGAGCGCGGGGGAAAGGAACAGGCCCTGTTCCTTTTCTTGAATGTAATCAGATGCTGACCTGAGGGACTTCCCATCCTGTCGCTCAATCAGCACATTGAGTCATTGATATAAACAATCCGATTGAACGGCTCAAAGGATGTAAAGTTTGGCCCTCAAGTAAGCGTCGTATAAGAGCGATGCTGTCTAGATGTCTGCTATGCGGGAGGCCAAACGAACTTCAGCATAACCAACTTTAGTGCATTTGAAACAGTCAGCATTTCGACCGAACTTGGCCGAAAGGAGATGGTCTGCTTTGGGGGTGTGGAGGGGGCGAAAGCGGACGTTCGAAAGCGAGTAGATTTTCAGACCAAGGGGCGTGGATCAGGGATTGGGTAACTGGTTTTTCCTTCGGCTTTGGCCAAACCGGGTCATCGCCGGTATGATCAGGAAGATGATCCATTGGCTCATCGGCACCAACGTCCCAAGGCGAGAAAGGCCATAAGAGACAAAAAGCGCAGCAAAGCCAAGCTGGATGCCCGACAGGATTGCCTCGAGGGCCAGATCCTGCCGCTGAGCGAGGACCCAGAGGCCGCCAGCCAGCCCTATCAGAACCAAGGTAATCATGTGCCATAGCACTGCGGCAAACGCCGCTAGAAACGGATCACTCAACGCCGCTTGCAGCGGATCATAAACTTCTGGGCCGCCACCAAACACGTGAAGCAAAACGGTCAGCCCCATCAGGGTAGCAGCAAGACGAGTCCAGTTCATTTCGCCCCTCCATACGGTAGAGTATGCTTTAGAAGCTATGCTTGCTTTCGTCAATACGGTGCCGTATGTTTCCTACATGACATCAACAACCCGCCCTCGCCTGACCGCTGAAGACTGGCTGATGGCTGGATTTCGTGCCCTAGCCTGCTCCGGTCCCGCGGCCCTTAAGGCCGAGCCCCTCGCGCGCGACCTCGGCACAACCAAGGGGTCGTTCTACTGGCACTTCAAGGATTTACCTGACTATCTAACCCGACTGATCCGGCTTTGGGAGGAGCGTGCTTTTGACGGAGTTATCGCACTGCTTGACCCCGCTGCGACGCCTCGCGCTCGACTGGAGCAATTGTGCTTCCTGGCTGTCGGGTTTCATGACGATTCCTATGGAGGTGCTGTCCTGGAACCGGCATTGCGCGCTTGGGCGCTGGCGTCACCGGAGGTTGCGCATGCCGTTGCCCGCATGGATACCCGCCGCATCGCTTATCTTGCAAGCCTCTGCCGTGATGCGTGCATTGCGAACCCCGATGCACCTGAAGCGCTCTATGCCCTGATTGTTGGGCTGGAGGCCCTAGATGTGAAAGATGCACATAGAAGCATGCGCCTGCTCTTGACGGCCCTTTGAATCGCACTTCAGTAACGCGCCCTGCGCGGTGCATTCCGGCAGGAATGCACTGAAGTCAAGCAAGCGCTGAGTTGGTTTGTATGGGCGCTTAGCCCAAACGATCGGAAGTGGCTTAGCCCCTTAGGACATAGACATCCGGCCTGACTTGTGTTGACCGCTCAGGCAGTTGTTCAGACGTTTGCGTTCTTCCAGTTCTAAGGCAATAGCCCGTGAACGTCGACAGGACCTAAACCGCTTCGCGCCGACAAGGAATCCGTCCAAGGAAACTCGCCGCACGCAAACAGATCACGATCCACTTATCGTGCTGGGTGTCCTTAATGCCGTTGATTACTCACCTGTTTTCCGTATAGTTCGAGCACTCGTGCCGTTTCGATCCGACACCAAATTTAAGGAACGCAGATGACCAACAGGAAATACAACGAAGAGGATGGTGCAGGGACAACGCATTTCGGATTCGAGAAGGTCACAGTCGGTGAAAAGGCGGGGAGGGTCGCCGAAGTCTTCGATACTGTTTCGCAGAAGTATGACATCATGAACGACGTGATCTCTTTCGGGACCCACCGCGTCGTCAAATGGTACGCGATCAACGCGAGCAACATCAAACCTGGTTCTAAGGTGCTCGATATTGCCGCGGGCACCGGTGACCTGACCATTCTTATTAGCAAAAGGGTGGGGCCGCAGGGATCTGTCATCCTCACCGATATCAACGAGCAGATGCTGACGGCAGCGCGGGCGCGGCTTGCAAAGGCCGACACTCCGGACAATGTGCAGTTTGCTCAGGCAGATGCCGAGGATTTGCTGTTTGCGGACAACACCTTTGACGCCGTCACCATAGGTTATGGAATCCGGAATTTCACGAACAAGACTAGGGCCTTGCGGGAGATTTTGCGGGTCATCAAGCCCGGTGGACAGTTGACGATAATCGAGTTCTCGAAGCCTACATCCAAGCCGTTGCAAATGATGGCAGAGGCCTATTCGAGCCTTTGGCCGACCTTCGGCGAGATCCTTGTCGGGAATGGAAAGCCATACCGGTACCTTATCGACTCCATCAAGATGCACCCAGACCAGGAAACCTTCAAATCCATGATGCTGGATGCCGGGTATGCACATGTGACCTATGAAAACCTCATGGGTGGGATCGCAGCTCTTCATATCGGTCTGAAGCCGCAGGCCTAGATCGAGCGTCCAGCAAGACCCATCTTGGCCCCTAAAGCGGTCGCTCCAACTGCCGCGGGCTTCCAGCTCCACGGCAATAGTTCGTGGATCCGATTGTTAAGATGATCGTCGATGCGGGGAAGGATGTCAGCAAGCCATAACCCGGGGTCAATAGTCTGATTTGCAGCGCTTCTCCGTCCGATGACCAGCTTAGCATCACATCCATCTGACAAGGTTTGATGGCTGTGTGTTGGTTGTCGCTGAAAATCCGCCGGGTGCTTTCATCGAGGATTGCCTGTGGACCGAGTCGCCGGCAATCATTGATGGACCTGAAGTGCACCCATTCCCTGACCGATTAAACTTCCGCTTTCGAGAAGCCCCGGATTTGCCTAAATCGACGACTATTGGCGCATTTGAGACCGGCGGCATTTCGGCAATAGTTGGCCGATTGCTGCTGGTCCGCTTAGTGGCGCGGAACCTAATAAAAACTGCCGACCCGGAATTAGCATGATGGCTAACCAACGAGCCGAGGTTGACCTAGCCCCCAAACCCGAGTCTTGAGTTAGTAAAGCACTTCAAGCCCTGCCGTGCTCCCGGTGCCCCATGGCCCAGATCAGGGGGCTGGGTCACCGATAGGAGCTTTACGAAGGTGCAACCCAAAAACCATCGTCGGTTACGACTACAATACGCAATACCGAGCGTACGACTTAACTATTGAAAAATCTAGCTCGTAAACATTTTATCCGCTTTGAGCCTTTAATTCTAACCGTGCAATCGTCTCGGCATGAACTTCATCTGGGCCGTCAGCAATTCGGAGAATTCGAGCACCCGTAAAGGCATAACCTAGGAAGTGATCATCGCAAAGGCCGGCACCACCAAAAACTTGGATCGCTCGGTCAATGACAGTCTGGGCCATTTGTGGCACGGCCAATTTGATCATGGCAATATCCTTGCGTGCACCCTTGGCACCTAACTGGTCGATCCGCAAGGCAGCCTGGAAAACAAGCAACCGTGCCTGGTCAATCTCGATACGCGATTGTGCGATCCAACGACGGACCACACCGTGATCACTAATAGCGCGATCAAAAGTGCGTCTGGACGAAGCTCGGGCGCACATAGCCTCTAGAGCCCGAGACGCCAGTCCAATCAGCCGCATGCAATGATGAATTCGGCCGGGCCCAAGGCGACCTTGAGAAATCTCGAACCCGCGTCCCTCGCCAAGCAGGATGTTTTCCACAGGCACCTTTACATTGTCAAAGACCAATTCAGCGTGTCCGTGCGATGGCTCGTCAAAGCCGAATGTTCTGAGAGGACGCATAATCTTGACCCCGGGTGTGCTTAGAGGAACAATGATCATGGACTGCTGTCGATGCTTTGGTCCATCGGGATCGGTTTTTCCCATCAAGATAGCGATCTCACAGCGTGGATTCAGGGCACCGGTTATCCACCATTTTCGGCCGTTAATTACATAGTTGTCGTCTTCGCGACTGATTTGGGTTTCTATATTTGTCGCATCTGAGGAGGCGACTCGTGGCTCAGTCATAGCAAAGCAGGATCTTATCCTGGCATCGGCGAGCGGGCGGAGCCAGCGATCCTTTTGGTCGGGCGTTCCATACCTCTCAAGAACCTCCATATTACCCGTATCTGGAGCATTGCAGTTAAAGACCTCGCTTGCCCAGACAATTCGCCCCATTTCTTCGGCAATTGGCGCATAGTCGAGGTTGCTGAGCGGCGGTCCGGGGTGAAGTTCTGGTAAGAACATATTCCAAAGCCCCAGTTTGCGAGCCTTGCCCCTTAACTCATCAAGGATCGGTGGCGTAAGCCAAGGGTTAGCAGCGTCCTTGACCTGCTCATCAAATGTTGCCTCTGCAGGCACGACATGTTCGCACATGAAGGTCTTCACCTTGGCGAGCGTCTCGATGCCGTTGCTCGAGAATGGAAACAAGCTAGAGGCTTGATCATTGTTCATGAAAAGAAATCCGCCCGCACTGGAATATCTGGACAATCTGTTTTGGCTGCCAGGCGGGCGGCTTCATCGCCTGGGCCCATTGCTGATAGCGTTCTTGAAGTTTGCGTGCATCCTCGGGCCGGACATGGGCCTGATTGACGGTCTCGCGCGGATCGCTGGCCAGATCGAACAGCCATGGAAAGGCACCAGGACGGGTGTTGGATAGCAGTTTCAGGTCGCCGGAGAGCGCCGCATATTCAGGACCGACACGCCAAAACAGCGTCTCATGGATGACCTCCTGTCTGCGCGCTGGGCTCATGAGAGGGGTTAGGTCGCGCCCGTCAAAGGCGGCAGGTGAGGCTTGTCCGGCCGCTGCGAGAATGGTTGGGGCGACGTCGAGCTGCGAGGCGTTTCGCCCATCGAAGAGGCCCTGCGGCCATCGGCGCGGCCAGCTGACAATGAAGGGAACGCGCGCCCCGCCCTCGAAATAGCTGAGCTTGCCCCCGCCCATCGTCTCGCAATCCGACACGCCCATATAGGTCGCTGCACCGTTATCAGCGGTGAAGATGATGATGGTGTCCTCGCTAGCCCCGGAGGCGTCGACGGCGTCGAGAATTTCCCCAACGCTGCGGTCGAGGGCATGGATCATGGCCGCGTAAGTCCGCTGCAGCGGATCCTTGATGCCTGCGAACCTCGCAAGATCGCTTTCCAAAGCCTGAAAGGGCGAATGCGGCGCGAGATGAGCCAGGTAAAGAAAATAGGGGGCGTCCCCGGACGATCTGATGAAGTCAACCGATTTGCGCGTCAGCAGATCGGTGAGATAGGTGCTCTCGTCGCGCTCGATCGCCGGGGGCTGATTGTCTTCGGCGACATCCGACATAAGCCGCACCCAGTCGGCCCGTCGGGTGAAGCTGCGCGCTCCCAGATAGGGTGCGGGCAGGCTGACCAATCCTGCGGTCGATTCATGAGCATAAGCCGTCTCGCCCGGCAGAAATCCGAAAAACTGGTCAAATCCACGAGCTGTTGGAATGCGATCCTTCGTTGAGCCCAAATGCCATTTCCCGAACAGGGCGGTGCGATAGCCGGCCGCCTTGAGGTCGGCGGCAAACACGCGTTGCTCCGGAGCGAGACCCTGGCCACCGGCATCAGGACCTTCAGGTGTGAGGAATTCAAAGCCATGTCGCTGCTGATATTGCCCGGTCATCAAGGCTGCGCGCGACGGGCTGCAGACCGAGGCGGTGGAATAGCCGCGCTTGAATGTAACTCCTCGCTTGGCCAACCGGTCTAAACTAGGGGTGGGAATACTTTTTGCCGACCGACCATAAGTGGACAAATCCAATTGCGAAAGATCATCGGCGACTATGAGGATTATGTTTGGCTTACGAGGTGGAACCGTCTCCGGCGCGGCACCAAACTTGGCTTCCTGGGTCACGCATCCTGAAGCGAAGAGGATGCAAACGAGCGCAGCGATGGCGTTTCGAATTCTCATGGATTACCCCAACTTTGACCACTTACTTGACACAATATGATGACATATGCAACACAGATTGTCGACACTTTCTTGAGACACTCTCTTGAAGTCGAGGTTAGCAAGCTTTGAGAGCAGCCTTAGTTCCCAGTCATTTGCTGACCACTACTGCAAAGGAATTAGTGGATAGAAGACCATGCCGTTCTTGAAGTTTTTGGCGGGCTTAGGTTTCGCGGGGGCGCTGCCTGCCTCGCGGCAGCGCCGAGACCCATCGATCGGAACCGTTCACATCGGCTGGCGGACTGTCCTTCGACCGAAGAATATCCTCTGAACTCATAACCGGATGAATCGTCATGACTTTTAACCTCGACTCAACCCGTCTGCACCATACAGAAGCAGGAGAGTGGACCAGGAAAACGATCAAATCCTTTCGGGTCGCATTGGGAATTGCATGCACATTTGGACTTACGCTATCTCTGTCGGCTTGTCGGTCTCAAGCGATTGGTGATGAATTACCACAGACGACTTCGGCAATGTCTGGGCCCATGTCAAAGTCCCCGGGCAAGCCCAATATAATTGTCATCATCGCCGATGATCTTGGGTACGGCGACATAGGTGCAAACGGGGGTCGTATCCCAACTCCAAACATCGATGCCCTCGCGACTTCGGGTGTCCGTATGACACATGGCTACGCCACGGCAGCAGTTTGCGCACCTTCACGGGCAGGACTTATGATCGGTCGCCAGCAAACCCGGTTCGGTTTTGAGTTTAATCCGGCGGGTCGCGATACGCAGCGAGGCATGTCGTTGCAAGAAACCACTATCGCCCAAACTCTGAAAAGTGCTGGTTACCGGACAGCAATTGTAGGGAAATGGCACTTGGGCCAGGCAGAGGGTTACACCCCGCTCGATCGCGGCTTTGATAGTTTTTACGGGGTTCTTGGGGGAGCAACGCCTTATTTGACTGCGATTGGGCCAAACGACCTCCATGTTGAGACAGCCGAAGACAGACTCATTACACGCGATCGCTTACCAATTTTCGATGGCCGAACCCGTGTGGAGCCCGACGCCTATGTGACGGACGTCTTCACTGACAAGGCCATTGAGTTTGTAGATCGTCGTTCCGAGAAGCCATTTTTCCTATATCTGGCATATACCGCACCGCATACACCGCTGCAGGCACCGGCGCATTATTTATCGCGGGTCGGCGAGAAGTCCTCAAATTACCATCGGGTATATGCAGCGATGCTTATTGCAATGGATGATGGGATTGGGAAATTAGTTCGGCACCTGAAGGCAACTGGTACCTATGACAATACATTGATTGTCTTTTTGAGTGACAACGGTTGCCCCAGCTATATTGGCGGTGCTTGCTCCAATGCGCCACTCCAAGCCTGGAAAGGCTACCCTTGGGATGGGGGCATTAGGGTGCCTTTTCTTGTATCCTGGCCACGATCAATAGCTCCAGGTGTCTACTCTAATCCTGTCAGCGCGTTGGATATTGCCGCAACTGCTGCGGCTGCAGCCGGCGTTGCCCATCCGGGCGCAGAGGGGCGTAACCTCGTTAGCCAGGTAATGGATCCTGCGGCGCATTCAAGTCGGGCACTATTCTGGCGCATGGGACCCACTCGAATCGTTCGCGAAGGACGTTGGAAATTGGTGGTTGTTAATCGTTCGGCACCGGTTGGCGGTGCACCGGCCAATCGGGCGACTGACGATCTCTCCAGATCGATGAGGCCTGACGGGGTGCCGGCCGTCGTGTCTGCGCTAGGACAATGGACGCTTCTCTACGATCTGGAGGTCGACCCCGGTGAAAAGTTCAATCTGGCGGAACGTCATCCCCAAAAGGTCAAGGAACTTCTACAAAAGTGGGATCAGTGGAATGAAGGGAACATTGAGCCTCAATGGACAAGTCGACGAGGTGTGGCCGCTGAAGTCGAAAATATGTGGGTCGAGATGTTCAATTGAGCGATGGCGATGAATATGAAACTCCTCTCCCGTCGAAGTGCTGTTGGAGGGCTCCTTGTGGTTGGAGCATGCAGGTCCATTCGGCGGCAAGTCTTGGAAGAGAGAACCCTCGTCAATGGCCGTAATGGCGTCATTGAGGTACTTTCGGTTGGCCCCAGTGACGCTCCGGCAATTGTCATGATTCCCTCCCTTGGCCGCGGTGCCAGTGACTTCCGATTGCTTGCAAACGCAATCGCAGATGCTGGATTTCGAGCGATATGTCCCGAGCCCCGCGGCTTTGGGAGGTCCGCGTCCTACTCAGCAGACGTGAGGCTCAACGATTTGGCAGATGATGTTGCTGATGTCATCGAGAGCAGCACTGACAAGCGACCGGTAATTGTCCTTGGTCACGCATTCGGCAATCGAGTTGCAAGAATGAGCGCAGCTCTTAGGCCAGATCTGGTGCGGGCTGTCATTCTGCTGGCAGCTGGCGGGAAGGTCGCGATGGCCCCGCATATAGAGCAATCTCTGCTGGCGTCATTCGATCTTTCCTTGCCCGAGGCAGAGCGCATGGGTCATGTTGCCCGAGCATTTTTCGCGCCTGGTAATGAGCCAACCGCTTGGCGGGATGGTTGGCGGCGTGACGTCGCCGAAGCTCAAATAAACGCGAGCCAACGCACGTCTGTGGACAAATGGTGGGGGGCAGGACGGGCATCGATCCTAGTCGTGCAACCGTTACAGGACGTCCTTGCCCCTCCAGAAAACGCAGATGCAGTGCGAGAAGCCGCGCCGGGACGCGTTCAGATTATCCAAATCGACCGCGCCGGCCACGCGCTGCTGCCAGAACAGCCAGATGCGGTCGCAGGTGCAGTGATCGAGTTTGCAAAGCAGCTTTCCAATTCAAACAAATGACAATGCTAGGTCTAGGAACTCAATGTGATAACTAGCGAAAACTTAAGACCCTCACGACCCTAATCGACCATTTGTGCGCGATTAGGGTCCGTCATAAAGCTGCCGCTTGGCACAGCATCGAGGTGAAACGTTGCAATTGATAGAGATACTAGGCGACGCAGCGTCGGCAGCGTCGGGCGGTGCTTTCTTGCCGCAAGCCATCCGCGCGTTACGAACACGCCAAACGCACGATCTGTCTTTGACAGCGGTAGCCCTTGGAGCGGTTGGAACGGCGCTCTGGTCGGCATACGGGGTGGCAATTGGCAGCGGGCCTGTGACGATTTCCAACTTGATCGTTATGCCGTTTGCGATGGCGACACTTTACACGAAGCTCCGACTGGGTTGACTGTGACCGAGTCATTTTCGAACTTCGGGCAAAGTTTTAGTTTACCCCAAACACGGCGGCGTCAACAAATAGGGCTCTCATAATGAACGTGGGACCCCAGGGGCTCAGATCAACTTATGCTTTACGAAACCGCCTTAAGCGCTGGTGCGCTTTGCGGCCCTTCGGGTCAACAAAAACAAATGCTCCCGCCGCTTTGCAACAAGATACGACAAAACCGCAGCAGGCTACCTCGGCTTCACTCATATCATCGCCGCACGAATTTGGTTCAAGAGTTTGTCAATATGACCTAGCATCATAGCAAACCAGCATGCGAGTTTAGTTGCTTCCCTTGCCTACTGGCTGAGTGCGTCGATCCTCCAGGCGAGTCCGTCCCTGCTTTAGTTCCTGGGGCGAAAGATTCCCGTTTCGATCACTATCCATTATTGCAAATCCCTGCTCGCGAAAGCCAGCAGCAAGCCATTCAGCGCGGGAGATCATACCATCTTGGTTTGCATCAATGCCAGGAGCCGAAGCGCGGGCACGGTTGCTTTGCTCGCTCGGGATTTTCGAAGCAACTGGCATCGCGTTGTGCGGAACGGACATCCCTTTGCTCTCATTTGCTCCAATCACTGAATGCGATGGCACTGGCACTCGCTGCTTACCTTTAAAGAATGTCCACACGCGGTCAGCGCCTTTAAAGGCCTGAATTGGGGTATTTTCCTGGCGATTGGACTTGCTACCTGGCCATCCGTGACCACCAGCTGAGTCTACAACCACAACTGTTTCAGCGCCTGCCGGGCCAGCAGAAAAAACTCGAGTGGTAACTGTCCCGAGTTGCTCGACGACTGGTACTGACTTTGACCCATTAGCGGCCACCCAGAATGATACCGTCTCCTCAAGCGATTTATATGCGGCGGCCTGGTTTCTACTAACAAGTTCGTTGCGACTCAGGCCACCTTCAATAGGAACTTCATTGTCTAAACCGCCATTGATAAATAAAATTGGAAGGGGGACGATTGGGCGGCTATCAAAAGAGAACATAGCTCCAACAATGGGAGCCACGGCCGCGAGCCGCTGCGGTCGCTGTGTTGCGTAGACCAGGGTCATCATCGCTCCATTCGAGCCACCAGTCATATAAATTCGAGCTGGGTCTGCTCGATGCTGACTTATCAAGAGGTCAATCAACTTATCAAGGTAGGCAATATCATCGGCACCACCGACCTGCTTGCGGAGCAGATATCCGGTGTTCCATGCATGTTGACGAGGAGCCCATTGGGTTCCTTCCGCATATACAACAGTGAAGCCTTCTGACCGCGCAACATCATCGAAACCGGTACGCAGACGCTGAGTTTCGGCGCTGCCGTTTCCACCATGCAAAACGATTACAACTGGCCGAATCTCGCCTGCTGGTGCCTCATTGACGAGAATGGCGCGTCGCTCCGCCTCGCCTACCTTGAATGAAATATCCATGGCAGCCATTGTTTGCGCTGCAGCCTGGTTAAAGGCTGGCGCAATGAAGGTCACAATCAATAACAGGATGAGGGTAAGGCGCATGGTTCTGTGCTCCGGAATTAAAGGTCGCTCATGTTTAACGATTAAGGCAGGCCAATCCGTCGAAGGGAGTTTCATCAGTGATATCTTTTGCAAAACCCGCAGTGCTGACGACGGCATTTCCGAGCGCCATAAGTGCTTGGCAAAAACTGTTGTACAGCTGCCGCTTGGGAATTAGTACTTGACACTCAGAGTTGCTCGCCAGGTTCGAGGTTCGTTCTGTTGAGCTTGAAAGCTTAGATTTCCCGGGGAGATGTTGAAATATTCCTCGTCGGTGATGTTTTTCCCGCTAAACGTAAAGCGCCAATTCTTGCTTTCGATCCCAATTGAGCCGTCGTAGAGCGTAACATCATCCATTAAATTGTTGTTGGCGGGATCCTCGAAGCCACCGAGCTCTAGGCGCTGGCTGAGCATCAACACAAGATCTAGTTCCCCCACAAGCGGGCGACGATATTGGAGAGTGGATGCCGTGGTCCATTCGCGGAGCCGCTGGATTTTTTTGCCATCGATCGAGACGAGTGCGAGCGTACCGGAAGGATTGGTCTGGGTATTTGAGTAAACCGAGCCTCCATCATAGTCACCATTAGCCCAGGAGACACTCAATCGAGGCGATAGCACGCCTCGTCCCAATTGGATCCGACCCGAGACCTCGGCATCCATGCCATATTGTTGGGAGTCGCCAGCGGCCGCCAAGACACCAACGTTTCGCAATGTATTGGTGGCACTGGTCCCGGCGAACACCGAGTAATTTACGAGCACATTCTGCTTTTGGTTCAAATAGGCAGAAACGTCATATCGGACAGTCCTCCCAAGGCGACCGCGGGTCCCGATTTCATAAGCCGTTACAAACTCCTCACCATAACTCAATGGGATTGCAATTGCGCTTACCCCATCTCCTATCTCGCCCAAATCGTTGTTGAACCCGCCCGCCCGAAAGCCAGTTCCAATCCTTCCAAAAAGAGTGCGATTGTCAGCAAAGCGCCAGTTGAATGAAACACTGGGCGTCCACTTGCTAAATGTCTCAGAAGCGGAAATCGACCGCGTTAGTTGTTCGTTGACCGGTGTTGCCGGGTTGTCGAGGCGGAAAACGTTGGCGAGGCTGAAGTTTTTCTCATCTTGGCTCCATCGAATGTCCGCACTTATCTGAAGTGTATCAAGTACCCGCCAGGTGCTTGCAGCATAGGCAGCGATAGAGGTGTCATCAACCCCTGAGTCCTCAAGCCGATAAGCGTTTCGGGCGGTAGTTTGAACTTGAGCGAGTGTGCAAGTCGGAGCAACCAGGCAAGCCGAAGGCAGGGTAGTTGGCACATCGGAAACGCCATCAAAACGGTCATTTCGCTGTGCATCAGAGAATCTAACAGTGTCAAACTTTGAGTCGACTTTATTGTATTCGAAGCCGACGACCCAAGTGAGCTCTGAATCTGATCGAGACACCAAGCGAATATCTTGGGTCAAACGTTCGAACTCCTCGCTACCCAGCGCAACAGTCGGAACCACCCGTGCCAGATTATTATTGCCAAAGACATCAACATCAGATTGCGTTGCTGCAATTCGCTTCCGATTAGCGGTCGTCGACTTCAACTCGGCAAATCCGAGGTCCCAGTTCCATTCTAAGGACTTCATTTGCGTTGAACGGTCAAAGAAGCTGGGCGTGTCAACCGGTTTTGAAAATCTTCCGACAGAGAAGCCCGTAGGTGCCCCAACCGGGTTGATAGGGGGATCGTTCTGAGGCAAAACTTGCCCGAATGCGATGACATTTGGCCCGAATTCATCTGAACGCTCTAACAGCAAGTTTACGTCGAAACTCTGAGAAATCTGCCAATTTGCTTGGGCACGCCATCCAGTGGCATTTTCCTTATCGAGAAACTGACCCGTGATCGATGACTTGTAGAAACCCTCTTGTTGGTCGGACACAAAGCCACCCACGCGGACCAGGAAGGTCTCGGCAAAGGGGACATTGGCTATCAACTCAGCCGTTTGGCTTTGATTAGATCCAGTACTCACCTGAACTTCACCTTCAGCGGCAGTGCGCGGCCTCTGCGACACGATATCCACTGCGCCGCCGAGAGCGTTGCGTCCATAAAAGGAGCCTTGTGGTCCACGAAGTACGGTAACCGAGCCGACGTCGAAGAAGTCAATTGGTACAAAATTGCGACCACCGGCATTGCCACCGGCGATGAACGTTCCATTCCGATACAGGCCAACGCCAGTTTCAGCATTATTCTGTCGGGCGGCGCCTTCGCCCCGAATCAGAAATTCGTCATTAAACCCCGATCCGTTATCGATCACGTAGGCTCCAGGTGTAATACGTGTCAGATCCTTGCCAGATGCAACGTCCATGGCCTTCATATAGGCCTGATCGAAGACAGACAGCGAGGCTGGCACGTCATCGCGACGCTCAGCACGTTTCCGCGCGGTCACAATGACCTCCTCCACGACCTGTAACTGGGGGTCTTGGGCTGGACGAGCTGCGGCTATTGGCGCTGCCTGCTGAGGCGCTGATTGTGCGAAAGCCGGAGTAGTAGTCCATCCAGAAATACAAACTGATGCCAAAAGCCCGAGACGATAGGCGGCCATGCGCTCCTCCTTAAGTTCTATTATTATTTGTTACAGATTAGTATCACATATCTTGAACAGTCAAGCCAAATGTATAAAATGCCATTTTGCAGGAGAAAAAAGTGGTCAAAGCTCCAGATTTCGCGACAGCTCTCGTCTCCCATAGACGCAGGGGTCGGCCGCCACGCGAAGAAGCCGCTACCCGCAGACAAGCACGGGTTGATGAACTTGCGCGAGCTGCAGCCATTGTCCTGGCGCAACAGGGCGTGCGTGGAACGACTATGGATACATTGGCTGTAGCGCTGGGAATCCCCAAGCAAGTGCTTTACCGGCACTTCTCGTCCAAAGACGAGCTTATTCACACGATCCTGCAACGTATGTCTGCGCTTTGGCGTGAGTTACAGAGCAGACCATGGAAAGGCCTTGGACGAAACTTGCGAGAGGTAATCTCGTTGGCGCGAGCGAATCCAAATGAGCTTAAGATCCTTGTGCGACATTGCGCGAGTGACCCAGAATTGCGCCATTATTTTGATGCTTTGCATTCAGGAATTGTCAAAAAAACGGACGACTTGTTGGCCGAGACAAACCCTCGGCTCGCTCAGGATACTATGCTTCGCGGCTTATGCGCCCATGCGGTAGCCGGTTTCCTGATCGATGGCGTCTTTTGGTGGATTGAACACGGCGAAGCGGAACGAGACGAGAGTTTCCTTGCTTGGGCTAAGCAGTCGCTAGCTTCGCTTTATGATCGCTGGATGATCATTGCATAAGACCCGACCGTTAACCAGAAATAGGGTTAAGTGGTCAAAAGCCAAAGATGAATATTGATCTGGTGGCATTCGCGCATGCAGATCTTGTGCGATCGATAGCGCCATCGAGATCAAGTGCTCGCGAGAACATTTCCTGATTGCGCCTCCCCTTGCCCCAAATTTCAAAGGCGTTGCTACCCTTTCTTGGCCTCTGGTTGGTCAGCAATGTGATGCTCCCCCGAAAGTGGAGCATATGTCTATTTGCCCTAACTGGAGGCATGATGTGGTTATTGCTGCAAGGTCATTTCGAGCTCAATGGAAACGCAGACCGAGGCGGCGTCATGTTGGAGTCCTCCCGCGTCGCTGATTGCCTCCAATTGATGATAACCATTATGGCCCGAAGAGCCGTCCCAGGAATTCTTCATCCTTAAACCGATTGTCATTTGCTGGACCGTTCCGAATAATCGTCAACCCGCGCGATGGTACAATGTAAAGACGTTGGCCAAAGGCCCCGGCGGCCATCACAAAGTCGTCTGGCACTCGACCATCATCAATGATGGGCTTAATCTGCCGGGAAAACTGCTCTTTATTGTTTGAGTCAATTGTTGAAGCAAGTTGCGCTGGAACAAACTCTTTGAGCCACCAGTAGAACCCATAAGCAGGATGTGCGTTTGAACCTTGAAATACCTGATCGAAGAATGAGGCTCTCAAAAGTGGGCTCCCATTCCATTCGCGGCTAGTTGTCAGCCGGACGAACTCGCCAAACTTTGCCCAATCTCGTGCGGTAGCATATGCGCCACCCGATAACTGGGGATTGCCATCCGAGAAATTGCTGGCCCAGCGCACGGAGGTCATTCCAAGGGGATTAAACAATTTCCTGCTGAAGTAATCTTCTACTTTTTCTGCCGGAAGCAAACGCTGCATCGCAAGCCCAAGAATATTCGGATCCCCGCTGTAGATAAAAACGTTGCCAGGGTCATTAATCGCCTGGGCATTGAGATAGCTACTCCAGCCGGGCAAATCATTGAGTTCTTGAAGACCACTTGCCATGGTGAGCAGATGTCGAAAGGTAATTCTAGACCGAACCGGGTCGGTCTTCCATTCTGTAATTGCTCGACTTGCCACGGGCTCATCCAAATCAAAAAGACCATCAGAGGCTGCAATAGCACCCACCATCCCTGTGATGCCTTTGGTGGCGCTTGCCAAGAGTTGCACACGTTCAGGCGCGCCGCCATTGGCGTAAGCCTCATCTAGTATCTTTCCGTTATGCATAATGAGGAACGTTTGCCCGCCAACACTAAAGCTATAATCCCGCGCTGCTGCGATTGCTGTACTCGACGGCACAGTACCAGAAGCAAGAGCTTTATTGAAAAAGGACCATGCTATCTCGGCAAATTCAACATCCCTATTCTGCGTGCCGCTAGGGGGACTTGGGGGAATTAGCACGGTTTGGCTCGAGACCGGGTGGCCCCCGCCATCCATGCGCCACCATTCAACTGTAGGGACACCCAGATACTGAAATCGGTTGGCGGGTCCTCCATCACCTGAATCGACTTCAAAGATGGTTTGCGATGGAACCTTGTTGGCCAAGCCATTTGCTTCAAGCCAGAAATTGCGTGTTGCCTCTGCACTGATGACACGACCACGTGCACAACCCGACCCAAGATTTGCAACACATCCGCCACCATAAGGCATCGCCGGATCGGCTGTACCGTGGGCCATTAAGACGGGAATGGGACGAGCAGGAAGGTTTCGGCATGCCCCTGGTTTCGGATCAACAGGTAGGTTTCCATTCGAAGTGGCAATTGCAGCGACACGCTCGCTTCGCACCAAGGCATAGGAAAAGGTCATTTGCGCACCGTTGGACCCGCCCGCCATAAACACCTTTTCACCGGGAAGTTTGTATTGAGATCGTATTCTGTCAATTAGGGCGTCTAGGAATGCGATATCGTCCGTTGGAGCTGCAAGGCTGTTGTCGTTTCGACAGTCATTCCAACCCGCACCACCATCAAGCTGGGGGAGTCCCCCAGGATAAACGACAACAAAACCTTCACGATCAGCAACAGTTCTAAAAACCGCCAGTGGATGGGCCCCGGTATTTGCAATCGAGAGCCCCGCGCCTCCGCCGCCGTGCAGCACCAATACGACTGCCTTCGGCGTTGCCCCTCCAAGCGAGGCAGGTACATGGACCCTGTAGTCTCGCCGAACGCCATTTACGAGGAGAAAGTCATCTGTCAGACCAACCGGATAAGGAGGCGGGCTCGGCGAGACCGTCAAGGTTGTTGCTGCCAGGACCGACCCGCGCGCATTGCTTGCTGTCAAAGTATAAGTTGTTGTTATTAATGGATTTACTGTCACACTTGTTTGCGTGAGCACAGTGCCGATGCCATTATCGATGGACACATTGGTTGCATCTTTGACGCTCCATGTCAGCACGGCACTTTGTCCCGACCTGATGGAATTTGGCGAAGCGCTAAAGCTTGAAATCGAAGGCTGAGGACCGTCCGTAGGGGCCTGTGGACTGCCTCCGCCTCCACCACATGCTCCCAATACGGCGACACCGCCGAGGGTAGTTGCGAGTAGAAGCCGACGCCAAAAGTGTAAGGATAACATAAGCCTTTAGCCCCCTCTGGCCTGCGCAGGACAGCACTTCCCTCTCGACTTACAATCCCCGACGAATAGATACTTTTTAGTATCATATAATACCAGATGGTTCTGAAGATCAAGAAGCTTTCACGACACTAGATATTACACGACCTGTCGAATTGGGCGTCTTCAAAAACGGACACTGTCGAAAGCAAATCCGCTAGCCACGAATTTTCGGGCTTTGGTTGCAAGAAATGGCTTGCATCGCGCTAAACCATTCAGTTAATGTGTCGACAGATAACCTCCAATCTGCGGACATTAGGTGCTCGTTTGCTGCTGCAAGAATTGCGATTCCTTTTAAGTGATGTGCTGGGGGCTGAGGCCGTGTTAACCCGGCCGACTTTTGGTCACCTGGACAGGCTTGACCTGGCGAACATTCTGTCTGCCGCGGATGACTTGGCTGAGCGTCGGTTTTCCCCGATCGCCGCCAGAATCGACGCAGAAGAGCCGTTATTTTTTGAAGGCAGAGTGTTGGTCCGCGATGAAGTGGCGCAGGCGTTTCGTGCTTATGCCGATGCCGGATTACTCGGTGCTGGTTTGACCCTCGAAAATGGGGGACTTCAATTACCATCGTGCCTATCAACGGCACTGATGGCACTATTTGGGGCGGCATGTACCCCTGCAGCAGGATATGGATTCCTCACCACCGCTGCAGCCAGAGTCATTCAGGCGTTTGGAGATACATGGCAGAAGTCAACATTTCTAAATCCGATGCGCGATGGAATCTGGACCGGGACGATGTGTCTCAGCGAGCCTCACGCAGGATCTGCGCTTGGCGAAATTCGGACCCAGGCTGTATTGCGGGACGATGGTTCCTACGACGTCACCGGGACCAAAATGTGGATCTCTGGGGGTGACCAGGATTTCACAGCCAACATCATCCATCTTGTGTTGGCGCGGATTGACGGGGGTGTGTCAAACGCTTCAGGTCTCTCACTCCTTATTGTCCCAAAGATGGGTCTTGACGGTGAGTCAAACAGAGTTGCCACGATCGGCCTCAATCACAAGCTTGGCCATCGTGCCACATCAAATTGTGCGCTGGAATTTGGTGCAAATGGTCCTTCAATTGGTTATCTGATCGGCAAACCACATTTAGGCCTCTCGTACATGTTCCACATGATGAACGAAGCCCGAATCGGTGTCGGGGTAACAGCTGCAGCGACAGCCTATGCGGGATTCCGGAATGCAACAGACTATGCACAGACGCGCGTTCAAGGACGCGACGGTAAAACAGGATTGCCTGTGGCCATTATCTGCCACGCCGACGTCCAGCGAATGCTGCTTTTACAGCGGGCCATTTGCGAAGGTGGTCTTTGTCTGTGTCTTTACGGGGCCCGAATGGTAGACGACGCACAAAGTCATCCTGATCCGGGTGAGGCATCGCGGGCTGGGGTCCGGCTTGGTCTCTTAACGCCACTTGTGAAACATTGGTGCTCAGAACGCGGCCTTGAGGCAAGCTCGCTGGCGATCCAGGTTATGGGAGGCGCGGGATATGTGCGTGATCATCCAGTAGAAAGACTATTCCGGGATCAGCGGCTCAACACGATTCACGAAGGCACGAGTGGTATTTTAGCGATAGACTTCGTCCTCAGAGGCGTACGAAGGGATGGCGGAGCCACCTTGCTGCAATTTTTGCAAGAAGTTATTTGTGAACTTGGCTCTATCGAGGGACAGAACGAGGCGGCGCTTTCCGAAGCGTTGGCGACATGTGTGAGCAGCATTCAGGAGTGTACGGCCAAGCTGGTAGCTGGCAGCGAAGACGACGCGCGTGCTTGGGCGAGTCCATTTTCTATCTTTGTTGGCGACACGATTGTTGCTTGGTTATGGCTTAGGCAGATAAAAGCTTTGCGAGGGAAGATAGACGGTGCCGCCCCGGCCAAACGAGCGGCGTCACTCTGCTTCATCCAATTGATTTTAAAGCAATCATTAGCGGTTTCTAAGAACATTCTCGATGGAATGCCAGCACCATATGGTGAACTAGACCCCCACTTTATGGTCGGCTGAAAGCGACACCAAACAAACTCTGCGCCCCGTAACTTGAGCCGCTTGAGTTCCTGATAGGTCTATAGATACAAATGGTTTCCTTTAGAGCATTTTTTGCCCAATTCGGCGAAAAAATCGCTCTGACACTCCGAAATAAAACGTAGTTTTACCGATCAATTGTTTCCAATTGATCAGAACACACTTTAAAATATGGACAACTCAAACTCTGAACCTTGGTCAGCGGTTCAGAAACGGCAATCTCCTATTCCAATTGTCCTTCCAGTCGAATGTTGAAGTCCGGCTCGGTGGGGGCACAAATCAAAATAGAGTTGGTTGGTCCATCCTGCATGGGCAATCAAGTGAAAAATTGCGATTTAGCTAAGGCAGTGAGCCTCACGGACTTTGTAAAGGTATGTCGACCGGTCAACGCATTCAATTGTCAAGAGGATCAAAGCGTGCGGTTAGGCGCGATAAACTATTGCGGAGAGTAGAGCTCAGAAGAGGCCTTGAGGAAAGCTTGATTGAGCAACATCTCGGCACACAATCGCGAAGTCGCTCTTTCACGAATCTTAGTCCGTATCCACATTGACTCGGTTTTAGGGGTTTCGGTCAAATGGAGGATTTGGCGCTCAAGTTCATAATCAACCTCCGGGTAGAGCGGCCCGTCAAGGACACTAATCTCCTGATCGGCAAAAAGCCCGACAACTGGCTGAGAAATCGGAAATGGATCCTGATCCGCAACCGACTGGCAAAGGACGCTGATCATTTCAACAGGCAGAATGGCTCTGGTCCACGGCGTATGCGCGTTCCCTGAGTACCAGGGACTTGGCTCGGTTATTACTTTCAGCTTTTCGACAAGGCTGAAAGGATAAAGTGCCCCTGATGGCCTTTCCAGATCCAGCCGAACGACCACCCTAGGTGCCGACAAGCCTGGATAGCATCCAGCAAGAATCCGCGGTTCGCTCAGTGCCCGTGAAGCAGCAAGTTTCTGGCCTACGGCGCTTTTTTCACGATAGCCGCCAACTTCGGCACTTCCTATCAGTACAACTGTACCATCCTGCTTGACCATCGTTATACTGGCGTAATGGGGGGCGCTCTGAATCAGTCTCGCTTGAAGCTGTTCACCCTCATAGCTGGCCTGTTTGTAGTTGACAGAAATGCTACCAAATTCAAACCAAGCAACGCCGAAAGCACGCTGCAAAAGGGGCGCGAATTGGCTAAAGTGTGTCGGTCCCTCGATCGTGCCACCCCGAAAGCCTAGACCTTGGGCGGTTGAGTCATCGTGGATTGAAGCGTGATCGGCATAGCTTTGTCCCTTGAGCAAGTTAGATGGACTGCGCCAAGGCCCGACAAGGATAATTGATCCATCCTCCCCCCTTTCCTCGCGGATTGTCGCCGAAAAGGGCTGCGGCAGTTTTTCACCACTAGGCTTCATCGTACTTCCTCAACTCGGGGCAGGAGATATCTGCCGTTCAAGAGGCTCGGGTCAGGATTGTAGGCGCGCAACACCAATGCAAAGCGCGCTCCAGATGCGGGAAGCCAATTTGACCGCCGGCCCTCACCCGGGTCGCGAGAACCGATCCATATCGTCAATGAACCGTCTGCTTCGGTAAATAGCCCTGGGGTCCGATCACCGACGGCATAGCGGCCGAGCGAATTTTGTGCAAAAAAGAGACGGCCATCCTCTTGAGCTTCATAAAGGCTTAGGGACCAGAAAGCCTTCGCAGGTGGCGCACCTTCTGGCCCAAACCGCAGCATAAAAGATTTGTTTGCCGGAAAAGTAGTCTGACCATCCTGAGCAACTGCCCGGAAGTAGGCCGCTTCGCGCAAGGGCAACGCGCCGAGTCCCCAAGTAGCGATAGACGCGCGATAAAGGTAATCTGTACGAAAGTCGCCAAGCCCTGCTTCAGGGTAAATCCAGCCGGAAATCGGGGTACTCACTGCCAGACGTTCAGCTATGCGTTTTCGCGCATCCTGAATGCCGCGAACAGCCGCACCTCGTTGGGAAGCTGTTGCTACTGCAAGTCCCAGAGGGGTGATCCCACCCCGCTCCCAACGCGCCCGAAGTTGATGCTCGCCCGAAAGGGGCGGTGCTTCGGCTGCGAGCAATCCAACAATCGCCTGCAGCTCTTCGAAATCGTCTACTGTGGCGGGGGCGGGATCAGGCGGCGGTGATTGAGTTCCCACAATTCGAAGGCCATCCTGGATTTGGTGGGCAACGCCAAGTTCATCCGGCCCAGAGACCAAGGTCCGAACCTGCGCCCACACCCAAGGTGTTGGAGCAACTATCTCATGGCCGCTCGAGCGTTCATTCGGCGCGACTAGCCGCACTCGACCGGATTGACCGAGAGTCTGTCCTGGTCCCAGGACAACAAAATTGTTGGTGAACATATCGAGGATGGCGATGGAGACGTAGCGATCTAATACTTGGGGATATGTGAGTTCCACAGGCCCCTTTCGCAAATCCAGCCAAGCGGAAGAGTAAAGTGTGTCATTATTTGGCGTCGTGACCCGGCGCGACGAAGCATCTGCCAGCCGACGGACATGCCTCCACTGATTGGCCGCACTCCCAATCGTGCGCTGCCGCGCTCGTGCCATTTCGAGGACAGGCAGCCCATAGATGTAGAGGTCACCGCAGGCCGCCTCAAAACTGGCTAGATCATTTGATGAGATCGAGGTACAGGCGCCCACACTCGCCAACCCCATTGCTGACGCCCAGCTTAGTAGCATGCGCCTGTTTGGAGAATGTTGAGGCCTCGATCCTTCGGGGCTTTTGGCCAGATACTCCGCGCCGCCTAGATCGCTGTTTACAAAGTACGACATGGCTAGGATTGAGGTGTCCTGCGCTTACGTTGAACGAAATCAATCGCGGGCGAATTTTGGCCCTGCCCCAATGCGCTTGCATTTAACTCAACCGCTCGCGCAACACCTTGAGAATGCATGGCGCGTGCTTGGGAAAACGCGGCAGCCCCAGCTCCAGCCGCTATTAGCTTGAAAAGCTTCTTATACCCTTTGAGGTCTTTCAGCCGCATATCGCGTGTTGCGATGGCCAAGTGGCCATATAACTCTGCAGCACCAATGCTAAGATCCCTTATTGATTGGGTCAGTCGAGCCGATCCAACAATGACATTCATTTGCGCAACATACCGATAGGTTGCGACCTGGAATGCACGGGCGGTAGATGCCGGGTTCCGGGCAATTTGCTCCAATTGTTCTAACTCCCGCCGGAGGGCTTCAATGCCCTCTGGAGTAGCAGCCGATGCGCATCGTTCTGCGAGCAGCGCAAACAAGACCTCCCGAACGGCCAGCAAATCCTGAACTTCGTGATCATCAAGCCTTATAACGAATGCGCCACGCTGGGGCACAATCTTAACCAGGCCCGAAGACTCCAGCAATCGCAACGCCTCCCTAAGGGGTCCACGGCTAACGCTGAATCGCTCAGCCAACTCAACCGTCCCAAGGTGAGAGCCTGGCAGAACCTCCCCAGACTGAATCATCAAGCGAATCTGACGAGCCAGAGCGGGAGGGCTGCGATCCTCATCTGACGGAGGCATCAATCCATAGGCAGTCATCAAGTTGCATCCCTTTGTGAATGGCTGCCCGGCTACATCAACCAACCGAGGAGAGCAGCTACTTTGCACAAAGTGCAAAATCTGATCCCTATACGCACCCTCAAGTTAATATAATATGGAGACGTTTTCAAGCCAATATGTTGACACATTAAAGCAAGAAGCCGCTGATTCCGACATTTTGCGTGTATGGCTAGAAATCTCACTCAAGCATCAAAATGCTGCAAAGGCCAGAATCAATACCTGGTACGCTGACGTTGCTCTGCCACCTAAAACTTGGACCATTCGGTATTGGAGTTTTTTGCTGTAATTATGCTTGGCAGGACCACAGGCTGTGGCCTGTAGCGCACCTATACTTCCTGAGGCCGCCCAGCATTAAGCATCGAGCGCGGTTGAGGCCGCTGCAGAGCGGTAAACCGCAGGGTGGCTTCCCGTTGGCCCCTCGGATGCGCGCTAAGTAGATATTGGCTTTGACCATAGCGCCTTACTTTGCCGTTCTTCCAGCAGGCATGGGTGCCAAGCATTGATCTTCTGGATTGCCATCCTGTTGGATGCAGAAGACAGCTCGCAAGATTTGCTATTGGTCTTCTGGTCTTAATCTCAGCATGCCCTGATGAAGACGACGATAGTTGTCGCACTGACCTGACCCAAGCTGGTCCTTGATCTCCTATCGATGGTCTGAGCTACCCGTCTAGATCCTTGTTGCCCGTCTCGGGAGACGCGTTGACGTGGCTTGAAAACTGCCTCCGGCGGCGTGTCCCACCATTCTTCGAATTCAAGGGCCCGAGTTGTCGCTGCGCTCCTGCCCGCGCCAAGCCCTTGTGTGCCACCAGGTCGGCTTCCGCCCCTCGCCTTGTTCCGGATGCTGTTACGCCCCGTCGCCACCGCGACCCCCGGACCGGGACACCAACGGACGGGACAGCTTCAGACCAAACGGAGAAACCACCATGGATAAGGCCAATTTCGAAATCGTCGGAAACGTCGGCAAGATTGAGATCAAGACCTTCGGCAAGACCGGCAAGCTCGCAACCCTCAGCGTCGCCACCTCCGAGCGCTGGAAGACCGAAGACGGCACCCAAAAGGACCGCACCTACTGGCACCGCGTCACCGTCTTCGCCCCCGCCCTTATCACCCGTATCGAGACGATGGTCCAGAAGGGCACCCGGGTTCGCCTTCTCGGTCGCATCCGCCCCAGCTCCTACGACGACGATCAAGGCCGCACCCGCTACGTCATCGAGTTTGTGCTTGGCCCCTTCAGCGAACTCGAAGTCCTCGCCCGTGGCAAAGCCAAAGCCGAAGGCTCTGGCACTGAAGCAGACCTTCCAATGGAGACCGCCGCCTAATCACTTCATCCTAGCAAATTAGCCCAAGGGCGGAGCCTAACAGCTCCGCCCTTTTCGCATGCTTGGGTTCAGGCCGGACTTCAGTTGCTTCTGTTTTGGGGCCTTACCTGAGTTGAGCCGTGGGAATGCTTGTTGGGGTGGGCCTGGTCAGAGTGGGACAGGTGTTTGCGAGAATGGGACAAAGTGAGTTGGATTTGGGGGAGATTTGCAAGATATAAGAGGGCGACTTGCCGGTGCTTCCAGCATGTTGTTTTGATTGGTTTTTTCGCAAGTCATTTTGATGGGGCCATAACTTGCAGTGTGTCGTGGCATGTAAGTCGTTTTAAGTCGCGGGTACAGCTTCTGGAACTGGACATTTGATGATGATTTTTTGGCTAGCGCGACGATGATTTCCTGATCGGGGAAGATTTGACTGATCTTGATTCATTCCATTGCGGACGGCATCAGTCATTTAGACGCGTTGGTTAGAGCCACTTTGGCTCGCCGCCCGCCGCTCACAAAAGGTGGCCCAAAACTTGCTCCGCTCCCGATCCGAACGCGGAGATGTCTGATGGGAAGACGGCTCAGAGCAGATGTGGATAAGCGCCAGCTTGGTTTGTTTGGCGAGAGTTTGACGCTTGGCGTGAAGCCAAAAGCGAGGAAATCGTTGCCCTTTGCGGCTGCCGAGCTTCCCAAATCTGTTGTCTCACCGAAACATCCTACCGCGCCGGTCAAAGTAGAGCCGCCGCCGCGCAAGAGCCTCAGCACCCTTCCCTCCGAAGTCGTGCGACCCGCAGAAGCAGCATTGGTTCTTTCGGTGTCATTGAGCTTGCTGAAGAAGTGGCGAGCAGAAGGCGCTGAGCCTCGCTTTGTTCGGCTGGGCGGGCGGGCAATTGGCTATCGCCGTGCTGATTTATCGGACTGGATCGCCGCTCGGATCAGTTGATTTTTCCTTTGGCGCAGAACTTTTATGCAGCTAGTTGGGCGATTGAACGCCTACTGGCCCTCTAGATTCCCCACTTACGAGCATTGTGGCGATGGGGCATGGCGGGTCATATTTGGCCAAGCTGGTGCGTGCTGGAACCCTTCGAAACAGATCGATCCATCTGTGGATATCAGGTGGCTAGGCCTTCCTTTTTGGGCTTCCCGATTTTGGTGAACATGCTGGATTAGTGTGGTTTTTCTGAGTTCTCTTGGTCTTGCGAGATCGCAGTTCCGCGATGCTTGTCGAGCCTAAGAGAGGATTAGACCCATGAATACCGATACACTATTGACCGTTGAAGATGCCGCCGCCCATTTGAAGATTTCCAAGCACACGCTGAACCGCTGGCGTGTAACCGGTGAAGGCCCTCCGTTCATCAAATATGGCCCGCGCTTGGTGCGTTATCTCGTCACCACGCTCGATGTGTGGGCGCAGGAGCGCATGTTCGCCAATACCAGCCAATATGGGCGGTAGGGTCTTGCCTTGCCAATCTTCGCCAAATGCCAGATCGTTTAGGCGCGTCAAGGTAACCTTCTTGAAGGGGGCTCTGCCCACCTTGACCCACCCATCACGCTCTGGCGCACCATTAGGTGTCGGGACGCGGGGCGCGTCCCGTCCTCACCCCCTCCCTCCGGCAGGTCGAACACGGGGCCTGGACTAAATGAATTTGGGATCTCTGTTTTATCGGCATTGTTTTGATCTTGCCAAAAAGGCGGTTTGGGACAGTTGGTGTTTGCCAACACAGCAGATCAAGAACTCAGGATTGTCTTTGCGCGCCGTCACGCGGCCAGCGGATTGACCTTAATGCCATCCTCATTGGCACGAGCTTGGGCTAACTCATAGCTAAGCTGCATCTTGAGCAACGTCTGAGCACGCGTGCCAAATACCTTTTCGAAACGGATTGCCATTTCGGCTGACAATCCCGCTTTCCCGGTCAAGAGATTGGTTAGGGCTTGACGCGTCACGCCGAGATGACTGGCTGCATCGGTCACCGACAAACCGTGGGCCTCAATGATATCGCTGCGGAGCCACGAGCCGGGATGCATGGCGAAACTATCGTGCAACTTGATTGCCATTAGTGATAATCCTCCAAATCCAAGTCCTCAATTATAAGGCTTTCGCTTATTCGAAAGGTCATACGCCAGTTACGGCTGACAATAAGCGACCAAACTCCTGCGCGATCTCCAGTCAATTGATGCGCTCCATAATTGGGAGGCACATATAGGTCATTAGCTTGATCAATTGCATCAAGCCAGACCAGCATTCTGCGCAACCTCTCGACGAGGTTGCTTGGCAGCCCTTTGGACTTTCCGGTTTCCAAAAAGGCCAAGAGTGCTTTGTGACGAACGCTCCCTATCTCCATTTCGCATACTCCGCAGACCAAGGAATGTCAAGCGACACTTGTCAATTGTCATTTTACTCAGGGCGTGGCGTGAGGATGCGGGCTGCGACTAGGTCGGCGACACCGCGCTGGGGCAGATCACCAATATGGGCATAGCGCTCAGTTGAGACACTCTTTCGATGACCCAGAGATTTTCCAACAACATAAAGAGACGCGCCACCTTCAACAGCAAAAGTTGCAAAGCTGTGGCGTAAGTCGTGAAGTCGGACATCGGGCAGACCGATGATCGCGCGGACTTTTTCCCAAGCACGATTGACGCCAACAAGTGGCTTATCAACCCGTTCTGACATGAATACCCATGTCCCACGTCCCGGTGTGCGTTTTTCAATAATCAAACGCGCGGGATCCGATAAGGCGATGATACGTGATCGATTGAGCCCACCCATTTTGGTTCGGACAGGAGGCAGCACCAATCTGGATCGGTCCAGATCCACTTCCGACCATTGCAGCTCCACGATTTCGTTTCGGCGCGCCCCAGTCAACATGATGAGGCGGATGATATCAGCCATGTCTCGCGTTAAGAGCCAAGCCGTTTCTGCGTCATCTAGCGCTGCCCAAACTCGTCGTGCCTCATCTTCTGTAAGCGGGCGATCACGCTCCGCATCACGATATTTTTGAACATGCTTGGCTGGGTTATCTTTCAGAAGCTCCCGCCAAATCGCCCAATTGAGCATGGCCGACAAGCACCGCATGGCACGCGCAGCCACACCCGGACCGCCAGTTACGATTGCCCGCCCCTGCTTCTTGGTCTTGATGTCAGCGGACGTTTCGCCTGCCGCGACTTTGGCTTGGAAGGCTGCAAGATCAGACGGTCTCAAATGAGCGGCAACCCGGTCACCCAGCAAAGGCTGGATGTGGCGAATATAGCAGCTGCGATCAACGCCCCATGACGATTCCCGCTTCAAAGGCTTATCTTGGGGGCCCTCGCGCAAATAGAGGTCAAACAGCTCTGAGATCGTCGTTGGCTGGAGGGCTTTTGGTTCAACAATAGTTGGTAAAGGAGCATCCGTATTAGCCGCTTGGCCAAGTATGGCACTTGGATCCTCGCCTCGATTGAGCGCGGTAATCAACTCTAGCGCTTTGTCGCGCGCCATCTCAGGCGTCCAAGGTGCCCCATGCTCACCGATCGTGACCCAACGCTGCACCCCATTCGCACGTGCCTTTAAGCAATAGGTCTTCCGACCACCCGGCCAGACCCGCAAGAAGAAACCCCGGACACTGGCGTCCCAGATCCTGAATTCACCTTCACTTGTTGGTGCTGCGCTATCGACCAATCGCTTGGTCAACCGAGCCTTCAAAGGGGTAGTCGACATCTGGCTTATCCTTCAATTCATAGCGGCGTCTGCTCCAAACACATGACCACAAAAGCGGCGAAAGTGCCTGAGTTCGTCGCAAATTTTGTGCCGCGCCAGCTACCACTCAGCTACCAACTTAAAAATAAGCCCTGACAAGCAATCACAAGCGCTGGTGAAAAGTGCGCTTAAGTCTTTGTAAAATCAAGTTAGTCTTTAAAAGCCATGACAAGCTAAAATCAACCATAGATCTATGCGTTCAAACTTGCCAAGGTGGATGTCGTGAGTTCGAATCTCATCGCCCGCTCCATTTTTTTTGCCAAATTTAGCCAGAATAGCGGCGCTACCCGCTCAGCGAGCGAGGCGTTTGCGGAAATAGAGCGCTGAGGCGCAGATGCCGATAAAGCCTATCAGGCCTACAGCGTAGGCGGATTGGATGAAGAAAGGCACCCAAGCCAGTTGGATGTTGGCGAAGTTTTTGGCGAGCAACAGCCCAATGCTGCCAACATAGCCTGCTGCATCGGCAACATAAATCAAGAAGCCGGCCGTTGCGACTTGCCCACTGGCGGCCACCAATCGCTCGAACAAAACGGTATTGAACGGCGTGTAGGCGGCGTAGAGCCCTGCGCCGACCAAAATCATCCAAGTGATAGGGCCAATGAGGTCAGCCTGAAAGGCTAAAGTCGACAGGCCAATTAAGGCAAAGCCCGAAGCCAAGATGCCATGCACGAACAAAAACGCATTCCGATTATCCTTGATCACCATCAAAGACCCAAGAATGGTTAAAGCGACGGCGGCAACAGGTAGTTCTGACAAGGTGAAGAGAGCCGCACCATTGGCTTGGCCAAGGTCGCGCCAGATCTCAGCAGCGAAATTGTCGCGGAAATCGCGAAACGCCGTCAAAAAGACATAAGCGGCAACCAAGACGATAAGGCCAGGCGCATAGGCCAGCATAAAGCCGTTACGCTCTTTTGGTTGCATCGGCGCACGGCGGACACGCTGGGCTTGGTCTTCCTCCGACGGTGGCGGCAAGAGCGACAGGCCCCACACCGCCAGAAACAATAAGGGAAAGAATAAGGCCCCTGCCGCGGCGGGCATCCAGAACGGGCTGACGGCCAATTGACTCATCAAAAGACTTCCTACGGATTTAACAATCCCGGACGACACGATGAAACTGGCACACAAGATGGCCCCAAGCGCCTCGGTTGTTCGCCTGCCTTCCAGAAAGCTGAACACCAAGCCCCAGATCAGCCCAAGTGGCAGGCCGTTGAGAAATAAAGCTGCGACGTTCCAAGGTGCTGGCAGGATTGCGAACAAAACAAGTGCCAGCCACGACAAGCCTATCAAAGCCAAAATGGCCCACCCCCGCTTGGAACCATCCAACTCAGCAATCACTTTGATGCCGATAAACTTTGACAAAGCATAGCCAAGGACTTGGGCAATCACCAAGGCGATCTTGTAATCCAGCACGAAGGTCCAGCCAGCTACATCTTCATAAGTCGCCGCTGAGAAGGGCTTGCGGAAGGCATACATTGAAAAATAAGCGCAAAAGGCAACGATGCCGCCATAAGCTATGAAGATTGCCGGGTGAGCACGAGATAAATACGCTTGAAATCGGCCCATAATTACCCCCAACTTTCTTGTTTTATATGCGACACGAGCATCCAAAACGATGTTGCTGCCCGGGACAAGCCCTTGCAAGCCATAGGGCACCTAGGTCTTTGGTTAAACGCCCCCAGCGTATGGCCATGCTCTGCCGTCAACTAAGCTTGGCTCATAACTGCCGCTTGTGACATTTGTGACCACTCGCTGCTGATGAATCAGGCCGCGCCGAAGAAATCCCGGTGGAAGTTAAAGCCTAATTGGTCGATCAGCTTACGTGCATCGTGGCCGACGTTTGGCACAATTGTAAAATCGTGGGGGATATTAAGACTTACAAGATAGCGAGAGAAATCCACGTTTGCCTTACGCGTGAAATCGTCACCGCCAATCGCAATCCGCATCTTGGTTGTCGCACGCACGGCATCGCCATAGATCAAGGCCATGCCGCGAGGACTCTCGCGGAGAAAGCGCGCCTGATCACCACCAAACAAGCGCTGTAGCAACAAGGTACGCAAGTCCGCATTCAAGGCCGGGCCTTCATCGCGGGTCAATGTGGCTTGTAGCGGCCCAGAAGCCAACATCGAGATCGCGCCAAATTGGTTATGATACCGCATGCCCAGCCTGCCAGCACCAAACCCGCCCATGCTAAATCCTTCTAGGAGACGATCACTTCGATCCGCTCTGGTCCGGAATTTTGTATCCACCAACGGCAAAATCTCTTGCATTAAAATCGATTCAACGGGCGCCGATCCGTCTAAAGAGTCGCACCACAGGCTGTCGGCTTGTCCGTTGGGCATCACCACTAAGCACGGTGGTAAGTCCCCACGTGCCATAGCAGCGCTGAAATAGGCAGCCATGGGACGTAAAGAGGCGCGGTTCCCGCCTGTTCCGTGTAACCAATAAAGCGTCGGAAACCGGCGGCCACTTTCCACATCGTAACTAGGTGGTTTGACGACGTGGAAAGCAACATCGGCACCAACACGGGCACTTGGATAGATAACGCGTTCCACACCTATTACGCCCGTTTCTGGGGTGATCCAGTCAAGAGTGACATTTTGGCTTTGGGCTTGGGCCTGCCTTCCAAAAAGGCTGATCAAGCCTCCGAACATCAACGCTCTTCGGTCAGGTGACAGTGGCAACATCGTAATCTTCACTAAGGCGTTCCCTAAAATGCGCGCATTTTCCATCCAAACAACGCACCCTCCGATTTTTTGGGCAGAAGGACTTATAGAGTATTAATCCAGCATCCGTGACGTCCTTCAGAATCCGGCATGAAGTAAGATAATGGCAGCGCTGAGACCGATCTTTGGGTCCTACAGCGATCAAACCCTTTCGGTTCCTTGCCAACCGACAATGGTTTGCGGCGGGCTCTGCCATTTACAACGAGCGCGTCCGAATTGGCAACAAGCATTCAGCGTCGAACAAGGTCCTCTTTTGCCATTTGACCTTCCTCACGCTCTCGTGATTGAGTGTGTCCATGACCCAATCACAACGCCTTGCCCGCCCGTCAATCCAATTCATCCTAGGCCTCTTGGCCTTGCTTGTGGCGTTCTGCTTCAAGGGCGTGATGACTGCGCCGCCCAGTGTCTCAGAGACTTTATCTACGACGGGATTTGATACCAAAGTTGCAATTGGCCGACTGACGCGCATCCTCGGTGACGAGCGACCCCATCCAGTCGATTCTCCGGCCAATGATCTGGTTCGTGAGCGCATCTTAAGTGAAATCAAGACCTTGGGCTATACGCCCGAAGTTCGCGATGATTTTGCTTGCCGGGGGTCTAAGCGCTTTGGCGGCATGAGCTGCGCGCGGGTTCGCAATATCCTTTTCCGGGCGGGCCCTTCTGGTGGTGGTGCGGCCCTCATTGCAGCCCATTATGATTCTGTCCCTGCGGGCCCAGGTGCCAGCGATGATGGTGCAGGCGTGGCCGCGACCTTAGAAATCGCCGCGCGACTGGCAGGCCGGAAGTTGACTAAACCCGTTATCTTCCTCCTCACCGACGGGGAAGAAGTGGGGCTGTTGGGTGCCACCTCATTTGTGCGCAAAGACCCTTGGGCCAAGGACGTGGCCTTCGCCATCAATATGGAAGCGCGTGGCACAGGTGGCCCGGCGATCATGTTCCAAACCAGTGCACCCAATGGTCGCGATATTGCAGCGCTCACGGCTAAGCCTGTGCGCACCATTGCCAATTCCATGGCGGCCGACATCTATCGCACCTTGCCGAACGACACCGATGCGACCGAGTTTTTGGCCAAAGGCTATGATGTCATCAACTTTGCCTTCATTAACCCCGTGGCGCGCTATCATACCCCCCTCGACTCGCTCGCCCATCTGGAGCACGCTAGCGTTGGACATATGGGTGGAGCGGCCCTAGCGGCTTTAGAAGGCTATCTTGCGGCAAAGCCCTCTGCCAGCGGAGCTGAGACCAACCTCATCTACTCGGACGTCTTAGGTCGGTTCATGCTGGTCCTGCCCGTCGCGGCTGGCTATGGCTTGTTAGGGTTTGGACTATTGGCGGCTTTGTTCGCCTATGTACGTAACGGACCAAATGGTGCCGTGCGGGCAGTGATTTCGCCTCTGGTTGCCGTTATTGTTGCGGGCGGTGTTGGCTTTGGCGCACTTTGGCTGATCGACCAAGTGCGCGTTGAAAGCCAATGGTGGTTTGCAACCCCGATGGCTGGACGGCTATTGGTCTATAGCAGCGGCCTCTTAGGTGTGCTGCTCGGCCTTTGGCTCTGTCGCGGGATCAATCCCGCGCGCGTGATTGCGGGAGCTTGGATTTGGGTAACCGCGCTCTTTCTTGGCCTCTCCCTCGTCTCCCCCGGCAGTATGATTCTTGCAGCGCCGGCCGCCGGGCTCGCGGGTGCGGGCTTCTTACTGACGGGACTAAAGATTGACCGCAGAGTGCTGCACGTAACTTTTGGTCTTGCCTCTGCCTTAGTCCTTTTGATTTTCATCCTGCCTGCCTTGGACTTTGCCGAAGTTGGCTTGGGCTTTGGTCTGGGCTGGGCGTTTGGGGCAGTTGGTGCCCTCTTAATGCTCTGCACGCTTGCACCAATCTGGCAGCCCGAAACGAAGATGGCTGGCGTTAGCTTGCTGGCACTGTTGGCAATTGGCGGAGCATTGGCGTGGGCCGCCTTCACGCCAGCCTATTCACCCGAAATTCCGCGGCCATTGAATGTTCAGCACTGGCATGGTGACAACGGAGATCATGCTTGGGTGCTAGGTCCAGGTGATGAAGCCGCGCCGACCAGCATGCAGGCCTTAGCCCAATTCAAACTGGCCTCGCTGAAAAATAGCGACAGCAAGCGCGTCCATGCGCCCGCGCCAGTGCCAAGTGGCACCCCTATGCCCGCCCGAATTGAGATCCTCACTGAAACAAAGACTGTTGAAGGCCGCACTCTAAAGCTGCGCGTGCTCGCACCTGGTGCTGATGAGGTGATCCTCTCAGTTCCAAAGGAGGCGCAAGTTCGCATGCTGAACGGTGGGTCCGATGGGCAAGCAGGTGGGGTCACCTTTAACGCCCCAAGAACCCTTGGCTTACGCTGTGTCGGTCGGTCGTGTGTGCAATGGGATTTAGAGGTGAAGCTTGGCCCCACCCCGGCACCCTGGATTACCCGCGCTGTCTTAAGAAAACTGGGACCTGAAGGCGATCCCATCGTCAAGGCACGCCCGCCTTGGGCATCGCCGGTTCAAGGTGGAGACGTAAGGGTGACCAATCAGAGCCAGAAGCTTTAAAAAAAGCCCTCCCCCACGCAAGGGGAAGGGCTTGTTATCCAATCAATCGACCGTTCGGCAGACGATCAATATTCGCTCTCATCCACATAGAAGCTTGGCTTCGTTGCAGGCTGCAGGCTTGGGCCTTCTTCGGGATCAATGATGCCCGCTTCGGCGGCAGCCTTCGCACGGCGTGAAGATGATGCCTTAACCAATGCGTCAAGCTCGATCTGAGTGCACAGGCCGATGGTGACAGGATCAACCGGCTTAATCTGGGCACTGTTCCAATGGCTGCGGCTACGCACGCTCTCAATGGTCGACTTGGTGGTGCCGATCAGCTTGCCCATTTGCGCGTCGGTGATTTCTGGATGATAGCGCAAGAACCAAGCAATGGCGTCTGGGCGATCTTGGCGGCGCGACACAGGTGTGTAACGTCCACCGCGCTTCTTGACCGGCGGCAAGTCCAACTTGCGACCTTCCAAAGGCTTAATTTTGTAGCTAGGGTCTGCTTCACCGCGGGCGATTTCCTCACGCGATAATTGCGAATTAGCGATTGGGTCCAAACCACGCACGCCGGTCGCGACGTCGCCGTCAGCAATCCCTTTTACTTCCAGCGGATGCAGGCCACAGAAGGCTGCGATCTGGTCAAATGTCAGGCCGGTATTGTCGATCAACCACACGGCAGTGGCTTTGGGCATCAAGATCTCGTACATGATTTCTGGCCTCCAGATACAAAATCGCCCGGCGCGACGGCCGGGCAAGGGGTCGCGGGCCCCTTCACTCAAGGGCCCTATAGCGGCAGACATAACGATCTCTTGCGAAATTTGGAAGCCCGGCGACTGTTAGTTGGTGTCAGACCGGGCTAAAAATTTAACCGTGCTAAAACCGGGTGGATGCACGCAGGCGCATCAAGGTTTCCCCGTCGGCACCGGCGATATGATTGGGCTGATAGATGTGGGTCAGCTCAACCCCCAACCACGCTGCGGTTTCAGGGGTGCCCCCCAACAGCCAGTCCCGACTGGCGGTCAAACGCAACTCGCGCCCAGTTGGTGCCGCTTCGATGCGGCGCTCCGACCAAGTTTGGGCGCTTCCCCACGTGAGGTAGGGGTCCGCAAGGCGGTAACGCAAGCTGCCCTGTTCAACCCGTAAGGGTTGCTCTAGACCCAATCGCCACCAGCCGTTCGTCAACTCTCTGGCATAGACCAACGAAGCGGCGCTAGCGTAAATCGGGGCCCCAGCGGCAAATGCCTTATTGCCCGAGATATCGGCCAGTCGAGCGCCCTGTACCCGGGCGGTCAGGCTTGCGCGGTCATGCAGTGCAAAGTCAAATTGCAAACCTACAAAGCGGCTTTGGGCCCGAGTTTCATCAGGTTGGCGGCCATTGAAGCGCCAAGCCCCGTCGCTCCAGCGCGAACCCAGGAAACTGCCGTGCTCTGCAAGGCTACCGAGTTCAAGGACGCTGGTGAGACGCGGGCTTTGATGGGCCACTTGAACAAGAGAGGCAGACTGATGGGTCGCGCCCATGGTCCGCAGGCGGCTGGACTCGCCGGAGGCATTAAACGCATGCAGGCTGAACGCGTCCTTACTAAACACAAGGCCTTGGAATGATTGGAACTGGCCCAATCCCATCAGGCCGAACTGGGTGCCGCCCCCGGCGGCATCGCCGGCCAAGCCATAAGGTCGCGTCGCAGAATCGGGGTCAGTTTGTGCTAAAGATATGGCGAGTGTTCCGCCCCAAGGTGCCCCTGAAAGCGGCATCAAGGCGCGGACCACAGGAGTTTGTCCGACGACCCGGTCATCCTGCACCCCCCAAGCAGCACTCGCGTGGCTACGCTTGGTAAAGCTCAGCAGACTGTCACCAATTTGCGCCGTTTGCTGGGGCTCTGAAGCATAGGTCTCGGCTGTGAAGCCTAGGTTAGCTTGCGGACGTAACCGATACCCCAACGAGACATTGAACGGGCGCTGGTACTCGTCGAGTACGGCCGTGCTGAGGCCATCCTGCATGAAGGCATCGCCAAAGGCTTGGCTAGCAATTCCATCGAACAAATCAACGCGCACTGCTTCGCCGGATGAACTGCTCGTCGCTGTTGCGCCAAGTGGTGAGAAGGCCCGCTCGAGGTCAATAATGCCGCGACCGAATGTATCGTCCGTCCCGGTGGTACCGAGATCGCGGGCGGTGCGATAAAGAATATCCACTGCCTGGGTCCCCGTCAGACTGGGGAAGGCTTGAAATAAGAGCGCCAGAGAGCCGCTGATATGGGGTGCAGAGAATGAAGTACCGGATATCCGCCAACATGAAGTTGCATCGCAATCTGCGATAATGTCGGTGCCCGGGGCCACAAGGTAATTGGTGCGGGCAACGCCAGCTTTTGCACTGAAGGTCGAAAGCGCCTCTGCGGTATCCGTTGAGCCTGCCGCAATGATCAAGCCGCGGAACCGCGGGTCGATCGACAATTGGGCTGGGAATTCTGGGTCTGCGGTTGCGTCATTGCCGGCTGATGCCACAACCACGATCCCAGCATTGGTGGCACGCAGGAGTGCGGCGGTTAGAGATGAACCGGTGGAGGTTGATCCACCCAGTGACAGATTGATAACGCGCACGCCATCCGCGATGGCAGAGTCCACCCCGCGCGCGATATTGGCCTCGGGGAGCTTACAGCCCTTATCTGTGCCGACTTCTTCACACGTGCCTTCGCGGTCGGCGCGATAGCTGATGATGGTGGACTTGAACGCGACACCCACTGTGCCCGAGCCGTTAAACTCATGCGCAATGATGCCAGACACACGGGTGCCATGGCGTTCTTCCGCAGCGATGGTTTGATTGGGTCGCCCGATTTCCATGTCGCGAGACAAGGGCGAGATGTTATTCTTAAGGTCGATCTGGTTTAAGTCGATACCCGTATCGACAACGCCGACGCGAATGCCTGCGCCAGTCGCCCCATATTCCCAAGCCTTAACCGTTTTGATGCCCGCCAGGCCCCAGCTGCGCGTGTATTCGCGCGACAAAGCCGACGGATAGTCCACGCCCGCGACCAAGGCCGGCGGGGGCGGAGGTGGCGGTGGAGGTGGCGGCGGAGGTGGTGGGGGCGGCGGGGGCGGAGGTGGTGGGGGCGGCGGCGGTGGCGAAGGTTGGACAACACCTCCGCTGCCACCACCACCACCGCCGGCGCAAGCCGTCAACAGCACGGAGTTTGTAGCAACTAAGACCAGAAACAAGACACGAAGCGTCATCAAATCGGGCCTCCAGCCCAAATTACTTTGCGTTATGCTAGCAGAATTACGTTTCGGGACTGTAAATTAGGCAGCTGACAAGAGTGTGAGAATAGATTGGCCATATCGACGGGCCTTGGCTTCACCAATCCCGGAGATCAACATCAAGGCCGACGACGTAGTTGGGCGCGCCAAAGCGACTTGGCGCAAGACGGTGTCATGGAACACCACATAGGGTGGGATACCGGCGGCACGCGCGGTTTCCAAACGCCACGCACGTAAAGAGCGATAGAGAGCCAAGGTCTCTGGGTCCAGATCATCATCCAAAGCCAGCTTAGCAACAGCACGCTTGCTGCCGCCTACGTGGACCGGGTCTTCGCGGGTGAAGACGGGGGCTTCGCCCTTCAATACAGATCGCGCAAGGTCTGGACAGGCGATGGTGAGTATCGGAAAGCCGTCACGATTCTGCTCGGCCAAAATACCATCAAATAAGAGTTGGTCTAACACCCGACGCCACGCGGTCTTATTAAGTCCCTTGCCAATGCCATAGGTCGTTCGCTCGGCAAAACGGGTCTCTAGCGCCCCGTCTGGCTCTGCCCCGATCAAATGAGAAATGATCCGACCTCGCCCGAAACTCTCCTCACATCGGATAACTGCAGACAGTGCCATTTTCGCCCATTGGCTAGAATCATGGCCCATGCTCGGATTTGTGCAGACATCGCATTGCCCGCAATCCTGAACATCCATCTCGCCGAAATAGCGCCGGACTCCGCCCCGCCGACAGGCAAGCCCGTCGAGAAAGCCATAGAGCTGATTAAGCTTCGACCGCTGAACCTGCTTCACCTCATCAGGCGCGGGTGAGCCATCAATCCGTTCAGCCATGAAACGCCGATCGGAGAAGCCATAAAAGGCAATGCCTTCTGCTGGCAAGCCATCGCGACCAGCGCGCCCGACTTCTTGCCAATAAGCTTCAATGCTTTTGGGTGGGTCTGCATGAATGACATAGCGGACATCTGGCTTATCAATGCCCATCCCAAACGCGATAGTCGCCACCATCACAACGCCATCTTCTTCTTGAAAGCGGCGCAAATGCTCAGCCTTGAGGTCAGACGGCATCTGGGCATGATAGGCCAGCGCATGAACGCCCTTGTCGCGCAGACTGGCAGCCAGCTCTTCAGTTTCTTTGCGCGCCGTCACATAAATGATGCCGCATAGGCCTTGCCGCGCCAAAACCAGGTCCAGAATGCGGGCTGCTGTGCGGCTATCCTTGCGCCGTGTCGAAAGGATGAGATTTGGGCGATCAAAGCTCGCCACAAATTCAGGGGCGTGCGTCAAATGCAGCTGCCTGCGAATATCTTCGCGCGTGCGCACATCGGCTGTTGCAGTCACGGCCAAGCGGGGGACACCGGGAAAAGCCTCTTGCAAGGCACCGAGGCGGCGATAGTCCGGCCGGAAATCATGGCCCCATTGACTGACGCAATGGGCTTCATCCACCGCAATGAGCGAGATCGGATAGCGGCTTAACCGCTCGATCAAGGCCCCAGACGACAAACCTTCTGGCGACACATATAAAATATCGAGGCCGCCCGCTTCGAGAGCTGAAAACACCGCCTGCTTATCTTCCCAAGCCATACTCGAATCAAGGCGCGCCGCGCGAACCCCTGCGGCACGCAAGGCTTCAACTTGGTCGGTCATCAAAGCAATTAAGGGCGAAACGACGATCCCAACACCTTGCCGCAACAGGGCCGGGATTTGATAACACACGCTCTTGCCACCCCCTGTTGGCAGCACGGCCAAAGCGTCGCCTCCGGCAAGGATTTGGGCAACAACATCTGCTTGAAGGCCTCGAAACGCGCTATGTCCAAAGACGCGGGTAAGCGTTGCCTTCGCATCTGCCAAGTTCGGTTCTTGTGGGGGGAGCACTTCAGCCAGCATACCCCCTCATGAGGCGCTTCGGGCGGGTAGGCTAGCGTTTGGCACTGCGGGTGGCATCTTCGGCCAGCCGACTTTGAATCGTTTGCTTAGCCATTTCGATGTCGGCGCGGGATGCTGTTACTTCGAGCGGATATTGCCCCTCTGTTGCATTGCAAGTGATGAACGTCCCGTCTTGGAGGTCAAAGTGTCCGACACGAAACTCGAGCCATCTCAGGGCTACGCCCTTATCATCAACACCGCCCTTGTCTTCATAAGTCGCCATGTCGCCGCTGGTCCGGAATTCTTGACGGTCAATGATGGTATCGCCATTGCGATCCAAAGAAGCAAAAATTTCGCGATCACAGGGCACTTGCAGCTCGGTCTTAATCAGACGCCCATCTTGGTCCACATCCAGCTTGGCAAAAACATCTGGCGACGCGGCAAGTGCGCCCAACCCAACGAGGGACAGGGCAAGGCCAACAACAACAGGCTTAAATCGGACGATGGACATCAGCACGCTCCTCTAAGAGACATGCTAACCTTTCCTGATTTGGTCGCCTTCACAAGACAATCAACCTTGAGTCAGACCTACCGCCCCAATTCCCGCATGGCCCGATCAAGACCTTGGATTGTCATCGGGAACATGCGGTCGCGCCCGATCACGTCGCGGATCAAGCTCACCGACGGCGTATGGTCCCAATGCCGCTCTGGCACAGGATTGATCCAGATGAGATGCGGGTAGACGTCTGACACGCGCTTTAGCCAAGCGGCACCTGGTTCTTCATTCCAATGCTCCACGCTGCCACCTGGATAAGTGATCTCATAGGGGCTCATCGTCGCATCACCAACAAAGACGACTTTGTAGTCAGCCGGAAATTTGTGCAGCACGTCCCAAGTCGGAAGCTTCTCTGCTGTGCGACGACGATTATCTTTCCACACTTCCTCATAGACGCAATTATGGAAGTAAAAATACTCCATATGCTTGAACTCGGTGCGGGCGGCGGAAAACAATTCTTCACACACTTTGATGTGGGCATCCATCGAGCCACCGATATCAAAGAAGATCAGCACTTTGACGGTATTGCGTCGCTCAGGCCGCAGGACAACATCGAGGTAGCCATTCTTTGCCGTGGTATCGATCGTGCTTTTGAGGTCGAGCTCAGACGGGGCGCCATCGCGGGCCCAACGACGCAGGCGGCGCAGCGCGACTTTAATATTGCGGGTGCCCAACTCAACCTGATCGTCGAGGTTTTTATACTCGCGCTTGTCCCAGACCTTGACCGCGCGACCGTGGCGGCCTTCCTTTTGGCCGATCCGCACGCCTTCGGGATTATAGCCATTGGCCCCAAAAGGTGAGGTGCCGCCCGTGCCAATCCATTTATTGCCGCCCTCGTGCCGCTCTTTTTGCTCTTCAAGGCGCTTTTGCAGCGTCTCCATCAGCTTTTCCCAACCGCCAAGGCTTTCGATTTCCGCCTTCTCTTCCTCGGTGAGATATTTCTCCGTCAGGGCGCGCAGCCAATCCTCGGGAATCGCTGCGCCAAGCGCTTCGCTGGTCTTTTCCAAGCCCTTGAAGACATGACCAAACACGCGGTCAAACTTATCGAGATTACGTTCGTCCTTCACCAGTGCCGAGCGCGACAAATAGTAAAATTCCGTGATGTCACTCTCGATCACTTCCTTGTCCATCGCTTCCATCAGAAGCAGATATTCCTTCAAACTGATAGGAACCTTGGCGTCGCGAAGTTCTGAAAAGAAGCGTTGGAACATGTTTATGTGACCTGAGACATTTGTGATTTGTATCAGACTTTAGAGAACCCGACGCACTTGTCGAGTGCCCAACGCTTAGAAATATCGCGCAACTTTGCTCCCGAGGGAGCAAAACGCGCTTTAAGTGGGGATGGCACCCGAAAGCGGGATTTTTAGATAGTGCTTGCCGTCATCCTCTGCTGGGGGAAAGTGGCCTGCGCGCATGTTAACTTGCACCGATGGCAGCAGGAGAAGTGGTGGAGCCAATCCCTTGTCGCGGGTCTGGCGCATGGCAACGAAATCAGCTTCGGTAACACCGTCATGGATGTGAATATTGTGCGCCCGCTGTGTGGCGACATCGCTTTCCCAAGCATAGTGATCTCTGCCCACCGCCTTATAGTCATGGCACATCCAGAGTTTGGTCTCGGGCGGCAAGGCAAAGATTCTGTGGATTGAACGGTACAAAGCGGCGGCATCTCCACCGGGGAAGTCACACCGCGCCGTGCCATAGTCTGGCATAAACAACGTATCGCCGACAAAGACATTAGTGCCGATATGATAGGCAACACAGGCGGGCGTATGGCCAGGCATATGGATGACTTCAATCGTCTGTGTACCAAACTGCAGGACTTGGCCATCGGTGGCCAAGACATCGAATTCTGCACCATTAAGGCTTAGATCATCTGCGTGAAACACCGGTCCAAAGGTGCGTTGCACTGTGGCAATGGCACTGCCGATCACGACTTGTGCGCCCGTCTGCGCCTTTAAGAATGGGGCCGAGCTCAAGTGGTCGGCGTGGACATGTGTCTCCAGAATATAATCGATCATGGCACCTTGCTGTGCCGCGGCATCAAGGACGGCCTGCGCCGACCGTGTCGAGAGCGAACCGCCGCGATGATCGTAGTCGAGAACAGGGTCGATGATGACCGCACGCGAGGTCTCAGGGTCAACAACCAAATAGGTAATGGTGAAGGTCGCTTCATCAAAAAATGCAGTGATGCGTGGATCAGACATGGCGTGTTCTCCGATTGAGTGAAAATCCTACTTGACTATATATTAGTATGTACTAAATTAGCAAGTGCTTATTTATTGGGTGAGATGCATGTCGACAGAAACCACATCGCAGCAGGAGCTAGAACGCGCCGCGGAAGAAATGGCTGCTCGGGCTGGAGAAGTTGCAAAACTACTCAAGGCGATTGGCAATGAACGGCGCTTGTTGGTGTTGTGCCAATTGGTTGGCATGGGTGAGGCCAGCGCTGGAACGTTGGGCACCAAGATCGGCCTCGGCCAATCGGCAATGAGCCAGCACCTCGCCGTGATGCGCGAAGAGGGCCTTTTGTCGACCCGGCGCGAAGGCACAACGATCTTTTATGCCATCGCAGAACCCAAGCTCACGGAACTAATGGACACCCTTCATCGTCTGTATTGCAGCCCCAAGGCTGAGTAGCCCACCTCTAACTTTAGGAGATAAAAATGACCCTCAAAACTGTTTCAATAGAAGAAGCAAAGCGTATGATCGCCGATGGTGCGCGCTTGGTTGACGTGCGTGAAGCCGACGAAGCAGCCCGCGAACGTATCGGCTCGGCCAAGAACATCCCATTGTCAGGCTTAGGCGATACCCTCCCACTGGGCGGCGACAATGCGATCATTTTTCATTGCAAAGCCGGCAATCGGACATCGGCAAACGCAGGCCGGTTAGCTTCAGCATCGACCTGCGAGGCCTATGCGCTCGAGGGCGGCATTGAGGCTTGGAAGGCCGCAGGCCTGCCTGTCGTCACAGATCGCAGCCAACCTATCGAAATCATGCGGCAAGTCCAAATTTTGGCGGGCAGCTTAGTGCTCTTAGGCGTCATTCTGGGTACCTTTGTTCATCCGGGGTTCTACGGCCTCTCAGCTTTTATCGGTGCAGGCCTAACCTTTGCCGGCACAACAGGCTGGTGCGGGATGGCAAAGCTGCTGGCGTTTCTACCTTGGAACCGGCCCCAAGCACCTTTGCCCGCAAAGGCTTAGTCAGGCCATGGAACCCGCCACCATCATTGCTGCCTTGGGCTCTGGTTTGCTTATCGGGGCCATTTTGGGCTTGATTGGTGGAGGCGGCTCTATCCTTGCTGTACCCCTATTGATCTATGTCGTCGGTGTCGTGGATCCGCATACGGCTATAGGAACTGGGGCTGTCTCAGTTGCTGCTAATGCGCTTTTGGGCCTTTGGGCACATGGCAGGGCCAAGAATGTGAAGTGGCGATGTGCCTTTATGTTTTCGGCAGCGGGCATTTTAGGCGCGACCGTGGGCAGTATGATTGGCAAGGCAATAGATGGTCAGAAGCTACTCACTCTGTTCGGCTTTGTGATGATCGCAGTCGGCATTTTGGCTGCCCGCAAACCAACCCGTATCGAGGCCCCTGATGTTCGGCTGTCCATGGCAAGTGCCCCCATCCTGCTCCCGCGCTTGATTGCGAGTGGTACAGGCGTTGGGTTGGCGTCAGGTTTTTTTGGGATTGGCGGCGGGTTTTTGATCGTGCCTGGCCTCATGTGGGCCACCAGCATGCCGATGAGCATTGCCGTAGGCACATCCCTCGTGGGCGTCGCAGCTTTTGGTGCGGCAACGACTGCCAGCTACGCGCTGTCGGGGCTTGTTAATTGGCCCGTTGCCGGAGTGATGATTGCTGGAGGGCTTTTGGGCAGCACAATCGGGACTTGGGCAAGCCAATTCCTAAGCACCCAAAAGCGTGCGCTCGCGCTTGTCTTTGCAGCCGTCGTTGTTCTGGTCGGCGTATGGATCGTTTGGACGGGGTTGGCTAAGCTTTAGCCACCCAACCCAGTCGTTGACCACTTAGCCCCGGCTTTCACGCCGCGCCAAAAACGCTAAGCGCTCAAACAAGGCAACATCCTGCTCGTTCTTCAGAAGCGCACCGTGCAAAGGTGGGATGAGCTTTGACGGATCCTTTTGTTTGATGGCGTCGAGGTCAATATCGTCCGTGACCAAGAGCTTGAGCCAATCGAGCAATTCTGAGGTGGACGGCTTTTTCTTCAAACCGGGCACTTTGCGCATGTCATAGAAGCTGGCCAAGGCATTGGCGATCAAGCGCTTCTTGATGCCTGGGAAGTGGACGTCCACTATGGCTTGCATCGTGTCTTCGTCTGGGAATTTGATATAGTGGAAGAAGCAGCGACGCAGGAAAGCGTCTGGCAATTCTTTTTCATTGTTCGACGTAATGATCACGATGGGGCGCTCTATCGCCTTAATCGTCTCACCGGTTTCATAGACGTGGAACTCCATCCGATCCAATTCTTGCAAGAGGTCGTTTGGAAACTCGATGTCGGCCTTATCAATCTCGTCGATCAACAGAACGCAGCGGCCCTTATGTTCGAAGGCCTCCCACATCTTGCCCTTTTTGATGTAGTTCTTGACGTCCTTAACGCGCTCATCACCCAATTGGCTGTCGCGAAGGCGGGTCACTGCATCATACTCGTAAAGACCTTGGACAGCCTTTGTGGTCGATTTGATGTGCCACTCAAGCAACGGCAGGCCCAAGGCCTTTGCCACTTCAATCGCCAAGACCGTCTTGCCGGTTCCCGGCTCACCCTTGATCAGCAAGGGGCGCTCCAGTTTAATGGCCGCATTAACCGCGACTTTCAAATCATCTGTCGCCACATAATTCTTTGAGCCCTCAAACCGCATCCCTAGCACTCCTGACCATCTTGTTTTTGTCACGTTGTCGACAGGCTAACAGGCATGGGGTGGTTGGAGCAAGTGCTGTTTGCCGAGCGTACATGAAGTTGGATGTGCCTGTTTTTTAGGCAGGCCTGCGTAAGACACACTCAGTCCGCTTGACAGAAAGCGCGCTCGCCCGTGGAGTGCGGTCGCACAAGGGGAAACACCATGGCGCGCGCGCCTGACAAAGTAAGTGATATGGCCGCGCCACCGCGCCCCGGCCAAGAAGGGCCTTTTGCAGGCTATCAGTTGGGGGCTGCCTATGATGAAATGTTTGACGCCAAGGGCGACCCACGTCCCGGTTGGGCTGGTCTCTACAGCCGCTTAAGCCAAGCTACGCCGCAAAGCTTGCGCGATCTACAAGCCAATATTGACCGCACCTTCATGGCCCAAGGTGTGACGTTCACCGTCTATGGCCACGAAGATTCGACTGAAAGGATCATCCCAACCGATATTCTACCTCGCATTATTCCGGCAGCGGAGTGGGACAAATTAGAGCGCGGTTTTAAGCAAAGGCTAGAAGCCCTAAACCTATTCTTGGCCGATATATATGGTGACCAAGCCATTATCAATAACGGCTATGTGCCGCGGGACTTGATTCTTGGCTCCTCCAATTATCGTCGTGAAATGTTGGGCGTAGAAGTGCCCCATGGCGCTTATGTCAACATCTGCGGCACCGACGTGATCCGGCGCGAAGATGGGGCCTATGTTGTCCTAGAAGACAATCTTCGCGTCCCTTCCGGCGTCTCCTATATGCTGTCCAACCGCGATGCGGTTAAGCGTGCCTTTCCAGACCTTTATCGTGCGGCTCGCGTGCGGCCGGTTGAGACCTATCCCGATGATCTTTTAGCCATGCTGAAGAGCTTGGCGAGTGAATATCAGCCGGACCCCACGGTCGTGGTGTTGACCCCCGGTGTCTTCAACTCAGCTTACTTCGAGCATGCCTTTTTGGCGCGCCTGATGGGAACCCCCTTGGTCGAAGGGCGCGACTTAGCCATCCATGACAATGTCGTTTACATGCGCACGACGTCAGGCCTGAAGCGGGTGGACGTGATTTATCGCCGCGTCGATGATGCCTTTGTGGATCCCTTAGCGTTTAGACCCGATTCCACGCTTGGGGTCGCAGGTTTGATGAATGCCTATCGCGCGGGCAATGTCGTGATCGCCAATGCGCCTGGTGCCGGAGTTGCTGATGACAAAGCGGTCTATGCTTACACCCCGCAAATCATCAAACATTATCTCGATCAAGATCCGATCATTGATATCGTGGAGACTTTCTTATGCCGTGAGAAGAGCCAGATGTCGCACGTTTTGGCCAATCTCGACAAATTGGTGGTCAAAGCGGTTGGCGAGAGTGGCGGCTATGGCATGTTGATCGGACCCCACGCCACAAAAGCGCAAATTGAGGAATTTGCTGCCAAAATCAAAGCAGACCCCGACAATTATATCGCCCAGCCAACGATCTCGCTCTCAACTGCACCGACTTATATTGATAGCGCTGTTGAAACCCGTCACGTCGATCTGCGCCCTTTCATCCTGTGTGGCGCAAAGATGACCCTAACCCCAGGGGCCCTGACACGCGTGGCTTTGCGCAAGGGCTCGCTGGTGGTGAATTCGAGCCAAGGCGGCGGCTCTAAAGATACTTGGGTTCTATCAGGTCCAAGTGATGGGCGGGCACGGACATGATGTTATCGCGCGTTGCAGATAGTTTTTATTGGATCGGCCGCTACACAGAACGAGCCGAACATGCCTGTCGGGTGCTTCAAATCACCCTAACTGCTGGGCTTGAGGCCGGGGCAGAAGAAGCTGAAATGACAACAGAGCGCGCCATGCGGGCCTTGGGGGCCGCCCCTATGGCTGCGCGCATGGACGCCTTAGAAGAAGCCCGCCTCCTGACCTTCGGTGGCAAGGGCGACCTTTCGTCGATCCATACTGCGGTCTTCGCAGCGCGGGAAAACGCCCGCCAAGTTCGCGATCAAATCACCACCGAAATGTGGGAGCGTCTAAACCGGCTCTATTTCCGGGTGCGGGAGACCGCAACGAAACGAAACTTCGGTCAAATTTCCGCTGGCTTCTTCGAAGACACGATCAATGACTTGCATGCTTTCAAAGGCATTGTTTCTGGCACCATGAGCCATGGCGAGGGGTTTCACTTCTTGTCGATGGGCCGCACAGTCGAACGCGCACAGTTGATAGTCCGTTTGCTCGACCTGCACTTTGGCGAGAAGCAAGCTGCCATTGGCGATTTTGGTTGGGTCCAGTTGCTACGGATGTGTTGCGGTCTTGAACCTTATCTGCGCGTGAAAACAGCGACCTTTCGGCGCGATCAGATTGCCGATTTTTTGGTGCTTGACCCCTATTTCCCGCGCTCCTTGCGCTTTTGCGCCAATACGATTGCCCAACATATCGATGCGGTTGGTGCGCTGGCCGATGAGCGCGCGCGCGAAACTTGTACGCGCCTGTCTGGCCGTTTGGCAGCACGGCTGAACTTCGCAGTCCTAGATGAAGTTACAGGCAAAAATGGCCAAGCCTTCATCGCCCAAGTCGCAGACGATTGTATTGCCATCTCTGAGGCCGTTCACGCGGCTTTTATCAGCTATTCCTTGGCGGACAGACTGCCTGGCACCAGCACTTTGGGAGTGCGTTGATGCGCCTCGAGATCACGCACGAGACTCGTTATACTTATTCCGCACCCGTCCGTGAAAGCGTGATGGAATTGTGGTTGCAGCCCCTGACCTTGCCCATGCAGCGCCTAGTCGGGTTTGATATTGTGACCGAGCCCCGCGCCAAGATGATGACGTATCGAGATTGGCTCGGGAATATCGTCTATCATTTTGACGTACCAGCGAAACATACCGAGCTGATTATTCGCTCACGGGCTATGGTCGAGACCTATGAACGGACCGAGCCCCTGCCCGTGAAGGTTGATCCAGGCGCGTGGGCTCATTTGCGCAGCGATGAAGTGCGCAGCCGCTATTATGACATGATGCGTCCTTCGACGTTTGTGGACGGATCTGGCCATCTGGAAACCTTCATGCGCGAACGGGACCTGCTCGTGCTGCCACCAGACCCACTGACAGGCCTTCGCGTCCTCAACAAAGAGATCTATGGGGCATTTGACTATGTGCCAGGATTTACGGCAGCCGATAGCCCGATTGATGCGGCGCTGGAGCACCGCAAAGGCGTGTGCCAAGACTTCGCCCACATCATGTTGGCGGTGGCCCGCCATTGGGGCGTGCCATCGCGCTATGTTTCGGGCTATCTAGCCAGAACGGAACAGGACACACAAATACGCTCGGTGCCAGACGCGTCGCATGCGTGGGTTGAATGCTATCTACCCGAACAAGGTTGGGTTGGATTTGACCCAACCAATGACATGCTGGCTAATGAGCGCCATGTCGTGGTCGCGTACGGTCGTGACTATGCTGATGTACCCCCGACTCGGGGTGTTTTGAAGGGCGACGCGGATAGCTTACTGGAAGTGGATGTGCATGTTCGCCAAGCAGAGCGCCTCTCCCTAGACAGTGACTTCCTAAAAGTTGTCCGCTCGCCAAGGTCACGGCCAGACCAATTGAGTGCCGCGACCAAGCCCCAAAGGGCCATTGCGTTGGAAATGCAGCACCAAATGGAGCAGCAGCAGCAATAATTTGCAGTAACCAGCTACCAAGGCGAAGTCACCTGATTGAACTGGCATCCAGCGTGTTAAAATATGCTTGCGATTCAAGGTGGCATTGCGACCAATACGCGCCTGGGGTGAAATCCAAAGCGTGCCCTTGGCGTTGCGCTGGTGCGCACTTTCCCCAATCCGCGCAGCCGGTCAAAATTTTATGCTACTATAATCAATGCGATAAATTTTCTGAGCCTCAACGATTTGTCAAAGACTTTTGACGAATTCCCCAATTAGGTTACCAAAAGTTATATCATTTCTGAACGGAAAATGAATAAGCGCAACAGGGCCGATTCTCCAGATAATAGAATCCGGACAGTACCTACTGATTACTTAATTCAAATAATGATCTCGAATGAAACACAGGAAAATACCTAATTGGTAATGTTCTCCTGTGGTAACTAATGCAAATAAGGCCTTTTCATGTGCGCGACGCAATGTAAAAGCTAAAATACGAGTTTTAAAGGTGGAGGATTTTGTATGCCACAAGGGAAATTGAATACCCGGCCGGCGGTCGCAGCTCAGGATCGATCTGAGCGAATTCTTATCGAAGCGACGAGATTATTCACTGAAAATGGTTACGCAGGCACTAGAATGTCTGACATTGCCTCAGCAATTGGCGTAACAAAGCCTATTGTCTATCGCTACTTTGACTCAAAGCAGGTATTGTTTGAAGCATTGGTGAGGCGGGTCCTTGCCGACCAAATCGAAGGCGCATGCCGTTTAATCGACGAACATCGCGGCTCCACAAAGCCTTTGTTGAACCAATTGGTCCGGGACGCGCGGATTGCTCTAAGCGCCCCCGGTGCCTTGGCGCCTTGGCGCATTGCGGTGGGCGAAGCAGACCGCTTCCCAGATTTGGCCGCCTTTTTGCGCCATGGCTTTATCGACCCTGTTGAAGCATCTATTCGGAATCTATTTGAGCGCTCTCTGGCCGCCAAGGAAACCCAAGGCACAGATGCCGCTACACTGACACGATTATTCTGCGCGCCGGTGGCGGCAGTAGCGATGATGATGGCAACTTTTGGCGAAGCTGAAGAAGCCCAGTTTGATGTAGACGCGTTCCTCGCAGCCCATGTCGAAGGGTTCTGGAAGGGCTGGGCCGTTAAGCCTTAAAGCTTAGCGTCCCAAACGACGCTCCCAATGTTTGGCAAGGCGTAGATAGCGATAGAATGCGTAATTCATGGCGGTCATAAAACCATAGAGACCACGCACAAAATGTCGCCTCGCAAAATAGGCCTTTAAAAAGGCGAGTGGGAATTCCGCCACCAAACGCGCAGCTCCGATTTTGCGACCCTTCTTGTCCAAATCATCGGCCTGCATGTCGGCATAGGCATTCAGCTTGATCAATTCATGACCAAGCGAACGGATCGAGCGATGCTCAATCACCCCGTTCAAACGATGGACGGGCGTTCCCTTAACCAAATCTACTCGGTCATGCACGGGCGAAGGCGAGTAGCGGCCAACCTGTTTATGATAAAGGCGAACTGGGCTTAGCCGAAAAGCCCAAGCATGTGGGCGCGCCTCACCAGGAAACATCTCGATAATGTCGGTTTCAAAACCGCATGGCGACACATCCGGCTGACCAAGGGCTGCTTCGATGGAGGCCGCCAGCTCTGATGTTACAACTTCGTCAGCATCAATATTCAGCATCCAATCATGGCGGCACTGATCTTCACCGACTTGCTTTTGTAGGCCATAGCCCGGCCAAGGATTAAAGATGACCCGGGCACCCGAACGCTCTGCTAACTCTTGCGTCCCATCGGTCGAGCCGGAATCGACAACCACTATATCATCCGATAGGCCCTTCACAGATTCAAGCGTTGGCCCAAGACGATCCACTTCATTCTTGGTGATGATAAAGATCGATAGGGGCAATGACATTGCGCGAATCCTTCAAGGAACTCCTCCCTAGCAGAGGCCCGATACGTGCGTCGAGATGGACGACTAGATTCGGCAACGCACGCAGACCGCAAACTGATAACCAGCCCTCGCTTCGCGCAAGCTATCGCCCTACATAGGGATCATGAGCGAAGATCGTGAGCGCAATCGATTAAGTGGCCGGCTCGGCCGGGTCGCCCGTGTTGGGGTGAATATGGGGGCGGCTGCGGCCACCTTCGGGGCCCAAAGGCTGGCTGGTGGCAATGATGCCGACAAGACGATAGCCATTGCGCTTCGCCAAGCCCTTGGAAAAACCCGAGGACCGTTGATGAAAGTGGCCCAGATCTTGGCCACCATTCCCGACTTCCTGCCCCCGGAATACGCGGAAGAACTCGCAGCTCTTCAGTCCAATGCGCCTTCGATGGGCTGGCCCTTTGTGAAACGGCGGATGCGCGCCGAATTAGGCCCCGATTGGGAGAGCCGTTTTGCGAGCTTTGAGCGCGAAGCAGCACATGCTGCCTCGCTCGGCCAAGTCCATCGCGCCACTTTACATGATGGCCGCTTGGTCGCGTGCAAATTGCAATATCCAGACATGGCGAGTGCAGTTGAGTCCGACGTGGCACAACTAAAATCCCTGCTAGGTCTATTTCGAACTTTTGAGAAATCCCTAGACCCGAGTGAGGCCGTCGAAGAAGTTACGGATCGCTTGCGAGAAGAGCTCGATTACACGCGCGAACGCCAACATATGCGGCTTTATGGCGATCTATTAGGTAAACAACCCGACATCGCTTGCCCAGAACCCATTGACGATTTGTCGACTGGGCGGCTTTTGACCATGACTTGGCTCGACGGGGCCCCGCTCTTGACCTTTAAGGAGGCCCCACAAGAAGAGCGCGACCGCATCGCGACTTTGTTGTTTAAAGCTTGGTGGGTGCCGATGATGGCAACAGGGGTTATCCACGGTGACCCCCATTTGGGCAATTATTCGCTGACGCCCAGCGCCGACCGGCTCAATCTCTTAGATTTTGGCTGCGTGCGGATATTCCCACCACGTTTTGTCGCCGGGGTAGTGCAACTTTATCTCTCGCTGGAGCGCGATGACTTTGATGGCACAATGGCTGCCTACGAGATCTGGGGTTTCAAGGGGCTGACGCGGAAACTCGCCGAAGTTCTCAATCTGTGGGCTCGGTTTATCTATGCGCCCCTTCTCGACAATCGCGTCCGCACCGTCGCCGACGGCGTAGCGCCCGGCGATTATGGCCGCAAAGAAGCTTTTGAAGTGCGCAATCTGTTGAAGGAACATGGCCCCGTGACCATCCCACGTGAGTTTGTCTTCATGGACCGCGCAGCCATTGGTTTGGGTGCCGCTTATCTGCATTTGGGTGCCAAGCTCAATTTCTATGACTTGTTCCAGAACTCCATCGCAGGCTTTAACGAGGCCGCGCTTGGTGCGCGACAAGATCAGGCTTTGCAACGGGTCGGCTTGCGCTGAAATCTTAGCGGCTCTTGACGTTAGGTCACGGCTTGCTCAACTGCCCGCCTTAGGCCAAGTCGAGATTATGACCGAGGCCAGCCCCAATAATCTTATTCGTTCTGAACTTTCGTCCGTACCAGAAGTCTCCGAAGGCAGCCGCGACAGGGGCCCGTTGGAAGCTTATGGCGGTGAACGCCCAACTTATCCCGCTTGGGCATTGGATGCGATCGGGCATGCGCCGGAAATCAAGCACTTCCACGTCGATGGGGCAAAGTTAGAGCTGCTGATGTGGGGCACAATTGGCCAACCAGGTGTGCTGCTTTTGCATGGCAATGGCGCACATGCGGGCTGGTGGAGTTTTATCGCGCCATTTCTGGCCAAGTCAGGGTATCGCGTTGCTGCCCTGTCCTTTTCTGGCATGGGTGGATCAGATTGGCGTGAAACCTATACGATGAACTTGTTCGCCGACGAAGTTTTAGGGGCCTGCGATCAGGCAGGCCTGGCCGCAAGTGGTCAAGCCCCAGTCATTGTGGCCCATTCTTTTGGAGGCGTGCCTGCAATCTATACGGCGCTGAAGGCCGCCGACCACGTAGGCGGGCTTATCTTGCTCGATAGCCCGATCGAGCCGCCCGGAGAGGAATGGAAAGGCCCGCCTAAACGGACCGCCCCAAATCGGGTTTATGCCACGCTGAATGAGGGTTTAGCCCGTTTTCGTCTGGCCCCACCGCAAACTTGCGAAAACCACTGGGCATTGGACCATATCGCACGGGGCTCGTTGAAACAGGTCGAAGGCGGCTGGACGTGGCAATTTGACCCATTCTTATGGAATAGCTTCTCGCCAATGATCATGTCGGAGCGGGCCAGCCGCCTTCAAGTTCCAACCATTGTCATGCGAGGCGGTAACTCATTTTTGATGGAAGATCGCATCTTCAACTATATGAAGACGATTTTCCCTGAAGGCACAGGCTTTGTGACCATTCCAGAAGCGCAGCATCATCTGCTGTTAGACCAGCCATTGGCAACCATTGCCGCATTGGAATCCAGTTTGGCTGGCATCTGTATCTTGCCTAAGACCCCAATGCGCGGCTAAGAGGGGGGGTAACGGAGAGTTCAAATGGCCAGCCACGACGATCATTATTCCCACGGCGAAATGGAAATCGCAGAGCAATCTGCCATGTATCAGTCGTTTTTAGTTGCAACCCAATGGGGCTGTGTCCTGATTGCGGCCATGGTGGCTTGTATGGCACTGATCTGGGGCGCTGATGTGCCTTGGCTGCAAGCTGTTTTGGGCTGCGGTGCTTTAGCGGTTGTAGCGGGCCTTGGCATGAAGATGGGTGGGTCTTTCACCATCACAGCCGTGGTGATCACCATCATCGGTTTGATTGCCGGCGGCATCTCCACCGTTGTGGGCATGTTCATATAAAGCGGCTTGCGAGCCGCACGGCCAATCGCACGGATAGGCTCGGGGGTCACTTAAAAGCCCCATTCCAATGCAGGTTAAACACTGGCGTTTTGACCAGAACCGGTTTTAAGTCATGACCGAACCCATGGAGCCGTGTGTTGGCCAAAGTACAGATTGAAATAAATGGACGCAGATATGCGATTGGCTGTGATGAAGGCCAAGAAGATCATGTCTTGCGCTTGGCCCGCTATTTCGATGAGCATGTTAAACGCCTAGCGAGTTCTGTCGGGCAAATTGGTGATCAACGACTTTTCTTGATGGGTGCTTTGATCGTCGCTGACGAGATGTACGATTTGAAAGTGCGTCTCGACAAAGCTGAAGCCGAAATTGCGCGCTTGAGTGACGTTCGGGCACAAGCTGCCCAATCCGCTCTTGATCCAGCCCCGGTTACAGCCTTGGATGGCGCGGCTGGGCGCCTTGAGGCGTTGGCAGCGCGGTTAGAGCAAGCCTGAACCATCTGGGCCCATTGCTTCACGCAACAAGCTATCTCCGGCAGCTTCTTCCAGAATATTCTCGAGCGCCTGCCCATTGACGGGGACTTTGCCGATTTCTAGCATCAGCGGCACCGCAAAGGGTGAAATTCGGTCGAGCTTTTGATGGCGGACTTGGCCCGCAATACGTTCCAGACATTCCGACAGCCGCCTAATGTCCAAAAGCCCCTCACCAGCTTCATAGCGCGCAGCCTCCAACAAAATATGGTCTGGCTGGTGGCGGCGCAATACATCAAAAATCAAATCCGACGAAAAGGTAACTTGCCGGCCGGTTTTGGTCTTACCAATTTGGTTTTGCTCAATCAGACCGGCAATGACTGCGCAGGTGCGGAACGTCCGCTTCATCAAGACGCTTTCTTCCAGCCATTCCTCCAGATCATCACCCAACATATCTTGATCAAGCAACTGGTTCATATCTACGCGGGCCATATCCTTCTGCCCCCAAACCGAGATGGCATAGTCATTGGCAACAAAACCCAGCGGATCGAGGCCCAGCCGCTCTAGTCGGCGGGTCAACAACATGCCGAGCGTTTGATGGGCCAAGCGGCCCTCAAATGGATAGCACGCGAGATGGAAGCGATTGCCGCGTGGAAATGTTTCCACCAAGATTTCCTTCTCCTGGGGGATAATCGAAAGGTAACTTTGCATCTGCAGCCATTCTTGCAGCTGCGGATGCAAAGTCGGCCAATAGCTTTTGTTGGCGATCATGGTGCGCACACGGCCCGCTAGATAGGTAGAAAGCGGGAATTTGCCGCCTGCCCATGACGGGACTTTTGGCGATTGGTCATGTGCTTTGCTAACCAGACAATCGGTGCCAGAGACCCCTTCAAAGCGCCAGACCTCGCCCGCAAATAAGAAGGTATCGCGGGGCGACAAGCCATCTACAAAATATTCCTCAATCTCACCAACCACACGGCCACCCACAAAAGTACTGCCGCCCGTTGGCGTACCTGGTCGGCGAGAGCGGTTGGCAGAGACTTGGCGAACCTTCAAGACAGGCTCTGCCACAATTGACCCTACATTCATGCGCCAAGCCCGTGCGGCCTCGCGATTGCGGCATAAGAGGCGGCCCTGCCCGTCGCGGATTAATCGGGCAAATCGATCATAGGTTTTCAGGGCATAGCCGCCATCGGTGACAAAGCCCAAGACCCGATCAAATTGTTCGCGCGGCAACAGATGGTAGGGTCCTGCGGACGTGACCTCTGCGAAGAGGTCGTCGGGTTGAAACGGGCCTCCAACAGCACAGCCCATGATATGTTGCGCAAGTATGTCGATTGCGCCGCGTCTTGGAACAGGACCATCAAGGTGCTGCGCCAAGACCGCATCGCGGGCGGCTTGGCACTCGAGCATTTCAAACCGATTGGTTGGCACCAGAACTGCCTTGGAGACTTCATCAAGCCGGTGATTGGACCGACCGATCCGCTGAATAAGGCGAGAGGAGCCTTTTGGGGCTCCCATTTGGATCACGAGATCGACATTGCCCCAATCAATCCCCAGATCGAGCGTTGACGTGCAGACAATGGCGCGCAAACGGCCTTGCGCCATGGCTTCTTCCACTTTCCGACGCTGCGCCACATCGAGTGAGCCATGATGCAGCGCGATTGGAAGATTGGCCTCGTTGATCTTCCAGAGTTCCTGAAAGGCCAGTTCGGCTTGAAATCGCGTGTTGACAAAGACCAGAGCCATCTGAGTTTGTTCAATGGCTTGATAGACCTCTTGCATGGCATGGCGGCCCGTATGCCCGGCCCAAGGAATGCGTTCCTCAGACAAGAGCATCGAGATATCGGGGGCCACGCCCTTTGGCCCGCGCACAATGCGGGCAAAGTGGGCCTCAAAGCCGGCCTGCGGCGCAATCCATTGGGCTAAGGCCGATTCATCAGCGACGGTAGCAGACAGGCCCGTACGGCGCGCTGACGGGGCAAAGCGCTGCAAGGCACCCATCCCTAACGCCAAGAGATCCCCGCGCTTGGTCGGTGCTAGAGCATGAGCCTCGTCAATGATAATTCGCTTGAGCCCCTGAAACAGATTGGCCGCATCTGGCATGCCGACAAATAGGGCGACTTGCTCTGGGGTGGTCAGCAAGAGGTCAGGGGGGTCATAGCGCTGGCGCTGTCGTTTCGTGGTCGGTGTGTCACCGGTCCGCGTCTCCACCCGGATAGGCAATCCCATCTCACCAATGGGGGTCATTAGATTGCGTTCAACATCCACTGCCAAGGCCTTAAGTGGCGAGATATAAAGCGTGTGGAGACCTCGCGGCTGTTGGGAAGGCTCGGCAAGTTCAATCAGGCTGGGCAAAAAGCCCGCCAAAGTTTTGCCAGCCCCTGTGGGTGCGATCAGGAGGCTATGCTCCCCAGCTTGATCAGCAGCCAAAAGTTCAAGCTGATGGGCGCGTGGTTCCCAATTACGTCCCGTGAACCAAGTCTGAAAGGCTGCAGGCAGCGCGGTGGCACTCATGGCTTAGTGTCAGGTGCCTCGCCGTCAGACGACTTCCGCCCCATGGCCAAAATCTGCCCGAGGACTGAGTTTGTTTGTACAGGGCCAAAGCCCACTTTGTCTTCGCGCGGAACTGCGGGGCGCCGCGCGGTGCGCCACAAGACCCACGGCACCATGATGGCGGAGACCACCCCTGCTTGCCAGAAGATTGAAAGCGCGCTGCCCGTCACCTCAACCAACAGGCCGCCGATGGCAGGGCCAATAATGGTTCCCGCTGCCCAAACAAACAAAAGACCAGAGCTTGCAGCAGCCAGCTCAGCTCTGGGTGTGCGGTCCCCCAAATGGGCAACCGCAATACCGTAGTAGGACAAAGCCCCTGCCCCCCATATGCCAAACAGGACTGTATTGAAGGTGAGCGAAAGCTCCGCGCCTATCGTGGCCAGAATAAAGGCCGCTAGGGCTGGAACGCCTATCAGTATGGCCAGGACGATGCGTCGGTCCATATGGTCGGACAATCTACCGGCATGCCATTGCACCAAAAGCGAGCCGATCCAAGCGGCGGCTTGGAACGTCGCTGCGGCCTGCGGCCCACCCCGCTCGCTGGCGTAGAGAGGCGCTAGCGACAAAACAGCGCCATTGACCAGCCCGGAGCCGACGGCGGCAACAAAGGCGGCAGGCGCAAGCTTAAACAGTCGCGATGGCAACATTCGCAACACCGTTGCGGGCGGTGGCGGACTGGTATCGGCGATGGAGATCGGCACCAGCGACAGCGCCAGAAAGGCAGCGGCGGCCATAATGGGCCCAGGTGCATTCGGCTCTGGATGGGTAAAGCCAATAATGAAAGGCCCGGATACGAGCCCCAGCTTGGTGCACAGCATGTAAAAGCCCGTTACATCGCCGCGCCGCGCATTGGGGATAGCAGACGCCATCCAGCCCTCCGCTGCAGCAAACATCACCGCAATCGCTGCCCCCGCCAGTAAGCGGCTGATCGCCCAGGCCCAAACAGAATCACTCGCATAAAGCAGAAGTGTGGTTACACAGGCGATGGATGCGGCAGCCGCATAGCTGCGAATGGCCCCGATGGCGCGCAACATAATTGGGGCAAACCAAGCCCCAGCCAAAAAGCCAAGACCATAAGCGGAAGCGACCAAGCCAATTTGACTGCCGCCAAACTGAAGAGCTTGCATCTGAAGCGGCAGCCAAACACTTAAAAGACCACCTGCAATCTGCAGCAGCGTTTGCCCCCCAATCAGTGAGGCAACATCACGCATCGGATTACCCCTTGGGGTTCCTGACGGCAGGGAGACTGGATCGCTCATGGGCCAACGATAGGCCGGGATGGCGCATAGGGCCAGAATGTTTCCGCATCGCGACCAAGCTTTGTTCACATCCTAGCAAGGTAGGCTCTGGCAAACTGGGCCTTGGAGTTAACTGATGCGTTCGTCTCAATCTAAGCCTAAACCTTTGGCCTCTCTGGCCACGCTTTTGACCGCCTTGCTGGTTACCATCTTGTCCGGCGTGTCTGCAGAGGCAAAGCCAAAAAAGCCTGCGGGCCTGCGGGGTGGAGCTGCTGCAACTGCGACACCGGCTAACCCGGCGCAAGCTTGGTTGGGCCAGTCGGTTTGGCGGGCGAGCTCGTGTGATCAGAAAGAAAATTTCCAGACCTTTAGTTTCACCGCATCGCCACAAGTGGAAGTGGGATCTGGGAAAAAGGGCGATGGGGAAAAACTAGAGTTGCTGCACGTCGGTACGAGCGCCGAGGGCCTGATTGAGATCGAGACCCGGGTTTGTGCGCCGGTTGGCTGTAACCAGACCGTTGAGCGCTATAAGAAGACTGGTCCAAACCAGATGCAGGAATGGCACTTTGAAGGCCGCCTGCCGGAGCATCAGCCCTATGTTTTGGTCCGTGATGGCCAATCGGTCGATGGCTCTGGCCCCGGTCGTTTATTTAACCGATGCCCGAACTAAGGCCGGGTCTGACCTGAACCGCGCACGACATATTTGTAAGTCGTCAGCCCTTCGGCCCCAACCGGCCCGCGGGCATGCAAACGTCCTGTCCCGATGCCAATCTCGCCGCCAAAACCAAACTCACCACCATCGGCGTATTGGGTAGAGGCATTGACCAGAACGATGGCACTATCAACTTCATGCAAGAAGCGTTCAGCCGCAGCCTGATCCTCCGTCACGATCGCATCCGTATGGCCGGAGCCATAGCGCGCGATGTGAGCTACAGCCGCTTCAATCTCAGTGACGATTGCGACTGACAAGATAGGCGCGAGATATTCGGTACGCCAATCTTCCTCGGTTGCTTCTGCCATCGGCACGATGGCTCGTGCCGCAGCGTCCCCGCGCAGTTCACAGCCTTTTTCCATCAGCGCCGTCGCAATCTTTGGCAGAAGCGTCGGGGCAATCGCTTGATCGATCAACAGCGTCTCTGTTGACCCGCACACGCCGGTGCGACGCATTTTGGCATTCACGGTTAAGGCGACAGCCTTTTCAGGATCGGCACCTGCGTGAACATAGGTGTGGCAAATGCCTTCCAAATGGCTCAACACGGGCACGCGGGCCTCTGCTTGCACGCGCGCGACGAGGCTTTTGCCGCCACGAGGGATGATCATGTCGATGGAGCCATTGAGGCCTGACAGCATCGCCCCCACGGCGGCCCGGTCGGTCGTGCCGACTAATTGGATGACGTCTTCGGGCAGGCCAGCTTCGGCCAGTCCAGCGCGCAAAGCCTTGGTGATCTCGGTTGAGCTACCAATCGCGTCCGACCCGCCGCGCAGGATGACGCAATTGCCAGAGCGCAAACATAAAGCGCCCGCATCTGCGGTAACATTTGGGCGGCTCTCATAAATGATCCCGATTACGCCAATGGGAATGCGGACACGCTGCATATGCAAGCCGTTAGGCCGCGTCCAATCCTTCATGACCTCACCCAATTGATCGGGCTGACCAGCGACATCTTCCACCGCCGCTGCCATGGCTTCCAAGCGGGCGGGATCCAACTTCAACCGGTCCAGCATGGAAGGCGACAAGCCTTCTGCGGCACTGCGCGCCATGTCTGCGTCATTGGCAGCCAAGATCGCCGGTTCAGCGGCGCGAATATGTCTCGCCATGGCACCGAGAGCGGCGGAGCGGGTAGAAGCGCTGGCCTCACGAACGGCCTTTGCTGCAGCGCGCGCACGGGCGCCCATGTCGAGCATGAAGGCTGCAGGTGTCTCTGGGGTTGGTGCATGCATATTCATCCCGACAAAATGCCCGCATCCAAGGTCAAAGACAAGAAGGTGCAGGACGCTTTGTCCGTAATGCCCTATACGAATTCCCCTAGGCGTGGCGGCGCAATTTGGTTAGAGCACGGGCGAAAGGAACGACCCATGTCCCCTAACGCCCTTGGTGAAACCGTCTTTGTAGAGGCCAATGGCCAGCGGTTTGAGACCCTGATCGCGGGCAAGGGTGGGCGTAAACTTGCAGTACTTCTGCACGGCTTCCCGGAATCTTACTATTCGTGGCGCTTTCAAATCCCGCTATTGGTGAAGTTGGGCTATGAAGTCTGGGCACCCAATCTGCGCGGTTATGGCCACAGTTCCAAGCCATCCCACCTCCGCAATTATGCCATCGAACATTTGATGGAGGATGTCGCTCAGCTTATCGATCAGGCATCTGAAGGTCGGCCTGTGACCTTGATCGCCCATGATTGGGGTGCGATAATTGCATGGGCATTTGCCGCCTCAAACCAGCGACCGCTGGAACGTTTGGTGATCCTAAATGTGCCCCATCCAGCCCGGCTGGCAGAAGAATTGCGGACATGGCGGCAACTGAAGAAGAGCTGGTATGTCTTCTTCTTTCAAATTCCGTGGTTACCCGAAAAGCTGCTGGCAGCTAATGGCGCGCGAGCTATTGCGCGGGCCTTCAGTGCCCTCGCCATGGACCAGACGAATTTCGGCCCAGAGGTTCTTCAAGTCTATCGCGAGAATGCCCTTATTCCAGGCGCGCTGACGGCAATGGTCAATTATTATCGAGCGGCCGCCCAAACCACTGGCTTCTCAGAGTTCACACGGGAAAAAGTCTCCCCCATCACAGTGCCAACTTTGATGATTTGGGGCGAAGAAGACCTCGCGCTCGGCGTGGAACTGACCGATGGCTATGAAGACCTCGTGCAGGACTTTACGCTCGTCCGACTGAAAGGTGTGGGGCATTGGGTGCAGCAGGAGGCCCCGGAGATCGTTAATAAGCACTTAGGGGCTTGGCTAGATACCTGATCGCGACTGCAACAGTCACACATGCATGATTTCTTTCTGGCGCGATTTCGGCTAATGCCGCCCATCACTGTCCCATAGGGAGTTCCGGCGCGGTCGCTGGCCTTATGGCTCAGGTTAAAAGAGTGCCCAAACTATGGCTGAATCCATCAACGTAAATCGTAAAGCTGAACTTCTCTCAAATGTCGTCGAACATGTGGATATCGCGTCTTATGACGCGCGCCCCATCATCGACAGCATGAAGAAGATGTCTTTCACCAGCCGCGACACCGGTCGTGCTGCTGAGATTTTCAACACCATGATCGCCGACAAGGAAGCTTCTGTCTGGTTGACCTTGGCTGGCTCAACCAGCGCTGGCGGTTGTATGCACGTCTATCGCGACATGGTGAAGTACGGCATGGTTGATGCCATCGTCGCCACCGGCGCGTCCATCATCGACATGGACTTCTTTGAGGCGCTCGGCTTCAAGCACTACCAAGCTTTGGAAGTGCCAGATGATGAGACCCTTCGCAGCCTCTATATCGATCGTATCTACGACACCTATATCGACGAAGAAGAGCTGCAGGCTTGTGATCACACCATCCTAGAAATCGCCGATAGCCTAGAGCCGAAAGCCTATTCCTCGCGCGCTTTCATCTCTGCCATGGGTAAATGGTTGAGCGAAGGCAATGCCAAGAAAGAAGGCAGCCTGATCCAAACCGCTTATGAGTGCGGCGTGCCGATCTTCTGCCCCGCCTTTGTCGACAGCTCTGCTGGCTTTGGCTTGGTGAAACACCAAGTCCAACGCATGAAGGACAAGAAGCCCTATTTGGTGATCGATGCGATCGCAGACTTCCGCGAACTAACCGACATCAAAATCGCAGCTGGTCGCACCGGTCTGTTCATGGTTGGCGGCGGCGTGCCGAAGAACTTTGCGCAAGACACCGTCGTCTGCGCTGAGATCTTAGGGGTCGAAGCTGAGATGCATGCTTATGCCGTTCAGATCACCGTGGCCGACGTGCGCGATGGCGCCTGCTCTTCCTCGACCCTGAAAGAAGCCTGCTCGTGGGGCAAGGTTTCTGTGGCGCTCGAGCAAATGGTGTTTGCCGAAGCCTCCACGGTTGTGCCGCTGATTGCTTCGGATGCTTACCATCGCGGTCATTGGAAAGACCGGGTCAAGCCAAATTGGGCAAAATTGTTCGAATAGGCTTAGGCCACTGACTAATAGTGCGAAAGGGGGTGGCTATTGGCCGCCCCTTTTTTGTGCCTATTCATCGGCCACCTCGCACAAAAAAGGGCCGCTGTACCTAGTACAGCGGCCCCTAATTTTAGCCGAAGCTTTTAAGATTACTCGCCCAAAACGAACTTCACTTCGAGTGGGTAATCATCTGCCACGTTCTCGCAGTTCCGGCGGGCTGGCTCAAAGCGCATACGACGTGCTTCACGCTCAACAGCCGATTCGAACACGCCTGGCGGGTTAGCCGCGGTCACGATGACCCCAACAACCGAACCGGTTGCGTCAATCTGCAGGGTTGCCCGAACACTACCTTCGGTCCCGCGGTCCACAGCACGCTGTGGATAGGCCCGCTCCACGTTGAACTCACGCAGCTTGCGGGGGTTCTTCGGTGCCTCTGTGCACGATGGCGGTGGAGGTGGCGGCGGTGGAGCCGGTGGTGGCGGTGGTGGTGCAGGCGGCTGATAGTCCGTCAACGCCGGTGCTGGTGGTGGGGGCGCGCGCACCACAGTCTCGCGGATTTCTTCCACCGGAGGCGGGGGAATGTCCACGATCATCTTGGTTTGACGCTCCACCAGAGGCGGTGGCGGTGGCAGCTTTTCAGGCGGCGGTGGCGGTGGTGGCGGTGGTGGAAGTTTCTTTTCCTTCTCCGCCTTCACCACGTTCAGATTGTCCAGGAAGTCCGTCACAATTTGTGGGCGCACTTTGGATACGCCGTACAAGACACCCGACCAGAGAAGGATCGAGATCAAGAGGAACAACATACGATATTTAGCCATATCTCATTGCCCTCCTATCGCAACTGATCTGGGTTGATTGCGTCTTCAGCAACCAACGAGACTTTTTGGAAGTTGGCTTCCTGAAGGACAGCCATGGTTCCCATCACCGACGCATATGGCAAGGTTTGGTCCGCACGCACCCGAACTGTTTCCAGCAGGCGGTTTGGAGAATCTGGCACATGGAAGGTGATCCGTTCCAAAACCTTGGCGGCCAAGGCATCGGGTTCGGTCAATTGAGCATCCACAAAGATTTGCGGCGTACCCGTTCCATCGTCGCGAATGTCGACAACGGTTGGGGTTTTTCGCTTCTCTTGTGGCTTATCAGGTGGCGGAGATGGCGGTGGAAGATCCACTTTCACATCCGTCGTCGGAATCGGAGCTGCCACCATGAAGATGATCAGCAACACCAAGAGAATGTCGATGAACGGAACGATATTGGGTTCCGAGCTCGGCTGCATGCCTTTGCCTCTGCCCCCGCCGGAGAGTTTAGCGCCCATGGTGCGTTGCTCCCTTCAGGTTCAAAATCCCGCTGAAGCAGACCTGGGTGGTATAAAAATTCAACATGATTGTACCTCCCTTACCTAGCGGCGTTTGTCTGCGCCAACGAGCGCAACTTTGTAGAAGCCTTCATCTTGAAGGCGGTTCATAGCGAAAACCACGTTACGGTATGGCGTGTCACCATCGGCGCGGATGTAGATCCGTTGGTCGATGATCTTAGCCAAGTCGCCGCCGAAGGTTGGGTTGTCTTTAACAACGCCTTCAAAGGCCTTTTTCCCGAGAACTGAGGTATCCACAACTTCATCATTGCCCACAAAGAAGCCAACAACGCCGCCCTTGTCCTGAATGGTGACATAGGTTGGCTTTGGTGGACGCTTCGATGGCAACACCTTGGAGTCTGGCAGTTCGACTTTAATGTCGACTGAAGCAACAGGCGAAGCCACCATGAAGATGATCAACAGCACCAACATCACGTCCACGAATGGCACGATATTTGGTTCTGCGTTGACATCCAGCTGGCCTCTTTTGCCGCCGCCGCCTCCGGCTAGTTTTGCACCCATGATCGGTCTCCTTTTCTAGAGCCCCGATCAGCCCTGCTTGTCCATGTCGCGGGTAACCAGCGAGATGAAGTCGGCTTCAAAGTCTTCCAAATAGCCACCGATTGTGCCGGTTTGCTTTGCGGAGAAGTTGTAGATCAACACCGCTGGGATAGCAGCCACGAGGCCTGCAGCGGTAGCGAACAGAGCTTCAGCGATACCTGGTGCCACAACGGCGAGCGAGGTGGTTTGGGTGTTTGCGATAGCGATGAACGAGTTCATGATGCCCCAAACCGTACCGAACAAACCGATGAACGGTGCGTTCGAACCGATCGACGCCAAGAAGGTCATGTTCGAGCCCAGCTCTTCAATGCCCTTGTTTTGCTCTGCGGTCATTGCGGAGCGAATACGCTCAATCAAGTCACCACGAGCATCGCGGTTGTTGTACAGACCTGCGTCCTTCGCCTTTTGCAGCTCACCATAGCCAGCAGCAAACATTTTCTTGGCGAAGCCATCTGGTTGCTTCGAAAGCAATTGAGCGGCTTCTTCTGGGGATTTGGCTTTTTTGTAAGCCGCAACGAAATCAACGGTGCGCTTTTTGTTGCCACGCATCACGATGATTTTTTCGAACATCAAGGCGATGGCGTATACGGCGCAAAGCAACAAGATGACCAAAACGACCTTCGATACCAATGGCGAATGCGAAATCATTTCCATCAGAGTGATGTTTTGTTGACCGGCATTCTTGGCAGCTTCTGCAGCAGCAGCAGCGGCTTCAGCGGCACTAGGTGCAGCGGTTGCAGCGGTTGCAGCAGCATCAGCGACAGCATTCACTGACTCAACAACAGCATTTGTGGTTTCAGCAGCAGCAGCAACAGTTGCGTCAGCGGCGGGGGTGGCAGCGGTGTCAGCAGCACCGGCGGCTTGCAGAAGAGCAAACATGGTTTTCTGTATCCTCCAAAATCAGTCCCGCCGTTAACCTTTTTGTAACGAACGGGCTCCACCGGACTCCTAGCCGCCCTTTTACGTTTGTGGAAGGGGGCTATGCGCTAATTTGCCGTTGTCAGGCAGAAAATGTCTGTAGAAGATGCTTTTGTTAAGGATTGAGTCTGGTTTTGTTACGGTTTTATAACTATTCGAGGCAAATTTAACTCAGTTTAGATCATATAATTCTGGCCGCCGATCCCTGAAAAAGCCCCAAGCCGCGCGGTGTCGATCCAGAAAGGTCAAGTCGATCGCGCCGGTGGCAATGCCTTCCTCTGTACGCGACAGATCAGCGATCAAATCTCCGCGATGATCGGCAATAAAGGACGATCCATAGAAATGCTGATCATCTCCCAGCCCCTGTTCGACACCGATCCGATTTGCCGCAACAACCGGCATGATGTTGCTGACGGCATGGCCCTGCATGGCGCGCCGCCAAGGATCACGCGTGTCTAAAGTTCCATCATGGGGTTCTGACCCAATCGCAGTGGGGTAGAACAAGACTTCTGCCCCCAACAGCGCCATGGCGCGAGCGGCTTCAGGATACCACTGATCCCAGCAAATGCCGACACCAATTTTAGCGTAACGTGTATTCCAAACCTTAAACCCAGTGTCGCCCGGCCGGAAGTAATATTTCTCCTGATAACCAGGACCGTCCGGGATGTGGCTTTTCCGGTAGGTGCCCAGCGCTGTACCGTCTGCATCCAGAATAACCACACTATTGTAGTAGCGTGGCCCGTCGCGCTCGAAAATTGAAACAGGGATCACAACGCCCAATTCTGCGGCGATGGGCTGCAGCTGGGTGACACAAGGATGCTCCAAAGCCGGATAAGCCGTGGCAAACCAGCGCTCGTCTTGAGTTGTGCAAAAATAAGGTCCCTGGAACAATTCTGAAGGCAGGATGATTTGGGCACCCGCTAATGCGGCTTGGCGGATCAGGGCAATGGTGCGATCAATATTGTCTTGTAGATCAGGGCCATAATGGGTCTGCAGGGCAGCGAGGTTCACAAGGCGCGACATATTAGGCTGGCTCCTGCTGGGTGATACAATGAAAACTACCGCCACCCGTTAGAATAGCAGTGCTTTGAATGCCGACAACACGGTGATGTGGAAAAGCAGAAGCTAATCCGCGTAACGCGGCATCAGCTGAAGCGGTGCCATAATGCGGCATAACCACACTGGCATTACCGATAATAAAGTTCATATGAGAGGCGGGGATCGCTTCGCCATCCTCATCCTCGACCAAGCCGGGGGATGGGATTTGCACCACCTCCAGCTTTCTGCCCGACGCGTCGATCATAGACGTCAAATCGGATGCAATTTGATTGAGGACGTCTCGGTTGGGATCACTTTCTCCAGATGGGGACATACACATGACGCGACCTGGGCCGATGAAGCGGGCAATGTTGTCGACATGGCCATCCGTGTGATCATTGGCCAAGCCATCCCCCAGCCACAACACCTTCTTCGCGCCCAATGCCGCCTGCAAATGTGCTTCAGCGACGGCTTCGGTCCAGCCAGCATTGCGATTTGGGTTAAGCAAGCACTGACGTGTCGTCAGGACCGTGCCTTCCCCGTCATGGTCGATGGCACCACCTTCTAAAATGAATTCAGCCCGTTGCACCGGAATTGCCGCAGCCTCTGCGACCTTGTCGCCCACGCGGTCATCGAACGGCAGATCATACTTGCCGCCCCAGCCATTAAAGCCAAAGCGCAACGCAACGGCTTTGCCTTCTTGTCTCGCAAAGAGTGGGCCTGTGTCGCGAAGCCAAATATCGCCAAATTCGCAAGCATGAATTTGTACCTGCGCTGGCAAGCTTTCACGTGCACTGACCACCGCTTCTGCGCCATGAGCCAGCACATGCACAAGGTCGCCCGCTTTGCCAGATGGCGTTGGCGCTACGAGCGCACGGATCATGGCGGCCACTTCAGCGCGCGCTGGGGCCAAGTCTTCTTGCCACAGGTCTGCAGCAGACGGCCAACAGGTCCAGATCGCCTTATGAGGGGCCCATTCGGCCGGGATAGTTAGGTGAGTCAAACGAAGGATCCTTGAAGCGGCATAGTCAGGGGGAGGCACATGGCCTTGTAAGGCGCAGTCTGCAAGATGCACACATGTACTTTCTAAACTTCGCTCGGGGCCGCTTTGAATCGAAGCACATCAATCAGGACCTTGTCGTTTTGGAATGCGAACGCCTAGCCTAAACCAAGCGCCGCCAGACACAAATGGGGCGGCCCCAGAAAAGGCCGCCCCATGGATGAAACGTTACAGCACTTTGAGGATTAGAACTTGGTCTTCAAAGATACTTGCAATGTGCGAGGTGCACCCAACGCATAGCTTGGAGCTGAACCGGTACGGGCAACAGTCGTTCCAGTTACCGTCGACACGTTGGCAATGGTCAACGCATTGTTGGTGGAGCTGATGTTGCCGTAATAGCCTTCGTCGAACAGGTTGATAATGTTGACTTGAAGAATTGTGTTCTTCACGCCCAAGCTGTCAAAGTCATAGCTCGCATCCAAGTCGACAACGCTATAGGCTGGCGACTTTTCGTCATTGACGTCTGTAGAGAAGCGCTCGCTGACATACTTGCCCTGCACGCCAAGTGTCAGGCCATCCACGGCATATTGCAGACGCAAGCCGTAGGTGGTGTCTGGCGTTTCAACCAATTTCTTGCCGCCAGTTGGCAGCGAGGTAGTGGCCGACAATGGTACGTTGTTCTTGACTTCGCTGTCGTTGAAGGATGCCGAGGCATAAGTCGTAAAGCGTCTGCCCAAACGATAGCCAAGTTCCAAGTCAACACCGCTCAAGTCGACTGCACCGACGTTACGGTCAACGCTGATGCCCAAGTTCTCGTCAAACGCGGACACGATCCGGTTTTCATACTTGGTGTTCCACAACGCGATCGAACCCGTCAGGTTAGAACCTTGATAACGGTAGCCCAAGTCAAAGCTCTGCGTGGTTTCTGGAACAGCGTTGTTCAGCAAAATGCCACCCGTTGCGCCGCGCAAAGGCGTGTAGAGGTTGTCGGTACGAGGCGCCGAGAAACCTTCAGCATAGCTGGCATAGACCGAGTTATTCTCGATGAACTCGTAGCTAGCGCTGATGTTTGGCAGGACTGCATCATACTTACGAGTGGCCTCGTAAGGCGCGATAAACTGGTTCGTACCTTGGGAGACGAACGTTACGTTGCCGTTGGCCAAAGTCGCACTCGGGGTTTCGGTCGTGCAAAGCACGCTCGAGCTTCCGTTCTGGCTGAAGCAGCGCTGGTCCAACTGACGCTCAAAGAATGGCGCACGAACGCCAACATTCAGACGAAGTTTGTCTTCGAAGAACAAGCCGTTGTAGTCTATTGCGAACTGGTTGAGCTGTGCAATCGAGAACCGGTCGCGGCCCCGCAAGAAGCTTCCGTCCACGCCATTGACTTTTGGACCATCACGGCCTCCAAAAACGTTCAATGGGTTGCCCTGTGCGTCCAAGCGGGTGAATTCGCCAGTTTGACGGTGACGACCATAGTCAAAGGTGTAAGCAAACCGCAGGCGGTTGGTGTCATCGATATCCCAAATCAACGAAGCGTTGACACCGACGCGGTTGGTGTTGGTGGTGTTTGGGGTATAGAGACGGACGCTGTCGAGGACGTCGCCGTCGCCGTTCAGGTCAACACCAGCTGCGATCGCACCAGTGCCCGTGAGGACCAAGCCTGCACCGCGCAAGCGACGGTCGTTTTCGTTGATGACGGTCGTGCCGCCACCGTTTGCCAAAACATATTGATAGGTTGGATCGACGGTCAGGCGAAGGTTAGGTGCCAGTTGGAAGTTCGAGCTACCGCGGATGTTACCCGTGTTGGATGGGTTGATGCGCAGGCCAAAGTAGTTGGTGCAGCTCGATGGGTTGGCTGGATTGTCCGTCGCCGTTTGGAAGTTTGTGTTCGCAGGTGCCGTTGAAGCACCGTCGTTTTGGGCAGTGCCAGCTACTGGCGCTACACGCGTACAGGTATCCAAATTGTCGTAGTTTGGACCATAGAATGCCCATTGAGCCAATGAACCATTGCGATAGAAGGCATTGCGGTTTTCGTTGTAATGAAACGAAAGGCTGAGGAAGTCGGTGTCGTTCAGCTTTTGGAAGATACGCGCATTATATTGCTTCTTCTCAAGTTCGCCGGGGCCCTTGAACTTGTTATAGCTCTGATACGAGCCGCCAACGAAAGCTGTCGTACCCCAAGGGCCGAACGCGCCGGTGTCAAAGCTTAAGAGGCCGCGGCCATAACCGTAGGAACCTGCCGATACAGTGGCGCGGAAGCCCATCTTTTCGTCAGGCTTACGCATGCGAAGGTTGATTGTGCCGCCAGTTGCAGAAGCGGAGGGGCTGTCAACGTCGGTGGTGCCAGTGTTAACCGTGGTGCGCGTGATATATTCAGGGTCCAACTGTTGGTTGGTGAAGATCGCGTAGTTGCCGGTGTCGTTCAGTGGAATACCGTCGACGGTCAAGGAGATCCGGTTACCGTCAAAGCCACGCAGGCGGACGTTACCACCCGATGAACCGTAGGGGTCACTATTGGTGAAGTTTAGACCTGGGACCAAGTTCAAGCTTTGGAACACGGTTTGGCCAGCTGGCTGGGTGGCAATGTATTCAGCCGTAATGGTGGAACGAGTCTTTGGGGTCTTTTCAGCTTCGATAAGGCCCGCTGTGGTGCGGCTGCGAGCCGCGGTGACGATGATCAGTTCTGCTTCAGCTTGCTGCGATCCGGTCGATTGAGCATAAGCCGAGCCGCTCCAGCCAACCATACTTAAAGAGAGTGCGGCGAGCGCTACGCCTGATGACAAGCGTTTTACGTGAGACATAGGAAACCCCTTGTGAAAGTCAGTTCTTGCGCATCGAGTTGGGAGGCTGCGCTAAAGTGGGCGGACTAGCCCGGTTAGGAGACGGCTCTGCGACGAATATGTGACACTTCTATGACAGAGACGGTTCTGCGCCGAGAACAATGGGGATAAATGTGCCAAGCTGCTCTCACAGTGGCAACAATGTTACACTTTGTTTAGACTTTAGGCATCGCGGCGACTGAACACCAACTTTAAAAGCCGACCACGAGAAATCCCAAAAAAAAGCGTTGAGCCACAGGCTCCCCCAAAACCGTAAAAAAAGCGGTAGAGCCTATGGCTCCCCCAAAACCGTTAAAAAAAAGCGGTGGAGCCTATGGCTCCCCCAAAACCGTTAAAAAAAGCGGTGGAGCCTATGGCTCCACCGCAAGGCGATGCTCAGGGAGCGCCGGTCCAATTCAGCGCTTACGAAAAGCACGATGAAATATTCCGGACACCAAAGCCGAGCCAAAGACCCGACTTGCCCTTACGTTAGCCCGCGGCAGTCCGATTTGTAAATGGGGTAGGCAAGATTTGTGACAGATTGCCGCTTTTTAAATCGCTATTGGCCCCAAACGGCGCGTAAACGGGCATCGCGCCCGCAGCCATTGCGGTAATAGGCATAGCGCAGCGGGTTTTTCTGATAATAATCCTGATGATAGCCCTCTGCGTCATAAAAAGGTTTAGCTGGCAGAATTTGCACAACAATCGGCTTCTTGAAGCGGGTATACAGCACCTCCCGCGCAGCTTCGGCTGCCTTCTTCTCGGTCTCATTGGCGTAAAAGATAGCGGGAAGATAGGTTTCACCCTTGTCACAGAACTGGCCAAACGCATCGAACGGATCGACTTGACGCCAATAGGTATCGAGAAGCTTCTGATAACTGACCTTGGCGGGGTCATAGGTGATTTTCACCGCTTCAAAGTGGCCTGTGCCGCCGCGGCCCACCTGCTCATAAGTTGGATTGGCCAATGTGCCGCCTGTGTAGCCTGAGGTGGTCGCAACCACGCCAGGGATCTCGTCGAATGGCTTTTCCATGCACCAGAAACACCCACCAGCGAAAATCGCGGTTGCAAGATTAGATGGGGTCGGGGCGGACGATGTTGACGCCTTGGGCGCAACGCAGTCGGCTTGGGCTGGAGATTGGGTGCCACAGCCAGCAAGCGCTAAAATCGAGAGACTGATGAGGGCGGAGAGGGGCTTAAGTTGGGTCATATCAGCCTATACGCAGCAATCTGTCGTTCGGTTGCATCTTACAATCTATTGAGAAACGAAAAAGGGGCGCAGCCTAAGCTACGCCCCCTAATCACTCCGTCACATTGACAGAGCCTAGTAATTCCAGCGGAGCGTCACACCATAGGTCCGAGGCTCACCCACAAACGCATTGATTTGGCTGTTGACCACCCGTGGTGCGAAGCCACCCACAGCAGGTTGGTTGGTCAAAGAAGGCGAGTCGCCTTGCAGCGGCGCGTCGAAGGTGATCTGGGCATAACGCTCATCTGTCAGGTTCCGGCCCCACAATTCAACCGTCCAACGATCATCAGCCGTGCTCAGAGCAAGGCGGGCATTGATCAAGGTATAGCCGGGTTGGGTCTTGCGTGGGTCCAAGTTTGAGCCAGTGATCGTGTCCGTGATGGTACGGAAGTCGGTATAGGCTTTAAATGTTGCCGTGTCCGACAGAACCGAACGCTCATAATTGAACGCAGAACCATAGGTCCAAACAGGTGAGCTGGTTAGTTGGCCACCTGGCAACCAGTAAAGATTCGGGTTTTGGCCGAGGAAAGTATTGGCTTGCGCTGCCGAGCCCAAATTCTTCGTATATTCGGTTAAGGAGTAAGCCGCACCACCAGTGATGGACAGCCCTTCGATGTGGGTGCGCAGCACATAGTCAAACTCCACCCCTTGCGACACCACTTCAGGAACCGAGGTCACAACAAACGAAATACCAGTGAAGGTGTTTAGCTGGAAGTTTTCAAAGGTCTGATGGTAAGCCGCGAAGTTCGCGGTCAAAGCGCGGTTAAACCACTGGGTCTTCAAGCCAATTTCGTAAGCATCCACGGTCTCAGGCGCAAACGAGGTGTCTGGCTGTCGCACGGTGCGATTGCCCACGCCTGGCGAGATGATCGAGGTGACCAAGTTGTTTTGCAAGTCAGAGAAGGCTCGGTCCAAGTTGAAGCCACCAGCCTTATAGCCACGCGAGTAGGAGGCATAAGAATTAATGTTTGGCGCGAACCGATAGGCCGCAGAGAAGATACCCGACCATTCTTTTTCGGATTTTTCTTGGCGGTGATCCATACCATCGAGGCCAGAGCGCATCCATGGGGCGCAGATTGCGCCGACAACAGCGGCTAGGGAGCCCGCGTTGCGAGCCGCATCAAGACCCAAACGGTTCTCAATCGCGGTACAAGCAGTGTTGCCTTGCGTCTTATAGCTGCCTTGGAACTTCTTCTCTTCGGAGGTGTAACGCAGACCCAAAGTGACGCTGAAGTCGTCGTTGAATTGATAGATGTTATGGGTAAACAACGCGACAGATTCGGCATTTTGTTCGTAATCGTCAAACTGACCACCGCCAGGCGCCAAGGTGCCGATGTTGGCTGGCGTCACGCCCAAAATGGACTGCCATGTCGAAACCACGCCCGCCAATTGGGTGTTGGTGACGGTTGGGCTCAAGGGGTTTACCGCCAACGCGGGGTTTGCCAAGGCCAAGGCAGGGCCCAAGAGGCCACCGATATAGGCTTGGTAGTCGTTGCCGGTGCGGAAGCGAACTGTGGAGTTGATGGTTTCTTTGGAATAGATGGTGCCAACCAGCCAATCCAACTTGCCCAACGAACCCGCATAGCGGAACTCTTGCGTGAAGTTATCAAACTCAGCGCCAGCACCTTCTGACTTCAAGCTATAGACAATGTCCGCACCGCTATAGTCAGAGTCAGCCCCTGCCGTACGCTTCCAGTTGCGCTGCGCCGTGATCGAAGTCAGCTTGCCAAAGCCGACATCCCAATTCATTTCAAGGCTGATGCCAGCGTCTTCAATGTCTTGGTCGTACGTGCGATTAGCGCTGGCCAGATAGCTATCGAAGTTACGGCTGGTTTGCAGGGCGTTTGGCGAAATCTTGTTCAGAATGTCAGTGCTCGAAGGAACGCGGACGTCCTTGAGCCATACAGCAGCCGCACAGCAGGCTTCGGCGCGGGAAGCCTGATCCACGATCAAGCGTGCATCGAAGGTTTCACTTGGCGTGTAGAGCAATTGGCCGCGGATCGCATAATAGTTGGAATCGTTTGAATCCGTGCGGGCTGTGCCGTTGTTGACATTCATATAGCCATCGCGCGCACGAGCGGTCACATAGAGGCGGCCCGCCAACTTATCCTCGATCAGTGGACCGGTGATGCCAAGGCCAAGACCACCCAGGCCGTAATTGCCGAAAGTCGCGTCGCCAGAAGTACCGAACTCAAAGCTTGGCTTCTTCGTGGTGACATTGATCAAACCAGCCGAGGTGTTGCGGCCAAACAGCGTGCCTTGTGGTCCGCGCAAAACTTCGATGGCCCGAATTTCGCCCAAGTCGCCGAAGGCAACGCTATTGCGGGCGCGGAACACGCCGTCGATCACAACACCGACCGAGGATTCAAGGCCTGGGTTCGAGCCTTGGGTACCGACGCCGCGGATACGCGCAGTAACCGAACCAGAGTTTTCCGACACTGGCACTTGCAGCGAGGGTGCCAACTGGGTCAGGTCGCGAATGTCTTTCACACCGGCGGACTCAATGGCTTGGGTGCCGATTGCAGTCACGGCGACGGCAACGTTTTGTAGCGCGGTTTCGCGCCGGGTCGCGGTAACGATAATTTCTTCAACGGGTTGGTCATCTTGCGCAGTGCTTGCTTGTTGTTGCGCAAAAGCGGGGGCAGCAAAAACGGAGGTTGCGCAGGCAGCCAACAAAAGGCCACGACGGCCCAATCGTTCAAAATTCATACTTCTCTCCCAGAGAATAGTTGTTGTCAGCCTGATTTTTCAAGACTGTTGTTTCCGCAAACCCAGCAAAGCCAAAAAAAAGCGACGCAAAGCAGACAGATCAGTTCTTGGATATACGCATGCTTGACGTAAGGGTCGAGGGTGAAATACTGCAATCCCGTTTCACAATTATGTGCTGTTGCCAAATCGTCACAACTTGGCGCTCCACCGACCCAAAAGGATGATAAGCGCATGAAACTTGCTACAATTATGCACAACGGAGTTCCGCGCATCGCGCAAATTGAAGGCAAGGTGGCGCAGATTCTAGCAGCCCCCTTTAGCGGTTTGGGCGTCGTCTCAGCTCTACGTGGTCCAGCTAACGAGCGTGCCATTGTTGAAGCTGTGCCAGTCAGCTCGATTGAATTCTTGGCCCCAGTTCCACAACCACCTCGCATCTTTGGGATCGGCCTTAATTATGCGGATCACGCCGCTGAAACAGGCCGGGAGCCACCTGCGATCCAGACTTGGTTTATGAAACAGATCACCGCGGTGAATGCGCCTTATGGTGTGGTGGAGAAACCCTGCGTGTCAGACATGCTGGACTTTGAAGTAGAGCTTGTCGTCATCATTGGAGCAGAAGCCCGCCATGTGCCGGTCGAGCGCGCCCATGAAGTGATTGCTGGCTATTGCGTTGGATGCGACTATTCGGTGCGCGACTGGCAAAAAGCCACCCCAACCATGATTATGGGGAAAGGCTTTAATACCCATGCCCCTTTCGGCCCTGTTTTGGTAACGGCCGACGAGATTGCCGATCTGGATCAGTTGCGCTTGCGTTGCTATGTCAATGACCAGTTGATGCAGGATGGCTGCGTGGCAGACCTTATCTTTAAAGTGCCGCAAATGATCGCCCATCTCAGCACGGCCTTTACGCTTTTGCCAGGCGACATCATCTTCACTGGCACCCCGGCTGGTGTCGGTATTGCCCGCAATCCGCCAGTTTATCTGTTTGCTGGCGATACCGTTCGTTGTGAGATTGAAGGCCTTGGCATGATCGAAAACAAAATCGTGGACGAGGTAAAGGCCACCATCATCGCGTGATCGTAAAGCCGATGCGCCACAGGGGTGTGGAGGTCTCCGACAGGATGCCCGCTCCTGAGATGGCTGTCGCAATGCGGGTCCCTGTAACGTTCTCGCCGGAGATAAACATGTCCAAATCCCGCCTCAAAGCCCATGATGCGCGCAAATCCAAGGCCTGATAGGCCTTCAGCCTTCGCGTGTTCAGATCATCTTCAAAGCGTGCACCTTCGCCGCGCAACGCAACGGTCAATTGTGGCCCCGCCCGCAATGGCAAGGTCAGCCCAACATAACTTGCCCAAGGGGCTGACTGTGCTGGGCGCAGGCCGGTCAAGGCAGGTAGCAGTCGCCCACCGGCCACTTCCGCATCGACCACAGCCAGGCGCAGGGCAACTTCAGGACGGGGCCCCGTCCCCTTTGCCACCCAGGTCAGGCCAGCCTCTAAGCCTTTGGCTTCAATTTGCCCAGCATTTAAGCGCTGGCGAAGTGTGCCACCAGCGGGCAGAAAGCCAACACGGGGCAAAGCACCCGGGCCGACGCCAATCGTGACATTCGTGATCGGGTCCTTTAGCCTGCTGGCATAAAGGGTAACGATGCCCGTCCAATCCCCTCCCAAGCCTTGCCATTGGTTTTTGAGATCAATGTCGAGGCCTTCCAGCACTTCAGGCACCAGATCGGCATTGGCTTCGGTCACATCATTGCCGACGCGAAACGGGCGATGCAGCTCGTTTAGGCTGGGCGGGCGGAAGGTTCGAAACAGGCTGACGCGCGCTTGCCCGCCCCAAGCAAATAGAGACACGCGTCCGGTCGCCACATGCCCCTCCTGATCGACAGGTGTCTCAGAAAGCGTAAAAGTTCCAGTCGCACGATCGGCTTCAAGCCGTTTTGCCCGATTATGGGCCCAACGATCTAGGCGCAGGGTCGCGTCCAGACCGATCCGTTCATCATTTGATTGCCAAAAGCGGGGCAGGTCGAGGCCAAGACCGATCAGGTCCTGCTGACCACCAGCAATGCGGGTGCGGGTGTAGCCATTGCCGATAAAGCGGAAAAGTTCGCGGGTCTCGCCTTCGCTATGACGCCAGTCCAAGGTCCATCTAGGGCTCCAACGTCGCATGGCGGGGGCATAAATGAGGGACCCGCCAAGTGCCGACGCAGGGGTTTCATACTGGTCCAGCGCCGGGGTCACGCTAGCCCGGTCTGCCGCCACAGAGACTGTCTGATTAGCAAAGTCGCGGGTTTGCGCGAACAGAATAAGCCGTGCTTGGCCCCAATCCCCCTCCAGCTTGCGTGCGCCGCTGAAGTCCACACCTTGCGCAGCACTGTTAGCCCCAAGCGTACCAGCCCCCTTTTCCTCCTTAAATCCCGAGACCCGAAACGACCATTGCCCGTTTTGGGCCGGAATTTCGCTGACCAAAGTCAGGGTGGAGGCTGTGAAATCGGCTGGCAGGTCAACGAGGCCGCGTTGCGAGGGACCGACCGGGATGAGACCATCGCTGGTTTCGAAGGAGGCCATCGCCGTGATCGTGCCGTTACCAGCTGTGGCAGAGCCCCGCGCAGCAAGCTGAACTGCCCCCTGCCCCCCGGCAGACAACCGCAGGCGGGCAGGCCCACCGCGCACCTCAACCAAATCGAGCGCTCCAGTCAGAGCAAGCGGCCCAAAGCCTGCCCCCGCCGCCCCACGACGAACATCAACCCGCTCGAGAAACAGGGGGTCATGTCGCACCCAAAATACCCAACTGCCAAACGGATCATTCTGCGGCACGCCGTCAAGGCTGACTAAAGCACGCCCTGCTCCGTTGGGTGCAATCGGGCGGAGCGACAGGCCTTGAATGGTGGCATTCGCGGGGCCGCTTGACGTGCGCCGAAAAAGGCTCGCACCGGGTGCAATTCTTAATGCTTCGTCCAAGCGCAACCCAATACTGGACCCGAGTGCCGCTTGATTGAGACTGATTTGTGCCGACATGGAGCGGTCTGCTGGCAGGCGTTCTGCCCGCACCACAATGACGTCAGATGCTGCTTCGATCTCGGTCGCCGATGGTCCAAGAAGTGATTGTGTTGGTAAAGCCGCAGTCGGGCTTGCGAGAAGGAGTAGGCTGGGCCAAGAAAACATGCGCTCAAACCTAGTCTAGGTTGCTTGCAACGGCGAGTGGTTTTGACCGCGCGGCCAACCTCTTTTAACGACAACCTGATGACCGAATTGTTGCTCTCACTGGACCTTGCCACCGATCGCGACACGCGCGAATTAGGTGCTCGCTTGGCTAAAGTGCTACAAATTGGCGATTGCGTGGCGCTGCGGGGCAATTTAGGCGCTGGCAAAACCACCCTTGCGCGCGGTTTGATCTGCGCCTTCCTTGGCGCTGACACCGAAGTCCCCAGTCCGACTTTCACTTTGGTACAGCGTTATCAGCCTGACCTAGACGAAACGCCAGACGCACCTGAACTGCTACATTTTGACCTGTATCGCCTTGAAGACCCCGAAGATGTCTGGGAATTGGGCTGGGAAGAGCTTGACGAGGTCATCAGCTTGGTTGAATGGCCAGATAAAGCAGGTCCGCATTTGTCGGCTCGGCACCTCGATATCGAAATCATAAATGTTGGTGACCATCGCCGCGCCCATTTGTCGGCCTCGCCGACAACAAACTGGAAATCTCGCCTACATGACTTCTGAACTTTCCTCGCTTGAGGCCACCCGTTTTGAAGCAGCGATCGCTGCCGCTTTGCAAGAGGCAGGCTTTGGCGATGCAAATCGACAGAAATTTGATCAAGATGCCTCAACCCGCTCGTACGAACGCGTCCGCGACGGTGGCCGGTCGGCCATTCTAATGAAGGCCCAACCGGGCAATGAAGATGGGCCCTGCCCGCCCGAAGCCGATGAAGAAACACGCAGGGCCTTGGGCTGGAATGCGCTATCGCGCTTGGCTGCTTCACGAGTGGAGGCCTTTGTTGCTGTTGGCGATTATTTGAGAGGCCACGGCTTCTCCGCACCCGACACCTTGGCCGTCAACGCCCCCGTAGGCGTCGCTGTGGTCGAGGATTTGGGCGACGACCTCTACGCCAGGGTTATCGCTGATGGCAGAGCGGACGAGGTAGAGCTCTATCATGCAGCCGGCGAGGCGCTGGCCGCCCTGCATCAAACCCCAATCCCTTCGACCCTGCCCTCCCCCACCGGGCTTTGGCCGATCTTAGATTTTGATGCGATTGCCTTGCGTGAGAATGCCAATCTATTTGTCGATTGGACGCCGCGGTTCCTAGGTCTTGACGGATTTAGTGTCGATGCCCGTGCCGAATGGTCGGACATTCGCGACACGTTAATTGGCGAAACCCTGACCCATCCACGTGCGTTTACCCTGCGCGACTATCATGCCGAGAACATTTTATGGCTGCCGGAGCGTGAAGGCATTGCCCGGGTTGGCCTGCTTGATTTCCAAGATGCCGTGCATGGCTATCGCGCTTGGGACTTTGCGATGCTGCTGCACGATGCGCGTCGGGACGTAAGCGCCGAAGCCCATGAAGCTTCGATTCGTGCTTATTTGGATGCCACTGGGTCTGATCGAGCGCCTTTTGACGAGGAGCTGGCCATTCAGGGCGCGATCAACGCTTTGCGTATTCTCGGTATCTTTTCGCGACTGGTTGGGCGCGATGGCAAGCAACGCTATCGCCAATTCATGCCGCGTGAAGCGGGACACCTCGCTCAAGTCCTCACGCACCCGCGCCTGAAAGCCTTGCAGAGTTGGGTCAATCGCTATGTGCCGCTTGAGGCTTTCACACAGGCGCAGGCCGGATGAGTGCGATGCCGACCCACGCTATGGTCTTTGCCGCTGGGCTTGGCACGCGGATGCGTCCCCTAACGAATGACCGCCCTAAGGCCTTGGTTGAAGTCGATGGCCGCTGCTTAGTCGACCATATACTCGACCGGCTCGCCGAAGCAGGGGTGGGAACGGCCGTGGTGAATAGCTTTCACTTTGGCGACAAATTGGTGGCGCATTTAACGCCGCGCAGCACGGGCAGCCCCCGCCTAATCTTTTCGCGCGAAGATGAATTGCCGGAGCCTTTGGAAACCGAAGGCGGCCTTGTTTACGCGCTGCATCACTTTCCTGACGGGCCGCTACTCACCTGCAATGCGGATGCGATTTGGCTGGATGACAATGCAATTAAGCGCATGGCCCAGGCCTTTGACCCCGAACGAATGGATGGGCTGCTCTTATTGGCGCGCCTTGATGAAGCTCTAGGGTTTGACGGGCCGGGCGACTTCTTCATGGACGAGGAAGGTCGCTTGACCCGGCGGGGCGACTCTGCGCGCGCGCCCTATGCTTATGCAGGCGTGCAGATCACGACCAAAGCACAGTTTGAGGGCAAGTCCGCCACCAAGCGCTCCCTCGCCAAGACGTGGTTTGACGAGTGGAGCCCAAAGGGTCGGCTTTATGGCCTCGTCCTTGATGGGCCGTGGCTTCATGTCGGTGACCCGCAAGCCCGTCTAGATGCTGAAGCTAAGCTTCAGGAGCTACGAGCTTCCACACAGGCATAAAGCGCTTGGATCAAGCGACCAGCGCGCTCGTCACCCAATAGGGCTGGGGTCTGTTTGTTCATCACATAAGCTGCCGATAGGCGCTTTGCAGGATCACCAAATCCGCCGGAGCCACCCCAACCAGAATGCCCCAAGGTTTCAGGGTTGTTGCCATATCGCAGATTAGAATTGCGCATGACGCCTGCGGCCCATTCAATCTCGTAAGGCAAGACCAAATCAAGGCCGCGGATGCGGGGCTTAGTGAAGTCCGCCATGGTTTCGGGCGAAATGATCTGATGGCTGCCGATTTTGCCGTCATTGGCGAAAACGCCGTAAAGAGTGGCAACAGATCGGGCAGTGCCGTGACCATTCGCGGAGGGAATTTCGGCCTCGCGCCACGCAGCGCCGCCTCGATTGGGTGATGCCCACGGCGTCATAAAGGCAACGCGGCGGGCCTCAGACACCTCGCCCAATTCTGCCATCGCCTTGGGTCGGCTCATTTCTGCGCAACGACCATGATGGACTTCGGGCAAGCCGATCCAGAAATCTATTCCCAAGGGCTTACAGACATCGACCCGCAATTGCGTGCCAAGGCTGGTGCCGTGCGCACGTTGGGCAAGCTCACCCGCAATATAGCCGTAAGTCAAAGGATGATAGCCGCTGGCCGTTGTCGGTGCCCACATGGGTGCGACATGGGCCAAGGCCTCTGCCAAGGCGGGGGGATTGAGCCAGAGGTCTGGATCAATCGGATCCGGGAAACCGGGCACGCCGGCCTGATGCGACAAGGCTTGGGCCAAGGTAACGTCCTTGCCATGCTCGGTAAATTCGGGCCACAGCCAGCCTATCGGATCGTCAAAATTCAACAGGCCCTGATCCTGCAAGCGAGCAATGATCATCGCGGCAATTGGCTTCGTGGTGGAATACACCGGCACCAAGGTCTCGCGCGTCCAGCTTTGGGTTTTGGCGCGGTCCATATGGCCGCCGACCAAATCAACGACGACCTCGCCTTCCAAAATGGCGCAGAAACCTGCCCCCAGTTCAAGGCCTTCTTCGAAGTTGGCGTTGAAGGCATCTAAAACAGGCTCAAAGCCCGGCGCAACATAAGGCGAAACGAGATCAGTCATGTTCCCATTTGGACCGCTCAACCAAGCTCGGTCAAGGCCAAGGCCTCAGCCCGCCAGGCTTCATAGCCTGCAGCAACGATAGGCAATTCTGGTGCGCGCCAGTCTTCGGCGCGATCAACAACGCAGGACACGCCCGCCAAAGCCAAGGCCATAGCCTGTGGGGCTGTTTGACGGTCAATCAAATGGGCAAGAAACATGGTCGCCATCAAATCCCCGGTGCCTTTGGGTGGCGCAACAGATTTGGGATGGGTCGAGAGCCAAGCCCGTGAGCCATCGACCAACAAGCCACCAATTTCGCCATCCCTCTCGACCGATGAAATCAAGGATGGCCGACCCAAAGCCGTGGCGGCTTGATGAATTTGTTGGAGGTCTTTTGGAGACGTCTGCGTTAGATATCCCAACTCCCATAAATTAGGCGTTAGAAAGTCGGCGCGGGGCACCAAATACTCCCCCAACGCATCTGCTACCTCTTGCCCAACATAAAGTCCCCCCGGCGCATCGCCTAACACAGGGTCAACCAAGATAATGGCCTTGGGATTGGCGGCCTTGACCGCATCAATGGCCCGGGCGGCAATATGGACTTGCTCTGTGCTGGCAAAATAATCGGTGAGGACACCATCTACCATAGCAAACAGGCCATTGGCAGCGATGCCTTCCAGCATGCCAGCAAACAACTCAGGACTGACCGGCCCGCCGCCCGGCAGTCCCCATCCGGGGTGACGACCGAGAAGGGTTGTCGGGACATGGACTGGATCGATCTTCATGGGCGATTGGGCCAAAGCAAGGCTAGCCAAGGTGCCGCCCACCCGGCTACCCGCGACATGTGAACCAAGAATCAGGACCAAAGGCATGGCCCGCTCTTTACGCCACCGCCTTGCTTGTGGCTAGAAGAAGTCAAACAGGATTTGAAAGGCTTTCCATGACCGCTCCCCAAGCCCGCCCTCGTCGCAGTGTGCTCTATATGCCCGGTGCCAATGCTAAAGCCCTGGAAAAAGCCAAGACCTTGCCTGCCGATGCAGTCATCCTTGATCTGGAAGATGCGGTTGCCCCCGATGCGAAGGATGAAGCGCGCGCCGCCGTGGCCGCCATCGTCAAAGCAGCTGGATACGGTAAGCGCGAAGTGATTATCCGCGTTAACAGCCTAAGCTCGCCTTGGGGCCCTCAGGATTTGGAAGCCGCGGTGGACGCGGGGCCCAATGGCATCTTGTTCCCGAAAATTTCTTCTGCCGAGGAAGTGTTGGCCGCAAGTGAAGCCATGGACGCCCTAGGGGCCGCGCCTGCCATGAGCCTTTGGGCCATGATTGAGACACCGCGCGCAATCCTTGAGATCGCTTCGATTGCCGCTTCCAGCACCAACACGCGCCTAGCCGCCTTTGTTATGGGCACGAATGATCTCGCCAAAGAGACTCGGGCGCGGCAGACCGCAGACCGCGCGCCCTTTCACTTTGCCCTCGCTGCGAGCGTAACAGCAGCGCGGCTCTATAACCTCGCCGTCATTGATGGTGTTTATAACGACATCGCCAATAGCGAAGGTTTTGAAGCCATGTGTTGGCAGGGGCTGGAGTTCGGCTTTGATGGCAAGACCTTGATCCATCCCAGTCAGATCGAGACTTGCAACCGCGTCTTTGCGCCCGATGAAGCCGAAGTCGCCCATGCGCGCGCCGTGATCGCGGCCTTTTTGGACCCTATCAATGCGGGCAAAGGGGTCCTGAAAGTCGACGGGAAAATGACCGAGCTGTTACACCGAGATATGGCAGAGCAAACCGTCGCCATTGCCGATGCGATTGCGGCTATGTCCTCTTAAGGTCAAAGCTAGCTAGCCACGCATTGAATTGTGCAGCCTGATCCGCTGTCAGGGTTGGAGCGGAGCCGAGGCCGCCCGCCAAAAGCCAGATCTGTTTTCCGTTAAGAGCTAATATATTGGCACCCGATCGCGCCAAGCGAGACGATTCCACGCCTTTAACCAAAGCTGGGTGCGTGAATTCACGCTCGAGCCAGAAGCCATTTGCGCCGTCCTGCAGTTGACGCAATTGGCGTGTCGAGGAAGCGCCTGCGACCGCTGGCTGGCCCGCACTTTGCCATAGGTCAAAGAATTTGGCTTCACTGACCCCTGCGTTTGTTTCTCGCCTTACAAACGCTCGATGCAATGTTGCCTGGCGAACATCGACCAGGGCTTCGCTTGTGCGAACGGTCCCCTTCAACTGAAGCCAGACGACCTCATTGGCCTTGGGCGCGAGCCCTGTGATGGCTGGCGACGCTGCCGTGCCCAAATCACTCGTGGGAGAGACCGCCTCTGCCTTGGAACAAGCCGACAACAGGGCAAACGGGGCGGAAAGGAGAAGGGTGCGACGTTGGATCATGGCTTTGATACGCAGGCCAGCGCCAATCGGTTGCACCGCTTCACGCTAGACCGCATCGGTTTCAGCGATGGTCCAAGTTTCGAGCTGGGCGGCTTGATCCCATGTGGCGAAATCAGGGTCTTGAAAGATGGCATCACACCACGCCTGAAGACCTGTGGAGACCGGGACCTGATAGGTACGAAACCGGGTTGCAACAGGGGCATAGAAGGCATCGACGATGGAACGATGGCCCATGATGAAGGGGCTATCCGTGCCGCCAAACCGGGCTTTCAATCCGCACAATAAATCGTCGATCCGCTGAATCTGGGCCTGCACGGTCTCAGACCAATCATGATCCGCTTTGACTCGTTTTAAATTCATTGGAAACGTTTGGCGCACGGCTGCAAAGCCTGAATGCATTTCGCACGTTGCGGACCGGGCTAGTGCGCGCGCGATGGCGTCCTTTGGCCAGAGTCTTGCCTCTGGGGCCTGTTCATGTGCCCATTCACAGATCGACAAGGTGTCCCAGATCTTTGTCCCATCGGCCAGTTCCAAAACCGGAACGGTGCCGGATGGACTAACCGCCAGAATATCCGGGTTCGGCCCCATGCCACGCGGCCCCAAAGGAATGATTCGCTCCTCAAAGGCGATCCCAGCCCATTTCAGGGCGAGCCAAGGCCGCATCGACCAGCTAGAGTAATTCTTGTTGCCAATGGTGAGGATCGGCAAAGCCATGAGACCAGTCCTTTTTGGGTTTTAGACTTTAGATCGTGCGCGGTGGATAACCTGCCGCCACCAACGCATCGATGATTTCTTGAGTATGGCGTGAGTCGCGGGTTTCCATCAGAATATCAAATTCTGCGCCTTTAGCGGGCACATCCAGCGCCAGACGATTATGTGCGACTTCGAGAATGTTGCCGCCCAGATCTCCAATGACTTTGGAGACCACAGCCAACAAACCTGGACGATCATCCCCAATGATCCGGAGGCTGACAATCCGCTTTTCGCGCACCAGAGCCCGCGTCAAGACCGAGGCCAAAAGTCTTGAATCGATATTGCCGCCGCACAGAACAATGCCGACTTTTTTGCCGCTAAAGCGCTGGGGGTGCGCGAGGAGAGCTGCGAGGCCAGCCGCGCCCGCACCTTCCGCCACGGTTTTCTCGACATTGCAGAACAAGGTGATGGCTTGTTCCAAGTCATCCTCATCCACAATGAGAACATCGCGGACTAATTCTTTGGCAATTTCAAAGCCCAAACGACCAGCCTGCTTAACGGCAATGCCTTCAGCGATGGTTTGGCCACCACATAACGGACCTGGCTCCTTGCCTGCCAATTCAGCATGCATGGAGGGGAACATACGTGTTTGCACACCCACCACCTCAATATCGTTCTTCATCGCACGCGCTGCGACGGCGATACCCCCGATCAGGCCGCCCCCGCCGACGGGCACAACCAAGGTCTCCAGTTGTGGAGCATCTTCCAGCATTTCGATACCGATGGTGCCTTGCCCAGAAATCACATCCGCATCGTCATAAGGATGCACAAAGGTCAGGCCTTCGCGATCTTTGAGCTGATAGGCAAATGTGGTCGCTTCAGACAGATTGTCACCATGCAGCACCACGCGCGCGCCGTGCTTGCGGGTATGCTCAACCTTTGTGAACGGTGTGCCCAAGGGCATCACGATGGTCGCGGGGATGTTGAGGCGCGCGGCATGATAGGCCACGCCTTGGGCGTGATTGCCAGCAGACATCGCGATCACACCATTACGACGCTCAGCCTCGGTCAACAGCAACAACTTATTCAGGGCACCGCGCTCTTTGAACGCTGCAGTGAATTGGAAGTTTTCAAACTTCACCCATACTTCCGCGCCCGTAATATCCGACAGCGTCTTCGACATCAGAAGTGGTGTACGAATGATGCGGCCTTCAATTCGCGCGGCAGCCGCACGGATGGAGTCTAACGTAACGTGCATGAGTAAAGCGGTCCCTATGTAAGCCGCCAGAGCCCTAGCAGCCCAGCGTCTTTAGGCCGGACAGGGACTTGGATCAATCAGGCTTTGCTTTGCGAGCGAGATTACGCTCAAACGCTTCGCGCTCCAGGGTCTCCTCACCCCATTCATCGCCATCGCTTTTACCGACCAACGCGATCATGTCACGCTTCAGTAGCTCTTCTTCCAGGGCGGTCCGGTCCCGCACGATGCGTTGATAATCGGCAAATTCCACCCGCTGCCAGTCGTCAAACATCGCCGTCAAAGCGCGTTCATCATAGCGCGAGAAGATCATGCCCGCGCGCTCTGCGGCAAAGGCAGGCTTGCCCATAATCTGCAGTGACTTCACCCCAAGTCGCACCGCGGCGGCAAAAGTCTCGCGCTCCAGCCCATCTACTTTGGCGGCCATCAATTGATAGGCATGACGGCGATCAATCGCGCGGGCTAGGATTTTAAGGTTTGGGAAGGCCTCGCGCGCGGTCTCCACCAGCTCCAGCGCTTTTTCGTCATTATCAATGGCAACGATCAACAATTTGGCTTCCGCAGCACCCGCCAAGCGCAATAGGTCAATCCGCGTGGCGTCGCCAAAATTCACTTTTCGACCAAAACCCCGCAGCACATCCACTTGATCGGCATCATGGTCGAGCACGCTGATTTTATAGCCATAGGTCGACAGCATCCGACCAACGATTTGACCAAACCGACCATAACCAGCCACGATGACATCGTAATGGCCTTCTTCAATTTCTGGTGCGCGGTCTTCACCCGAACCAGATTCCAAGCGCCGCATCGCCCAGTCCCCGGCAATCAATAGCAAAGGTGTGATTGCCATCGAGAGCGCTACTGCGACAATCAAGGGGGCGGTAACCGCTGCCGGGATAACGCCAGCGCCTTCAGCGAAGGCAAACAGCACGAAAGCGAACTCACCACCTTGGGCAAGACCAAGGCCGATCAAGGCGGCCTCGCCCGTTTTGCGGCCAAAAGCGCGCGCAATGGCGAACATTACGCTGGCTTTCACCAAGACCAGAGCCAAAACCAAGCCAAGGATCAGCCAAGGTTGGGCGATCAGGAGCGCAAAATTGATCCCAGCCCCGACCGAGATGAAAAACAGGCCGAGCAACAGCCCTCTAAACGGATCAATGTCGCTTTCTATCTGATGGCGGAACTCACTATCGGCCAGCACGACGCCAGCGACGAACGCCCCTAGAGCAGGAGAGATGCCAACAAACTGCATGAGCAGCGCCACGCCCACAACCAAAAGAAGCGCAAAGGCGGTCAAAATTTCATGCAAGCCCGAGGCAGCCACCCAGCGGAACATGGGGCGCAGCAGCACCCTCCCCGCTAGCACGATCAAACCCACTGCGACCACAACAGCCAATCCCTGCGCCCAACCTGGATAGGCAGCTAACGCTCCTTTCGCGGCCGCCCCATCCCCGGCGACACTAAGTGTCGCCAAGAACGGGAACAAAGCCAGCATCGGAATGATGGCGATGTCTTGGAATAACAGCACAGCAAATGTCGACCGCCCTGCTTCGGTTCCGGCTATACCTTTCTCTCGCAGGGACTGCAGCACAATGGCGGTGGACGACAAGGACAGGGTCAGACCAACGGCTAAAGCCACTTGCCACGTAAGGCCTAATGCCATGCCAAGCCCAGTCGCAATGGCCCCTGTGACAACAACTTGCAGACCTCCCATGCCGAGGATCGCGGTGCGCAACCGCCACAACAGACTGGGCTGAAGTTCAAGTCCGATGAGGAACAGCATGATGACGACGCCAAACTCTGCCGTATGCATGACGTTCTCAGGGTCACCGACGAGATTGAGAACGTACGGGCCGATGATTGCTCCAGCAATCAGATAGCCAAGAACCGAGCCCAAACCTATGCGCTTAGCTATCGGGACCGATACGACAGTCGCCGTCAGATAAACAAAGGCGGATTCGAGCAAATTGGCTTCAGCCATCGATCAAGCCCTCCAGCAAGGCGCTGAATTTGGCAGCCGCTTCGGCCAAAATTTCTGGGGTGGCCTGACGACTAGCGTGCAGCACAAATGGGTCTTGCCACACACATTGGCAGAGGGTTGCGGTCGCTTGAAACGGGCGTAACAACTCATCAATTGAATAGCGGTTCAAGCCATCGGAACAATAGGATTGTGCAGGCCCGCCTGTTGTAATCGCTTGGGTCCAAGTCTTGCCTGCGAGTGCTGTCCCACCCTCACCATAAGCCCACCCATAATCCAACACGACATCGAGCCACTCTTTCACCAAAGACGGTGCTGAGTACCAAAAGAAGGGATGCATCAGAACAATATGGTCATGGTCTAGCAGCAAGCGCTGCTCAGCCTCTACATCGATTAGAAAGTTTGGATAGGTCTCATAAAGGTCATGTACGGTCACATGGTCAAGGTCTTGCGCGACGGCGCGCAAAGCACGGTTGGCCCGTGAGCGCGCATAGGATGGATGCGCAAAAAGGATCAAAACAGATTTCGGCACGTTTTCCTCAATGCTTCAGGTCTAGGTGGCTTAGGCGAAAAGGTCTAGACCGTTCTGGCAAAGTTCAACGTTTGGCAGGCACATTCAACCAGAGAAATTGGAGAAGCAAACATGCGTAACTTAGTCTGGATCAGTCTTTGCTTGGTGCTTAGTGGCTGCGCAACAGCGCCAGCCCCGCTCGACGCCTCATCCGATGTGCGGGCCTTCGTGATGGCGTTGCGTGATCGCGACTTGCCCGGGATTGAGGCGCGGATGGATCGGCCTGCCCTCCAAGCTCAGGTAACCGGCATTGCTCGGGCCATTGCGGCAAACGAGATCGCCAAACGTACCGGCGGCGGCGAAAGTGGTCAGATCCTAGGCGTCCTAGGCGCAGACCTTGCCAATCCCTTGTTAGAGCGCCTGTCGAAACAGGCCTTAGAGCCTGCCATCATTGCCGATCTGGCTCGCCGCGCGGGACTGACGCCAGAAACAGTACTGCCTAGCCGCACAGCAACAGGCATGGGCCTAAAGCGACTGACCGATGGTCGTGTCTGCGCGCCGGACCCGCAGACAAAAGCCTGCATTCTTTATTTCGGGCGCTATCCGTCGGGCTGGAAGTTGAACGCGCTCGATGAAGCAGCCCTTCGGGGGCGATTGGCCGCCCCCGCCACCCCGAGAGCGAGACGCTAATTAATCCCTCAGATTAGGAGGCGGCAGGATCGCTAGGCGCAGGTTCTGCCGCAGGTTGCCCAGCCGATACCGCCACCATCGCAGCCCGCAACGTCCGGCCAGCCAACACGTAGCCTGGCTGGAAGACTTCTGCGACATCGCCAGCAGCCATGTCTGAAGGAATTTGGGCCACTGCTTGATGGATTGAGGGATCAAATTTGTCACCCTTTGCGCCGACGCGCGTCAGACCATGACGCTCAAAAGCGTTCAAGAGTTCGCGCTGGGTCATGTCGACGCCGGTCACGAAGCCGTCAAACGCTGGATCGCCCTTAAAGCCTTCCGGTGCCGTGCTGATCGCGCGGCCCAAATTGTCGGCGACGGGCAAGAGATCGCGCGCAAACTTATCGATGGCATAGATGCGGGCTTCGGTCTTTTCCCGCTCTGCCCGACGACGGATATTCTCAGACTCCGCCAGAGCGCGCAAACCGGCATCTTTCAACGTCTCAATTTCAGCCAAAGCGGCTTGAAGTTTTGCCACCAATAGTCCGCCCATATCCTCAGGTGCCGCATCTTCGCCTAAAAGCGCGCGAGCAAGTTCCAGCGGATCTTGCGCAGTGGCTTGGGCTTCCGCTCCATCTTCAGAAGCATCAGCGGTCGCGACAACTTCTGCTTCCAGATCGTCGCTGTTCTGTGGGGTAGCCGTATCTGTGGTCATTTCTTCGATCTCATTCCGTTAAGTTTAAACCGCGGCGCTCAATGAGGCGACCAACGACTTTCGCAGTATAGTCTACCATTGGGATGACGCGGGCATAATTCAAGCGTGTTGGCCCAATAACTCCCAGTGCGCCAAGTACCCGGCGTTGACTATCCATATAAGGGGCCGCGACAAGAGCCGAACCAGACATGGAGAACAAGGGGTTTTCTGCACCAATAAACAATTTTACCGCAGAAGCTTCTTGTGCCGCATCCAAGACATGGATCAGATCACGTTTACGCTCTAGGTCATCAAACAGAATGCGGACGCGTTCAAGGTCGCCCGCAGCTTGGCTGTTGGCCAATAGATTGGCTCGTCCGCGCACAATCAATTTACGCCCCGCCATCGGATCATCGCCAGACCATTCCGCAAAGCCTGCTTCAATCAGGTTGGCTGCCGCTTTATCGAGGGTCGCCTCTGCGTGGCGTGCATCATCCACGGCTTGAGCAGCCGCCTCCGATAAGGTTTTACCCTTCAAGCGGAAGTTCAAGAAATTCGTGCTTTCTTGCAATTGCGATTGCGTGAGACCGACAGGCATTTGAACCAGACGGTTCTCAACCTGGCCATCGTCAAAGACCAGCACAACCAAGATCTGGCCCGGCCCAATCAGCACAAACTCAACATGTTTTACCGGGCTCTCCCGCGTTGGCGTGGTCACCAAGCCCGCACCCCCGGCAAGGCCCGACAAGAGGAGCGAAGCTTCAGACAAGGCGCTTGATAAATCAGAACCCGCCGCAGCCAATCGTGAATCAATCTCCGCCTTTTCCTCACGGCCAAGGTCGCCAATCTCCAAAAGGCCATCGACGAATAGGCGCAGGCCCGTATGCGTGGGGGTGCGCCCGGCGCTTAAATGTGGCGCGTCTAAGAGACCGAGGCTCGCGAGGTCAGCCATCGTGTTGCGGATCGAGGCTGGGGATAGGCCAATGCCACGCTTCGATAAGGTGCGTGATCCAACCGGCTCGCCTGTTTCTAAATAGCTCTCGACGATATCGCGGAAAATGTCTCGGGCGCGGGCATCAAGGTCAGCAAGCGTCGTTGGGCGGGGCGGACTTGAGTTCATTAGGCTTGTTTAGCGTGAAGTGGGAAGGGACGCAAAGGTATGGCGGAAACCCGCGCTCAAACTTGTGTTAAGCTCAACAAATTGCCGTCTGGGTCCTCAAACCAAGCAATCTGAGCTGTGCCGCCTGGTGCATGCCAAATACCTAATTCGTCTTGGCCAAAGCCCTCATAGATTTTCATCGCAACCCCGCGGGCAGTTAGCGTGCGGATACTGTCCTGAATATCACTGACTTGCCAGCCAAGGGCCGGGTGGGGACTGGGCGTAAAACCTTCAATCTGAGTGATACGCAAACCCGTGCCATTTTGGTCGAATACGCTACCAAATGGGTCATCTACGACAAAGGTAAGACCCAATTTATCGCGATAAAAAGCCACAGCCGTGGGCCGATCGCGCGTTTGGATGAAGGTAATGACTTGAAAGTCTGCGCCCAATGACATGGCCAATCCCCCCTTAAGTTCTGGGGTAGCCTATCTCACAATTACGAATCAACAAGGCCCAAATCTTCAGCGGCGGCCTGCATCATCTCTTCTTCGACACGATAAACGCCAGAGCGCTGGCCTGGAGCGGGCCCATAGAGACTGCCGGTGATGAACCAAGCAAAGCCGCGCTTTGAAACAGGGTCCACCCATAGGCCAGCCAACAAGCCATAGGCTTCGCCATAATGACCAACCATTTCTGTTTTGAGGCCGGCGACCGGGCAGTGATCCCCCGGGATCAAACGATGCACGCCTAAACCAAAGCCTTGAAAAGCCCCGCCCGACGTATCGCCATTTGGAGGCTCTGCCCGGTAAGTCCATTGCGGGGTTAGAACCAAGGTACGCATTGCTGGTTCTAACAAAGCCACCGCGCCGCTCAACGCCATGCCAATTCGCGCAAGGTCTGCCACGCTGGCCCGCAAACCGCCTTGCGGCGAGAACAGAAGTCCGTTGCTACCTAAGGCATAGTCGCTCAAATTGAGCCCCGGGTCGATGGCGATATTGGGCCTTGGGAGCGTTGTAGGGGCCCCGTCAACTTGCACTTCCCAATCACCATCGATTTTTCGGCGGTAAAGGGTTGCAGCTTCCCCAGCGGCCTGATCACTAATCCCAGACCAATTGAAGCCACAATCGATCCCAAGCGGCGTAAAGACGAGCTTTTGCGCTAGCCGGTCAAAGCGATCGCCGCCAGCACGCTCACAAGCTTGCGCCAACAGCCCCATTGCCAGATTGGAATAGGTAAAAAAGCCAAAGGGTTGCGCTAATTCGGCCCAATGTTTCCCGTCATTCCAATTTTTGCCGCCGGGGACAAAAAAGCCTTCGAGAGTCTCACCAACGACCCCGCGATACGTCTCTCCGTCGCGAATACCGGCCGTGTGGCACAGGATCATGCGCGGCGTGATGGGGGAGTCAGGAAATTTCGGATGGCGAAGCTTAAAGCCCAGAAGATCAGAGATGTCGCGGTCGAGATCCATCTGACCAGCTTCTATCAGCTTGATCAGCGTAAGCGCCGTGGCGACTTTCGAGATCGAAGCGACCCGGGCTTTGCTGGTCAACAAGAGTGGGCTGGCGGCAGGAACGTCGCGGACGCCTGCCGTGCCTGACCAAAGAACTTCTTGGCCAGAAAACAAAATGGCCGCACCGCCGGGGGCATCCCGGCGGGCGACCACAGCACCTAGCGTTTCGGCAAGGCGCTTCATGTTGGCTTATTCAGCTGCTGGCTCAGCAGCAACTTCTTCGGCAGCCACTTCTTCGGCGGCAACTTCTTCAGCAGGTGCTGCAGCGGCCTCAGCGGCGGCGGCAGCAGCAGCAGCAGCGTCTGCTTTTGCTTGCGCAGCAGCTTCAGCGGCTTCTGCTTTTGCGCGCTCAGCAGCTTCTTGCGCGTCGATAGCGGCTTGTGCCTTTTCAGCGGCGCGTTCAGTTGCCTTTTGGCCAGGCTTGCCCTTGTTTGGGTTGTTGCCATTAACATAAGTGCCAACGCCTTGAGCGGCCAAGAAACGTGCAACACGGTCAGTCGGCTGCGCGCCCTTTTTCATCCATTCAGCAGCGCGCTCTGCGTCGATGACCAGACGGCCTGCATTGTCGTCAGGCAGAGTTGGATTGTAGCTACCGATCTTCTCGAGGAAGCGTCCGTCCCGAGGTGAGCGGGCTTCAGCAACCACGATGCGGTAAACTGGCTTTTTTTTAGAGCCACCGCGGGCCAAGCGAATTTTCAAGGACATGAGACTTACCTTTCAGAGTATTTGTGTCGTTTTGATTTATTTTTTCCCGAATGGGAGACCTGGTAGGCCCGTAAAGCCACCGGGAGTTTGCGTATTGCCCAAACCGGGCAAACCTTGTGGAGGCGACTGGCCCGACAGGCCGGGCAAACCGCCGCCTGAAGAAGCCGCCTGTTGGCCAAGACGTTGCAGAGCGGCCGGGTCCATCGGCGGCATTTTGCCGCCAAACATGCCGCCCATCTTGCCCATCAGGCCCTTCATGCCGCCCTTGCCCATGGCCTTGACCATGTCTGACATTGAGCGATGCATTTTGATAACTTTGTTGACTTCAGAGACATCGACACCGGCACCTGCTGCGATGCGCTTGCGGCGGCTGGCGTTCAACAGATCGGGCTTGGCCCGCTCTTGCTTCGTCATGGATTGAATAACGGCGATCTGGCGCTTGACGCTTTTGTCGCTGACGGCCCCGGATTCCATGGCCTTCTTGGCTGCTTGCGCGCCAGGCAACATTCCCATCACGCCGCCAAGACCACCCATGGCTTGAATCTGGCGTAATTGCATGGCGAGATCGTCTAGATCGAACTTGCCCTTGGCCATCTTAGCGGCCAATTTCTCAGCCTCATCCTGCTTGACGTTCTCAACCGCGCGCTCAACCAAGCTGACAACGTCGCCTTGGCCCAAGATACGGCCGGCGATGCGTTGGGCGTCAAAGGCATCAAGTCCGTCAATCTTTTCGCCAATACCCAAGAACTTGATCGGCAAACCCGTCACCGCGCGCATGGACAAGGCAGCGCCGCCACGGCCATCGCCGTCTGCGCGGGTCAGAACGATACCGGTCAGGGGTAGACGCTCATGGAAACGACGGGCGGTTTCAACCGCGTCCTGACCAGTCAAACTATCAGCGACCAGTAGGGTTTCAATCGGGGAAGCGATGCGTGCGATTTCGGCCGCTTCGCTCATCATCTCTTCGTCGATCGAGGTCCGGCCAGCGGTATCCAGGAAGACGACATCATAGCCGCCAAGACGACCAGCTGTGATGGCACGGCGCGCGATTTCGGCGGGCAATTGGCCTGCAATAATGGGCAGACTGTCGACTTCGGCTTGTTTGGCCAGAACGGCCAATTGTTCCATCGCTGCCGGGCGACGCACGTCGAGCGAAGCGACCAAAACCTTCTTGCGCAAGCGGGTGCGCAGGCGCAGCGCCAGCTTGGCTGTCGTCGTGGTTTTACCAGATCCCTGCAAACCGGCCATCATGATAATGGCGGGCGGGCCTTGGTTGAGCATGAGATCAACGGGGCCGCCTGTGCCACCGAGCGTTTCCACCAGCGCGTCATAGACGATTTTGACGACTTGCTGGCCGGGTTTTACGGCGCGAATGACGCGCTCTCCCACAGCTTCTTCTTTGACTTTGGCGATAAAGGCCTTGACAACGGGCAGCGCCACATCGGCTTCGAGCAGTGCCACGCGCACTTCACGCAGGGCCGAATCCACGTCTTTGTCCGACAACGCACCCCGTCCGGTGAGCGTATCAAAGACACCCGTCAATCGTTCTGTTAGCGCGTCAAACATGCGTGGTTCCAAAAGCAAACACGCAACGCAAAACGCCCCGCCGGACGATCACGTCGGACGGGGAAACCCTGTCCACCCCATCTGCTTTGCCCCCGATTGCTCAGTTCGTGCAGGACCGTGTGGATCAGAGCGCGCGTTTTGATTGCGCGGAAGAGCGGGGCGTATAGCCGAGACAGTGGCAAAGAGCAAGGGCTGGGGTGGCCCTAAGAAAAGGCAGCTTCAACGCCTAAGGCGGCCAAATGCGCAACCTGATCGCGCAATGCGCCACGCATCTGTTCCTTTACCGCGCAAAAGCCGGGTTGGGCGGCGAGTTCAAGGGCAAAAATCTGCGCCCGTTCCAGAACAAGCTCGTCGCCGATGCATTCATCAAAAACGGCGTGCTGCACCAGTTCCGCGGCAGAAATCATGCGCGACGTAAGGGTCAATTGGCGCATCAATCCTGCAGGCACCTCAGTTTGGACAATCGCGGCAGGGCCAGAGGGGAAAGCAATACCAGCTTTTCCTTCGAGCAGTCCAAATCTCGCGACTTCTCGGTTAGTAGCCACCCGATAGTCGGAACAAAGCGCCATAACCAACCCGCCGCCCAACGCGTGACCCGTAATGGCGGCAACAACGGGAGATCGGATCGCCAATAGAGCTGCAGTCATACGGGTAATGGCGCGGGCCATCTCTAAACGTTGATCACCAGAATAGCCCATAAAGGCCTTTGCATCCACGCCAGCGCTAAAGACGCCGTTCGCACCCGTCAAAACCATGGGGACTGATGGTGGGTGGGTTTCAAACAACGTGGTCAGCTGTTGGATCGTAATGAGATCAACCGTATTTTTGGGCTCACGCTGCAAAGTGATGGTCCGCACGCCCTGGGTCAATTCGTCTCTCATGACGTGGTATCTCCTGCGGCTATCTAGAGTTACTCGCCCTCACCAAACCGATTGGCGACCAACTCACATAGAGCGTCTAGCGCAGCTTCGGCCCGGGGTCCTTCAGCAGAGATGGTAATTTCAGAGCCTATGCCTGCCGCCAGCATCATCAAATCCATGATGCTCTCGCCATCAACCTCTTGATCCTCGCGCCCGACCATGACGCTGCAATCCGCATATTCGCCCGCCAGCATTGCGAATTTGGACGAGGCGCGCGCATGCAATCCGCGTTTGTTGACGATTTCGATGGTACGCGACATGCGTTCAGTCATTTTAGCCACTCGCCAACAAGGATGACGCCACAGCGATATATTTCCTCGCGGCATCTTGTGCAGCAAAAACCGCTCGCGGCAAGCTTTCCCGCCCGCGAACCTCAGCTAATTTAATCAGCATAGGGAGGTTGGCACCAGCGATCACTTCATACTCGCCGCGATTCATGATTGAGATCGCGAGGTTTGATGGTGTGCCGCCGAACATGTCAGTGAGGATGATCACGCCCGCGCCCGTATCGACCTTGCGACACGCGTCGAGAATATCATCTCGCCTTGTCTGCATGTCGTCATCTGGGCCGATACAAATGGCCTGCATATTGGTCTGAGGCCCAACCACATGCTCTGCCGCAAGAATAAGCTCTCGCGCCAAAAAGCCATGACTGACCACTACAACGCCGATCATACAGACCCTATCCTGCTTATCTGGCAAGGCGCTGCGGGATCACAGCCTTGAGCCATTGTCGGAAACTATAAAGGTGCTGCGGGGTTTGGCGAGGCCATACCCCAAATGTCCAACATGCGTCTGCACATATTTGATATGCACAGACTCATAGCGTGTAGCGCTTTGCGCAGACTCTCCACCTTAGTGTTGAGCAGCTGGCAACCGAACAACGATGCCATCCAAGTCTGGCGTCATGGAGATTTGGCACGACAGACGGGACAGCGGGGTCACACCTTCGGCGAAATCCAACATGCTTTCTTCCATGCTGCCGGGTTTGCCGGTCTTTTCGATCCAAGCAGCATCGACGAAGACATGACAGGTCGCGCAAGCGCATGCGCCGCCACAATCGGCATCGATACCTGGCACACGATTCTTGACTGCACCTTCCATGATGGTGGTGCCGACTGGCACTTCAATAACATGCTCGGTGCCGGAATGTTCGATATATGTGACTTTCGCCATGACGCTTTCTGTTCCCTTTGAGCTTCTGGTCAGAGTTGGCGCCTAAGCGCTGGCCCCGATCTCTTTCATCGATACAGACATATCAGCCAAACGCGCGGGCGCAAGCTGTCCATGCCGTGCAATCACCTGCTTGCCCACGATAAACTCAGGCGGCGCATTGATCGCATCGACCGCAAGCAGCCGGTTATCGGCGTCAAGATGAAAGACAGCAAAGCGCTTCTGCGACGGATCGCCGCGCACGACGGATTGGGTTGCCCCTGTCGAAAGGCCTGCAATCTGTAGCTTGATGTCATATTGATCGGACCAGAACCATGGCGCTTCTTCAACAGGTCGGGGCTGGCCAAGGATCGCCGCAGCCGCCAATTTTGCCTGCTCCAAAGCATTATGCACACTTTCAAGCCGACCCCGACGCTGACCATAATGGACCAAAGGGCGGCTGGCGCAATCACCAATCGCGAAAATGGCCGGGTCGCTGGTGCGAGCATCCAAATCGGTTTCGATGCCATCTTCGGCTTTTAGGCCAGCCTCGCGAGCCAATTCCGCATTCGGGATGATGCCAATCCCCACCAAAACGAGGTCTGCAGCAATGGTGCGACCGTCTGCCAAGGCCACACCAGAAACGCGGTCGGTGCCCTCAATGGCGGAAACTTTGACGTCTGTGAGAATCGTAACCCCGGCATCGCGGTGCAATTTCTGGAAGAAGTCTGAAATGACAGGTGGGGCGACGCGGGCTAGCACGCGCGGCGCGGCCTCTAGGATGGTCACCTCTAGCCCTGCTTTTCGGGCGACCGCTGCCACCTCAAGGCCAATATAGCCACCGCCAATAACAACCAGTCGCCCTCCCGCCTGCATTTCTTGACCAAGGCCATCTGCATCTCGGATAGAGCGCAGGTAGTGCACACCTGCGAGGTCCGCGCCCGGACACGGCAAAGCGCGCACGCGCGAGCCTGTAGCCAAAATCAACGCATCATACAAAAAGACCTGACCGTCGCGCGTTGTGATCGATTTGGATTCCCGATTCAGGCCGGTGACGTCGGCATCAAGATGAACTTCCACCTTGTCCTCCGCCCAAGCTTCAAGCGGCTTCAGGATCACGCGGTCCAGCCCCATCGCGCCCGACAGATAAGCCTTGGACAATGGTGGGCGCTGGTAAGGCAGCAGGCCTTCATTGCCCAATAAGACCAATTGGCCATCATGGCCCCCTGCCCTGAGGCTGGTTGCGGCCTGCGTCGCGGCTTGTCCTGCACCCACAATGACGATCCGACTTAGCATTCTTGAAAATCCACCTCTTCTTTGCCCGCAGCGACAGCTCTATGCCCAGACAAGGCGGACCTAAGTGCGAACTTCTCATAGAATGTCTGATGCGTGCTGTGAAGCCGATCAAAAGCACTTCACGTCTTCCGTCTGCCTCGTGCCTCGGCTAAGTCTAAGCTCAGGCTGCAGCTAGGGTTTTCGATGCTTGGCCACAAAGGGACAGGGTGCCATGTTTGGCTGGGGTAAGAAGAAAAATCAGGCGCTTGAGGCCGACACGGCTCCAAAGCTTGAGCCTCAGGCCAGCAGTGCAGGCCTGCCAGCGGCCCGCTTTGTCGCAACGGCTTTGGACCCAGAAAAACTAAAAGCCGAAATCGGCCCGATCGTAGCAGAGGCTTCTGCCCGTATTACTGGCGTGGTTTATGTCACCGCCGACTATGATGAGACGGCCGTTCGAGTCACGCTGATGGCAGAGCCGAAAGCGGACCGGGAGTTGGTTTTTATCACCGCGCGCGCAGGCGGCCTGCCACTGGCAGCCAAACTGGATGGCTTGGCGAGCCTTGCGATTGAAGAATTGGGCGCGGATGGCACCGTCCGCCAGACTTTTGCCATTGCTGTCCCGGCCCCTGAACCAGAACCTCTGCCTGCCGACGTCATCGACAAATTGGTGGACGGGCTACAACGCTCCTCCTCCCGCTTGGCAGAGGGTGTGTCGGCAGTCTTTACTAAGGCCAAGCTGGATCAAGACACGCTGGATGAGCTGGAAGAGCTTTTGATCACGGCCGATTTGGGTGCCAGTGCTTCGGCGCGCATTCGCGCTGGCATTTCGAAAGACCGCTTTGGCAAGGACATTAGCCCAGAAGAAATCAAGCAAGCTTTAGCCGACGAAATCGCGACGATCTTGCGGCCTTTTGAAACCGATAGCTCGCCCTTTGAGCAAATGGCCGGAGCGGCCGGGCCGCGCGTGATTTTATTTGTTGGCGTCAATGGCTCTGGCAAGACCACGACGATTGGCAAAATCGCCCATAATCTAAGCCAAGCAGGCCATAAGGTGATGCTCGCCGCTGGCGATACATTCCGCGCGGCAGCGGTGGAGCAACTCAAAGTCTGGGGTGAGCGCGCAGGCGTACCCGTGGTCGCACGCGAAACCGGTGCAGATGCGGCTGGCCTTGCTTTTGATGCTTTGACCCGTGCAAAAGCTGAGGGGATCGACGTCTTGCTGATCGATACAGCAGGCAGGCTTCAGAATAAGACTGAACTGATGAACGAGCTCGCTAAAGTGGTGCGCGTCATCGGCAAAGTCGATCCCGATGCCCCGCATGAGACTTGGTTGGTGCTCGATGCCACCGTCGGGCAGAATGCGATTTCCCAGACCGAAGCTTTCCGGCATGCGGCGGGCATTACGGGCCTCGTCATGACCAAACTGGATGGCACCGCCAAAGGCGGGGTCTTGGTTGCGGTGACCGAGAAACACAAATTGCCAATTCGATTTGTGGGCGTGGGCGAACAAGCCGATGATCTGCAACCTTTTTCCGCTGATGCGTTTGCCCATGCCCTGGTCGGGCTCAGGACTTTGTAAGATGACTGACGAAACCCACGATCCTTCCGCCGCAATTGCGTTGAGCCCCAACACCATCTTGGTGCGGGGAGGCCTGACTCGGTCGCAACATAAAGAGACTAGCGAAGCCATTTTCCTGACTTCGGGCTTCGTTTACGACTCTGCCAGCGAAGCTGAGGCCCGCTTTAAGGGAGAATTGCCGGGCTATCTCTATGGCCGCTATGCCAATCCAACAAACCGGATGCTGGAAGAACGCTTAGCGGCCATTGATGGCGCAGAGACCTGCAGGCTCACAGCCAGCGGCATGGCAGCCGTCACTGCAGCCTTGTTAGCGCCTTTGCGCGCTGGAGATCATGTTGTAGCGGGCAAAGCGCTATTCTCGTCCTGCCGCTGGGTGATTGAGACTTTCATGCCGCGCTATGGCATCGAGTTCACGCTGGTCGATTCAACCGACATTGACGCATGGCGCGCGGCGATTCGCCCCAATACGAAAACCTTCTTCCTCGAAAGCCCCAGCAATCCGACCTTGGACGTCAGCGATATTGCCGCTGTTGCCAACTTGGCCAAAGGCTGTGGCGCAAGACTGATTGTCGATAACATCTTTGCCTCGCCAATCCTGCAGCGCCCGTTTGAATTAGGGGCCGATGTGGTGGTTTATTCCACCACGAAGCACATGGATGGATCGGGGCGAACTTTAGGTGGCGCCATCCTTGGCTCAACCGCTTTAATGGAAGAGCATATCGATCCTTATCTGCGTCATACGGGTCCTGCGATGTCGCCTTTCGTGGCGTGGAATGTTCTTAAAGGCCTTGAGACACTCTCGATGCGGGTTGAGCGCGCTAGCGCCAATGCGGCGCACTTGGCCGATGTGATCGCCGCCCATCCTGCGATCAATTACGTCCGCTATCCGCATCGGGCCGACCATCCCCAGTATGCTTTAGCAAGCCAGCAAATGAAATCCGGCGGCACTCTGCTGGCCTTTGAACTTAAGGGCGGCAAGCCGGCGGCGTTTGCGTTTCTCGATACGCTGCAGATTGTGGATATCTCCAACAATTTGGGCGATTCCAAAAGCCTTGCGACCCATCCCGCCACGACGACGCATTATTCGTTCACGCCACAAGTTCAAGCAGAATTGGGCGTGACCAGCGGGCTGATCCGCCTCTCAGTGGGTATCGAAGACTGTGGGGACTTGGCAAAGGATGTAGCGGCAGCCCTAGACGCTGCTTTGCGCTAAGGCGCAGTGACGGCTTAGTCACGTCCCTCGCGGTGACGCTGGGCTAGGACAGCCCGCGCGCCATCCTGCACCATCACTTTAATCATCGGATCGGTATCGGCATCTTCTCGCAATGCCTGCATGGCAACAACAACGATTGTCTGCATGACGCCCTGATCTGGCAAAAAGTCGGAAGCTGTATCGTTTAGGTAATGACAGATTAGATTAGCGGCTTGCCCCAAACAAATCTTGCGGACAGTGCCAGCGAGACCCCGAATTTCGTGGGCATTATTCCACATGATGTCGCGCCCACCAGGCATGTTAGCCTGCAAAGCGTCTTGCAATTCCTGCAGCAGACTACGCACCTCTTCGTCAATGGGCGGAATGACTTCTTCTAAAGCCGCGTTGGCTTTTCGATAGGCCTCTGGGGTCAGCATGCGCGATGCCGGTCCACCCATTTTTCGTTGCAGGCGGAAACTTGGCGCGATCAATTCAACGGGGGTCTCAACGCTCATGTCGTTTCTTCTTTCGATTCGTTGGATTGTTCGGTTTTTGCCTTATTGTCCGACTTGCGGCGCAGACTACCCACATAATCCTTGCCGCCGCCACGGCGACGACAAGGTCCGGTATAGGTCGCGGTTTTGACGAAGGACCTAGGTCGGTCAATGACCGCCACGATGCGGTCAAGCAAGGTTTTCGCCGAGATCGGCTTTGCCACCAATTCATTCACACCCGAATCTCGGGCAGCAGTAACCTTGGTGCGCTCTGTGTGGCCCGTCATCATGATGATGGGCACAAAGGGGAACGGGCTATCGACCGCGGTCCGGATCATCTGCGTGAATTCCAGTCCGTCGATCGGGAACATGTTCAAGTCAACAATCACGATGTCGGGCACGCCCGCGCGCATCACTTCCATCGCGTCAGCGCCGTCGCTGGCTTCTTTAACAGTGCCGATGCCAACCCCGCGTAAAATCGCGACGACAATCGACCGCATGTGCGGATTGTCGTCAACGACTAGCACGTGAAGAGAGTTTAGGCCTGCCATTCAATCGGGTTCCGGACATCCACCGATGGTAAAAACTAAACAACCTTTGTAGCAAGATAGTTAAATGGATGTTACCAGTATCTGCGAAATGGAGCCATTTTTTCTACATTCTGCCGTTTCTTGCGGCGAATACCTCGGTCGACCTTTCAGCGCGCAAACTCGGCCTGACTTGGAGCAGTGGAAAACTCAAGACTAACGGCCCCGCGCATGGTTGGTTGACTGGGCCGGAAGACGGGAAGCCCGCCTTCAACAGGTAAAGAAACCTTCCGACCATCTGCAAAAACAACCTTCCCTGAATCCACACCTTTGAACGCAATGCCGGTTAATTTCGGGATTGCCAAAGCCAACGGGCCTGCACGACCAATGGCTTTGGTATAGTCTGTAACACAATTGGAAACTGCGTTTGCAGGAATGGTACGGCCCAAGGGTACGACTGGTTCCAAGTTCAGCACAATTTGGCCCCGCGGCGAAGATGCAGGCACTTCCACCTTGCCCTGCCGAAGCATGGTCATGTCTGGCATCGTTAAAATTTTGCCCTTCGAATCCAGCTGAATTGGGGTTCGAACCGACCCCAAAGCATACACCATCCGCGGTCGGACATTTGTGTCCGAGGTCTGGACCAGATACTCTAAATAAAACCCGTCCCGGTCCTGAGGTGGCAACCCAAGATAGAGATCATAATAGGGAAATAGCTTTTTGACCGGAATTTGGCGAACCCCGTTATTTGATGCCGTTTCTGCATGGGCGGTCAAACCCAGACTGAGTGCCGCAAGTGAGAAACCGAGGAGGGAGGCGTTGGTTGGTAATGTCATCCACGCAACCTGCGCATGCCGCAGATGTCTGTCACCTTAAATTTCGGTAAGCCAGGATATGAAGGCAGTAAAAACCTGTTTGCGAGCAATGGGCCTCCACCTGCACAGCGGAGGCCCGAAGCGGGAAAAGTGTCTTATTTGGCAGGCTTGCGGAATAAAAGCGTCATCCGGTCGCTTTCACCAATCGCCTTGTATTTCGTATTGTCGAAATTAGGATTGGCTGGTTGTCCATTTGGAGCGGTCTGCAAGGTGGGCGGAAGGGTCCACACGCCGAACGGGTGGTCCTTCGTGTCCTTTGGGTTGGCATTGAGTTCCGATGCGGCGACAAACTCAAAGCCAGCCTGACGCATTTGCGCAATCACCCAATCCTGACGGATATAGCCAGAAGCTGCGTTTTGTGGCCGACGAGGGTCGCCGCGATGCTGTTCAATCGCCACCAAACCACCGGGCTTCAACGCGCTGAACATCGACTTCAAGGCATAATCCTTGATGTTTTGCAGCACAAAACCATGGAAATTCCGTGAACTGATGATCAAATCGACGCTATCTGGAGCCGCAAGCAATTTTTCCGAATTCGCAGCAAACACGCCGACTTCAAGGGTACCATAAAGTGCCGGATTATCTTGATAGCGCTTCAAATAACGGTCACGTCCTGCCTTTTGTGCGTCGCTCATCTTGTCTGGGTCGCCAGACGTGACGATCAGCTTGCCACCGCCTGCGGCCAAATAAGGCGCCAATAGATCGGTCCAGTAGCCCGCACCAGGTCGGATCTCAACCACGGTCATGTTTGGCTTCAAGCCCCAGAAAGCAAAGGATTCGACAGGATGGCGAACGCCGTCACGCGCGCGGTCCTCCGGGCTCCGCCACGCACCATCCACAACGGCTTGCGCGGTCAAACCAGTTGCAGCGGCAGCCGCTTTTGGTTTGGCCCCTGCAGATCCAGCCACGCCGGGGGTCGCGCATAAGGCGCCGATGACGATCGCGCTGACCGCAAGCAGGGAATTTCGGGCACTACGCATAATCTATCTCCTTCAACCGACGAGAAACACAGGGACCTGTGCCTCAGTATGAGTCGGGCTTGTCATGAGCGATGCATGTCGCCTAAGCGGCGGGAAAAGTCGAGGGTGCACAACGCGATTCACAGACTTGTGAGGTCGGGCACCTAAGTTTTCTTCTTCTGGGGTGGCACCACCCAATCAGGCTTGTTAGGACTTGTTTTTGCGGGCGGTGGGGATTTTTTGGCAGGGCTCGCCTTAGGGGTGGACTTCGCACGATTGCTGGGCGCAGCCGTGCTTGTGGCTTTCTTCTTGGGTTCCACCTTAGCTTCAGGGCGGCTTCTGGTCCGGGTTGAGGTGCGGCTCGTCGGTTCAGTATCAGCCGCCTTTGCCTTTGATTTTGCCTTTGATTTTGCCTTGCTGGCCGGTGCCTTTGCCGCAGTCGTTTCAGAGTTCGGCGCGCGTGAGGAGCGCCGCGCATTCTTAGCTGGCTCTGCCGCCTTGGTCTTCGCCTCCTCTACCGGCGCTGCGGCCCCGACAGAACGCGCGCGCAACCGGGTTGATGGGGTGACCGGAACGGTCGGTTCAGTGGCCTTTGGCGCCGTTGGCGTCGTGTTGCGCTGACGCGACCGTAAAGCCGTTGGGGTCGGCGTGCCAGCAGACTCAGAGGCTGCCTTAGGCAGAGTATCAGGCGTGGGTGGTTGTGGCGGAGCCACGACCGTCGGCTTGGCCCCAGCGACATCGGACGGCGAAGCGGTCGTCGCAGAAGCAGGCGTTGGCGCACGACCCTTCGTGTTAGAACCGCGCCGTCCGTTGGTCGGCGGTGGTGGGGCCGCCGGTGATGGGGCCTTGGCTTGGGCCTCCTCAGGCGTAGGACGCGTAACGGCTACTGGCGCGGCTGCATCGCCCGCCTTGGGATCAACCTCGGGGGCGGAAACTGGGGCATCTGGCTTGATGTCAACACCTGCCACAACGGGCGGCGGGGGTGGCGGCGGTGGCGCTCCACGACGACTTCGCCGGGGCGGCGGCGGTGGACCTGGAATGATGGTCACCGGAATTTGGTCCGCAGTTGGCCGCGATGAAGCGAGGCCAACACCGGTTGCATCTAACGGCTTGCGAAAGCGCAAGGTCATACGGTCGCTTTCGCCAATTTCATCATAGCGCTTGCGGTCGAAACCGGGGTCGTCGGTCTGGCCGATTGGCGAGGTCCGCGAAACCGGCGGCAGTGTCCAAACCCCGAAAGGATGATCCTTCGTGTCGGCAGGATTGGCGTTAATCTCAGCCCCACCGATAAACTCAAAACCAGCTTCGCGCGCCAGTTGGATCACATAATCCTCACGCACATAGCCATCGCGCGCCAAGGGGTCTTGCGGTTCGTCGGTGCGGCCGCGATGCTCTTCAATCCCCAAAATGCCGCCGGGCTTTAAGACAGTGTAGAAGTCCGCAAAAGCCTTTTCTGCCCAGCTTTGCGCCATCCAATTGTGGATATTGCGGAAGGTCAAAACCTTATCGACACTATTGGGCGGAGCCATCGGCCTCGAACTCGGACCAAACGGGACCACATTCACATTGCCATAGACGGCGGGGTCGGCTGCAAAGCGTGCGCGATAGGCGTCAACCATCTGCCGAACGACTTGGGAGTCGGAAGCGGCAGCATCCCAGTGACCTACGATTAGCTTACCTTCACCCTGCTTCAAATAAGGACCGAGTATCGAAGAATACCACCCCTGCCCCGGCCAGATTTCGACCACGGTATCGCTATAGCGCACGCCAAAGAATTGCAGGGTCGCTTCTGGATTGCGCCACCGGTCACGCTGGGCATCAATGCGCTGGTCAGATTTGAGAGCCCGACGCAAAGCTTCCCGCGAGTGTTCGTCTAAAGGCGGAACCGGATTGGCGGGCGGCAAAAAGACTGAAGTCGGCCCAGTTGTTGCCTGGCTCTCAGAGGCTTGTGGATCAGGAACTTGCGCGCTGGCAGACACAATGCCGCTCAAGGCCACGATGCTGGCAGTTCCGGCGAGTGCCCAAGCGCGAAATGTCATGCGCCTCTTTCTCCCTGTGACCACCGGCAACACGCTTTGAGGCGACCCAAAGCGAAACTCGAAGCGGTTAGCCTATCCTAGTTTACATTACGGGCTCAAGCCTCAAGGACATGAAACTCCTGTCAGAATTTGGACAGCTACCCCTTGCACAGTCAAAAACCCACTCCCAACTAAACTGCGCGGTGCCGATAAACGGGCCGCATGGATTGCCCCTGGGCTCATCAGCGCGGCGCTTCACTTGCCTTTTGAAAGCAAGCGGAGGGCAACGTGAGACGGAGGGGATTCACTGGGTGCGCGGCCCGGTTTCCGCGTGGTTTACCTGTCGCTTTTAGGAGGACAAAATGCGTACGATTGACTTAACCCCCCTCTATCGCACCATCGTTGGCTTTGACCGGATGGCTCATTTGATCGAGACCGGTGCCCGTTTGGACACCGCAACCGGCTGGCCACCCTACAATATCGAGCAGACGGGCGAAGACGCCTATCGCATCGAATTGGCGGTAGCAGGCTTTGGCCCGGATGATTTGTCGATTGAACTGAAAGAGGGTCTTTTGACCGTCACCGGCAAAAAAGCCTCGAGCGAAGAAGGTCGCAGTTTCTTGCATCGCGGTATTGCTGAGCGTGGCTTTGAACGCCGCTATCAGTTGGCCGACCATGTCCGCGTCACCGGTGCCAACCTTGAGCACGGCATGCTGAGCCTGTCTTTGGTGCGCGAAGTGCCAGAGGCTTTGAAGCCTCGCAAGATTGCCATCAATGTTGGCTCTGCGAGTGCAAGCGCCAATGACGCGCCGCTGATTGAAGGCGAAGCCAAGGCTGGCAAAGCCGCCTAATCCATCCACTACTTGCCTGATGGGTCCCTTTGGGGGCCATCAGGATGTCAAACTCGGCAGAGCGCTTCATCGATAAAGAAGGTGGGGCGCTCGATCGGATTTGAACTGGGCTAAAGGCCCCTGCCAATCAGCCAACAATTCCCGCCAAGGCGTGCCTGCATCCAGTGCGGACCACAAAGCTTCACTGCCATAGACCTTATTGAACAGGCTGCGCGTGGCAGCCGTGCTGCCCGACAAAGGCGCTTTGGCCGACCGAGCAACGATTTCAGCGCATAGCGCCATCGCGACGGCCATCAAGTCCGTCTGCCCTTTAGGATCAATCAAAAGCTCAACCCCGCCAAAGCCCGGCTTCACTTGGCTTTGATAGGGTTTAAACACGATATCGCGAAAACTCTGTTGGCTGAGGCTGGTCGCCAAGTCGACCCCGTCGATGCCCAGCCCCGCCGCATAATGGAAAGGTTTTGGTGTGCCGATCCCAATGTCGACTTGCTGCAGCTCACCCAAAATACCCGTCGTGGCGCAATAGAAGGGCGATTCCCAGCGCGGAATATTTGGACTGGTCGCAACCCAGGTCAGACCCGTATCTGCCCAATTCATCCGCCGTTCCCAACCCGCCATCGGCACAATTGTTAGCTGTGGGGCCTTGGCAACCCAACCCTTCGCAACCGCCATCTTAGCCAACTCACCAATGGTTAGCCCATGAAGATAAGGAACTGGAACCTGACTAACAAAGGATTCAAAACCGGGCATCAAAGGCGGCCCCTGCATTCTTAGGCCGCCGAGGGGATTGGGCCGGTCCAGCACGACAAAGCTTATTCCAGCTTCGCCACAAGCCTCCATGGCCAGGATCATGGTGGAGATATAGGTGTAACTGCGTACGCCAATGTCCTGAATGTCGAACACCATCACATCCACATTCTCCAGCATAGCGGGCGTCGGCTTGCGATGTTCGCCATAAAGAGAGTAGGCCTTTAAGCCCGTAATCGAGTCCACTGCATTGGCGACGTGATCGCCAGCCTTCGCACGCGTGTCCAACCCATGCTCTGGCCCGAACAAAGCCGTCAGCCGCGCACCTAACCCGCGCTGCAAGACCACACGTGACATGGTTCCGGCCTGATCAACACTGGTCTGATTGGTGATGAAGCCAACGCGCTTACCTGCCAGAGCCGCAAAGTTTGAGCGCGCCAATTGATCAATGCCAAGGCGCACGCGCGGGCGACTGGGATAGCGCTGGCGTAGCTCGAAACCCGAAGCGCAACCCGGAAGCAACAGAGATGCGGCACCTGCCGTTACAGATTGCAGAACCATGCGGCGAGTCATCTGAGATATCCTATCCAAATCGGGCATATTCCAAGCCTTAGATCTTGTGTTGAATGTCCCAGCAATTGATCGGCTTGCCCTTGACCAGAACGTACAATTAAACGGATGATTGCTCCAGCAAAACAAGATCGCAATTCAACACGTTTCTGGGAGCTACGCGCCAATGTTCAAGTTCAAACCGATTTTCGCCGCCTTGGCGATCAGCACGAGTCTGTTGGCATTCAGCGGGTGTGCGACAAGCCCGTCGCCCAGTTCCAGCGTCGCCAGCTTGCCGCCATCGGTCTTGCCAGACCGCATCGCCGCCATGCGAACCGTTTTGCAAGATGGCGTCGACAAGAAAGTGACCGGCGGCTTTTCAGCAGCCTTGGTGGATTCCTATGGCCGTATTGAAACAACCTATGTCGGCTTAGCTGACATCGAAACGGGCAAAGCCGTGACACCAGACACGGTATTTCGAATTTACTCCATGACCAAGCCGATCACCGCGGTTGCTGTTATGATGTTGGTCGAAGAAGGCAAAATTGATCTGGATGCCCCCGTGGCCACCTATATTCCCTCCTTTGCCAAGACTGTCGTTTATGTCAGCGGCGATACGCTTGAGACCTTGAAAACTGAGCCCGCAGTCCGCCCCCTCACGGTACGCGATCTGATGCGGCAATCGGCGGGCATCCCTTGGTGGGGTCCAACTAAGCCAGTTGAGCGCTTGTATGCCATGAATGGGATTGAACGCGCTCCGGGCGAAGTCGTACCGGGCTTCAAAGGCCCGCGCGTTGCTAGTCTGCAGGATTTGGCTGACAGGGTGGCCGCAACCCCTTTCACCAACCAACCCGGTGAAACCTGGACTTATGGCATTGCCATCGACGTCTTAGGCCGTGTGGTCGAAGTCGCTTCAGGACAAAGCCTTGGCACCTTCTTCAACGAGCGCATCTTCGCCCCCTTGGGCATGAAGCATACGGCCTTTCAGGTTCAGCCAGGTGATCAAGAAAATCTAGCGAACGTCTATTTCGCGGTTTCAAAAATCAAACCCCCCACGGGCGGCATTGATAGCTACGTCAAAAGCCTCAAAGACGTACCCATGCACGAGGCCCTTCGCCCTGCTGACCCACCAGCCAAAAGCCCATTCCAAGCCCCGGCCCGAATTGAGTTTGGCGGCGCGGGTTTGGTTGGCACTTTGAATGATTATGTGCGCTTTGCCCGCATGATTGCTGGCCAAGGCGAACTAGATGGCGTGCGCATCCTCAAGGCCTCCTCGATTGCGGAGATGGGCAAGGACCAGCTAGGTCCAAAAGCCAACGCAAATCTTGTAAAGCAGGGCTATAGTTATGGCTTGGGCTTTGGCACCGTGGTCGACTCCAATCTTTATCCGACTGGGGCACCCGTCGGCACGATGTTCTGGGGTGGTGCTGCAGGCACCCAATTCTGGGCCAATCCGCAAACCAAAGAGGCCGGCGTATTGATGACACAAGTCCTTGGCGATTATCTTCGCACTTATCAGGTGAACGCCGCCCGGGCAGCCAATGGCTTGCCTGTACAATAAAGGCGCTAGTTGCGCTACTCTGTGTGCAGGGCAGCGCAACCTGAGGCGCAAGAAGCGGACCTGATTGACCCAAGTCTGTTGGGGCGACACAGTGGCATCATGCCTGATCCCCATGCCGCCGCCCCGACCCGCCATCTCTCAGTCTCCTATGTGATCTTTATCGCCGTCGGCATGGTCGTAGGTGCGGGCATTTTTAAGTCTCCGGCTCTGGTTGCCGAAAATGCGGGCAATGAGTGGGCCGTCTATGGCGTTTGGATTTTAGGTGGCCTGATCTCCCTAATGGGAGCCCTATGCTATGGTGAGCTTTCGACCGCCTATCCCAGCCCCGGCGGCGATTATCATTTCCTGACGAAAGCCTATGGCCCAAGTTTTGGCTTCTCATTTGCCTGGGCGCGTTTTTCCATCATCAATACGGGCTCTATCGCCCTTTTGGGCTTTGTCATTGGTGATTATCTCAACTTGGTTTGGAACTTGGGTCCACATGGACCCGCCCTGTTCGCCTTAGTGAGCGTCGTTGTAATGACCCTGTTCAATTTGCGGGGTACCACCGGCGGCAAAGGGGCCGATTACGCAATCACCAGCTTGGAAGTGATCGGCCTATTAGCCTTGGCCGCGGCGGCGGCTTGGCTCGTCATTCAAGCAATACCGCCTACGACGACTGGGACTGGGCATAGCCCCGATGCCGCTGGCATTGGCTATGCCCTCGTCTTTGTTCTGCTGGCTTTCGGGGGGTGGAGTGAAATGTCGACCTTATCGGCTGAGATCAAAAATCCTGAACGCGGGATGGTACAGGCCCTTTTGGGATCGGTTCTCATCATCACCCTCTTATACCTGATGGCCAATTGGGCGCTTCTGCGAGGGTTGGGCATAGAGGGACTGGCGCAGTCCAAGGCACCGGCTGCCGACCTCATGGCCCGCGCCTTTGGACCTCAAGCCGGGATCGTGTTAGCCATAGCCGTGGCGGCAGCGGCCATCACCTCTATTAACGGAACGATTATTGTCGGCGCGCGCACCACCTTTGCAGCCGCACGCGAACGCACCGGTCTTAGCTGGATTGGGACTTGGGACGGTAAACGCGGGATTCCCTCCAACGCCATCATTGCCCAAGGAATTGTATCGATTGGATTAGTCGTTCTAGGTGCCTTATATCAGGGCTTTTCCACGCTCGTTGATTACACCGCCCCGGTTTATTGGGCTTTCCTAACGGCAAGTGGCTTGGCCGTGATCGTCTTGCGTCGGAAACTGCCCGATCAGCCACGACCATTCAAAGTGCCGCTCTATCCCATCCTGCCATTAGCTTTTGCGGCCAGCAGCGCACTCATGCTGTGGTCATCATTGAACTATGTGAAGATTGGTGCGTTGTTCGGACTGGCAGTCATCAGCATCGGGATCGTTCTGGCGGTGGTCACCAAGCCTCAAAAATGAATTGCCTGAATGGTGTTGGATACCACACCAATCAACCAGTCCAGACCCGCCAATGCCATGCCAATGCCGAGAGGTGCGACCGCCAAGCTCACCAAGAAGAAGCCGAATGACACCAGAGCCAAAAGGCCATCTCGCTGCAATAAAGCGATCGCCAGCGCCGCGATACTCATACCCGGGGGCCAATTGCCCAAAGGAATCGGCAATGTAAGAATGCCGGCCAAAATCAGGGTCTGAATACCAAACCAAATCGTGACAGGTTTCTGGGTGAGAAACTGGAGGCGGGGCTGCACTAGCTTCTCTATCTTCAATAAAGTCGGCAACGACACGTCGATACATTTGCGGAACGTTGCGGGCTCTATCTTCAGATCACCGATACGCTTAGGGATCCAAGGCGTGCCTGCGCCAAAGATCATTTGCAGGGCGGGGGCAACCAGCAATATTCCAAAAATCGTCGAAATGCCGGGCACATTTGGAATGCAATTGGGCAAGGCAAGGATCAACAAAAGTAGCCCAAAGGCCCGCCCGTCGAGACGTCTCAAAACATCGCGCACGGCGATTTGCTCTTCACCCGGAAAGGCATCGTGCAATTCTATGAGCAGGTCTGATGTCTTAGGCGGCAGGGCAGCTCGCACGTTATTCATTCCAATCGGCAGCCCGCGTGGCGCTCGCTCCGGTATGTCGGGCGCAATTTGGGCAGAACAAGGGCCGGGCCTGTACAAAATCTCAGACATAAGCCGAGATTGTAAGGGCAAGGGTTCACGTTCGCGTTAGCAATCGTGGTTAAGGGCGCCCTTTTATTTTCGCAACAGCTTTCGCCTTTGCGAGCAGGCCTTGCACACCAATTCCTGAGCCCGCTTTCAAATCCGTCGTATAATCGCGGATGATGCCATCAGAGCCAATGATCACAAAACTTGGCACCCATTTTATGCCCCAAGCCTTGTAGGCCGCGCTGTCATCGTCAATCGCGACCGGGAAGCGGTAGCCTTTTTCAGCAAAGAAAGGGGCTAAACCGCCCCAGCGACCATAACGACCGCGCGTATGGATGCCGACGAATTGGAGCTTGCGGTCCCGCGAGATCAGGCGATTGAGCTCTGCAACATCATCGACATCGGCCAAACAATCGGGGCACCAAATCCCCCAGAACTGAACAATTGTCGTCTTGCCGAGGAAGTCGGCTTGGGTCAAACGACCACCGCCAAAGCGTTCAAGATCGGTAGCTGGTGCCGCTTGGCCGATCAAATCATAGCTGCGCGGGCGACGATCCACGGGCGCAACCGGCGCGGTCTGAGCGTCTGCCTCCACCGCGAGCGAGGTTGCAACAGCTCCAACAGCGAGGCCGGTTAATGTGTCTCTACGTGTCATATTGGTCATTCGCCTTTTCTGGTGGAAAGAAGCCAACTTGCCAAGCCTTACACCTAGGCGCTTCCCACAAATTCGCGCACTTTGCCTACAAATCTTGCAGCACCGCGCGATGATTTGAAGGCCCAAGAATGATCGACGATCTGTCCTGTCGCGTCGACCAATAAGACTAATGGTGTGCCGGGCACCCCGACGGATTGGGTAAGGCGCTGGGTACGGTCGTCCACTATTGGCACCGCCACATCTGGTGCCCGGCGTGCAGCCCATACTGATAGACTAGGCCCATCCCGGGGCGCGAGCCCAATGTGTACGCTTAAAAGGTCAAAGCGGGGTTCTGAACCTTGTAGCGGCTTCAAGGCGCGCACGGCCTCTTCCCAGTGTGGCTCATCAATCCGACAGGGCCCGCACCACAGCCCCCAAAAGCGAACAACAGCCGGGCGAGCCAAGCTGGCGAGGTTGATACCAGTGCCATCGATCAGGCTTGCGGGCATAGATGCCAAGCGCTGGCCATGCAAGGCCAAAGCAGGGTCCTTCCGGCAGCCTGGCAACGCAAAGGCGCTGAGACCTGAAAGTCCAAATGTTCGCCGATCCATCCGTGACAACACCCTCACACGGCCAGCAGGCCTAGCCGACTTACCTTAAGCCCGCATGAAAACGGCGGCACAGTCGAAACCGTGCCGCCGCTATATCTTGCCCGACAAACCGGGGCGACGTCTTAGTAGATTTCGAAGAGGCCAGCAGCGCCCATGCCGCCACCGATACACATGGTGACAACACCCCATTTCACATTCTGGCCAGCTGCCTTACGACGACGCCCTTCCAACAAGATGTGGCCAGTGCAGCGTGTGCCCGTCATGCCGAATGGGTGGCCAATGGCGATCGAGCCACCGTTCACATTGTACTTTTCAGGGTCGATGCCCAAACGGTCACGCGAATAGAGGCACTGGCTGGCGAAAGCTTCATTCAGCTCCCACAAGTCGATATCATCGACTTTCAGGCCATGACGCTCCAGCAAACGGGGCACCGCGAACACTGGGCCAATGCCCATTTCGTCGGGCTCGCAACCAGCAACCGCGAAACCTGCAAAGCGGCCGAGCGCTTCCACGCCACGCGATTGTGCGGCCTTAGCTTCCATCAAAACAACTGCAGCTGCGCCGTCTGATAATTGGGAAGCGTTGCCAGCGGTGACGAATTTGTCTGGGCCGCGAACTGGCTTCAAGGAAGCCAAGCCTTCTAAGGTCGTGTCTGCACGGTTGCACTCGTCCCGGTCGACGATCACGTCTTTGATCGTGGTTTCGCCCGTTGCCTTGTCCACAACCTTCATCTTGGTGGCCATCGGGACGATTTCGTCGTTGTAAATGCCAGCAGCTTGTGCAGCCGCTATGCGCTGCTGGCTGCGCAGGGCATATTCGTCTTGATACTCACGGCTGACATTGTAGCGCTCTGCCACGATGTCGGCGGTTTCGATCATCGGCATCCACAAGGCTGGCTTGATGTTGAGCAGATGCTCTTCCTGGTAGTGCGACAAGTTCATCGAACCGCCCATTTGCACCAGCGAGATCGACTCCACGCCGCCACCGATCGCGCAATCTGCGCCGCTTTGGGTGATGTAGTTTGCCGCCATGGCAATGGTCTGCAGACCGGACGAACAGAAACGGTTCACAGTGGTGCCCGAGGTGGTGACGGGGCAGCCAGCCCAGATGGCGGCATTACGTGCGACGTTTGCGCCAGTCGCGCCTTCAGGTTGGCCGGCCCCGATATAAACGTCCTCAACCAAGCCAGGCTCAATACCAGCGCGCGCAATCGCGTGCTTAATGGCGTGACCAGTCATGGCAGCACCATGGGTCATGTTGAACCCGCCACGCAAAGACTTGGCAAGGCCCGTACGGGCGGTAGATACGATTACGGCTTCACGCATAGTGGCGGCTCCCTTTTCTTCCTGTCACGCCGGTTCATCCGGCTTTCTAAAGGTCTCTTAGCGCCTGTGTCGGGGATGGAAAGCCCTAATTTCGCAGTGACGCTGGGGCAGGACGCAGAAATCAGGATCAAATCATGTTGAAATCGTCGATAGCCATTATGGAAAGAGCCGCCTTTGCCCCCACGCGATAAGCCCATTGCGCTTGAGTTCTTTGCCGGAGGTGGCCTCGCACGACTTGGGCTGAGCGGCCAGTTCAATGTTGTTTGGGCCAATGATTTGGATGCGATGAAGTGCCGGGCTTGGCGCGAGAATTTCGGCATGCATGGCTTGCTTGAAGGCGATGTGGCAGCCATTCAACTTAACCAACTACCCCGGCACTCAGCTTTGGCTTGGGCCAGTTTTCCTTGTCAGGATTTGTCGCTCGCCGGCGATCGGGCCGGCCTAAAGGGAGGGAGGTCTGGGACCCTCTTTGCCTTTATGGCGCGACTGGCCGAGTTGCGAGAACGAGGCGACCCTCCAGAAGTGGTGGTGCTAGAGAACGTCAAAGGCCTATTGAGTTCTAACCGCGGAAAGGATTTGGCTGCGATTGTCACGGCGTTGCAGGACTTAGGCTATGCGGCAGGGTGCCTTGAAATGGACGCGGCTTGGTTCCTGCCCCAATCAAGGCCTCGTGTTTTCATCATTGCGGTGCGCCAAGGCGTGGAAATACCCGCTGCCCTTCTGTCTAACGAAAACCGGCCCTGCGTGTTCCAAACGCCTGCGATTTTGAAAGCTCAAGCCGCCCTGAAGTCTGGTGTCGTTCGATGGTATTTGCCACCCCCGCCAAAGTCGCCAGCTCTCTTAGCGGATCTACTCGACCCGACGGATAACGCTTGGTGGGATGCGAACAAGCTTGCCAGTTTCAATCAGCAATTGAGCAAGACCCATCGTGAGCGGCTGGAAGCTATTAGGGGCACACCGGGTCGCCATATTGGCACCATGTATCGCCGGATCCGGCGCAAAGGCGGTGAAAAGCTGCAGCAAGCAGAAATCCGCTTTGACGGAAAAGTTGGTTGCCTCCGCACACCGGCAGGGGGGTCCTCACGCCAATTCTGGCTAGTGATGGATGACGGAACGCTAAAAATTCGCCCGATCAATCCGCGCGAGGGCATACGACTGATGGGGGTACCTGATACTTACCTTTTGCCTAAGGGCACTTTGGCCGGGCTAAAGATTGCAGGCGATGGTGTCGCCGTTCCTGTCGTTGCTTGGTTGAGCGAGAAACTTCTCGCGCCTTTAGTGGCCTGTGCCCGCCCATAAGCACCTGCTTGCCTTTAAGTGAAGGCACGCCTTAGAAAGATGCGATGACCGACACAGCCCCTCACCAGAAATCCAGCCCGATGAAGCGCATGCTTTTGATGTTGCTGGCGGCAGGTGTGGCTGTCGCAATTGCCTATGGCGCTGGGGAAATCTCGCACCTCTTTTCATTTTGGATAAGTGAAGCTGGCGCGCCTGATTTCTTCCGAGAACCCATAAACTTAGCGCTAGGCCTAGCGGGGCTTTTGGTTTGGCGAAAACTAAGCCGACTACCCGATCAAACGCCACCCTTATGGGGGTCGCCTGCACTTGGGCTTGGCTGGGGCTGGTTGGTTGGATGTGCTCTGCCCGGCCTCGCGCTCCTCGGTCTGGTTATCGTGCACGCAGGGGTTTTTGAAGTGCAAGCATTTCCCCTCGGTGCCCTGATCATTCCAATACCTTTTATCCTCATCCATGCGATGGCCGAGGAAGTTGTGGTTCGCGCTATTGCCCAGCGCACCGGGCACGCCGCTTTTGGCCCCTTGGCAGGCATTGGCCTTGCAGCGCTCACCTTCTGCGCTTTGCAGACAATTCAAGGCTATAGCTCGATCTGGCACATGGCCAATTCGGCGCTATTTGGAGCTGCCCTAGGATTTATCGCGCTTGGTCGTGGCGGTATTTGGGCGGCAATCGCGGGCCATGCTGGCTGGACTTGGCTCGAAACCAGTTGGATCGGGGATGCAGTCACCTTTCAAAAGGACGGCAGCTTCTGGGCGGGGTCTGGGCCCGATTCGTATGGCTCACCCGTCTTTACCTTGGTCTTGTTCCTCGTTTTGGCCCTGATGGGCACAGGTCACGCTTTGCAAGCCGCAAAAGAAAAGCAATAAGAGCAACCATGTCGACATCCTTCACATTAAGCGCCCCGATCATTGAATATCTGTCTGAGGTCAATCAATCGGAGCACCCAGCCTTAACCGCCTGCCGGGTCGAAACAGCGAGCCACCCAAAGGCGATGATGCAAATCAGCGCCGAACAGGGCGCGTTCATGAGTTTCTTGATCCGTCAGTTGGATGTGCGCCTAGCCGTCGAAGTGGGAGTCTTTACTGGCTATTCGGCGTTGGTGACCGCACTTGCCCTGCGGCAAAATGCTGGTCCCGGCGGCAAGCTCTTTGCGTTCGACATTTCTGAAGAGTTTACTGATTTGGCCAAGGCCTACTGGCAGCAAGCCGGCGTTGAAAGCACAATTGACTTGCGTATCGCCCCTGCTAGCGACAGCCTCAGCGCTTTAGCCAACGAAGGCTATACGGGCCGGATCGACTTTATGTTTGTTGATGCGGATAAGCCTGGATATCAAGATTATTACGAGAAGGGCCTGACACTGCTTCGAACCGGGGGCGTCATGCTGTTTGACAACATGTTGTGGAGCGGCTCAGTCGCTGATCGAAGCGATCAGAGCGTTGAAACTGTTGCATTGCGAGAACTTGCCTTACACGTCAAGGCTGATCCTCGCGTACGGGCCGTTATGGTTGCTATTGGTGACGGCCTGATGCTGGTGACCAAAATCTAGCGCGGAAATGAACTTCTGTCGGAGGTGGTCGTCACCTCCATAGGATCAACCAACATTTGAACGCTCGCGGTAAACTTGCGCCACGCTTGTGGCAACCAGCTGCGCGCGACCACGGTGGGTTGGTTACGCCAGTCGTGGGCGACAAATGGGGCCATTTTGGTGACAATTGCTGTCCGCCCGTGAAGGATTTTGTTGATGCGCCAACCTGGCTCGCGCCGCAAAACGTCTAACAGGATTTTCCCGGTCCAGAGGTCGACATCATCAATCAGCATCTTCCCGCCCACTTTCAGACGGGGTGCCATATAAAGCCAGTCGACGCCTGGCAGCGGAAAGCCATGGCCACCATCTATGATGGCCACATCTAAATCCTCATGACCCTTCAAGTGGGGCAAAATATCTTGACTGAGACCTTGGTGAAAGCGCACCAAACTCAGATCAAGGCCGCGCAGACGCGCTGCTTGTTGGATCGACTCGATTTCGTCAGCTGAGGGCGTGATCGATTCATGGTTACAGCCGGCTTGCAGGCAAGCCAAAGTGGACTGGCCACACCCAGTTTCCAAAGTGTGCATGCCGGGACGCAAATGCATTTGAAGCCAGGTCAATGCAAGATTGCCAGCTTCCCACTGAAGTCGTTCGCCCGTCCGACCCTTGGATTGATCCATGTTTGTTTTCGCCCAATGCAGAAAGGTCAAGCCGTCCCATTGTGGGAAGGCGTCCCGTCCTTGGAAGAAGAGAGCAAGTTTCAAACCAATTGCGCGAAAGATCTCAGCGGGCGACCCAAATTGTGCCTTGGCGTACCAATATCCTGCCGGTAAGGCTGCCGGGGTCATCGACACCACTGGCCGAAATCGCAGCGAGGCGCGTCATATCTCGGGCGCGATCAGCCCGACCAACGACCAACCTATCACGGGTTGGGGCGGCAACTGCAACGGGCCCACCCAATTGCTTTTGAAGCGTAGTCCAAACAGCGTCGAGCGCCAACAGACTTGTCGCATAGGGCTGATCTTTATCGGCCTCCAATAGACCGTCATCCACTGTCCACTTAATTCCGGCCAATTCTTTCAGCGTATTGGCCCGTGCGCGGTCAAATGCTTGCGTGGCACCTAATTGTAAGTCGTTCAGTCGACCTATTGGCATGAGGGCAATCGTCGTTGGCGTATCCCCTGCGACAACTTCTTCAAGGCCATCCGCAAAAGGGCGCCGAACCAAGGCATTGCGTTGACCTAGGACAGCCGTCTGTACCTCGAATGTGTCGATAGCCTCCGTGGTGCGAATCACGACGCGCAATTGCTCGAGCTTGAACGGGTCTTGCTTATCGAGGAGGTTGCGGACATTGGTTTCAAAACGACTATATTCAGCTTCTGGATTGGCATCGGGGAGATTGACGCGCGCCTGCAGCGTATCGAGCCGGACGCTCACTTCGGAATGGGTGACAACGCGCAAACTATTGACCAAGCCATCCGCGCGCTCCACCCCGCGCACGCCCGGAAGCGCAGACAAGCGCCGTGCCATTTCTTGACTGACTTCTTCCATCGAAATGCGCTCAACAAGGGAGACTGCAGACCCGGCGGGGGCTGGGTCAGAAGCAGACTGGGCAAGCGCTGGGCCTGCGACCGCAAAGAAGGCCCAAGCGCAGGCGGCCATCAGGGATTGAGAGTTCATAATTAAGGTCCGTTTCAGTTAAAGGCCGGGTGCGCTCAAACGCTCCGCCCGATCTGCTTCCTGCTTGGCGACCGGGAAAGCACAATAGTCAGCGGCGTAGTAAGCGCTCGGGCGTCCATCACCCGAAAGACCAGGCCCGCCAAAGGGCAAAGCGGAAGACGCGCCAGTTGTAGGTCGGTTCCAATTGATCAAGCCCGCGCGCAGATTGAGCGTCGCTTCCTGCCACAAGGCCGCATCATCACTGACCAGACCTGAAGAGAGGCCAAAGCGTGTGGCATTGGCCCGTTGGATAGCTTGCTCAAACGTCTTTACACGAAACACTTGGGCAAACGGCGCAAATAATTCTTCATCCTCAGCTTCTTGCGCGTGCGTCATGTCGATTAAGCCAGGGCGCACAAAGGCGGGGCCTTCCACGCCAATTTTGGCCTTGACGAGGGACTTACCGCCCAATGCCTGCAATTCTTCTTCGAAATGGCCGACCCGTGCGGCTTGGCCGGCGTGGATGACGGGGCCCATAAAGGGGGCTGTATCGGCATTCCAAGGCGCTAAGACCATTTGCTCAATGCGGGCTTGCGTTGCCTCTAAAACTTGATCGCCAAAGCGGCCTTCCGGCAAGATCAAACGCCGTGCACAAGAACAACGCTGACCACTGGTGATGAATGCCGAATGCACGACCAAATCTGCCGCCGCCTCAATTTCTGCCGGATCCCAGATAATCAGCGGATTATTGCCGCCCATCTCAAGGGCCAGAATAACTTCTGGGCGGCCACCAAACATGCGGTGGATCGCCGTGCCGGTGGTGGCGGAGCCTGTAAACAATACCCCATCAATGCCAGATGCAGCTAGAAGCGCTGCCCCTGTGTCGCGCGCGCCCATCACCACATTCAAGACGCCTGCGGGCAAGCCCGCTTCTTCAAACGCCTCGACCATCAGAACAGCAACGGAAGGGGCCAATTCTGAAGGCTTAAACACAACGGTGTTGCCAGCCAACAAGGCTGGAACGATATGGCCATTGGGCAAATGACCGGGGAAGTTAAACGGGCCGAGAACAGCCATGACGCCCCAAGGGCGATGGTCCAATGCCGTGCGGCCAAAGGCTGCGGCTTCACTCTTTACCCCGGTCCGCTCTTCATAAGCGCGCACGGAAATCGCGATCTTACCGACCATCGCGCCAACTTCCGCCGTCGATTCCCACAGTGCCTTGCCCATGTCGCGGGAAATGGCTTCAGCAATGGCCGGGCCTCTGGCTTGAAGCGCTCGGCTATAGGCTTCAAGGATCGCAATGCGCTCCCCGCGCGACGCCTTAGCCCAAGCAGGGAATGCCGCGCGAGCGGCAGCGACGGCTTGCTCAACTTGCGCGCCTGTCGCTGCATGGGCAGCAAATACCACCTCTTCGCTGGCTGGGTCGATCGAGGTGAAATGAGGGCCAAGCCCTGCGTGCCAAGACCCGTTGAGATAGAGGCCCCCATGTGACGGGCCGCTTTGTGACTGCTTAGACATCAAAACTCCGCACGCGGCCGATCTGGCCGTCTTCCATTTCTAAAGCTTCCAATACCTGAGAGGCGACGATGACCGCGTCAGGTGTGATACGGGCCGGCACTAAGGTGCAGCGAAATCCCTCAACCCTGCCGTTCGACACCATCGCCCGCTCTTCGCCATGGGCATCACCGGCTATGAATGGTAAAACGAGGGAGTCTCGGACCGTGCGTGTATCTTCGATCCGTGTGGCCAAAAGTGGGCCGCCATCAAAAATATCAATCACCCCTTCAAAGCGCAGACCTTCGCGCTCTAACAGGCGCCGGGCAGGCGCTCCATCGGGATGGGTTTCGCCAATCGCACCGCGCGCACTATCGGGCAGAAGGTCGACATAAATCGCGTGCTTGGGCGACAGGTCGATGATGAATTGATTGTCGCTGGTGGCGGATAACTTATCGGCCTCATCAAAGTCCATCCGGTAGAAGGGACGTCCCACCACTTCCCAGAAGGGGGAGCGCCCATCCAAATGCACCACTCCGCGTAGCTCGCTCACCACGGTGCCATGAAAGCGGGTCGGTGAACTGGCCATCAGCATGAACCGTGACAAGCTCAACAACTTACCTGCCCCATCGCCGCGCCGCTCTGGCTCAAGGAACAAGGTACCGACCTCTGTGCAGCCGGTATAGTCGTTGACCATGGTCAAGGCACGCATCTCAAAGCGGCGGCTGGCGGCCTTTGACGCCTGACCATAGGTGACGATCCGATAATTGAAGAACGGCACATCGCGGCCAATATTGGTCTTCACGGCCGCACAGCCAAAGGGTCGTCCGCCCTTGGCGCTCTCAATCATCAACAGATAAATCCCGCCATCGCCGTCGGCTTTGGGGACCTCTGACGAAAAGGTAGCCAGACTTTTTTCCAGCCGCTTGGCTAGGAGCGCCTCATCCTCGGGCAGACTGGTAAAGCCTGGGCCCGAACGACGGGCAAAGCCCATAAAAGCATCAAAATCATCTAGCCGCGCTGGGCGTACTACGAGCATGGATTTGTTCCCAATTCCTGTGCCAGTAAGCGACGTGGGGCTTTGGCATCCAATTGCCCCGTGGCATAGCCTACCAAAACCGCCAAAGACAGCCTGACCCGCTCTGGAAAGCTGTCAAGAATAGCAAATTCCTGATCGGAATGGATCAAACCACCGCGTGGGCCGAGCGTATCGACATTGGCGCAGCCAGACGCGGCGAGATTATTGCCTTCACAAACCCCACCGGTATCTTTGTAGACAATCTCTAACCCAACCGCCTTTCCGGCGGTCGCAACTTGGGCAAATACCAGCTCTTGCGCGGGCGTTCTGGGCTTAGGTGGGCGGCCAAAGCCACCGTGGAGATGGGCGTGGATGCCGCCACCCAACAAATACTGACCGATAAGGGCATCCACTTCACCTTGCGCCCAAGTCTCTGCTGCAGCATCGGGTACGCGCACATTGAAGCGGACGATGGCAAGGTCTGGCACCACATTATTTGGCCCACCGCCATCGACCCGACCCGTATTGAACGTCACCCCGGGAGCCTTTCCATTGAGGGCCTCTAAGCCCGCAACAAAGCGGGCTGCAGCGGCAATAGCCGAACGCCCCTCATGATGGGCGCGTCCAACATGGGCGGCTTTACCATGGACCGTCAGCGAGAAATTGCCCGAGCCTTTTCGCGCCCCGGACATGGACCCGTCCGCGAGCGCTGGCTCATAGGTCAGGCCGACATCGCTGCGTGCGCCGATCTCTTGCAGCAGGGCCGCAGAGCCGGGTGAGCCGATCTCTTCATCGGGGCTGAGCAGGACTTCATAGCCAACTTGGGCCGCACATGGCAGTGTTTCAAACGCCTTCAACGCCTCCAGCATCACCCAAAGGCCACCTTTCATGTCGGCGACACCGGGCCCGTTTACAACACCGGGCTCAATCTCTCGTACGGTCTGGAAACTCGATTGCGCTGGGAATACCGTATCATAGTGCCCAGTCAGTACCAGTTTGATTGGGGCTTCTGGCCGAACAACGATGTGCAGAGAATCGCTCAAAGCTTGCTCTGCTTCTTGGCCCAATGCATTGATGATCGCCTCGGGCGGCAAGACGCGCCGCATACAGGTGCCGGGCAGGACTTTGAAGGCTGCTTCCAGCTTGAGCAGAAACGCTTTCAGCCCCTCGAGATTGCGGGATCCGGTATTGATGCTGCACCAATCCTCAAGTCTGGCTTTCCAGATAGCGCGGTCGGTTTCAACGGCGTCCAGCGCTTGTTGGGTTTCGCGATCAAAAATCAGATTTGCGATCATCTTGATCTTCCTTCACAAAAATACCGCCGCTCGTGCAGACTAAGGTTACTTCCAAAATTCAGATGTAGTCGAAAGCCGCGCGCAGCGCCACGCCCCTGACCCGTGCTATCTGTGTCTCGCCACAGCTGGGCAACTAGGGTTAAAGGCTCAATCTGGTGCATTAAGAGAAGGCGTAAAATGATGTCAGCCGTGTTTGATCATGTCGAGTATGACCACCATGAGCGCGTGGTCTTTGCCCATGATCATCAGACGGGCTTGCGCGCAATTATAGGCATCCACAATACATTTCTGGGGCCTGCAGCCGGTGGTGTCCGCATGGCCAATTATACCAATATGGACGACGCACTAACCGATGTGCTGCGGCTCTCTCGCGGCATGAGTTATAAGAATGCACTGGCGGGCCTGCCCTTGGGGGGCGGCAAAGCCGTCCTGGTTGGCAACCCCAAGACCGACAAAACCCCTCAACTGATGCGGTCCTTAGGTCGCGCGATTGAAGGCCTGTCGGGTGGTTATTTGGCGGCAGAAGATGTGGGCATGACTTTGGCCGACATGGAACAAATCGCCTTGGAGACGAGCCACGTCTTTGGCCGTGACCCCAAAGCGGGCTTTGGTGGCGAACCCTCGCCGATGACGGCGCTGGGCGTGCTTCTGTCTATCAAGACCTGTGTGCGACGCGTGATGGGTCGAGATGACTTGCGCGGCGTGCGCGTCGCGGTGCAAGGTGCCGGGGCCGTCGGCGCGGACCTTGCCCGCCAATTGGGCCAAGAAGGCGCCGATGTATTGATTGCTGATGTTGACCCAGTCCGCGCCCAAGCAGCGGCGGCAGCGGCAGGCGGGCAGGTTATACGTGTGGAAGATATTCTCTTCGCTGACGTGGACGTGCTGGCCCCCTGTGCTCTGGGCGCTATTCTCAATGACACGACGATCCCCGCCCTACGCACCAAAATTGTCTGCGGAGCAGCCAATAATCAATTGGCAGAGCCGCGCCACGGCCTTGCTCTGGCCGAGCGCGGAATTCTTTATGGGCCTGATTATGTCGTCAATGCCGGCGGCATCATTAATGTCGCGTATGAAGTCTCGGGTAGTTATGACGCGGCTAAAGTGGTCGAGCACATTCAGCGTGTCCCAAAGACCCTCGAACAAATCTTTGAAGAAGCCGCCGATGAAGGTCTAACGCCAGACGTGGTCGCCGACCGAATGGCGCAACGCCTTATTGGACGGTCGTAGGTTTCGACGACGCGTCTGCGGTCGGTTGCGGTTCAGAAGGCATGAAGGGATAGAGCCACTGACCCAATAGATTGGATGGCATATCCCGTTCTGTCAGGCCCAAATTCATCGGCTTCTGGTCCTTCGGCATATAGAAGGTGCCAAACATATGGTCCAAAAATGAGAATGTCGCGGCGAAGTTCTTGGACCCGCCTTCGTCCGCACCTGTATGGTGCCAACGGTGGAACACCGGGCTTGCAAACACATGTCGCAAGGGCCCAAACGTCCAGTTCAAATTGGCATGGACCATCGTGGAGTAAAGCACGTTAAACGGTGCGAGGACGGCAACAGCAGCGGGTGGGAATCCTATCCAAAGAGCCACTGCATTGGCGAAGATGCTGTGGAAGATCAAGTTAATCGGATGAAAGCGCACAGAATGCAGCCAATCGAGTGTTTCCGGCGCATGATGGATCGCGTGGTAGCGCCACAAGGCATTGGAGTGAAACAGGCGATGCGTCCAATAAAGCGAAACATCGGTGACAATCAGAACGCCGAGCGCCTGCAGCCACAACGGCCAATCTGCCAGCCAAGGTGCTCCAGTGTTGCTCCATGCGACAGCAGCATCTAAATTGCCACCAAAGAGAACGATAAAGCCGGTCCCAATCAACAGCGCACCGATTGAGGCATAGACCGAAGGGCCCAGCATCCAATAACCAATATCCATCCAAATATCGCGTCGGATCGGGCGGGGCGTTGGATCGAGAGGGAAGAGACTTTGCAGGAAGCCGAACAGACAGGCGCAAATCAGGAGCCAGACGGCCGGAAAGACGAAGGGCAAACCCATGATGTCGTTCAACATAACGCTTCCTCTTGCACGGACCCACTGACTCCAGTGCCGACTAAGCAGAACCATAGTCCAGAGACACTTAATCCGCCGTTAGCGACTTTGCAAAAATCGGAGCTATCCGACGGTCAAATCCTCGGGCTAGACATAGCGGAGGGGCGCGCGCAAAGGCGTATTATCTTGATCCGGCGTGGGGAGGAGGTGACCGCCTTCGAAAACCGCTGCCCTCATGCCGGCTGGCCCTTAGACACGTTTGACGGCAGGTTTCTGACAACTGAAACGGGTAGTCTAATCTGCGCCGCACATATGGCAGTGTTTGATCCCAAGACGGGCACTTGTTTAGGAGGCCCTGGCCAAGGACGAGGCCTTGCCCGATTGACTGTTCAGTCAGATGGCGAGCGTTGGCTCATTGGCGGCCTAGCGCTCGCAGCTGATTAAGGCCGATCAAGGCCTAGTCAAAAGCGGAGCTGGCTTTGACCGCTCTGGCGGCGGGGGTGGAGCCCCAAAGGCCGGCATGCCCTTGGGTTGGCCCGCAACCTTGGGAACTTTGGCGTCGATTTTATCCATCCAAGCAATGGCCTGCGTGCCGAGGTCAATCTGCGGGTTAGATGGATCAAGCCGTGACGCCACTTCCCATTTCGTAATCAAGGACCGGGCCTGTGCGAACGCATCGGGCAGAGGGATTGGCTGGCGCAGAGCTTGATTGACCAAAGCATCGCCAAAAAAGGTCCAATCATTCTCTGCACGGCATCCAAAGGAAGGTTTCTGCGCCGATGCTGCCGTCAAGATAATGGTCGAGTCATTTTGCAAAGCCGGCACAAAGATACCGGAATAGCAGGCTGATAGGATAACAAGACGATTCTTGATGCCGGCTTCATTGAGGAGTCCGGCTAAGCGTGTCGGCGCGATATTGCCACCAGCCCGGTCGCCATCCCGGTAATTCAACCCTGTATTCCAATGACCGTGCGTCGTGATGAACAAAGCCAAAACGTCTTCTTGCCTGTTCATCACCTCGGCCACATGGCCTAGCGCTTGCGCCAGATGATCCGGGCTGCCATCTGGCACGATCGGGTCAGTTGCCGAGCCTGACGCCCCCTTGCCATTGGCCATGACGATCACCCGTCCTTCGGCATCATATCGACTGGCAAGTACGCGGGCCGTTTCAGCCGTTTCGCGACCAAACACGCCATCGCTATCAAGCCCGATGGCGACCACATAAACATCGACAACGCCCTTGCGCTCTGGCTTCAGGCGACCCAGCGCACTGGTCATGGCGCGGGTCTGCCGCAGCGTCTCTGATGGTCCATAGGGTTCGGTTACGATCACGCTGCCCTTCTGGGCAGCCTCTCGCTCCCGTCGCTCTTGGATGGCGCGCGGATTGGCAGGCTGATAGCCATAGTTTTGAGCCATCGCCTGCTCCGGCAGAGCCAAAGGCGGTGCTAATCCCGCAATCAGGCCTAAGCTCAAACAAAGTCCAAAGCGCAGTGGAGTCATCATACCCAAGTATCAGCGCGCAAGTGCGCTTCTGTCCAGCCGATCAGCGCGATTTTTAGTATGTCACGTGCGTTGAAGGCAGATGGCGGTTGCTTCACCACCGCCAATGCACAGGCTGGCAAGCCCACGCTTGGCCCCGCGCGCTTCCATCGCCGCGATCAAGGTCGCGATGATGCGCGATCCCGAGGAGCCAATTGGATGCCCCAAGGCACACGCCCCACCGTTCACATTCACCCTCTCATGGGGAATCCCAAGGTCTTTCATGGCAATCATTGGCACAATGGCGAAAGCTTCATTGATCTCCACCAGATCGACATCCCCAATTGCCCAGCCCGCTTTGGCCAAGGCCTTTTGTATGGCTTTTACCGGCGCAGTGGTGAAATAGGCAGGCTCATGGGCATGGGCGGCGCTTGATACAATTTCCGCCAAAATCTTGAGGCCGCGCGCTTCTGCCTCAGAGTTGGCCATCAGGACGAGCGCAGACGCGCCGTCAGAAATGGCAGACGCATTGGCAGCCGTGACTGTGCCATCCTTGGTGAAAGCAGGCTTCAGGCCGGGGATTTTTTCAGGGCGTGCCTTGGCAGGAAGCTCATCGCGGTCCACCACGGTGTCACCGCCGCGTCCGCTGATGGTAACCGGCGCGATTTCCCGGGCGAATGCGCCTGAAGCTGTTGCTGCTTGGGCGCGCTTCAAGGTCTCTAACGCATAATTATCTTGGGCCTCGCGGGTGAATTGATACTCACCTGCCACTTGATCTGCATAGAAGCCCATTGGCTTGCCTTCATAGGCATCTTCGAGCCCATCCAGAGCCATATGATCAAAGATCCGGTCATGGCCATATTTGATCCCGCTGCGATGGGATTTCATCAAATGAGGGGCGTTGGACATGCTCTCCATCCCTCCTGCGATAACGATCTTAGCTTCGCCTGCTTTAATGGCGTTAGCCCCCATAATCGTTGCTTGCATGCCAGAGCCACACATTTTGTTGAGTGTGGTTGCCTCGACGCTCAGTGGCAAGCCAGCCTTTAAAGCTGCTTGCCGAGCGGGGGCTTGGCCTTGGCCAGCGGGCAGAACATTGCCCATTAAAATCCAGTCGACATCTGCGCCCGCAATTCCTGCTTCAGCCATCGCGGCCTTTACAGCCACCGCGCCCAATTCATTGGCGCTAAAGCTGCTCAACTCCCCCAACAGGCCGCCCATCGGCGTGCGGGCCAAACCGACGATAACAACGGGGTCTTGCATGGGGTGTTTCCTTTTTTGAGCGACGGCGACTTCACGTCTCTTCAGAATAAGCACTTAAGGGCGTCACGTCACCCCTATTGGCAATTAAGGCTTTCCGGCGGCAGAAGCGCTGGAAGCCCGCAGGACCCATGCGCGATCCACCAAGGCCACTGGCCTTGAAGCTTTGTTTTTCAGCTTCGTAGAATTGGCTCGTAAGTGCGGCATCATTGAGGCTGATGGCCCCTGCCTCAATTTGACGACCAATGGCTTCTGCTTCTGCCAAGGTTCCCGCGATCACGGCGGCTGAGAGGCCGAACTCGCTATCATTGGCCAAATGAATGGCTTCTTCGATTGAATCAAATGCCATAACCGGCATCACGGGGCCAAAGGTCTCTTCGCGCATGAGGGCCATGCTGTGGTCCACATCGACCACGACCGTTGGCGCAATCCAATCGCCGCCCAGATGATGTTCCACCACACCGCCTGAGAGAACTTTCGCGCCCTTGGCAACAGCATCGGCCAACTGAGCGGCAATCGTCTCGGCCTGTTTGCCAAAAATCATGGGGCCGATCTCACCCACCTCCCGGTCTGGCTGGTTGAAGCGAGCCGCCTTGGCCGCCTCGACCAAACGCGCGACAAAATCCTTATAAAGAGGCCGAGCGACATAAATGCGCTCAATCGATTGGCACGCTTGGCCCGTCGATAGAACCGAACCGCGCAAGGCCGCGGTGACGGCACGATCGAGGTCGGCTGTTTCTGTAATGATCAGCGGGTCCTTGCCGCCCAGTTCCAAGAAGGACGGGATCAAGCGGCCCGCTGCTTGGACGGCGACCTTTTTGCCCGTGGCCACAGAACCAGTAAAACAAATGGCATCGACCAGATCGATCAAGGCCACGCCCGTTCCCCCATCCCCTAAAACCAGTTGAAGCACGCCGTCGAGAGCGGGCACTTCAGCGATGGCGGCCTGCAAGGGCGCGACAAAACGCGGGGTGACTTCGGACGGTTTGATAATAACGCTGCACCCCGCCAGAAGCGCCGGGATCGTGTCGATCATCGATAATGTTACCGGAAAATTCCAGGGGCTGATTACGCCCACGAGCCCGTAGGGCACCCACTGCGGCGCATGGGCTATGCGCGGGTCAAAGCGGCCATCGGCCCAAGCTGTCGTCAGCAAATGCGGTGCTTGAGCAGCCCAACCCCCAAGGCTCGCCAGCGCCCCTTCAATCTCGCGCCGCGCAATCTTGACCCGCCCCGTATCGACTGCCAGTGCGGCGTGAATGGTGTCAAAGTTACGCGTGATGGCCGCTTGCAGCGCCAAAAGCGCTTGAGCCCGCCCTTCTAGCCCCAAGGCCTGCCACGCTTTCTGCGCCATGCGGGCCCGTGATGCCAGCGCTTGTATGTCAACAATGTCTGCGGCCTTAATCGTGAAGTCCACTTGGCCCGTGCGGGGATTTTTAACGGCAAGGTCGCGTGTGCTCATAGGCCTAATACCCCGGGATTCATACGATTGTCTGGATCAAGATGGGCTTTGATCGCCTTGAGAAGCGCCAATGTGACCGGCTCGCGGGTTTGCGCATACCGATAGGTGCGGCCGATTTGGAAATGTGTTGCGCCAAACCGTTCGAAAATGTCGAGAATCTTGCCCCGCACTTCATCGACCAAAGCTGCATTGTCAGCGTTTGCTGGCAGTTTTGGCAGCTTGGCCAAGTAAGACGGCTCCAGCGTGGTTTCATGAATGCCATAGCGGGCATCAGGCCAGAAAAAGACAGGCTCAATCAAAAAGCCATTGGTGCCGATGGTTGTCACCAAATAGCCACTCGTCATGCCGCGTGCCTCAAATACGGGACCATAGGACCCAAACAAATTATCCAATTCCTGCCAGCAGGCCTCGCCTTGTGACAAAGGCACAATGCCATGGATCGGCACCCAGCGTTCGCCATCGGGGCCGAGGATATTGTTCAAGGGCGTAAAGGGTGCAGCGCGCATGGCCTTTGGAATGGTATTCTCAATTTCACGGCCACCTTCGCTCTTCATAAGATCGCGCAAGGTGCGGGCGGCTTCCTCGACTTGGGCGGCGGAAGCGCCTTCAGTGATCAGGTGCAAAGTATAGCCCGCATCATCCATGAAACCGCGCCCAGCCAAGGCCATCTTGGCCCCCTGTTTGACGCCCTCAAACACGTTCTTTTGAGCGCCAATCACGGCTGCTAAGGTCCTCACATCCTGCAATAGACTGGCGCGGCGCATGCGGATTTTGGCCAGATTAGGATCAAAGGCGCAGACCTCGCTCGCGAGATTGGTGCGCGCGACTGCGGCCGTGGCGCGCGCCGTTGAAGCCAGATCTGGCATGGCATAGCTCAAATGTGCCTCATGCGCAGGGGTAGGGATCAGACGCAAGGTGATCTCTGCCTTGATGCCCAGCGCGCCGCAATCGCCACAGAAAAGACCGGCGAGGTCAGGACCATAGTGCTTGAAGAATGGACTGCCGCCTATGGTCCCCGCGCTGCCGGTGCGCACAATGCTGCCATCAGCCAGAACCACTGTCAGACAGGTGACGCTCTCCGACGTCGTCCCCCAGATACCTGCGCCGAAGAAGGCGTTCAGTTGGGATAGACCACCGCCAATGGTGGAGCTAAGACCCGATAAGGGCCCCCAGAACGGGGTCCGCAGGCCAAGCGGCGTCAATGCTGCCTGCAAAGAAGCCCAAGTGGCCCCAGCTTGCACCGTTACCAGCATGTCTTCGGCGCTGACCGAAAGGATTTGATCCATCCGCCGCATATCGATAACCACAGCACCAGCCTGCTCGGTGACAAAACCGGACGTATAGCTCATGCCACCACCGCGCGGCACAATGATGGCGCCTGCCTGGTGGGCCGCTTCTAAAACTTGCGACAATTCTTCAAGATTTGCTGGGGCCACGACGAGACCCGCCAGGCCGCCTTGGCTAAAAACATCCTCACTCATGGCGCGGCGGGTGTCTTCGTCGCGGGCGACAAAGTCCGCTCCAATGAGCTGTGCCAGACGATCAGCCAAAGCCAAATGAAGGGGAGCGGGTTCAGCCATGGTCAGGATCCTTCATAGCGGTTTAGCTAAGCCCAAAAAAGCTGCGACCAGCAAGAGCAGCCAAATGGTCACTACCAGCGGGCGGCTTTCATCTAGGGCGAGAGCAATCTCTGCATCGGTTTCTGGGCTTGCGCCTTCTTGTACAAGCCGGCCGAAGGCTGGGCCAAAACGGACCAAGGCGCGGCGGATCAGGAGTCCACAGAGGATCGTGGCGGCAAGGATCGCGCACTTGGCTTTGAGAAACAGGGGCAAACCCGGCGCATTGGGCCAAAGGTTCAGCGCAAGTATGGCCATGGCTGCGATAACGGCCCACCGAATGATGCGGTCAGCTCTCCGAAATATCGATGTCGGGTTTAGATGCCGGACATGCAACACCCAAGCGAGCGCGAGCCAGATCAGGCCAGCAAGCCAAATCAAGGCAAGGCTGAAAGGCCCTAGCACCAGCCATCCTTTCAGGGCCGCCAAGGTCAGACCCGTTGGCAGAGTTAGGATCATCGCCGTGCGCGGGGCCATATCGACTTGCGCCAGAACCTGCGCCGCCGCCACACGCGCCGCCGCTGATTGTTTCGAATTGGTCAGAATGGTGGAGCTATAGAACACGCCCAAATCGCCGCCCAACCAATAGACGAAGACCAAAAGATGCAAGAGCGTGAAAAGGGCTAGGTCCACTTCGGCGTTGTTCCATTCAAATGATATATTTCTATATCAATTAATCGGATCCATTCGCAAGCCGATTAAGCCCGCAGCAAACCCAAAATGCGTGCCAAAGTGGCTTTGAGTTCGCGGCGATCAACCACGATATCGACCATGCCATGTTCCAACAGATATTCGGACCGTTGGAAGCCCGGTGGCAATTTCTGGCGGATGGTTTGCTCAATCACGCGCTGGCCCGCAAAGCCGATCAAAGCACCGGGCTCTGCGATGTGGATGTCGCCTAACATGGCATAGCTGGCCGTAACGCCGCCTGTCGTAGGATCCGTCAGCACAACAATATAGGGCAGGCCTGCACGGCGGAGGGCGTCAATGGCCAATGTCGTGCGCGGCATCTGCATCAAAGACAAAATGCCTTCCTGCATGCGCGCACCGCCGGCGGCGGTGAAGCAGATCAGCGGGCACTTACGCTCCAGCGCTTCTTGAGCGGCCTTAATGAACGACTCACCTGCGGCCATCCCGAGTGAGCCACCCATGAAGTTAAAGTCCTGCACCAAAGCGACGGCAGGACTGCCACCGACCTTACCATAGCCAATCGCCATCGCATCATCGCGACCCGTCTTCGCACGCGCATCTTTTAGGCGATCGACATAGCGCTTATCGTCTTTGAACTTCAGCGGGTCTTCCACCACTTTGGGCGTGTCGATCGCCAGCCAGCTTTCGCCATCGAACAAATAGCGGAATCGGAGCTCTGGCCCGATCCGCATGTGGCGGCCCGAAGGCGTCACCCATTGGCTGTTTTCAAGATCAACCCGATAAAGCATTTCGCCACTATCGGGGTCTTTGACCCACAAATTGTCAGGCGTTTCGCGCTTTTGCAGAAGCTTATTGATGCCCGGGCGGATACGGTCGATCCAGCTGTTCATGGGTTTGGCTCCTAGCGGGCTTGCGCAATGGCTTGCGACAAGGACTGACAAAACGCGGCAGCTGCTTGTGCAGCATCGCCACCAGTTTCGTGTGCGCTGGCGATCACGTCAACCAGTGCCGAGCCAACCACGACGCCATCGGCGATCCTTGCTGTGCGGGCAGCCGCCTCTGGCGTTTTGATGCCGAACCCGACCGCGACCGGCAGGCCTGAGGCCCGGCGTACTGCGGCGACTGCTTCAGCGATATCGGCGGTTTCAATCGCTTTATCGCCTGTGATGCCAGCCACGGAGACATAATAGACAAAACCACTGACGCCCGCGACGACCGCAGGCAAGCGCTTTGCATCCGTGGTTGGGGTGGCGAGCCGGATGAGTGCTAGATCACTAGCCTGCATGGCCGCGCGCAACTCGGCGTCTTCCTCAGGCGGCGCGTCTACAATGATTGCCCCATCAATGCCTACTTCGGCGGCATGACGCGCAAAGGCGTCATAGCCCATGGTCTCAAGCGGGTTGAGATAGCCCATCACAATCAAAGGCGTCTCAGGATGTTTCTGACGGAATTGGGCAACCAGTGCCATTGTCTTACGCAAGGTCGTGCCATTTTTGAGCGCGCGGATGCCCGCGCGCTGGATCGATGGACCGTCGGCCATTGGGTCTGTGAACGGAAAGCCCAACTCAATCACATCGACACCTGCGCCAGGCAAAGCGTTCAGAATGGCGGCGCAAGTTTCTAGGGACGGGTCCCCCGCCATGACATAGGCCACGAGAGCAGCACGGTTTTCCGCTTTAGCGCGCGCGAAGGCGTTAGAAAGACGTCCCACTGGCATTAGATCTTCGCCCCTAAAGCATTGGCGATGGTGAAAATGTCTTTGTCGCCACGGCCACACAAATTCATCACCACAATGCCGCCCTTGCCGATATCCTTGGCAATCTCACCGACGCGGGCCAAGGCATGCGAAGGCTCCAGCGCTGGCAAAATTCCTTCAAGCCGCGCGCAAAGCTGGAAGGCTTCGAGGGCTTCATCATCGGTCGCCGACAAATAAGTCGCCCGGCCCGTGTCCTTCAAAAACGCATGCTCTGGCCCGACGCCTGGATAATCAAGGCCTGCCGAGATCGAATGCGCGTCAATGATCTGGCCATCGTCATTCTGCAACAGATAGGTGCGATTGCCATGCAAAACTCCGGGCCGGCCGCCCGTCAAAGCGGCCGCATGCTGACCCGTTTCAATGCCGTGGCCAGCCGCTTCCACGCCATAGATTTTCACGCTCTCGTCTTCGAGGAAGGGATGGAACAGGCCAATGGCGTTAGAGCCCCCACCAATACAGGCCACCAACGCATCGGGTAGACGGCCTTCACGTTCCAACATTTGCTGCTTGGTTTCCCGCCCAATCACCGATTGGAAGTCACGAACCAATTGCGGATAGGGGTGTGGGCCTGCGACTGTGCCGATGATGTAAAAGGTATCGTCCACATTGGTGACCCAATCGCGGAGCGCTTCATTCATCGCGTCTTTTAGTGTTGCAGTACCAGCATCAACGGGGCGGACTTCAGCGCCCAACAGCTTCATGCGGAACACATTCGGGCTTTGCCGCTCGACATCGGTGGCGCCCATGTAAACAATACAAGGCAGGCCAAAGCGGGCACAAACGGTCGCCGTAGCTACACCATGTTGGCCAGCACCAGTTTCGGCAATAATGCGCGTTTTGCCCATACGCATGGCCAAGAAAATCTGGCCCATGCAATTATTGATCTTGTGCGCCCCGGTGTGATTGAGTTCATCGCGCTTAAAATAGATTTTCGCCCCGCCGAAATGGTCGGTCAAACGCTCAGCAAAATAGAGCGGGCTCGGACGGCCAACATAATCACGCAAGAAGACGTCCAAGGTTTCCTGAAAGCTCGGATCGGCCTTCGCATCCTCATAGGCTTGCTGCAGCGCCAAGATATTGGGCATCAGGGTTTCAGCAACAAAGCGACCGCCAAATTGGCCGAAGCGGCCTTGCGCGTCGGGATAGGAACCCCAGGAATTACGTGCGTCCATCTTGTTTAGTGATCCATTCTCAGTCGTTCAAAGCTTGCATGAAGCTGGCGATCCGTGCGCTATCCTTTAAGCCCGGCGCGCGCTCAACACCAGAGGAGACGTCCACCAAGGGTGCACCGGTTTGCCGCACAGCTTCGGCGACATTTTCCGGGTTCAGCCCGCCCGAGAGAAACCAAGGCACAGGGCATTGGAAACCTTGCAGGATTGTCCAGTCAAACACATGACCGAGGCCTCCGGGTCTGGTCGCGCCTTTGGGGGCCTTTGCGTCAAACAAGAGATACTCGACGACATCGAGATAGGGCGTGATCTGCTCCAAGTCGTCGCGCTGCGAAATACCAAAGGCGCGGATGATACCGACACCGCGCGCCTTAATGGCTGCACAGCGCTCCGGGCTTTCTCCGCCCTGCAATTGCAAGAAGTCTGGCCCCAAATCGGTCATCACTTGATCAAGAAGCGCGTCATCTGGATCAACCACAACCGAAACAGTCCGCGCCATCCCTGCCGCCATTTTCGCGAGCGGCTTGGCATCAATTGGTAGGATATGGCGGGGACTTTGGGGAAAGGTCACAAAGCCGATAAATGCCGCGCCACAAGCCAAGGCATCGCCGACGGTTTGGCGATCAGACAATCCACAAATCTTGGCTTCGGCAAGGCGCATGCGTGCTCATGTAGAGCGTTCAGTCACAAAGCAAAAGCGCGCACTGCCGCAATTGGGCTTTCGCCTTCAGCTTTGCTTTTTTAAGAGATCGCGAATCTCTGCCAAAAGCTCTTCTTGTGACGGCCCAGCAGGCACTGCTGGGGCGGGCACTTTGATGCGATTATAGGCCTTTACGACCAAGAACAGCACAAAGCCGACAATCACGAAGTTCAGCGTCGCGCCCAAAACGTCGCCATATCCGATTGCGACTTCTGCCTTTTTGGTAGCTTCATCGGCCGCCTGCAGCACAATCTTCATGCCCGCCAGATCGACCCCACCGGTCAGGAGACCAACAACAGGCATAATCACCTTGTCGACGAAGGCTGAAACAATCTTGCCGAAAGCGGCACCAATGACCACACCGACGGCGAGATCGATAACATTTCCGCCAGAGATAAAGGCTTTGAATTCATCAGCAATGCTCATGTTGAGGTCCTTCAATGCACGTTAAGCAGAACGCGGCACACCCGGTTTTGGGTCCGCCGCGCGTTGTCGAGGGAAAAGTCGATAGGGCCAGAAAGCACGCGCGCCACCAAGGCTGCGCTACAAGCTTATTCGCCGGGATCAACGCCGCCATTTAGGCGCGCGCGCAATTCCTTGCCAGCTTTGAAGAAAGGTGCATGCTTGGCATCAACGGCTACGCCTTCACCAGTGCGTGGATTGCGACCCTGACGAGCCCCGCGAGAGCGAACCGAAAATGCTCCGAACCCGCGCAATTCAACGCGGTCGCCGCTTTCCAATGCCTTGGTGATCTCTTCGAGGACGGTATCGACCACGCGTTCAACATCCCCATGAAATAGATGCGGATTCTCGGTAGCTAATTTAGCAACAAGTTCAGATCGCAACATAAGGGTCTGTTCCTCAGTTAAACTTTATCACCGCCATATAACAGCAAAAAACCACTCGCGCGCAAGCCTTCTTAAGGAAATTTGTCTTTGACCGAAAGATAAAAAGGCCAGAGCAACGCTCTGGCCTTTCTTTAAAGCTGGATTTGTTTGAGGTGTTCTTCGTCCACCCCAATCAACTTTAGTCGTTTTGTTCCTTTTGACGCAGCGCCGCGCCAAGGATATCGCCCAAAGATGCGCCGGAATCAGACGATCCAAATTGGCTAATGGCTTCTTTTTCTTCAGCCATTTCAAGTGCCTTGATCGAAACCGAGACTTTACGCGTTGCTTTGTCGATTGCCGTCACGACGGCATCTACGCGGTCACCAACAGCATAGCGCTCTGGACGCTGCTCTGCACGATCACGCGAGATGTCCGACTTGCGAACAAAAGCTTTCATGACGTTGTCTGGACCAATGGAAACTTCGATACCGCCCGAAGCGATTTCAGTCACGGTGCAAGTTACCGTTTGGCCACGCTTCAAAGTCTCAGTTGCGAATGGATCAGACGAGACTTGCTTGATGCCAAGCGAGATACGCTCTTTATCAACGTCCACATCAAGAACTTTGGCTTCGACCATATCGCCGCGCTTGTAGTTCTTGATGGCTTCTTCGCCAGCTTGGTTCCAGTCGATGTCCGACATGTGAACCATGCCGTCCAACTCTTCATTGACGCCAACGAACAGACCGAACTCGGTGATGTTCTTGATTTCGCCGGTGAGGGTCGAACCAACTGGGAATTCCGTGACAAACGCATCCCAAGGATTGGGTTGAGCTTGCTTCATGCCCAGCGAGATGCGGCGCTTGTCGCCATCCACATCGATCACGATCACGTCGACTGGATCGCCAGGGTTGACGATCTTGGAGGGATGCAAGGTCTTTTTGGTCCAAGACATTTCGGACACGTGCACCAAGCCTTCGACGCCGGATTCCAGTTCCACGAACGCACCATAATCGGTGATATTGGTGATGACGCCCGAATAACGTGCGCCAACTGGATATTTGGCTTCTGCCCCATCCCAAGGATCGGAGAGCAATTGCTTCATGCCCAAGGAGATACGCTGGGTATCTGGGTTGATCTTGACGATTTGAACTTGAACCGTGTCGCCCACGTTCAGCACTTGGCTTGGGTGGCTGATACGCTTCCAGCTCATATCGGTGACGTGCAACAGACCGTCGACGCCGCCCAAATCTACGAACGCACCGTAATCGGTGATGTTCTTGACAACGCCATCGCGGATTTCGCCTTCGGCCAAACCGGCAACGATCTCGGTGCGGGCTTCTGCGCGGTCGAGTTCGAGGATCGAACGACGCGACACCACGATGTTACCACGTGGGCGATCCATTTTCAGGATGCAGAATGGCTGGACGATGTTCATCAATGGACCGACGTCGCGCACAGGGCGGATGTCGACTTGCGAACCTGGCAAGAAGGCGTTTGCGCCACCGAGGTCAACCGTGAAGCCACCCTTCACGCGGCCAACGATCGCCCCATCAACCGACTCACCGGTTGCAAACAGCTTCTCAAGACGGCCCCAAGCCTCCTCACGGCGGGCCTTCTCGCGGCTGACAACGGCTTCACCAAGCGCGTTCTCAATCCGGTCGAGGTAAACTTCAACAGTGTCATTGACCTTCAAGGACGAACCTTCAAGACCAAATTCGCGCACCGGAATGCGGCCTTCGGTCTTCAAACCAATGTCGACCAAAACGAAATCGTTTTCGATCGAAACAACGGTTGCGGAAATGACTTTGCCTTCGGTCAAGCCACCACGGGCACCAAAGGATTCTTCAAGGAGTGCCGAGAAATCGTCCCGGCTCGGGTTAAGGAGCGTGTCGCTCATGTGTGTATCAGTCTCCGAATAGATGAAAGCAGGCCTGCCGGTTGGCTCCGGCGGTCTTGCCCGAAAGGTCCTGCGGCCTTCGGGCCTCACGTCTTACAACGCATCATTTTAGCATGTTAAATGTCGATCACACGATTGTTGGAATTTCGAGGAAAGCTTGCCTAGCTTTTGGCCAAACGCACCTGTTCCACGATCAATCGGGCTTTATCCACAGCCGCCTCTATACTCAGACCAGTCGTATCGAGCAAGTGGGAGTCTTCAGCGGGCCTTAAAGGCGCATCTGCGCGCCCGGAATCGCGGGCGTCGCGTTCAAGTGTTTGCGCCAGCATTGCCTCAAAGGAGATAACCTCGCCCAAGGCCTCCAGTTCCATCTTGCGGCGGCGCGCGCGTTCCTCGGGACTGGCTGAGATATAGAGTTTAACATCGGCTTCTGGGCACACCACCGTGCCAATGTCGCGACCATCAAGCACCGCCCCGCCAGCTTGCAAGGCAAAATTGCGCTGAAGGTCGAACAAAGCCTGCCGCACCGCTTGATTGGCCGCTACCACAGAAGCCGCCGCGCCCACTTGCGCAGTGCGCAAATCGCCATCCTCAATCCCGTCCATCGACAGGTTCCGCGCGACCTCGGCGGCGGTGTCGACATCTTGGGGTGCTTGGCCCGCAGACAGGAGCCGATAAGCCACCCCCCGGTAGAGCTTTCCCGTGTCCATGTGGGGCAAGTCGTACAGCTCTGCCAAGGCTTTAGAGATCGTACCCTTTCCGGCAGCTAAGGGGCCATCGACAGCGATAATCATGAATTGGGTGCCCGTTGACTAGAAATTGGGGTGCTGGGTTTCGAGCGCGGTCCTATCAAGCTTGTCTGTCGCTGCCAAACAGCAAATGCAACCGGACGGGCACATGCCCGCTAAATCAAAGCACTCATGCCGCAATGTGCCTTTATTTTATGTGACTCCGACCTTAAGAAGCGCGGATGGAAACCTTGTTCATCCCCAGCTTCAAAGCTCCTGCCCGCGGCACCGTGACGGTTCCGGGCTCCAAGAGCATCAATAATCGGGCTTTGTTGTTGGCGGCCTTGGCGGATGGCCAATCGGTTTTGACCGGCGCACTCGATAGCGACGATACCCGCATTTTTGCTAGCTGTTTGAACGCCTTGGGCTTTGACGTTATCCACAACGCTGCGGCCGCTATTTTTGAAGTTGTGGGCTGCGGCGGATCTCTGCCGGCCCCCAAGGGTGGCGCGGCGGACTTGTTTGTCGGCAATGCAGGCACCGCCGCGCGCTTTCTTCTGGCGTTGAGTGCCCTTAGCCTTGCCCCTGTGCGCTTTGACGGGGTCGCAGCCATGCGCAAGCGGCCGATGGGCGACCTCTTGGATGCGCTTGAAGCCCAAGGTGCCAAGATCAGCTTTGAAGGCACGCGGGGCCACTTCCCATTGAGCCTTATGGGCTCTGGCCTCCCCGGTGGTCGCCTCGAACTAGACCCGCAACGCTCTAGCCAACAGGTGAGCGCTGCCTTGATGGTCGCCCCGTTTGCCAAGGCAGACACCGAGCTTGTGCTGACCGGCCCCATCGTCTCAGAACCCTATATTGCCATGACCATCGACATGATGGCCGACTGGGGCGTCACTGTCGAAAGACCAGAGCCACAGCGCCTCCACGTCGCAGCGGGCCAAACCTATCAAGCAAAGGCGCGCTATGCGGTCGAACCTGACGCCTCCAGCGCGTCTTATTTCTTTGCCGCCGCTGCTGTCACGGGTGGGCGGGTGACCATTCCCGGGCTTTCGCGCCAAGCACTGCAGGGTGATGTGTTATTTGTCGATGCTTTGGCTGGCATGGGCGCGACCGTGGAAGAAAGCGCTGCAGGCCTTACGGTGACGGGCCCTGCCCAGCTTCATGGCCTTGAAATCAATATGAATTCGATTTCCGACACGGCACCAACGCTCGCCGCCATCGCCTCCAATGCATCATCGCCCACACTGATCACCGGGGTCGAACATATGCGTTGGAAAGAGACCGATCGTGTCAACGCTATGGCCACCCAATTGCACGCCATGGGTGCAGATCTGGATGAACGCCAAGACGGCCTCTTGATCCGGCCTGCCAAGCTAAAGTCCGCCCAAGTCGCGACCTATGATGACCACCGCATGGCCATGTCTCTGGCAATTGCTGGTTTGGCCAATGACGGGGTTACAATTGAGGACCCGGCCTGTACTTCTAAGACGTTCCCGACCTTTTTTGATGTTTTAGGCCAGTTGCGCAGCCAATCTTCGGCCTAATTACATTGGACTGCAGCATAGGTTTTGACAGCGTCACACTTACGTGGCAAGCGCTGCGCCCTTAGATTACCTTCCCAATGTGGCGATCGGCCAGTGGAGCCCCAACAGTGCCTAAAATTGACCTTGGCGAAAAGCAATTGTGCCCTTCCTGCGGCGCAAAATTCTACGACTTACACAAACGGCCTGCAGAGTGCCCAAAGTGTTCCAATGTGTTTGATCCCGATGATGAGGCCGTCAAAGCCCGTCGCGCCAAAGCACGTCTGACCGCATTCGATCCGAAACTGGCTGCGGCCGCAGAGGAAGACGACGAAGACGCACCCGCAAAGGTCGTCGATCCAGATATGGACGAGGACGAAATGGAGCATGAAGAAGTCACGGCAGAGCTCGATGCGGCTGCCGTCGACCAAGCGCCACTCGAACTCGATGACGATGAAGAATCTGACCCGATCAACCAAGGCACAGGCGGCGCAGATGTGCCCGAAGGCTTCTCCGAACAAGAATTGGATGATGATGATCCAACGGCCGGTGATGATGAAGTGCCCTTCTTGGAAGATGACGAAGACCTCATCGACGACGATCTGGGTGATATCCCAGGTCCAGACGATGATGACGTCGATCCCCGCTAAGGCGTAAAACCCGCGCCACCGTTACAGTCGCGCAAAAGCGACAAAAAAGGCCCGCCCTCGCCGCCATAAGTGGTTAAGGCGGGCCTTTTTGCGTTTCACACCTTACTTGGCGAGAAATGCTGGTCGGGAGCGTCAGCTCATGTCGCTAGCTGCAGCGCCGCTGCGACGCCCGTCTTGATCCCCTCCACCGAGACGTCTATACGCGGCCCTCTTGTGGGTTCGGTGGAGCCCACAACTCGATCCGTTTGGACCAAATTTCCAAACCAGATGGGGCCATAGCTCAGTTGGTAGAGCGCTTGAATGGCATTCAAGAGGTCAGGGGTTCGACTCCCCTTGGCTCCACCATTTTTCCCTTTAAAATCAAAATATTATACTTGGATAAATTATGACGTCGCGTCATTTTCATTCTCGCGGTACCACCGCGGTACCAAATTCGGGTAATTCGAGGGTATCAGTAGGAAAATCATTTTGACTTTTCGAGCTATTTATTGATTTAAATCAACCAGTTGGCATACTCATAAAATAGTCCGAAAACGGACGATGAGGCGGATCTAGCTTAAATGCGCCCAACGATACGCAAGGCATTCTCTTCGATGAGACGGGCGGCTTCCTCCACATATCCTTTGGTGGATGCGGGCATTGCTGAAACCGTGTCCAATACTGCCACCCGCTGGGCAACCATCGCGTCAACAAGCTCGACCACGCGTGATTGGACATCTGCGGGTCGGAACCCTCCCGCACGTGCTATATCCTCCCAATGCCGCGGCGCTATATCGCCAGGCTTTCGCTTCTTGCCGGCAATCGTTTGAGCAAGATACTGGTTGACCTGGGGCCACGGCAAAACCGTAGAGACGTCATAAAGCGGTGCCAAGCGCGGTGCCGCACCAATCGGGAGAAGAAGCGAATAATTCTTGGCATGAGCGTCGGTGTTCGCAACGAGAATGTTGAAGAGCAGCTGATCCAATAAGGCAAGCGCGTCGACAGGTGAGATATGGCGGGCGGTCCTCAAAAGGGTTGGGAGGTTTACACCGGTGACTGTACCCCGTTCATACTTTCGGCCAGGCGGAAACTGGTTGGCTTGGGCAAAGTCCTCCTGATGAACCCGCTGGATCGTGCCCGATCTGGTCAAGTAGCGATCATATCGTAAGACAGCGATTGCTTTACGTGTCCCAGCTCGAATAATTGTTGCATCGCTTGAAGCAATGCCAATGGCCCTTGCAAGATGGAGGCAATAGTTCTCGTTCTCGACAATCCCCGGCAAGATCGGATTATCAGGCTTAAGGATTAAAGTGGAAGGCGCACCATTTCGGGGGATTGCCAGCACGTCTCTCTCGCGAGGCAAACGCAAAACTGGCTGCCCATTAGCATCCAGGACAGCCAGAGCGGTTTTCCTTTGTCCTCCGGCGAGCGACACACGTACGCCCTCCTCGCCCACCAGAAAAGGGCGGAGAGCCAAGTCTTCAAAATGGCGTGCGAGGGCTGTCTCTTGATCTCTGGTGCCGTAAAACTCGGCAAGTGGCGTATAGGCCCAGTCGGCAGGAGCAGACTTTGCTCCAAACGACAGCGCCCCGGCGGTATCGCCACCAATTTCCTGAAGCACAGCCAAACTGTCCGCTTGGTTCAATCCAAGTGAACGGGTCAAAATTGATAGTTGTTCTTCTTCCGGCAAGAGATTGGCGAGCCAGGGTGAGATGATCTCACTTGGGATTTTTTGCGCACTCACTGGCATCGTCACAGACAGGGGAAAGGCACCGCGTGTAGCAATCCAATTGTGTGTGTATTCGAAGCCGAGGTCGCCATCGACACCAACCTCGATGTCCCCGACGTGAAGCGCATCAAACCAGACAGGGACACGATTGGTCATTGATAGTCACCAAGGTTGTAACCTGAACCCCCTAGCGCATCAGGCGTGACGAGATTTTCCGCTTGAGCATGCAACAAGTTGGTTGCTTCAACGCGCAGAGCTCCGGCAATTCGAAAGAGGCTACTCAAGCGCAAATCGCGTTTGCCATTTTCAATTAGGGAAAGGGCGGGGGCGCTTATGCCGCTCAAACGAGCTAATTCATGTAAGTTCAAGCCAGCAGAAAGCCTGCTGTTGCGAATGCGCTTGCCGATTTCAGGCAATTGAGTTGTTTCAAAAGTGCTCACCGCCGACTCCACTTTACCGATTTCAGTAAATATCGTTGATACAGGAGAGGATTGCAAGAAAATTTATCGTAAAAGATAAAATTGTAGTCAAGCCTAGCTGCCAGACACTGATTTATCTTAAAAGGTAATTTTTATGAGTGTACTTCAGCCCAGAGCGCACAAGATCCAGATGCGAACAATCTCGGCAGGATGACGTTAGAAACTGACAATCTACAAGATATGGATTCAGCCCAAGCTTCCCAGCGCGCGACCATCGCTGCGCCAATCTCCGGGTTGGATGATGCCTTAAACCAGGACGCGAGCTCAGCCCGCAGGTCCAGCAAGGTAGCGGCTGTCGCCTCAATTTGCTCGGTTGCTTGCCTGGCTGTCAGACCAGCGCGCCTTTGGCCGAGTTCTTTAAGTTTCTGAATTGTGGGCCAGCGGGTTGAGCCGTCTAGCGTAATGGCCATTTGGTCCATCGGTAGATAGGCCGTGGTGGTTACGAGGTCATAGACCGGGGCTAAGCGCGGGATCTCGGATGCGACCTTATACAAGTACAAAGCCAAGTTCGGCGGGATGAGCGTATCGGACGCGCAGAAGCTCAAAGCGCTCGAGTTGGAGAATGCGCGTCTGAAGCGGCTTCTGGCCGAGACGATGCTGGATGTTGCTGTGCTCAAGGACATGGCAACAAAAAACTACTAACGCCCGATGTGAAGCGCCGCGCTGTGGTTCAGGCGATGAAGGACCATGACGTCAGCGAACGTCGGGCGTGCAGCGTGGCTGGACTGGATCGCTCCACGTTTCAGTATGAGAAGAAGACTGGCGGTGACGAGGCCCTGCGAGAGCGATTGCGCGCGCTTGCTGGCGAGCGCCGCCGGTTTGGCTATCGACGCCTTGGCATTTTGCTGGCACGTGAGGACCACCATGCCAATCACAAGAAGCTCTATCGGATCTATAGAGAGGAAAAGCTTGCTGTACGTAGACGCAAAGGCCGCAAACGCGCGCTTGGGACCCGTAGACCGATGACGATGCCATCAGGCCCGAACGAGCGCTGGAGCCTAGATTTCTTATCCGACAGCCTGACAGGTGGTCGCCGCTTCCGCATCCTGTGTGTGGTTGACGACTTCACCCGCGAGGCGCTGGCGGTCGTGGCGGACTTCTCGATCTCAGGTCACCGGCTGG
>VYLR01000027.1_pt1 | contig 222490 bp, 203 predicted proteins | sample 5114291 | NCBI WGS metagenome assembly VYLR01 (sample SAMN12291774, study PRJNA351875) | freshwater metagenome | isolation source: freshwater lake | place: USA: Michigan, Lansing Lake | collected 2013-08-14 | reverse complement strand
TTTTCTTAGTCAAAAAAGTAAACAAAAAGACAAGCCCATGCGATTCTTCGCACTTGCGCTTCGCCTGGCACGCATGGGCAGGCCAGCGCACGCGGTTTCAAAAGAGAGGTTTTTTGGCAGAATGAAGATGGTGCTTTGTATCAGTTTCTGAGTTATTCGGGAGCTCTGTAGCAAAATTATCCAGACAGGTAATGCGATTGTTTTTTTCAATGAAATAGTCACAAAGGTTGGATCCGATGAAACCGGCTCCGCCTGTGATGAGGATATTTTTGTTGGTGATCATTATTATTCTCCTTTCTTTTTTCCTTAGTCGAAAAAAGAAACAAAAAAGACAAGGCAAAACGATGCTCTAACGCGCTCTGCAAATTTGTAAGGCTCGTATTGTAAAGTAGCTAAAGCCCTTTTCAACTCGCCTAACAAATTTTCATTCACGCACCCCAACCTCGCCGTTTTGCCGGGCCGACGCACGGTTTCTTCGAAAGATAGGTTAGAGGGAGTATAGAGATAATGTTTCAAGAGGTTTTTAATTATATTAATTCGCAAACTATTTTAAGTTTGTTTTGATTTCATTACCTACCTTATTTCCTGCGGCAGCCAAGCGCGTTTTAAAATGGGAGAATTGGAGTTATTTGCCTGTTTTTTAAACGGCCTTTTAAAATTTTGCGTTAAAAAATATTTGCAGATCAAAAGGGCTGCATTGTGTGACCGATGATTCGTGCCTCTCGCGAAGCGATTCGAATCATCAGGCTTGATATGTAAATATTTTAGCAAAATTTTAAGAAGCCTTGAACTCTTTTGTTTCTTTTCTGTTACAAGACAGAAAAGAAAAGGAAATATAAGGTTAGATCCGATGAAACCGGCACCGCCTGTGATGAGAATATTTTTAATTGAAATCATTTTTATTTTGTAATTCAAACAATCTAAAAGTTTTGATGTTTTACTTTTGTGAAGGCGGGTTTAATAATTACCATTACTTGTTTAAAAAACGAGGGGCTAAGCAGTGATGTTAGGCAGTTTTCACCTAAAATTTTAAATTATTGTAATTCAACAAGTTTTATTTATGTTGAAGAAAAAAATTGTTGATTTTTATCACGGCTTCGCCACACTCAGTCACAATTTAGTTTGCAACTAAAGCCATTTTTAGCGAGGGTTAATTTACTAATTTTTAACGATAAAAAGGTGATTATGTACGATTAATTTTAGACTGGTTTATTAACCCGATACTGAATAATTTAGAGAATCTTTAGGCTCATTACCCTTAAGTTTGTTCAGGTAGCTTATTTTATACTGTTGAAAGCAATTGACCCCTGTATTTATCAAGAATGGTTGATTTTGAGAGGAAACCCATGTAAATGCCATTGTCAACTACGGGTAAATTCCACTGTCCTGATTCTTCAAATTTTTTCATGATGATAAAAATATCTTCATTCAGGTCAATTACCATTCCTGCCTTGTGCATCACTTCAGTTGCAATTATTTTATCGTAAAGCTCTGCATTAAACATTTCTTCTCTAATTGTATCAAGGTATATTATGCCTAATAACTTATTATTCTTTTTAACTACAGGAAAGGTGTTCCGCTTACAATGTTTAATTGTTTCAACAATATCTCTCAAAGTTGCTTTGAAGTGAATAGGTGTAAAATCAGTTTCAATTAAGGCACGGGTATCTATTTTACTTAAAATACTGGTGTCCTTATTATCGGTAACAATTGTTCCTTTATCTTTTAAGCGCCTTACATCCAGTGATTCGGGATGAAAATATTTCACTAATACATAACTGATTGAAGACACAATCATGAGAGGAATAATTAACTCGTAGCCACCGGTTATTTCAGCAATTAAAAATATTCCTGTTAACGGGGCATGGAAAACGCCGCTTAGAATGCCTGCCATAGCAACAATAGTAAAGTTAATTACCGGTATGTCGGAAAAACCGATGAGGTTTAAAAAGAATGAAAAAATAAAACCTAAATAGGCACCTACGAAAAGTGAAGGTGCAAAACTACCTCCATTTCCTCCGCTGCCCAAAGTAATAGCAACCGCAAATGTTTTTAAGAGCATAGTGGTTGTGATAAAAGCTAGTATTAACCATTTACCGTTGAGGTAGGATTGAAGCAAACTGTTTCCAAATAATTTTGATGTATTCAATTCTGCTAAGGCTTTAATACTCTCGTAACCTTCGCCAAACAGAGATGGAAAAATTGCGTAAAGTAAAGCTAAACACAATCCGCCAAGCAACCATTTATTAAAAGAGGATTTCATTTTTGCGAATTTGGTTTCAACTTTGTCAAAAAAATGGATGTAGTATAACGAGACGAGTCCGGCTAATAATCCAAGTATGAGATAAAAGGGGGTGTTGTGATAATCAAAAGGCTGCTTTAATTTGAAAAACAAAAGACTTGTTTCATTTAAAATTATTTTAGATAACAAGGCGCCAGATGCCGCTGCAATTAATAGAGGTATAAAAGCACTAATTGAAATGTCGACTAAAATGACTTCCAAAGCAAACAAAACTCCTGCAATTGGTGCGTTAAAAGCACCGGCAATTCCGCCCGCAGCGCCTGCAGCCAACAATAATGTTCTTTCTTTATAACTAAGTTTATAGGTTTTCGCAAAATTAGAACCGATTGCACTCCCGGTGCTTACAATAGGAGACTCTAAACCGGCAGATCCACCAAACCCGACTGTAAAAGCACTTGTTATAACATGTGAATACATTTGATAAAATGGCAAAAAACTACTTTTTTTGGCAATAGCAAATAGTATGGCAGAGTTCCCCCTTTGTAATTGATTCTTAAAAAAATACTTAATAATTAGAATTGTTATGCCAATACCAAAAATTGGTAAGGCTAAATAAATATACTTAAAATCAAATTTCAAGAAATAGCCATCTACCAGGTACTCCCGTATAAAAAATACAAAAAGTTTTAGTACAACTGCCGCTATACCAGCACTTACACCAACAAGAATGCTCGAAAAAATTAAAAATTGTTTATCGTTGGTTTTCTCATGAATCCAATTAATGCCTTTTTCGATATAATTTAATTTTTTAAGATTCATAGTTCAATTACAAATTCAAAGGTGTGAAGTTGTTGAATATATAAATTTGATGTTAGTGAGATCTAAAGTTAAGCGTTTTTTTATTAGCTGTTTTCTATTTTTGCAATAATGCAGTGCTAAAATGATAACTTTGTATTAATGCTAACTTTTTTTGCTACAATTATTTCTGTTTCGGCTGTTTTTGGTTACATTAACCACAAATGGCTTAAATTACCCAACACAATAGGTGTAATGTTTATTAGTGTTGTGTTAGGAATTGTACTTAAATTGTTTGAGAGTCTGCATCCCGGTTACACGTCGCCATTAAGGGCATTTTTAGAAGGATATGATTTTAGTGCGTTTGTACTTGAATTTATACTTTCTTTTTTATTGTTTGCAGGTTCTTTACATGTTAATATTGGGCAATTAAAAGGGGCAAGGGCAACTGTTTTTTCATATGCCACAATTGGAGTTATCATTTCAACACTTATCATAGGATTATTAAGTAAACTGGTAATTGGCTTGTTTGGCTTTGATGTTAGTTTAATTTCCTGTTTTTTATTTGGTGCTTTAATATCACCAACAGATCCAATTGCCGTTATTGGTATTCTCTCACGGTATAAAATCCCACAAAAATTAAAAACAGAAATTATTGGTGAATCACTTTTTAATGATGGTGTAGGGGTTGTTGTGTTTGCAGTTATCTTCTCCTTAATTAGCGGTGGCAACCAATCATTTACAGCCACCAATATTACTAAGATTTTTGCAATTGAAGTTTTGGGTGGATTAGCTATTGGTTTAATAATTGGGTATGCAGGTTATTGGTTAATGAAAACAATTGATCATTATCAAACAGAAATTATGATAACCCTCGCAGTTGTTACGGGAGGCTATTCTGTTGCATCTTATTTTCACGCATCGGGGCCATTGGCAATGGTTGTGGCCGGTTTGTTAATTGGTAATAAGGGCAAGGAGCATGCGATGTCTGATATAACTGCTGAATATGTAGATAAATTTTGGGAACTCATTGATGAAATATGCAACACTATTTTATTTGTATTAATGGGACTGGAAATATTTTTAGTTCCATTTGATTTAGGATACATCTTTGTTGGTACGGTATTAATTGTTGTTGCATTAGCTGCAAGATACATTTCATTGTTGCCGGCATTCTTTATATTTAACCGAAAGGAAAAACGCAAAGGCTTAAATCTTGCAGTTTTAACTTGGGGAGGATTGCGAGGCGGCATCTCTATTGCACTAGCATTGTCATTAACAAATAAAATTGTGGGCAGCAGCTTATTTATTGTAAGCACCTATTGCATTGTGCTTTTCTCAATACTTGTGCAAGGCTTAAGCATTAAGAAATTGCTTTCTAAGTATTAATTTAATTTTTTAGAATTAGCGTTTTGCATTCTAAGTGAAAAGCTTTTGCTTTTTTATATACTTCGAGGTTTTGGAATTCAAACATATAGATTTAGAAACAGAATGAGAATGAGAGCGAGAATGAGAATGAGAGAGAGAATGAGAGAGAGAGAATGAGAATGAGAAAGAGAACGAGAATGATTGCGGAAAATGAGAGCGGAGAAAAAACTGAGTTCGAATGTTCGCTTTAGCTCTCACTTTCGCTCTGTTTTTGTAAACAAAATTAACGTAAGTTTTTAATCATTGTATAAAGTATCCTTGAAAGTTCGTCAGCTTTTTTAAGGTAGTTTTCATAAGATGCAGGATTAATTTGTTTGGTGTCATTGAGAATATCGAGAATAGCCACACATTCAAAAATTGATGCCTAGCTATGACAAAGAAATTACGGCGATCAGGCTTTGAAAATTTACCAGACCCTTCCGCAATATTCAAAATGATACTGAAGGAAGCGCGTCCCAGTTGATCTTTCACGTAACTATCTAATTTATTATTTAGAATTAACGATTTGCATTCTAAGTGAAAAACTTTTGCTTTTTTATATACTTCGAGGTTTTGGAATTCAAACATGTTATATTAGAAGCGAAATGAGAAAGAGAATGAGAGCGAGAATAAAGAAAAAACAGAGGTCGAATGTTCGCTTTCGCTTTTATTCTCGCTCTGTTTTGGTACCCCCTTCCAGACCAAATATGAACGAAATCCTTGAAGATACAAGGGACTTTGCTCGAATTTGGGACTTGTACGGTCACCTGATTAGAGAGCCGGAAATCTCTTAACTCAGGCAAAAGAAAAAAAAGAACTGAGGTCAAATAAGGTCGAAAATTAACATCGCCCTTTGAAGTTGAATCAATTCGGACATGGTATAAGTCCCTAATACCTCTTGCCATGTTTTTCCGGTTAAAAATTCGATCTGTTGGCATTCTTTCTTGAATTGGTAGTCTTGTTCCATTTTCGGTCAATTTCGACTAATTTGGCAAATTTAGGGTAAAATTAGCCGAGTTTTAGCATTCTGATATTTCAGTCATTTTTTTGAATATTGAAGGTCTTCTAACCCTTTTCACTTTTACGTTAATTTTATCGATATCGGCAATAATCTCCAAGCCAAACATATCAGTCATGCTCTCCCGGCAAGAAATGATTTGTTGCTTTAGCTCTTTTATAAATAAAACATTTTGACTGCTTTCTATTGCAATTTTTGCTGAATATCCATATACCCCTAAAGGATAAACTTTAGCCCTTTTTATAATCTTTTCAATCACATTATCGATTTGATCAGACAGTTCTTTTTTAATAACACTTGCTTTTTTCTGCATCTTATTACTGTTTGGTCATTTCTTTTACAAGGTATTGTTTTAAAACTTGAATTGTTTTTTTTCTGTTCGTAAATCTCCGATTAACATCACGGTTTTTCAAGAACTCAAACAGTTCATGGCTATTTTGAATATCAACGCTTTTTAAAAAATTTCTAATGTAAGGTGGGAAGTTGGAAAAGAACTCAACTTTGTCACTGACAATATCTTCACCTTTCACAATTTCAAAAAGCTGCTTATAGCTTTTAGCTCCAAGACCAGTTGGATTTCCTAATGAAATAATATCATTTTTAAACGCTGATCTTAAATCCTCTTTCGAATAAATTTCAAGTTCAAGTAAAATGTTTTGCGTTCTGACATGGAAGGGAGCGAGAAACTCATGCAAGTCTGCCATGCCTTTTATGATTTTCCGTTGCATATCAAATTCTTGACCATGAAACAAATATTTTGCCTCTCGCTTAAATACTAAGTGATTAAACTCTTTACCTTTCATCCTTTGTAGGTTTTTAATTTCACTACATGAAAATAATTAATTTTCAAAATAACGAATTATGCCAAATGCTAAAAGTATTCACATTTATTGAATGAAAAAGCTAATATAAATTTTAACAGGTATTATTACCTATGAAAAGGGGTATAAACACCCCCCTTAGAGCCTCGTTTTAATTAATAAGTCCAAGATATGCAATTCAATACTCCTCCAAGTTTAGCTAAATTGGAAATTTCAAAGCTAACCGGGATAAACTTAATTTTTGGAAATAGTTTTTTAAAAAGATCTATAGATAAATCATACTTTGTCCCATATTGAGGTATAAAGATGGTATTGCCAATTCTTAAAAAATTCAGATAATTTCCAAAAGCACTCCCAATGATATCTTTGCTGTTTTTAGGAATATCATTTGTAATTCTATGCACCTCAAATCCATGCCCTTTAAAAATATGCGCTATCGAATTTAAAACCTCTTGCGATTTTAAATATTCTTTCTCTGAAATATTTACTTCGTTAAATTCGTATTCATCGGGATATTTAGCAACAACAACTGTATTTTCATCAACAAATCTTACCATACCATCAACGTGTCCTGTCTCATCACCAGGCTCAACAGGTAAAAATAATAGTTCTTTCAAATTCAATTGCGAAATAAAGCTTGATTGAATATCACCTATCGAATGAGATTCATTATCGGAAATTATTCGATTACTTACAACGCCAATTCCATTGCCATTATGAATGAAGTTTCCTCCATCAATCACAATAGGTTCATTTGATGAGAAGGTTAAGTTTAGAAATTCTTTGTTAATATATTTGGTTAATCCCAGACCAACACTATCATCAAGTTTGCAAAATACTTTTTCATTTTCATCAAAATATGCCGGCGAATATTTCGCTTTAATTGCAACATTTTCTTTGCAAGCAATTGGTGCAAAATCACGAACCCAAATATCTTGTATGTTTTTAGTTGGGTAAATAATCAACTTGGTTTTTCCAATTTTGGAAAATTTATTCTTTAATTTTTCCTGCTCTTCAGGTCTACATATTATAACTAATTCTTCGAGATTTGTACTCTTAATTATACATGGTATCAAAGAGTCATAAAAGGAAACAAGTTCTTTTCTGTTATCAGGTAATCGTTCAGGATAAACCAATACCAAACCTTTATTTAAAGACCAATCAGGAAGTAAAGTCTGTGAATTACCATTCGTAGTCATCAAAAGAAATAGTGAAATATAAAGTGTAAATAATCTTAATTGATTTTTATATAACCACCCCATGCCCATCCTTTAGTATTGTTATATTCAATTTCATACCAATTAGCTGTAACACCATCTATTGTTTCAGAAGTCACACTTTTACTAATTATTTTTACTTGTGATCCACCGGGTATGGTTAAAAGAATATTGGCTTCTGAATTAGCCTCATCCCGTAAATTCAAACCACTTCCACTATTTACAGTACCATATTCAGCTTGCGTTTGAATAATGGTCTCTTGATTTTCTCGATGATTAAAATCTCTGAAATTAGTAAACATAAGTAATAATAATAAGACTAGACCTCCGAACATAAAGTAATGAGGCGTGTAATCTTTTGAGTTGTCGTCTGCTACTTTATTTTGTATTACATTCTTTTCAGGAATTGGATTAATGTGTATTGTTTGAAAAGTAGATTCAGGTTCAGAAATCACAACGTCATTATTAATCGTACTTGGTGAATAATCAAAACTAAATGGTTTAACCACATTGGTATCATTTTGAAAACTGCTGTACTTTGTATCAAAAAACTTATCAATTGCAGGTGTATCTTCATATTTTTGATGTTTAACTCCAATGTTTTCGAGTACAGAAATATCTGAAACTTGAGTACTATTAAGTTCTATACTATAAAGGTTTTTACAGTATTTAAGTGGTGTTAGGTCGTCGATAAAGGTATTGTTAAGATACAGGTATTCCAGAGATTCACAGTTTGCAATTCCATTTAAACTTGTAACTTTTGTTTTGCTAATATCCAAATAAGTCAATGCTGGAAAGTTCCTTAAAAAATCAAGATTTGCTACTTCAGTTGAACTAATATCCAAATACTGAAGTCGTGTTTTGTTTTCTAATTTTTCAAGAGTTTTAATTTTGGTTTTTTTGCAGATTAATTTCTCTAATTTCTTAAAATGGATTAAAGGTTCAATACTTAAAATCGAACTGTTTGAGCAATCAACTTCAACTAGATTTAATATGTCATCCACTTGATCTTCTGTTGGCGCACTATTTATGTCTATGCTTTGTTTAAGAATGCGCTTCCAAGTATAGTCTAAGCTATTAAACCATTTCTTTTTATCAAAAGATAAATTATTTGTTTCAGATGATTCCATAATTAATATCTGTCGTATTCAATGTATTTGCCCTTTGAAAGAAAATCAAAGTGATCTTTATGTAGATAAATGCTAATGAAATAAGTAATAATTCCTGCAATAATACCAGTTAATTCACTATTAAGATCCACTTTTTTACATAATTGAAATGCAAGAAATCCATAACAAATTGAGAACAGAGTTGAAAGAATATATCTTAAAGTTCTTGAAATGAAAAATAGAGCAACGAAACCAAAATAGATTGCTAAAAATAGAATAATTGCTAGGACAAAATTCATCTTGAATGCATTGTAAGAAAACCCCACGATTATCAATGATGTAACAAGTCCTTCAAAAAAAATAATTGAAGTCTGTCTTTTATGAATTATATATCGCCTTGCCATTTGATTACTAATTAAAATTTGACTTAAAATAATAACCGAATTTTACGAATAAAAATCGAAACCGCAATGGAATTTCCCTGAATTAACAATGAAAAGCGCAATAATTGTGTTATAATTATTTATATAAATATTATAACTAATATTTATAATTATAATATAAAATAAGGATTGAAAAATATACTTATACAATAATTCAAAGAACGAACAAAAGCGGATTATTAATCCGCTTTTGATTATAAAGTTTAACTCACTAATTATCGATTCTGTGTATTCTTTTAGCTTCATCAAAGCCAACCCATTTACCCTTGCTATCTTGTCCTCGATTAGCCAATTCTCTGCGCACCAAGTAAATTAAATCAAAGTCTCCTTCAATAGCTTCAGCAAGCAGTTTACTACTTGTTAAACTAAAGATAAAAGAAGGGTTGTCGTCATCCTTTCTATTTGCATAGAAACGAGGGTCAAACTTTCCTTTTGATTTCTCGGCAGTTTTATCCCAAACTTTTAATGCCATAGACATCTGCGTCATAAACGCAGTAAGGTTCGGATGCATTTCAGTTACAACATCGTAAAAATTTACGCTTTGTTCTTGAGCGATGTCTAAAATTTCAATGTACTCGCTATCCGTTAATTCAAGATCCCACTCACTCTCAATAACCCCTTTTAATGCACGGATTGTCGAATTAAAAACGATTGTTTGTTTAGGCTTTTCTCCCCTAACCAATTCAGAAGAAGCTTTGCTGTGTTTTGCTTTTAATCTTTCTTCTCCTGTTTTAGTTAACTGACCACCCATCTTTTTCCAAATGTCTCCGGGGATTTCTTCCCTAACAATGGTGTCAGTTTCCATTGCACGGTTCATCGCTTCTTTATATTTCTTTGCTTTATAAAGACGATTAATTTCTTTAAGAACTGCATGGTCACTTTTATTTAAGTGTTCCGGCTCAGTCCAGTCTTCGGTTGTAGTTGCTTTCTTTTTCATAGTGTCTACGTTCGATACTTTCTTTGGAACTTCCAAGTTCTTTCCGCTTTTTCTGACACCATTTAACTCTTCCATATCTCCAATGGGCGCATCATCGAATACTCCCATCTTTCCGCCTTGATTGAAACGACCGTATTGAGTTGCAATACCTTTTTCCGGTATTTCAATTACAACATCAACATCATGCTGAAACTCATTGTTTCCTTTGAACTGACCACCTTTTGTTGCCTGAAAAATAAAGACAAAAGATTTTCCTTTGTTTTGCGTTTTCAATTTCTCTAGGTCTTTGGCTGTAAGACCAAGTTTGTTTACAGAGTCAAGAAAAATAAAGTCATATGGAGATAGATCTGTAGGTAGTGCATCCGATACAAATAAATTTTCGTGAGCAACATCTTTATCCTTTAACTTTTTCTGCAACGTGGCATCAAGCTTCTCTTCTTTGGCAACGTATAACACATTGCCATGATTTCTCGCCAAATAGCCAGCAAAATCAATGCACAAATAACTCTTACCCATCTTAGGCATTCCAAATACCATCGCAGTAAAACCCGGAGCAGGATCGCCAATAAAGTCAAGCCATTTTCCTGTAAACCCGATTGTATTAAAATGAAGGTTTGTGAATTCCTTACTCGGCATTATGTTCACCGGAACATTTCCCAATCCGTTTAAGTTCTTCTTTTGTTTTTTTTCTTTTGCATAAGACTCGTCAATATCATCGTAAGCATTCTCATACTTTTCAATAATACCTTTTAGCTTCTTAATTACTTCAGGACGCAACATAATATGTTTGGCGTTCCGCATGGAATTAAATGCTTTCAATGCGGACTCTTGCATCTCCATGATTTCCTTTGCAACAGGTGACTTTTTTGTAATCTTCTTCTCCGTAATTGCTTTTTGAAGATCATCTATAAATAAACCAATGGTGTTTTTATAAAGAACCCTGTCATGGAAATTCAGATACATGTGGATGAATTTTATTTCATTACTAATACCTGCGAATTTGTTTTTTGAGCTAGGGGATACACTATTGCTATTTCCCTCTTTTGCAGCAATAGCTTTTTCCAAAGCAGCCTTTCTGATTTTAATTTCAGGAGTTAATCCATCTTCCAATTCAGCATCTAGTTCCAAGCGATAAATCATTTTTAATTTATCGAGTGGCAAATCTTTATATCCTGCGGCATCTTCCTTTGCTCTGTCGATGATTGGGTTGCCATCTAAGCCTGAAACATCTTCTTTGCGATCGATAAATTCCTCAAGTTTATCAAACGCTAAGTCAAATACACGTTTTACCTCTGTATCGTCTTCGTAAATTCCCCAGTCTTTTCCGTTTTCAGTTTTTTCTTCAATTACCAAATGAGATTTTTTAAGCACCTCCGGTAAATTTTCAAAACCAACTTCACTAATGGCTTTAAAATAATTTTTGGTTGATATTCTCATTTTGTTTTAAATTTTAATTGAGTTAATTGTTTTAATAAGCTTTGTAGTTCTTTCCTATCCTTTGTGTTCAGTATATACTTAAAGGCTTTCATTTTTGCGGGATCGTAATTCATTACAATCATTTCCGTTTTTAATTTATCGGTGTGTTTTGTTACTGCAACGCTTTTAGTAATTCTTTGAACTTTCCACTTGTATTTATTAATGTATTCGGTTAGGATTTTTGAAGGGTAAGAACTTAATAGAAATTTCCCTTTTACCTTGGCCAACGTATCGAGTAATTCTCTGTAATCACTTTCCGTATAGCCTTTATAATGACCTTGATCCGAACCAATGTACGGAGGGTCTGCATATATAAATGTTTCTTTGTCATCGCATCTGTTTATTACTTTGATTGCATTATTGCTTTCTACCTGCACTTTTGTAAGACGCTGTTCATAGTCCTTTGTGAACGCATCTCTCTTGTTGGCAAGTGCTGCCTCTTTTGAATCATCTTTTCCGAATCCCCAGGAACCAATCATTCCTGCAAAACCTTGATTGGTTGCCGTCCATAGAGCCCACGCTCTTTTTACATCTGAATATTTTTCGGGATTCTTGTAAATCTCCATTGCCTTTTTGTAAAGTTCACGGCTATGTAGTGTTGATTGAATTTCCTTTTGTAGTTCTGAGAATTTGGTTTTAATTACTCTGTAAAAATTAATTACTTCTCCATTGATGTCATTAATTACTTCAACATCCGATTTTCGTTTTGCAAAGAATACAGCACCACCGCCAAAAAACGGTTCACAATACATTCTATGTTGCGGAATCAATGGCAGTAAATATTTTATTAGAGTTTGTTTCCCTCCGTAGTATGTTATAGGTGTTTTCATTAAGCTGCTGTTTTAAAATTCATTAATTCGAGTTCCATTTCAAGAATCCATAGAGTAGAGTCTTGATTTTTTGATTGCTCGCCAATCATTCTTTTTGCGATTTCTATAACGATAGGAACGCTTACTGCATTACCTAACATTTTGTATCGTTGAGAATCAGAAATCTCTTTTTTCTCACCATCAATTATTCCCCACTTTGTCCAATTATCCGGGAAACCCTGTAATCGTTCGCATTCAATTGGTGTCAATCTTCTGAGCGAACCTTGACCAAGTGTATATTGTTGAACACCGGTATCAATTGTATTTGCAATTCCTTTCCCAACTCTTCCTCGTCTTTTGTTTGCCTCAAGAAATGATAGATTGATACTATCACCTTCTGTTGCGCTTGCATATCCTTTTTTTGTTGCTTCAGGAACATGGAACATAACCATGCTGTCCTTTTGCGCTGTTGTTAATTGATTTGCGATTTTATCTTTTCGCATTTCAATCTTTCCGCCTTGCCCTGTATAGTTGCGAGTGCGATACGCCACACCATTTGCAATAAGCGGTTGTCGTATCCAATCTTGTTGTGTATTTAATGCAGGGCTAGTTTGCATCTGGTCATATTTCCATCTTGTTGTTGAACCTTTCCAATGCAATACATATGGAGAACGATGTGTGCTTTCTCCAACCTTTGTATCAATGGTTGGACTTATATTTTTCCCTTTAGATTTTTTTTGACTGAACGCATCACTCCCTTGAGCGCTTTCTCCGATAGGAAATATTTGTGGTCGGGATGAGTTTCTAAGATATCCGACAACGTAAATCCGCTCTCTATTTTGGGGTAGAAACCAGCTAGTATTAAGCAGTTGCCATTGGATGTCATAAAGCCCAAGGTCGGCAAACGATTGCAGTATGACCTCAAAGTCTTTGCCTTGGTTACTGGAGAATAACCCTTTGACATTTTCAAAGATAAAAACATCGGGTCGGCATTCACGGATGATTCTAACAGCTTCAAAAAAGAGATTGCTTCGCTTTCCTTTAAGCCCTTTGCGTTTGCCAGCAATTGAAATATCTTGGCAGGGTGAACCAAAGCAGATAACGTCTGGTCGTTGGATTTTTTTCGTGTTGATTTTTGTGATGTCACCGAGGCTTTTCGCATTTTTAAAATTGTATTGATAGTTTGCAACTGAATATTTGTCGATCTCTGAAAACGCATGGTTCTTAATGATAAATCCAGAGGCAAGGAGACCTCTTGCGAAGCCTCCTGTACCGCTGAATAAATCTAATAGAGAGATTTCTCTTTTCATCTTAGCTATAGATTAATTCTTTTCTGCTGTTCCAAATTTTGTCGAAGTTTCTGTTACCTCCTGCCCATTGGTAGGAAAAAACGCCATTCGTTTTGGTTACCTTTTGAATTGCCCAAACAGGCGCATCAACTGTTGACCCCGGAATTGCAAATCCATTATAAACCACTTTTGGATTACTTTCATCTACCAACTTTGGTTGGAAGAATGTTTTATCATCTAATGAGTTTACCTTCGCTTGCAAGTTTCCAACTACAGCCTGAAGATTTTTAATCTCGTTAATCTCTTCAGTTTGTTTCGCTTCGGTTGCAGTTCCTGTTACATTGGTTTGTAACATTCCAATGATTTGGTCTCTTAATTCTTCAACTGTTGCAGTTACAGGAGCAGTAACATCTGCCTGATCAACATAGATGTTGTTTAGCGCACCCTGCCCGATATCAATTTTGATAATGGTATCTCTTACGATTTCTACTTCACGAACTTGATACTTCAGAACAAAACGAGATGAACCATTCTCGGTAATCTTAATACTACCTCCGTTATTTTCAATAATAGTTGCCATACTTAGTCTTTTTTATTTTTGTTTATATATTCAACAATGCTCTCTCCGATAACCGCTCCCATAAAACCACCAATCATCACATAGGGAACTGCGTCCTTTTGTGCGGTTCTCGCATAGAAGTACATCAGTAGAGAGGCTGCAAGTGTGGTGGTTGAAACGATAGTTTTCTCTTTTATCATTATTGCTGTGATTTAATAAATAGTGTTGTTGTTATTCCCGACATTATCATTAGCCCATAGGTGAGCATTTTGTTTTCAAAACGCTTCTTTCTGTTTTGCTTGTAAGCTGTATTCAACTCTTCAGCTAATTGCATTTGTCTTTGCTGATTTTCTTTTTGTATGTCGAACATGGATTGATAGCTCCTGTTACACATTACAATTTGTGAATCCCTGACTGCAACTGCTTGATTGAGTGAACTAATGGAAACGCTGCATAAACTATCTTGAGCATTACATAAATCGTTCAGCACTATAACTTCCTTTCGTAATGTATCACAAGGAATGTTGCTTACAACTACTGTTTGCTGCTTCTTCAATAACGCCCTTGTTACTTGCAGTTTTACATTTAGCTTTTGGTTTTCAGTTTTCAAAGAATCGGCAACTTTGGAGAACTCTTGTTTCGCTTTTTGGTATTCGTGATTAACCGTTTCTGCTAAGTTGCCGGAGGTTTTAATCTCCTTTTTGATTTCTTTTACATTTACCTGTTTTGGTTTGTCATCGCAACTTTTTACAGCGATGAAACAAACTATGATGCCTATGATAAAGGCAGAAAATAACTGTTTCATATTTATTAGTTTTTAAATTTTACACTTGTTTTTTTTCAATCGAGTACCCGAAGCAACCTGCTCCCACAAGGGTTATAAAACCATAAAACATGTGTTCGGGCATTTGTAATTCAAAGAACTGATCTGCAATCCAACTCACGAGCAACACAATCACAAACAAGACTGTGACTACTTCACGCAGACTGGTATTACCATTTTTGTCTTTTAGCAATTGTGCTAAAGCTGTTATGAATCGATTTTTCATTTTTGTTTTTTCTTTTTCCTTTTTAGAATTCCCCATAAGGCTGTTAAACCTAATGCTACTGTCACCGTTCCGATTGCCCAACGCTTAAAGGTTTGTCGCTTTACCGCTCTAAAATCAATCAGCGTATATGTAAAACTGTTACCGTATAAACTCATGTGCTTTTCACACAAACTCAAGAATTCCTTGAACTCATTGATGTTTGAAAACACTTGACATCCGGCAGAGTATTTATCTACTTGCTTAGTGATCCCATTCAAACTTGCACGGTGGATATTAATCCCAAACAACCCTTTGCTCTTTGTGCCATTTTTAAAATCAAGTTTTGCATCTCTGTCGTAATCTCGTATTACAGTTATTGGTTTTGATTGAACCAATGCTTTGTACTTCCCTTGATGCATTCCGATTCTATAAGCACCCTTATATTGCCCTTGAGCTAAGATGGCTGTACCTTGAGGTTGCATAGGATTACGCAACCAAAATGTACCCGGATCGGTTGTTACCTTGTAAACATGGTAATGCCATTTTAATGGGGCTACTTTGTAAAAGACATGAATCTCATCATCAAAACGATTAGGGACTGTATTTGGTGATCTAATCCCAACTATGTTTAATTGATTCGGTTTTGTGTAGAGTTCATATCCTTTGCTTCGTAGAATTCCTTTGATCTTCGATAGCAACATTATGCAGCGTTTCCTAAATCGGGTTCATACTCACTTAACCACTTCTTCACATCGAAACAAGGACAGGCTTTTTTCACTCCTGCAAAATCACGATGTCCCAACACTTGTGCATTTGGATATTTCTCAGTTAGAGAAACAATCAAATCAAACATAGAATGCTTTTGTGCATCTGTTCTGTTGTCTTGTGGTTTGCCATCTTTATCAATTCCACCGATGTAAGCAAGGCTAATGCAATTTGAATTGTGAGCATATACGCCATAACTGTTTTTGCTTTCATCTAACAACTGAATTAAATTCCCTTGTCGTTGGATCAAGTAATGGTAGCCCGGTGTGTCACCCCAACCACGCTGCTCTTTCCAATAGCGTTTAATGGATTCAACTGTAGTTGTTGGTGGCGTTGCGGTACAATGCACCACGATATATTTAATGTTTCTAAGATTTTTCATTTTTAAATTCTTTAAAGGATTTTACTTGTTCTTTTTTAACCCTGAAAAGCTCTGTGCTATTCTTAGGAATAAAGTAAATCCAACCTTGATGTGTAAACTCCTTCTCGCCAAGCACAATGTGCTTTGGTACTTTTAATTTAAAGTTGCCTTTGGATTTATAGATTTCAGTTTCAACAATCGAAACGATCTCATCTCCATGTTTTATGATTCCGGCAAATCCGCTTGCACCAACAAAAGAATTATAGGTGGATTCGTTAACTGATGTCGGCAACTTAGCCCTCACTAATGCTGCCTCAACCTCTTTCCCGAACATTCCATCTACTCCGTATTTTGGAAGTATGCTTGCTCCGAATTTTTTTACTAAGGCATTTTGAAGTTGTGTTACTCTGTTTCCTTTGCTTCCTCTTTTTAAAGGGAAGCTGTCGTTTTTTACAGGCGCAGTATTTACGCTTGCAGTTTCTGTAAAGGAGGTTGTATCTTCTTCCTGATTCGCTTTCTTCTTTTTCCAGTAGTTCCATCCCAAGAAGCCAGCGACACCTGTTCCTAATACACTCAGTCCGATCAGGATTATTTTTCTTTTATTTTGTGTTTTGCTTTCCATTATCCCTTTGGTTTTGATAGTATTATTTTTAAGTAATCGTTGTATTCCCACATCTCTAACTCACTTTTCAAATCGGTCATCATGTCGGTTGCGTATAGTTTCTTATAGAATACTCCGGTCATGATAAATGCTTTTTGAGTAGGCATTTCATTAAAAACTGCTTTGATCGCTTCTTCATCAGTTCCCGGTATAAAACCGTATTCTTTATCAAAAGCTGCTTTTAAACGCTTTGCCCATCCATCGTACACTAAAGTTGGACTTGAAGGCTTACCGCCCGTTTTATCCGGCTTCTGTGCAATAATTTGAAGCATCTCATTGTACTCAGTTGTTTGCAACTCATCACTCATGTCCGTTATCATATTTGAGTTGTAGAGTTTTTTATAGGACTCCTGTACTTTGAGAAAAACTTGTTTACTTGGGATCTCCCTTAACGTGCTTCTTAACTTCTCGGTATCTGTTCCCCACCAACCATCATTGTCAAACGCCATTTTAATTTGTTTGGCAAAGGTTGCAGGTGTACCATCTTCAAAAGATTTCTTCTCTTCACGATTTGCGACTCCTTTTAAAACAAGCTTTTTCCCAAAGAAAATACCACCGCCCACAATCCCAATTCCGATAAGGGAATAGAGAAGTTTCTCTTTCAAGGTTAAATCATCTTTGGTGGTATTCTTTTTCATTTTAAACTCCTAATGCTTTTTTTGCTAATGCGGTTTTAACAGGATCGTTTTGTACGATGTCGGCAAGCTTCACTATTTCTTTAGTGTTTAACTTCTTTGCAATCGTGGTTAACGCTTTCATTTTTGAATCGGCTTCTGCTTCAGTAGTCGCTTCAATGGTTATTTCATAACTAAACTTTTTCATTTTCTGTTTTTATTTCTAATAGTTCAAATACTGTTTCGATGTTCTTTGGCTCTTCAACAAAGGATTGTAGGATGAGCATTATTTTATCGAGTTGCTCTTGATTAAAGTGAGATTCCAATTGTTTTAAGAATCCAAGTTGCGCTTTCATCTCTTCCGACATTCCTTCTTCAACAGGTGCTTTCTTTTTAAACACCACTTCGTTTTCAATTACTTCTGCTGTGGTATCAATGGCTTCTTTTGCAATCAATCCAGCAAGCGCATCTCCACCCGGTAGTTTGGCTACCCAATGCGGATTTCTTTTAACCATTCCCTCTAAAACAATAGAGGCAACTTCGCCAAGGTTAACATCACCTAAATGCAGTTTTTTACTTTTGTACACATTGAGTTTTTCTTCTAACTCTTCGATGTAATCTTCTGCTTCGGTAAGTTTCTTTTGACAGGTTTCATAATCACGTTTCATCAAATCATTTTGCCAACGCTCTCGTTCTTGTGCTAAAGACTGATTAATTCTATTCTCTAACTCGATACCTGATAAGCCTTGAGTTTGCTGAATTTGCTGTGGTTGGTTTTGAATAGGATGTTCAATCGGTTTTTTCTTTTCGATGTAAAAAGTAAACTGCTGATAGCGGTTTGAATTTTCAGTATTGTAAGTGAAAATCTTTATTGTTTCAGTGCTATCATCAAGATAAACTTTGTGGTCATCGATGGATTCAATTCTGTTAGTGCGAGGCACAACTTTTACATCGTCAACGTACACTTCAATATATTTCCCTTCGCCTTTGTCGACCATGTCGTGAAGCCACATTTTAAATTGGGAAAGCTTCACATCGTTATATGGATTGGTATGTTGCATTACTCTTACTTTTTAATTGTTGTTTTGTTTTTTGGTATTACTTGAATGAATCTTAAGTGATTGATTCCGGATAAATAATTAGTGATCTGTATTTTGCTTTGATGTTCGTACTGCATTTCATTGGTGGCACTTTCGCTCAAATCGAATATTCCTGTTTCACTTTCAACTCTTACATTCTGCGCCTCTTCAACGAGGTAATAGAATTGAGTGTGGGCATCAATGGTTAGTTCTTCATTTGGCTGTAACACCAAGTGTCGGAAGCGGATAAAGTAATCTGACTTGTATCCTAATTCCTGCATCCTTCGTGGGATGTATTCTAAGGCAAGATTTATTGTCATTTTCTATTCCTCCACATTAATCCATACATATACTTTTATCTCGTAGTTGATGTCCAACTTTTGCGACTTCCCCAATGCATCTAAATACCATCCGTTTATAATTGTTGACTCGGCATCAACCTTCACAATTTCTTCTGTTCTTTTATTGCCATGAGTGAAATCATTTACCGGAAAACCTGTTTGAGAAAAATCTCCCCAATTCAAGTTGGCATCGTTTCCAAAAACATCTGCTGCATAAAACCAATTCGCCTCTTCACAACTTTGCAGTTTCAACTCTCCGATTAATTGGTTTCTTTTAAAGATTGCTTTTGGTTTATCATCTCTTACTGCGCCTGATTCAATAGCTGAATAAATAGCCTCTACTAATTTTGCATCCGCTTTGGCTTTTGGCGCAGAGGCTTCAACAGTACCTTCCGTTCTGCTTATCAATCTTCCTCCGTATTCAACTCCGATGATAAACTTGGTGTCCTTGGGAAGCCTGATTTGAAAGTGTTTCCGTTCGCCTTGTCGTTTAATACTTATCGTTTTAATTATCACTCCTTCTTTCATCATAACTCATCCTCCATTTCACAGTCTAAGTATAAACTCACTCGGTAAGGCGTGAACACCGTTCTGCCATCATCCAAATCTTTGTAGGAGATTTGAACTCTGCCATTGCCGGGTGCAACACCACCCAAATCATAGTAGCGTTGTTTCGGTGCTACATTGATTCCTGACATTAACAATTTGCTTTCGTAGTTATCAGGAAAGAACTCTTCTTTGTTTATTTCAATCTTCTGAGTTCCTCTGTAATACAATAGATCGTCCTTATCCGATGTAACCAACACCCCATGCACTTTCACAATGTTCTTCTCCAATTCAAAGGTTTCACTCACCGTTGAGTTCGCCACAAGAATTTTTATATCAAATCTTTTTTTTGTTGCTTTTAACATGGTATTGTTTTTTTAAAAGCCGGGAGATTGCTCTCCCGACTTATTAGGTTATTGATTAAGGAGTTGTAATAGTTCCGTGTAAACCAACATACAATTGGGTTTTTGGATCAAGTCCTTCCATTGAGCCTAACTCAACTGTGAACTCTAACAAGATGTCATCGTGAATCAATCGTGGATTCGCCAACTTGTAATATCCTAATGGAACGCTGTGCATGTTCGATGTTTTGAATGCAGCAACACTTGTTTCAGGGATGATGATTTTTTTGTTTGCTTTTAAGCTGAACTCTCCGTTTGCGATTGCAGGGAAATCTTCCAACTGAATAAACTTCGATCCCATTACTTTATCGGCAGTTGCATTTTCAGGGATAGATGCTAACAACACGATTCCGCTTACCAATAAGGCTTGGTTCTTTGGCAATTTTGCGTTGCTGATATTACGCAAGCCAACCTCTTTCACATCCTGAGTTTCAAATAACTTGATGGTTTTTGAATTCACAGGTTTGATTGAATACACAATGGTATCTGCCAAACGCAATTCTCCTTTTGCTAATGCACTTTTGATGTGTGCAGGTAACTCACGGAAATGTTTCTCCATTTCTGCACGAGAGCCTTTGCTTCCTGCTCCCGGATTTGCCAACTTGTTAATGGTGCGTTGACGAGCAATTGGGTTCATTCTGCGAAGCGCACCTAAAAGCTCTTCGCTTTCTGCACCTTCTAATCCTAACAACGCTCCTGCGTTGTTGTACTCTTCTGTTCCGTCTAATAGTTCTAACATAATTTTTGTTTTTTAAAATTTAACTTTTGATTTATTGTGTGTGATGGATGTTTGATTTTTGTTTAGTAGATTTTTTCTGATGGTTCTACTTCGCCCATGTCTTCTTCACCGCTTAAGAGATCTACTTCAATCCCATTGACTTGATTGTACTTCATTGCGCTTGCTTGAATTTGTTGTTGGATTTTATCCAACTCATTCATTTCAACTGCGCCCATTGAGTCCTCTGTATTTGGGTAAGTGAAGTATTGTACTTGACCGAGTCCGTTTGTTCCTTCTTCGGTTTTCTCTTCTTTCTTTTCTTTTGCTTTCAAAACTTTGTCAAGAAAAATTCTCTTCTTCATGTCGTCCTTTAAAGCCATTAATCGCTCTTTCACGCCATCCAATCCTGAAGTGGGTTTTCCACTCATGCCGGACATAGTTTGATAAGTGCCTGAAGCCATCATTCCTAAACCAAGTGCTGATGCAATTCGGTTTTTCGCAAAATGACCAACTCCTGTAACAGCTGCTCCAACAACGAAAGACAATCTTCCTAACACAGCTCCTGCAACTCCGCCTCCGATTACTCCGATCACGATGTCTTTTCCCAACTCAGTTGCAGCGTCTTTCACTTTCGCTCCTGTGCTTGCATCGCCAGTACCACTAAGTGATTTTTTGAGTGCTGCTTTCTGATAACTGTTTTTTCTCTTTGTCATTTTCTTTTTTGTTTAATCGTTTTTCTTTTTTTACATGTACGCTACTGCTTGCTTTTTCTTCTTGCCTTTATTTCCTCCTTTCTTTTTTCTTCGTGATTTTAATCCCTTGAGTTGACCTGATACAGCGGTTGTTTGTGCAGGAGGTTTTGGCTTGTTCATCATTTTGTAACCGAGAAATAATAAGCCTAATCCTGTTACTCCAATCGCTGTTGGTTTTAACCACTTTTTATTTTTCTCCCAAAATCCGGCAGGCTTTTCTCCACCTGTGCCTGATCCCGAATCACCACCGCTGTCTGTCGTGCTTGCACTTCGCATCATCGCTTTTGATCCATCGCTATTTCCTCCGCCATCTCCGCCTGAACCACCTGACTCTGATCCTGATTCTCCACCGCCTCCCGAACTGCTTGTTGTGCTTGTTGTACTTGTAGTAGTTGTTGACTCTCCTGTATCGCTGTTGGTGATTTTTACATTGGCTGCACCTTGCGATACTTCTTCTGCGGTTGTTCCATCTCCTGCTTGCGATTCGGTGTTTTCAAAGTCTTGTCCTTCTTTCTTTTTCTTAGGGAAGATGTTTCCGATTCCTTTTAGTAATCCTGCAATCGCACCGATGATTCCTGTTGCTGCTGTTATTGAAGCAGCAGTTGCTGTTGCTGAACCAAGTTCTCCTAATCCATTAAATCCTTCATCGTAGAAAACTTCAGTACCAAGTAAATCGCTCATTGAAGAAGTTTCATCAAGACCACTCATGTCATCCACGATATATCCTAAACCGCTTACTTCATGATTTTTATTTCCCTTGCCTGTAAGGATTGCCTTCTTTAAATTTTCAGGCTTACCACCAGCATCGTAAAAAATCTTCTCTAACTTTTCTTTTACTTTTTTTAATCTGTCGAACTTGCTCATATCAACTTCTTTCTGTCTCGCTTGCTCATCTGTTAGATATGCGAACTTTAATCGTTGAGCTACTTTGAAGAGATTAAGTTTCATACTGATTAAAACTCCTGATCGGATTAAAGCAGTTGCAGGATTTACTCGGTTGGTAACATGCAGTGCTTTATGAATAAAGTTTTTTAGTTTACCGCCTTTCTTTCCACCATCGCTTCCCGGAGGTTGACTCAGCTTTTTGAAAATTCCTTTTTTCGCTCCGCCACCGCCACCGCCACCACCACCGCCTGATGCAGCCTTTCTTTTGAAGAGTTTACCTAAGTCGCCTCCTTCTAATTCTTCCCAACCCATTAGGTCTTGCACATCTACATTGTTTGTGCTGGGTACGCCATTTAAATATTCTAATTCCATAGTTGTATCTTGTTTTTCTGAGTATGGTTCTTCGTAATTGAATCGGTCTACCACACAATCGACCGTGATGTAATTTCCTCCTGTTGTTGGCACGATTGGATAGATGTGCTGAAAGTGATCTTGTTTGTATTTTGTGATTCGCAGTTTGTGCTTTATTTTTAAGTTGCTCAATATGCTGCTGATAAACACCGTGTAACAATCGCAATCTATCCCATGAAACCTATCGTGCCAGCCTCTTGCCGGACTTCTGATTTGCTCTTTACCGTTTGCATCTTTCTTATAAGCGATATGGTTGTATACAAAATCCCAAATGTTCTTGCACGTTTCATACACGTTTTTTCCTTTTAGAAGTGGAGCTAACTTTGCAGTTTGAAACAATGTTTCTTGCACTACTTGGGGAATGAATCGCACCGTGTCATCTACTGTTGCGCCTTTTTTAATTGTTGGATCAAGGAACAATGGCTTTGGAAACAAATGGTCGAACTCTTCTCCGCTTCTTATTTTTCTTTTTTTAGTTGCCTCCATTTTGCGCTCCGATTAATTGTACTTCATCTGTTTTTTCAAAAGGAATTTTCTTCCAACCTAAATCAATTGTTGTCATGGTAGTAACACCAATTTTAAATGCTTCTCCTTGTTGTACCGCTTGTAATAAGCCTTTGGCAGTAGAGAGGAGGCTGAACATTGGAATGCGAATCATTATCGCTTCGAATTTTGCCTCACCGAATGCAGGTATCGCAATGTCTTGATTGACCGCTTGCGAACTTCCGATGCTGCTTCCCTTAATCAGTAATTTGATAAAAGGGAACTTGAGTTTTAAACCCGTGCGAGTTGGATTTTTCAACTGCACATCTATTCTCAACACCACTCCTTGCAAATCCAACTTGTGCAGCTTAACCGTTGGAACTATCTCCAAGTTAATCGAGGTCTTATTCAATCTCCACAGATACATTCCACCTGCTACCACACCTCCTCCTATGCCTAAGCCTAACAGTATTTTTTTAATGCTTGCCATTTACTTCTTTCTGATTTTGTCGCTGAAATATTCTCCGCCTACTTTAAATGCCATCCAAATTGCTCCACCTACAATTGCTTTAATCGCATAGTCCAATAAACTGGAGTAGTCAATGTTTGCAAATAGGATGCTCGCTGTAAGTAGCATGTTTCCTGTTCCATCCGGTGTTCCGGCATTGTGTTTAATTTCTGACATTTCGTTTTCTTTTTTAGTTAGTAATTCATCCATCACGGTACAAAGTTGCAGCGGTTGTCTGAGTCACTTTCTTAGATTGAAAATTGTTTTTAATTTGCTTTAAATCATTTTCAATCTCTTTGAATTTCTTTTAGTATGAAATCGTTTTTGGTATACCTAATTCTTGAAAGATTATTTCGACTTGTTTGGAAGACCAGTAAGCACCGTTACGTTTTCCAATTTTATCTTTGATTCCATCTAGCCACTTATTAAGAGTTGGATAGGTTACCTGATAAAAGCGCAATAGGTCTTTGGACAGATATGGCTTTATTTCAATTACTTGTTTATTTGATTGTGACATAGAATTATTTTTTAGTTATTGATTTGAAAATTGATTACAGCGTTGTTGAATATTTGAAGAAGGTCGAATTGTTTTTGTGCAATTAGTTTTTTGCGATACACTACAATCGTTTTAATTGTAGGCTCTTGCAGGTATTTGGTGATTGCTTTTGCAAGAAGAGTGATTCCTTTATTGTATTCAGGAACAGAAATACGTTGTACGCAAACTTCTTTATACCACCCTTCTGTTCCGGTTAACCCTTTGTGGTAATTGATATTTAACCAATCGATGGGCTTTGATAAGTAGCGACCACGTTTTCTATTTACATATCGTTTTGCTAAACACACACGCTCAATAATTTCTTCAAATACTTTCGTTGGGTTTTTGAAAGTGTTATAATGTTCTGCAACTAAGTTTTGAAATTGAGTTTCTTCTTTAATAGTAAACTCATTGTTGCACCATAATGCTGCATGAATAAAAATCCAAGTGTTCTCAACGGTGTTGTTTTTTGGATTTGATTTACCACCTTTTATTACTCTTAAATGTGGTGTTACTGTTTTGATTTTTCTTACTGCTGTCATTTTATTTAGTTTTTATAGATTACTATTTTGAGTCGTTTGTCATTGACGATACAAAGGTGCAGCAGCAGTAAATGGTGGGTTCGTGGTTCGGGTTAGTATGGGTAAACTTTGACGATATGCGCTAAACTTTGCGCATTTTGGAAAAATTTGGATGTTATCGGAAGAGATAGAAAGGTTTGGGCATTTTTAGGCAGATTTGATTAATCTGTTTTATTTTTTTTATAGATTTTATAATTGAAAATTATCGGGGATTAATTGGGGATGATACCGGGATGACCAAAAGGCGTTTTAATTCCTTTCATTTTGTTCCAATATTTTTCAGGGTTTTATTCGGGATTTATTGGGGATAACTTCGGGGAGACTTGTTTAAATAAAAAAGGTGACCATTAGGTCACCTCACAAATTGATTTCAATAAAATAAAACGAGAATTAATTTACCGTACCCGGCACTCCAAGTACCTCTAGCATTGTTTTAACTTGGTTCACTGTATAAAAGCGACCTCTTTTTTCCCCAATTTTTTCAGTAAAGGGCTTTAACCATTTGTCAAAGGTTTTTACTGACACTTGATACTTCTCTGCTAACTCCTTCTTGGAGTATGCCTTCAACTCGAATTTGTCGTTTGTGATTCCCATGTCCTCTCTATATCTAAAATTTACTACTACGAATATTTACTCAAAAACTCCTCCTCGTTTGAATTAAAAAACAAAGCGAGCTGTTTTACATTTAATCTTTGTTTGTTTTTGTAATTGGTAATCAAATCTCTCAACTTCATTGGATTTTCTCTCGGTATATCCAACTCCGCAGGTTCTCTTCTGCGGATGTTCATTGAGTTAAAAAGATTAATCAAATACCTTTTTTGATTGTCGGTAATTACACCGATATCATTTGCTCTATAAAGCAGAGCTTGCATGGAGAGTTTCCATTTGCGTTTTAAATCTGCTAAGACATTTAAATTAACGCCATCTTTAAAATCTCCTTTGATATCCTTTTCCGGCATCAGAAATTCAGCAGCAAACTCATTTGCTTCATGACTAATATCTCTCGTAAAGGAAGGGTTTGTTTGTAGGTGCATAACTAAATGCCCTAATTCATAAGCTAAAGTAAATCGTTGACGATCTCCTAAGCTTCGTTTGTTGGAAAATATAATTGGGAATTTTCCATTTGCTAAAATGCTCATTCCATCTACACGGTCAGTATTAAAATCAAAATTGATTACGAATAGACCGTTGTCCTCTAGGACTTGAGTGAGATTATTAATCACTCCCTTTTCAATTTTCCAAAGTTTACGCAACTTTCTTGCAGCCTCCGCAGGCGAGCCTAACTTTTCAATATCTAGCACAGGTAAACTAATCTCAGGATAGTTAATTGCTGTAATAAGCTTTTCTACGTTTAAACGATAGATGTTTACTTGTGCTTCGATAGGAACCATAATTTTCTGCGCTACAATATTGCGTTTGCGCAACGCAAGGGCAGAAGGCAATGTCTCCCCTTCTTGATAAAAGAACTCCTCCGGGTAATTTAACACCCCAATAATTGAATTAAAATTTGAAGGTGTTATCTCAATAAAATCTTGTTCCATCCGGCTTATGTTTGAAGCGGATAGATTCACTTTTTCTGCAAGTTCTGCTTGGTTTAAACCTCTGCTTTCACGAGCAACCGTTAACATTTTGGGATTCAATTTCGGAGTATTCATCTTTCTTATACTTTCTGTTCAACTGCATATCAAAAGTATAAATATTCTGCAAATATGCAAAATATATTGCATAAAACTAACCAAAAAAAAATGCAAATTACTGTTGTTCAGTAACTTGCATTTTTTTGTTTTTAAACTTTATTTAGGCTAGAACAGACTCTTGCTCAATACTTTTACTCCATTTTGCCATGTTTTTTTCGCCTTGACTTTTCACTCCAAGCTTCTTTAAATCCTGCATAATAACCTTAGATATTTCGTAGGCAAGATTTACAGGCACAGCATTTCCAATCATTTTATATCCAGCTGCAATGTTTTGGTAATGAAAAATAAAGTCATCGGGAAAGGTTTGTATTCGAGCACATTCACGAACACTAAGTCGTCTGTAAAGTTCTTCATTTCCTGGTTCAAATACTCTAACATTTTGTTCAATGAATTTCATTTTAGGGGCTTGCGGATGTATTGGCGCATGTCTACCGCCAGCTTGAATTGTAAATGAAAATTCATCCCAGCTCCTTACACGATTTCTAGACATAAATATTGTCGAAAAGCCGCCAGTCATATATTCATGATTTGGTATTTTACATTTAGTACCATTTGTTTTATTTGTACCAATAGCAGGTAGCACACCTTTCTTCAAATCACCTATTGCGTCTTGTAGGTAAACCTTTTTATTTAAAGGTTTTGGAAACACGAATTTTTTTCCAAGATCACTTCTGTATCCCACAAAAAACACTCTCTTTCTATCTTGTGGAACATTATAATCACTTGCATTAAGTAAATCAAAAGATAATTCGTAACCTGCTTCTTTAAACATTGCTTTTATATTCTCAAGAGCTTTAGCATGTCTTGGTAATAACATCCCTGAAACATTTTCAGCCAAAAAGAAGTATGGTTTTTTATCATTAAGAATCCTTATAAAATCAAAAAACAGTTGCCCTCTTTTATCGTCTATGCCCCTTAGTGAACCAGCTTCGCTCCAACTTTGGCAAGGAGGCCCACCTATTATACCGTCACATTGTGGCACCTCATCGGATTCAATTTTGGTTATACTTCTTTTATCTAGGTATGTTTTTAAGTGGTTTTTTTCATAGGTCTCCCAAATCTCCTTATCATATTCATTCGCCCAAATGACATCAAAACCCGCTTTTGAAAATCCTAAATCGAGCCCGCCTGCTCCTGCAAAAAATGAGACAATTTTCATATATATTAAATTAGTACATTAGTGTGTTTGATTTATTGACTAAAGCAAAATTACAAGTTAATTAGGAATCGTCCTAGCGTAATCTAAAGTCTACATTCAAATATAATCTAATTTATGAACATTAAGGCTCAATTTGGTAAAAATACTCGGGAAATCAGGACCCACAGAGGCATTTCTCAGGAAAAGCTAGCCGATTTATCGGGTCTTCACCGAACGTATATTAATTCAATAGAGAATGGCAAGCGTAACGTCTCAATCGAAAATATTGAGAAAATCGCTAAGTCCCTTAATGTAAAAATTACTGACTTTTTTAAAGAAATATGAAGCAAAATAATTCAGACCAAAACGGCAGAGCTCTCGAGTACGAAATCGTGAGGAATATAATTTCAGGGCTTAATGCGATTCCAGACAAGGACACTATTGCCGATCAGGAAAGGGATCGCATAAAATTTGATACACTTTCTGACGATTTAAAAAGTCGTTTTTCTAAAGCTGGAGTAGCGATAGTTGATTGGGTGAAGGATAGGAAGAAGATTTCAAAAGGTGAAACCATTAAGGTTGTCCGCCTAAAGGATAATGCTGCAAAAGCTGGTGATGTAACAGATATTAGACTTGAATTCGATGGGGATGACGTGCTCAATTTATCAATTAAGCATAATCATTCGGCATTGAAACACCAGCGACCGGGTGCCTTGCCCCAACAATTAGGTTATTTAAAAAGTTCAGCAGAATCAATTAAGTACCGAGAAGAATACTCAAAATTGGCACTTGCATTTTTAGCTCGCTCAAAACAGAAATTACCCACTGCAAAATTATTTAATGAACTAAAGGAGGTGGATGGAGATTTCATTAACATTGAGCTATACGAACCAATGTGCAAACTTGTGGCTGATTTTCTGAACAAAAATGGTCAGAAGGAATTCGCAGAGTATTTTTTCAAGTTTTTAGTTGGCAACATAAATTTTCATAAAATTATTGTTTTCGGCAGTACAATGGAAGTATATTGTTACGCAGATATTGCAAGCCCAAAATCCTTAAAAGCTGAAGTTCATGAACGAAGTTATGTAAAAGTTTCATTTTCAAATGGCTGGAATATTAGTATGCGTTTACATACTGCGTCAAGTCGCCTTGCTGGGGTATCACTAAAATTTGACACACAACCTGTTAATATTTCAATACCGAAATCAAATTTCAATTTATAATGGGGAGTAAGGTCTATTTTGAATCGCCAATAAATTATCCTAATAAATTTGATTTTTATGATGTAGGATCTACGCCTAATCTTTTGAAATCTTTACTTGATGTTCTAGATAATTGCAAAAATACCTGCAAGGAAATATATCTTAGCTTTTATTTATTTAATAATTCGTTTATAAATGATAAACTTACTGAGCTGGCGTTATTAGGGATCACAGTTAATGTAGTGACAATACCCATTGAAGGTTATGATGCAAGTAGCCCAAAGGATATCAGAGATTTGGAAACTAGAAACATTCTCTTTAACGGCACAAAATATTCTATTGCAAGACATATTTTTGGAACTCACTTTAAAAAGAAAGTACCAAATTTTAATTTCTCAATTTTTCCGCACATTTATTTACGCTCTGAAAATGTTAAAACTTTTTCTCGTGGAAACATGCCGTATTCACTCCATATAAAATCCTTTTTGTTAGTGAACAAGGATGGAACAAGTACTCTGGGAATGTCGTCCTCAAATTTTGCAGTAAGAGATTTAGTTAAAGAAGAAAGTCTACTCATCGTTGATGCAGACGTTCAAACAACAGATGTTAATCTTGAGTTTTACAAGTCTTTATTATTGTGTTCAATTCCAATCAGCGAGTTTGATTTCAATGGCGATTATACTAATTATAAAGTGGTTAGTAATAAAAATTCATGTTCAGAAAAATTAATGTTTATTGCTCCATTTTATAAGAATTCAGGTTTTTCAGTAGAGGACAGAATATGTGAATTACTTATTTCAGCAAAGAAGTCTATTAAGATTGTGGGTCAGCACATCTGCCCGATAAATTATACTTACCAAGGTAAGTGGAATAGTTCGAGCGTTAATGCTATTGAAGAAAGAAGTTCCTTGCTGCCAATAATAATCGAGAAATGTAAGGAGGGTCTATGCGTAGAATTCTTATCACAAACATTTGCTTCTGGAGACCCAAAAGAAGATTCAAAATATCGTAATCCGGCAAATACAAGTTCATTCGTGACATTTTATAACTCTCTCAAGAATAGTAAGGATGTTTCATATTATGTGAATGAAAACATCCATAGTAAATATATTATTATTGATGACACTCAAGTTATATATACATCATTCAACTATACTCCAACCCAATTTATATATTTGGACCAAGTATCAATAGATAATTTTAAAAATAATCCGGGTAAGTCATATCATGGTATATATTCGGAAGTAGGGCAATTTTTCTTAGTATCAGATATTGAGTGTGTTGCAAACTTCGTACAAAATTTCACAGATTTAATTACAAGACAAGCTACAGTAAAGGTTTTACCAAAATCGTAAGCGATTTTATTTTGGAAAAAATCCCCTCCTTGAGCTATCAGTATCACTTCGGAATTGAATGAAATTGATTTTACTTATAACATCACTTTCAGGAATTTTATTGTCTAAAATAATAACTTGCCTTTCTTCTTTTATTTTTATTAAATCGTTAAAAAACGCATTTAGCATTTAATTCTATTACTCTGCACTCCGAATTATTGAGCCTATACGATTTGCAAAATTGGATTCTTCAATTTGAATTTTATCAAGAGTTAATTCCCCATCTTTTGAAAAAGTATAATCAATTCCATCAACAGCATAGACTGTTTTGGTTTTTTCCGATGAAAATAGTGATTGACTTTTATTTCGATTCTGCCTTTCAGTATCAAATGCCTTTGAGATTGGATATAACAATCCCCCTGCAATTACATTCTTGTTTTGATGATAATAATTAATATAAGTGTGAATTTGAAAATAATCTGCTCTGTCAAAATCGAAATAATCAAATTGCATTCTTTTGTATTTGGCATCCCAAACCATTAATTTATCTTCCTTCTGAAACACTATATCAGGAATTATTCTTCTTTGGAAATCTTTATATTTATAGGTCGTAATATCATCCTTTCTTAAAATCCATCCCTCTTTTGACAACCGTTTCTTTAAAATTGATTTTAAATATAGCTCCCAAATCTCAGCCATATCGATGAAAAAACTAAATGATTTTTTATTTTCAGTTGTATTCTGATTACCGATGGACTTCTTTCTAATGATGTCCCAAGAAAAATCTACCACGGGTTTATAGGGTAGATAAATGTCTTTATATATTATTTTTCTATATGTATTCTCGGTTATAATTTCCTTTTTTACGTTTGATGACTTTATTTGCTCAATAGCATCTTTAGCATTTGCAGGGGCGTTTATTGTGCCTAAATTAAATTCACGAAGAAGTATTTCATAAGCTTGAAGAAGCAGATTGGCAATCTTATGATCGTTTGCTTTTTCCTTATAGTTACTAATTAATTTTTCTTCGGTGTAAAGTGGTATTATAGATTGTCGAACATTTAGTTTGCCTCTTATTGAACTTCCAATGTATGTTCTGCTAATGTTATGTTTTGGCAACCCATGATTATTAGCTTTTGCAAGCATATTCAGCCATAGAAAAGAAATCAGATTTTTAATTAAAAATTGGAGATTGTTTTGCTTTTTTAATAATGAATTTGAATCTGTTATTCTTACATTGAAAACTTCCTCAAGCATTCTAAAAAGCTGTACTTCCCCAAACCGAGGGTTTACCTTAATCTTATATTTGTTTCCATCAAATTCAAAATCCGCTTCGCCTACTAATCTTCCGGCATACCATTTTGCATCCCGGTAATTAAATTCAGCAATCATTGGAATTTCATCTTTATTGTTTTCGGTTTTGAAACTAAAAACATTAAGAGTATTGGCTTTCCCTACAAAGTATTGAATAGCATCACCATGTTTTTCCTGATTCTGAAAAACACAACAATCATTTGCTTCAATTAATATATAGGGCTGTTCGATCACTTTTGTTTGTCGTAAATTAATTTTAATTCCTTAATTTTTTCAGCCTGTGTTTCTTTATCTATATTACCTAAAAACGCTTTTAAAATAGGTTCAATGGATATTTTCCAAAGAATTTGAGCTGCTCCGTTATCTCGATAAAGTTGCTTTTGCAAACTGGTATAACCATTCAACTCTTTAAAGCTTTTGTAGATATTAACGATTTCAGCAAAAAAGGTATGACCAATTTGGTATTGCTCTCCCAATTCAGGCAATTTAGTTATTGCTTTATTTAGCTCTTGGGCATTGTTTACAAATCTTTCAATTTCGATTTCTTTTAAACGAGTTTTAAATTCTTTGTCTTTACTATTAATGATCTCGTTTAAAACTCCTTTGTCAAATCCATAGAAGAACCATAAGAATCTACGTCTTAATGCAAAATCAATTCTTTCCAATGAAAAATCAATTTCGTTCATCGTACCTATAACATATAAATTGCGAGGGATAGATAGCTTCAAATTTCCAACTCCAAGCTCAATTTCTTCATCTCGATTTTCTAATGCTGAAAAAACTTCTCCGAATAATCTTGATAAGTCAATTCTATTAATCTCATCTAAAATTAAAACGTGTGGCATATCATCATTCGGATTCTCTTTTTTATCTTTTAATGCCGCTTCACAAATAGAGAATAACTTACCTTTTACAACCTCTGTATTGTGATTCCTAAGTTGGATACCTGCCACAAAATCTTCATAGGTGTAATTTGGATGTAATTGTAATCGATGAATTCTATCACCGATAATATCCTCATCGTTCTTAAAATATTTTACAACATTTTCTTTTTTACTCAAGTAAGCATTTGTGATCAAGGCATTGGCTAATGATTTTGCCGAATGCGTTTTACTTGTACCCGGAGGGCCATATAAAATAATTGCCTTTTTATATTGCAAACCTTGCACTTCTTCAAAGCCTTCTTCAGTTAATGAATAGTTCCATATTTGTTTGTAATCTTCCTCGTAAAAATCAAATTCAGGATAAGTTAACTCGCCAAGTATTGTTCTAATTGAAGCGATTTTCTCATCTACATTTTTTGTTTCATCATCTTTCTGCTCTTTAGTTAATAAGCCTGAAAACGAATTGAAAATTCTCCATTTATGATTGTCTGACGCGATTCTTTCGTAATTATCGGGATTACCAGCATAGGTTAGTATGTTACAAACTGCAAGACTTGATGTTGGTATCGCTTCTTTTAGCGAATCAGGAATTACAAACTCAGGAAATTCTTTACCGTATTTTTGGAATAAGCATATTTTCTCAATCCAGTTTTTTACTTCTTCAACTGTTGCAATTTCCTTTGCATCAATTTTCTCTTTTATAAATTTAAAAGTCAACAAAATGTATTGTATTTCGGCATATTTATTCTGATTATGCCATTGACCTGCACTACCAAACCCCGTAGGATAAACATCTTTAAGTTCCGCATCATCTGTAATTCCGGTTGTTCTTTTGGTGTACTCCCTTTTTCTCCATATAGTTTTATCGTCCACCGCAAAAGCCCATAGCCATTCGGCATGGGCAAATACAAGCTTTGTAGCAGGTTCTGCGTTTGCGAATTGCTCTATAACCTTTTCGTCAAAACTCCTCTTATCATCTTTATAATCATCAACAAAACACTTAATACAATTTTTTATAGTATCTGTTGTAAAAATATTCTTTGCTTCAGTTAAAAAGCTATTTCCATCAATTAAAAATTCTTGAATACATTGATTGTAAAGTCGATATACATCTTCTGCTTGTGATTGTTTCATTTTCTATTTATTTTTTGAATTCATACCAATTTATGAAATTGATTATAGAAAGGTACTAAATTTAGAAGAACTATTCTCTTTCATATAATGATGCTCATTTTTAATGCTAATTATCAATTGATTGCATATTTATTGTTCTAGTTGATATTTGTGTTTTGATTCGGTAATAATTTCATTATCTCTTCGATTGATAAATTTGGACTCTCCATTATTGTACTAAGTAGTAAGCTAATATCTACATCCATTATTAACGTGAAGGCTTTATTTATTTCCGCTTGTGATTCTGGACTTTCTACATCTTTCAAAAAGTCATCAAATGAAAGATCTTTGTATGGCTCAATCGTTATTATTATATCATAAAACTCTAATAATATATCACTCCTGATTTCTTGCTTTTCCTTTTCAATATCTCGTTCTAATTTTTTTGAAATATCTGCTTGAAGTTCTAGACTTATCCTTCCCGATAACACTTCCAAAAATTCTTCAACATCTTTAATAACTTCATCAAGATATTTTGCTGAAATCTTATTTGCCATTGCATTATTTGATTTTGACTTTAAAAGTGGAATTACATAATTCTTCTTTAAGAACTCATATTTTTTTCCGATTCCCTCCAATTCATAGTAGCTAATTGGGTCATATTTTTTTAAATTGACAATAGAATTATCCAACTCGATGAATGAATCATCATTGAGGACGCCCGATTTAATAAAGATAGTTGAGATGAAATCTTTTGATATCGGCAGTTTGATATTATCATCAAATTTTAATTTTGCCATACCGTCGAGTCTTGTGAGATAATGCCAAACGATTAACAGATTTGATATTACATTATTTATCTCATTTTCCTTTTGAATATCTCGGTCTTTATGTTTAGACTTCACTCCAAGCTTATAAGCAACGAATGCAGCTATCAGCGGAACAGCACTCGCCACTGATAGCTTAATAATTTCCAAAGTTGTATTTGTTTCTGCCATATTTATTTTTTATTTTTTATTTTCTATCCTTTGCAATTTTGTCGCTTTTCCTTCTACATAGTTCTTCATCGAGCCAGGCTTAAATCCGAGTTTCTTTTCAGCATTAGCAACCGAATGAAACTTCTTAACAGCCCAATTTCTTAATTGAATTTTATACTTGGCAAGCAGTTGATCTTTGTTCAAACCATCATCAAATCGAAAAACACTATAGTCGTTGCTAGCATTATCTTGGAGTTGAGATTTGCCAATAAAATCGTTAATAACACTTTTCATTACTAACTTCTCAGTCTCCTCAATTATCTTCTTCTTATCCTCATAATGGAATATTCTATAATTAAAATATAAGCAAGCTATTTTATCTAAGTCTCTAAAGCCGCCATCAAATTGGCTTGCATTGCCTTCAAGAAACTTCTCAAGAGTGGCATTTTTAGGAATTCCTGACACGCTTTTGTATTTCTCGATTGTAAAGAATTTCATTTTCTTCCATGTTTCATAAAAATCATTTAAGATATCAGAACTCTCCATTTTAAAGGATGGGAATTCGACAATTAATTGACTAATCCTATCCCAAAACAAACCAGTTAAATCAGCTTCTCCGGTTCTCAATAGCTCAAGATCTTTAGATGACGTAAAAACAATTCTTATGTTAAATTTTTCACCAATGCCAAATCGTCCGTCAGTTGTAGAAAGGGCATTAAATAGAATGTCTTGTTGTTCGACGCTCAATTTTTCTACATCCTCAATAACAAGAGTATTAAATTCGTTTTTCTTGAATAAAGCATTCAATTCTTTTTTTTCTATGGCAATATCTATCTCTCTAATGAATACTAATTTCTTGGCACATAATGTCTCCTTGTCCTTTGCATTAAGCGACTTTGAATTGTATTCAAATGCGCTTTCAATTGCATAGTGTTTCCCTGATCCCCTTGAACCAACTACCATAAGAGAGAACATTCCAGGATTTAATAAGAATACTTTAAGCTTTTTGAAAGCCTCTTGTCTTTTTTCGCCACCAGTAAATGTTAAATCACTCATTTTTATTGTCATTTATTTGACAAATATAGGGTTAAATATTTACCTATAAAAATGCGGACAAAGTAAAGTCATTACTTTGTATCAAATTAATTTCAAGATGAAAAACCAAATCTTAGAATATTACAAATCAGAGCATTTTCTCTTCACTCAGTGGGATAGAAAAATTGAAGACAAACTTTTATATAGAATTTTGCCATTCATTACAAAAAGTATAAGGGCAAAAAAGATTGCAATTGTTACACCAACGTTTTTACAAGAGAAGGGGCTATTGGAGAGCGCGAAAAACTGCCTTGTGGTTGTAATAAATAAAAAGCAATTAACTACAGTCTATTGGTGCGACCACACACATTACTTATTTACAAGAGAAAAAGAAACTGAATTTCAAATAATTAATTAAAATGAAAATAGTAAAAATCATTCATGGCTATCCGCCATTGTATAACGCAGGTTCAGAGGTTTACAGCCAATCTGTCTGCGAAGAATTGGCAAAAACGAATCAAGTCTTTGTTTTTACAAGAGAGGAGAACCCCTACCTACCTGACTTTACAATTAGAAAAGAGCAGATAAATGAAAACCTTGTGGTTTATTTAGCAAATATGGCTCAGGGGAAGGATGGCTTTCGGCATACTGAATTAGACAACATCTTTTCGAGTTTACTGAATGAGATAAATCCGGATGTTGCACATGTTGGACATTTAAATCACCTTTCTACAGGGTTTATCGATGTATTAAAAAATAAAAACATTCCAATTGTATTTACTCTTCATGACTTTTGGTTAATGTGTCCTCGTGGACAATTTTTACAAAGGAACTTCGGCAACCCTAATAATCTCCAGTTGTGCGACAAACAAGAGAATGCAAAATGTGCTACAAACTGTTATAATGCTTACTTCACAGGGCAAGAAGAAAATAAAGAAGCAGATGTCATCTTTTGGAGTAATTGGATTGGCAACCGAATGAAGGAGACAAAAGAAATTACAGATAAAGTGGATTTGTTTATTGCACCTTCAAATTACTTAAAAGATAGATTCGTTTATCAGTTTGGGGTTTCTGAAAATAAAATTCAATTTTTAGATTATGGTTTTCCATTACATTACTTAACTCCAACGGAAAAGAAAGGAGAAACGGAATCCTTTACTTTCGGGTATATTGGCACACACATCCCTGCTAAAGGTGTTAACTTATTAATTGAAGCTTTTTTGAAATTGAAAGGGAAAGCATCTTTGAAAATTTGGGGATGGAAAGATCAGAGAACAACCAAAGAATTAGTAGATAAAGCAAAGGCAATAGGACTTCCTATTGAGTTTAAAGGTGAGTATGTAAATAAAAATCTTGCCGATGAAGTATTCTCCCAAGTAGACTGCATTGTTGTTCCTTCAATTTGGGGAGAGAACTCGCCATTAGTAATCCATGAAGCACAAGCATGCCATATCCCTGTTATTACAGCTAATTACGGAGGGATGGCAGAATATGTTGAACATAAAGCAAACGGTTTGTTGTTTGATCATCGAAATTCAAATAGCCTTTCTGAGCAAATGCAATGGGCTATCGAAAATAAAAATTCGATGATTGATTTTGGTAAAAGAGGTTATTTGTTTTCTGATAATGGAAGCGTTCCTGAAATCAAAGAACATTGTAATGAACTTTTAAAGATTTACAAAGGATTACAAAAAACTGAATTAACTGATTCCCTTTGGAGAATAACAATCGATACAAATCCCGAAGATTGTAATTTGAGCTGTACCATGTGCGAAGAGCATAGTCAGTTTAGTAAGTATATTGACACTCTTTATAAAGAAACAGGAGTGAAACGAAGAAGAATGCCTGTTGAATGGTTGGATAAAATATTTAAGCAAGCAAAGGAAATGGGAGTAAAAGAAATTATTCCATCAACAATGGGAGAACCTCTTTTATACAAAGGTATTGAGCGAATCTATGAATTAGCCAAAGAGAATCAAATCAAAATTAATTTAACAACAAATGGAACATTTCCCAAAAAATCGGTTGTTGAATGGGCAAAAATTATAGTGCCACAAACAAGTGATGTTAAGATATCGTGGAATGGTTCAACCGCTGAGACTTCGGCAGAAGTAATGGTTGGAATTGATTTTGAAAATGCTTTAAATAATGTAAAGCAATTTGTTGAATTTAGAAATCAGCATTATAAAAATGGAGGCAATTACTGCCGAGTAACTTTTCAATTAACCTTTATGCAGAATAATATGCATGAGTTGGCTGAGATCATTAAGCTGGCTGCTTACCTTGATGTTGACCGAGTAAAGGGACATCATTTGTGGGCGCATTTTGATGAGATAAAGAAACTTTCAATGAAGGCAGACTCTTCAAGTATAAATAAATGGAATGGATATGTAAATGAAGCCCTTGAAGCAGTAGATAAATGCAGAAGACCAAATGGGGACAAAGTTTTACTTGAAAACATTTATCCTCTTGAAGATATTGAAAAGAAAGAAGTTCCACAGAGTTATTCCTGCCCATTTTTAAAAAAGGAAATTTGGATTTCTGCGACTGGAAAAATATCTCCTTGCTGTGCGCCGGACAAAGAGAGGGATAAATTAGGAGATTTTGGAAATATTCAGAATCAAACTTTGCAAGAAATTATATCCGGAAACAATTATCAAAACCTTGCGACAAACTATAAAAATCAAAGTCTCTGTAAAACCTGTAATATGCGTAAACCATGATAGAAGAAATAAAGAAATACTCTGAAGATTCTAAATTAGCGTTGATTATTAGACATGCTGATCGAGAACAAATTCCTGCCGGATCGTTTGGAAATGAAATTTTACTAAATGAAAAAGGGATTAACAACTCAATAAATTTCGGAAGAGATTTAAAGCAACATAAAATTAACTGCATATATACAAGCCCTGTTGAAAGGTGTATTCAAACTGCACATTATTTAAAAGAAGGTTACGAAAAAGAGCTGCCCTCTCAGACAACGAAGGCTTTGGGTGATCCTGGACTTCATATCGAAGATGATAAGTTAGCAGGGGAGTTTTTTCTAAAATATACTTTTGATGAAATGTACCGAAGATTTATGCTTGGTGAGACTATTCCGGGTGTACCTTCAGCGCAGGATTTCGAACAAAAGATGACTGCTTTCATTAAAGAAAATACGCTTGAAAATGGATTGACTATTTTTATTACCCATGACTCGCTAATCGCCTTTTACCACTATTGTCTAAATAAAGCTGTTTATACAAAGGAAAATTGGGTAAACTATTTATCAGGAATAATTCTAAAAGTTGAATAATTATGGATTGGCAAGAAATTAAATTATCAGAATGTGGAACATTCTTTAGTTACCAAGGAATCAAGGTATTTGATAAAACATTTATTAATGCGCTCAAGTTTCATGCACCCGGATTTGCACCTGTGCAAGATGAAGTTGGTTGGTATCATATTAATGCTAGGGGAGAAGAATTGTATAAACAACGTTACAAGAGAGCGTTTGGGTTTTATTACAATCGAGCTGCTGTTATTAGTGATGCAGGTTGGTTTCATATTGATGATAAAGGCAATAGATTAAGCAACGAAACTTATGCATGGATTGGCAACTACCAAGAAGATAAATGTGCTGTCCGTGATTTCAACAATAACTACTATCACATTGATCCTTTAGGAAAAAGAACCTATTATGAAAACTACTTTTATGTTGGCGATTATAAGGACGGATATGCTTGTGTAAAAGCAAAAGGGGGATGGAAACATATCGATAATAAAGGCTTAGACCTTAATAATAAAAGATTTGAAGACTTAGGCGTTTTTCATAAAAATTATGCAACTGCAAAAGATATAAATGGATGGTTTCATATTAGTAAAGAGGGGATTAATTTATATTCTAAGCGATTTCATTTTGTTGAACCATTTTATAATGGATTTAGTTTAGTTGAAGATTTTAATAAACAAAAATCAATTATAAATGAATCAGGCGAGATTATCTGTTTAATACCTTGATAAAAATTATTTCTTTAAATTTTAAAACCCACGCCATTAGCGTGGGTTTTTATTTTGTTAAAACACAAGAGATTGAAATACTTTTAAAAAAAGTGTAAACGATTTAAGTTCATTAAAGGTTATTCCAAATGATTTTCTATTTCAAGAACCCATCCTGATTCAGGGGCATAGTTTTGCCCTGTGTTTTGTAATACTCCATATCCCCCTAAAATAGACGATTCTTAGCTGTATTTGCCATTTAGTATGGCACTTATATTTTGAACGTGCAAGTTTATTCCCTTGATTTTTTCCCCTCAAAAAAATAAAGTCGGAATCGCTACCACGTTCCAAAACGTGTATCGAAATTGTCGTTAGTTCCCTCAACTAGCGGTGGTAGTGGATTGGTAGTCGTTGATTTTAAAAAGGAAAAGTGAAATGGAAAAGGAAGTAGAAAAAATTAGTTTGAATAGATGCAAATCAGTTCTTGAGTCTGATGGTTCTAAATACACCAACGAAGAGGTTTTAGAAATAAGAGAGTTTTTGTACATGCTTGCTGAATTGGATTATCAAGTGTACTTAAAACAAAAACAAAGAGAACTTGAATTTGAGAAAGAAAAAAATGAAGAAGAGGATTATAAACAAGCAGCATAAAATAAAGTAAAATGAAAAAGGCGATTATTTATATTCGGGTTTCAACAGATGAGCAAGCCGACAAAGGATACTCCATGAGGCATCAAGAGGAATTCTTGAGAAAGTATTGTGAAATGAATTCAATTCAAATGCTTGAAGTAGTCAAGGAGGATTATTCGGCAAAGACTTTTATTCGACCTGCCTTCAATTCACTTTTAATGAGATTGAAGAACAGGAAAATAAAAGCGGATTATTTAATTTTCACAAAGTGGGATCGATTTTCGAGAAACGCTCCAGACGCTTATGCGATGATAAGCACTCTAAATAAAATCGGAATAGAACCACAAGCGATTGAGCAACCTTTAGATTTGAGTATTCCTGAAAATAAAATTATGCTCGCCTTTTATTTATCTGCACCCGAAGTTGAAAACGACAGAAGGGCATTAAATACTTTGGTGGGTATGCGAAGGGCAAGAAAGGAAGGGAGATGGATTTCATCAGCGCCCAAAGGTTATGATAATAAAATGGACGAGCATGGTAAAAAGATAATCGTCCCAAATAAATATGCACCAATTTTAAGATGGGCATTTGAAACTTTAGCAACAGGACAATATGGAGTTGAGGAAGTTCGAAAGATGTGTATTGAAAAAGGCTTTGAGTTTAAGAAAAGTCAATTCTACGAATATTTTAAAAATCCTGCTTATTGCGGAAGGATTGTTATTCCTGCGTATAAGAATGAAGAGGAGCAAATTATAAAAGGAAATCATGAACCGATTATTTCGGAGGCAATATTTGATAGGGTTCAATTAGCACTTTCAGGTAGGCGATTCAAAAACACTTACAAGATTTGTGTTCGTGATGAATTACCATTAAGAGGTTTTCTGAAGTGCGCTCATTGTGGAGGCAGAATATGCGGAAGTGCCTCAACTGGAGGTAGCGGTATAAAGCACCATTATTATCATTGTAAATACCCTTGTAAGGAGCGGATTAAAGCCCACGTGGTTAATTCCGCTTTTTCTGATTATATCGCTAAATTTCAATTTAAAGCCGGAGTTCATGAAATGTACGACCATATCCTTCAAAGCCTTTTTAAAAGCAAGAGTGGGGAGAAAAATGCCAACAAACAGGCGTTACAACTTGAGATTGAAAAGAACAAGGAGCGTTTAAATAAGGCGCAACAAATGATGCTTGATGGCGAAATGGAAATGGGAGATTATAAAGAAATAAAGCGCAATCTTGAGCCAAAAATTGAAGCGATGTTAAGCCAACAATTAAGCTTCAACCAAATAGAAGTCGAATACAGGAGTTATTTGAAAAAAGGATTGACCGCAATTCAGAATTTAGGACATCTCTTTGATAATGCGCCAATTAACGGAAAACAAGATATTATCCGTTCGACATGGAAGGAAAATGGCGTATTTTCAGAAGGGAAAGTACGAACGGAGAAATTAAATAATTTGATTCAGCTGACAACCTACGGGGACGGGCAATTCAAAGGAGATAAAAAAGCGAAAGGGAGCAAAAATTGCTCCCTTTCCGCTATCGTACAGGTGAAGGGACTCGAACCCCCACGCCTTTCGGCACCAGATCCTAAGTCTGGCGCGGCTGCCAATTACGCCACACCTGCAAGGGAGGCCAAAATTAAGAAAAAAATCCGGATTTTCAAATTTTATTGCAAATAATGTTGTAAGCGCAAAAGCTACAGATTTCAGTATCAGTCGTTTGTTCAAACGTGGTATCATAGCTTAAAAGGGCTTGAATTCTATTAGTCAAGGCTGTTTCAAAAGCGTCAAAAAATTCTGCATTAAATGTAAAAGCTTTACGGTTTTGTTTTAAGTAATGGGTAGCATCTTTTTTGCTTTTAAAGGCAATAATGCAAGGTTTGATTTGTTCAGGTGTATATTGGTTTGTTTTGTAAAGCAACCAACTGTAAATAATTAATTGAAACTGTTTATGGTATTTAGGATTTGTGAATAAATCTGAGAACTCTGAATCCACTTCAAATTTATCTGATTCTTTAACGGCATTTTTATAATCGCTGATTTCAATATCTCCTCCCTTTTTCTCAATTCGGTCAATTGTTCCATTTATCCATACTTTATACTTGTTATCATTTACAGTTATATCCAAAGAACTTTCAAGTGTATGTTCTACACCCAATAAGGTAATGGGTTGATTTTGTTCCAACGATTTTACACAATGTGTTTCATCTCTTTCTATCTGTGAAATAACGTGGGTTTTAACCACTTCCTTTTGCAGTAAATTTTTTCCGTATAATTCTTTTTGGTCAAAAAAGGTTTGAAAGGATGCGTTTACTTCCTTGTCAACTTGGCTCCTTAACTGTTTGATCGCCTCTGTTTTTAAAATTTGATTTACCAGTGGTTTATACAAATTCTCTAAGGTTAAATGTAAAATTTGTCCCTGGGTATTGCTCTCTGCATACTCTTCCAGTTGCTCGGGTTCTTTTAGTTTTGCGCCGTATCTAAAAAAGAATTTTAAACTACAATCAGAAAAGGTGTTTAGAGCAGAGGCGGAAAGCCCGGAATATTTGTCGGAAGCGGTTATTTTTTTTAGTATGGGCTGTATGGTTGCTTCATCTTTTTGAATTCTGATTGTGTTTTGCAACTGAGCAGGCGAATTTTTATACTCTGCAACCTGTTCACTTAGCTGAATGTTTTTGGTATAGGCAGGTAATTCAATTAGTAGCTGAGTTAAAAACCTGCTTTTTTCACCCTTGCCAAAGGTGTCGGTTACACTGTCATAGGTAATACAAATTTGTTCGGCACGCTGTAATAATCTGTAAAAGTGATATGCATAAATAGCTGCTTTTTCGGTATAAAGCGGTAAACCAAACGCTCTTTTTAAATCATTTGGTAAAAAGGAATTGCTGTTCTTGGATGCAGGCAGAATCCCTTCATTCACATTCACAAAAATAACGTGTTTAAAATCGAGGGTTCTGGTTTCTAAAACTCCCATCAATTGAAGTCCTTTTAAGGGTTCGCCCAAAAATGGAACAGACCCTGCACCGATGATTTGCTGAAATAACTGTTTATAGGATGAAAGGTCGTGAAAGTAAATTTCTTTACTGATAATTTCAGCCATTCGGTTAAGGTGCTTTTTAATAACGGTTAAATACTGTAACTCCAACACTGTTAGTGCATTTTGTGTTTGTAAAGAGAGTTGCTCAATTAATTCATCAATTAATAAACTAAGAGTTTGATTGAAATCAGCAACATTTTTGTGAATAGAAACAAATCGTTCAATATGGCTGAAGGAACTATCAAATAAGCCCTGTAGGACTGATCTATTAAGGAAAGCGAGGTTGCGTAATTTTATATTCTGCAGGAGTTGAGGTATCTGTAAATTGCTGTTTTTAAGGTGAAGGTAATTAGCGAATAAGGGGTGAAGCAGTATATCATTTAAATCTTTATGATAAATACGGCCTTTGTATTTTTGTTTCTTTAAACCAATTTGTAATTTAATGAGTAGCTCCAATAGGTTAAATGCAGATGTAAATTTAATTGGGTACTCCATTGTAATGTTAACATGTTCAACCCCGGCAGGTAACTGATTTAAAACAGGCCATAATAATTTTTCATTAGCCAGTACAATGGCAACATCTTTTAAATTTACACCTGCATTCAGTAAACTCTGTACTTCTTGTTTAACAACCTGGGCTTGCCCTATTTGTTTGGGCACAGAAATTAGTTTAATGTTTTTAGAAGTTTTAAAATGGTCACCAATTGCTAAATGTTTAAATGAACCAAACTGTGTTTGATTTTGTCTTAAAAACAAGCCGGCTTCGTGACTTTGATTTTTCAGGTAGTAAGCATCTGCATCCCACAATAATTCTGCTTTACCAATGGTTTGCAAATGTTTCAGAATTTTTATTTCAGCAGCATTTAAGGCATTAAATCCACAAAAAATAAATTTACCAAACTTGCCTGTTAAGTTGGAAGTGTTTAGTTTAGTTACTGCTGTTTTATAAGCTAAACCTTGATAAGCCCATCCGTTGGCAATAAGAAAATCTGTATAATGCACGTAAATTTTACCAAGACTTTGCATAAAATGCAGGTAGTTTAGTTGCATCTCACTTAATTCCGTTTCACCTAAACTCCAATTTTCTATTTCTTTTATGTGTTGTAAATTATCGTAAAGTTGCTTGCTGTCTGCCAGATAACGATCAATTTCATTAAAGTCCTGTAAAATTAAATGCCCCCATTTTAAAAATGCATCAAAGGGCTCCGCTCCTTCGCCATAACATATTTTGTAACTTTCGTACAAATGACAAACCAAATCAATGTCGTTTAATACAGAGAGTTCACTTAATTCTTCAATAAGTTGTTCGGCTGTCATAATCGTTGGAAGCCAGGTGGTTTCCTGATAAACATCCGCTAAGTGTTGCTTAAAAAAAAGTGCGCCCCGTTTACTTGGTAATACCACGCAATAGCTATCCAAGGGTTTTTCAATGTGGTTGAAAAAATAGTCGGCTACTTCTCTAAGAAACGGTTTCATGTCTGTCAAATGTAAGTATATTTAAGGCAAAATGGAGTTCCCTTTGTTTCGAAAATACGCTAATGAAAAAAGTTATTTCAGAATAGAAAACCCTACTTTATTGCTTGAATTAAAATTGGTTGGACAAGTTTGGATGAAATATTCAATTAAGGCCACTCAATACCCGGAGATAGTGATGATTAGAGATTTGATTTCTACTGGTTTGGTAATAAGTGAAGAGGAGTTTAATGCTATGTTAAGCAAGGTGTTATAAGCCAAGATCTCTTTTACGTTTCACTTTAATCTCACGCATATTAAACCATTCGTTTAACAACGAGAAGGCTAAGGCAAAATATACGTAATTTTTGTTTAAATGTAAGTGTTGATCATCCGGTTTACCACAATTATAAACATCCAGCCCTCCTTCGATTAGCAAAACGAAACCAATTAATAATAAAAAGCTAAGTGCAATTGTTTTAATGCCAGGATTTTTATTGATGAAATCTGCTACTCGTCCACTAAATAAAATCATTAACAGCATACTAATAACCACAGCTAAAATCATTACCAACACGTGACCACTTACGCCAACCGCTGCCAGAATACTATCAAAACTAAACACAAAATCAATGATGATGATTTGTATAATAATTGCACCAAAGGTGTTTTTACCTGCGCTTTTCTTTTCAATCTCATCATGGTCGCTTGTAATTTTTTCATGAATCTCCTTAATGGTTTTGTAGATTAAAAATAAACCACCAAAAATCAAAATCAATGCTTTTCCGCTAATACCAAAGGAAGCAATTGTGAATAACGCATCCTTAAGTCCTGCAATCCAACCTATAAAAAACAACAGTATTGTGCGCACTACAAGTGCTAAGGTCAAGCCGATAGTTCGGGCCTTGTTTTGTTTGATTTTAGGTAATTTATTAACGGCGATAGAAATGAAAATGATATTATCAATTCCTAAAATGATTTCTAAAATAGAAAGGGTAAGTAAGCCAATTAAACCATTAAGAGATAAAAGTACGTCTAATTCGCCAGAAAAATTTTGCATTTAGAAGGTATAAAGTACAAATGTAGTAAATTTATGAGGAGTACACAAATTTTAAATTACTTGAAAATCAACAATTTATGATTTTTTTAACATATTTATAGTATTATGTATCACATAGTACCAAATAAAACATATATATTTGCATCACCAATTATTAAGTAATACAAACCACTAAGAATAAAAAAATGAAAACACTAAAAAAAATAAGTCTGGCTCTTTTGTTTTGTGCCGGCACCATGGTAAGTACTGCCATGGTAAAAACTCCAAACTCTATTTCAACAGAAATTCAGGAAAACATTAAACTTGAAAAACAAGTTGTAACAAAAAGTGAACGCATAGAAGTTTTGTTTACAACCAATCAAAATGGCGACATCAATTTTGTGATGGTAAAATCAGACAATAAAGCTTTAAAGGGTGAAATTGAGAAGCAATTTTCAAATTTCAATTTTAAAACCTTAAAAAGTGAAACTGTGCACAGCATTATTTTAAACATTAAATTAATCTAACTAATGGAGGCAATTACAACAGACAACACAAAAGCCCAAATGCGTAAAGGCGTTTTGGAGCTTTGCATACTTTCTATTTTAATGGAAGGCGATGCTTATCCGACAGAAATTATTGATAAGCTTAAAGACACCAAATTGGTAGTGGTGGAAGGAACACTTTATCCGTTATTAACCCGCTTAAAAAACACGGGTTTATTAACCTACCGTTGGGAAGAGAGCACCAGTGGGCCGCCACGTAAATATTATAAACTTACCGAAACAGGTGAGCAATATTTGAAAGAATTACAACAAAGTTGGAAAGAGTTGGTAGATGCGGTAAACAAAACAATAGAAAGAGGAATTAAATAAATAAAATATATCGTATGAATAAAACAGTAACAATAAACATCAGTGGCATAATTTTTCATATTGAAGAAGATGCTTACACTAACCTGAGCAGTTACTTAAACAAAATCAAATCAAAGTTTAATGCAAGCGAAGGTGGCAATGAGATATTGGCTGATATTGAAGCCCGTATAGCCGAATTATTATCTCAAAAAATAAATCAAGGTAAACAAGTGATTCTATTAACTGACGTGAATTCGGTAATGGAAACTCTTGGTAAACCGGAAGATTTTGCGGACGATGATAATACTACACAATCTACCAACACTGCAAGTGCAGCAGAACCAATTCAAGAAGGCAAACGTAGATTATTCAGAAACCCTGATGAAAAAATGATCGGTGGTGTTTGTGGCGGTATTGCTGCTTACCTGGATGTGGATTTGGTTTGGATTCGTTTAGCGATGTTCTTATTAATATTTTTTGGAGGTTTAAGTTTATGGGTTTATATTATTTTATGGATAGTAATGCCGGAAGCCAAAACCACAGCTGATAAATTAGCCATGAAAGGCAAACCTGTCACAATTGATAACATTAGCGAATCAGTAAAAAACGAATTTGAAAGTTTAGGAACTAAATATGGTAAAGGTTCCGGGGCGCGCAAAATGTCTGACAACATTGCCAGAGGAGCCAGCACTGCTGCAAACACGGTAGGTAATATCATTGTTAGAGCAATTGGTTTATTCATTGTTTTTGTAGCGGGATCCATGTTAATTGGTTATTTATCTACAATTTTTGGATTTTCTGTTGCAGGTAACAGCGAAGATTTTAATAACTGGAAGAATGCCATTTTTACTTCTGGTTCTGATTATACCTTGGCAGTGTTAGCCTTTATTTTAGTAGCAGGTATTCCTATTTTTATGCTCATGTATTTAGGAATAAAATTGTTGTTAAACATTAAATACAAAAATAAATGGTTGAACATTGGTCTTGGTGTAGTTTGGTTTATTGGTTTTTGTTTAGGCATTAGTGTGGCGTTTAAAACAGTTAAACAATTTTCCGAATCAAGTAAAGTAAAAGAGGTAGTTCAATTAACCAACGTTGGCGACACACTAATAGTGAAAGCCAATAGCTCGGATAACATTCTTAAAAGCTTTAATTTTACCAATAGCGTTGAGGTTGAGCAGCGATTAAGCAAAGGTAAAAATGATTATGTATTTGGCATTACCGGGAATCAATTAACCGTTATTGGTAATGTGGATGTGGATATTGTTGAATCCAACACAGACAGCATTGAAGTGGTTGTGTATTATAATTCGCAAGGAGAAAGCAAACAAATTGCTAATAATAATGCCAAAAACATTCAGTATCAATTAAAGCAAACCGGCAACGAATTATTGTTAGATCAAATTTTTACTGTTAAGGCGGGCGAGAAATTTAGAGCTCAAGATGTTGACGTAAAAATTAAATTACCAAAAGGAAAAGTTATCGTGTTAGACAAAAGCTTAAAAGGTTTGTTGGATAACGTGGATAATGTTACCAATACATGGGATGGCGACATGATTAACCGCAGATGGTATATGGGAGATAAGGGATTAAGTTGTATTGATTGTGCAGGAATAGATACGGATGTTGAAAATGATGATGAAGACGAGAAAGGTAAAGTAATTATTAATGGTAAGGAAATAAACATTGATGATAAAAATACCAGCGTAAAAATTGATAAAGATGGCATTAAAGTAAAGGACAATGATGCTGATGTAAAAATAGATAAGCACGGCATTAACATTAGTACAAAGGAAGAGAAAAAGTAGTCCCGATTACAATTTGTGATTTCAATTAAACCAACTGAACTTGTATCAGTTGGTTTATTTTTGTATAACCAGTTTTTTGGGAGAGGCTTGGGAGAGATTTTGGCTCCATATCAAATAGAGGCCGGGAGCAAATTCATCTTTTGGAAAAACAATAACATTATTAGATCCTTTTGGAATGCGTTTAATAATGGAGCCATGTGTTGATGAAATAATGAGTTCCTGTATTGTTGGATTATATAAATAGACAAAAATTTCTTTTTCAGTTTGGCTCAAATTGAAATCACCTTTAACTTGATTCTGACTAAACGCCGAAATAATTTTACTAATCTCTTTTGTGCCATCTAAATTAGCCGTTACAAGCCTGTAATAATTGTTTCCTTTTATTGGCGCATCATCCAATGTCTGATAGATTAAGTTAGAATTACCTGCAGTGGTTGCAATGCTTTCAACTTGTTTTATTTGGATCCAGTTTTCGGCATCATTACTTCTTTCAATTATATAATGACTCACGTCTATCTCGCGCTCGACTAACCATTTTAATGCAATGCCTTCTTCTGTTGGAATCGCATAAAAATCACTTAAAGTGATTGGCAGTACTGAGCTGCAAGCGGGTCCGCATGTGCCTGATAAAGTTATTGTCCAAGTAGCAATCTCATCTCTTCTGTCAGCAGTTAATTGGATAGTTAGGTTACCACCTGTTTTTGTAAAAGTACATATTAAGTTTGCATTACTAGCTCCTGTTACATTATATGGCAAACCTGTGGAAGTACCTCCAGTTCCTGTCACTGTTAAATTATCGCCGGCATCTGCTCCAGAGGAAGTGCAAACACCTCTTACCCTAAATTCCACTGTGCCGGTTGCAACACAACCCGCCGGTAAATTAAAAGTTGTAGAAATTATTTGCGAGGCGCACGAGCCTGTAATCCCAGTACCATTGCATTGTGGAGTTCCAAAAAAATTATAAGCCGTTAAATTGCATCCTGCAAGGCAACCGTTTGCACATAACGACCCTAGACTCATACCGCCATTAAGTGTGCATCCCGAGACTGAGATTTGTGAAAAGCATACTAAGTTGAATGAAAAAAAGATCAAGAGTAAGTAAACCTTTTTCAAAACGTAAGCAATTTAATTTATCGGTTAAATGGTTTCGGGAGCCACCCTGTAGGATATCATTTAACACGGCCATCAAAAATATACACTATTTTGAGATAAAAGCTAAAGTGAAAATTAACAAATGGTTAAAACAATCACTTTTTAACATTTTAGCCACCTTTTTTAGATGATTTTTTAAGTTTTTTCTCCTTATGAGAAATGGCTTCAGTTAAAATCGCATCTAAATCCTTTAGGTTTAAATCTTGGTTAACAAGTATGGTATATTGTTTTATTAAAGTACGACCTCCAAATTCTAATTTTTTATGTTTTAAAAATTTACCATCAACAAAGCCAATGTATGATCGTTTGGTTTTTGGTTGATAAGTAAAATAACAAAGCCACATGTTCTTGTAATAGTAAAATGGAACGTTAAATTTAAGGTGCTCCGTAATTTCCGAATGGTAATTTTTTAAATAGTCTCTTAAGTACAAAAAACATTGTTGCTCTGCCTCCGGCAAATTTAAAAAGTAGTTATCGAGTGACTTTTCAATCATTTGCTAATAAGCTGTTAAATGCGTTTAAATAGTGTGATGCGTTTGAAAGTGCTGAATAGTTAGACAGAACTGTTTGTAAACCTTTACTTCCAATTTCTTTCCTTAAGTCTTCCACTTCAATAAGTCGACTCAAAACACTTATCCATTCCTTTTCAGTTTCACATAAAAAACCATTTACGCCATCTTTTATTATGTCTTTATTCACACCAACCGGACTCATTACAGCGGGAATTCCACAGGCCATGTAGGTAAGTCCTTTTAACCCACATTTACCCCTTGTCCATTCGTTATCCGGTAAAGGCATAATACCAATATCAAAACCGTTCAATAATTTATTTTCTTTTTCTGCTGACCATATTTCACAATGAATTTCTAAATCAGGATGCTGGTACATAGATTGAGAAATAATACTGATGCAGAGTTTTGAACCAAAGCGTTCTTTTAATGTTTTTAGCACAGGAATAATACGTTCAAAGTGTACCAAAGTGCTAATACTTCCGCTCCATCCAATGGTTACAACCTTTTTGTTTTTTGCGGTTGGCATAGGATATAAAACTGAAGTATCAACCGTTGTTGGAATGACAATTGTGTTCAAATTTGTTTTTTTGGCTTCTGTTTGCAGGTAGTCGTTACCGGCAATAACTAAATGCGCGTTAGCTATGTTAGAATAAAATTTATCAGCTCCTTTTAAAAAGCCAAACAATTTATTTTGCGGGCTTGCATCATTAAGCCAGATACTGTCATCAAAATCAAATATAACCTTGCACTTACTTTTATAGGCTTTACGCTCAAAATACGAAGTTCCAAAAAAATGCGCTTCTCGTTGTATAAATACTATATCAAAATCATTGAACCTTCTACAGTCTGCTAAGCGAATAAAAATTGTTTTTATAAGGATGAGCACCTTAGATATAAAACGACCTTTGGAATAAAAAACCGTATCATCTTTTTCATTTAACAAATAAGACCAGGTAAAATTATAACCGTTTTCGGTTAAATAACCCAAATACTGTTCAAATCTGTATCTCTGGCTTGGTGAGCGGTTAGGGCGATGAGCGCAAAGAATAAGAACTTTAGGCATTAGCTACCAAATTTAAAACCCAGATTTGATTTAGTAGCTGTATTATGCGCAGCAACCAGGTGTTGGACATCTGAAATCGTTAAGCTACTTAAATCAGAGGCCTTTCGTTGATCTGCAGGTAAAGAGGCTAATCGAAGATTTTGTTTCATAATAACATCTCCAATAATTTGCCTTACAGTGCGGGCGTTACCAAAGAACTTATCTCTGCTTGCGTATAAGTCGATTAGGTAATTTTTTAAGTAGGTTTCAGTTGTTGCGTCTGCAGTTATACCTTCCTTATGCAGCAGTGCTTTAGCAATTAACCATAATTGTTCTGGTTGATAATCTTCAAACGCAAATGTTTTATCAAAACGGGATTTAAAACCAGGATTACTTTCAATAAACTCGTGCATGTTTTGCGGATAACCCGCAACAATGATTCCAAATTTACCACGTTGGTCTTCCATCCGTTTTAAAATTACCTGAATGGCTTCCTGACCAAAGCCGTCGTTTCCACCTTTACTGGCAAGAGCATAAGCCTCATCAATAAATAAAATACCACCCATGGCTTCTTCAATTCTATCAGCGGTTTTAATAGCAGTTTGTCCTGTGTATCCTGCAACTAAACCTTCTCTATCAACTTCAACAACATGACCTCTCTCCAGCAATCCTAGTGCTTTGTATATCTTTGCAATAATGCGTGCAAGGGTTGTTTTTCCAGTACCGGGATTACCGGTGAAAACCGAGTGCAATGAAAATTTGTTAACCACATCTTTACCAACCTCATTATAAAAACGAATAAGTTTAACAAGCTCATTAATGTCTTGTTTAATTTTATCCATGCCTATTAGTTCATTTAATTCACCTAGGGCTTCATTCAACTGTTTATCGTTGATGGTTAATTTTAGTTTTTTCTTCTGTTCAGCTAAAAACACACTTTGAATATCTTCAAGTGTGATGGTAGATAATTCTTCGTTAGTTAAGTCATTTAAATTAGCAGACTTCATTAAGCGAAGACCCATATCGTGTTTAGCCTCTTCAACAACTGCATGTACAAATCGCGCGTTTCCAAAATTTTCGTCTCGTTTACGGTATGCTTCTGTTAAATTTTCTTTCAGGTAATTATCTGCCTCAGGAGTAAATGTTATTTGTTTATTTTTAGCCGCAAACAAAGCAATCTGATATAATTCTTCAGGCAAGTAATCTTCAAATTCAAAGTATTGTGAAAATCTGGATTTTAATCCTGGATTACTTTCTATGAATTTTTTCATTTGTTTAGGGTAACCTGCACCAATAATAGCAATATCGCCGGGGCCATCACTCATTTCTTTCAATAAGATTTCTACCACTTCTTTTCCGAAATCTTTACTGTCGTCATCTGCACGAGCCAATGAATATGCTTCATCTATAAATAAAATACCGCCTCTGGCACTGTCTATTGCTTTTTTAGTTTTAGGAGCTGTTTGTCCTATATATTCTCCAACTAAAGCAACACGGTCCACTTCTACAACATGGCCTTTGGTAAGGAGTCCCATTTTCTGATAAATCTTACCAAGCATTTTTACAACTGTTGTTTTTCCTGTACCCGGGTTGCCTGTAAAAATACTGTGTAACGAAATTTTACTTTTATCTTCAAAACCCTTTTCATTACGCAGTTTGGTAAAGTTTAGGTAGGTAATATTTTCTCTGATGGATTTTTTTACTCCTTCTAAACCAATTAAGGCATCTAATTCTTGTAGTAACTCTTCCAGTGTTTTAGAGTTTTCCGGATCATTGTTACTTGTTGTATTGGTATTTGTATTAACACCTGCAGCTAATGCTTCTTCAAAATTGGTAATTAGTTGAGTTTCTCCTTCAACTTCTTCATTGGCGCATGTAAAAGAAGTTGCACCAATTAGCACATCGTTAAAAACAACTTCTACTAAATATTTATCATCAGTCCAAATGCCTGGCGTGTTGCTTCCCCATGCTCGATTGAACGTATAAACAGTATCTTTTTTATTTGCTTCTACATAACCTGTTTCCTGTATCGATGCTTTTTGCAAACCAGCGTCATCGTGAAAGTTTAAAAAGAATTCGAAATGAAAATCAGAATTAGTTAATACTTTATAGGAAATTTCAGCCCAAACATAAAGTGCCGTTTTTTTGTTAAACGTTTTTAAGTATTTTTTATCTCTCTGATTCCAACCATCATAATCACCATTGTATAATTTTATACCGGTAATAGCTAGGTAAGGATTGTAAGTGTTTGTAACAAAACCAACATCATTAATGAAGAAGTTTGATTCGCCTATTTTAACATCGTCAATATATGCTTCCCAATAATAATCTCCTTTCTGCCAGAAACTACCTTTTGTTTCTACGCCCCATCCATCTCTTAGAAAGAAAACATTTTCCTCTTTTTTTACTTCAATTGGTAAATCACGGTCGCAAATTAATTTTTTATCACTTTTATTAAAGCACTTTAAGTTCACTTTAGCTTTCCAGTCCTCTTCATCAAAAAGTTTATTATACAAAGCCAATTCAACTCTTACATAGTCCACTTCATCTCTGTCAAATGCAATACGATAACGTTTGGCATTATTTGCCATCCACTCATTGTTGCAAAAGGTGAATAACGATTTAAATTTAAATCTCTTTTCCATCATCTCTAATTTAGTAACTAAATATATTGAAAAAATATTATAATCAGAAACAAAAACGCGAAAATCCTGTTAAAATCTATGTTATTTTTGCCGCATGAATTCATTAAAATTTGATCTTGTTGAGATACTTAAGGTAACGATGGTTTTGTTTGCCGTAATAGATATCATCGGGTCTATACCGGTTATCATTAATTTAAAACAGAAAACAGGTTATCTTAATGCGGCTAAGGCTAGCTGGGTATCGTTCGGTATTATGATCGTATTTTTGTTTTTAGGGCAATCTATTTTAGATATTATAGGAATTGAGATTGGACACTTTGCGATTGCTGGTTCCATACTAATTTTTATTGTAGCAATGGAAATGATTTTAGGAATTCAAATCAGTAAGGATACGTTACCGGCTACAGCAAGTGTTGTGCCTCTTGCGTTTCCATTAATTGCAGGTACCGGAACTTTAACCACGTTATTATCTATTCGAGCAGAGTATAATTTACTTTCAATTATCATCGCTATTATCTTAAATGTGTTGATTGTTTATGTTGTTTTAAAGTATTTATACAAAATAGAAAAACTTTTAGGAGCAGGCGGTATTGCAATTTTAAAGAAAGTATTCGGAATCATTTTATTGGCTTTATCAATAAAATTGTTCAGTAAATATACAGGCATTATTCATGTATAAGCATTTGGCAACCATAGGACTTTTAATTGCATCCAACACGTTTATGACAATTGCATGGTATGGTCATCTTAAGTTTAAGGATATATCATGGTTAAAAAATGCAGGAATTCTTACAGCAGTTTTTATAAGTTGGGCTATAGCCTTAATTGAATATTTATTAATGGTGCCTGCCAATAGAATTGGCGCCGCAAGTCATGGTGGCCCATTTAGTATGTGGCAGTTAAAACTAATTCAGGAAGTTGTATCTATCAGTATTTTTGTGATTTTCACACTCGTTTTTTTCAAAACAGACACCTTAAAATGGAATCATTTTGTTGGATTTTTGTTTTTAATTGGCGCTGTTTATTTTTTCTTTAGGAAGTAGCACTAATTATTTTTTCTGATTTAGTTTTTCTAAAACTAATTCGTATAAGATTTTATAATCATCAGGATGTTTGCTGTAATAATACAACGTCGAATCAAAACGTTCTTTGCTAACATGATGGCTTACTAAGGCATTAAAATTATAAACGGAATCAAATTTTGCGGAACTGTAATTTTGCACATTTTGGTTTAAGGCGCTTTCTGTTAAAGCCATTTCGCATAAAATGGTTGCTAAGGTGTCTTCTTCAACCATGTAACCGGCAGCAATTGTATCTAATTCACTTGCGTTGTCTTTAAAACAACCGGTATTTAGAAGTGAAGCTAAAATCAAAGATTTAATCAAAATGATACGCGCCTTTTTCATTGACTTTAATAGTTTTTAATTGCTTTTCCTTTTCAAAAAAGTTGCCACAAGTAAATAAATTATTCCAAAAATTGATTAATGCCTGATCTTTGTTTTTGAAGTTTTCGCTCAGTTTATTTTTGTCAGTAAACTTAAATGGAAAGATATCAATGCTAATTGGATTTCCATTTGTTTGAGCTTCTACACAAAGTGTGTAAACTTGTTCGATGGGGTCGTCTTCAATTGGAATACAGCCAATTGTAACACATTTGCCATGAATCATTATGTCTCCGCCCAAAGGAGGTTTGTTTAAATTTACATCGGCTTTATTAGGATAACTGACTTTAAGTGAAAGATGATAACTGCTGCTAGGATTAAAAGAAGACACTGTGTAAAAACCTTCCGGTACCTGTCCATCTCCTTCTCTTTTTTTAGGACCCAATTCGCCACTACTGTTACAAATCGGGAATACTTTGAATAAAGTATACGTTTTTTCTTTTTTACTTCTAAGCCAAACCTCCAGCTGGCCTTCTTGTTTAAAAGCTCTCAGGTAAACAAAAAAATTATTAGTATCAATTTTAAGTTGGTTAATTTCCTTTTTAAGATCAATCCAATGTTTACGATAGGCTGTTTTAACCCTGCCATACTTTAGTTGCTGCTGCCTGAAAGATTGACCCGAAAGTGAACCAAAAAGCACAACAAAAATAACTAACACTAAATATTTAATAACCTTATTTATAATCACTCAAATTTAAACAAATCTGCCTTAATTTTAGATTCAATTAAAGGTAAATGATTATTTTAAAGGTTATAAAAAATAAGTATTTTTTAACGATCATAGCGGTATTGGTATGGGTACTATTTTTTGACAAAAATGATTTTTTCACACAAATAGATTTGATTAATAAGTGTAAAGAATTAAAGAAGGAAAAAAATTATTACCTAAGCGAAATCCAAAGCGATAGCACGCAAATCAGCCAATTAAAAACCAATCTAAATGAATTGGAAACCTTTGCAAGGGAAAAATACCTAATGAAGGCTGATAATGAAGATGTGTTTGTAATAGTTGCTAAATAAACTAATCAATTATTTGCAGTAAAGTTCTAAAAGCAGCGTATTTGTCTTTAAATTTCGCCGTGTGTTCTGCTTGCAGTTGTGGTGCAAAGTTTTTGTTGTACTTTTCAATATCTTCCATTTCCAAAAACGTGTATTGTATGGAGTAGGTGTGACCCTCATCTTCCACGTACAAAACTTTTACCAGGCGACTATCAATAAAACAGCCAGTCTTCATCACATCAGGAATGTGTGTTTGCCTCATCCAATTTAACCAATCGGTATGAACGTCATCTGAAATATTAACGGTTACATTATAAATAAACATCTCCTTAAAGGTAAGTTTAATTTTTAAACCCGTTTAAATTTTGCCACTTTTTTAAAGCCAAATCCTAATTTAGTAGTATCTTTAGAGCTTAAAATTATGCCAGTTATTTCATCCAAAGCCAATAAGATGCCAGCATCTCCAATTCGTAAATTGGTGCCATTTGCTGAAGCCGCAAAAAAACGCGGAACAAAAATTTATCATTTAAATATTGGACAACCGGATATCGAAACCCCATCTACATTTATTAATGCCGTAAAAAATGCAGATGTTAAGGTGTTAGAGTATAGTCACAGTGCCGGAAATGAAAGTTATAGAAAAAAATTATGTAATTATTATAAAGAACATCAAATTCACCTGGATGCGTCTGAGATAATAATTACTTGCGGAGGTAGTGAGGCCATTGAAATTGCGATGATGACTTGCTTCAATCCGGGCGATGAAATTATTATACCTGAGCCATTTTATGCAAACTACAATGGGTTTAGCATGGCTGCTGATGTAAATGTTGTTCCGATCAGAAGTTATATTGATAGCGGATTTGCTTTGCCGCCTGTTTCAGAATTTGAAAAGGTAATTACGACTAAAACAAAAGGGATTATGATTTGTAATCCGGGCAACCCAACAGGCTATCTTTATACAAGAGAGGAGCTTGAAGCACTTAAACAACTTGTTAAAAAGCATGATTTGTATTTATTGAGTGATGAGGTTTACAGAGAGTTTTGTTATGATGGCAAAGATTACATCAGTGTAATGCATTTAGATGGTATCGAACAAAATGTGGTTTTACTTGACTCAATTAGTAAACGTTACAGTGCTTGTGGAGCAAGAATTGGCGCAATGATTTCTAAAAATAAGGATGTAATGCAAGCGGCATTAAAATTTGCACAAGCCAGGTTGAGTCCGCCAAGTTACGGACAAATTGGAGCAGAAGCCGCTTTAGATACTCCAAAGAGTTACTTTGAAGAAGTAAAAAAGGAATACGTAGCAAGAAGAGATTATGTTATTGAGGCCCTAAATAAAATTAATGGCGTTTTTTGTCCGAAGCCAAGTGGTGCCTTTTACTGTATTGCTAAATTGCCAATTGATAATGCAGATAAATTTTGTCAGTGGTTATTGGAAGAGTTTAATTACAATCAGCAAACTGTAATGCTTGCTCCTGCAACCGGATTTTATTCTACTCCGGGAGCCGGACTTAATGAAGTGCGAATTGCCTATATTTTGAATTTACAGGATTTAAATAATGCAATGCTGTGTTTGGCAGAAGCTTTAAAGGTTTATCCTGGTAGAACAAATTAATGAGAATAAATTTAGCCATACTCTTTCTAATAATTTGTGTTGCTTGTACTAACCAACCCGCCAATTCTGATGATCAAACTTCAGCGGGAAAGGATAGTCTTTCTAACATAAAACAAGATAGTGCATTACCGGCATCAAAATTTGCGGCGTTTAGTGACTCGGTAGGTGTAATTGGTGTGTTTGAAGTTCCGGAAATGTTGGTGTTTACCATTTTAGATTCGTGTAGTTTTAAAGATGCGCCCTTTGTAATGTCTAGAGATTATGCGATTTTGCAAAGTGAAATTAAGGTATGTGGTGCTGAAATTGGTGGTGCTCCAGGTTGTATTTCATACAATAATGATACCTCCAACTACGTATTTGAATGTGTTATTCCAATAAAAAGTGTAGCAAAAAAGAACCCTAAACGATCTAAAATGGTTGCGTTAAGTGCCGGGAATATGGCTATTTATAATTATTACGGTACTTATAATTATTTGTACCGAGGTTATGCTAATCTAAGAGCATATATCAAGCAACAAAAATTTGAGGTGGATGGACCGATGCGCGAATTTTACGTAACAGATGCAATGTTAGAAAAGGATCCAACTAAATGGTTAACACGAATAATGATACCTGTAAAAAAGAAAACAATAAATACCTAAATTATGCAATACAGAATTGAAAAAGACACAATGGGTGAGGTTCAAGTACCTGCCAATGTATACTGGGGAGCTCAAACAGAGCGCAGTAGAAATAATTTTAAAATTGGACATGAAGGCAGTATGCCAAAGGAAATTATTTATGCTTTTGGTTATTTAAAAAAAGCAGCCGCTTTAGCTAATCATGAATTAGGGGTGTTAGCAAAAGATAAGGCAGAAATGATTGCGAAGGTTTGTGATGAAGTAATCGCTAAAAAATTGGACGATCAGTTTCCATTAGTAATCTGGCAAACTGGTTCAGGCACACAAAGTAACATGAATGCAAACGAGGTTATTGCTTACCGCGCACATGTTTTAAATGGCGGTTCGTTGAGTGATGAGAAAAAAGTACTTCACCCGAACGATGACGTTAACAAATCTCAATCTTCTAATGATACTTATCCAACTGCTATGCACATTGCTGCATATAAACAAGTAGTTGAAATAACTATTCCAGGAATGATGCGTTTACGTGAAAGCTTAAACAAAAAAGCAAAAGCATTTGAATCAATAATTAAAACTGGCCGTACTCATTTTATGGATGCAACTCCACTTTCCCTAGGACAGGAATTTAGTGGATATGTACAACAAATTGACATGAGCATTAGAGCTTTGAATAATGCATTAGAAGCTGTGAAAGAATTAGCGTTAGGCGGAACAGCAGTTGGAACAGGGCTTAATACACCAAAAGGATATGATGTTTTGGTTGCAAAGAAAATTGCTGAATTAACAGGTTTACCTTTTGTAACAGCGCCAAACAAATTTGAAGCGTTAGCAGCACATGATGCCATGGTAGAATTAAGTGGAGCATTAAAAAGAAGTGCAGTTGCTTTATTCAAAATTGCTAATGATATTAGAATGTTATCTTCTGGTCCTCGTTGTGGAATTGGAGAAATTATTATCCCGGATAATGAGCCAGGCTCATCTATTATGCCTGGTAAAGTAAACCCAACACAACCTGAGGCTTTAACAATGGTTTGTGCACAGGTTATTGGGAATGATGTTGCTGCAACTATTGGCGGAACAATGGGGCATTTTGAGTTAAACGTATTTAAACCGGTTATTGCTGCTAATGTTTTACAATCGGCAAGATTAATTGGTGATGCCTGTGTTTCATTTACAGAGAAATGTGCAGACGGTATCGAAGCGAACTTGCCGGAAATTAAAAAACACTTAGAAAATTCATTGATGTTGGTAACTGCTTTAAACCCTCATATCGGATATGAGAATGCTGCAAAAATTGCTAAAACGGCACATAAAGGTAACAAAACATTACGCGAGGCATCTGTTGAGCTTGGTTTATTAACGAGCGAGCAATTTAGCGAGTGGGTAAAACCTGAAGATATGATTGGTAGTTTAAAATAGCACACGAAGATGTATATATGGATAATAAAAAACCCCAACTTAATGTTGGGGTTTTTTAATTCAGTTAATTTAGGCCTTATGCTTCAGGCTTTTTAATTTCTTTGATGTTTTTAGCGCTATCAAACATTTTTTGGATTGCTTCCTTACCAAATGGCTCAGCTTCTGTACTTTTTACATCTTCTATTGAATAATCAATGTTGCCAACTTTATGATTGATTAAAAAGTGGAATTCAGGTTTTGTAATTTCACTTTCCCACATAATAGCACTTGGTTCTTCAACCGAAAAAGCTTTTAGTTTATTAACGTCGTCTCCTTTAATATCAGCTTTCTTCATTTCAATATCAGCGGCTTGCTCATTAATTGAAATAGCAAAGTTGGTACCTACTGAAATATCTAATGCGCCGGATTGCTGTTCAACTACAGTAAGTTTTGCTTTGGTTGTATCCGGTACAAAAATGGCAAATTGTTTTCCGTAACGAGTAAGGTCAAGAGTGCTCATTCCTTCTGGAGCAACAATTGGTTCTTGTTCGTTACCCTTGTTTCCGCAAGCCACAAAAAATAAACTGGCACCGGTAATGGTGATTATTGAAAGTAGTTTTTTCATATTAATTGATTTTTTTATTATGAATGTAAATGTAATTTATTTTTTTCTCTATTGACAGAATTTTTTTGTTCTGTATAGAAATAAAAAAGCCTTGTTATACTTAACAAGGCTTTTATCAAAGGTAGAGAAACAAAAAACCCCCGTTAAACGGGGGCTTTTATTACTTCTTTTTAGCTGCTTTCTTAGCTGCTTTTTTAGGAGCTTTCTTAGCTGCTTTCTTAGCTGCTTTTTTAGGAGCTGCTTTTTTAGCTGATTTCTTAGCTGCTTTTTTAGGAGCTGCTTTTTTTGCTGTAGCTTTTTTAGCTGTTGCTTTTTTTGCCATGTTTTTTTGTTTTTGAGATTTGTTGATACGAAGTAAATAAATTTTTTAGTCTTATCTAATTATTAGGGAGTTATTTTTTCAACAACAAAATGTTGAAATTGTTAATTAAGGAAATTGCCTTCTTATTTCTTTTTTACAAACTATCAATTAAATAACTCTCTATTTTTTACAACCTTCTGTATGCCTTTATTCATAAGTGTTTCAAGACAGTGTATATATAATTTTTATCAGATTATTTCTTTAAAACAACATCTTCTTCAATTTCCCAATCAGAAATTACTTTCAATTCTTTCGGAAAAATTTCCACCCGTTCGGGTTGTAGTTGTCTTAAAAAGTGACCGGTCGACCATTCTTTGTTCTCATCATCATCAAAAACAATTCTTAATTTATATGTTGCAGGGGAGATATTTTTGAACAGAACACTCTTGTTGTTGCTTTCGCTTAATGCAAAGAATACGTCGCTTTCCGCTACAACCTTGCCGGATGCGCTGATAAGTTGCAAGGTGTAATGTTGTTTTTTATTGAACAATAAATTAAGTTTTATTTGCCCTAAACTAGCAGATGATTGTAATTTAAAAATGGTTTTTAGAGAATCATTGATCAAATCATACCTGCTTTTAAAGATACCTGTATCCGCTTTTATAACATATTCTTTTTCAAACTCGAAATTTGAGCTTATTTCAATGGTTACAGGATCAATAAACTTGTATTGATATGGTAAAGGTGTTTTAAGACTGTCTTTCTTAGAAAAAATAATCAGTTTCGATAAAGTGCATTTGCTTGAATCAATAGCTTGTGGAAATAAAAGTTGAAGTTTAGTTCCTATTTTAAGTAATTGGTTAGGTGTATTAGTCAAAATGGGAAATTTGTTGTTTTTTTTAAATGAGCCAACTGAAGTTAACCGAATTGTATCAGTGAAAAGAGTTTTGTCATCCGTAATTTTTAATTGAAGAGTATCTGTATTTGGCCAGTAATAAACGTATATCGAATCAGTTTTTGGTTTATTTGGCAAAGTAACAATCGTAACAGGGGTAATCGCTTTAATTTTTGGAGAAATAGATTTATTAAAGATAATAAGAGCTTTGCCTGGACCAAGTACCTGAGATTTTTTTAGATAGGTTTTACGTGGAGATTCATAAAATGAATATAATTTTTCCAGAGAATCAAGACCTGGTTTGAGCGGATCTTTTTTAAAAGCTAATTTTTCCAGCTCAGCATCATACATTAAATTTTTGTTTTTGTCGTTAAATGCTACCAGTTTGAAACTTGTATCCGGTAAAAAGGCAAATTTAAACTTACCATTAGAGTTTGTTTTACAATAATACTGTGGCTCTTTTTTATAAATCGTACTATCAGAGAATGATTGAATAGAATAGAGCCCAACTATCATATCGGTTTCCGGTTCCTTGAACAAAGCGTCTAAAATTTCTCCCTCTTGGGTTAAACTATCCAAATGATTACCGGTTGAAAATATGAATTCATAGTTTTTAAGTGGATTGCCTTCATGCATATCGACTATTGAATTTCCAAAATATAAGCGATACGTGGTGTTTTTTTCGAGTTCCTCCTTGTTAAAGTTAATTACAACCGATTTGCCAATGCTTTGAACCGTTGGTTTTGTTTTTAAGGAAGGCGAAATAATAAATTGATTAGCTACATCCTTTAATTGTACAAATTCATCAAACTTAATTGTGATGTTATCTCCAGAAAAATTAACTGATTTGTTAGCCGGAACACTGACTGTAATTTTTGGTGCGCTTGTATCGCGCTTACCTCCGGTTAATGGAACAACCTGAGCGCAGCCAACAAGAAGCAAACTTAACAGAACGATGTAAAAACTAAACTTCCACATTTTCTGTAAAAATAGCCACAATATTTTATTAAAGCGTATATTTATATAGCACAAATTTTGTTACACTATTATTTACAAATATTCAAAAAACTAAGCCCATACAAGCTATTTAATGTTGTTGGACTGTGGGTAGGTTTTTATTGTTCTAAACTATTAAAAAGACCGGTTTTAGTCGGACTTCCATTTTCAATAAGTATTGAGCCAACAACAAGCTGTAACTTAAGATGTCCACAATGCCCAAGTGGCTTGCGCTCTTTTACACGCCCTATTGGTATGTTGAACATTAATGAATTCGAGAAACAAATACAACAGTTTAAGAAACATATAATAAGTATCATGTTTTACTTTCAGGGAGAACCCTTTTTAAATCCGGATTTCCTTAGAATGGTTAGATTGGCCAGTAATCTTAAAATATTTACGGTTACCAGCACCAATGCTCATTATATTACTGATGTAGTTGCCAAGGAAATAGTTGAAAGTGGTTTAAATAAATTAATCATATCGATAGATGGTTCAACACAGGCAACTTACCAGGATTATAGGGTAGGAGGCAACATAGATAAAGTGCTTGAAGGAACAAAGTTGATTGTAAAAGAGAAAATTAAAACAAAAGCAACTCATTTATGGATTGTTTGGCAATTTGTTGTATTTAAAACAAATGAACACCAACTACCCGAAATTAAAAAGCTGGCTGCAGAGTATGGGGTGGATGAACTAACCATTAAAACAGCTCAAATTTATGATTTTGAGGAAGCACATCATTTAATTCCTGATAATTCTCAGTATTCGAGATATATTTTAAAAAATGGGAAATATCAGATTAAGAACAAGCTGCTTAATCAATGCTGGAGAATGTGGACCAGTTGCGTTATTACCTGGGACGGTAAAATTGTGCCATGTTGCTTTGATAAAGATGCAAAATATCAAATAGGGAAACTTGATGCTACAAATTTTAAGTCCATTTGGAGAAGTACACCTTACCAACAATTCAGACAATCCTTATTAAAAAGCAGAAAAGAAATTGATATATGTACGAATTGTTCAGAAGGCACAAAGATTTGGGCAGATTAAGTAAATGACAAAAGGACTCTGTATAATCATTTTAATTGTTTGCGGTGTTTATAATACAACAGTTGCGCAGCAAAGTCATTTTGTAGATAGTTTGTTTTTTGAAAAACCTCCAGCTAAAACACGAATTTTTGTGAAACCAAAATACAAATACAATCCAGTTGGTTATTTGGGTACGGGTGCACTTTTTATTTACCAGAATATTATTAGCGAACAAATACAGGCAACTTGTGCCTATCATAGCAGTTGTAGTGAATTTACCAAGTTATGTATCCGGGATTATGGTTTTATGAAAGGAACATTTATTGGGTTGCACCAATTAATGAGCTGCCTACCTTTTGTAAAATATGATACACATCCACTATATCTGAATTCAAACGACTTGATTATAAATGAACATTATCTCAAAAAATAGTCTGTTTGTTATTCTTTTAGTAGTTTTTAGGTTCCAAATAATTGGGCAGGTGGATGTCTTATTTGTAAACCACTTAAAACAGAATGGTTTATTAAAGGAATATGATCTTTACATTAAATCAGTTAAAACAACAGAAGATAGCATTAATTTGTTGAAGCTGGATTATTTTGTTGCATTAAACAAACCGGACTCCGTTCATATCATGCAAAAACGTAATTTATTTATATTAAATAGGGATACCATTTTGCGTTGTGAATTATCGAAGTTCTGGCTTCGACACGATGAGAATAAGCATTTTGACTTTTGGTTTGATAGTATTTTAGTAAGCGCGGCTTGCTATTGCGATAAAGAAATTTTAAAAGTGGTTAATAGAAGCAAATTAAAAACCAAAACCGATAGTGCTAAAATGGATTTTTACTTGGATTCCTATGCGCCTTTAATAAAAAGTAATGCAAAAAAGCCACTTAAAGCGGCATTGCTTTCAACATTTATTCCGGGCTTAGGTCGCTGGTATATTGGTAAACCTAAATTATTTCTGATAAATTTTTTAGCAATTGCAGGTTATGGCATTCAAACGGCAGAATCAATAAGAGAAGTAGGAGTTAAAAATCCATATTCTATTTTTATGATGAGCTTTGGCGGTTTGTTTTATCTTTCTAATATTTATGGTACGTATAACGAAACTAAAATGATAAGAAAGGAAAAAAGGCATATTTATTTTCATGAGGCACAAGTGTTTTATAGTGATTATTTTAGTTTTAACTAGTTTTCTCATAAAAGGGCAATCTGCAAAAACGGATAGCTTGCTTTTTTTTGAAAAATTGGTTTTTAACTCTAAATCAAAAGTATCGCGTGATAGTTTATTACACGTGAAATTGAATTTTGCAATTAAACAAGCAGATTTATCAAGTGCCTATACAACCTATTTAAGGTTAGAGAAGGGTGGGTATAGGGTTTTTGATAAAAATTATTACTGGAATTCAACGCTGCTTTGTTTAGATAATTTTAATTTTTCCTCAGCTATTCAAAACTATAAGCTTTATCGACTAAATTTTGACAGTATCAGTATTCACTCTAATTTACTCGGTTATTTAGTGCATGTTAATTACGATTCAATATTAGCCAAAAAGTATTTTCGGAAAATGATACAATTGGATAGTAGTTTAACCTGCATGAATTGCTTTTATGAACTATTAAACAAAAAGGCAAAGAATGGAACCGGATATATGATTTCGAGTGGAATAGTTCCTGGTAGTGGCTTAATTGCGGTTGGTAAACCACTAAAGGGAATCACAAGTATGGCCTTGTTGGGAGGGATGGCCTATGGCGTTTATTCTCTTGTTCAATCAAACATGTACATTAATGCCATTAACTGGTCACTAAACTTAGGGATGAAGTTTTATCTAGGTCAAATTAAATTAACCAAAAAAGAATTTGATAAAAAGCAAAACAAAAAAAGAAGTGCATTGAATAAAAAATGTAAGGCAAATTATCTGGATGTTTTAGCTAAGTACAATTTAACCTATAATGTTAGTTCTTTACCTTGATAAAAGTCAAGCACCTTTAATTTAAAAATGTAATCGTATTTAGCCTGAATCAAATTACTTTCTGCCACAAAAACACGGCTTTTTGCTGAATTAAAATCAAATGTACTTAAAGCCCCGGCATTAAATTTTTGTTCCGCAAACTTAAAGCTTTCCTTGGCTGCACTCAGGCTAATTGTGTTTGCTGTATATTTATTTAGCGCAGCTTTTGCATTGGTGAATGCCTGAACAATGGTTTTGTAAAGGTTTTGTTTACTCAAATCACTTGAAAGTTTTGAGTTTAAGGCAGTAATTTTTGCATTTTGAATAGAAGTATGTGTTTGTAGCCCATTAAAAATAGGGATGTTAATGTTGACTCCAATACTCTTATTTACGTTGTCTTTAAATTGAGAAGAAAAACTCTTGTCTCTAAAAACAGGTTCGGCAGATGGGGCAATAACAAAGTCGCCACTAGTGGTAACACCAATAGTTTGCGTGCCAGTGTTAACACCGGTTAATTCTTTAGCAAGACCAGAATAACCCGTACCAATACTTCCACTTAAGTTAATACTTGGGCTAATCCTTCCTTTGGCAGCAGCTAAATTTTTCTCTGCACTTAAAACCTGATAATTAGCACTTTTAATGTTAGGCTGAGTTTTTAATGCGTTTTCGTAGATGGTATTGACATTAGTAGATAAAGTTGAATTACCATCAATTTCTACGTTTGGTAAATTAATTTTGAAATTAGTAACACTGTCTAAATTCATAAGCTGTACTAAATTGAGTTCAGCTAATTGATAGTTATTTTTACTGCCAACTAAATTAGATTCATCATTGGCTACTTGTGCCAATAAATCAAACTCAAAGCTTTTTGCCAAACTGCCAGCTGATACTAATTTCTTTGTGCGTTCTAATTGTTCCTTACTGATGTTAACCTGGTTTTCTGAGATTTTTACCAATTCGTCGGCAAATGCTAAATTGATGTATGCATTTGCAACTGAAAGGGCAACATCGTTTTGCGATTGTTTTAAATTTTCAACTGAACCTAGGTAATTGTATTGGTTTGCTTTAATATTATTGTACTGACTTAAGCCATTCCACAATAAAAAATTAGTGCTACCATAAAAGTTTTGAGACAAAACCATGGTATTAGCAAAGGTATTTGTAAATCTATCAATGGTTTGCCCAAAATTGTAGGTATGAGCAGCGCCTAAATTAACGTTTGGTAACACACTGGCTTTACTTTGCAATGTGTTGTTTTTATTCACTTCAGTTGTAAGCTGCTGTTGCTTTAAAGTGATGTTATGATTTAAGGCATACTTTACACATTGCTGTAAATCCCAGCCATTTTGACTAATAACTAGGTAAGGAATGCAAAAAAATAATACTAAAGAAGATTTAAACATGATTCAATTTTTTGCGCTTTTTAGTTTTTCGGATTCTAAGAACGATGAAAAGAAATATTAATGAACATACCACAGTAGTCAATAAACTGATTGTAGCCATGTAAAAGTAAACTGATAAAAATGTAATTAACACATTAAGGAATGTAAAGACATAGATGATGATAACTGTTTTAGAATGACTATAGCCACAATCCAATAACATGTGGTGGATGTGATTTCTGTCAGCTGCAAATGGAGATTGACCTTTAATGGCTCTAATGATAAACACCCTGAGGGTATCTAATAATGGGTAAGACAAGGCTGAAATGGTAATAACTGGCTTGTTACAAAACACTAAAATACCGCTTAAATCTTGAACTGGAAATTCTATTAATTTGAACGCAATAACACTAATAAACATGCCAATGATTAATGAACCACTATCGCCCATAAATATTTTTGCAGGCGAAAAATTAAAAATTAAAAAACCACCTAAAGCACCGGCTAGTGCAAACGAAAGTGCTGCGTAAGGATAGTAATTTGCAAATATAAACCAAACACCAAACACGCAACTGGCAAGAAATCCTATACCTGCCGCAAGCCCATCAACTCCGTCAATTAAATTAAACGCATTAACAACTACAACATAGGTAAAAATGGAAAGGAAAACACTACCCCATTGAGGGATATCGTCCACTCCAAAAATGCCATGCAGGCCGGTTATTCTTAGATTGCCCATTAGAACTAGTATTAACGCAACCACAATGTGAGCAAATAGTTTTTTAACAGGAGCCGTCCCAATTATATCATCTTTAACACCAACAAAGAACAAAATTAAACTACAGGCAACAATCAGTTGAAATTCTTTTACGGATTGAAAAATAGCATCGCTGTAAACCAAATTCTCAATATTATACCATAATGAAAAGGAGAATAGTGTTCCTGCATAAATAATAATGCCCCCTATGGTAGGTACAGAACGTTTGTGGATTTTTCTTTCTTCAGAGGGACTATCAATGAGTCGTTTTAAAATAGCAACTTTTATTAATGCAGGTGTTGCATATAATACTACTATAAAGGATGTTAGAAAAACAAGTATTAATAGTAACATTAAAAGTCGGTGTAAAAGTTAAACAAACTACTTCTGAAGCTAAGATACACATAATTAGTGTATTGGTTGTTAATTAATTCATTAGTATGACTGTTATGTCGGTAGTTTATCCCTAAAGCAACATTTAGGTTGTATGCAGGGTTGATTACATAACCAATTTTAATATTCGTGTTTTGAACAAGTTGTTGGTTCCCGCCAGCAAAGGATTGGGTTAGGTTGTTAAATTTAAAAGTAGCTATGAATCTGTTTTTTTTATAATCCAATAAAGTAACTAATTCAGAACCACTAAACGGCGTAAAAGCTAATGGTTGATTGTAATTAGTGTATGCATTGTATCCCATCTGTTTGTTAAATGGTAAAATAATCGAGTCCGCTAAGTATTTTCCCTGTGTGCTTTTATAAGTTTTTTCACTCACAAAATTGTATTCAGTAGTAAAACTTAAATTAGGAATATTAAACAAATCGTAAACGTTTATACCTACTTGAATACCTCCATCCTGAGTGTTGAGGTTGTTAACAACATACTGGCTGTAAACATTAATTTTTGGAGTTAATTTAATTTTTAATTCGGCACCGGTTAAAACAGTATGTTTATTGGAAGTTCCAAAATAAGCGCTATTAAAAAGAACAATCGGGTTATAAAATTCCCAAGTTAAATTTTGCTGATTGCGATCGCCTCCAGGTTGCCAAATCAATCCTTGGAAAATGCCGACATTTATTCGTTTATTTAAATTGTAGCTTAAATATTGAAAAGACGCCCCTTTCTTTTGATACAAACGTTCTGCATTGGGAGTTGGTTTTCTGGAAGCAGAATCCAGATTCATTAGAGAGGCATAGATTGTTGAGTATTGTAATTTACCTTTAAGCCATTGTTGTGTAAAACGGATGAAGGGGTAATTAAATGAATTATCACTTAAAAACAAACTGCGGTAACCATGCCCAATTTTATGCTTACCGTTACCAAATTGTAAATTAGTATTTTTAGTTGTCTGGATACCAACAAAGCCGCTAGAGTATGCGTAATCATAGCCGGTTACCTTAAAGCTTTTCCATCTGCCTTGTCCAGGCACTACTTGGGAGGCGATAGCATAATCATTTAAATAATTTGGTAGTTGAGCCTGATTTTCAGCAAAAAGACTTTCGAAATAAACATTCTTACCTATTTGACCACTACCAATAAATCCACGAGTGTTTGTAAACAATCTCGTTACAGTGCTTGTTGCCGTATTGACTCCTGTTTCAATACCAATAATTGGATCTAATCTGATTTTAAAATCATAATTGGAAGGTTCTACACGAACAACGTGTTTTATAAAAAATGCGTCTAATGCGGGATCATCAACTATGTATTTAAAAACTCTGAACGTATCTTCTTTAAAAACATATTTTTGATTGAAGTACGGGATATATGGTTTTACAGAAGAGTGTATTGAAGAATCAGGTTGCGCTAATTGTTTTTGTGTAAGTTTATCAAAAAAGTACTCTGTTGGAAATGCGTAATACTGAGATTTAATTTGCGAGGATAGTAAACTAAGAAAAAGACATAAAACCAGATATTGTTGTTTTTTCAACATTGATTTACCAAACTTTTATATTCGTTTTGTTTTTAAAGTCTTCATACACCATCGTTATTCCTTCTTTAAGCTCTATTTTGTGGTGCCAGCCTAAACTGTGTAAAAAGCTTACATCCATTAATTTTCTTGGAGTTCCATCAGGCTTTGATAAATCATTTTTAATCTCTCCCTTATATCCAACAACTTCTTTTATCAAGTGAGCCAAGTCGTTAATACTAATATCCGATCCACAACCAATATTAACATGTTTGTTGCCACTGTAATTTAACATCAAGTGCACACATGCATCACCCAAATCATCAGCATGCAAAAACTCTCTTAAAGGTTTGCCGCTACCCCACATTTCTACAAAAGGTGAACCTGATTCTTTTGCTTCGTGAAATTTCCTGATTAAGGCAGGCAATACATGCGAGTTGTTTAGATTGTAGTTATCATTCGGACCATACATATTGGTAGGCATCACGCTAATGAAATTACAACCGTATTGTCTATTGTAATTTTCTACCATTTTTATTCCAGTAATTTTGGCAATAGCATATGGTTCATTTGTTTCTTCTAAAAGACCGCTGAGTAAATATTCTTCCTTCAGTGGTTGTGGTGCCATTTTAGGGTAAATACATGAAGAGCCCAAAAACATCAATTTTTTTGTTTTATTCAAATAAGCGTTATGTATCACGTTATTTTGAATCATTAAATTGTCGTATAAAAACTCTGCCCTAAAGGTATTGTTAGCGTGTATGCCACCAACTTTAGCTGCAGCCAAAAACACATACTCCGGTTTTTCTTCTTTAAAGAAACTTTCAACAGCCTGCGCATTTCTTAAATCTAAATCACCACTGCTCTTTAAAATAAAATTGGAATAACCTTTTTTTTCTAAATTTCTAAGTATGGCTGAACCAACCATGCCTCTGTGACCGGCTACATATATTTTAGAATTTAAATCCATGTTTTGCTGAAAATGTTTGGTGCTTAGTAAACTGTAAAATATTGATGAAATTATTCTTTGTAGTTTAAAACTTTATGTCCGCCTTCTAATAGGTATTTATCTCGTTTAAACAATTCTAAATCTGCTGCTACCATTTCTTTACAAAGTTCTTGAACGGTGTGGGTGGCAACCCAACCTAACTTTTCTTTCGCCTTGGTAGCATCTCCTACTAATAAATCTACTTCAGCAGGACGATAATATTTAGGATCAATTTCAATTAAAGTTTTACCGGTAGCGGCATCAATACCTTTTTCATTTTCTGCTTTACCTTCCCACTTTAAAGTAATTCCAACCTCTTTAAACGCCATGTTAATGAATTCTCGAACTGTAATTTTAATACCGGTTGCTAATACAAAATCGTCAGCTTCCGTTTGTTGTAACATTCTCCACATGCCTTCTACATAGTCTTTTGCATGGCCCCAATCACGCTCACTATCAATGTTCCCCATGTATAATTTCTCCTGCAAGCCTAAACTTATTTTTGCTACGGCTCGGGTAATTTTTCTTGTAACAAAAGTTTCGCCACGTAAAGGACTTTCATGGTTAAACAATATACCATTACAAGCATACATACCATAACTTTCGCGGTAATTTTTGGTTATCCAAAAAGCATATAACTTGGCTACTCCATAGGGACTTCTTGGGTAAAAAGGTGTAGTTTCTTTTTGCGGAATTTCCTGCACTAGTCCATATAACTCGCTAGTAGAGGCCTGGTAAAATCTTGTTTTTTTCTCAAGACCTAGAATACGAATGGCCTCAAGTATTCTTAATGCTCCAATTGCATCAGCATTTGCTGTATACTCAGGGGTTTCAAAGCTTACTTTTACGTGACTTTGTGCGGCTAAATTGTATATTTCATCTGGTTGTACTTCCTGCACAATTCTAATTAAATTGGTGCTATCAGTTAAATCACCATAATGCAACTTAAAATTAACGTGTTTTTCGTGTTGGTCTTGGTAAAGATGATCAATCCTATCTGTATTAAACATACTACTACGACGCTTTAAACCATGTACAGTATATCCTTTACTTAAAAGTAATTCAGAAAGGTAAGCGCCGTCTTGTCCGGTAACGCCTGTAATTAATGCAACTTTTCCCATAATATAAGCTACAATATTACGAAAAATTAACTTTTAGGAGGCAATAAATGGGGTTTAAAACATGTTTATTTTATCAGTATATTTACTTTTTAATTATGACAACAACCTTTTCAAAAAAGAATTATCAGCTTTTAATAGCCGGAACCGTAATTGTTTTGTTAGGCTATCTATTAATGATTGGTGGCGGAAGCGAAGACCCTAATGTTTTTAATGGCGAGGAGCTGTTTAATTTTCAACGCATTACTTTAGCGCCAATGGTTTGCCTGTTTGGATTTATTTTGATTATTGTTGCTTTAATGTGGCGCCCAAAAACTGAGGGTAAAGACATCGCCAATGGAGACCAATCAAAATAATATTGCACCAAAAAAAAGTAAGTTAAAGAAATACCTTTTTATTTCTTTGGCTGTAGTGATTGTTGCTTGGTTCACCTACTTTTTTATTTGTGGTATGACCTATAGCGAAGGAACTCGTAGTGGGGTTTTAACTAAAGTGAGCAAAAAGGGGTATGTTTTTAAAACCTTTGAAGGAGAGTTAAATGTAGGAGGATTAAATCAAGGAGACGGAACAATAATGCCTGCAAGTATTTTTAAGTTTTCGGTTGAAGGGCAAGATATTTATAACCAATTAGAGAAAGAGCAAGGAAAAAAGGTTGTACTACACTATAAAGAGCGAATTAAAGCGTTTTTTTGGCAAGGCGAAACAAATTATTTCATTCAAAAAGTCACCTTTGTTGAACGTTAATTATTAGTTTAACAATTCAATCTCAAAATAATAAGGCCACATTTTACCAGTTACTAGAAAGGTATTGGTTTCCGCATTATATGCAATGCCGTTTGTTTCCAATGAATATGGATAACGTTTTTGAGCTTCCTGCAAAAGTGGATTTAAATCAATTCTTCCCACTACATCGCCGGTTTCAGCATTGATTTTTATAACTTCGTTCTTCATGTAAATGTTTGCGTATATAAATCCGTTAACATATTCTAATTCATTAACATAATCAAGTGCTACGTTGTATTCATTCACATCAATTGTTTTGGTAATTGTAAATGTTTGTGGATTAAGAAATGTAATAATGTTGGTTCCATCACTCATAATGAGGTCTTTTCCGTTTGTTGTAAGGCCCCAGCCCTCATTACTTAAGTAAGAAAATTGACCCTTTGGCTCAAAATTAGTGGCATTATAAATAAAACCTATTTTGTTTTTATAGGTCAACTGAAATAATTGATTGTTTAAAATACACGCGCCTTCACCAAAATATTTATTTCTATCAATTTCTGTTTTTTTGTTGAACTTACCGGTTACCATATCAACAATCCCAATTAATGATTTGGTTTGAGGCAAATTATCAGGAGATCCGGTGCTTTCAAATAACTGCTTTTCATGAAAGAACAACCCTTCTGTAAATAAGCTGGAATCGTGAGGGAATTTTTTTATAATATTATAGCGAATGTTTGGCGCTTTTTTAACAACTTCAGTTGGAGTTGTATCTTTTGGTGTCTCAGGTATGTTGGTGTCATTTACACAAGCTGTAAAAAGCACCACTACAAGTAAACTAACTATTAGTTGATTTCTCATTTTAATCAAAAGTACAAAAAAGGTTTAATTTATAAAATATCACAACAACTCCAAAAGAGCATATACTTATAGAATTAGGGCAAATTCAGAATTGATAAAAAAAACCGGAAAGAAATTTACTTCGATCCGGTTTTAATGGGTGGATTAGTTATTCTTGAAGAAATCGTCGTAACTAACCTCGTTAGAAGTTAGGGTACAGTTGATTTTTACTAATTCTAACACTTTCTTTGAATATAAATTTTCGAATATTCTTTGCGCTTCTTTTTCACGACTCAAAAGATCTTTCGCAATTTTATCTACTTCGTTTTCATCAGGCTGTTGACCATACTTAGCATATTCAGAGCGGATAAATAATTTAGCCTCTTCAATAGCTTCGTCGTTCGACACTTTTATTTCATTGTCCTTAATGATTTTGTTTTCGATAAGACGCCATTGCATGGCTTTAGTGTAATTTGGATAATCTTTTTCTAGTTCTTCTTCTGTAATTGGTTTTTCATTTACAACTTTTAACCAACGTTTTAAGAAAGAATCCGGAAGTTGAAGTTTAAGTGAATCAACTAAGTTTTTCTCCACTTCTGTTTTTAAGAATCTCTCAGAATCAGCTTGAAACATTAAGGCTAATTCGCTTTTAATTTTTTCTCTGAATTCTTCTTCAGTTTTGATGCTACCAGCACCGTATACCTTGTCAAATAATTCCTGGTCTAAATCAGCCTCGTCTAATCTGGCAATGTTTTTTACGGTTAGTTGCAAATTACATTTTAATGTTTCAGCAACTTCTTTATCAATTCCTAAACTTACACTCTTATCAAGTGCTGTTTCGTATACTTCATTAATATCAATAACTAGCTTATCGTCTTTTTTAAGTCCAATAACCTTGGCCTTAGCCTTGTCATTTGTAAGTCTTTCATAACTTACACTGGTGCTTTTAAAAATCCCACCTGCTTTGATAGAGTTGTTTTCATCTAATTCATTAATATCAACAAACAACACGTCTTTTTCTCCCGATACTTCAGGATTAACTGGTTTACCATAATTTTTGCGAACATCTTTGATGTACTTATCTACCAATGCATCATCAATTTTTACAGTTTTGTAATTGAATGAATGTGATTTATCAAGTTGTAGGTTAAATTTTGGTGCTAAACCAATTTCATAAATAAATTCAAATTCTTTTTGCTTTTCAAAATCAACCGGTGTTTGATCTTTTGGTAATGGATTACCAAGAATCTCCAAGTTGTTTTCTTCAATGTATTTATAAATAGTGTCTTGTAAAAGCTTATTCATCTCATCCACCAATATTTGGGTACCGTATTGCTTTTTAATTAGACCGGTTGGAACTTTTCCTGGTCTGAAACCAGGTAAACTAGCCTGACGTTGCACTTTTTTTATGGCATCATTAACTTTTCCTTCGTAGTCGGCCGGTGCAACGGCAATTTTAATTTCGGCATTTAAGCTATCAATCTCGTGTTTGGTAATATTCATTCTCAAAAATTTTGGACGGCAAAGATAGTGTTTTTTTAACATAACTCGAAAAAAAGAGCAATTAAACGGACTGATTTTTAGCGTTTTACATAGTTGAACCATCAAAAAACACCTAGAAGATGGAGAATTAACCCATAGAAGTACATTAAAGAACCATAAACACCTGTTTGGCAGCCTTTTTTAGTGGATTCCGCTGTTTTTGAAATGTTGTAGCGCTTAAAGTAAAGTTAGTTTCTGAACTAATTTAGTTACACCTAACTTAATTTGATCATATTTTTCGAGTGTTTTTTGGGTGTAGATAAATGAGGTTAAAACAACTTGTTGTTTAGCCTCAAAATGCACGATTAATTCTTGTTTACTTAATCTGTAACATTCTCTCATTCGCCTTTTTAGTTTATTACGATCGGTGGCATCTTTAAAAAGTTTTTTTGGTACAACAAACATTGCCTTGTTAGAGCTGTGTACGCTGTTTTTTTCAATAATAAGATAAATTACCTTGATTGGCGCTGCGTTTAGATGCTTTCCGTTTTTAAACAAAAATTCAATTTGTTTTTTGCTTTTAAGTCGTTCGTGTTTATGGAAGCTTTGTTTCAATATTTTGTTTGGTAAAGATAATTTTTTACTTTTATGGCATAAACTTATTTTATGGGAAAAGGAGATAAAAAAACAAAACGTGGTAAAATACACATCGGTACTTCTGGCGTAACTCGTCCAAAAAAGAAGAAAAAACCGGCAAAAAAAGCTGAAGCGAAAAAAGCTGCGCCTAAAAAGGCAGCAAAAAAGAAAAAGTAATTGTAAAGGGTTGTTTAAAAAACAACCTTTTTTGTTTTATGAATCTAGAATCGTTTAATAAGGAAGCTCAACGTTTAAAAAAGCAAAATAAAGCTTTGTTAACTAGTCTTAAAACCAAAAGAGGTATTAAGTTAGATGATGTTTTTCAAGCTGCGCATGCTGAGGTTTTCGAAAAAACGGATTGCTTAACTTGTGCTAATTGTTGTAAAACCACTTCCCCTATTTTTTATCAAAGCGACATTGAAAGAGCGGCTAAAGCGCTAGGGTTAAAGCCCGGAGATTTCATAAAAACATATCTCGTGATGGACGAAGATGGTGATTTTGTATTTACTTCTGCGCCTTGTCCTTTTTTAGATGAAGATAATTATTGCAAAATATATAAAGACAGACCAACGGCATGTCGTGAATACCCTCACACAAATAGAAAAAATATTCGACAGCTTTTAGACTTGACCTATCGAAACACATTAGTGTGTCCGGCAGTGCTAAGTATAGTAGAAAAAGTTAAACTACAGATAGAAAAAAAATAAACCGCGAATAATAATGTTATGAATCAACTAAACTTTCCAATACATTTAAAATTTAATATTGCAACAATAGCCAACGATTTTGAGGCTTTAGATGCGAACAACCAAACCTTAGCTTATGTAAAACAGAAAATGTTTAAGCTGGTAGATGAAATCAATGTGTACTCAGATAGAAGTCAAACTAATTTGCAATATGTAATTAAAGCAAACAAGTGGATTGATTTTTCGGCAACTTATTCGTTTTATAAAGATGGCATTGAAGTAGGTAAGGTTGCGCGAAAAGGTTGGGCATCCATCTGGAAAGCGCATTACGAAATATTTAACGCTGGGTCCTCAACAAGTGATTTTGTAATCCGTGAAGAGAACGCATGGGCAAAAGTGTTCGATGGTTTATTAGGAGAAATTCCTATTCTCGGAATGTTTACGGGTTATTTATTTAATCCAAAGTACTTAGTAAAACAGGGTGATTCTAATATTTTAAGACTGAAAAAGATTCCATCTTTTTTTGGGCGTAAATTTGAAATTGAAAAATTAGCCGATATTAATCAGAAGGATGGGGAGCGATTAATATTAAGTTTGATGATGATGATCTTGCTTGAAAGAAGGAGAGGCTAAATCAACTCAAGCTTTAATTGTTCTGGCAGCAAACGGTAACTTAAACGATGTAATGGCGTAACGCCGAATTCTTTAATAGCATTACGGTGTTTGATCGTTGGATATCCCATATTGGAATCCCAGCCATACTGCGGATATTTGAGGTGAGCAGCTTTCATAAAATCATCTCTGTATGTTTTCGCTAATATACTGGCAGCTGCAATATTTAAGTACTTACTATCGCCTTTAACAACGCATTGATGTTGTATGTTTTGAAAGGGTTTAAATCGGTTGCCGTCAACAATAATGTGCTTGGGTTTAGTATTTAATTGTTCAAGTGCTTTATGCATTGCCAGGATCGAAGCATTCAAAATATTTATTTCATCAATTTCTAGATTATCAACTTGCGCAACAGCAAAAGCAACAGCCTCTTTTTCAATAATTGGTCTTAATTCGTATCGTTGTGCGTCCGTTAGTTGTTTGCTGTCCGTTAAGCCGGGACATTTAAATAGTTTGGGGAGTATAACAGCAGCTGCAAAAACCGGACCCGCTAAACAGCCTCGGCCTGCTTCGTCGCAGCCTGCTTCTAAAACAGATTTATGATAACTCAATTGGAGCAATTAACCAATTACTTTTGGTGCTTTGAAATAGTCGCTATCTTTTTTAGCTGCATTTTTTAAAGCCTCCTTAGTTGAAAGCGATGAACCAGCTTCATCTTCTCGTAAAATAGTGTGCTCATTTGATAAATAAATTAGAGGCTCAACATTGTCAGTATTAAGTTCATTCAATTTATCTATAAATCCAAGCATACGGTTTAAATCAGTAGCTATTTGCTGTTTTTCGTTAGCATTAAACTCTAAACGAGCTAAATGCGCAATTTCATCAATAACTGTTTCGTTAACTTTTTCTGCCATTGTACTGGTTTAATTGTTCTTCTACAAATGTAAAAATTCTTTCTTTAAGTTTGGGTAAATCTTTATCGGTCAAACCTTTGGTTTCGATCGCTTTTCCAACAACTATTCTAGGTATACCAAAGCAACCGTTACTTTTTAAAAAGCCACCATTCTGGAGAAACTTCCAGTTATTTAAGTAAGCAACCGGTATAATTGGTACTTGTTTATCAATAGCTAATTTAAACGCGCCATTTTTAAAAGGCTTTAATTTACCTTCATTACTTATTGTGCCTTCAGGGAAAATCACTACACTTAAGCCTTCATCTAGTTTTTGTGCGCAAAGTTGCAGTGATTTATGTGATTCAGTTATGCTCTTCCTGTTAACTGGTACATCTATATATTTGAAGAATTGATTAAACAAAGGAATTTTTAAGAGTTCGGCTTTCCCTAAGTATACAGCAGTGTGTTGAATATAAAATGTGCTAAAAACAATATCGAGATAGGAGGTGTGGTTGCCAATGTAAATACAAGGTTTTGGTTGTTTTTGTTTGCTTATATATTTGATTTTTGGAAATAGGAAAGACCCATAACTGATAAAACCACTCCAGATGCGTTTAAAAAAGAAAACGGCGTTAAAACTGCGTGTAACCAGTGAAACGTAAAAAAACGGAAATAAAAGTAAGAAAGGAATAATGAACCAAATCAAAAACCAAATTTTCCAAATAGGACTGATTATTTTCTTTAATAATTCCAATGTTTAAAGTTACAAAACAATTCGATGTGCCTCTACTTGTTGATTGTAAAATAAACTGGCTGATTTATTGAATGTTTCAGGGAAATCTGTTGTTAAAAATGTTACAGTTGAGTTTTGACTACAGTTTTGATCAATTTCCGGATGACGCTTTAGATAATCTTTAACACCGTTAGCAACAATTGGGCCTTGCATTACCAATTTAACATGTGGCGGAAGGTATTGCTGTATTTTAGATGCAATTAAAGGATAATGTGTACAACCTAAAATAACAGTATCAATTAGAGGTTGTTGTTGCATTAAATTCTGACAATGTTTTTTAATGAAGTAATCTGCCCCTTCATTATTAAACTCATTGTTCTCGATTAATGGAACCCACATTGGGCAAGCTTCCTGGTAAACATGTAATTCCGGATAAAACTTTTCAATTTCTACCAAGTAAGAGGCCGAGCTTACAGTACCTGAGGTTGCTAAAAGTCCAACATGTTTTGTTTTTGTATGCTGACCAATAATTTCGGTTGTTGGACGAATTACTCCTAATACTCTTTTGTTTGGCGCTATAATTGGTAAATTTTTTTGCTGAATACTTCTTAAAGCCTTTGCTGATGCTGTGTTACAAGCTAAGATTACCAACGAACAGTTTTGGTTAAACAAATACTCAACGCTCTGTAACGTATATTCGTAAACACTTTCAAAGCTACGGGAGCCATATGGTGCGCGGGCGTTATCGCCTAGATACAAAAAATCGTATTGTGGCAAAACAGATACAATTTCTTTTAAAATGGTAAGACCCCCAAAGCCACTATCAAAAATTCCAATAGGTTGAGTAAGAGACGGTTTAATCATGTAAATTGCAATAAAAGTACTAATTTTACGTTATAATCCTTAGGTGAGAAGATTAAGTTTTATACTAATTTTTATTTGCTTTGTTTTTGCTTTGTCTGCACAACGTAAAAAGCGCAATTTTATTCAACACGAAATTGGACTTTTTGGTGGAGCCAGCTATTATATTGGAGACATTAATAATCGTACGCATTTTGTTTATTCTCATCCGGCTGTAGGTTTTTTATATCGCTATTCAACTAGTTTTAGATTTGCGCATCGTATAGGGTTTAACTATGGAACAGTAAGTGCAGCTGATAAGCGTAGTGGTGAGCCTAATCAGGTTGAAAGAGATTTGAGTTTCCGCTCGAGGGTGTATGACGTGCATTTGATTTCGGAGTTTAATTTTGTGGAATACCGCATTGGACACGAAAAACATTACATGACTTTGTTTGTGTTTGGCGGAATAGGAGGTTATTATTTTAACCCACAAAGCAATAGTAGCGGCGACTATGAAAATTTAGTAGAGATGAGGAACGAGGGTAAGTCTTATAGCAAAATTCAAGTATCTGTTCCTTTTGGGGTAGGTTTTAAGTGGAATGCAACTGAGAAAATGGGCTTGGCATTTGAGTGGGGACCACGAAAGTTATTTACTGATTATTTAGATGATGTAAGTGGCAGGTATTTACTTGGCGGACAAAACAGTAATTTAGGTTACATGCGAGGCAATCCACGTAATAAGGACTGGTACTTTTTTTATGGATTTAGCATGAGTTTTAAACTGCGAAAATCACGTGAATGCCATACCACAGGCATGTAAATAATTAAAGCAATAAGTTTAAAGCCCTTAGTGTCTGGTGAAGCTTGGCTTCACTAACTTTAGTTAACCGGTTTTGGTTTTATTTCTCTTAACTTGGTTAATTCTTCTGAAACCAGTTGACGCTTAAAGTTAAGTTCGTTGATTTTAACCTTTTCAGAATCAATTTTAGCTTCAATTTCTTTCATAAAACTATTACTAGTTTTAGAGTTTTTGAAAAAGCCTAAATTATTTTCATAGGTTCTGATATTGCCGATTAATTCATCGGCTATTTTTCTTAAAAAGTCATTTTCTTTTTTCAATAAATCGTAAGCGTTTTCTGCATTAACCAATTTATCCAATTTGGTTCTGTATTGAATTAAAGCTTTTTCTTTCTTATCAATATTTAATTGATCAAAGAGCTCATCTAATTTAGCATAAAATGCATCGTTAATACGCTTTTTATCTTTTAAAGGCACCATGCCTGCTGCATTAAATTCAGCAGTGAAGTTTTTTAAGGTTTCAAAGTTTGATTTAGAATCATCACTTAGTTTAAACTCATTTAATTTGGAAACAATTTCTTCCTTAGCTTTTAAATTCCCCTCAAAACTTGCATCTAATGATTCATAGAATGATTTTTTTGCATCAAAAAAAGTATTACAGGCTTTCCTGAATTTAGCGTATAGCTTTGGTTCTTCCTTATCTCCGTTGCTTGGGTATTTTTTCCATTGATCCTGAAGCTTAATTAAATCAAGCCCGGTTTTTTGCCAGTCTGTACTGTTTTGTAATGCTTCGGCTTTGCTAATTAATTCTGATTTTATTTTTCTGTTGGAAGCAAATTTTTCATTTAACGAAGCATAAAATTCTTTTTTTCTTTCAAAAAAACTATCACAAACACTTCGGAATTCTTGCCATACTTTGTCATTATCTTTTTCGGCAGCTCTGCCAATAGTCTTCCATTCGTTTTGTAAATTTAATACGGCCTCAGTACTGTCATTCCACTTAATGTTTTCGCCTGCTGTAATTTTGTTTAAAATTTCCTGAGCTTTTTCAACTAATGCTTTTTTAGATTTTAAGTTATTCTCCTTAAGCTCTTCAATAGATTGGTAATGCCCTTTGATTTTCGCATATACTTCATCAAGCGTTGTTTTATAAGCTGCTTTTAAATCATCCCATTTTTCATTCGGAACAGGACCAATTTCATCCCATTCGTTGCGGTAAATTTTAATTAATCGCTCAGCTTCTTTAATGTTTTCTGTGCTGGCAACTGCCTGAAGTTTGGCAATTAACTCACTTTTCATCTCAAAATTCTTTTTTAAATCGTGTTCTTGTAAATCACGGTAAATTTTTAGGTTGTAATGAAATGATTCAATGGCTTTACTATATTCTGATTGTAGTTCTTTATACTTATGTGAGGAAACAGGACCAACTTCCTTCCATTGCGTTTGAAGTTCCTGTAACATTTTAAAGGCTGCACCAACGTTGTCACTGAGTTTACTTAGATCTGAAATTTTTGCAACTATTTCGGTTCTAATTTTAAAATTCTTTTCCTGTTCAGCTTCGATTCGTTTATCATCTTCTTTTTTAATTTTTTGAAATTTTTCAATTAACGAATCAAAGTATAAATCATCTTTATCTTTGTTAAATTCAAATTCTTTGGCTTTACCGCCATCTTCAACAAATTGTTGTTTAGCCTTTTCAAATTGTTGAGTCCATTCTTTTTGATACTCTTTTTGTAGAGTACGCACGTCGGAAGCAACTTCACCTGCCGGTTTTGTCAGCAGTTCTTCAAATTTCTGAATTAATTCTTGTTTCATTTTAGTATAAATAGTATTTCAAAAATAAAGTAATCTAATTAAACATCAAAAAGTATTTTTTTTGGGTAGTTAGTTTTATTTTTGTAAATTGTAACTGAGAGAGGATGATTACCACCGAGAATTTAAATTTACTGCAGTTTAATGAAATAGTAAAACTAGTAAAGCAACATTGTTACAGTTCTAAAGCGAAGGAACTGTGTGATGCTATAGAGCCAAGCGACCGATTTGAGGATGTAATAACTTTGTTGGAGCAAACAAATGAAATCAAAAACATCCTCTCAACAAATCAGTTTTTTCCGTCGGTTGAACATGAAGACGTTTCAAGTGAACTTTCAATTTTAAAGTTGGAAGGTGGTTTTTTAACCGAGATACAACTGCTTAAGGTATTAAAGTCCAGCCAGGTGATTTTTACTTTGGTAAAGTTTTTAAAGTCCAAAAAGGCGTCATCTCATCAGTTATATGCCTTGGCATACGGCCTTGAGACACCTGATGAAGTAATAACGCAAATTGAAAAGGTTATAGATTTTGAGGGTCAGGTAAAAAGCACCGCCTCAAATGAGTTAGCTCGTATAAGATTATCGATTAAAGAAAAACGAAAAGAAAGCGACCGGAAATTTTACAATTATTTAAATGATTTAAGAAAGTTAGGTTATTTAAGAGAAAATGCAGAAGAAGGTTTTTTTAATGGTAGAAGAACGTTAGCCGTAATGGCAGATTATAAGTCTGAGGTATCAGGCTTTGTTCATAGTAAAAGTGAAAGTGGTAAAACAGTATTTATTGAACCCGGAGCTACAATAGAAATTAATAATGAATTGGCCGAGTTGGAAATTGACGAACGGCGAGAAATAAATCACATTCTAAGAGAGCTTTGCGTTTACCTTCACCCATTTGCCCATGTTATTTATGAGGGATTAACTACGTTGGTTTATATTGATTTTGTTAAAGCCAAGGCTCTTTTTGCCATCAGAATTAATGCTATTTTACCATTAATTAATTCAGAACAAAAGCATTCTGTTGTGCAAGCTGTTCATCCACTATTATATTTGCACAATCTCTCACTGAAGAAAAAAACAGTACCACTTAGTTTAAATTTTAATTCTCAGAACAGACTTTTAATAATAAGCGGACCAAACGCTGGAGGTAAAACCGTTGCCTTAAAAACAATTGGTTTATTGCAATTAATGTTGCAAAGTGGTTTACTTATAAGCGTTGGTGAAGCGAGTAATTTTTGTTTTTTTAGTCAGGTATTGATAGAAATTGGTGACTCACAAAGTATCGAAAATGAATTAAGTACTTACAGCGCAAAATTAAAATCAATGAAGGCCATTTTGGAATCTGCAAAAGCAGATAGTTTGGTTTTAATTGACGAATTTGGAAGTGGTACTGATCCAGAGCTGGGTAGTGCCATAGCAGAGGCCGTATTGGAGGCTTTATCAGCTTTACAATGTAAGGGAATTATTACATCACACTTTAGCAGTATTAAATTGCTTGCAGAAAAGTTGGATGGATGCATTAATGGTTGTATGCTTTTTGATTTGGAAACATTAAGTCCTAAATACAGTTTGAGTATTGGTGAACCAGGAAGCAGTTATACTTTTGAAGTAGCAGAAAAAGTTGGGTTTCCGTTGCATATTTTAAATCGCGCTAAGGATAAGGTTGATAAACAAAAGGTAAACCTAAATACGTTGTTGGCAGATGTTCAGAATCAAAAAGCAAAATTGGAAGAGCTACAGGAGCGAACAGAGCATGAAGAGTTTATGAAAAAAATGGCCAAGGAAAAATACCATGTGCTATTTGAAACATGGCAACAAAAATTAAATTCTGAAAGAGAGCGAAAAATTGAATTGGCACGTTTAGCATCTTTTGGTGAGAAGTATCTTAAATTGATGGATGATTGGAATTTAAAAAAGGATAGAAAAACAGTTATCAAAAAATTTATAGATGGCATAACAGCCGAAACCAAAAAGCAGGATTTATTGCAGAAACAGAATAAGCTGGACAAGTTTAGTAAACAAAAGATTGAACGAATAAAACCTAAACTAAAGGTAGGTTCTAAAGTGAAGATTTTAAACGGAACAGAAATAGGTGTTGTTCAAAAAATTGACGACGAAAAGGTGCTGATTCAGTTTGGAATACTCAAAATGACAGCAGGCATGGAAAAAGTTGTATTAGTAGAATAATTGCTTTTCAAAAAACTAAACTTAATCGGCATTATCCAAGATACGCTTTTAAAAGTCTGCTTTTACTGCCATGCTTCAGGCGACGAACCGCTTTTTCTTTTATTTGACGAACTCTTTCACGTGTAAGTCCAAACTTTTCTCCTATTTCTTCAAGTGAGTGTTGATGGTAACCATTTAAACCAAAAAACAATTTCACAACATCAGCTTCACGATCAGTTAATGTGGATAATGACCTTGAAATTTCCATTTGCAAACTTTCGCCCATTAATTCTTTTTCAGGACTTAATGAACTGTCGTTTTCTAACAAATCATACATGCTCCCGCCATCATCCATTGCGCTAAGCGGAGCATCCATACTTGTATGCCTGTTACTATTTCTCATAGTATCAGCAATATCTTCAGGAACCATATCAAGAACTTCAGCTAGTTCATCGTAACTAGGTTCACGTTCAAGTTCCTGCTCAAGTTTGCTTAAAGTTTTATTGATCTTGTTAATGGATCCAATTTTATTGAGTGGCAATCTAACTATTCGACTTTGTTCTGCTAAAGCTTGTAAAATTGACTGACGAATCCACCAAACAGCATAAGAAATAAATTTGAAACCTCTGGTTTCATCAAAACGTTGAGCAGCTTTTATAAGCCCCATGTTTCCTTCATTAATTAAATCAGGTAAACTTAAACCTTGGTTTTGGTATTGCTTACTAACTGAAACTACAAATCTTAAATTAGCTTTTACTAATTTATCCAGGGCTTTTTGGTCACCCAACTTAATCTTTTGAGCCAATACAACCTCTTCATCTGCTGTAATAAGCTCTACACGTCCAATATCTGCTAGATACATATCAAGAGAAGCCGTTTCTCTATTGGTTATCTGTTTGGTTATTTTAAGTTGTCTCATAGTGAAGGTATTTATTAATTGTAACGTATGAATTAAACGATTGGTTGGGCTAATCGTTACAAATTTTCGTCGATTTTAAAATTTTTTGAGTAAAAGACTCTTTTTAACGAGTAAAACAAGTTGATTTGTGAATAAATGATTTTTTAGGATTTGTTATTTTTAACGAATTTTATAATATGTTAAAACGCTTATACATTTCAAATTTTGCTTTAATAGATGAAATGGATGTTACTTTCCCGGGGGAACTAACTGTGATTACGGGAGAGACTGGTGCCGGAAAATCTATATTTTTAGAAGCCCTTGGTTTACTTTTAGGTAACAGAGCCGATGCAACGATGGTTCAATCTAAGAAAAAAAAGTGCATTTTGGAGGCAGAGTTTGACATCAATCAAATAGAACTTCATAATTTTTTTAATGAAAACGAATTAGATCAAGAAGAATATTTGATTATAAGGCGTGAAATTAGTGCTGATGGGAAAACAAGAAGTTTTTTAAACGATACACCAGTTTCTTTAAATGTACTCAAACAGTTATCAGGCTATTTAATAGACATTCATAGTCAGCATCAAACTTTATTGTTGAATCAAAGTCATTTTCAATTTGAGCTTTTAGATGCTTTTGCGGGCACAAACGATGATGTAAAAGAATATAGGAAAAAGTTCACTTTACTGAAACGCAAAAAGGAAACTTTGTCAAACCTTCTGTTACAAGAGCAACATGCAAAGAAGGAACTTGATTATTTTACTTTTTTATTTAATGAATTGGAGGAAGCTAAGTTAACTAATGGTCGCCTCCAGGCTCTTAAAGCTGAAAGTAATTTATTAGAGAATGCACAACAAATTAAAGAACAACTTAATAATTGTATTCTACAAATAAACGAAGCTGAAGGTAATTTGTTGCAGCAATTAACATCATTAAAATCTTATCTACAAAGTTTGGTTAAAATAAATGCTAACTACGAGCAATATTTTTTGAGAATAAACAGTGTATACGTAGAATTGAAAGATTTGTGTAATGATTTGGAAATTGAGGAAGAAAAAGTAGAGCATAATCCAAAAAAATTATCATCGGTGAATGAGCAACTCGATGAGCTCAACCGCTTATTAAAAAAGCATCATGTAAAAACGGAGCAAGAATTAATTATCATTAAAGATGAATTAGAAAGTAAACTATCAGCTTTTAATTCGATAGAAACGACAATTAACAGTATATATGCTGAAATTAATGAGTTAGACAAACAATGTGGTATTTCTGCAAAATTAATATCCTTAAAACGAGAACAATCTATTATTCCAACTCAAGATAGTGTTAAGAAGCTTCTAACAGATTTGAGTATGCCTAATGCTGAATTTAAAATTAGTTTAACACAAAGCGAAAATCTTTCAAGTAATGGGATTGATGAGGTCATGTTTTTATTTTCAGCAAACAAAGGAGTCGAACTTAATGAATTACATAAAGTAGCAAGTGGCGGAGAGTTAAGTAGGTTAATGTTAACATTAAAAGCCATGTTAGCAACTAAAAAACGACTGGCTACCATTATATTTGACGAAATTGATACCGGCGTTAGCGGCGAAGTAGCCAATAAGATTGGCGTTATTTTGGAAAAAATGAGCAAAAATATCCAAGTTGTAAGTATTACTCATTTGCCTCAGATGGCTGTAAAGGGTAATCATCATTTGTTTGTATTCAAAATGGATGATGGCGAGAGAACAGCTTCATACATTAAAACCTTGACTAAAGAAGAGCGTATAACGGAAATTGCTAAAATGTTAAGTGCCGGAAAAACTACAGATGCGGCTTTAAAAAATGCCAAGGAACTATTGAGGCTATGATAAAGAAATTTACTCAATATCCTATTCCTAATAATATAAAATTCGTTCTGGAGTCTTTCTTTTTATTGTTCATTGTTTTCTTTATTAATAGGTGTTTGTTTTATTTTTTCTGCAACAAGCAAGCTGAATTCTCATGTACTTTAATTAAGGCTTTTGGAGTAGGTATGTTCTTTGATATTGTTACAATTTCGAGGTTGATAATTATCCCTTTTTTTGTAATAATTATTTTGCAATCCTTTAACACTAAAAAACATATTATTATCTCAATTTTTTACCGGTTTATATTAGTCTTTGGTTTTCTTTGTACTTTAATTTTAGCCGCTAATATACCTTATTACAATCAATTTAATTTTCATATTACAAGTCAAATTTTTGTTTGGACCAGCAATTTAAATTTTGTTACTAAATTGATATTTGGATCGTTCAGTTATTATGGCTTTATTATAATATTCGTCATCGTTTTCTTTGGACTTAAGTATATAATTACACATAGGAAAAAGAAATATTTATTGCCGGAAGAAAATAAAGGCTCATTAAAAAAAAATGTTTTAGTAAATATTTTTTTGTTTTTGCTTTTAACAGTTGCATCAATAGGCAGATTATCAACAAAGGAACCATTACACTCGGGTTATGCAATAATATCTGAGGATAATTTTATAAACAACCTTGGATTAAATCCCGTTTTCACTTTCATAGAAAGTATGAAGGAATCAAATTCTATTTATGTTGAGCCAAGTAATATTAAAATTAAACTTAAACGAGTACAAAAAATTTTAAATGCGGATCAACACTTAAATGAATTGTCGAAAATCGAGAATAAAGATTCAACTTTTAAGGATTTTAATATAGTTATTGTTTGTATGGAGAGTATGAGCTCATATAAAATGGGAATTCATGGTCATCCGACACTTACACCTGTTTTTAATTCTATATTAAATGAGTCAATATATTTTGATCGGTTTTTTTCTTCAGGAATACATACATACAATGGAATATTTTCTATTTTGACCGGTTACCCTGCAATTTATAGTGAGCACAGTTTAAGGCAGTACACTAAGCGTCCTTTTATTACTTTGGCTAATTTGCTTCAACTTAAGGGCTATGAAACTAGTTTTTACGCCACGCATGATCCTCAATTTGATAATATGGAAGGCTTTGTTAAACTCAATGGTTTTAAGAATGTATTTAGTAATTCTGATTTACCATACTCAGAGTCAATTAGTGTAACCGGTGTACCGGATCATGTCTTGTTTGATTTATTTATAAAGCAAACTAATCAGTTGAACAATAAACCATTTTTTAGTTTTATAATGACAGGTTCGGATCACGGCCCTTGGGCAATTCCAAAGAATATTCCTTTTAAACCTAATGCCAACGAAAAAGAGATGAGATCAACTCAATATGCCGACTGGGCTTTGGGGCAGTTAATTGAAAAGAGTAAGTTGCAATCATGGTATAAAAGTACAATTTTCGTATTTGTGGCTGATCATGGATATGCATTAAGTAATTGTTACGAAATGCCTTTAAGCTTTCATCATATTCCTTTTGCTATTTACCAACCTAATTTATTTAGGCCAATGAAAATTAAAAACATTGGGTATCAACCTGATGTTCTCCCAACTCTGGCCGGCTTGCTTCAACTTGAATTTAAGAATTCAACATTTGGTTTGAACTTATTGAGCAATAAGCACGATTTTATATATTTCACCGCTGATGATAAATTAGGGTGCATGAGTAATAACGGTTATTATTTTTATGAGATAAGAAGTCAGCGCAAAAAATATCTAAAATTGTTCGATTCTTTATCTACAAAAGATTATTATAACTTAAGGCGTACAATAGCAGATAGTCTTGAAAATGAAGCCAAGGATATGATTGATGTCGCGCAATATTTTATTAGAAAGAATTTTTTTAGAAATTAAAGGATAGTAAATGAAGAACAAAAAAAACAACTGCACAATGCAGTTGTTTTTTTGCATATCTAATTTAATTAGCGATATAAACTAACATTTCCTTTCTTTTCGTATACCGTGCCGTCTTTACCTTCGGCTTTGATGATATAGTAAAAGGTACCTGCTGCGCACTCAACTCCTTTAAAATTCTTACCATCCCAAGCAATATTGCCAGTTGTTGAAACAACATCATATACTTTTGTTCCCCAACGGTCAAAAATCACAGCCTCAATTGAAGTTAAATTACTTGCTTTAACAAAAAACACGTCATTAACATTGTCTCCGTTTGGAGTAAATACATTCGGGATTTCTAATTTCGATGGGATATCTACTTTAATAACTTTGAAAGTTGAATCAATACACTCACCTTTGCTACTTACTAATAGAACCGTATAAGTACCAGGATTAGCATAAGTTGCACTTGGAGAAATTGAGTTGGAAGGAGAAGTTGAATAAGTACCGTTACCAAAACTCCAAACAGAAATTACATTTGAAGTTGGGTTTAGTGTACCGCTTGATCCACTTAGGTTATTAAAGTTAACTGTTAAAGGAGCATAACCAAACTGACTCGAAGCTGTAAAGTCTGATTTCATAATACCTGGAGTAACAGAAACAGATCCAACTTCAGTACAACCTGTTACATCGTTTTTAACAAAGTATTCATATACCCCTGGTTTATCAACTGAAATAGTTGGACTTACTAAACTACCCGGTGTACATGTTCCACCTACAGGAGGAGTAATAAAACTTAAAGGACTAAACGAAACACCTGCCGGGTATGCTTTAAACAAAACTGACCACGCTGATAAAGTATTACTCAAAGCAATTTGCAATGGTACACCATTATTAGTAAGGCTTGGAGCACAATCTAACGTAAAATTATTAGATGGTGCAAGAACTGGTTTAGTATAATCAGAACCAATAGTAACAACCGAAGTTGATACGCAGCCATTAGCGAAACCTTGGGTAATTACAGTATGTCCACCAGGGTTACCACTAACTATTGCAACTACACCCGGACCACCGGTAATGCTTGATTCTGGTGCAGCTGTAATTAATGTATTACTTGCAACAATTGCGTTGGCAGTACTTGTTCCTACATAAACTAATGAAACATTTATGCCTACTGTAAGTGTTTTACAAGAGAAGAAGTTAGGAGTGCTCAGGTTCGTAATCATCCTTGGTAACTGGAAGTTTTGATCAATACCAACTGTTTGTGTGGTTCGGCAAGCATTTATAGTGTTAGTTACAACCACAGTATATATACCATAGGCACCAATACAATTAGAGCATGTATTAGGACCGAAACCAATTGCACCAACCGAAACCGATGGGCTTGTAATTGTATTCGGCACAGGCACCGGGTAGTTCCACACAACGTTTGTATTTGGCGTTGTGCTACTTCCAACTGCTAAAAACGATGGAGTATTACAAGTAAGGGTTAAAGTTGGTACCGAGATTTGAGCGTGAGGTTGAACAGTGTTAGCTATTACGTATACCGGCAGAGAAGTTTGACAACCACTTACTACGTCTCTTAAAACTAAATTCCACTGACCTGTTATACTAGTAGTTAAACAAGACGCTCCGGAAGCATTACTGAAAGATCCTGAAGGAACCGAAGTTGTCATTGTTGGACCAGGGTAGAAACAGAAATCTACGGATCCATTAGTACTTGTTGGAGAGCTGAAACAAAGTGTGGTAGTGTGATTTGGAGCACAGCCAACTGTAAAATTTGTATTGCTAGTTGGGAGAAATGTTGGGAAATAAGCTGTACTTGTAACCGTTACAGTTCTTGAAAACACACAACCATTAACAGTATTTGAGAAAGTTACAACATGTGTTCCAAGCGGTAATGATTGAATAGAAATCGTATTGATGTTAACTCCACTTGGGATTAAACCGAGGGTTGTAGCTGTGTACCAATTAATTTGCATATTACTTGTTGGTGTAAATGCTGTAGCAGTGAATATTGGTGCACCAGATGAACAGTTAATTGTAGCTGTGCTAGGTGTTACTGTACCTGTAGGCGCAACTGTGTTAATACCAATAGTAAGAACCTGAGTAGCTGTACAAGTATTGCCTGGGGTAGTCGCTACCACGGTGTAAGTACCTAACGTACTAGTACAGATACTCGCGCTGTTAGATGTAAACGTGCTTGCTGAGTTAGTCCAGAAAAAAGTACAATTAGCTGGAGTAGACAATGCTGTCATACAAACACTTGGCGAAGCACAGGTAATAGAAAAGGAACCAGTTGTATTCTGCACGGTTAAAGTTGGTGGAACTACAGTTTGCATGCTGAAAGATGCAGTTGTTGAACAACCACCTGCAGCAATAACAGTTGCATTATATGTACCGCTTGGAACGTTTGAGGCAGAAGTTTGTGTATTACTTGTTACACCACTAGGTAAAGGGCTCCAATTAATAGTGTATGTTGTTGGACTTGCTGGAACCATATTTAGGTTTAAATTAAACGCATTGTTTGGACTAACACAACTGGCCTGAGTTGTAGTTGGAGCAACATTAGGCTGAGGGTTAACATTAACAACCGAAGTGCTTGTTTGAACAACAGGCAAACCACCAGAAGTACCTGCTCCTGTAATAATGTATGTTGTTGATATTACAGGCATAACAGAAAATACTCCAGTTGTATTAACTATACTTCCTGGCATTAATGTGAAACTTGCACCTGTCATTGGTGTGAAACCAACTGGTGAAACTGTTGCAGACTGACCAGCACAAATAGCGGCATTAGAACCACATGAGATACTAGCTGTTCCAGTTGAGGTGAAAGAAACTAATGTAGAAACGCTACTATAATTTGAGATTAGTAATAAATATTGCTGACCAGCAACTACTGGAATACTTGGTTGATAATTACCGGCAACCCCACCTGATGGTATCGGGCCCATACCGGTTCCACCTGTTGAAGAGGCGTTCCAGTTACAAGCTACAGGCGGCAATGTATTAGCGAAAATTTGACTACAAGTAGTTGGAGTATAAGGCCACATAGCCCAGTCATAAAATCCGGTTTGAGGATAAGGGCTACCTGTTGCTCCAAAGTTAAAACCTAAATTTCCTGAAGAACTTATGTTCATTACTAACCATTGTGGACCAGGCCCGTCAGTTAACAAACAACCTGAATTAATACCTTGTGGGTTGGTACCAGGATTAGAAATGTTTAAACCTGAGGTTAAACCGTTAGCGCCAGAGTTTCCTGAAAAAGTAAAACTTGGGTTACTGCATATGTTTTGAGCAGCGTTACATGCCCCAACATTTTGAGCTTTAATACTAAGTGAAGTATATATTACGCAGAATAGTAGAATTATTTTTTTCATATTATCTGGTTATTAAATTGATGAATGATTTAAATACGTCAGATGAAGGAATATTTTCTAATACTTTATCTCCATTTGAGTTGAATACTAGGTTTTTCTTGCCTTGTAATTCTGGTGAATTGATATTTATAGAGATTAATTTTTCTATTCCATCTTTTTTAAGAAGGATAGAAGCAGTCTGATCTGTTACATTAACATTAGCTACAATAACTCCTTTCAAACCTCCTTTTAGTTTGGCGAATTCATATGTTTTGTAAACTTTATCAAACTCCTTGTTAGCATTTCTGCTTTCTAAATCACTTGCTTGCCATAAGTTAATGGCAACCAGTTTATCTTCAAAATTAATTTTGGGGTTCTCAATGCTTATAGCATCCTTAATCTGTTTGTAAAGTGTTACCTGTGACTTTCCGTAGAAGGATAAAAGCACAAATAATAACAAAATCTGTTTTTTCATAATACTTGTCTATTGTTGAATCAATAACAAATTTAACAAAAATTATACCAAATAGCCTTGAAATCGCTCAAAGTCAGTATTTCTTTGACAAATAGTTAATATGAGGCAACTGATCAATTAATTTTAACAATTTAGATCGCTAATACTCCAAGTAACGCTGTTTTAGAACATAAAAAAAGCCGCAAGAAGCGGCTTTTAAAGTATTATAGTTTTAGAATTAAGCGTTAACTTTTTCTCCTTTTAAAACAGCAGCCATTGTTTTACCAATTTCAGCAGGGCTGGCGCATACAGTAATGCCGCATTCTCTCATGATTTCCATTTTAGCTTGTGCTGTATCGTCTTTACCACCCACAATAGCTCCGGCATGACCCATAGTTCTACCTTTTGGAGCTGTTTGACCTGCAATAAAACCAACAACCGGCTTTTTATTACCGTTTGCTTTAATCCATCTTGAAGCATCAGCTTCGTATGTTCCACCAATTTCACCAATCATTACAATAGCATCTGTATCAGGGTCATTCATTAATAATTCAACAGCATCTTTTGTTGGTGTCCCAATAATCGGATCTCCTCCAATTCCTATCGCTGTGCTAACTCCTAATCCGGCTTTTGCAATTTGGTCAGCTGCTTCATATGTTAATGTTCCTGATTTAGAAACGATACCAACTCTACCTTTTTTGAATACAAATCCAGGCATAATTCCAACTTTTGCTTCTCCGGCGCTAATAACACCAGGGCAATTTGGACCAATTAACCTGCAAGCTTTACCTTTAATATATTCTTTCGCGTAAATCATGTCTTTTACTGGGATGCCTTCAGTAATACAAACTATTACTTTAATTCCGGCATCAGCAGCTTCCATAACTGCATCGGCAGCAAATGGTGCAGGAACAAAAATGATACTTACGTCAGCTCCAGTAGTTTTAACCGCATCAACAACAGTATTAAATACCGGCTTATCTAAATGGGTTGTGCCTCCTTTACCAGGTGTAACACCACCAACAACATTGGTTCCATATTCAATCATTTGAGTGGCATGAAATGTACCCTCACCACCTGTAAATCCTTGTACAATTACTTTTGAATTTTTATTTACTAATACCGACATAAAATTAAATTTTATTTGAGCCATAAATATACAATTTATATTTATAGCAAAAGCGTTTAATAAAATAAATGTGGGTTGGAAAACACGTTAAAATAAGGTTTTGGTTTTCTTATTTTTTGGTTTTTGTCGTATAAATACTGCTGTCCGTTAGTGTCTAGCATTGGTATATGGCAGTTTTTTGCCTTGTTCCATTTTTTTGGTATAAATTTTAGGTCATGAATTAAATTATTTTGAAGACCATTTCTAACTTGTTCGGCATCCACGCCAGCATTAAATTGTATGGTTTGGCCAAAACCTACATTTATTTTTGTTTGAACGCTCAGTAAGCCATGTGAGTATTGAGTATATATACCATTAGTTGTATCCATGTAACATTTCCAAAAAACCTCCTCCTTGTTTATTGGTGTGGTTTTTCCCATCTGTCCAGTCCACATAATGCAGTTAATTGCCACCTGAACATAATCTTGATATTGATACTGCAGTAGAACGGCACCTGTTCGAAAACGATCTAAAACCTGTTTGGCAAGGATATCATTTTCTGTAATAAGTGTAAATTCACCTGCCTGTATCCCAATGATACCCGTTACCTGCTTCGTTTTTATTTTATTTATATACCAGTTATAGCTATAGGCAAAACTACTATTGTAATAAGTTTGGTTGGATATTGAATTTATAAACGGGTTAAAATAACCGATTTTTTTTCCATAACCTAGCACTATACCTTGCGACAAAACACACTCCGGGTAAATAACTGAAGGGCCCAAATTTTTGAAACTAAAATAAACGCGTGCTTCGGAGTTAAGTTGTAAATGATTTGCTACTATGAAACCATTTAAATTAAAGCCAACTCGCTGAAAGTGTGTTCCAAACGCAAAGTTAACACCAAGATTGAAGCCAAATTTACCATTGTATTCGGCAAGGTCCTGCGAATCAACTTTAAATAATGTGCTTAAAAATAAAGCAAGGAAGCAGCATTGTTTTTTTGATTTAGAAAATAATAAACCCAACATTTTTCTAGTTGCTAATATTATCTCCTCTTAGTAAACGGTATTTTTTTCTTGCTTCAGCTGTGTATATACTACCGGGAAAATTACTTAATAAATTTTGATACTCAATTTTTGCTTTTTCCTTTTCGTTTCGTCTTTCATATAGTTCGGCAAGTTTATATTGAGCATCGTCTCCGTATATTTCTGTTGAATAAAACTCCAATATATTTTTATACATTGTTTCAGCTTTTGTAAAATCATTCAAGCTTAAATAAATCTGGGCCTTTTTCATGCTAATGTCATCAGCAAGGGTATGCGTTCCAAACAAAAGGTTAATGCTGTCTAGCCGATTGATAGCAGCCAGGTAATTATGCTGCAGCAACATTAACTCAGCACTTGCATATAGTTTAAGAGGCAAATCGTTTGTGTCAATGCCTATGGCATCCGAAATAATTAAACTTAAATCCAAAGCATCATTTGAAATTAGTTTACTGGTTGCTCCTTTTAAAATGTCAGCCTGTGCTTTAGACCATTTAAAGTCACCTGCATAAAAACTTAATTTTGCATTCCGGAATTTCGCTTCCTGGCCAATTGCTTCATACTTAAACTCTTTTTCTACCTGAGAGTATAATAAAGAGGATTCCCAGATTTCTCCACTTATCAAGTATATATCACCTAAAATAAGTTTGTATTCTGCCCTTTCATTAGCCGGAACGCCCGACAATTTAATTAAATCTGTCAATGCGATGATGGCTTGTTCTCTTTTGTTTAAATAATATGCTTGCAAAAGAGATCTGTTTTTGATTAAACTAATACCTAAATTGCTGTTTTTATAATTATTAATTAGTTTATCATACTTACTTTCCAATTGCGATAAAACTGCAGTTGGTGTTGATGCAGCGTTTTTTATCAGATTAAATTCAACATTTAACAATTCGATATTTGCAATATCGTAGTAACTTGTGCCTGCTCCTTTTTCAATCAAATAGTTATAACATCTTTGTGCTGTTTCGAAGTCATTATTTGAATTGCACATTTTTGCTAATTCATATACTCGGGTGCCATCTTCTTTTAAACGTTTATCTAAAGCTTTACTTTGTACAAATGCACCATTAAAATCCTTTTGCTGTTTTTGTATAAAAATTAAAAATTCAATTAAAATTGTTTTATCATTATTTTTTTGAATCCTTTTTTGTAGCTCTTGTTTTAAGATGGGGTTATTAATACCACCATCAGTTTCATCGTAACCAAGATTATTTTGTAAGTTCATTTGAACAGCTTGTAATTCTGATTCCCTGAATTCAAGCGCGTCCAAATATTCGTTGACCATCGATTTTAAGTCGTTTTTTTGTTTGTATAAATCAGCAATCTCATAGAAGAAAGGATAATCTATATTTTCCTTACGGCCTTTCAAGTAAGATTCGATTGCGTAGTCAAACAAGCCGGCATTAGAAAATGTTACCGCTAAATTTTGAAGGTAAGGAGCAGTTGGTACAACTTCTTTAACCGCTTTTTCATAACAGTCAGTTTCTTTTTTTGACTCGCCTTGTTCTTTAAACACACTTCCTAAATACACATAATAGAAAGTGTTTAACTTGTTGTTTTTTAATTGTTTTTTGGTGATTTTTTCTGCCTTGGAATAATCCTTAACAGCCATCAAACTCTTAAAGTAGTAAGTGTACCATGCATCGGGGTTGTTACTGTATAAATCCGAAAGGTAGTCGTTGGCCTTTTCAAATTCTTTGTTTTCAAGATATTGAAGAGCCAATTTCTCATTTGAAGTATTAGGCTTTTGAGCGAAATGATTCAAATAAATTAATAAAAAAATACCAATATACGACAGAGTGCGCATTAAAGGTAAAGTTAATCATTCACTTTGAATTTATAAAGGTAAGATAAGAATTGTTATTTTTTAACAAAATTGAATTCCGTACTAAGTATTTTTTCGATTTCATTACCGGCAAATACATAATCTTCCTCATCTTCATCCTCGCTTGAATAAAACCAATTGATTTCTAATTTATCCTTTGGAATTGATTTAATAAACATGGCTAATATCTGGAGGAGAAATCTTTGAGATGTGGTTTGAAAATACTCAATTTCTAAGTTGATTGTTGTTTTATCTTTTGGGTGGCTCAGATAGTCGTTTATTTTTGTGATTATTGGTACGTAAAACTGATCAGCATTCTGAGGATACGATTTTCCTGAAATAAGCAGCGTGCCTTCAGCTTCATTAAAGGTTACCTTTGGTAAATTATCTGTTGCCTCAATTTGAATGAGCATTTTAGTTTAATTTGATGTTTATTTCAAGGTTAAATTTATATTTTTTTTCTGAAATAGGTATGAAACGGTATTTGAAATTCTTGTTGGAGCAAATCAGCATCAAAGCAATTCCTAAATTGGAATTCTCCTTTTTGGCATCAGTGATATTAAGAATCGTGCCTTTATAGTAGGTCTTGAGTTCATCAATAGATTTGCCCTTAAATTCTATAAGAAGATTTTTTAGTTTGATTTTGGAAGTTTCATCAACAATATTAGATGTGTTTATGCTAATAATATTTTTTAGATGAAATGTTTTTAATGTTGTTTTGTCATATTGAGTGACTTCTTTTGAATGTTTTAAGACATTATGAAATGATTCAATAATAACATAGATGCTTTTTTTAGTTAACTTACCTGAAATAGCATGTTTAAAAAAGTAGTTTTTATGAAACGCAACACAATGATTGAATGCCGTTTCATTAAAACTCCCTAAGTGTGTATATATAGGTTTTATTTGACTCAAAATATTGACAAGGGCAAGTTAGGATATATTTGCAAAGTCTCCCAAATTTTAGTCTAAATCATGGGTAATTTGTCAGTTAAATGATTCCATGCGGGTAACAGGAACAAAATCAATTGGAGCAAAATCCTGCTCAAGGTATTTGTAGTAGGCAACTACACCAATCATTGCGGCATTATCTGTGCAGTATTCAAATTTAGGAATATAGGTTTTTATAAGGAGTGTTTGTTCAAGTTCTTGCACCTTCTTACGCAATAAGCTATTCGCGCTTACTCCACCAGCAATTGCAAAATCAATTATTTTACGATCTTTAATAACATTTACGGATTGTGCCAATAAAGTTGATACTAAGTGTTGTTGGTAGGAGGCACAAATATCTGATAGGTTTTCTTCAATAAAATTAGCGTTGGTTTTTTGATTATTTTGAATAAAATACAAAAAGGACGTTTTAATGCCACTGAAACTAAAATTATAACCTTCTGTTTTTGCGTTTGAAAACTTAAAACGATACGGATCACCTGCTTGAGCGTGTTTATCGATAAGTGGCCCGCCCGGGTATGGCAAACCTAAAATCTTGGCAGCTTTGTCAAAGGCCTCACCAACAGCGTCATCAATAGTAGTTCCAATAATTTCATATTTCAAAGGGCTTTTTACTTCAATTAGTTGAGTGTGCCCGCCACTAACTGTTAAACAAAGAAAAGGAAAAGCGGGTTTAAGACTCTGTTCATCATCTATTAAATGAGCCAAAATGTGCCCTTGCATGTGGTTAACCGTAATAATTGGCAGCTTTAAACTTAGGGCTAACGATTTTGCGAAACTGATTCCAACAAGCAAACTGCCAAGCAAACCAGGTCCTTGCGTTACTGCAATTGCGGTTAAATCTGACAAATTGATTTTCGCCTGATTAAGAGCAGCTTTAACAGTTACCAGTATATTTTTTTGATGATCTCTGCTGGCTAATTCAGGCACTACACCACCATATTTCTCATGTATAGCCTGCGAGGAAGTAACGTTGGATAACACACAATTGTTTTTAAGAATTGAACAACTGGTATCATCGCAACTACTCTCAATTGCTAAAATGTAGATGTTAGTGTTTTTCATTTTTTTAGCATTCCCCTTTTAGTTTTTCTAGTATCTTTAATGCAATGCCTTTCTTCAGCAAAGTTAAAAGAATATTGTATAAAACATTAGCCGGCTTGCTATTGATTTTGATTTTGCTCGGCATTGTAACTTATTTTGCTGTTCAATCCTATAATTTCCAGACCTATCTTGCTAAACTTGCAACAGAATTTTTGAGTAAGGAACTGGAAACAGAAATTAAAGTAGAACGTGTTGAACTTGATTTATTCAAAAAAGTTCATTTGAAAAATATAATTGTATACGATCATCACAAAGACACGGTTTTAAGCGGGAATTTAACTGCAGAAATTTCAAAGTTAGATTATTCTAATAAATCCGTTTTGATAAAAGGAATAGAACTTGAAAATACGGCTGTAAAAATCATTAATTATAAAAACGATAAAAATTTAAACATCGATTTTATAGTAGATTATTTTGCTGGTGACCAAGATGTAAAGAAAATTAAAAAAGGAAAACAATGGGAAGTTGGCCTGGCGGCTGTTAAATTAAACAACATTAGTTTTACTTATCGAGACGAGCGCTACTCAACACTTGTATCCCAGAACATGAACTTTAGTAATTTGGTTTTTAAAGAAACTTTTGGCGAAATATCAAACATTAAACTGGATAAGGATTATACTCAGGTTAAAATAAAAGATTTTAAAACTAAAGAACAGTGTGGATTTAAACTGAACGGATTAAATGTTACAACCAAAATAAGCAGTATAGAATGTTTGCTTACTAATTTGAAATTAGAAACAGATAGTACAAACATTAATGGTAATATTGAATTTGCCTACAATGAGTGGGCAGACTTTAATGATTTTATAAATAAAATAAAAATCAACAGTGAATTAAGAGATGGAACAAAAATTTCCTTTTTTGATATAGCAAGATTTGCTCCGGATTTGAATGGTTTTAATAAAACGGTTTATTTAAATGGTTTAGTGCAGGGATTTGTGAGCGATTTAAATTTAAAAAACTTCAAATTAAATTACGGCAAACACACTTGTTTTGATGGGGATATTCAATTGAGTGGATTACCTGTTTTTAAAACAACTTATTTAAAATTTAAAACAAAACAACTATCTACTTCATATTCTGATTTAACACAGACGCCTAATTATCCCTTTAATGAAGGCAAGTTTTTACAAATGCCCGAAGAGTTAAAACTATTTGGAGTAATTACTTATAAAGGAATGTTTGATGGCTTTATTTCCGACTTTTTTAGTAAAGGCACCTTAACAACTGCGCTAGGTAAGATTAATACGGATTTAAGAATGAAAATTGGTAAAAAGGAGGAAGATATTATTTATGACGGAAAAATTGAGACTCAGCAGTTTTATTTGGGCGCACTATTTGGTTTACCATCTTTAAATGGTTTAAACTTAACTACCAAAATTAAAGGAAGTGGGTTAAGTATTGAAAAGCTGAGAGCCACATTGGATGGGCAGTTGGCTTCGTGCAATTATAATGGGTACACATACAAAAACATTTCCTTTAATGGAAGCTTCTTGGACAAAGTATTTAAGGGAAAAACACTTAGCCAGGATGCAAATGCAAATTTTGATTTTGATGGCAGCATTAATTTTAAAAATAAAGTACCTGAGATGGATTTTATTTCGAATATAAATAAACTCAATCTCTCAGAATTAAATCTTGCAAGTAAGTCAAATGCAGACAGCGGCGTTTTCTCATCTTTAATCCTCATCAATTTAAAAGGAGATAATATTGATAACCTTACTGGTCAAATTAATTTTGATGATACGAAGTATAAAACAAAAACAAAAACGTATAAACTATCAAGTTTCAATCTGGATTTGGATCAGGCGCGCGAAGACAAATCGATAAAATTAACCTCGGCTTATTTTAATACTAATTTAAACGGAAAATTCGGTTTATCATCCTTAGCTTCATCCTTCTCGCAATTCCTAAGTAATTATTACCCTACATTTTTTAAACCCACAAATACTAAAACATATACTGATAGTTTAAGTTTTAACATCTTGGTAAAAAATTTCACAAACATAAAAGAGCTTTTTGTACCCGATTTAATGTTGGCTCCAGGAACAAAATTAGCCGGCAATTTTGCTGCAAGAAATAATCAGATGGATTTTATTTTTAATAGTACATTAATTGATTATAGCTCTATTAAGTTTGTTGGCCCAACACTAAGCGCAAAAACAGAGGGGAAAATAATTTCTTCTGAATTGAATGGGAAAAGGTTGGTATTGACCGATAGTGTTTTCTTAGAGAATTTTAATTTATGTTTAAGGTCACGGGATAAAAATACCAAATATGATTTTGAATGGGATAATTTATTAAAACCTTCAAATAAAGGTGAACTGGCGGGTCAGGTATTATTCAGTAATCAGTCTATTTATTTACAGCACGACACAATTAATGTTGTGGTGAAGGACAGCGCCTGGACTTTAACTACCACAAATCCTTCAGTGTTTAATATGGATGGATCTTATTTTATTAATCCGTTGGTTTTTAAGAATAATGCCCAAAGCGTTGGTGTCGCCGGGACCTTAGCTAATAACAGTAAAAATATTTTAGCAGTTAATTTTAGTAATGTAATCCTCGAACAATTTAAGCCGTTTTTAAGTGCCTATAAAATAGATCTTAAGGGACTTTTAACTGGGGACATGCAGCTTCAAATAATTGATAAACAATTGGCAGCTGAAGGGAATTTAAATTTTGAGAAGTTCATTATTAACAACAATAATCTTGGTGTTCTATCTGTTAAATCCAAGTATGACCCATTTAAAAAATCACTTAATCTGGATGGATACACAAGTCTGGGGAATGATATTCTTTTAGGAGCTACTCAAAAAAATATTTCGTTTGAAGGGAATTATTACTTTGACAACAGGGAAGAAAGTATTGACATAGACTTTAAAGCTTCTCCGGCCAATTTGAATTTAATTAACCCTTATCTCGAAGGAATTCTAAACATGAAATACGCTTATGTTAAGGGCTCTGGCAAAGTACATGGCAATGCTAATAATGTAAAAATTGACGGGAAGTTAAATTTATTCAAGAGCGAAGTTAAAGTGGATTATACAAATGTAGTGTATAACATTACCGGTGATATAGAAATTAGTCCTGATCAGATTAGGTTTGTTGATTTATTACTTAGCGAAAAGAACTTAAAAGCTTCTCCGCAAGGTACGTTAAATGGTAACCTATTCCATGATAAGTTCAGCAAAATGCAGTTGGATTATTCATTGTATTATAACAACATGTTAGTATTAAATACAAATGAAAAATTAAATAAAACTTTCTATGGGAAGATGTATGGAAACGGTCATTTGGATATTTATGGGTTTCTTAACAACCTGCACATGGTTGTTTCATACGAGTCCACAAAGAACTCTAAATTTTTCTTACCTCTGGATGGTCCAAATGAAATTGAAAACAGTGACTTTATAAAGTTTGTAAAAAAAGACACTGTGAAACAGATAGAGGAAAAAATCAGTGGGTTTGATTTGGACATGAATGTAGTTGTGAACCCTGAGTTACAAACTAAAATTATTCTTGACAAGAAAACAGGGGATGTTATTACAGCGCAAGGAAACGGGAATATAAATCTAAAAATAAGCACGCTCGGAAAGTTTGATATGGTTGGAGATTATTTTTTCACCAATGGAAACTACAATTTTACTTTAGAGAATTTAATTAATAAGAAGTTTGATATTGAACCCGGTAGTGTTATTTCATGGGCCGGTGATCCTTTAAATGCGCAAATTGATATAGTTACCAGCTACAAGCAAAAGGCGGCTGTAGCACCACTCTTAAATAATTCCGAGGATAAGGGTAGATACGCGGTAGATTGCCAATTGTTGATTGGAAACAAGCTATTAGAACCTTCCATTAGTTTTAAAATAGATTTTCCAACGTTAGATCCATCACTAAAGTCAAGAATTTCGAATGTTTTGTCTGATGAGGTAGAGCTTAACAGACAAGTATTTTCCTTTTTGTTATTTAGAAATTTCGTTACACCCGCTGTGTTTAGCGGAGGCGGTGGAGTTGTAAATGCCGGTAGTGCAGCAGCATCTACAGGTAGTGAAATGTTAAGTAATAACTTGAGTAATTTTTTAAATAGCACGGTTGGTAATTTAACCGGAATGAAAGATTTACAATTAGGGTTAAATTACAGAACCGGTGATGCCGTTACAGGTCAAGCTGTTGATTTGGCTTTAAGCAAACAATTTTTGAATAATCGCGTGACGGTTGATGGGAATTTTGGAGTAAATAATAACCCTCAAGCCAGAAATGGTTTAATTGGTGATGTTAACGTTGAATACAAGCTGAGTGAGGATGGCAGGTACAGGATCAAAGGGTTTAATAGAACTAATGATAATACACAGTTAACTACTCTTGGAGGCCAATACAGTCAGGGTATAGGCATTTTTTACAGAGAGGAATTTGAAACAGTTAACGCGTTATTTAGTAGTTATTTAAGTAAGCTAAAGCGCAATAAGCCTGCAAAAAAGAAAGAGAATAGTTAAACTATTGGGCTTAAGGTTTGTTTAAACAGTGTGGAAAATCATCTTCATTGTGAGTACAGTAATCTCCCTTCCGTATGGGCTTATGTTGAAACAGAACCTCAAAAAAGCTATTTGTCTAAAACTGATATCGACAGAATTATTGAAATGGCATGGGAAGATCGAACACCCTTTGATGCTATAAAAATCCAATTTAACCTTAACGAAAGTGATGTTAAAGCATTGATGAAACGTGAACTAAAATTCAGTTCATATAAGTTGTGGCGACAAAGGGTTGAACAATGCAAAACCAAACATGTTAGAACAAGGAATAGGTCTGTTGACAGGTTTAAATGTAGCCAACAAAGAAGCATTTCATTAAATAAAATTTCCAAACGAAGCAGTAAATGAGTAAAACATATTTAGTAATTGGTGCAAGCAGCGCTATCGCAAAAGAAACGACCCAGCAACTAAAACAGAACGGAAATCACATTATTGGTATTTCAACAAAGGGTGATGTAGAAGGCTATGACGAGTTTTATACTGTTGAAAATTATTTGGGAGACTTTCCAAAAATCGAAAAACCAATTAATGGGTTAGTTTATTTTCCAGGGACAATTAATCTTAAACCATTCAATCGAATTACACTTAAAGAATTTGTTTCAGATTTTGAGATAAATGCACTTGGGGCAGCGCTTTCAACGCAGTTTTACCTGGCTAATTTAAAGCAAGCGCAACTGAGTTCTATTGTATTTGTAAGTTCAGTTGCCACGGAACAGGGATTACCTTTCCACGCTTCCATTGCCATGGCTAAAAGTGCACTAGAAGGTTTAACTATTTCGTTAGCGGCCGAATTGGCACCAAGCATTAGGGTTAATTGTGTAGCACCTTCCTTAACTAATACACCTTTGGCAACTAAATTGCTTAATTCTCCTGAGAAATTAGAAGCGTCGGAAAAACGAAATCCTTTAAAAAAAGTCGGTGAACCTTCAGATGTTGCAAATGCAATCACCTTTTTGTTAGAGGAAAAGTCAAAATGGGTTACAGGTCAGGTTATGTCAGTTGATGGCGGTATGGGTAAAATTAAAATTTAACTATGTTTAAAGCATTTACAGACCAGGATATTTTATCTTTCGAGCAGAGATACAGAACAACCTTTGTAAATTCTTTAGCCGGCTATAAACTTCCCGTATTAATTGGCACGGTCAACTCTGCAGGAATAACTAATCTTGCAATTTTCAATTCTTATTTTCATGTAGGCGCTCACCCACCTTTATTTGGATTGGTGGTTAGGCCTGACAGTGTTGAAAGGCATACATTAACTAATATAGGAGAAACAAAATCATTTACTGTAAATTTCATAGATGATTCATTCCTTAAAAAGGCTCATCAAACTTCAGCAAGATACGAGAGTGGGATCTCAGAATTTAAAGAAGTAGATCTTAAGGAAGAGTATTACGATAACCAAAATTTACCATATGTAGCTCAAAGTAAAATAAAAATTGAAGCACGAAACTTGAGTGAACTGGAAGTGAAGGAGAACAACACTATTATTTTGATTAATGAAATAAAAAAAGTTGTTTTAAATACAGATTATGTTTCAAAGGATGGGTATATCAATTTATCAGCGCAAAATATTATTACCAGTCAAGGACTAGATGCTTATTTGAAAACTGATTTAATAACACGCCTGTCATACGCAAAGCCTAACAAGATGCCGGATGAAATCTGAGATTAATTGCAATTGTATGGGATTATAGAAAACAACAGAAACCAAAGTGGAGAATGAAAAGATCCTATCCAAACATTTCAAAAATTCCAAAAAGCATCACTTTAAATCAAAAAGAAAGCTAAGGAAAAATAAAATTTATTTTTTTAATTAATGAGAAAGGTTAAAAAAGAAAATTTACCAGAGAAAATATGTATGCTTTGTTTTAGACCATTTAGTTGGAGAAAAAAATGGGAAAAAAACTGGGAGAATGTAAAATATTGTAGCAAAGCATGTAGTAAACAAAGATGAAGACATTACGACTTATACTTGGTGATCAGTTAAACTACAACCATAGTTGGTTAAAAACAGTTGACAATAATGTATTCTATGTTTTAATGGAGGTGAGAGAGGAGACAGATTATGCAAAGCATCATATTCAGAAAGTTATAGGCGTTTTTGCCGCTATGTATAACTTTGCAGAATATTTAAAGAAAAACAAACACAATGTAATTTACATTCAAATTAACGATAAAAATAATCATCAAAATGTTTCAAAAAATATTCATCAATTAGTTGATGAAGGTAAATTCAAGAAATTTGAATATTTGCTTCCGGACGAATACAGGGTAGATAGTTACCTAAAGGAATTATGTTCACAGCTTAAAATAAATTCTTCTTTTTTTGATACGGAACATTTTATTTCAACCAGAGATGAACTAGCGAAAGTATTTGAAGGTAAAAAGAGTTATTTGTTAGAAACATTCTACAGAAAACTAAGGGTAAAAGAAGGGATACTGATGCAGGGTTCAAAGCCATACGGAGGTAAATGGAATTACGATGCATTAAACCGTCAAACCTATAAGGGAGAGGAAAAGATACCACCATTTTTGGATTTTAAAAACGATTATTCAAGCATAGAACGAGAGATTCGAAAGGCACACATTCAAACAATTGGTTCTGTGGATTCAAAAAACTTTCAATGGCCAACAACTCCAAAACATGCACAAGAACTAGTAGATTATTTTATTTCTAAGCTCTTGCCAAGTTTTGGAAAGTACCAAGATGCAATGCATACAAGCAATTGGCATCTCTTTCACAGCAGACTCTCATTTGCTTTAAATATCAAATTGATTTCCCCGATAAGCGTGATTAAACAAGTTGAGACCGCTTTTTTAACAGGAAAAACAAAGGCAGATATTGCGCAGGTTGAGGGTTTTATTCGTCAGATTTTAGGTTGGAGGGAATACATGAGAGGTATTTACTGGGCACAAATGCCGAATTACGCAAATCTTAATTTTTTTGGCCATCAAAACAAATTACCTGATTGGTATTGGACAGGTGATACTAAATTAAATTGCCTAAAACATGCCATCAAACAAAGTTTGGAGCATGCTTATGCACATCACATACAGCGTTTAATGATTACTGGCAATTTCGCTTTACTTGCTCAGGTGCATCCAGATGAAGTTGATGCCTGGTACCTTGGTATTTACATTGATGCTTTTGAGTGGGTAGAAATTACTAATACAAGAGGAATGAGTCAGTTTGCTGATGGAGGGTTGGTAGGGACTAAGCCTTATGTTTCAAGTTCAGCTTACATTGACAAAATGAGTAATTATTGTAAAACCTGTTATTACGATAAAACCAAGAAGGTTGGCGATAGAGCATGTCCGTTTAATAGTTTATATTGGAATTTTTATGAAACACACAGCCAATTATTAAATAAAAACCCTCGCGTTGGCATGATGTTGAATGTGCTTCATAAAATGGATAAACAAACGCGACAAGCTTTATTAAAGCAGGCAGAAGTATATTTAGCTAACATTAATGATTTATAATATGAAATCAGCAATTGTTTGGTTTAAAACCGACCTTAGAATTCACGACAACGAAACTCTAATCAAAGCGATAGAAACAAATCTACCGATTATACCGGTTTATTGTTTTGATCTTTCAGACTATAAAAAGTCGATATACGGGTTTAACCGAATGGGTAATTTCAGATTTAAATTTCTTCTGGAGAGTTTAATCGATTTGAATGTAAATCTTCAAAAACTCGGTTCTGGTTTAATTGTAAGGGTTGGTAATCCGGAGGAAGAGTTAGTTAAAGTGGCACAACAATACAATGCTAAATATTTGTATTCAAAAAAGGAAGTAGCATACAATGAAATAAAACAGTATGAAAAAGTGGAGCAGACACTTTGGAGAATAAATGTCGAAAGTTTTGTTCTGAGCACCAGCACACTTTATCATGCCAATGATCTTTCGTTTTCAATAAAAGATATTCCTGATGTATTTACAAACTTTAGAAAAAAAGTAGAAAAGGAATCTGATGTAAGAAAAGTGTTCGACGTTCCGGAATTTATTCAATCACCCGTATTAGATAAATTCCAACTACCTAGTTACGCTAATTTAGGTTTGTTAGAGCCAAAAACCAGCGCGTTAACTGCAGTCCCATTCAAAGGTGGGGAAAACGAAGGCATTCAACGTTTAAAGGATTACCTTGAAGGAACCAGTAATGTTTTGAATTATAAGAATACAAGGAATGGTTTAATTGGCAAGGACTACTCTTCTAAATTTTCGTTGTGGCTTGCTAACGGTTGTATATCAGCCAGAGAAATATATTGGTGCTTAAAAAAATTTGAATCAGAGTTTAGTGCAAATGAATCTACTTATTGGCTTTATTTTGAATTACTGTGGAGGGATTTTTTCAGGTTCATGTTTAAAAAACATCACCAGAAGTATTTTTCATTATATGGTTTAAAAGAACAACCTGTCGATTTTCCGATTCAATCTAATTTATCGGATCAATTATATAATTGGATAAATGCGAAAACAGAAAATGATTTTATAAATGCCAACATGATTGAGTTAAAAGAAACCGGGTTTATGAGTAACCGTGGCAGGCAAGTTGTAGCAAGTTATTTGATTAATGATTTAAAAGTAGATTGGCGCTATGGTGCTGCTTATTTTGAAGAGCAATTAATTGATTACGATGTGTGCAGTAATTGGGGTAATTGGGCTTATTTGGCCAGTGTAGGAAATGACGCAAGAAATAAGAGGTATTTTGATACAATTAAACAGGCCAATACATATGATAAAGATGGTGAGTATAGAAAGCGTTGGTTAAGTGTTTGAAATCAAAAAAGCCGTTGCTTTTGGGCTAACGGCTTTTTCTTTACCTATGAAAAAAATTATTTATGAGTTTTTTCGCTGCTTACAGTCAATTTTTTGCGCCCGCGTGCTCTGCGTGCTGCCAATACTCTACGTCCGTTTGGAGTAGCCATACGCTCTCTAAAACCATGTTTGTTTTTACGTTTGCGTTGTGAGGGTTGAAAGGTACGTTTCATTTTTTTATCTGTTAAATGTTAATATCTTTTATTTTTGGGACTGCAAATATAATCACTTTTTTGTTAGCTGCCAAATTATTCCCTTTGATTTTCTAATTTTAGCACAAATATTACAATTTTATGACAAAAAAGCCATAAAATACCATTAATTTTGACCTTTTTATGGCCAAACGCAACCGTGGCGGTTCTAATACCGATACTGAAGAATTACCAAAAGCAAAACTGAGTTGGAGTAACTTCAAAAAGTCATTTCGTCTTTTTAAGTATCTAAACAAACAAAAATGGATGTTTGTGCTGGGGATGCTTTTTTTATTTGCTTCAGCAGGTGTTGGCCTCCTTTTCCCAATGAAATCAGGCTCTTTGCTCGGAATGTTTGGTGACAGCGCCGGTAATATTGAGGAAAAAATCAGTAAATTAACAAGTGTTGGGGGCCTGCTTTTATTAATCCTGGTGGCTCAAGGGGTTATTAGTTTTTTCAGAGTGTTCTTTTTTGCACGTGTAACCGAGAGCATATTGCAAGGTCTTCGTAACGATACCTTTAGCCGTATGATTCAAATGCCAATGAGTTTTTTTAGTAAAAACCAGTCAGCGGAACTTAGTAGCAGAATCGCTACAGATATAAACGTTATTTCTGATGCCTTTACTATTAATATTGCCGAAATCATTCGTCAAAGTATTGTTGGAGTAGGGGGACTAATTCTAATGATTATGCGTGTTGATTGGTTTATTGCCAAGTGGTTCGTAATCATCATTCCTCCTATAACCATAATCGCCATTGTTTTTGCCAAGCGCATCCGGAAATATTCAAAGGAATTACAGGATAAAATAGCAAGCGCAAATGTTGTAGTGGCAGAGGCTCTTACAGGTATTAGCAGTGTTAAAACGTATACAAGTGAGGCCAAGGAAATTAGTCGCTTTCAAACACGCACCGCTCAAATTAAGAGTATTGGCTTAAAGTATGGTTTATTCAGAGGGGTATTTTTTACGTTTGTTGTAACGTTTATCTTCGGAACTGTATTTTTCATTTTATTTAAAATGATTGAGGCTAAAATTAACGGTCAAATTACAGCAGAAGAGTTTGGAGAATTCATGATGCTATCCCTGTTTGTTAGTGCTTCTTTAGGAGGTTTACCTGACCAGATTGCAGGTTTGCAAAAGGCTCTGGGGGCAACAGACAGAGTTTTTGAAATTATTGATGGTGAAATAGAAACGGTTAACTTGGCTTATCAAAAGTCAACACACGCTCAGCCACCATCGCATATTGAATTCAGGAATGTAAGTTTTAATTATCCAACACGCCCGGATTTTACTGTGCTAAAGGACGTTACTTTTATTGCGAACCCTGGAGAAACAGTGGCTTTAGTGGGAAGCAGTGGTTCCGGTAAAAGTACAATTGCTTCATTGTTATTAAGGTTTTATGATCCGAACTCAGGTAGCATCTTAATCAATAGTAAGGACACAAAAAGCCTTGATTTAACTGAAATGCGCGAGAAAATAGCATTGGTACCGCAAGATGTAGTTTTATTTGCAGGCACTATAAGAGAAAACATCGGATACGGAAAAATTAACGCAAGCGAAGAAGAAATTATAGCAGCTGCAAAACAAGCCAATGCATACGACTTTATAATGAGTTTTCCTGATAAGTTCGACACCTTAGTGGGCGAGCGGGGCATTCAACTTTCCGGCGGTCAACGTCAGCGTATTGCGATAGCAAGAGCGGTTCTAAAAAATCCAAGTATTTTGATTTTAGATGAGGCTACCAGTAGTTTGGATAGCGAAAGCGAACATTTAGTTCAGGAGGCGTTAGACAAGTTAATGAAAGGACGTACAAGCATTGTAATTGCTCACCGCTTGGCAACGATCCGTAATGCTGATAAAATTGTGGTTCTTCAAAAAGGAGAAATAAAGGAATCGGGTACACACCAGGAATTAATGAAGGTTGAAAGTGGCTTCTACCAAAAATTGAGTAAAATGCAGTTTGAACTCAGTTAGTTGATCCTACAAATTCACTTTTTTTATAGTTTTAACCACTTACATTATTCAATTAAATATTATTTTTAGCCCTTTATGATGAAACAAATACTATTCTCAGCAATCTTATTGGCTTCTATGAGTGCCTGTAAACCTGGTAAAAAAACACAAAGCACTTCCAATCAGTCAACTACAACTAATAACAATGCCACCGTTGCAACAAATACATCCGTGCCCGAAATTCATATTGACATGGATACTATCACTGTATCATCTAAAACAACAACTGCCGAGCAAGAAGTTTACAGAGCAAGTAATACAATAACAAACGATCTAATTCATACTAAACTGGAAGTGAGTTTTGATTGGAATAAGAGTTACATGTATGGCAAAGCCACCATCAATCTTAAGCCGCATTTTTACTCTACTAATAAATTGTATTTAGATGCAAGAGGAATGGAATTGAAGGAGGTTAGTATTGTTAAGGATGATTTACCAAAAACATCCAAACCAAATACCACAGGCGTTATTGCTAATCGCAAAAATCTTGATTATAAATACGAAAACGATAGCATCAAAATTACTTTGGATAGGGAATACAACCGAAACGAAACCTACACCATTTATATTGACTACATTTCTAAACCAAATGAATTAAAAAGTGGTGGTAGTGCTGCCATTATGAGCGATAAGGGATTATATTTCGTTAACCCTAAAGGGGAAGATTATTTGAAAATGCCACAAATCTGGACTCAAGGCGAAACACAAGCCAGTTCAGTTTGGTTCCCTACCATTGATAGTCCAAATCAAAAAATGACTCAGGAAATATACATGACTGTAAAAGATAATTTAACCACTTTGTCAAATGGATTATTAATCAGCTCTAAAAAGAATTCGGATGGAACAAAAACCGATTATTGGAAAATGGATTTAGCTCACGCACCTTATTTAGCTATGATGGGCATTGGGGAATTTAAGCGAGTAGTAGATCAACCTTGGAAAGGAAAAGAAATTAGTTACTATGTTGAAAAAGAATACGAACCGCATGCAAAAGCCATTTTTGGTGACACCAAGGAGATGATTGATTTTTACAGCAAAACTTTAGGCGTTGATTATCCTTGGCAAAAGTATGCACAAATTAGTGTGCGTGATTACGTGAGCGGCGCTATGGAAAACACAAGTGCAACTTTACACGGTGATTTTGTTGCGTATCAAACAACCAGAGATACCATTGATTACAAAAAAGGTTCTTCAACTATTGCGCATGAATTATTTCACCAATGGTTTGGCGATTATGTAACTTGCGAGAGCTGGAGTAATTTACCCTTGAATGAGAGTTTTGCTACCTATGGTGAGTATTTATGGATTGAACATAAAGAGGGTAGAGATGCCGCAGATTTTCATCACTTAGGAAGCAGACGATCTTACCTTGCAAGTTCAGAACAAAAAGAAGTGCATTTAATCCGCTTTAAATATAAAGACAAGGAGGAAATGTTTGATGGTTTTAGCTATGCAAAAGGTGGACAAATTTTACACATGCTTCGCAAAGTACTTGGTGATGATGCTTTTTTTGCAGGCTTAAAAAATTACCTAAGCACCAATAAATTTAAAGCGGCAGAGATTCACCATTTACGCTTGGCTTTTGAAGAAACAAGCGGACAAGATTTAAACTGGTTTTTCAATGAATGGTTTTTAGCTTCGGGTCGTCCTAAGTTAGATGTAAAAAAAGAGTTTGATCCAAGTTCATCAACTTTAAAATTAACGATCACGCAAAAACAAAACTTAAAAGACGTGCCGTTATACATCATGCCATTAGATGTTGATGTATATGTAAATGGGACTAAACAAAGAACACGTGTTTGGTTGAGGAATGAAAAAGAAGTTTATACTTTACCATGTTCAGCTAAACCTGATTGGGTAAACATTGATGGTGAGCGTAGTTTATTGGCTGATGTTGATTTTGAAAAAACAAAAGAAGAATTAATGGCGCAATATAAAACCGGTGCTTTGTATGGTGATCGTATTGAAGCTTTAAAAGCATTAGAGAAAAACATTTCAGAGCCTGAAGTAAAAAATTTATTTATGGATGTAGCTCAAAAGGATAAGTTTTTTGAATTAAGAAGTTATGCCATTCAGAAGTTAAAGTCAATGACCGACAAAGCTGAGTTTAAGAAGATGCTTTTAAATATTTACAATAACGATTCTAAAACACTTGTAAAGGCAGATGCTTTATCAATGTTAAACGAACAATTTAATGCTGATGCTGATGTATTTGATTTAAATAATAAAGCATTGTCTAATCCGAGTTATGCAATAGTAATAGAAGGTTTAACAGGCATCAATAAAAAGGATCCAAAATTAGCTGTAGAAAAAGCAAAAACTTTAGAGAACGAATATAGTTCAAGAGTATTGAATACGGTTGCTTTCATTTATGCTTCTAATCCAAATGATAATCAAAGTAATTTCTTCAGAAATGGTTTTAAATACATCCCGGGTTTTGACATGTTGAGTTATATGGCATCTTACGCTAAAGCAGCAAAAAAATTCACAACATCAAAAGCGGCTTATCAGGCTGGTCAGGATTTTGAGTCGGTAGCAAAAGGTGGAGGTAAATTTACCAAAATGGGAGCGGTTAAAGCTTTAAAGGATTTAATGGGCATTTGGAAAGACAAGGAAGCAACTGCTAAAACAAATAATGACCCGGATTTAGCAGCTATATCTGAAACAAAAGCCTTTCTTGAAAAAGCTTACGCCGGAGTGAAATAATTATCCTTGTTATTTTTGTTATTTGTTTGAGAAACCCGACGCTTTAAACGCGTCTGAGTAACTATTAATTACATCACTTGGTAACATAGTAATTTCGTTGGATTTAGATTTTGTGAAGTCTGCTGCCAAGCCATGAATAAATACGCCAATCAAAGCTGCATTTATTGGTGAATAGTTTTGTGCTAATAGTCCTGCAATCAAGCCCGTTAGGATATCTCCACTGCCACCTTTGGCTAAACCGGAGTTGCCGGTTGAATTAAAAAAGGATTCACCTTTTGGTGTTGTAATGCACGTGTGAGGACCTTTTAATACAACAATTACTTCGTGTTGAATAGAAAAGTTAAGTTGTAATAGATGACGATGAAAATCGGAAGAAGCTGGTTGAGTCAAACGTTCAAACTCCTTTAGGTGTGGAGTTAGAATTGAGTTTTTTGGTATCACTTCCAGTATGTATTGATTTTGGGAAATGCAATTTAAAGCATCTGCGTCCAATACTAATGGTGCATCAGATGATTTTATTAGGTTTAAAACACTTTTCCGGACCTGTTCGGAAGTGCCTATGCCTGGACCTACTGCAATGACTTTATAGGTTGAAGTATGCAGTTCATCTATATTAATTTCATTTTCTCCGCTTACAAGAGTCATTGCTTCCGGCGCAGCAACCTGCATTATTTCGTAACCACATTGAGGCAACATCACGGTTAATAAACCTGCGCCGCTTCTTAAAAAACTTTTCGCTGCTAAAACACTAGCGCCTATTTTGCCATGAGAACCACTAACTAATAGACCATGACCAAATGTTCCTTTGTGCGAATACTTTTCTCTCTTTTTGTGTAAACTTTTCACAAATGTTGCGTCTACATAAAACTGCTTGCAGGGTTCTTGCTCAATAAATTCTGCGCTTAAACCAATATCAAGTATATGCCAATCGCCAACAAATTCATGCGTTTCAGGAAATAGAAAAGCAAACTTTGGGAATTGAAAACTAAGTGTGTGACTTGCTTTTATAACGGTGGTTTTATGTTGTGTTGCATCATCGCAATTTAAACCTGAAGGAACATCAATAGAAACAATTGGTAATTGAAGGGAGTTGAGTTTTAAAATTAAATCTTTGTACAAGCCATTAGGTTCACCAAGTATTCCAATTCCTAATAGGGCATCAATAATAACTGCCCCGGCAGGCACAATTGGAAATTCATCAATTGTTGTAATGGTGGTAATATTCTTAGGGGACAACTGCATTAACCTTGTTTTGTTGAGAGTACAATCGTTGCTGTAATTTGAATGATTCACCACAAAACTTTTCACCGAGTAGCCGGATTCAATTAAGAGTCTGCCAATAGCAATTCCATCCCCGCCATTATTGCCATGACCACAAAACACATAAAAGGTTTGTTGTTTTGCAAAGTTGAGTTTAATCCAATCAGTTGCAGCAACCGCAGCACGTTCCATTAAATCAACAGACTGTATCTTCTCAGAGGCGATTGTGAATCCATCTGCTCTTTTTATTTGCTGCGCGGATAGTAGTTTCATTAATAGCAAATCGTTGGGTTAGTAAACTAATACTTTTGGTTCAAGCATATCCATCATTGCATATTTAATACCTTCTCTTCCAAGTCCGCTTTCTTTCACCCCGCCATAAGGCATACTATCAAATCGTAAGGTTGGCACATTGTTGTGAATAACCCCTCCAACATCCAAAAGATGATGACAGAGTGCTATTTCTTTTTTATTAGATGTAAATACACCGCATTGCAATCCGAATTTAGAATCGTTTGCTAAGCTTATGGCTTTTTCAATTGAACCAGTGTATTTTTCAATACAAATAATTGGAGCAAACACCTCTTCTTTATTAACCAGCATTGTTGTTTTTGTGTTGGTTAAGATGGTTGGCTCAAAATAATTACCGTGGCGTTTTCCGCCGCAAACTAACTTAGCACCTTGTTCAATTGCTTTTAAAGTCCAGTTTTCTGCTCTTATGGCATTCGCTTCATCAATCATCACACTAATTTGGGTTGATAGTTTTAGCGGATCACCTATTGATAATTGAGTAGCAGCATGTTTCATCTGATTTAAAAAGGCGGTATAGTGCTTTGCGTGAACATAAAATCGTTGGGCGTGAATACAAATTTGACCACTATATGCAAAGGCGCCGTTAATACATTTTTCAATTACATCTTCTACTTTACAGTACTCACTTATAATTGTAGCGGCATTGCCGCCTAATTCCAAAACAACTTTTTTCTTACCCGCTTTATTTTTCATTTCCCAACCAACTTCCGGTGAGCCAGTAAATGACAGTAAATTTATCTTTTCACTTTCAACAAGTAAATTACCAACGTGTCTGTCCATTGGCAATATTTGGACCATGCCTTTTGGTAATGAGGCCTGATCAATAATACGTGCTAAAGCTAACGTTGATAAAGGCGTTGTAGAAGCAGGTTTTAAAATAATTGGGCAACCACTGGCTATAGCCGGCGCAATTTTATGCACAGCTAAATTTAAGGGGAAGTTAAAGGGTGAAATTCCGGCAACAATACCAATTGGAAAATAACTAACCTTACCGTGTTTTCCTTTTCCGTTTGGCATGGCATTAAAATCCAGCGTTTCGTTTGAGATAAGGTCCACTTCGCTTGCAGCGATCTTGAAACAAGTGATGCTTCGTTCCACTTCCAGCTCGGCCAATTTTAACGGTTTAGCACTTTCTATTGAAATTAGTTCCGCATAATACTTTTTTTGTTTGGCTAAACTCGCGGCAATAAAAGTAAGCGCCTTTTTTCTAGTCGCTTTGCTTAGTTGGGCGCAGGAGCCTTTAAGTTGGTACGCTTTCTCAATCGAAGTTAAAACCTGTTCACGAGTGCAAAGGTAAGTGCTTGCGTAAACTTTGTTGGTATATTTATTTGTTACCGTTAATTTATCTGTACTGGTAATAAATTTACCGCAACTATATGGTTTAAAATTATTTGTCATGTAAACATTCTTTGTAAGAAGGTTCTATGTGTAAAGTTATTAAATTTGTTTTAGAATGTCCAATTTAGAGATCAATGAAAAGTTTGAAGAAGTCCTAAACTTCATTAATCATACTAACGAATGTGTTTTTTTAACAGGTAATGCCGGAACCGGCAAAACAACTTTACTTAAGTACATAAAAAGTAAAACACACAAACGCATGGCCATTATTGCCCCAACAGGCGTTGCTGCTATTAACGCTGGCGGAACTACCATCCATTCTTTTTTTCAATTTGGTTTTACCACATTTTTACCAAAGTTTAAACCGTCTGGTGAGGTTGATTATTTAGCTTCTTTTGCACAGAATTTTAATTTTCGTGCCGGCAAGTTAGGGATCATTAAAAACCTTGAATTGCTTGTAATTGATGAGGTGAGTATGGTAAGAGCAGACATGCTTGATCAAATTGATGTTACATTAAGAAATATCCGAAAAGTTTATGATCTACCTTTTGGCGGTGTTCAGGTTTTATTAATTGGCGACATGTATCAATTGCCACCCGTACTTAAGTCCGAAGAAATGGCGCTGTTAGGTAGTGTTTACAATTCCTTTTATTTTTTTAATAGTAAAGTCATCGAAAAATATTTCCCTGTTTTTGTAGAGTTAACTAAAATATATAGACAAAAGGATCAACGATTCGTGGATATTTTGAATTCTGTGAGATTAAATACAATTACAGAACAACAGCTTGAAATTCTAAATCAACGCTATGATTCACAACTTACCCAGTCGGATTATGAAAAGAACATCACCTTAACAACGCACAACGCTAAAGCCGATAAAATTAATAGTGAGGCATTACAAAATCTCAACGCAAAGGAGACTTGTTTTGAGGCGAAAATTAAAGGTTCATTTAACGAAAATGCCTATCCTGTGGACGAAGTATTGCGATTAAAAGTTGGCGCTAAGGTTATGTTTTTAAAAAACAATATCGAAAAGAATTACTACAATGGTAAAATTGGTTATGTTACCAAATTAACTGATGACGTAGTTTTTGTTAAATGCGACGAGGATTATCAGGAAATTAAAGTGGAACGAGAAACGTGGTCAAATGTAAATTATGTTTTAAATGAACAAACTAAAAGCATTGAAGAGAAGGTGCTTGGGTCGTTTATTCAATTTCCACTCAGATTGGCTTGGGCAGTGACTGTACATAAAAGTCAGGGTTTAAGTTTTGAAAAGGTGATAGTAGATGTTGGAGAATCATTTTCGGCAGGACAGGTGTATGTGGCGCTAAGCAGATGTCGGAGTTTGGAGGGGTTAAAATTAAGTTCAAAAATAAGTAGATCGGTTTTGTTTAATGATGAGCGTATCATTCAGTTTTCAAATAGAAAAACAAGTGAAAATGATCTTCATCAAAAGTATAAAGCAGCGCAACAAACCTATTACACGCAGATACTTCTAAATATATTTAGTCCTGAACTGTTTAAAAATGGATTAACTGACCTTAAAAGTTTAATTTACTTTCACAAAAAACACTTAAGTTCAGGCTCTAGTGAATGGACAGAAGAATTTTCGACTGATTTATTGAAGGAAATCGACTACGTTGAGAAATTCCGTTCACAGCTCCAAGCGTTTGTTTTGGCTGAGGCAGATGTAACTGCAACTAATATAACCGAACGCTTGAAAAAAGCAGCGGGATATTTTGATGAGGTATTTGAAAGGCTGATAGCTAAATTGATTTCTAACCCAATCTTAACAGAGAGTGTTGAGAGCGCAGATGAGATAAACACGATTCTGAATGAACTTTATGATTTACTTTTTGAGAAGCAGGCATATATTAAATCATTTAATGTTGGGTTTAATTATTCAGCAATCATAAAAGTTAAGCAACAGTTAAAATTCCCGGAAAAGAGAATTTCAATTTATGCATTAAAAAAGAAAACACAGGTAGAAGGAGACGTAAAGCATCAAAATCTTTACCAACAACTAAGTAATTTACGGAATTTAATTTGTGTAGAGAATAAACTACCTATTTATAAAGTATTAAGTAATAAAAGCTTAAAGGAATTAGCAGAGTTTTTACCTTCCAATAAAGATGAATTACTTAAAATAAACGGATTTGGTAAAGTTAAAGTAGAAACTTTTGGTTCAGATTTTCTTAAGCTAATTAATGCCTATCGAGAAGAGCATGGAATGGAGCAGGAATTGAATTTTACAAATTCAACAAAAAAATCTAAGCCTGAAAAAGTAAAAAAGGTAAAAGAAAAATCTTCTGATAAAACAGCTAAAGTATCTACTCATGAAACCACCTTTAAATTAATTGAGGCAGGCATGGGATTAACAGAAATAGCATCTGTGAGAAAGATGACTTTATCTACAGTTGAAGGGCATGTTGTTGTTTTAATTAAGCAAGGCTTACTGGAAATTCATAAAGTTTTAAGCCAGGAAACAATTAGCACCTTATCTAAAATTATACAAGATAATCCGGAATTAAAAACATTGAGTGAATTGAAAGCTAAGGCACCTGAAAAGTATACTTTTAGTGAATTAAAAATGGTGCTTAACTTTTTACAAGGTAATTAGAGCCCACATTCTACCGGTTAAACCTTTATCTCTGCGGTAACTAAAAAAATCATCTTCAAATGTGCAACGATTCATGGTCCAAATGTTTTCCCTTGTTATGCCGCTTTCCTCGAGTACTTGTATATTTGCACGAATCAAATTAATGTAGTTTCCTTCAAATACAGTTTCTGAAAATTGTTTTTCCCTGAATTCGGAAATAACTTCAGCGCCGACTTCAAATTTTTTTGGTGAAATACCTTGTCCTATCGCAACTTTAATGTTCTTTGGGTCAGCACCTAATGCACACATTTTTTCAATGGTGTTTTTAGCAATACGATTAACCGTTCCGCGCCATCCTGCGTGCGCAGCACCAATTACATTATTAACTGAATCGTGAAATAAAATTGGATAGCAATCGGCAATGCTAATGGCTAACACATGATTTCGTTCATTGGTAACTAAAGCGTCGCCTTGTTGCATACCTGGTTTGGCAATGCACACTTCTTCGCCATGAACTTGTTTTAAGTTACAAAGTTGATTAAAATCTAATTGAAGCTTTTCAAAAACTAGTTTTCTGTTTTCTAAAATATGATCAGTTCTGTCATCAGAACCTCCTAAATTTAACTCATTGAATGGCGCTTGTGAAACACCGCCCCAACGCGTTGTAAAACCATGTGAACAACTGATATTGTTAGAAAAAAGCAATTACTGGATGTAACTAAGTTTCATCATGTTGGTTCTGCCTTTTTCTTTCATAGGCATACTAGCTATATTAATCACCAAATCATCATCTTTAACAAAACCTTCTTTTTTAATATAGTTCTTTAAATCATTAATGGTTTCGTCGGTGCTCTCGTATTTGTTATAGTAGAAACCACGTATTCCCCAAATGAGGCTTAGCGTCGTTAACAGAGGCATATTGTCGGTAAAAATAAATATATGAGCTTTTGGCCTGTGGCTACTTAGTTTAAATGCCGTATAACCACTGTTTGTCATACTGATGATAGCCTTGGCACCTGCATGATGGGCCATGGAACAAGCGGTGTAACAAATGCTATCGGTTATATAAGTTATTGTTTTAGTTTGTGGTGTATGTTCTTTGTAAAAAATGGTATCTAACTCTTCTACCTGAGTTATTATTCTTCGCATGATTTCAATTACTTTGATAGGATATTTACCAACACTGGTTTCTGCACTTAACATAACTGCATCTGCACCATCCATTACAGCATTAGCCACATCATTAACTTCTGCACGAGTGGGAGTATAGCTCGTTATCATACTTTCCATCATTTGTGTAGCAATAATAACCGGTTTACCAATCTCAACACATTTTTGAACTATCATTTTTTGCAATAAAGGTACTTGCTCCATTGGAAGTTCTACTCCCAGGTCACCTCTAGCAACCATAATGCCATCAGTTACATCAATAATATTGTCAATTTCTTTTATGGCTTCTGGCTTTTCGATTTTGGCAATCACTTTGGCACGTTTGTGTCTGTTTCGAATAATTTCTTTTAATTCAACAACATCGGTTACACTTCTTACAAATGATAAACCAATCCAATCAAAATCATTTTCCAATGCAAACTCCAAATCACGAATGTCTTTAACTGTTAAGCATGGTAAAGAAATTTTTGTATTTGGTAAGTTGACTCCTTTTTTAGAGGACAATGGACCGCCGACAAGCACTTTACAGAGCACTTCATCTTTGCCGTTAGTATTTATTACTTTTAAATGTAATTTTCCATCATCAATCAAAACAATTTCATTGACTTTAACGTCTTGCGGGAATTGTGGATATGTGATGTAAACTCTTGATTCATCGCCTTCGCATTCTTTGGTTGTAATAATAATCTCTTGATCAACTTCCAATTGAACCAAATTATTTTTAACTGTACCGATGCGTAATTTAGGACCTTGCAAATCTGCCAGTATACCAACGTGCCTGTTGAGTTTTTTATTGAGAGCTCTTATATTAGAAATTAAACTCTCTATAGCTTTATAGTCTCCATGGCTAAAGTTAATACGGCAAATATCCAAACCCTCATTAAACATACCTTCCAGCACATTAATATCTGCGGTAGCCGGACCCATCGTTGCTACAATTTTTGTTCTGTTAAAATGATTCATTGTTTAAATAAAAAGTAAAGATAGCAATAAATTGGCCACTTCTCACATTTAGGCATGCCTGGCAAAGTTAAACTATAGTTAACTTAACGTCTTTTAGCTTAATGCACAATATTCACAATCTTTTTCGGAACGATAATTATTTTCTTTGGCGTTGCGCCTGCCAGTTGTTTAATTACTTCCTCACGACTCATCACTTCTTTTTCTATTTCAGGCACAGTTAAAGTAGTTGGCAATTCAATTTGAAAGCGCATTTTACCGTTAAATGAAATTGGATAATTGAAGGCATCATCTACTAAATAACTTTCATTGCAAATTGGAAATGGTTCGAATGCAATACTGTCTTTGTGTCCTAATTGTTGCCATAATTCTTCAGTAATATGCGGAGCATATGGAGAAATTAAAATAAGCAATGGCTCCAAAATAGAACGTTTGTTACATTTTAAATCGGTAAGTTCATTTACACAAATCATAAAATTACTTACAGAAGTGTTAAACGAGAAGCGTTCAATATCTTCAGTTATTTTTTTAATTGTTTTATGCAAAGTTTTTAATTCGGCTTTGCTTGGCTCTGCATCAGTCACGCTGAGCGGAGTCGAAGCGTCGCCGCCAGTAGGATAAAACAAACGCCATAATTTTTTTAAGAAACCGCTCACACCTGTAATGCCATTGGTATTCCAAGGTTTACTTTGTTCTAGTGGACCAAGGAACATTTCATATAAACGTAACGTGTCTGCACCAAATTTTTCTACAATGTCATCGGGTGTTACAACATTATGTTTTGATTTAGACATTTTTTCAATCTCGCGATTACAAATAAAAATGGAGTCTTTATTATAAATATATTCGATCTTTTTTGATTGATACCAGTTTTCCAACCATTTTGTAGCATTCTTGGTATCTAATTCATTTTTGCCATTAACATAGTTTACATCCACATGCCTATAAACTTCTCCAGTGTCATTAACTAGAATTTCGTAATCTTCATTCAATGTATACTTTTGAGTTTGAGGATTATGCTTTTTAAGTATTCTGTCATATTCTGCAATTAAATAATTTTTGGCTCCATCGTCTCCTTTTCGAATTAAATTAATTATATCTTGTGTGATGAAAATTAGCGGGATAAATTCAAAATTTGGAATTTTAGAATTTTTTTCAACGTGCTTGAACAATACACCGTTACCACATGTAAATGCAGACTCCCCCTGTATCATGCCTTGGTTAATTAATTTCTTTGCCGGCTCTTCAATATTTATAAAGCCTAAGTCTTTTAAAAATTTTGTCCAGAATCTTACGTACAATAAATGTCCGGTGGCATGCTCACTGCCGCCAATGTACAAATCAACTTGTTGCCAGTAATCTGCTAATTGTTTGCTTACAAATTCTTTTTCATTGTGAGCATCCATGTACCTTAAAAAATACCAACTACTTCCTGCCCAGCCCGGCATGGTAGAAAATTCGTAATCGTATTTACCATCTTTTTTAAAAGAGCTGGCGCGTGCCAAAGGAGGTTCGCCGGTTTCAGTTGGCAAATACTTGTCTACCTCAGGTAAAATTAATGGTAATTCGTTTTCATTTAAAGCATGTGGAATTCCATCTTTATAATAAATTGGAATTGGTTCTCCCCAGTAACGTTGACGTCCAAACACAGCATCACGCAAACGGTAATTTGTTTTACCCTTACCTAAATTTTTTGCTTCAATTTCTTGTATGGCTTTTTTGATGGCAGCTTTTACATCCAAGCCGTTTAAAAAATCAGAATTGATTAATTTACCTTCTTTTTCGGTCCAGGCTGCTTTAGCAAAATCATGCTCAACTGTTGGCGTAATTACTTGCTGCATTTCAATATTAAAATGTTTTGCAAATTTGTAGTCGCGTTCATCGTGAGCAGGTACAGCCATTACAGCACCGGTACCATAACCGGCTAAAACATAATCGCCAACCCAAATCGGAATTTGTTTTCCGTTAAATGGATGCGTAACATAACTCCCGGTAAATACACCGCTTATTTTATCTACAGCCGCTTGTCTTTCTAACTCACTTCTGTTTTTAGCTTTCGTAACATATTCTTCAACTGCATTTTTATTTTCAGAAGTGGTTAATTGATTTACTAATTCGTGCTCAGGCGCCAGAGTTACAAATGCAACGCCAAAAATTGTATCGGGGCGTGTTGTGAAAACTTCTATTAAGTTAGTCGGTAGAGTTAAGTCGGTAGAGTTAAGTTTTGCGTCACTTATCTTGAATTGTAATGATGTTCCTTCCGAACGTCCAATCCAGTACCGTTGACTTTCTTTTAAACTATCACTCCAATCAATTGTATCCAAGCCATCTAACAAACGTTGAGCATAAGCGGTAATTCGCATGCTCCATTGTTTCATTAATTTCCGCTCTACAGGATGTCCACCGCGCTCACTCATACCATCTTTAACTTCGTCGTTTGCCAAAACAGTGCCTAGTGCCGGACACCAGTTTACATAGGCTTCACCTAAATAGGCTAAACGGTATTTCATTAACACATCGCTTTTTTCTTTTTCAGAAAATGAACTCCATTCCTGTGCTGTAAATAATTTAACATCTTCATCACAAGCGGCATCAACCTTTGAATTACCTTCTTTTTCAAAAATCGAAATCAAAGTATTTATGTGTTCAGCTTTATTGCTAGTGTTATTATACCAGCTATTAAAAATCTGTATAAAAATCCATTGTGTCCACTTATAATAATTGGGGTCAGATGTTCTAACTTCTCTGTCCCAGTCAAAACTAAAACCAATTTTATCTAACTGTTCGCGGTAGCGTGCAATGTTTTGTTCAGTCGTAATTTTAGGATGTTGTCCTGTTTGAATTGCATATTGTTCGGCAGGTAATCCAAAACTGTCATAACCCATAGGATGCAAAACGTTAAAACCTTTGTGGCGTTTGTAACGTGCCATGATATCACTGGCGATGTAACCTAAAGGATGTCCCACATGTAAACCGGCACCGCTTGGGTAAGGGAACATATCTAAGACATAATATTTGGGTTTGGCAGAGGAATCTTCGGCTTTAAATGTTGGTTTATCTGACCAAGTTAAATCTTTTCCAGCCCAACGTTTTTGCCATTTTTTTTCTATTTCGGTAAAGTTGTAATCCATTAAGTATTTTTTTAAGATTTTTAAAGAGCTTTGATGATGCTGTTTTCGACATCAGCTAAAACATTTGCATAATCAGCCTTTCTAAATTGTTTACCTGTTACTTTTTCGTAAAGTTCAATGTAACGGTTGCTTATTTCAGTAATCCATTCGTCGCTCATATGAGGAATAGTTTGTCCTTCTTTCCCTTGAAAACCATTTTCAATTAACCAACGTCGCACAAATTCTTTACTTAATTGTTTTTGTTCCTCACCTTTAGTTTGGCGACTTTCATAACCTTCTAAATAAAAATAGCGAGAAGAGTCAGGTGTATGAATTTCATCCATTAGAGTAATTTCACCATTGTATAAGCCAAATTCATATTTGGTATCAACTAAAATTAAACCCATTTTATTGGCAATTTGCTGTCCACGTGCATAAAGTGCAAGGGTGTATTTTTCTAATTGCTCGTAATGTTCTTTGCTTACAATACCTTGCTTAATAATTTCTTCTTTGCTAATATCCTCATCATGACCTTCACTTGCTTTAGTTGTTGGTGTGATAATTGGATTAGGTAACTTATCGTTTTCTTTCAAACCTTCCGGCAAGTTAACACCACAAAGTGTTCTTAAGCCACTGGCGTAAGTTCTTGCGGCATGGCCGGCTAAATAACCTCTAACCACCATTTCAACTTTAAACGGCACACACATTTTACCTATACTTACATTTGGATGTGGTGAAGCAATTAGCCAATTAGGTACAATGTCTTTAGTAGCATTTAAAAATTGTTCAGCAATTTGATTTAAAACTTGCCCTTTATACGGAATTCCTTTTGGAAGAACAACATCAAAGGCACTGATTCTATCACTTGCAATCATTACAAGTTTAGAATCTCCAATTGTATATACATCGCGAACTTTACCTTTATAATAGTTTGTTTGGTTAGGTAAATTAAAATTTGTTTTATCTAAGGTATTAATCATATTATTTTTATTCTATCGTCCAGGTTACTAAACCATCGTTTGTAAATTTAAATGCCTGCGTGTTACCGCCTAACTTATTAATTGCCGCTGCTACTTTTAGTTTAGTAACTGCAGGGCAATAAAAAAACATAAAGCCACCACCACCAGCACCACTTATTTTTCCACCTGTAGCGCCGTTTGAAATTGCTGCATCATAAATGGAATCAATTAAGTTGTTGGATATGCTATTAGCCATTTGCTTTTTATTGTGCCAACCAAAATGCAGAATTTCTCCCAGTTTATTTAAATTACCTTGAAGAAGTGCTTCCTTCATGTGTAAAGCTTGCTCTTTTAAATTGTGCATGGCATCAACACTTTTAGTGTTTTTATCGTTAACATTTTTAACTTGTTCGTTAATAATGTTTGCAGAGAGCCTTTGTGTGGCTGTAAAATACAGTAATAAATTATGCTCTAATTCATTTAGAATAGTTGGCTTTAAACTTAATGGATTAACAATTACTTTATCGTTTCCAAAAAACTCTAAATAATTAATACCACCAAACGTAGCAGCATATTGGTCTTGCTTACCGCCTGCCATTTTCAAATCGATACGTTCAATTTCAAATGCCAGATGCGCAATATCGTACTTGCCTAAAGGTAATTTTAACCATTCTACAAATGCACCCAACAATGAAACCACAATGGTTGATGATGTTCCTAAACCTGAGCCTTGAGGCGCCTCAATGTAACTGGTTAACCTAAAGCTTTGAGCCGGTAAATTAAATTGTTTGATGATGCGATTATAAACACCAATAAACAATTCAAATCCTTCTGCCAGTTCTAATTCTTTTTTACTATCTACAATTAGTTTTTTCTCTTGCCCATCAATAACAAATTCAATTTTGTTAGATGTTGTTGGCTCAAGACTTGCATAGGCATATAAATTAATGGTGGCATTTAAAATGGCTCCTCCGTATATATCAGAGTATGGGCTTACATCGGTACCACCACCGGCTAATCCTATTCGTAAAGGGGCTTTGCTTCTAATGATCATTAAAAAATTATTTCATATTAATAAATTGCAAAGGAATTTCATAATTCCCTTTTCTGCACAAAGCAATAACTGCCTGTAAGTCATCTATGTTTTTACTGCTTACTCGAATAATATCATCCATGATTTGAGCAGTTACTTTGATCTTACTGTCCTTAATATCTTTCATGATTTTTTTAGATGCTTCTTTCTCAATTCCTTGTCTCACCTTAATATCTTTCTTAATCATTGGTCCGCTCGGGTAGTGATCTTTGCTTTCATCTAATCCCCTTGGATCCAAACCTTGTTTAATCATGCGGCTATGGATGGCATCTAATATAGCGTCAAGTCGCATATCGTTTTCGGTTGAAATGTTAACTACTAAATCTTTTTTATTTAATTCGATTGTGCTTTTACTATCTCTAAAATCCCAACGGTTTAAAATATCTTTTTTGGCAACATTAATAGCATTATCCATTAACTGCACATCTAACTTACTCGAAATATCAAATGACGGCATAATAAAAATTTGGTTTAAATTTAACCATTTTAAAGGCACCGGAAAAGAAATTTTGAAACAACTCACTCAGATATTTTTGATTTTTAGTATTGGTATGTGTGCCTGCTTTAAGCAGGAGGCTGGGCTTTTGCTGGCAGAAAAATCCAGCCTGAAAATGAGCCAAATTATTAGGATTAAAGTAAAAAAGCATTATCTTGAGCAGTTGTACGATAGTCTTGGATTAGTTAAAATATCAAGCGTTTCCAAAAACATTTTATATCGTCCTGCTTATTCTGATACACTTAATTTTCTAAGAATTAACCTTTACAAAGGCCTAAAAACTGGCTATCTCCCTTTGCCTGTTTTACAACAGTTGGCTAAAGCACAATTGTATTTAGATAGTTTGTCTCCCTGCCTCAAGCTAATTATTTACGATGGTGTTAGACCTTTACACGTTCAACAAATGATGTGGGACAGTTTAAAACTCCCAAATCATCAAAAATACGGTTACGTGGCACCACCCAACTATAACAGCCTGCATAATTATGGCTGTGCTGTAGATGTTGGGATAGATAGTTGTGGACAGGAGTGGGATTTTGGTACTCGTTTTGATACTTTTGATTCATTAAGTGCTCCTGCACATGAATGGCTATTTTTAAAAACAAAACGCTTAAGTCAGATTCAATATCAGCACCGAACCTTGTTGAGAAAAGCTATGCACGCCGGGCGTTTTTACGGAATTACAAGCGAATGGTGGCATTTTAATTATTGTACCTTAGAGCAGGCCAAGTTAAATTTTGTATTAGTTAAATGAGTGATAAACCCAAAATTGTTATTGTAGGAGGCGGATCATCTGCATTATTGCTGGCTTGTGAGCTTAATTCACAAATTTTTGATGTACATATTTATGATTCCAATGCTGCGCTGGGAAGGAAGTTTCTAGTAGCAGGTGATGGGGGGTTGAATTTAACGCATGTTGAAGACCCTGTTGAGTTTATAAAAAAGTATAGTCCTAGTTCTTTTATTCAAAAGGCATTTGATGATTTTAATAATGTGGATTTAAGGCATTGGCTTAAAGAAAAGTTGGAAATAGATACTTATGTTGGAAGCAGCGGAAAAATTTTTCCAATTAGGGGCATAAAACCTATCCAGGCGCTTAATCAGTTTTTGAACTGTATAAAAACAAAAGGTGTAACGGCCCACTATAAACATATCTTAAAATCAATTAATAAAAACGGTTTGGTTTTTGAAACACCTCAGGGGGATTTAAACGTTAATAGCGAAATTGTTGTGTTTTGCCTTGGAGGAGCATCGTGGCCGGTAACGGGTAGTAATGGTTTATGGACGAAATTATTTTCAGAAAAAAACATTCAAATCAATCAGTTTGAACCAAGCAATTGTCGTTTTAAAATTGAATGGAATGATACATTGAAGAAAAATGTAATTGGATTGGCACTCAAAAATTGTGAATACAAGGTTAATGATAAAACAAGTTCAGGAGAAACTGTAATAACTGAATTTGGTATCGAAGGAAACGGGGTGTATGCATTAAGTGAGGAAATACGAAGGAGTATTCGATTACATAAGAAAGCTTTATTATCAGTTGATTTTAAGCCTCAGATGACTTTAGATCAAATAAAAAGTAAGTTAGAAAATTCAAAAGAAACTAATAAAGGACAAACCTTAAAGACAAGCCTTAAATTAAATCCAATACAGATTGAATTAATAAAACTGCAATGTGATAAAAACGACTATTTAAATAATGATCATCTTGCTAAAAAGCTAAAAAATATACAATTAGTAATAACAGAATGTGGCGATATTGAGGACGCTATTTCTACTGCTGGCGGCATTTCCTTGTCTGAAATAACTGAAAATTTTGAACTTAAAAAGTGGCCAAAACACTTTGCGATTGGCGAAATGCTTGATTATGATGCACCTACAGGTGGTTATTTATTACAATCTTGTTTTTCAATGGCTCACTACCTTGCAAAACATCTTAACTCCTTAACTTAATTCCTAATATTCAATTTTTTGCTTTTTGTCTAATTTATCCACAGCGGTTTATAACTTTTAAAGTGGTTTAATCGATTTAGTTTAAATTTGCTTTTTTATAAAACAACTATGGTGGCTACAACAGAATTTATTTTAAGTGAAGTAAAAAATGGCGTTTTGGTGATTACGATTAACCGACCTGATAAATTAAATGCTTTAAACAAACAAACGATTGAAGAGTTACATGACACACTTGTTGAAGCTGAAAACATGAGCGATATTAACGCGGTCATTTTAACCGGTGCGGGGCAAAAAGCATTTGTTGCAGGCGCAGATATTGCTGAGTTTGCAAATTTTTCTGTTGAACAAGGGAAACAATTGAGTTCAATTGGTCACTTTAAAATATTTAATTTCATAGAGAATTATAGTAAGCCAATTATTGCTGCTGTTAACGGTTTTGCTTTAGGCGGAGGGTTAGAATTAGCAATGGCTTGTCATATCAGAGTGGTTAGCGATAATGCAAAAATGGGCTTACCTGAAGTTAGTTTAGGAGTTATTCCGGGTTATGGCGGAACACAGCGTTTAGCTCATTTAGTTGGTAAAGGAAAAGCGTTTGAAATGATAGTAACTGCTGATATGATTAATGCTGCAGATGCCTTTAAGTGGGGCTTGGCCAACTATGTAACTACACAGGAAGAATTATTAACGAAATGTTTTGATATCACTTCAAAAATTGCAACAAAAAGCCCTACAGCAATTAGAACAGCTATAAAAGTGATTAATGCCGGATATAACAATAACTTAAATGGCTATGAGGTAGAAATTGAGGAGTTTGGCAAGTCATTTGGTACCGGCGATTTCAAAGAAGGTGTGGCAGCATTTTTAGAAAAACGCAAAGCAAGTTTTAAAGGGAACTAATTATTGTTCCAAGAAAGTTTCTTCAACTTTATTAGGTTAAAAACTAATCCAAAGGCCAATATTTTGTTGGTGTTGATTCTTTATTTTTAAAAGGTGAATTCTTTTAAAAAGATTGGTTTTTACTTATTTGTTGTATTGGCTCTTGTGGCTGCTTTCTTTTTTTATCGAAAAATTAAAGAATCTAAAAAGCCTACAGTTAATGCTATAAGCTTTATACCTGATAGTTGTTCAGTTTATTTAACTAGTAAAAACCTTCGTGGATTAAATGAATTGGTTAACCAACAGAATTTAATCATAGATAAATTAAACTCTAATGTTTCCTTCAATCAGTACACTCAAATATTGGCATACATTGATTCGATTGCTTCCAAAACAACAGACGCGGATCTGTTTTCAAATAATGCATTTCATTTTGCAAGTTATCAGAAAAATCAATCATGGTTGCTTACGTTTAATTGCCCATTGATTTCAGGGACTGAAGAAGTAACTTCCTTTTTGCAAAGTCAGCTCAAAGCTAATTTTAACGAAAGCCACTACCACTTTAATTATGGTAAATCCGATGTTTATTTTTTAGTGGTTAAAGGTGTAGTTTGTTTTAGTAATAATCAGGATTTACTTGAAAAAGTAATAAATGGCAAGCACAGGCAATTTGTTCAATCTATAGAATATGCCAAGTACAAGCAAACCCTTGAAGGTAATTCTCAATTAAATGTATTTATTCAAACGCCATTAAGCGCCAAGGAAAGTAAGGGCTTTAGTTTACCGGGCATTTTAGATAACAGTCATTTTGCTTTCAATACTATTTTTAATCCAGATAAAATTAAGGCAATCGGCGTCATCAGTCCAGACACCAATTCTGTTTTAAATTTACTTCACAACCAAGAGCCGGGTTCATTTGAGGAGGGAGAGCAATTACCTTATCATTTAGTAGAGCTAAAACAATATTACGCTAATTCATTTCAATCCATATTAAGTTCAATTGATGTTTTTAACAAAGCAAGCGATTCGTTAAAGTATAACGTTGAGAAGGAATTTAAATTAAATATTGCAGATAAAATAACGGCTTTTAAGATTAATCAATCCATCGAACAAAACTTATTAATTCGAATGAAGGATAGCTCTCTGGGCCGCTCTCACGTATTAATGATAAAGGATTCAACGTATAGTATTGGAAACGATAATTTATATAAGTTAAAAAGTGAAACACAGTTTTTTGAACCTTTTGTTCATGCACCATTTAAGTTTGTCTGGATGAAAGATGAAAATCTCTATTTCTTTGAATCGAAGAAAACAGCTGAGGAGGTTATTGCAATGATTCAATCTCAAAGAAATTTGGTAAGCAACAAGGGCATTATGAATTGCCTAGAGCAGGAATTAACAGAAAAAGTAAATTATCTTTATTATGAGGCTCCGAATCTTAACAATGGTAATATCAACAATTACATTCAGTTGAATAAATCAAGTTATCAGAACTTTAAACACTTTGTATTCACGTGCACTAATTCTAAATCCGGCTTTAATGCCCGAATGAGTTTAAATTATGAGCAGGAGAGCAGCAGCATTAATGGGAAATTAATTTGGAGTTGCAAACTGGATACAATTAGTAAATACACTCCTTCAGCATTTACGAATCATATAACCAATGAAAAAGAAATTGTAACACAGGATATAGCCAACCAGCTTTATTTAATTAATTCAAAGGGAACTATCATATGGAAGAAGAAGATAAACGAAGCGATAGAGTCAGAGATTTATACAGTGGATATTTTTAAAAACAACAAAAATCAGCTTTTATTTAGCACAGCAAACTACTTGCATTTAATTGACAGGAATGGAAATTATGTTCAAGGGTACCCGGTAAAATTACCTGCCAAATCCACCAACCCATTAGCAGTATTTGATTATGATAATGATAAGAATTACAGATTGTTTATAGCATGCTCAAATAATAAAATATATAATTATACGATTTATGGCTTAAAGGCTGACGGATACGTGCCATTTAACACAGAGGCAGAAGTTACATTGCCATTACAGTATGTTAAAGTAGGTTTAAGTGATTACCTTGTTACTGCAGACGTAAGGGGCACAATTTACACCATCAGTCGTAAAGGGGAGGGCAGAATAGGACTTAGAAATAAATGTGTTCAGGAGTGTAAGGGATTTTATGTTGAGTCAGCTAACAACATTCAAAACACATTTTTTTGTTATCTTGATGAGGAGAATAGCAGCCTGCATAAAATTTCATTTACCGATAAAAAGGAAATTTACAAGGTAAAAGCAGAAGAAAAAATTAACACCTATAATTTTGCTTTGGTAGATGATAATAAAAAGAAAGATGTTTGTTATACTAGTGGCAATAAAGCTTTTGCTTACGATTTTAATGGAAGTTTGATATTTGAAAAAACCTGCACAGATAATGTCTATCATATCAGCACATTTACGAATGAAAACTTGAACAAATTACTGATTAATGATTCTTTAAAAACTATATTGTCTGTTTTGGACTTAAACAGTTCTAAAAAGAGTGTTTACAATTCTAGTAGCAGTGGAATGGTAATTGATATTTTTAAAAACAATGTGTACTACCTTATTTTCTCAGGACAAGGCCACATCAATTGCACGGAACTATAGGTGAATTAATAAAGTACTAGTAAACAAATTCTCCAAACTCGCTTTTAATGGTTACTTTTTTTCCAGCGCAAGCTTCAACTTTTCCGATAATTTGAGCTTCAATATTAAACGATTTTGAAATTTGAATCATCTTTTGTGCACTCTCTTCATCGGTATAAATTTCCAAACGATGCCCCATGTTAAATACCTTATACATTTCTTTAAAATCAGTTTCGCTTTGATTTTGAATTAGTTTAAACAATGGTGGTACAGGCAGCAAATTGTCTTTTATAACATGTAAATTTTCGGGCAAGAAATGTAATACCTTGGTTTGCGCACCACCACTACAGTGAACGATGCCTCCAATTTTGGAAAGATCAATCTCGTTAAGTATTTTTTTCACCAGTGGTGCGTATGTTCTTGTAGGAGATAAAACTAATTTGGCAGCATCAATTGATTCCTCTACTTTTTGTCCATCAGAGTCAATGTAATCAACCTTTACTTTGTCTGTTAAGTTCATCTTGCCAGTATAAACAACGCTTTCAGGAAGAGAGGCATCATAGCTTTGAGGGAATTTTGTTGCAAGTGCTTTAGCAAACACATCGTGTCTTGCTGAGGTAAGCCCGTTACTCCCCATTCCACCATTATACTCACTTTCATAAGTAGCTTTTCCATAACTGGCAAAACCAACAATCACTTGGCCATTAGCAATTCGGTCATTACTAATAACTTTAGCTCTTTCCATACGAGCTACAACTGTGCTATCCACAATAATTGTTCTAACTAAATCGCCTACATCGGCGGTTTCTCCACCGGTGCTGTAAATGCTAATGCCGTTAGTTCTTAGCATCTGTAAAACTTCTTCAGTGCCATTAATGATTGCAGAAAGTACTTCGCCGGGGATCAAATTTTTGTTTCTTCCAATTGTTGAGGAAAGTAAAATATTTTCAATTGCTCCAACACAAATTAAGTCATCCACATTCATGATAACGGCATCCTGGGCAATTCCTTTCCAAACACTAATATCACCTGTTTCTTTCCAATACATGTATGCAAGAGATGATTTGGTGCCTGCTCCATCAGCATGCATCACTAAACAATGTTCGTTACTGCCACTTAATTGATCGGGCACTATTTTGCAAAATGCATGTGGGTACAAGCCTTTATCAATTTTAGAAATTGCAGTGTGTACATCTTCTTTTCCGGCTGAAACGCCGCGCAACTGGTATTTGCTATCGCTCATCTGGCAGAATTTTTACAAATTTCGTAATAATACTTTATATAATTCAATTGTGGCCTCAATATCTTTTTTGCTAACTTTTTCATCAGGTGTGTGAACATTATCTTCAGCCGGCCCCACAAAACACCAATCCCAAACATATTCTGCCATTTGTAATTCCTTTGCGTCGCTACCGCCACTGCCTTCTACTTCTAACTGAAAAAGGCAGTTATTTTTTTTAGCGATGTTAATTAGTTTATTAACACACACTTTACGGGGAATTAAACTATCTCTTAAACTAATAACAGGACCTTTATGCGCCTTTACACCGTCGCTAATCCAGCTTACATCACAAATAAGCGCCTGTTGAATTTTGTATGTTTCAGCAAGGTATTTTTGAATGTAGGAAACACTTCCGCCTCCATGTTCTTCGTAGGTAGAAAATACAATTACACCATTTTCGAGTGTTTCGGCCAATTTTAGTGCTGTATAAACACCAAGGCGGTTATCCATGTAACAGCATTGAACAAAGTCTTTACTTTCGCGCCAATCCGGTAAAAAGGATAAATCCGTACCCCTTTCAAAATCACGTTTACCTTCATAAGTCAACGTTTTTTCACCAGTTTTGGAATTAACGGCCACATTTAATTTGACTTGTTGAGTTCCCTTATCATCTTTACCAATTAGTTTGAAACCACTTTTACATACAGGGCCACCAATTCTAACTAACTGTTTGCCATATCTCACGGTAAAACCAATGTTATCTATATGAGCAAATACTGCAGTGGTTGGTTTTCCAAAAACTAAAATTAAATTATGCTGCCACTTATCTCCATAAACCAATTTTGGTTTAACGCGCCAGTTTTTTGATTCTTTTGTTATGTATGTAAGTAAAAAATCAAACATTGGGCCTTCATTGCCGCATGGTGCAGATAAATGACAAAGTTGCTTTAGTAGACCAAGGTTAAGCGTTTCTTTTTTAGCGCTTATTTTACTTTTTGGTTTAGATCCGGTTTTTTTTTCTTGCTTCATTAATATGAATTGAGGCTATAATAATATTAAAATAATAGAGGCAACTGCTAATAAGATACCAACAAAATTAGTGCGTGAAATCTTTTCGTTAAATAAAAAATAGCCGCAGGCAGTTGCAAAAACTACATTACTTAGATTTAATACTGGAAAAATTTGTGAACTTTTAAAGGTTGAAGTACTTAAGCTTTTGAAAATAAAAAAGATGCTAAAGAAATTAGGAATACCTAAAGCAATTCCACCAATTAAATTTTGAATTTTAAAGTAATTATCCTTAGCATTTGCCCGGTTTCGAATAAATTGAAAGCTAACTACTAACAAACCAATGCAAAACGCTGTAAAAAATGTACAAACTGTAAAAAGCGCCTCTTCGTCGGAATTAGATAAATAGTGGGCTTTAGCCAAATTTAAACTTACATCAATTAGTCCACTTCCAATAAAAACCAATACAGGCAATAAATAAAATGATGATCTGCTAACATTTGAACCGGAAGCAGATTTAGTTGCAAGATAAACGGCGATTAATGCTAATACTACACTAACTAATTTCAATGCATTTAACGGGTCGTGTAATATTAAAATGGAGTACATTACAGGCATAACAAAACTGAGCTTATTAGCCATACTAGCAACGGAAACACTGATTTTTTGAGCCGTTAAAGAAATGAGATAAAAAATAAGTATAAACAGTGCTCCAAGTGGCATGCAAATCCAAATCCATTTGTATTGTAACAAAGTGCTAAGATTAATTGAAACATTTAAAACAATCGTCCCGGTTACACAAGCCACAAGGTAATTAATAAGAATAGCTGCAAATGTATTAACCCGGTATTTTTCAAATAACTTAAAGGCAATTAGTAATAGTACGCTTGTAAAAACGGTTAGAACAATGTAAAACATAAAAGCACAAATTTAGTATTAAAATTATTTCTAATTTTGAATCATTGTGGTAATGAAAAAATCTATTAGTGTATTAGTAATTTTATTTCTGGCAGTATGTCCAAATAATGCTCAGAATATCTATTTTAAAAATGTAAGTTCAGCAAACATTTTAGCGTTTAATGATAGCATTAAAGGTATTACCGTAAAAACGGATTCAAGTGTTAGCCCGGCTGAGCTTAACTTTGCTCTTAAATTTTTTCAAGGCACCTTGTTTAAGAACATTTCCATTGTAAAAGGAAATAAGAACCAGTTTGTTAAGGCTAAATCGCTATTCTTTAACATGTTTAAGCGTCCAGAACAGAGACTATATAAGTTGTATGTTTCCTCTGATTTTGGTAATAGAATAGATTCAGTAAGCCTTAAACATATTCAATACAGTTCCAAGATGGGGCAATTATTGCGCGCTGCTGCTTATATAAACGATTACAGCACAAGTGGTTTTTTTGATCTGTTCGCGTTTCAGTTCAAAAAGCTGTCGAAAAAACGAGTAGAGAGAAGAGCAAAGGAAATAGATCTTAAAGTGCTCGAAATAGGGGGTGGTTATCAATTATTATCCTTAAGTCAGGTTATTGAAAAGCATAGTATTATCGATCAATGGCAGGATCCTGAGGCGTATGCCAAGTTTATTAAACTAACATACGGGAAGTATCTTCCACCATCGGAAATTCAACGATACATTAGAGATTTACCAGTTTATGTCTCAAAAAAATTCGAGTAAATAGCGGCAAAACCTCGATTTTATTATGAAAATTTAAAAAATAGCCTTATTTTTAGCCATTACTAATTAAGTTATGAATTTCGTAAAATTACTTACAGTTGCTTGTTGTGTAATGGCAGTTAATTTAAGCCAGGCACAGGTTAAAGGAAAATCACCAAAAGGTAAAGCTACAGCCACAGCTGATACCACAAAGCCAGTAGTTAATCAAGTAGTAGCTCCGCCTACAGATGAGGAGATTGAGGCTAAATTATATACTGAAAGTTTAACACTTAATCCTAAAAAAGATAAGGCAGCTTGGTTAAAGAACGATTCTTTAAGAAAAGTTTACAAGGCAAAACGCTTGAAATTTTACGTAAAAACCAAAAAACCACTTAAACCAACAGATAAAATGCAATTGTGTTATAATTTGGTTTACAAAGATACTAACCTAAAATTTTGCGTTAACGATAGTATTTGTAAAGATCCTGAGGTTACGAAAGTATTGTTTGAACAAGTTAAAGGTGACACCAACTATGTTTTGGTCTACGTAGATGCATTTACAAAATCAAAAACTGACAGAGGCGCGGTTTGCGGTTCAGGCCATGAAACAAAGTTGACTATGGTTAGATGGAACATCAAAACTAATCAAGCAAAATGGAAAAATAAAATTGTTAGTTCTTGCTATCGTACTATCACTAACATGACAAAAACACCAATTGTTGATTGGGATAAAAGTTCTGTTTTAACTATTTCTTACCATAAAGGTTCGGATTTTATAGATGTTACGTTTGACCCTGCCGCTCCTGAAAAAGGCTTGCAGAGTAACCAGGACAACGAAAAATAAGTTCTTTGGAGAAGGCTTTAAAAATAGCACTCCTCCCTATTAGTTACCTCTACGGTGCTGTAACGTTTGTCCGAAACAAACTTTTTGATTTTGGAATTTTAAAAGAAATTAAATTCGATATTCACACTATCGGAGTTGGGAATTTATCAGTTGGTGGAGCCGGTAAAACACCTCACGTTGAATACCTCATTCGTTTATTGCTAAACGACTCCAAGCGTATTGCAACACTTAGCAGGGGCTATAAACGAAAAACTACTGGATACATTTTAGCTACAGAACAATCTACTGCACTTGACATTGGCGATGAGCCATTAATCTATAAAACAAACTACCCGGTTACAGTTGCTGTTGATGCAAACAGAAAAAACGGAATTAATAAATTAATTAATACCGAAAACTTAAATCTTGACGTTATTCTTTTGGATGATGTTTTTCAGCACAGGTATGTAAAGCCAGGCCTTTCAATTTGTGTATCTGATTACAGCCTTCCTTATTTTGAAGACGTGCTCATGCCAAGCGGTACTCTAAGGGAGGCTCGAAGTGGAATAAGCAGAGCTGATATAATAATCATTTCTAAAACACCTGAAAACACTACACCGGTTGACATTCGAAATGTTTTAAAAGACATTAAGCCTTTGGCTCATCAAAAAGTATATTTTAGTTATTTAAAGTATGGCGAATTATACTCCATTAACAACCGTGCCAATCAAATTAGTACACTAAATGATTTATATCGTTACCGTGTTATTTCTTTTGCAGGTATTGCCAATGCAACCCCTTTTATTGAGTATTTAAAAGAATATTCGGCAGAGTTAAAGCATTTACCATTTCCTGATCATTATGAATATTTGGAAAAAGATTTAACCGATATTCAGCGCTACTACGAGAGTTTAGAGGGTGGAAATAAATTGTTGGTAACAACCGAAAAGGATTTAATGCGGTTAAAAAATAATACTGTTTGGGATATTGCAAGCAGAATGAATATTTATATCTTGCCGGTTGAAATTACATTTAAAGATAAAGAAGAAGAATTTAATCAACTCATTTTAAACTATGTTAGAACAAATAGAATTTACCACAAAAAGTATACTTGAAAAAACCAATCAGTTTAAGCCGCAATTTGGGATTATTTTAGGAACAGGGCTTGGTGGCCTCGTAAATGAAATTAAAATAGACTACGCACTTCCTTACAAAGACATCCCTAATTTCCCTGTAAGCACTGTTGAAGGACATAGTGGACAGTTAATTTTTGGTGAGCTTGGCGGAAAAAAAGTAATGGCAATGCAAGGGCGTTTTCATTTTTATGAGGGCTATACCATGCAGCAGGTAACTTTTCCTGTAAGGGTAATGAAAGCCTTAGGAATCAGCACACTCATTGTAAGTAATGCAAGTGGCGGCATGAACCCTTCTTTTGAAGTTGGAGAATTAATGATAATTAACGACCACATCAATTTATTTCCAACCAACCCATTAATAGGCAAAAACATTAATGAACTTGGGCCAAGATTTCCGGATATGAGCGAGGCTTATAAAAAGACCTATGTTGAACTTGGTAAAAAAATTGCCAAAGAAAATAATATAAAAGTAAGTGAAGGTGTGTATGCCGGACTGAGCGGTCCTTGTTTTGAAACCCCTGCCGAGTATCGTTATATTTGGCGCATTGGTGCTGATGTTGTTGGTATGAGTACAGTTCCGGAAGTTATTGTAGCAAAACATAGTGGCATGAATTGTTTTGGAATTAGCATTGTTACAGACTTAGGGGTTGAAGGTGTAGTGCAAAATGTAAGTCACGAAGAGGTGCAACACATTGCCAAACAACAGGAGCCTAAAATGACTTTAATTGTTAAAGAGTTTGTAAGGCTTTGTAATAATTAGGCATTCTTGATCCAATTAACATTTTTTAAATCAATTTGGTTCAATTCTTGCCATCTAACAAAGTAAATTTATAGTATCAAAACACCACAAACCTTTGCGCACAAAAATGATTGAAGGATTGGTGTTTGAGCGTGACAATTAAAAAACAATAAATATCTACTTATGAAGACATTGCTTTTATCACTTTTTACATTATTATTTGTTTCGGCATTTTCCCAGGCTCCAATTTGGACTAAAGAACAGTTAATGCCTACTAAAGATTTAGCCGAAAAAATAAAGACTAACGCAAAAGACAAACCAATTATTTTTAACTGCGGCCCAATGGAGAATATAAAAACGGCAGTTTTTGTTGGAAGAGCAACCAGTGCAACATTTTCGGATAAAATTAAAAGTACATTAAGCATGGAGGCTAAAACAAAAGCAATAGTAGTTTATTGCGGTTGTTGCAGTTATTCCAGCTGTCCTAACCTTAAGCCAGCATACGATGAGGTACTTAAGCAAGGATTTAAAAATGTAAAAGTTTTAGAACTCCCGGAAGGTATTAAGCCGGATTGGGTTGCAAAGGGGTACCCTACTGAAGAATAAAAAACCACGATTTTTCCTTTAATTTCTTTGTTTTTACTGACTTTTAAAAATACAAATTGTATTTTTATGGTTTAAAATTAAACTATGTACGGTCAGTTAAAACAACAGTTACAATCCACCCTTTCTGAAATTGAAAGCAATGGATTATACAAGCGTGAGCGCATTATTACCACACCTATGGACGCTGTGGTTAAAGTGGGCGGAAAAGATGTAATTATTTTTTGTGCCAATAATTATCTTGGGTTAAGCTCTCACGCTGCTGTAATAGAAGGGGCAAAAAAGGCACTGGATACGCACGGTTTTGGAATGAGCAGTGTTCGTTTTATTTGTGGCACACAGGATATTCATAAAGAACTTGAGCAAAAAATTGCTAAGTTTTTAGGAACTGAAGACACCATACTTTACGCAGCAGCATTTGATGCAAACGGCGGTGTATTTGAGCCTTTATTTGATGAACAAGATGCTATTATAAGTGATGAGTTAAACCATGCCAGTATAATAGATGGTGTTAGATTGTGTAAAGCACAACGTTACCGCTATAAAAACTGCGACATGGCAGATTTGGAAGAGCAATTAAAAAAAGCACAAGCCCAACGTAACAGAATAATTGTTACTGATGGTGTATTTAGTATGGATGGGTTTGTTGCTCCTTTAGATAAGATTTGTGACTTAGCTGATAAATATAATGCTTTAGTAATGGTTGATGAGTGCCATGCAAGCGGATTTATTGGGAAAACAGGCAGAGGAACAATAGAGCTAAAGAATGTAATTGGTAGAGTGGACATTGTAACGGGCACATTAGGCAAAGCTTTAGGTGGCGCTATGGGTGGATTTACAAGTGGACGTAAGGAAATTATTGAAATATTAAGACAGCGTTCACGTCCTTATTTGTTTAGCAATAGTTTAGCACCAAGCATAGTTGGAGCTAGCAATGCTGTTTTTGATATTCTAACAAGCACTACAGAGTTACGTGATAAATTAGAGTGGAATATTAATTATTTCAAAAAAGGTATTAAGGAAGCAGGCTTTGATATTAAGGATGGAGATAGTGCTATTGTTCCAGTGATGCTTTACGACGCTAAACTTTCTCAAACATTTGCAGATAAGTTGTTAGCAGAAGGTATTTATGTGATTGGGTTCTTTTATCCTGTTGTGCCAAAGGATAAGGCAAGAATCAGAGTTCAACTAAGTGCTGCGCATTCTAAAGAGCATTTGGATAAAGCAATTGCGGCCTTCACAAAAGTCGGCAAAGAACTAAAAGTTATTAAGTAAATTTTTATAAATGGAGTTAAATACTCAACGCCCAAGAAGAAACCGAAAAAGCGAGGCCATTCGGGATTTAGTTCAAGAAAATTGGTTAAGTACAAATGATTTTATTTTTCCAATGTTCTTAATTGAAGGAAAAAACAAAAAGGTCGAGGTGGCTTCTATGCCTGGCATTTGCAGATGGAGTTCAGATTTACTTTTGAAGGAAATAGAAGCTTGTCTTCAGTTAGGACTGAAATCATTTTGTGTTTTTCCTAGTATTAATGATAAATTAAAAGATAAAACAGCTAAAGAAAGTTTAAACACCAAGGGCCTTTATCTTTCAACTTTGAAATTAATCAAAAACAAATTTCCTGAAGTTATGTTGATGACTGACGTAGCAATGGATCCATACAGCAGCGATGGGCATGACGGACTTGTCAAAAACGGTGAAATTTTGAATGATGAAACGCTGGATATTTTGTGTAAAATGGCCTTAGCACAGGCAGAAGCCGGCGCAGACATTATTGGCCCTAGTGACATGATGGATGGCCGTGTAGGAAGAATTAGACAGGCACTTGATAAAAACAAATTCACTAATGTTTCTATAATGAGTTATACGGCCAAGTATGCAAGTGCATTTTACGGACCATTTCGAGATGCCTTGGATAGTGCACCTAAATTTGGAGACAAAAAAACATATCAGATGAACCCGGCTAATTCAACAGAAGCATTGATAGAAGCTGAGTTGGACACTATGGAGGGCGCAGATTTTTTAATGGTAAAACCAGCCTTAAGTTATTTGGATATCATTAAATCTTTAAAAGAAAACTTTACGTTACCAATTGCAGCATACAACGTCAGTGGCGAGTACGCTATGGTTAAAGCTGCCGCGGCAAAGGGTTGGATTGACGGGTCTAAAGTTAGAGATGAAATATTATTGAGCATAAAACGTGCTGGCGCTTCTGTAATTTTAACTTATTTTGCTAAAGAATTTGCCCTTACAAATAAAAAATAGTATCTTAGAAAGTAACTTATCGTTTTTGATTTAATGAAATTGTTATCTGAGGATCTTTATCAAAACAACGTTTTATTCAGCTATTATGGCTTTATTGACAATTCTGTGCTTAACCATGTTTTGTCTATAGCAAAGACAAAACTTGCTCAAAATAAAGAATCAGTTGTTGTAATAAATAGAGTTTATAATACAATCAATGAGAGTATTGAAAACATCATTAAGCATAATTTTTTCCCTGATCAAAACATGCTTCAATACAAATCACTTTTATTGATTGTAAGTGATAATGGATTTTATGAAATCAATACAGTGAATGTCATTAACGAAAAACAGAAAGAAAAAATTGATTCGCAATTAAGTGCAATGAGTAAAATGTCCAAAGATGAATTAAAGATTGCAAAGTCAAGTATTTTATCTAACAAACTATACTCTGAAGTAGCAACCGCAGGTTTGGGCTTAATAGACATGTTCATAAAAACAGACGCTCATCATTTTGGAATTGCGCCTTATAAAGAAAATTATTTATTCAAAATAAATTTTAAAGTAAACAAAGAAATAATAGTAAATGGAAGCACTTAAGGTAACGGGTAGTGATAGTCATCCAACAATTATATTGGATCACTTGGAGAATAAATACAGTATTGTTGGAGAAAGCCGACCGGAGAACCCAATGAAATTTTATGAGCCTGTTTTTAACTGGTTTAATAATTACTTTAACCATGTATACGTATTTAATGATTTGAATACATCTTCAACAAAATCAATAAAAAAATTAACTATTAAACTCGATTATTTTAATTCAACATCTGCTAAGGTGTTGTTTGATTTGTTTACCATGTTAAATGAGGTAGGAAGTAAAAAATTTAATGTGTCATTCGAAATAGATTGGTATTATCCAGTGGAAGATACTGATATGTTGGATGCCGGTAAAGAAATGGAAAAAATGTGTGGCTTAAAGTTTAATTATTGTCCAAAAATATAACTTGAAATCCCACAAATTGATACTAATTAATTTTTGAATCATCCACAAGTAACCATTTTCATTAAAAACAAAACACTTTTAAAAGTGAGTACTACAACACGTATATGTTTAACTGGGTTTATGGGTTCCGGAAAATCTACAGTCGGCAAGAAATTAGCCCATCGCTTAAATTATCATTTTGTGGATTTAGATGATGCGATTACTGATTTTACCGCTCAATCAATTACTGATCTATTTAATGTGAAAGGTGAAGAGGTCTTTAGAAGAATAGAATCACAGATTTTAGAGGAAGCATTAAACGATAGTAAAAATTCCGTCATCTCGCTCGGAGGCGGAACAGTTTGTTTTGGAACCAACTTAAGCTTAATTAAATCAAAAGCAATTCTGGTTTATTTGGAATTGCCGCCAAAAGCATTATTTAATCGATTGGTAAATGCTAAAAAGAACAGACCACTAATAGCAAATCTTACCGATGCTGAGCTACAACAATACATACTATCTAAATTGAGTGAAAGAGAAACTTATTATAAACAAGCGGACTTTACCATAAGTGGATTATCAATAAATGTGGATGACATTTTACGAACTATAAATTGTCAAGTATAATTCCTATGCTTAGTTAAGTAATACCATTTATAAATTAAAAGTAGTCTAAAGCATTTAAGTCACCCTGAGCGTAGTCGAAGGGTGCTTGAATATCAGACTTCGACTCCGCTCAGTCTGACCCATAGACTATTTAACAATTATAAATGGTATAACAGCTTTAGCCAAGTCACAAATTAGGTTCCGGAAAAGGCAGCGCAGCGTGATAAAACGCCCCTTGCTGCCGCACGAATCCTTTCGTGTGGCATTTAAAACCAATAACTTTCATCTTGCAATAATAATATTATCTAGCAATTCTCTTACCCTTTGCTTTGTAATTATAAAGTATGGCAAATTCGCTAAACAAACACATTATCCCAATTTATGCATTAGAAGGCGAAGCATGAGCCGAACTAACTGCATTAGTTGGGTTTATCCTGCCTGCTGCAGGTAGGCCTGCTAAAGGCAGGCAAGCCCGATTTAGAAAATCACCTTTTGGGTTTACCAATGTGAAAAAATAATTATGCCAATAATTATTTTTGCTACAGTGGTTTATACCGATTAGAAAGAAGTTTGGTGCAATGAAGTGAAACGAAATTGGATAGTAACTCTAACCATGTTTTTACCATAATTTAATTTTATAATTAAAACTTGTAACAGTTAAATTTAATAAATTCTGTTTATGTTTGCAAATCTTAGTGTTTTTAATTTGTTGCGTAGTATTAATTACCTACTAGTGCTTAGAAATGACTCTATTGTATACCACACGAAGGGATTCGTGCGGTAACGGGGGAAGCAGTTTAGAACTCCAAGTTTTTGCGCAGCATTAGCCAGAACCAAAGCTAACGCTCGGAGATGTAGCGCAGCGGATCACCCAAAACAAGGCGCACTTACGTTTTAGATTGAACCCTTAAAACTTTTAACAGAATAGCTATTTAACAATGAATTTTTGTGAGATAATTCTATCCTTATAATTGGCATTAATTAAGTATAGTCCGCCTGGTAAACCACTAAAGGAAAAATTAATTTCATATTGATTACTATTTTCTATTTGTTTTAATACCTTACCTTGACTATTAAGAACTACAATTGAATTGGGTAATTCTGAATTAGGATTAAATACTAATTTAAAATCACCATTGTTAGGGTTAGGAATGATATTGAAATTATCTATATTCAATAATTGATTTGAAACTGAAGGTGTATTTTGGTTAATCAATCTGGAATTAGGTGCAGGTGTTCCAAGTTTGGTAAGGTTTCCATTAATAGTCTCTAGTGTATTATTCGAACAGTCTTTAAACTTTAAAATGTAAAAATAAACGCCATCACTTACAAGGCAATTACATGTGCAATTTGGAAGCCCATTATCACAATACCCATTCCATAAACAGTTTACGCCATTTGATAATTGATGTGTGCTAGTATGAATTAAACCTCCCCAAGCATTAAATACATCTAATACACATTGATAATAGTCCTGAACATTTACTGCAAAACAATCATTTACCCCATCATTATTAGGTGTAAATATATTTGGCACACTGATTACAGAACCATTATTTGGTGGATTTATTTTAAAACTATTAACTTTAGCAATCGAAACTTCATCATAGCAAAAATTTTTACTTCGAATTACGTATGTATAATCGATACAATTTAGAAAACTTCTACTATCAGTAAAAATAAAGCTACTTGAACCAGGTGTAAAATCATCCCCAGCTGTAAAAACAAGTTCATCTATTAAATTACCATTTTCAATTACTTCTACTAAAATTTCTTCCGTGTGAATACTCATGTTTACATTAAAACTTGCAAAATTATTCGTTACTGCAATCGAGTTAAAAGTGTTTATAATTGGAAAAGGATCAGGGTTAGGATCAACCATAATTTTTATTTCGTCTGAAGCAGACTTACCGCATAAGTCAGTTTCAGTTAATTGAAAATTACCAACAAATATTTGATTTTGAGGAATATTTAAAATAGGATTCGCTATACTTGTTGAACTCAATAAACTTATATGACCAAGAGTGTTAGATTGCCCAATTGCTGACCAAAGATATGTGCTTCCATTATTTGGTGTTGTACCTAATTGGACCGTATTAACATTTCCACAAATAACAATATCTTCACCAGCATTTGTAGATAATGATGGGCACTTACCATCGCATGATGTTATAAAAGCCTTAAAATCAGAACCCTCATCAGCAGCAAAGCCATCTTTTAGTTCAATTTCAGTTTCCGAGTTAAAAGTTACACTTCCGGTTGTTGCAACAATCACATTACCGCTAGGCTCACTATTTGTGACATTATTGCCGCTTGAAGTTAAAACTTGAGACCTGTATATTACCTCACCTATATTTGAATACGATTTATTTTGTATAAAATTAGTAGTTGGACAAAAACCCACCCCTAAATCAATAATTTGAAAATCATCCATGAAAAAGGACATTGGCGTTGGTGTAATTTTATCATAACGTTTTTTATTAGGATTTTGTAACCCAATGTTGATCCAACTATAGGCTTTATTTGCAACAAAATAACCATTTACTTTAAACCAGGTGCTTTCAGGCGAACTGCCCGGAATTTTAATGTTTGCTGGACCATTACCTTTACTTAGTCTTCTAAAACCGCATTGTTGAGGCCTAGCCTCCAAAAATCTTAATCCTGGTTCAACATCTGTTGTATTCAAATTAGCACCACCATTAACCCAAAATTCAACATAATAATTTTTACCAATTTCTAAATTGGCTGCTAACGGCTGGCAGACGAATTCTCCATTTATAACTCTTGCGCAAAAAGAATTGTTTCTACCAGAACTGCACATAAAGTCCGAAGAACCTACAGAATTTCTGCATAAACCAGGTTTTTGACCAGGACAAATCCATGGTAAAGCGACGCTCCATAAACTTTCATTAAAAATTTGAGTCGAGTTTGGATTACTAACCCCGATACTTTGTCCCATTGCTTGCGAAGCAGAACAATTAGTATTGCCATTTAAAGTTTCAAAATTACCATTTTGAACAAGGTTATTTTGCGAAGTTACTTTAAATAACATAAAGATAAACAACGCGATTTGATTATTTTTTCTCATTTTAAATTTTAAAATATGTTCCAAATTGACCCCAAAATGCAAACCGATATCTATCATAGAAACTTCCTTTATAATAGACAAGCATTGGCATTATTTGAAAGTCGATTTTTTTTGTTTGTAAACTTACCCCTATCGATAAATTGGCGGAAAAAAGCTCGATCCTTCTTGTAATATATTGACCATTATTATATCTTGCTTTAATTTGAGCTTTTCTCAAAGCGTTATTTCTCGGGTAAACATTGAAATTAATTAATGGGAAAATTGCAAACTGTGCTGTAAAGGCTATTAATTTATTTAAATTCAGATTTGATTCAATCCTAGCTGGAACGCCAATATAATCGGAGTTAGAGACAAAATCTCCATAAACTAAACCGATTACGCCATAATTTGTAATTTTCTGTTTCAAATTAAAGCCACGTTTGTAATTTACCGAGTAAATCAATCCAGGGCCCCCTAGGTCAATTCCAACAAAATTTTTATATAATTTTGGTTTAGTTGAGTTCAGCCTCAAGCTATCGTTTGCTTTTAAATTCAAACAACTCAAAATAATAAATATAAATATTTTTTTAATATAAATTATTTTAATTTGATTTTCAAATCATCAATTTGTTTTTGTTGATTCACCAAAATAATTGTCATTTCTTCTATTTTTTTTAAGAGTAATTTATTCATTTCAGCCAAATCAATGCCGTTTTCAATTACTTCTTTTTCGCTAGGTATTTCAGGTAAGTGTTTGTTCGCTAAATAATACTTTTCTACCCCTTGCTGCCGCACGAATCCATTCGTGTAGCATTTAAAACCAATAACTTTCATCTTTAGTAACTCTAACCATGTTTTTACCATAATTTAATTTTATAATTAAAACTTGTAACAGTTAAATTTAATAAATTCTGTTTATGTTTGCAAATCTTAGTGTTTTTAATTTGTTGCTTAGGATTTGTTACCTACTTGTGCTTAGAAATGACTCTATTGTATACCACATGAAGGGATTCGTGCGGTAACGGGGGCTTAGAAATGACTCTATTGTATACCACACGAAGGGATTCGTGCGGTAACGGGGAATGCAATGCTGCGCAACATCTAAAAATACGAGCATTTTTAATGCCATCAAAAATTTTACCATTTATTCGTTCCATAACTTAAAACTTACAACATTTAAAATTATTAAATTTTAGTGGCGATTGCAAATCGCTAAACTATGGTTACTATTGCGCAGTATTAGCCAGCACCCAAGCTAACGCTCGGAAATGCATCGAAGCGAGGAATTTCAATTTTTTATAAAACGCCTCGAAATTGTTTTATCGGCGTATAATGTATGTATAATATACAAACCCGAACGCATTTCCTTTATATCAAGGGTATATTTATACTCATTTGGTTTATTAATTCTATTTACTTCTTTACCTTGTGCGTCTATAATTACAATATTTTGCGGCAAATCATTACTGTTTTTAAAAATAATTTCAAAATATCCGTTGTTAGGGTTTGGAATAATTTCAAAATCACTTTTAACCTCTTTGGTTATTAATTTACTCGTATTATCCATGTCAGCACTTAAATTGTTTTGAGTATTAAACTCCTCACTAAATAATTCATATGGGTTACCATTACCTGTATTGCCATTTGTACGAAAGTTAACACTTGCTGGGCACGCTGGAGATATTACTGCAGCAAATTTTGCCCCTTCATTTACTTCAAAGCCCGGTAATAATTCAATTTCATTTTCTGAAACGAAACCAATAGTGGTTGTTTGATTAAATGGATTGTTAACAGTTGAAGCAGGGTTGACTACTACATTACCGGAAGTGGAGACTTTTGTTTTACCAATCTCAAGTAAATTAAAAATTGGTGGTGGACAAAATGATGGTGGTAAGGGATTATTACATGAGGCTGGTCCAATTATAAGAGGGTAAGTTGTTTGAGAGATTGAAATATTATTTGGGGCTAGTCTATCTAATAATCCTTGTGTGTTCGCAATAACAGAAAGCATTCTATTGCCCTGACCAACAGTTAATTGAGATAGACATCCGTCATAATAGGACATGATATTATTCACTAGTGGATTATAACCACCACCGCCAATATAGTTGCAATTGCCATCAGTTGGACCATTGTTATCGGCAGGAGTATCACAAACTAAGTCACCACAAGTTGAGCAATTACTGCCATTAATATTTTCTGGACATGCCCATGGAATATCTTGTGACGTGGTTTGAAAAGTGTGGTATAACCCTAAACAATGACCAAGCTCATGAGCAAAAATATTTTTACCACCAATCATCGCTTGTTTTTGAATAATTAAAGAACGACCTGGAATACCTGAAAATGCAATGCCCTGTATAGAACTGTTACTATTTGGCACAATGTAAACATCTATTGCATCAGTGTTTACATTAGTGTTTGAAAGATTATTACAAGCATTATCGCTAAAATTAAAATCATTATAATAATCATTTTCGTTAATATAACCCCAACCTTTGAGGACAAAGCAAATATTATGGGGGTTATAAATAGGGGCTAATCCAAACATTGCATTAACGGCATCAAATATGGAAATAGAATTGTTATCATTTCCATCACTTTTTCTGATAATATGAAAGAATAATTTAATTGTTGCGTTATTCAATGGGGCTAGTTTAGCCTGTGGGTTAATCATTGTAAGAGAGTCAATAACTGGAGTTTTTGTGCCGCAGTTTATTTGTGCTTTTATATTCGAAATAAAATGCAAAATGAAAATAAAAATTAAGATTTTTTTCATGTGTTTAAAAATTTAGATCAATAAATAATGAGAGGTTAAAATATCTTGAATCAAAAATATATCTATTATTTACTGAATTGTTGCTGCTGAATTTTGTGCCAATTTTTTTCGCGAAATAATTAAACTCTGTTCCGATATTCGTATGCTTTGTGAGAGGATAACTAAAACCGATATTAATTTTATAATTTAATGAGGGAAAAAAATTATTAGGTTCGAATAAGTTAGTGTTTGAATTTGAAATTACCTTACCTAAAAAATAATCATAATTATAGATTTCAGGTTTATTTATAGTAGTTAAAAAACCATAATCAGAGTATGTATATTCAACATTGATTGCCCCTTTAATTAGATAAACAACCGAGATTCCTGAGAAAAAATTAAAGCTTTTGTTTTTGGTTTTATTTAAGAGAATGCTCATGTGGAAATTTAATGGAACTTCTATAGTTTGATGACTGATTGAGGTTGTGTAATTTGCTTTGGAGTCAAATCCAACACCGTGTGAGAAATAATCAGATTTATTCATCAGTGTTCTATAGTAGTAGCCGAGACCAGTCGAAAAAAAATATTTATTTTTAGCATCAAGCGCTAAATAATAATTTGATTCTAAACCAAATGATTTAAGCGATTCAAACTTATTGTATGACGAGATAACATAAACTATTTTAAAGTTAAACCTATTAAATTTATCTGGCTTAAACTTTTCACAATCATCCTGTGCATTTACTTTTAAAACACAAATACAAGCCAATATTTTGAAAACAAACCTCACGTTTACTTAACTTTATTATTTAACTGATCAATTTGTTTTTGTTGATTCACCAAAATAATTGTCATTTCTTCTATTTTTTTTAAGAGTAATTTATTCATTTCAGCCAAATCAATACCGTTTTCAATTACTTCTTTTTCGCTTGGTATTTCAGGTAAGTGTTTGTTCGCTAAATAATACTTTTCTATATCATATAAATTAGGTACTTTATAGTCTTTGGCAAACACATAATCTGCCCAGTCACTAATTCTTATGTAACATGATTTTGAGACAATTTTACCGTTAACTGTAAGCAATGCATTTGTATGCGGCCCTGTTGTTTGTGTTTCCTCGCCAATGATCGTTTTTCCTCCAGTACCCACATAAAATGTGGTTTTGTTATTATTCGGATTTTCAATTCTTAAAGCATCATTATTATAAGTTCTAATTTTTGTTGGGCTAAACATTGTTACAAAATCCGTAGCAGAGCCTCCTAAATCAATTTTACCACCATTAGGGCCGTTGTTAATACCAACACTTCTACCACAATAATAATTTATTAATAAGGCATTAGCAGTGCCGGAGTTGTTTGTTCCTTGAGCTTCTAAATGTCCGTTTCCGTTAATCCAATCTGTCCACATTGCTAAACTGGCATTCATGGAACCACCCGAAGCCTGAGAGATATAGCCACCATAATTAGACATCCACCACATATTAGAGGCTGAACCGGGACATATTGGTGGCGCCGGAAGAATTGCTCCGCCAAAAGATTTACCAACTTGTAAATAATTGTTCCCGTTTGAATCCGTTATGCCGGATTTTATGCCAAAGGAATTCCCAAATTCAATGCCGTTACCGGCAATTAAATTACCCTTAAAATTAGATGTGCCGGTAAAACTGCTAGCTCCTGTTACATTTAAATCATTATCAACTTTAAAATCCCAGCCTTTTACTTGCGTTGCTGCCTGCACCTGGTCTGTAATAACAATACCACCGCCGACAAATAAATTATTACTAATACGCGCATCACCAATTACATCTAATTTAAAACCCGGGCTAGGTGCAATGCCAATACCAACATTGCCTGTGGGAATGAAGTAATCATTACCGACTTTTTGAAATACACCTACACCATTATTACTCAAAACACTTAGTAATGAAGTTGAGGGCGTGGCCGTCATTTTACCTGAAGCGTCGGTTGTTAAAAAACGAATACCGGTGCCGGTTAAACTTGGGAAATTTAGGTTACCGGCACCATCAATTGAAAATCGGGTAATGTTATTTGTTTTAAAAATCAAGGAGGTGTTATTGGTTGTACCCAAAAAATCACTCCCTGAAGGTGTATTACCATTTACGCGCCACCAGTTTTGGCTTTGCGCATTTACATGCATGCTAATTAAGCTAATACTTAACGTTAGAAGGCTTTTAGCCAATTGGGGGGGGGTTAAAAGGGTTTTGATTTTGCTCATGTTAGAATAGATTTAAAAGTTGTTAAAACGAAGATAACAAACTAGAATTCAAAACCAATGCTTTTTCGACGAATGGCGATTTTTTTAAGATTAAAAACTGGTTATATGAGTACCAAATTGATTATTAATACCATTTATAAATTAAAAGTAGTCTAAAGCATTTAAGTCACCCTGGGCGTAGTCGAAGGGTGCTTGAATGTCAGACTTCGACTCCGCTCAGTCTGACCATAGACTATAAATGGTATAAACTAAAAACAAATGACTTAACGTAATAGTAAAGCCTAATTTTTATGCTTTGTTCGATTTTATTTTTTTCCTTCAAAAAAGTTAATTGCTTTTATAATTTCTTTTTCAGAAACCGTTACATCAACAACACATTTGCCAATACCATTTAATAAGGCCATTTTGATAAGTCCGGCTTTGTTTTTTTTATCTTGAGTTAAATATGCCTTTAGCAATTCATAGGTTAAGTTCGTGCTTAGAGAAAAGGTAAATTTTTGAGTTAAATTCAAAATAATTTCATCAAGTTCTGGTTTAGAAAGCAATTTTTTCTGAAAAGAAATATGCGCTTCAATAATCATTCCTATTATTACTGCAAATCCATGATGGATCGGTTGTTTTTGATCGTAACACAGCATTTCAACTGCGTGGCCAATACTATGTCCAAAGTTTAGAATTTTTCGTTCTTTTTTTTCGTATGGATCCTTCTCAACAATGCTTTGTTTTAGGCTGGTTGATTTTCGGATAAGATATGAAATGGTTGTTTTATTCTGTTCAATTAATTCGTTCCAAAAAGGTTTATCTTTAACTAAGGCTATTTTAAAGACTTCTGCCAACCCGTTTTGAAATTCAACTTGCGGTAATGTTTCTAAAAATTGTGGTTGAATAAATGTTAAGCTTGGAAATGTGATTGTGCCAATACTGTTTTTTGAATGATGATAATTAATTCCATTTTTACCTCCTACACTTGCATCTGCCATTCCAAGCAATGTAGTTGGTATATTAATAAATGGTATCCCGCGTTTGTAAACAGAGGCTATAAAGCCGCCGAGGTCTGTTACTACACCACCACCTAAATTAATGATTACATCTGATTTCTCGATTTTTAGTTCAAATAATGTATCCCAAATGTGAGCGCAGGTTTCTAATTGTTTACTGTTTTCAGAAGGCTCTATTTCAATTATTTCAGCGTTTTGTAAAGTTTTTACGTTTGAAATAAGTATGGGCAAACAATTCAATAAAGTATTGCTATCGCAAATGATGACGTGTTTTTTGTACTGTTGTTTTATTAAAAAAGCTTCTAGCTTTTTAAAGTTAGTTTGTAATATGAAACTAGGCTTCATTTAAAAAATTAAGTATGCGTTGACAAACAATAGGCACTAATTCTAGGTTTAAAGTGTGTCCTGCGCCTTTTATAATTTCAAAGTTAGAATTAGCAATGTTTTTGTGAACTTCCTGACCCAAGTGTAAGGGTATCAGCAAGTCTTTTTCGCCATGCAGTATTAACGATCTTGTGGTAATTTTTGCCAGGTCAGGCCTATAATCTCTGCGTTCTCTTGTGGCCCTCATCAAATTAAAAATAGCATTACTGTTTTGATTAAGTTCTTTTCTGCTTTCCTTCATTAATTCGATTGGGATAATGGGATGCGAAAAATACTCCTCGCTTAAAACACTGGGTAACATGATGTCAAGTAAAAGATTATACCCGCCGTTTTTAAGTGCATTCCACCAGGAGAGTTCGATGGCTTCAAAATAAGGTGTTTTATGTGCAAATGTTGAAAGTAAAATAAGTTGCTTTACATCTGATGGATAATTAACAGAATAGTGTTGCGCCACTAGGCTCCCATAGGATAGTCCGCAAAGAATCGGTGAGCTAACATTTAATTCTTGTAATAATCCTTTTACATCTGCCGCATGCTGATCAAAATTTTTCCATTCTCCGTCTTTATCACTTTGCCCTTGAAAAATAAAATCCATCAGAACAATCTTAAAGTCTTTTTCAAAAAATGGAATTACAAAATACCAGGACAAGGTACTTTGAGTTAATCCATTTAGAAACACAATGGTTCTGGGCGAAGAAAGATTACCTTTTACTTCGTAATAGATACTTTGTTTTTGCGAGTTTTTATGTAACATTAAAACGGAACAAACGTAACACCCAACATAAAATTGAATCGCATGCTTGGGTAATTATCAAACCTAAAGTAACGTTGATTGGCAATGTTGTTGAATTTGGCGAAGAAACTCAACATTTTGCTATATCTGTACTCAGCGCCTAAATTAGCATCAACATACCCTTTTAATTGAGTTGGCTGATAGGTATTTATAAATGTTTCATTATTTCTGATTTCACTTAGGGTCCACTGCTGACCTGCAACGAATATATCTGCTTTAAGAATGATTTTGCTCTCTATATTGTAAATTCCGCTAATTGTTAAATCAAAGTCAGGTTTGTGATATGCTCTCGTTAATGTTTTTGTTTTCCATATGTAGTAATTACCACTTGTGATAATATTCCATTTTTCTCTCAATTGGTATTTTAAACTTCCGTTAATTGTAATTAAGGTTGCGTTATCATAAATTGGCGTGAATGAGTTCTGCAACAGATTAGTTCCTGTATAGTTTCTCACGAAGAAATACATACTGTCAAAAATATCATAGCTTACTTTAGTATTATAAGTTGTATTGGTACTTAAATTACCTCTCAAGCCAACTATTGCTTTAATTTTATTATTTGTATTGGTGTAGTTGAGAGTTGTATCAACAAACGGATTTGTAGTTGTTAGTGATCTAAAACTATTTTTAATTAAACCGCCTTCGATTCCTGCATATGGTATGATTATGTTTTCATATACATTATAATCAACAGATAATTTAGGGTAGAAGTAAAATTTGGTTTGATTTTTAAAATTATCTAAGGTGCCGGTGAGTCCTAGCGCTGCGTTCCATTTTTTAGTACCTGCAATAAAACTAGGGTTTAAACTCATTATTAAATTGTTTAAGGTGTCGTTGCTTTGTTTGTGGTTATAGTAATCTGTTAGAAAGTTCAATGTAAAGTGTTCGCCGTTTAAAAACATATCACCTAAAGCATTGAGCTTTATGTTGTTTTCGGCTTCTCTGTGAAGATTTTGTAGATTATAGAAACCCAAATCTATCGTGTGATTGATATGAGAGCTATCAGTATAATGACTTTGAAGTTTTAAAGTAGGATTAATCAACTGGTATCTTTGTTTTGTATAATCATTACTAAGTTTATTTACAGTTGTATCATAACCATAATACCTTACAACATCACGGTTGTAAAGGATATTCCCTGCTAACGTATGTTTTTTGTAAAATTGTTTTGCAAACACATTAACCTGGTTGTTACTCATACCACCATAACCAACATCTTCTAAATGTGCTGTACTAGAAAGATGCTTGAAATGCAAGCCATAATTATTTTCTCGTGATCTTGTATTAGCCAGGTAAACTTCGCCATAAGGCATGTTATAAATTGGACCATAACCAGCCTTTATAAGAGCATGATACAATTTTGGCAATGGCTCGTTTTGTATTTTTGCTGCTACAATTGGCTGAACTGTATATTTTGGAAAAAGAGGTTCGCTAACAATACCATATTTTATGTTCTGAATTCGTTTAACACTATCCTTTATTTCGGGTAAATCAGCGTACTTAATAGCATCTTTAATGGTTGGGTTGAACGTTGTTGAGGTTGTAAATGTATTTTCTGTAGATGGCGTTTGTGAATATGCCATTGAAACAAATCCCAATAATAAAAGCAGTATCAGCAGCAATTTAACAAGCTGTTGTTGCTTTGCACTTAAATCACTATGTAGATAATTATTCTCCATTATTTTGGCTGTTCAACATTAGTGGATTGATTTTTTTGTGATTCCTCGTAAAGTTTATCAAAAAGATCTTTATCGGAATTACTTTGTTTGTTCTCAATTTTCAATTCCGTATTATCAGGCTGAGGACTCATTGTTCGCTGATTCTCGGCTTCCAATATATTTTTCAATTTAAGTTGGGCTTCATCAATAAACTCTTGTTTGCCTTTTCCCCCTATGATAGTTTGTAAAATGATTTTTGCATTAGATTGTTCATTCAAAGAAATATATGCGTCTGCCAGTAATAACATTCCTTTATTATTCCAGTCTTCGTTTGTATATGGGTAAGAAATTATTTTATTCACTGTTTTATCTATATCCTTAAATTCTCCTTTTATGTATTGTATTTTACCAATGTGATAAAACGCTTCAGCACCGGTAACATTTTTAGCTGTTTTACTAATATCTTTAAATTCAATTAATGCATCATTTAAACGGTTTGTTTCAAACAAAGACTTAGCTTTTATGTATTTTGCTTCCGATACTTGTTGTGGACTTAGTTTTTCTGTACTCACTACCTTGTTGCACTCTTGCAAAGCAGTTTCGTAATTTTTGATGTAGAATGCACTTCGCATGGCGCCAAATCTTCCGGCGCTTTTATTGGAAGGAGTTTCTGCAACTTCCTGTAATTGTTGAAATAATGGTAAGGCTTCAACGTACTTTTTGTCCTTATAGTAAATATAGCTGGCCTTAGCTAAAGCAATTTCACTATTAATTGAACGAGGTTTATTGGTAATATATAAATAACCTGCTAATGCTTTTTCAAATTGATTTTTGCTGTAAGCACATTCAGCTAAACAAAATTGTGCTTCATTAATATATTTACCGTTTGGAAATTTGCTGATATATACTTCCCATTTTGGCATAGCTATATCGCAATTTTTCTGATTGTAATATGCATCATATGCTGTATTGTAGGTTTCTTTTTCTAACTGATTTTCTGAAAGTGGATTTCCAACAGAAGCAAAGTATTTTTCCATACCCTCCACATCACCTTTAGCCTGAAATATTTTGCGAATAGCTTCTAAAACTTCTTTAGCCGCCTCGCTCTTAGTATCACTCTGCACAAATTTGTTGTAATATTCAAAGGCTTTTTCGTCTTGTTTTTTATTAAAATAAATATTACCAAGTTGAGCATAAGCATTATTAGCGAAACTGGAATTAGGGTAGTTCTTAATTATTTTATTGTAATATAAAATTGCGTTATCATCGTCTTTTAAGTTTTTAAAGTACGTGTCAGCTATTTCGTTTATTGCAGCGCTATAATAATTGGAATTAGGATATTTGCTTTCAATTTTCTTTAGTTCATTTATTTTCTCTTTGTAGTTTTTATTTACGCCATCACACAACGATTTTTGGTAAATAGCATAATCCACATCGCTTTTGTTTGTTACGATAGCAGTTTCATAATAATCACTTGCTTGCTTAAAGTCACCGTTTTTAAAATAACAATCAGCTACACGTATTGTCGCATCTGCTATTTTAATATCATCGTATTTATTTTTTGTAAGTAAAAATTTCCTGAAAGAAACCTGGGCATTAGTATAATCCTCTTTTTCTTTTCGTTGAAAGTAGGCATACCCAAGCGCATAATTACTTAAATCATATTCTTTAAGGTTAGTAGCTCCGTTTAATACTTGGAAGCTTTTCCATTGGTCAATCGAAGTTGCATAGTCTTTTCTGATATAGGAAATCTCACCAAGCCAATACTGAGCCAGCGCATTTAATTGTAGGTCCGAATTTTGTTTAAGTGATTTTTTGAATTGTTTTTCAGCATTATCAAAGTCGCTATTATTAAAATACTCTACGCTCTTAAAGTAAATTAGTTTTTGGTAGGTTATTTTTAGTATTGGATCCATGGTTTCCATGCTCTCAATACTCTTAATAGCCATTTCATAATTTTTGGTAGTGGAATAAACATTTATTAAGTAGGCATAACATTCGTCCTTTCTTGGTGATGAAGGATAGTTTTGCAAATACTTTTGAAAAGCTTTTACCGCTTCGTTATATGGACTAAAATCTAATTCATAACAGATTTTTGCAAAACTAAAAAGAGCATCTTCGGTTGTTTTTGGATTGCTGTTTTTTGTGAAAGCGCCATAGTAAGCGTTTTTAGACTTTAATTTATCTCCGGTTCTTAAATAACAGTCTGCCAAGTGATACCAAGCATTTTGAGATAAAGTGTCGTTACTATCTGTTGCTTTTAAGAGATATGGAATGGCTTTATCAAACTCATTGTTCTTGTAATAGCAATATCCAAGTGCATAATTGCCTTGTGGATTTAATCCTGAACCTAGTTCAGTTTTTTTAAGGTAAGCAAGGGCGTTGGTGTAATTTTTTAAGTTGAAATAACTTTCACCAATCATTCTGTTTATTTCGCCTTCTTTTTGAATGTTGGAGCTATCTTCAAGGAGCTTCGGAGCCTCTGTAATAACCTTATCGAATTTATTTTGAATAAAATAAATCTGAGTAATGTAGTATGGGGCAATGCTTCCAAATGTTTCATTACCTACCAAACGGTTAAAACCACTCAAAGCCGTTTCATAATTTTTTTCGGAATATGCAATATGCGAATAATAATAATTTGCAGGAAAAGCATATTTATTATCAATGTCTTTAATCTCGTATAAATCTGTTTTTGCTTTTTCGTAGTTACTTAAGTCAAAGTAACTGTAACCGCGTTTAAATTGAAGTTCAGCTAACTCATCTTTACTTAATTGATTTGTATTTACTTTTTCAAAGTATTCAATTGTTTCTGCTGATTTTTTCTTTCTGAAATTATTTTTACCTAAGTAAAAATAAGCCATGTTTACTTTTTGACTTTCAGGGTATAATTTGATAAATTCTTTTAGCTGCCACTCGCCATCTTTATTGAATAGTTCTATTGAACAAACGGCTGCGTAAAAATGAGCATTCGATTTCAGTATACGTTTGTTGGTAGTGGCACCAAATTCATTAAATAATTTTTGTGAAGAGGCATATTGCTTTTTATCAAATAGTTCAAGCGCATCTTTGTATTTTAAGTCTTCATCAATAAAAACAGCCGTTTGCTGTGCATTTGTTGTTAAACAAAAACACAACAATAGTAATAAAACGCTGGTTTGAATTTTTTGGAACATTATTAAATGAAAAGGCGTAAAATTATTTCATTAAAAGTAGGTTTGATTATTCAATCTCTATTTATAGTAGCAAGTATGTTATTAACCCAAGTGTGTTGATATTGGTTATAAGCGTCTTTTATGTTTTAGTTACAAAACTGTAATTTTAGACTTTAGTATGTCTTATTTATTAAAGTACAGCAATGTTTCTATTTTACAGGATGACCGTGTAGTAATAGGTGATTTAAATTTTGAATTACATAAAGGGGAATTTGTATACTTGTTAGGTAAAACCGGTAGTGGCAAAAGTAGTTTCTTAAAAACAATATACGGGGATATTTCCATAGGCATTGGTAATGCTGAAGTTTGTGGATTTAATTTAACAAACCTGAAGAGAAACGAAATACCTTTTCTAAGAAGAAAATTAGGAATTGTGTTTCAGGATTTTCAATTATTAAATGACAGAAGTGTTTATGAAAACCTTGTTTTTGTAATGAAAGCAACCGGCTGGAAGGATGAAAGCAAAATAAGAGCCGGAATAATGGATGTTCTTAAAAAAGTAGGATTAGAGGGTAAGGAATCAAAAAAGCCTCATGAGCTAAGCGGAGGGGAGCAACAAAGGGTAAGTATTGCCAGAGCGTTGATTAATAATCCGGAATTGATTTTAGCAGATGAGCCAACCGGTAACCTCGATCCTGAAACTAGCGAAGAAATTTTTAAATTACTAAAATCAATAAGTGAGGCAGGTTGCTCTGTGTTGTTTGCTACACATGACATGCTCATCTATAATCCACAAAAGGGTAGAACTCTTAATTTCGAAAACGGAAAAGTAGTAGAAGTGAAGTAAATTTTACTGCTCCTCCACTTTATGTTCTGGTCGCATTTGCGGGAAAAATAAAACTTCCTGAATTGCTACATTATTTGTTAACATCATAGTTAAACGATCAATCCCAATTCCAATTCCTGCAGTTGGCGGCATGCCATACTCCAATGATCTTAAAAAGTCATGATCAATAAACATCGCCTCATCATCACCACGCTCTTGTAATTTTAATTGGTCTTCAAAACGTTCGCGTTGATCCAGTGGATCATTTAATTCACTATAAGCATTAGCAATTTCTTTTCCATTTACCATTAATTCAAAGCGCTCAACCAATCCGGCATTATGGCGATGTTTTTTGGTAAGTGGACTCATTTCAACCGGATAATCAATAATAAAAGTTGGTTGGATATAATGACCTTCACATTTTCCGCCAAAAATCTCATCAATTAATTTTCCTTTACCCATACTTGGTTCAACAGGAATATTCAAAGTTTTGCAAACACCTCTAAGCTCTTCCTCATTCATGTTACTAATATCAATACCGGTGTGTTCTTTAATTGCATCGTACATAGTAACGCGTTTAAACGGCGCTTTAAAATCAATTTCTTTATCGCCAACTGTAACGGTAGTTTTACCATATAAATCCATTACAACTTTTTCAAGCAATTGCTCAGAAAAATTCATCATCCAGTTGTAATCTTTATAAGCAACGTAAAACTCAAGAACAGTAAACTCAGGATTATGAGTTCTATCCATCCCTTCGTTTCTGAAATCTTTTGCAAATTCAAAAACGCCATCAAAGCCTCCAACAATTAAACGTTTTAAATAAAGTTCATTTGCAATTCTTAAATACAAAGGAATATTAAGAGCATTGTGGTGTGTAATGAAAGGTCTTGCAGTTGCACCTCCAGGGATACTTTGTAAGATAGGCGTTTCTACTTCAAGTAAACCTGCGTTGTTTAAGGTAGTGCGGATAGAGTTAACAATCTGACTTCTTTTCTTAAATGTATCTCTTACTTGTGGATTAATGATTAAATCAACGTAACGCTGACGGAATCTGAATTCCGGATCACTAACTTCATCAAAGGTGTTGCCGCTGTCATCAGTTTTTACAATTGGTAAAGGTTTTAATGCTTTACATAATAATTTAAAACTGGTAACGTGAATACTAATTTCACCAGTTTTGGTAGTAAACACATAACCTTGAATACCAATAATATCGCCAATGTCAATTAATTTTTTCCAAACAACATCATACATTGTTTTATCCTCTCCGGCGCAAATGTCATCTTTCCTTACATATATCTGTATTCTGGAGCTTGCATCCTGAATTACTGCAAAACATGCTTTCCCCATATCACGAATACTCATTACTCTACCGGCAATGCTGATGTCTTTATAATTAAGCTTATCTCTCTCGTAGTTATCTTTAATATCCTGTGCACTTGCATTAACAGAAAATTCTTCAGCAGGATAAGGATTTATACCAATCTCTATTAATTCTGCTAATTTTTGACGTCTTAATTGTTCTTGTTCACTTAAATGTTGAATCATTTTAGGTCATTTTAGGCCATAAATTTAACACTTATAAGGTTATGAAGCGGTCAGAACTATAAACAAAAGAAACTCATTGGTTTTTAATTAATTGATAATCAATGCCTTATTAAATAATAACTATTTTAACGCAATTTTTGTTTAATCTTTTTTGCAGATAGTTAAACAAGATGTATATTTGTTGAAGATTTAGAGCAGAACATTAAACAAAATAAATATGACAGCAATTGAGTTTAACACCAGGATTATTCGTGAAAGAAGTTCACTTAAAAGTTATGCATTGAGTTTAACACACAATTTAGAGGATGCACAAGACTTATTACAAGACACCTATTTAAAGGCTATTAAGTACAGATCAAAATTTGAAGACAGCACCAATTTAAGAGCATGGTTATTTACCATTATGAAAAACACTTTCATTAATGCGTATCGTAGAAATACCAAAATCAAAAAACTGGTTTCAACTGGTGATGAAATTGCTTTGAATCGTGCATTTAAGCAAAATAGCTATGAGCAATCAGAAAGCAGAATAAATGCAAAAGCGATCATTAAAGAAATTAACGGCTTAAATGACGAGTACAAAGTACCTTTTACCAGATACTATAATGGCTATAAATACGAAGAGATTGCAAGCGAGATGAACCTACCGCTGGGTACAGTTAAAAGCCGTATTTTTCTTGCTCGTAAGATTTTAATGAAATCTTTAGAGCAATTTAGAAAATAGTATTTAGGTGGAAAAAGTTAACCTAGTCTGGTTAAGAAGAGATTTAAGGCTTAACGATAATGCTGCGCTTTATCAAGCGCTTATGCAAGGAAATCCTGTTATACCTATCTTTATCTTTGACCGTGATATACTTGATAAATTAGAGGATAAAAATGACAGACGAGTTGATTTCATTCATCAAGCCTTAGACTACATTCAATCCCAACTACTAAAGCTCGGATCAACACTTCACGTGTTACATGGCTCTCCTCTAGAGGCTTTTAAAACTCTTTTTACAAAGTATTCAATTGATGCAGTTTATACGAATCATGATTACGAGCCATATGCTATTAAAAGAGATGAGCAAATTCAGCATTTTTTAATTGAAAAAGGCATTGCCTTTAAAAGCTTTAAGGACCAATGTGTATTCGAAAAATCGGAAGTAGTTAAAGACGACGGTAAACCTTACACTGTTTTTACGCCATACAGTCGCAAGTGGAAAGCTAAACTAGCAGAGACTCATTATAAGGCCTATCCAACAGAGCTTCACCAAAGAAATTACCATAAATCAACACCAACCAAGTTAATATCCTTAAAGGAATTAGGGTTTAAAAAGACAGACCTGACGGTTGATTTTAACCCAACAATAAATAACGAACTTCTTGAAAAGTACAAGGAGCAAAGAGATTACCCTTTCATAAATGGCACTTCAAGATTAAGTATGCATCTGCGTTTTGGTACTATTAGTATCCGTTCATTGGTTCCAAAGGCACTTAAGCACAGCGAAACATGGCTCAATGAGCTAATTTGGAGAGATTTTTACATGATGATTCTTTCTCATTTTCCGCATGTAGTGGATGGTGCATTTAAAAAGCAATATAATCTAATAAACTGGCGTAATAACGAAACTTATTTTAAGAGTTGGTGTGAAGGTAAAACCGGTTTTCCTATTGTGGATGCCGGCATGCGAGAGCTTAATACAACGGGCTTTATGCACAATAGAGTCAGGATGATTGTAAGCAGCTTTTTGGTAAAAGATTTGCTGATTGACTGGCGCTGGGGAGAGGCTTATTTTGCTACTAAACTGAACGATTTTGACCTAAGTGCAAATAATGGAGGCTGGCAATGGGCGGCAGGTACAGGATGTGATGCAGCGCCATATTTCAGAGTATTTAATCCAACTGAACAACAAAAAAAGTTTGATCCAAATTTCATCTATATTAAAAAATTGGTACCGGAATTCGGCACTTCAGAATATGTATTGCCGATTGTTGATCATGCAAAGGCCCGATTGGCAGCCATTCAGCTTTACAAAAAGCATTTAACTGATAAAAATCAGTTTGAACTTTTTGAGTAAATGACAATTCAATGACAAAAAAAAGTAGAAAAAATACCATTTTTGCGGTATATTTTGGATACTTTTAAGATATTAGCCTTTACCCACAAAAGTTTACCCCTTGATTTAATTGGCAAACTTCAATTAAGCGAGCAAGACCAAAAATCAAATTTACCACTACTCAAATTAAATTTTAATTTCAATGAGGTTCTTTATTTAAATACTTGTAACCGTGTTGAATTATTTATCGTGGCTGATCATGCGATTGAAGAAAGTTTAATAAAGGAAATAATTAATGCACTCAATAGTCAACTAACTGAACAAGAAATAGACTCTATTTCAACCTCATGCGAGGTTTATAATGGAGATGAGGCAGTTAAACATACATATAAAGTTGCAGCATCATTAGAGAGTTTGGTTATTGGAGAAAGAGAAATCATCGCTCAGGTTAGAAAAGCTTATGAGTTCTGTAATCTATTGGGCTTAACCGGAGATTTTATCCGTTTGTTAATTAAACAAACTATCGAAACAGGTAAGCTTATTTATACGCACACCAATATTGCTAAGAACCCTGTTTCTATTGTGTCGTTGGCTTACAGAACATTAAAGCAACATGGTATTAAAAATAATGCAAAGTTAGTGTTTCTTGGAAGTGGAGAAACAAATACCTTAATGGCAACCTATCTTAAAAAACACAGTTTTGAAAATAGCGTTGTGTTTAACAGAACACTTTCTAATGCAAAGAAATTAGCTGATTCACTTGGCGGCGAGGCTTACGATTTAAACCAATTGGCTTCTTATACAGGTGGATTTGATGTTATGATTGTTTGTACTTCTAGCACCAAGCCACTAATTAATAACGCCATCTACAATCAGTTAATTCAAAACCAATCATCAAAAAAAATCATTATAGATTTAGGCTTACCTGCTAATGTTGACAAGGAAGTGATTAAGTCACAAAACCTAGTTTACATTGATATTAATTCATTAAAAGAGCAGGCTGAGAATAATGTAAAATTAAGACAAGCAGAGATTGTAAAATGTGAGGACATTATTTCAGCAAAGGTAGATGAGTTTAAATGGTTGCACAAAGAGCGTAGAATTGAATTAGCTTTTGGCGAAATCCCTCGCCAAATAAAAGCAATAAAAGATGTAGCCTTAAACGAGGTGTTTACTAAGGAAATTAGTAACCTGGATGGTAATAGCAAGGAAGTTTTGGAAAAAGTTTTAAGCTACGTAGAAAAAAAATACAATGCTGTTGCATTTAAAACAGCAAAGGAATTATTGTTATCTAAAAATGATTAATTTCTTTTTAATAAATCAATCCCTACACTGCAATTCAAACATCGTTTCTTGGTACAATAATTGTCAAATAAATTAATCATGGCTTGACTATCCATTGCAGTATAGTTTGATTTTTTTAGTTTATTGTAAAGTTTCGTTTTTTTATTTTCTTCCCACTTACAAGCACTTAATAATTCAAGTGCACACTCACGAAATTGTTGTTGGTTTACCTTTTGCGAATAAAAAAACAAAAAGGGAACAATGGCATTAATAACTATTTTTTCAATAGAGTCTTTTCCTAAAGCATCTGTTTTATCTACCTTGTTACCGCCTAAGCTATAATGCGTTTTCCAATATCCGCTAACATCAGTGTTAAACACACTCAATACCTGATTGAGATTCGTTAGTTGATTAAAGTCTGCTAACAAATTGTAACTTGATTTAAACACAGCAGCAAATTGTGCCAGACGAAGCGTGGGGAAATTTGCCGGCCGCATTTTTGAGAATTTAAACAATCGTTTATCAAGAGGTACCAGCTTGTATTTACTTTGAAGAAAAACGGATTCATTGCTGAGCTGATTCAGATAATCATCACCATAACGTTCGTCTAAAAAACCAGCAACTCCAAAAAGTAAGCTTTCCAATTGAAAAAGTTGATCACCGTGTTTAGCTAATGCTTGGTAAGGTAATTGTTTAGCCAGGAGTTCAAACGGCAAAGAGTTTGTTTTAAATCCAAAAGCACTTAATAATACTGTATAAAACGTTTGATGATAATCTCCGCTAAATTCAACGAATAGATGTTCAATTCGTTCTGTTTTTTTCTCAAGGCGCTCAATAGCCAAACGCTGTAACCAGCTGCTAAATTTATATTCATCTATCAATTCAAAACTGCCCTGACATGGAATTTTACTTTTGCTTTCCAGCAGCTTTTGGTAATTACCAATAATTCGGGCAGGAAGAAACTTTTTTAATTCGATAACGTCAACTGAATTTTCTTTGTTCTGAGAAATGTCTCTATCATGTTCATAAACAACATGTAGAATAATATTATTATAGTTGTTATCATATTGATGGCCGTGCTTTTCCCAATCACTTGTTTTTACATGTATCTCAATGTTACCGGCTAAGATCAGCTCATTAACTTTTATTTTGGCATTAAAAAAATCCGGACCAGCATCTTGATTAAGCGTACCAAAATGAATTATGCTTATTTTGTTATTGGATGTGCTTATAAATTCATTGGTGGAGGTTAATTTATATTTCCAAATGTACTGAAGTATATCTTCTTTAATTTTAAGCATACCCCTTTATTTTATAGGCTAGAAAGCCAACCCATTCATGGATTAAATACTGAAGTGAAAAAAAGGCATCCGTGTTAGGTATAAAAAGATGATCGAAGGTAAAGCGTCTGGGTCCGCTAACTTTATTCGTAATAAATGGTGTAATGTTTTTATATCCGGCTTTTTTAAATACTGCCAGGCTACGCGGCATGTGGTATGCAGAGGTGATTAGTAAATAGTTGCCGTTTGGATTGATGCTGTCTACAATAAGTTTCGTAAAAATTGCATTTTCATATGTGTTACGACTATTGTATTCAATGATGATTGAACTATCTGGAAAATGAATACTCTTTAAGTACTTTTTCACATAAATGGCTTCTTTATGGTCTGGGTATTCAATGCTGCCACTTCCACCTGTAAAAATTACTGTACCAATATTTTTTGAATAGGCTAGTGGTAAGGCCTGAAATAAACGATCGGCTGAATAACCAAAATTAATTTTTTGAAGTCGCATATCAATTGAGCCTACACCACCTAAAACAATGGCTCCTGTATATTTTTTGGAGTAATCAAAGTCTTTAGGGGCTGGTTCATAAAATCTAAAAAGTTCATCAACAATAAATGAGTTACTGCAGATGTAAAGTATACTTAGGCCCGTTATAAGTAGTTTTTTTGCACGACCCTCCACTTTTGTTTTGATAGACCATATTAGCAGAAAAAAGACCCAAAAGGAGGGCGAGATGAGAAACACTAATATTTTTGATAGGTAGAAAAACATGCTGAATTCAAAAGTAAGGAAATATTTTTAGGACTTCAATTAAAACAATTTTCAAAATCTAATCGATAGAAAAAATCTGCTCAATCTAAAGCAAAAAAAAGGCTACACAATTCGTGTAGCCTTTTTTAAGTTAATTAACTCAATTAATTATTTTGCAATAATTAATTTGTTAGAGAATGTTTTACCGTTAATGGTTCCAACAATTGTGTAGGCACCTGCGGCAAATTTTTCAGTATCAACTGTAATTTCGTTTTGTCCAATTTCTAAAGTTTCTTCGTCTTTAGTATAAACTACTTTACCAGTTACATCATAAATTGCTAAACTAACTTTTGTTGCGCTTTCTAATTTAACAGCAACAATTGCAAAGTTTTGTGCAGGATTAGGATATACACCTAAAGTTTGTTTATTTTCCATTTTAACCATACCAACAGAAGTTGTTGAGAAAGTAGAAGAACCGCTGTTTAATACTTCTTTGCTAACAGTATCTTGAGCAAATACAACATAACCATAAGTTACAGTTGGGTTATTTGACCAGAAATTGTAACTGTTTTGTGCAGGAGTTGCAACAACATTGGCAGTGTGGTTAAAGTTTACTGTAAATGCACTTCCTGCAGTTAAGTTCATTGGAGTACCTGCACCATTAGGATTCATAATACGCATAGCGTGGTAGTAATTCTTTTGAGATGTAGCAGCTCCAGGATAGTTATAGTATTGTTGAACTAAGGCTTGGAAAACACGAACCGGACCAGCAACACTTACAGCAGGTGTAATAGTAGCAGTACCAACTAATGTAGTTCCAGTACCAGTTAAAGCAGCATTAACATCAATCCAAGCTGGTTCAGCAATACCGGCATTAATAACCGCTTGAGTGTAACCTGTTTGATCTTTACCATTAATGAAACCATCAGGAATACCACTTACATTATAAAATGAACGACGCTTTAAACCATGTGGGTTATAACTTGGGTCGTTACCAGCCCCAGGCCAGTTCATTTGGTATCTGATTGCGTTAACTGTACCTCCAGTGTTAGGATTATTACCATTAACAATTGGATCCCAACTTGCATTAGTAGTAGCACAAGGTCCGCAAGTTGATGACGTAAAGCCTTCAATTAATACACTACGTGGACGAACAGAAGTTGCAACGTAGTTAATTACACTTGCAACGTTGTTAACTGTATTAGTTTCAGCAACACCATTTACATGAGTTACTTCTACAGAAATAGTGTGTTGACCAGGAGTTAAAGAGGCAGTTGTGGCAAAAGAATAACCAGTTGTGTTATTGTAGTTAACAGCACTACCAAACGTAAATGTTTGCGTTACTGCTGCGCCACCATCAATCTTGTAATTCATTACAGCTGAAGTAGCAGGTGTTGAACCATTATTTTTAAATAAACCACTAACTGTAATGTTACCTGTTGCCATATATCTTGCAACACTTGTAACAGAAGCTACAGCACCATCTAAAGCAGCCGGAACAACTGCTTGTATGTTATCAACTAATAAGATAAACATGTCATTTGAGTTGTTTCTGAAAGCTATATAAACATTCTGGGTTGAATAAGTGTTCAAACTTACAGAACGAGGAGTCCATGACGTGTTTTCAGCAGTAACTGTTAATAAAGTATTTGTAAAAGATGCTGTTGTTGTACCTGTAGTAGATAATAATACTTGGTATCCATCAGGATAAGCAGCATCAAGTGTAATAGCATCCCACTGTAAGTAAGAACCTGCTGTAACTGAAAATTGAGGAGAAATTAACCAGTCATTTGACACACCTGGAGAAGAATACCAAGAAGTACTGCAAGCTACTCTACCGTAAGAAGTGAAAGCAGCATTGATGGCACTACCCGCACGGGTAACCCACGCATTTGTCCCAAAGGCATATGAACCAACACCCGAATTTGGTGTCAAGCCATCAACGTTATTTTGCATCCAGCCTGCCGGTAAGGCAGTACCTGTAGTAGAGTTAAAATCTTGACTCCACAAAACTGTTTGTGCTTTGGTTAAACCTGCTGAGGCAACTAAAGCTAGAGCTAGTAATTGTTTTTTCATGTTTTGTTGTTTGTTTATTTGTTAATTATTAATTTTTGAGCTGAGTTGTTTGTACCTTCTAGTTTTAAAAAGTAAATGCCATTACATAACGCCGACAAGTTAATGGCTACTTCATTTTTACCTAAGGTAGGATTAACTGTTGTTTTTAATACTTCTTGGCCTGTAATGGATGTAATAACCAATGGAAAAGAAGAACTTGATTCGGTTGCATTAAAATTAACAGTTAAATTATCACCATTAGTTGGATTAGGGTAAAAATTAACGGAATTAATGGAGGAATTTTTTTCGTCAATTCCTACAGTTGGATTGTTGTAATCCATTGTAAAAGTTAAAGTTTGGCTGTTTGTAGCGTTAATAAATCTGTATCTTACTTTTGAATTTCCTGCAACAGTGGCTTCGTCGATATAAGCTATAAAAGCCATACTTTCATTTGCAGCAAGAGAAACTGTTGAATTGAAAGTACTTGCAGGGTAACAAACAGCACCTGTACAAAAGTAAGGACTAGCAACGTCTCCCATTCCAACAGTATTAAGTAAATCTTCGAATTTTCTTACGCTTAAGGTTAAAGTTGAAGCAGTTAAATTTGTCATTGAAAATGTTTTAGAAGTGGTATTGCCACCAACAACAGCTGAATGGAATAACGCACCGTCATTTACAATTGGATTACCTCCGGTAGCTTCAGTAATTCTAAAAACAGCTTGTGAAAAAGTAAGTTTTATGGTAAGCAATAGTGCTAAAGTTAGTAGTTGTTTTCTCATTTTTTAAATGGTTTTAGATTGTTTCTTATCCCAAAATTAAATCAAATTAAATTAATTCACAACAAACAGTTGTTAAATTTTAAATTATTGTTAAAAAAATACAGCAATTGTTACTTTTGCCGGATAAATGGCATCTAAAAATATTTTTTTAGACCTTTTTAGGCACAAAAAACAAGTGTTAAACTCAAATAGTTATTATTTAAAGGGTTTAAAGGGGAGTGCTATATCCTTATTCATCAGAAATTATTTTTTAGATAACCATACTGCCACAGTTGTAATTGCTAATGACAAGGAAAAAGCAGCTTATCTGTTAAATGACCTGGAAAATATTCTGCCTGACACTAAAGTTTTGTTTTTCCCTGAAACGTACCGCTTGCCATACCAAATAGAAAAAACAACCAATGCAAACGTACAGGAACGAACAGAAGTATTGAATTACTTATCCAAAGAACAGTTTAATGGAATCATTGTAACCTACCCTTCGGCCATAAGTGAAAAAGTTACCATCAAACAACAACTAACCAAAAACACCTTACAAATAAAAAAAGGAGAAAAGTTATCTACCGATTTTTTGATGGAGTTTTTAAGTTCATTTCAATTTAATCAGGTTGATTTTGTTTATGAGCCCGGCCAGTTTGCTATCAGAGGCGGTATTGTCGACATCTTTTCATTCGCTAACGAAACTCCTTTTCGATTAGAGTTGTTTGGTGATGAAATAGAAAACATTAAAACATTTGATCCCTCTTCGCAACTTTCAATCGCCAACTTTGAATTCATTCAAATCATTCCAAACTTTAACACATCGCAGTTTAATCAATCAAAAGTACATTTGCTTGAATATTTTAATTCTACTGAACACGCAATTTTTATTGAAGATACCGAATACATTTGCGATAGTATTAATAAACGCTTTGATAAAGCAAATGAAATTTTCGAACAACAATCCGGAGGAATAACCCAATTAGCGCCTGATTTACTTTTTTCAAATGAAAAGGATTTAATAGCACTATTCAACAATGCATCAACTTTTGAATTTGGTTTAAAACCAAAACTATCAACAAGTGAAATAGCATTTAATCAAATTAATCAACCGGGGTTCAATAAGAATTTCGATTTGTTTGTTACTTTTCTGAAGGAGAACAAGTCCAAAGGATATGACAATTATTTCTTAACCGATAATTCAAAACAAGCTCAAAGATTAATTTCTATTTTTAATGATTTACTTGCTAAAGAGCATCGCACTTATGAATCATTGATTACGTATTTACCTTTTAATTTACATGAGGGGTTTATAGACCATGATTTAAAAGTTGCTGTTTTTACCGATCACCAGATTTTTGAACGCTACCATCGCTTTAAGCTAAAAGAGATTAAGCATAAAAGCGCCGAGGCATTTACTATAAAGGAATTATTGATGCTAAATCCTGGCGATTATGTTACGCACATTGATCACGGTATTGGCAGATTTGCTGGCTTACAAAAAATAAACAGCAATGGTAAAATTCAGGAATGTGTTAAGTTGTTGTTTAAAGATAATGATGCGTTGTATGTTAGCATTCATTCATTACACCGCATTAGTAAGTATAGTGGTAAAGAAGGAAATGTACCAAGAATTGATAAATTGGGCAGCAATGCCTGGCAAAACTTAAAACTTAAAACAAAAAGTAATGTAAAAAAGGTAGCCTTTGATTTAATAAAGTTATACGCAGAACGTAAATCAAAACCAGGACATGCTTATCCGCAGGATAATTATTTGCAACATGAATTAGAAGCCAGTTTTATTTATGAAGACACGCCCGATCAAATAAAAGTAACATCAGATGTAAAAAAGGATATGCAGAAGCCACATCCAATGGATAGATTAGTTTGCGGAGATGTTGGATTTGGTAAAACAGAAATTGCCATTCGTGCTGCATTTAAAGCTGTGTGTGATAGCAAACAAGTAGCTGTTTTAGTACCAACAACAATTTTAGCTTATCAGCACTATAAAACATTTAAAGCCCGTTTAGCTGATTTACCTTGTAACGTTGATTACATTAATAGATTCAGAAGCGCCAAACAACAAAAGGAAACCTTAAAAAATTTAGCAGAAGGAAAGATTGATATTATTATTGGTACGCACAAACTGGTAGGTAAGGAAGTACATTTTAAAGATTTAGGTTTAATGATAATTGATGAGGAGCAAAAATTTGGCGTGGGAGTTAAAGATAAATTAAAAGTAATTCGAACCAATGTTGATACCCTAACACTAACTGCAACTCCAATACCTCGCACCTTGCAGTTTAGTTTAATGGGCGCAAGAGATTTAAGTGTTATCAGCACACCACCACCAAATCGTTTTCCCGTTCAAACAGAGTTACACACCTTTAGTGAGGAATTAATCAGAGATGCAGTTGCCGGAGAATTAAGTCGAGGTGGACAAGTATTTTTTGTGCACAACCGTGTAAGTGATATTGAAGTGATTGCTGGTATGATTCAACGCTTGGTGCCGGATGCACGCATTGCGATTGGGCACGGACAAATGGATGGCGAAAAATTGGAAGACGTGATGCTTGGTTTTATGGAAGGCGATTACGATGTGTTGGTTGCTACAACAATTATTGAAAGTGGTTTGGATATCAGTAATGCAAACACAATCATTATAAACGAAGCTCATAATTTTGGCTTAAGCGATTTGCATCAGATGCGTGGACGTGTTGGAAGAAGCAATAAAAGAGCTTACTGTTATTTAATTGCACCTCCTCAAATAGCTTTAACTGATGAAGCTCGCAAACGGTTAAAAGCCATTGTTGATTTTAGTGATTTAGGAAGCGGTTTTCAAATTGCGATGCGTGATTTGGATATACGGGGTGCAGGAAATTTATTGGGTGGAGAGCAAAGCGGTTTTATAAATGAAATGGGCTTTGACACATATATGAAAATTTTAAATGAAGCGGTTGAAGAATTGAAGGAGGAAGATTGGTACAAAGAATCCATGGATAAGGAACAAAGTCTGGATAAAACAATATTCAGCAGGCAGTTTGTAAAAGAAACAGTAATTGAAACAGATTTACAATTATTAATTCCGGAATTGTATGTCAGCAGTTTAACCGAGCGATTAATTTTATACAGAGAGTTGGATAACATAACGAAAGAAGAAGATTTAAAGACCTACGAATTAAATTTAAAAGACAGATTTGGACCATTGCCAAAAGAGGTTGAGGAATTAATTAATTTAGTGAGAATGCGCTGGCAAGCCATGCAACTTGGTTTCGAAAAAATTACCTTGAAAAACAACAAATTGCTTACCTACTTTTTAAGTAAAAAGGAAAGTGATTATTTTGCAAGTCCTATGTTTATGGCGGCACTTGCCTATGCGCAAAAATACCCGTTGAGGTGCAAATTAAAAGAACAGAACAATCGATTGTGGTTAAACGTGGAGGAAGTTGATAGCATAGAAAAAGCTCGTGATGTGTTTGATAGGATAAAGCAATTCATAGAAGTTTGATACTTACCTCATGGAGGTTTATTTAACATTCTCTTTAAAGTCAAACGTGCTTATCAACATAAGGTTTCTTGATTAATAATTTGATTTGAGATTTTATATTAAATAAATTCAGTTATATTTGGAGATATAAAACAAAATCTCATGAGAAAAATTTTACAAATTAAAAAAACAATACTTAGTGCACTCCTTCTTGGATCTCTGAGTACAAGCGCACAAGTTCCAACACCCCAGTTGATACATTACAAATTTGATACACCGGGAACAAGTGTAGTAAATTATGCTACCACTTCAACTTTAGTTCCTTCAACGGGAACAATTATTGGCGCTCAAACCCAAACAGGCAGTATTAATTGTATGAGTGCTCTCATAGGTACAGGTGCGAGCAGTACGACAGATTATATCAATACAGGTTGGAATTCAGCCTATACGGGACCGTGGTCTATTTCTTTTTGGACAGCAAATAATCCTGCGAGCACGACTTTGTTCTACATCTTCGGAGAGGCAACATCAAGTTTCCGTTGTTTTACAAACGGTGTAGCCGGTACAAATAACTGGATTATTCGTGGAACAGGAATTACAGATATCTTATTAACAGGTGCAGCAACAGTTAGCCCTAATTTAGTGACAGTAGTATATGATAACGTTGCAGGATTGTCCACATCTTATATTAATGGCGTACAAACAGGCACCGTTACTCAAACTACTTCTATGAGTTTTGGAGGCACGGGTGGCTTAAAAGTGGGTGCATATAGCGCTAACACAGGTTTAGGGCTTAACCAAACGATGGCTGACTTTCGTATTTACTCTAGTGTTTTAACTTCTACTCAAGTAGCTGCTATTTATGCATTGGGTACTCCATCTGCACTAACACTGGCTACAACTGGAGCAACTAATATTTGTTCAGGTCAAAGCACTACACTTACAGCAAGCGGCGCAGCAAACTATACTTGGTCAGCAGGTTCAAGCACTAATACAGCATCTAATGTACTTTCACCGAGTACCACAACTGCTTATACAATAACTGGTCAAACAGGACTTTGTACTGGTAGTGTTGTAGCAAACGTAAGCGTTACGCCTATCCCTACCGTTGCTATAGCCGGGCCAACAGCTGTGTGTATAGGTACCTCAGCAACACTCACAGCAAGTGGAGCCATCACTTATAACTGGAGTAATGCTGCAACAGTTGCAGCTAATGCAGTGAGTCCTACAATTACAACTATATATACAGCAACAGGAACAACCAATGGTTGCTCAGGAATTGCAACAAGAACTTTGGTAATAAATTCAAACCCAACCATTACCGTAAACAGCGGAGCTATTTGTGCTGGTAATTCATTTACACTGACGCCAAGCGGTGCTTCAACTTACACATACAGCGGTGGTTCAGCGGTAGTAAGTCCAACTGCAACTTCTGCTTACACAGTAACTGGTACAAACACAGTAGGTTGTAATGGTTCTGCGGTTAGCAACGTAACGGTAAATGTTGCTCCAACTATTTCTGTTAACAGTGGCGCTATTTGTGCTGGTAATTCATTTACAATGACGCCAAGCGGTGCTTCAACTTATACTTTTAGTGGAGGTTCAGCTGTTGTGAGTCCAACTGCAACTTCTGCTTATACAGTAACGGGTACAAACACATTAGGTTGTAATGGTTCTGCGGTTAGCAACGTAACGGTAAATGCGCTTCCAACAGTAAGTGCAGCAAGTAGCAATACAACTTTTATATGTGTTGGAAGCAGTGCAACCTTAACAGCTTCAGGAGCCAGTTCTTATGTTTGGAATACAACGGCAACAACAGCAGTTATTGCAGTAAGTCCTACTACAACTACAAGTTATACCGTAACAGGCACAGGAGCAAACGGTTGTTCTGCTAATGCAGTAATTTCACAATCAGTAAACACATGTACAGGTATTGATAATTTATCATTTAACATTTCTAATTTATCATTTCAAGTGTATCCAAACCCAAGTACTGGAATTTTTAATGTACAGTTAGAAAATGCTACTACAATTGAAATAACTGATGTTTTAGGTCGTGTTATATTAACTGATAAAGTTAACGCAGGTAATTACCAATTAAACTTAGGTAACAACGTAAACGGTGTTTATTTTGTTAAAGCCACAGTTGATGGTAAAACTAAAACAGTAAAGATTGTTAAAGAATAATTTTATTTAGTTTTCAGTTTAAAAGGCCTCATCACGCATAAATGTGATGAGGCCTTTTTACTTTTCACATACATTTTTTAGTATTTCATCCCAATTTGAGATTGGTATACCTATAAATTTTAACTTCGTAGTGAATTGAGAGTTTACTGTTACATAATTTTTTCTTTCCTCTTTTCATAAATTTTTTTACTTCATTTTGGTTCTTGAGTATAACCTTTTAAAACAGGGAAATCTTATGTGGAATTTGTTGTAAAAGTATAATCATTAAATTCTTAAGAATTGGTCATTAAAGTTACAATCATTTCAATTTCTTGTGACTATTTTGAATTACAAGAATCATAATTAAGAAATTCAGGGAATTTGATCATCTATAAAGCTAATTATAATCTCCAAAGTGGAACTAATTTAATTTGTTTAATCAAATAATAGTTAGCTAATTATTATTTCAATCTTAAGTATTAAAGTACATCACAAATTTCATAGAGTTCATCACATTGTCTTTAAAAGTGATTTTTAAAATGTACCTTAGGTGAATTAATTTATTAACATGAAAAAAACAATTACAAGTACATTAAAACTATTTGCGCTAACCTCATGGTTTGGCGCGGCATTTGGGCAGATTTCAACTACATACACTTATACAGGAGGTATGCAAACATACACTGTGCCTGGTGGAGTTACAACTTTAACTTTAGATGTAAAAGGAGCACAAGGGGGATTTGGGTATAACGCCCCTTCCTCGCCTCCGGGTTCAGGAGGAAGAGTTCAGGCAGTATTAACGGTTACGCCTGGTGAAGTATTAAATATATATGTTGGTGGTAAAGGTGTAGATGGAACTGCAACAGCTGGAGGACTTGGTGGGTATAATGGTGGCGGATTAGGTGGTACATGGAGTGGCGGTAGATGTGGCGGCGGTGGAGGCGGAGCTTCTGATATAAGAAAGGGAGGAAATACACTGGCAAATCGCGTAGTTGTAGCATCTGGTGGAGGTGGAACAGGCGTTAATTATTCAATAGGAAATTCTGGTGGAAATGGTGGCGGTTTAAATGGAGCGAATGGACTTACTGGTACTTACCTGGGCGCAGGAGCCACCCAAATTGGAGGTGGTGCGCCTAACGGTGTGCTTGGTATTGGTGGACCTGGTGGTGTTGGGCAAACTGGCGGCGGCGGCGGCGGCGGCTACTACGGTGGAGGTGGCTCTGCTTGGGAAGGTGGCGGTGGCGGAAGTAGTTATAGCGCTCCTTCTGGGGTTACATCTGTAGTTCACACTTCGGGTTTTCAAACTGGTAATGGAGAAATTATTATTACAAGCATTGTACCACCAGGTGCTGCTTTAAATTTTGATGGAACTAGTGATAATGTCGCATTATCCGCTAGTATACACACAGCTCTTGCTGGTAGCAGCGCCTTAACATTAGAGGCATGGATAAAGCCTTCTAGTTTAACTGGTCCTAGAGCAATCATTTGTAATCATACAGGAGGTTCTACTCAATTTGTATTTCAACAAATAAACAGCAGTTTAGAGTTTTTTTGCACTGCAGCTCCTTCTGTTATCACTGCTGCAAATACTTTAACCTTAAATGTATGGCAACATATAGCAGCAGTTTTTAATGGCACAAGTTATAGAATCTATATAAATGGAAATTTAAGTGCAAGTTCTTCATTTGCGGCTAACACTATTCCTAACCCATCACAACAAGTTCCGAGAATTGGAGCAGACGGATTTAACCAATATTTTGCTGGCGATATGGATGAAGTTCGTATTTGGAATAGACCTTTATGTCAAGGCGAAATCCAAAACAACATGATAGGTCAGTTAAGTTTACCTCAGACAAACTTGTTGGCATATTATCAGTTTAATCAAGGATTTGCAGGAGGTTCCAACCTTACTACAACGTCATTAACAGCTTTAGCCGGACCAACGGGTACTTTGCAAACATTTGCTTTAACCGGCGCAACTTCAAATTGGGTAGCACCTGGTGGTGTTAGCTCAACAAGCACAGTAACAACTTTTGTAAGCCCAACATTATCTATTGCAAGTCCAACTACTATTTGTAGTGGTTCTTCTGCTACATTAACTGCAAGTGGTGTTAGTTCATATACATGGACATCTGGTCCTACCACAGCAACTTTTGCCGTTACGCCTGGTGTTACAACGACTTACTCAGTTGTGGGAACCGCAACTAATGGTTGTCTAACCAATGTTACAACGCGTACAATTAATGTTAATGCAACACCTACAGTAGCAATCAATAATAATACTATTTGCGGCACAGGATCAACAGGAGTACTTAGTACAACCGTTACAGGTACAGGACCATACACTTATGCTTGGAGTACTGGTTCAACTTTAACTGCAATTAGTGGTCTAACTCCTGGTACTTATGCAGCAACAGTTACTGCTGCAAATGGTTGTTTTGGTTCAACAAGCGCAGTTGTAATATCAAACCCTATACCAACAGTAGCAGTTAATAGTGGTACCATATGCTCAGGTTCTACATTCACAATTGTACCAAGTGGAGCAAATACATATACCATACAAGGAGGTAGTGCAGCAGTTTCTCCGACTGCTAATGCAAGTTACACCGTAATTGGTACAAGTACAGCAGGTTGTGTTAGTGCTAATACTGCAACAAGCAACGTAACGGTAAATGCTGCTCCAAGTATTTCTGTAAACAGTGGCGCTATTTGTGCTGGTAATTCATTTACAATGACGCCAAGCGGTGCTTCAACTTATACTTTTAGTGGAGGTTCAGCTGTTGTGAGTCCAACTGCAACTTCTGCTTACACAGTAACCGGTACAAACACAGTAGGTTGTAATGGTTCTGCGGTTAGCAACGTAACGGTAAATGCGCTTCCAACAGTAAGTGCAGCAAGTAGCAATACAACTTTTATTTGTGTTGGAAGCACTGCTACTTTAACAGCTGCAGGTGCTAATACTTATGTTTGGAACACAACTGCTACAACTGCTGTTATTGCAGTTAGCCCTACTACAACTACAAGTTATACCGTAACAGGAACTGGTGCTAACGGTTGTTCAGCTAATGCAGTAATTTCTCAATCTGTAAATACTTGTACAGGTATTAATTCTAACATCTCAACTCTAACTTCTAATTTTATCGTATATCCAAACCCAAGTAATGGTATATTTAATGTACAGTTAGAAAATGCTGCTACAATTGAATTAACTGATGTTTTAGGTCGTGTTATTTTAACTGATAAAGTTAACGCTGGTAACTACCAATTAAATTTAGGTAATAACGTAAATGGAGTTTATTTTATTAAAGCTACAGTTAATGGTAAAACCAAGACTGTGAAAGTTGTTAAGGAATAATCAGTCTAAAATATAAAAATTAAAAAGCCTCAACAACTGTTGAGGCTTTTTTTGTTTACTATATTTATTTCTTTTATAATATTTATTCTATAGAAATACTTATTTATTGTACCATTTTACCGGTAACCAAATTTCTTTACTAGGTTTATTACCAAAAGTTTTTTCGAATAAAATTAGTAGGCCCTCATGGTCACTTACACCGAATTTTGATATCATTTTTTTTAGATTGGCCTCATTGTCATTAAGCATATTAATTAAGTCGATTTTCCACTGTCCATTTTCATTATCGAAATTAATATGTTTGCCAATTTTTTTATTATCAACAACCAGTTCAGCCCTGGCTTGAATCTTATCTATTAATTGCACATCGCCTAAATTTAATTTATCAAAGTTCTTCCCAATCATACCGTTTTCTATTGCATGGGATAACAAATCATTACCGTTCATGGCTCTCAATCTATTCCAATCAACAGACTGACGGATAGCTAATACATTAAATTTGTCTAACAAACTTGACAGAACCAGTTTACTGCTGTCTGCCGTCAAAACCAAATCTAGAATTGATTGATAATATTTAATGGTTGCGTCATTAACTAAATTGCTGCATGTTAAACCGTCTCCTCTTATTAAAGCTCCTCTGAATTCGTTGTAACAGAGATTTATCTTATCAATCTCAGGTTCTTTTGAAACTGGCGTTGTTAAATCCTCGGTTTTAGTAGAACATTTTATAAAAAAGAGCGCTACTAAAATTATTAGATAAGAATTAAAGTTAATGTGGCTAAAAAATTTAGTGTTTTTCAATGACGAGTTTATTTGATTAAATTTTTAATGTTACTTTATGAATTTTGAATTAGTTCAATACAAAACACTGTAGTTTAAGCAAAAATACGATTATTCTAACAATGTAAATTAATTCTATATGCCGCTTTTTTTAAATGCATAAATTGATTGATTTATGTTTGATGTATCAAAATATTAGTATATTTGAAATTACAACTATCAATATTCTGCCCAACATGAAAAAAAATATGCTCTCGAATTTATTTGTTGTCCTATTAGTTTGTATAACTATAGCAACAAAAGCACAACCAATTAATGGTACAACCACTTTTTTTACGAATACTACCACTGTCCTTAATTCTAACACAGCATGTACAATTACAAAAACATGTACACTTTCGGGTTGGTTATTCTCCATTTCTTCTACCTCTAATTGTGGTCAAAACTGGACCAACTCAAGCGGCGGCGATGGTCGTTTCCAGAATTTAGTTGGTTTTGGCACTTTAACTCAAATTACTTTCGGTTCCGACGACGGAAGTGAATTTGCTTTAAATAATTTGATTTGGGGTGTATCAACTTCAAGCTGGACATCAAAACCAATGCAATTTGTAGGATATAAAAATGGCCTTCCCGTACCTGGAGCTACACTTAATGCTACAACGCCTTCTGGAACCGGTATTTTGAATACTTTAATTGTAACATTTACGTCTAACGCAGCTTTTAATGATGTTGATGATGTGAGATTAGCGCCAAATAGTTCAACATGTAGTTCCATTTTATTTTTTGAAGAAATTACGGTTGGTACTGCTACTCCTGCATGCATTACCCCAACCCTTAATTTGAGCTCTCAAACAAATGTATTATGCAACGGTAATAGCACAGGCTCCGCAACAATGAGTGCAAATGGTGGCTCCCCATTTACTTATACTTGGAGTCCAAGTGGCGGCAATGCTCCAATAGCAACAGGTTTAAGTGCCGGTATTTATACTTGTGTTACAACCAATAGTTGTGGTTCAATAGCATCAAGAACAGTTAATATTACTCAACCAACAGCATTAAACACTGCAACCGCAGTTACGAATGTATTATGCTTTGGTAATAGTACAGGTGCAGCTACAGTAACAGCAAGCGGCGGTGTAGGAGGTAATACATTTTTATGGAGCAGCGCACAAACAACATCTGTAATTACAGGTTTAAATGCAGGAGTTAGAACTGTTACCGTTACAAATTCGAATGGATGTACAGCAACAAACACGGTTAACATTACGCAACCTGCAAGTGCTTTAACAACCGCAACAGCGGTCACCAATGTACTATGCTTTGGTAATAGCACCGGTGCAGCAACGGTAACGGCAAGCGGTGGAGTAGGAGGTAATACATTTTTATGGAGTAGCGCACAAACAACATCTGTAATTTCGGGCTTAAATGCAGGTATAAGAACAGTAACAGTTACAAATTCAAATGGATGTACAGCGACTAACACCGTTGTTATTACACAGCCTAGTAGTTTAAGTGTAACTATTAATCCGGCAAGCCCAGTAATTTGTTCAGGCAGTAGTCAAACACTAAGTGGTAGTCCTTCTGGAGGTACTGGAGGTGTGACTTATTTGTGGAACACAGGAGCAACCACACAATCAATCTCAGTAAGCCCACTTACAAATACTAATTATACCCTTACCATTACAGACGCTAATTCATGTACTTTAAGCGCTGTAAAAATAGTGACTGTTAATACCACTCCAACTATAACTGTAAACAACGGTGCCATTTGCTCTGGAAGCAGTTTTACAATGACACCAAGCGGAGCTAGCACTTATACTTACCAAGGAGGTAGTAATGTGGTGAGCCCAACTGCTAGCACGAGTTATACGGTAATAGGAACCAGCGCACAAGGATGTGTCGGAAACACCGCTACAAGCAATGTAACGGTTAATGCTTTACCGATAATCTCAGCTCCGGCTCAAACCATTTGCGCAGGTGCAACAGGCACATTAACGGCAAGCGGTGCATCAACTTATACGTGGAATACCGGTTCAAATTCGAACTTCATTACAGCTAGTCCTGTAACAACAACCAACTACACAGTTAATGGTACAAGCGCGCAAGGTTGTTTAGGTTCAGCAATAGTAACAACCATTACAGTTGGCGCAGGTCCGGTTATAGTAGTTAACAGCCCAAGTATTTGTGCAGGTAATAGTGCTACCTTAACAGCAAGTGGTGTTACTACATTTACATGGAACACAGGCGCAAATTCTAATAGTATAGTTGTGACGCCAACAACCAATACAACTTATACTGTAAGTGGTAACTTGTTGGGTTGTGGAGTTGGAGCAAACAACACAAGTACGGTAAGTGTAAACGCATTACCAAATGTAAGTGTTGTAAGTAGCGAAACTAATATTTTATGTGTTGGGCAAAGTGCTACATTAACAGCAGGTGGAGCAAATACTTATGTTTGGTTACCTGTAACTTCAAGTGGGACTTCGATAGTTATAAGCCCTACCATAACAGCAAATTATACAGTAACAGGCACTAGCGCTCAAGGTTGTTCAGCTAACGCAGTGATTACTCAAAGTGTAGATGCGTGTACAGGAGTTAAAAACACGTTCAATCCTACCTTTGATGTTGTAGTTTATCCAAACCCGAGCAATGGAATTTTTAATATACAATTACCAAACGAGTCAACAATCGAAGTTACTGATGAATTAGGTAGATTAATTTTAAAGGAGAAAGCAAACGCAGGTAACTACCAATTAAATTTAGGTAAGAATGTAAACGGAATTTATTTTGTAAAAGCTACAGTTAATGGTAAAACCAAGACTGTGAAAGTCGTTAAGGAGTAATCCTTAAATTGAACAATTAAAAAAAGCCTCAACAACTGTTGAGGCTTTTTTATTATAATTAAGAAATATTTAATTCTTACTCTACTTTAATGCAACCGTCTTTAATTGTAATTTTTGCACCATCTTTTACTTTTACCCAACCGCAAGAAGTTTTAATTTCAACTTCTGAAGCGCTCGTTTGAATTGATGTTGCACCTGAAGTAGAAGAGTTGAATTCAACTTTTTGAGTAGAACCATTTGATTTAACTTCCATAGTGTACTTTTGAGAATCTTTGTTGTAGTAGCTAATGGTAAATGCATTGGCAATAGTTGCAACAACAACTAAGGCTCCTGTTAAGATTGATTTTAATTTCATAGTTTTTGTTTTAAAGTTATAATCAAATATAATTAAAGTTTATTAGTTTAAAAACTAAAATTATTTAAACCGTAAATAGACAGTTGGATTTTGTAATGAAAGTTCAAAGCTACTATGGATTTGGCAAGCGCAGATTTGAGAACTGTAAGAATAGCTTTAGCTATTTTGAAGCTCGCAGAATCGAGCATTGTCAAATACAGCAGTAGATCTGAGCTTGGAGTAGAAATTCTACTGTTTATTTACGGTTAAACCACTATTTCCTCTAAATCTTTGGTAAGAAACTTATACTCCATAAAGCCTAAACTGGAAATACCTTGTAGTTTTATCCATTGCTTATGCTCAAAGTACCACTTATATTGTTTACTTCTTAAGAATCCACCTTTTGTAATAAAAGCTTCAATATATGGGTGTACCTGAAGTGTAATATTTTTTTGGTTCTGTTCTTTGATAATAAATCTTAATGCATTTTCTATTTGGTCAACAAACAATAAGCTTGGTTGTACTTTACCGGTACCATTACAACTTGGGCATGTTTCCAATACTTCAACATTTACTTCAGGGCGTAAACGCTGACGCGTAATTTGAATTAAACCGAATTTACTTGGAGGCAAAATATTATGTTTTGCCCTGTCGCTCTTCATCTCATCTTTTAATCGGTCAAATAATAGTTTCTTATTATCTGCATTATGCATATCAATAAAGTCAACTACAATTATCCCTCCCATATCACGCAACTTTAATTGTCTTGCAACTTCAACAGCTGCTTCCAAATTTACTTCAAGTGCATTTTCTTCCTGGCTGCTATCGCTTTTAGCTCTGTTACCACTGTTAACATCAAACACATGCAGTGCTTCTGTATGCTCAATAACTAGGTATGCTCCACTTTTCATGTGCACTGTTTTGCCAAACAAACTCTTAATTTGTTTTTCTATTCCGTATGCATCAAAAATTGGAATTTTACCTGTGTATTGCTTAACAATATCAACTTTATCTGGTGCAATAGTTTTTACGTATGATTTTAATACATCAAAAACTTTTGGATCACTAACATGAATAGCGTTAAAAGTACTATTTAAAAAATCTCTTAAAATAACATTGGTACGATCTGCCTCTCCTAATAATCGAATAGGAGGCTGATTTGTCTTCAACATTTTAAAACACTCTTCCCAACGCTTTATTAAATCATTCAGGTCGTTTTCAAGTTCAGCCACTGTTTGATTTTCTGCAACTGTTCTTACAATAACGCCAAAGTTTTTAGGCTTAATGGAAACCATTAAATCCTTTAATCTTCTTTTTTCTTCGTTATCTCTTATTTTTGATGAAACAGAAATCTTATCGGCAAATGGTATTAAAACTAAATACCTTCCTGCTAAACTAATTTCGGTAGTAATACGCGGGCCCTTTGCACTGATTGGTTCTTTAGCAACCTGAACTAATACGTTTTGTCCGGATTTTATAATGTCATTAATCTTACCGTCTTTTTTAATATCCGGCTCGTTTTTAAAGTACATTAAATTGCTGCTGTTTTGTTTACCGGCCTGAACCTGCTCAACATATTTAATTAAAGAGTTGGCCTGTGGTCCTAAGTCCAGATAATGTAAAAACGCATCTTTTTCATAACCAACATCTATGAATGCAGCGTTAAGGCCAGTCATAACCTTTTTGGCTCTTCCCAGATAAATATCTCCAACCGCAAATTGCGAATTGTTTTTCTCTCGATGCAATTCAACTAAACGCTTGTCGTTTAGCAAAGCAATAACAACTTCGTTTGGCGTCGAATTAATAATAAGTTCTTGATTCACGCTTTAAACTTTATAATTAATAAATAATTGCAGTAATGAATTACAAACTAAAATATATGTAATAGCAATAACAGAAAACACCAGGTGCTTTCTGTTACTTAACTGCATTGAATTAAAAATAGCCTTTATAGGTTATTTTTTCTTATGACGATTTTTTCTTAAACGCTTTTTACGTTTGTGAGTCGCCATTTTATGTCTTTTTCTTTTCTTTCCGCTTGGCATAAAATTTTATTTTAATGGTTAATAATTTATTTTTTTAGTTGTTCTATGTATTTTTCTATTTCAAGTTTAGCAGTTACATCTGTGGTGCGTTTAGCATACTGCTTTAATGCTAAAATGGTTTGTTCAGTATTTCCTAATCTTTCGTGCACATCTGCTAAATGGAGGTAAACCTCAATGTTGTTACTGTCAATTCTCAATGCTTTGTTAAATCGCTGTAATGCTTTATCATTTTGTCCGCTTTTAAGTGAGAAAAATGCAAAGGTTAATTGAAGTTTAACATTGTTGCTGTCTGCCTTTTCAAGTTCTCTAAGTAAACCAATTCCATCCATTGGACTGCTACTGGCTTCCAAATAACATGAGGCAAGCATAAGTTTCGCATCAAAATTAGATGGGTTTAAACTTAAAGCCTTGTTGTACATTTTAGCAGCACATGCAAATAACACAGGAGCCTCTGTTTCATCTTTTACAAATTGTACGGAGTAGTAATATCTGTTACCTGATTTAAGAGCCGCAGAATCTGTGTTAAGAGAAATCGCTTTCTTTTCTTCAAAATGTGCGGCTAAATCTGGTCGCTTTTGGGTTAACCAAAAGCTAATTAAACTATCGTTAAGTTGTTTTGAACTATACGAATCAAAATCAGTTTTTAATTCGTTCGAAAGAACTTTAACAGCATTTCTGAGATAAAAATCCAGGTTTGCATTTGCATCAAATGCTTTTTTTTGAGGAGATGTTGCCTGTTTTTTGGCAGCAAAAGCCTCAAAGTTAGTTTTAGGAGCAATAAATAAAAGAACGAATAACCCTGTAGCACCTGCAATTAACGCTAGTTTGGTTGCTTTGGCGCTCATAATGGTTAATCAATGTTTTTTAAAGGTTCGGCTGCTTTTACGTTTTTCTTAACTCTTTCAGCAAAGGTTTTACTTGCTTTAAAAGCCGGAATATAATGTGCAGGAATAACCACTGTTGTGTTTTTTGAAATATTACGTCCAATTTTTTCCGCACGTTTTTTAACTAAAAACGTTCCAAAACCTCTTAGGTATACATTTTTGCCTTCAACCATATTGTTACGGATGGTTTTCATGAAAGCTTCTACGGTTGCTTGAACAGCCATTTTTTCGATGCCTGTTTTTTCTGAAATTTCGTTTACGATATCTGCCTTTGTCATTTTATTAATCTATTTAAAATCAGGTATTTGAATTTTAAAATGGGCTGCAAATATACAGTTTTAATTGAAACAATAAAATTTTTTCCATTTATTTTAAAATAATGATAAAATAAGGCAATTTTGCGTAAAATAATCTCAATTTTAAGTGGAATCCTGGCTTTATATAACATTAATCAAATGGTATAACCTCCATAAAAGGGATTTGCCCTGGAGAGAAACCAAGGATCCTTACAAGATTTGGCTTTCTGAAATTATTTTGCAGCAAACTCAGGTTATTCAAGGAACATCCTATTACCTTAAGTTTATTAAAAATTACCCAACAGTTAAAAAACTGGCAAATGCGCCAATTGATTCAGTTTTAAAGGATTGGCAAGGGTTAGGCTACTATTCAAGAGCTCGTAATCTGCATTTCACGGCAAACCAGATTATCGAAAAACACAACGGGAAATTCCCAAGTAGTTATACGGAAATAAGGAACTTAAAAGGCATTGGGGATTATACTGCGGCAGCAATAGCAAGTTTTTCATTCGATTTACCATATGCAGTTTTGGATGGGAATGTATATAGGGTTTTGAGTCGCATTTTTGGAATCAAAACCCCAATTGATTCCGTTGCCGGCAAAAAAGTTTTTAAAGATTTGGCCCAATCACTTCTTGATTTAAAACATCCGGCAGATTACAATCAAGCCATTATGGAATTTGGGTCACAGCAGTGTAAGCCAACTAATCCGGATTGTGGCAATTGCCCATTATCGCAGAAGTGTTGGGCATTTAAACATGATGCCATCAAAGAATTACCTATTAAAGAAAAAAAAATAAAGGTTAAGCATCGACACCTTAACTATTTTGTTTTGAAGAATAAAAATAAGGTTGCTTTTTTTAAGAGGAATGAAAAAGATATTTGGCAAGGCTTGAATGAATTTTACCTCATTGAAACTAAAGAGCCAGTTGGTTTTGAAGACTTGCTACCACAATTAATTAAGAAGTTTAAAAAAATAGAATTAAGTGCTTCAAGTAAAGAAATAAAACATGTGCTTAGCCATCAGCTTTTGTTTTGTAAGTTTTATGTCATCGAAGTTTCTATTACTCCAAAAGAATACGAATTGATAGCGATAAAAGATTTGCAAAAATTGGCTTGGCCAAGGCTAATAGATAATTATATAAACACTTGTTTACTTAATTAATTTGAGTATCTTTGGTTTAAATCTTATAACCATGAAAAAGCTTTTAATCTGTACCTCATTATTTGCTGCAACTTTTGCAAGCGCACAAATTTATAAAGCCAAAAGCGGTGGGACAACCGTTAGCTTTTATAGTAAATCGCCTTTAGAAGATATTGAAGCAACTAACAAAGGTGCTATCGTTGTATTAAATGCTAAAACCGGTGACTTGCAATGTGCAGTTACAATAGTGAATTTTAAGTTCAAAAATGCGCTTATGGAAGAGCATTTTAACGAGAATTATATGGAAAGTGAGAAATTTCCAAAATCAACATTTAAAGGAAAAATAAATGAACCTGTTGATTATACAAAAGATGGTGAAACAAAAGTAACTGTTACCGGTAAAATGGAAATACACGGGGTTACAAAAGATGAAACATATACGGGTACAATTAAAAAAGTAGGAAATGAACTTACATTAGATTGTAAGTTTAAAGTAAAAGTAGCTGACTATAACATTAAGGTTCCAACGCTTTACGTTAAAAACATTGCAGAAATTGTAGACATTGATTATAAATGTATTTTAGAACCATTTGAAGCAAAGGGAGCACCAACAACAAAGTAATTTTATGAAAATTTCTGTTACCAAAACACTATTAGCTATTTGCTTAGCTCTATCGTCTGTAATTAAATCTCAAGATGATTTGTTAAGTATGGTTGAAGAACCCGAAGATAAAAAGCCAAAAAAAGTGTATGCTACATTTAAAACACTTAAAATTGGTAATGCCCAAACAACTGAAACTGTAAAAAAGAAACATTTGGATTACAGAATTAGTCATCGATTTGGCAATGTATATGACAATACTACAAAGAATCCATTAAATGATGCCGCGCAAACTGGATTTGGATTTGATAATGCTTCTGACATCAGAAATAGTTTAGAGTATGGTATCTTAGATAATTTAAGTGTAGGAATTGGAAGAAGCAGATTAAACAGAGTTGTTGATGGTTCCGTTAAATGGAGATTTTTAACTCAAACAACTAATTTTAAAATTCCGGTTTCCATGGCATTTTTTGGAAGCATGGGTTATACTCATCGCCCAACTTCTGATATATATGCTGGTGTTATCAAAAACTTTGAAACAAAGGAAGCGCATAGAGTTAGTTACGTAAGCCAATTAATTATTGCAAGTAAGTTGAACAATTCAATTTCATTGGAACTATTACCAACATATGTTTACAGAAATTTTATAAAAGAAAGCACAAACCCAGAAAACAATTCCACTGATGTAAATGGTTTTGTAAGTATTGGATTTGGAGGAAGAATTAAGCTAACAAAACGTGTGAGTTTAATTGGTGATTATTACTATAATTTAGGTTCGTTTTACACCAATAATCCAAATATCAGAAATCCTTTATCGTTTGGAGCAGAATTAGAAACTGGTGGGCACGTGTTTAGTTTATTTTTCACAAACGCATCAGGTTTAATTGAAAATACTTATTTACCATCAACTACAGATTCATGGTCTAAAGGGCAAGTTAAATTCGGGTTTAGTATTTCCAGAACGTTTGCTTTGTAAAATAAATGAATTACACGGAACATGTTTTTAATAATCACTTATTAGAAATAAGTAACCAAGGTCCAACTTATCTTTTTGATTATCATACTGCCTGGCAAAGTGTATTACTAATACTTTGTCTAATTGGTTTTGTTTACCTTAAAAATACCGAATCCGGTAGATTAGTGAGAATTATTCAGGCCGCATTTAATGATCAGGTCTGGGGTCAAATACAGCGCGACGAATCTAACCGTATAAGATTTTACGCAATATTGCTATTGGCGCTTTATAATATTTCGTTGGCTTTTTTAACTTATAAGTTAAATAAATTATACAATGTTGTTTTAGTTGATAGCAGCGATTTAGCACAATTCCTCTTGTTTTTAGTACTCTTTAGTATGCTAGGATTTATAAAATTATTAATCAATAAATTTTTAATTTTAGTTAGCAATCATCAATTATTAATAAACGAGTACAGTAATTATAATTTAATCATCAATCAATCCTTTAGTTTACTATTGTTACCATTAGTTTTACTTACAGAATTTATTAAGTTAAACCCTCTGATATTAATAACACCGGCCCTTATATTATTTGCCTTACACATAATAATAAAATGGCTAAAAGGAGTTAGGTTTAGCTTAGTAGAAGGCAAAATAGGAATATTACAAAGTTTTGTTTACCTTTGCGCAATTGAAATTTTACCCTTTTTAGTATTGGGGAAATTGATAATTGAAAAGTTATAAAAACAGAGTGTCAATGGCAGCAAAAAAATTAGCAAAGAAAAAATCAGTTAAAAAATCAATTGCTAAATCAAAACCTTCTAAAGCCAAGGTTGCGAAAAAAAAGACTCCTGCTAAAAAGAAATCTGCTCCTGCGAAAAAAGTTACTAAAAAACAACCTGCAAAAAAGGTAGTTATAAAGAAAGTTGTCGAGAAGAAAAAACTTCCTGCGAAGAAGTCAAAACCTGAACCAAAACAAGTTTTTTTAGCTCCAAAGGTCCTTCCGGAGCAAAAAAAGACCAGAAAAAACGCTAAAAAAGTAACAATTGTTTTACCTCCGCCTCCGAAAATTGAGGTAAGTAATTATCCTAAACATAAAATTAAAAACGTATTAATTTCTCAGCCTAAACCCGCTGATCCTGATAAGAACCCATATCTGGAGATTGGAAAACGATTCAGTTTAAACGTTAATTTCAGACAGTTTATCAAAGTAGAAGGTTTAACATCACAGGAGTTTCGTTTACAACGTATAGAAATATTAGCTCATGGAGCAGTTATTTTAACAAGCAAATTAAGTGTTGATCATTACTTTAGAATGTGTAATGAAATGAGGGTTACTGTGCCTGACAGCATGAAATTCTTTTGTATTAATGAACAAACTGCTTATTACCTTCAAAAGTACATTCAGTATAGAAAGAGAAAAATATTTTTCGGCCAAGGAACTTTGTTGCATTTAGTGGATGTAATCAGAAAAAATAAGGATGAAAAATTCTTGTTACCTGTAAGCGATGTGCATAAAGAACAAATCGTCGAGTTTTTGGATGAACTAAATATTAGTTATACAAAAGGTGTTTTTTATAAAACCATTAGCGCTGACCTAAGCGACATTAAATCATTAAACAACTTTGATTTAATTGTATTTTTTACACCGGCAGGGATCAAATCTTTAAAACAAAACTTTCCAAATTTTAAACAGGGCACTACACGCATTGCAGCGTTCGGACACACAGCTGCCTTAAAGGTAAAAGAGTTAGGATACCGTTTAGATATTTTTGCGCCAAACCCTTTAAATCCAAGTATGAGTGGTGCTATAGCATCATACTTGAAAGAATCTAATAAGCGTTAAGGCTTAACTAAAAAATTATTTTTAAGTTTTTACTCTTGTAGTAATCAACAATTGGTTGGTAAGGCCCAAATTTATGTTGTATTTCAGGAAATGAATCAAGATATGGGCCTCTGAAATAATCAATCGGTTTAAATTTAATATTAGGGTAATCAACTTTAGTTACTGGTTTTGGTCGTTTATGAATTCTATCATCATTAATGAAAGCAACAACATCGTATGCTTCCTCAACACTAAGAACAGGCTTTAAGTAGCTAGCTTGTTTGTGAGGCATATTGCAGTAAATAAAACTCGCCATTCTATAAATTCGGTGTACGCTGCTTCCTATTTGATAACTTGAGTCTCCCCATAAAGGCGGGTACTCATATGTTACTTTATCAGCCCTTAATTTTCCGTTACCATTTTTACCATGACAAGTCATGCAATTTTCTAGATAAACTTTCTCGCCTTTAGTTGGATCAGCTGCTCTATCGATATAGCCAATGTTGTAAGGTGAGTCTCCATTAACATTAGTATTTACCGGAACATTTTCTCCCAGCCATTTAATGTAGGAGGTAATTGCCAACATTTCCTTACTGTTGAGTGGAAGATGTTTGCCGTTATGCGGACGTTCAATGCAGTTGTTAATACGATCAGCTAAACTTAATACCTTATTTTCGCGTCCGCGGTATTGAGGGTAACGTGCATGTGCACTAAAAAAGTTAAATGCATATGGTTTGGTACCGGCTTCAAGATGGCAGTTGGTACAATTCATTTTGTTGCCTAAATATTTTCCTGCAACACCATTAGGGCCTAAATAATAAGCTGTGTTTAAAATTAAATTTCGGCCATACTTTACTAACTCACCGAATTCGTTTTTGGGAATATTATTGGTATCTGGTCCATGCCAAATGGTATCTTTTTTGTTTATTGTAGGTGCGTATGTTTCTACTTTATTTATCTTTTTTTCATCGCATGAAACAAAAGAAAAAAAGAGTAATGAACCTATAAGTGATGCTGCAAATAATTTTATATTAGCTTTTGTGATTCTTATATTTTTCACCTTACATAATCAATTAATTTAACTCCTTTTTTAATATTGTCACTATAAAGATAACTATAAAGTTGTTCAGTCCACTCCTGAGGTGTGCGTTCAGTATAAAACACACTAGGTTCAATAGGCTTACCAAAATGCAAAACAATAGTTTTACCTCGTTGTTTAAACATTTCATCAGGCAAAAAAAGCATTTCAATATTTGCTTTTATGCCAAATAATTTACGCCATTTCGCAAAGCTATAAAAAAACTTGCTGTTGTGACCTTCAATAAAAACGGGTACGATTGGCTTATTATATTTAATAGCTTTATTAATAAAGCTTTTATTCCAAGGCAAATCACGAATGCCATCATTTAATTTTCTGCTAACTAAACCGCTCGGAAAAACAAGTATGGCACTATCAGTTGCATATACTTGTTCAACGGTTTGCAAACTTCCACGACTTTTAATGTTGCCTACCTTATTTACACCAACAAAAATTTCACCATAGTTTTTTATGCTTTTTAAAACATCATTTACTATAAAACGCACATCGCCTCTAACGTCTCCGACAGCTTGTATAAGAGCCATCCCATCCATACCTCCTAGTGGATGATTTGAAGCTATGATTACCCCACCATCACTTGGTACATTTTCTATACCGGTGCACTTAACTGTTACTTTAAAAAATTTAAGAACTTCCTTGTTAAACTCAAGGCCTTTAAATTGGTCAAGATAAACCATTCCCTCATTAATTTCCTTTTCATGCAATGTTTTCTTTAACCATTTAACTAAAAAACCAGGCAGAAAAGCATATTTCTTCTTTAACTTATCTTTTAGAATTTTCTCAACATCAATGAATTTTTTCACTTGCATGGGTTCCCTTAATCGAAGTAGAATGCAAAAATATTAAAAGAAAAACGCTTTTAAGCACTTATTTTGCTTTTAACCTAAAACAATAACTTTTTTGTTAATATCCTGTTCGTGATTATGTCTTTAAATTGAGATCTCAATAATAATCCATATACTTTCTATCTATTATTAATAAAGGATTTTTTGCATGTTTCTGTTGAGTTAGTATACAAAATTTAAAGCAATTAACAATGTTAATAAGGTCTATTTTTTCAACAATGTGGTAAAAAATGGCTAAAAGTGGTAAAAAGTGGTAAAAACTTGCTTATTTTTGCTAAAACGTTAATAATCAATTAATGACAAGTTTAATTGGAGAATATGATTGTAAGGTAGATGCCAAGGGTCGCTTCATGTTTCCTGTTGATTTAAGGAAGCAATTAGAAGGACTTTTTGAGAAGGGATTCGTTGTGAACCGAAACCTGCATCAGCGTTGCTTGGTATTGTATCCAATTGCAGAGTGGGAAAAATTAAACAAAAAGCTAAGTAAGCTTAATCGATTAATAAAGTCTAACGACGTGTTTGTAAGAAAGTTTACAGGTGGTGCAACTAATACTGAACCGGATGCTTCTGGAAGATTGCTTTTACCAAAGTCATTAATAGATTATGCAAATGTTTTAAATGACATTAAGGTCTTAGGAAGTAATAATGTGATAGAAATATGGGATAAAAAATTATACGAAGAATTTTTATCTCAAGATATAGATATTGAAAAATTAGCAGAGGATGTTTTGGGAGGGCTAAATTTTAATGCAGGTGAAGATGAGTAATTATCACACCCCCGTTCTTTTACATGCTTGTATTGATAATCTAAACATTAACCCTAATGGTGTTTATGTTGATTTAACCTTTGGTGGCGGCGGTCATTCAAAAGCTATCCTGAATCACTTAGGTACTTCAGGAAAACTATTTGCATTTGATCAAGACGTTGACGCTCAACAAAACACCATAGCAGATCAACGCTTTAAACTGTTACCATACAATTTCAGATATCTTAAAAATTATTTGCGTTTAAATGGTATCACAAAAGTTGATGGCATATTAGGAGATCTTGGTGTTTCATCTCATCAGTTTAATGAAGCTTCCCGTGGTTTTTCAATTAGGTTTGATTCGGAACTCGATATGCGTATGAATCAAAACGATTCACTAACTGCCAAAGAAATCATTAACACCTACGATGAAAAACGTTTAATGCAACTTTTTAAACTGTATGGTGAAATTGATAATGCGTTTAAACTGACTCAACTGATTGTAAAGGCCAGAACGCTTAAAAAGATTGAAACGACTAATGATTTAAAGGAAGCTATAAAAAGCTGCACGCCTAAGTTCGAAGATCATAAATACCTGGCCAAAGTTTTTCAGGCACTACGCTTGGAGGTAAATCAGGAATTAAATGCGCTTGAGGAATGCTTAAACCAATGTGCGGATTTACTTAAACTTAATGGAAGATTAGTGATCATCTCTTACCATAGTTTAGAAGATCGTTTAGTAAAAAATATTATCAAGAGCGGAAATACAAGCGGAGTAGAAGAAAAGGACATTATATACGGAACAGTAAAAAAAGTTTATAGGAATTTAACTTCCAAACCAATTTTACCAACTGAAGAAGAAATTAAAATAAACACACGCGCTCGAAGTGCAAAACTGAGGGTAGCAGAAAAAATATAAAATAAATTGGCAAATAAGTTCAGAGATACACCTATTCAAACAGAGGCACTGGAGCAAGAACAATCAGTGGTTGAAGAAATTGTGTCCGAAAAAGTCGATAAACTTCCGCGCCCTAAAAAGAAAGGTGTGCTTACAAAAGGATTGACCGCTGTTTTTAGTGGAACTTTTTTAGCAAATCCTAATATGGTAAAACATTTACCATATGTTTTGTTTTTAGCTGTTATAGCAATTTTTTATATAGGTAATGGATATTATGCCGATAGTAAAATCAGAGAGGTTAATAAGATTACGAATGAATTAAAGGAATTAAAAACAAAGTATATAAGTACTACAAGTGATTTAATGTTTGCAAGTAAACAAAGTGAAGTAGCTAAATCTGTTGCGCCGCTTGGCTTAAAAGAATCTGTAATACCACCAAATAAAATTGTGGTAGATAGTTCGGAAATTATTAAATCAGAAAACAATAGTGGAGAATAAGAAAGATATATTAATACGTTCCTATTTCGTTTATCTGTTGATGTGCGTTTTTGCAATTGCAGTTCTATACCGCATTTGCATTATTCAATTTAAAGAAGGAGAGGAATGGAAAGCTAAAGCTGAAGCTTTTACCACTAAGGTATTTGAAATGGAAGCTTCTCGTGGAAACATCTTTGATGCAAACGGAGCTTTGTTGGCAACATCGTTACCGTTTTACGAAGTAGCCGTTGATATTAATGCACCGAGCATTGATGACAAATTGTTCCGCACTAAAAAAGATTCACTGGCCTTATGTTTAAGCAATTTGTTTAAAGACAAAAGCAAAAACGAGTATTTGAAAATTTTACAAAAGGCGCGAAACACAAAAGACAGATATGTTGTATTAAAGAGAAATGTTTCTTATCGCGATTTGCAAACTCTTAAATCTTTTCCAATTTTCAAAAAAGGAAAACGTGGTGGTTTAATTACTATTCAGACCAACAGAAGAGAAAGACCATTTCAGGCTTTAGCAGCCAGAACTATTGGATTGGCTCGTCCGGGTATTAAGCCGGTTGGATTAGAAGGAGCTTATGACAGTATATTAAAAGGAACAGGTGGTAAGCGTTTAATGCAAAAAATTGCCGGTGATGTTTGGCGACCAATTAACGATGAAAACGAGGTTGATCCAAAAGACGGTAAAGATTTATATACAACACTCGATATAAATATACAAGATGTTGCGCAAGCAGCATTATTAAAAGCGCTTATTAAAAATCAAGCCTCCCATGGTTGTGCTGTATTAATGGAGGTAAAAACGGGAGCGATTAAAGCCATTACTAATCTTACCAAATCGAAAAAAGATTCAACGCTTTATACAGAAAGTTTTAACTATGCTTTGGCTTATCCAACAGAACCGGGTTCTACTTTTAAATTAGCTTCTATGTTGGCTTTAATTGATGAATACGACATTTCTTTGGAAGAGAAAACGCAGGTCGGAAATGGCGAGTGCATGTATTATGATCGCAGGATGAAAGATGCACACCCTCCGGCTGAACCGGTTTTAACTGCTCAAAGAATATTTGAAACTTCATCTAACGTAGGGGTAAGTAAATTAGTAACCAAATATTTTGGCAAAAATCCAAAACAATATATTGCAAGATTATATTCATTTCATTTAAATCAAAAACTTGGTATTGCAATACCCGGCGAAGGTGTGCCAAGAATTAAACAAGTTAAAGACAGAGATTGGTACGGAACATCATTGCCGTGGATTAGTATTGGCTATGAGAGTTTGGTTACACCACTTCAAACATTAACGTTATATAATGCCATTGCTAATAATGGCAAAATGGTTAAACCACATTTTGTAGATGCGATAAAAGAAAACGGAAAAATTGTAAAGTCATTTGGCACAGAAATTATTGATGAACAAATTGTAAAACCTTCTACTGTTAAAAAAGCCAAACAACTAATGGAAGGAGTTGTAAAAAACGGCAGTGGTAAAGGATTAAATATTACGGCGTTTAAAGTTGGAGGCAAAACAGGGACAGCACAAATTGCAAAAAACGGTGATTATAAAGATAAAGGTAACGTTACGTATCAAGCTTCTTTTGTTGGTTATTTTCCGGCTGACAATCCACTATATACTTGTATCGTAATTATTAATAACCCAACACAAGGTAACTACTACGGTGGTTTGGTGGCGGGTCCGGTGTTTAAAGAAATTGCGGAGAAGGTTTATTCAAATAGTTTAGATTTTATTGAGAGTGTTAATCAACCTCAGAATTTCTTGACGAAGCTACCGGATGTAATTACAACAAAAAGTGATGAATTAAGTAAAGTTGCTAATTCGTTTTCTATCCCTTATAATCCTATAGATAGTGACATTTACTGCCACCGTAATAAACAGGATACGTCTAAAGTTGATTTGGTGAAAGTTAATATAGAGCAACAATTAAAAAAAGGAATAATGCCAAGTTTAAATGGTTTGTCTGCTAAGGATGTTCTTTTTTTACTTGAGAACAATGGTGTTTATGTAAAAATTGAAGGATTTGGTGTTGTTAGGAAACAAAGTATAGAGGCGGGTCAAAAATTTAATAAAGGGAATAAAATTATTTTACAACTAAGTTAATCAGAAGTGAAATTATTAAGCGACATATTATATAAAGTTTCTTTAGAGGAAGTTATTGGCTCTACGCATACTGCCATTGCATCTGTTACGTTTGATTCGCGCAACGTTAAAAAGGATACGCTTTTTATTGCAGTTAAAGGTACCGCCGTTGATGGGCATGCATATATTGATTCTGCAATAACATCGGGAGCAGTAGCAATTATTTGTGAAACATTACCTGCTCAGACGCAAGAACATGTTACTTATGTTAAAGTAAAAGATGCGACTTATGCCTTAGGAATTATTGCCTGTAATTTTTATGATAACCCATCAGAAAAAATAAAATTAGTTGGTGTAACAGGTACAAATGGAAAAACAACTACAGTAACACTTTTATTTAATCTGTTCAGAGCGTTAGGATACAATGTTGGTTTATTATCTACTGTGCAAAACAAAATAAACAACACTGTTATTCAAAGTACACATACAACACCTGATGCATTATCATTAAATGAGTTACTTAATGAAATGGTAAAAGCTGAGTGTGAGTATGCTTTTATGGAAGTTAGTTCGCATGCGGTTGTTCAAAATCGTATCGCTGGACTTTCATTTACAGGGGCTGTTTTCACAAACATCACACACGATCATTTAGATTATCATAAAACATTTGATGAATATATAAAAGCAAAAAAGCGCTTTTTTGATTTATTACCTCAAAATGCATTTGCAGTTGTAAACAAAGACGATAGAAACGGAATCGTTATGATGCAAAACACCAAAGCGAACCGATATACCTATGCTTTGCAAAGCATTGCTGATTATAAATGCAAAATAGTAGAAAATCATTTGAATGGTTTATTGCTTAATATCAACAATCAAGAGGTATGGGTAAAGCTGATAGGAACATTTAATGCTTATAATGTACTTGCAGTTTATTCAGTAGCAATGTTACTCAGGCAAGATAAAACCAACATTTTAACGGCACTAAGTAATTTAAATTCTGTTGAAGGTAGATTCCAATACATAAAATCCGACAAGGGAGTAATTGGAATCGTGGATTATGCCCACACACCTGACGCTTTAAAAAATGTTTTAGAAACAATTAAAGAAATCAGAACAGGGAATGAACAAGTGATAACATTAGTTGGCTGCGGCGGGGATAGAGATTCTGCTAAGAGACCGGTAATGGCTGCTATTGCATGTGAATATAGTAGTAAGGTTATTCTTACTTCAGATAACCCAAGAAGTGAGGATCCAGAAGAAATATTAAATCAAATGCAGAAGGGAGTATCACCAAATGATACAAAAAAAACAATGCGAATTACTGACCGTAAGGAAGCAATTAAAATAGCTTGTCAGTTTTCTCAACCAGGTGATATCATTCTTATCGCAGGAAAGGGACATGAGAAATACCAAGAAATTAAAGGAGTTAAGCATGACTTTGATGATTATAAAATTTTAAAAGAAACAATTCAAGAAATGAGCATCTGATGTTTTATTACCTATTTACATATCTCGATAGATCTTTTGATTTTCCTGGCGCAGGCGCTTTCCAGTACATATCATTCCGTGCGGCTTTGGCACTAATCACGTCTTTGATTATTTCTTTGATTTTCGGCAAACGAATAATTGAATTTATTCGTCGTAAACAAATTGGTGAAACTATAAGGGAATTAGGATTGGATGGACAAACCAAAAAAGCAGGCACACCTACAATGGGTGGTATTATTATCATTGCCGCTATTTTAATTCCTACATTATTATTTGCAAAAGTCCTTAATGTTTACATTGTATTAATGATCATTTCTACTATTTGGTTGGGAGGAATTGGATTTCTGGATGATTACATTAAAGTATTTAAAAAGAATAAAGAAGGTTTACAAGGTAAATTTAAAATAATTGGACAAGTAGGAATTGGTTTAATTGTTGGATGTGTATTCTATTTCCATCCTGATGTTGTAATAAAGGAACGATTAACACATAACGAAAAAATTGCATGGGTTAATGATAATGCAGCTTCCTCTGAAGAACTAAAAATTCCTAAGTATTCTGAAAAGCCAACCAAAACATTAAAAACTACTATTCCATTTTTTAAGAATAATGAATTGAATTATAGTTCGTTCATTTCTTGGGCATGCAACGATTGTTCAAAGTATGGTTGGTTAATATTTATTCCAATGGTAATTATTGTTGTTACGGCAGTAAGTAATGGCGCAAACATTACTGATGGGATAGATGGTCTAGCCGCAGGCACGAGTGCAATTATTGGCGTTGTATTAGGAATTTTAGCTTATGTAAGTGGTAACACCATATTCGCAGATTATTTAAATATTATGTACATACCCAATTCCGGGGAGCTGGTTGTATTTATGGCTTCTTTTATAGGTGCTTGTGTTGGATTTTTGTGGTACAACTCCTTTCCTGCTCAAGTATTTATGGGAGACACAGGCTCCTTAGCAATTGGAGGAATTATTGCAGTTTATGCAATAGCTATTCGCAAGGAATTATTAATTCCAATTTTATGTGGTGTGTTTTTAGTGGAAAATGTTTCCGTTATTCTTCAGGTATACTATTTTAAGTATCAGAAAAAACGTCGTGGTCTTGAATATGCACAAACTCACCGTTTGTTTAAAATGGCACCATTACATCATCATTATCAAAAATCTGGTTTCCATGAATCTAAAATTGTAATGCGATTTTTCATTATTGGAATTATGTTGGCAGTATTAACTTTTGTAACACTTAAATTACGCTAATGAGCAAACGATTAGTGATATTAGGTAGTGGCGAAAGCGGAGTGGGTAGTGCAATACTAGCTAAACAGAAGGGATTTAACGTATTTGTAAGTGATAAAGGAAAAATTGCTGACAAGTATAAAATACAATTAGAGAAAGAACAAATTTTGTTTGAAGAAGAAAGACATAGCGAAGAATTAATTTTAAATGCCGATGAGGTAATTAAGAGTCCTGGTATTCCAGACAAAGTTGAGCTTGTCCAGAAATTGCATGCAAAAAACATTCCGGTTATTTCCGAAATTGAATTCGCTGCTCGTTATACAAGTGCCAAGAAAATTTGTATTACTGGTTCTAATGGAAAAACTACTACCACACTTCTAACCTATCATATATTAAAAAAGGCAGGTTATAATGTTGGTTTGGGAGGCAATGTTGGAAAAAGTTTCGCCTACCAGGTAGCAAAAGAAAGTTATGATTATTATGTGCTTGAGCTAAGCAGCTTTCAGCTTGATGGTATGTATAATTTCACTGCTGATATTGCAGTTTTATTGAATATTACACCGGATCATCTTGATCGATACGACTATAAATTTGAAAACTATGTAGCATCAAAATTTAGAATAACACAAAACCAAAGCAAAAACAATTATTTTATTTATTGCGCCGACGATGAAGTCATAACCACCTTCATGCAACAAAATAAAATAAACGCAACAACCATTCCGTTTAGCATCAAACAACCAATTGATGGGGATGGCGCGTATTTAAAAGAGAACCAAATAACCCTTAATTATAAACCAAACCAAAACCAACCCTTAATTATGACAATTGAACAATTGGCGCTGCAAGGTAAACACAATGTTTACAACAGTATGGCTGCTTCACTTGCAAGCAGCATTGTAAATATCCGAAGCGAAGTTATTCGTGAGAGTTTACAAGATTTCCAAAATGTAGAACACAGACTTGAGTTTGTTGCATCTATCAATGGCGTAGAATTTATTAACGACAGCAAGGCAACCAATGTAAATTCAACATGGTATGCGCTTGAAAGCATGTCTAAACCAACCGTTTGGATTGTTGGAGGACAAGACAAAGGAAATAATTACGACGATTTAATTGATTTAGTAAAAGCTAAAGTAAAAGCAATCGTTTGTTTAGGTAAAGACAATAAAAAGCTAGTAAAGGCTTTTAAAAATCATGTTGAGCTTTTAGTAGAAACTGATAATGCAGCTGAAGCAGTAGCAACATCATACAAAATTGCAAAAAAAGGTGATGTTGTGTTATTGTCTCCTGCTTGTGCTAGTTTTGACTTGTTTAAAAACTACGAAGACCGTGGTTTACAGTTTAAGGCAGCCGTAAGATCTATTTAACTAAATCTTTTTTGGCATCATGAACGTTTTTAATTATTTAAAAGGCGATAAGGTGGTGTGGGCAATAATGTTTTTGCTTTCACTTCTTTCAATACTTGTTGTATATAGTGCAGTTGTAACACTTGCGCATAAATTTCAACAGGGTAAATCCGAATTCTATTTAATTAAACAGTTTGTGTTTGTCTGTATAGGATTTCTCGTTGCTTATTTAGTTCATAAAATCAGGTATACTATTTTTAGTAGGATTTCACAAATAGGATTTCTTGTTTGCATCCCGTTATTAATTTACACACTCATTAAAGGTGTAAGCGCTGGTGAAGCTGCAAGATGGATTGAAATCCCAGGTTTAAAATTAACCTTTCAATCGTCGGATTTGGCTAAGCTGGTATTAGTTATTTATGTAGCAAGAATTATTGCGTTGAAGGGTAAGACTTTAACTACCTTATCGGAAGTGTTAAAGCAATTGATTTTGCCGGTGGCTATTATCTGCGCTTTAATTTTGCCGGCTAACTTTTCTACTGCGGCCATTTTATTTTTTAATTGTATTATGCTAATGTTTTTTGGAGGAATTAATTATAAAATACTTCTAAAAATTATGGGTATTTGTATTTTAAGTGGAACCATCCTGTTATCATGGATATGGTTTTCTCCAGGTACTTTCCCATCAAAAAGAGCATTTACTTGGAAGGCGCGTATTGAAAATTTTGTTAGCGGTGATACTGAAACAAATTATCAAAGTGAACAAGCAAAAATAGCTATTGCAACGGGTGGTGTAATTGGTAAGGGTCCCGGAAATAGCACACAACGCGCTTTTTTACCTCAGGCTTCATCTGACTTTATATATGCAATTATAATAGAAGAGTATGGTTTATTAATTGGGTTTGGTTTACTCTTTCTGTATATGATATTATTGTTCAGAGGCATTAAAATATTAAGAGATAATGATAAACCTTTTGGAGGTTTGATGGCTATTGGTTTAACCTTTAGCCTGGTTTTTCAAGCAATGGTAAATATGGCCGTGGCTGTAAATTTATTTCCGGTAACGGGGCAACCATTACCACTAATCAGTATGGGTGGTACTTCCATGATTTTCACAATGATCACATTGGGAATTATTTTAAGTGTTAGTAAAACGAACAATGAAGAAGTAGTTGAAAACTTAGAAACAGTTTAAACGATGGAGGCATTAAGAATTGTTTTAAGTGGAGGGGGAACAGGGGGACATATTTTCCCGGCTGTTGCAATTGCCAACGAAGTAAAAAAAATGCACCCTGATGCTAACGTTCTGTTTGTTGGCGCTATAGGGAAAATGGAAATGGAAAAAGTTCCAGCTGCAGGGTATAAAATTATAGGGATTTCAATTGCCGGTCTTCAACGAAAATTCACCTTAGCAAATTTGAAACTTCCCTTTTTACTAATTAAAAGTTACTTTCAAACAAAAAAAATAATTAGCGATTTTAAACCACATGTTGTAGTTGGTACCGGTGGGTTTGCTAGTGGCCCAATCCTTAAAGCAGCAACCGCTAAAAATATCCCAACCCTTATTCATGAAGGTAATTCTTATGCAGGTTTAACAAATAAATTATTGGGAAAAAAAGTAAATAAAGTTTGTGTTGCATACCAGAATATGGAGAACTATTTTCCAAAAGAAAAGATATTGATTACTGGAAATCCTATTCGTCAGGACTTATTTGATATAGCATCTAAACGTAAAATAGCTCATGATTTTTTTAAACTAGATCCGAATAAAAAAACAATACTTGTAATTGGGGGGAGTTTAGGAGCAAGGACCATTAATGAAGCTATTGCTGGTGGTTTAGAGAAAATCATGAAAGAAGATTTTCAGTTGATATGGCAAACCGGTAAGGCTTATTTTTCTGTTGCTAAAGAAAAAACGCAAATGCATTCTGTTAAAGGAATATTTGCTTTTGATTTTATTTCCAGAATGGATTTGGCCTATGCAGCAAGCGATTTGGTGATTTCAAGAGCTGGTGCCAGTTCTATTTCTGAAATTTGTGTTATAGGTAAACCATGCATATTGGTACCATCGCCAAATGTGGCTGAAGATCATCAAACAAAGAATGCACTTGCTCTACAAAATAATCAAGCAGCCGTTTTGATAACGGATGCAGAGGCAAATACAAAATTAATTACAGCAGCTATTGAATTATTAAAGGATAGCGCCAAATTGGAGTCATTGAGTCAAAATTGCACCAGGTTGGCGTTCCCAAATGCCACAAAAACAATTGCAGCAGAAGTATTAAAACTAGCCAACCTAACCAATTGAGCACAAACAAAAATATATTAGATTATAAGCTATACTATTTCATTGGAGTTGGTGGAATTGGGATGAGTGCCTTAGCTAGGTTCTTTCATCATTATCAAAAAAAGGTTGTAGGTTACGATAAAACAAAAACGAAATTAACCTCTCAACTCGAGGATGAAGGCATAAAATGTCATTACAGTGAAGATGTTGCATCTCTTGCCAACTTATTAAAGGATTTTTCAAAGAATGAGGTTTTAGTAGTGTTCACGCCTGCTATACCTTTAATTCATAAAGAATACATCTATTTACAAGAGCGGGATTATACAATTTTAAAAAGAGCGCAGGTATTGGGAGAAATAAGTAAGCAATTTAAAACAATTGCTATTGCGGGCACTCATGGAAAAACAACTACCACAACACTGGTAACACATATATTAAAGTCTGCCTCGCTTAATTGTTTTTCTTTTATGGGTGGAATCTCAAAGAATTACAACACTAATTTATTATTAGGCGATATCTCTAATAGGGAATCCTATTTTGTGGTAGAGGCAGATGAGTATGATAGATCTTTTTTAACCTTACAGCCAGAAATAGCCATTATTACAAGCGTTGATGCAGATCATCTGGATATTTATGGTGACCAGGAACATGTTAAAGAGGGGTACAGATTGTTTAGCAAATGTATTTCATCTGATGGTACATTAGTTGTTAAGAAAAATGTTGATAACGATTTGAAGGTCACATCAAAACGGGTTGTCTACTCCTTAAATTTAGATACTGAATATTGTGCGGATTCAATTCAAATTGAAGACGCTAATTTCGTTTATAACATAAAAAGTTCAATAGAATCAATAGATTCTGTAAAACTTGGTTTACCAGGTTTACATAACGTTGAAAATTCTATTGCGGCTGTTGCGGTTGCTCAACTAGTTGGAGTTAAATCGGATGTTATAAAAGAGGCCTTACGTTCTTTTAGTGGAGTTAAAAGGAGATTTGATTACAGAGTAAAACAAACTAATTGTGTTTATATAGATGACTATGCGCATCATCCTGAAGAATTAAAGGCAACGATAGGTTCAGTTAAAAAGATTTACCCTGGCAAAAAAATAACCGGTATTTTTCAGCCACACTTGTTTTCTCGCACACGCGACTTTGTAGATGGGTTTGCAGAAAGTTTAAGTATGCTTGATGAATGTTTATTGCTTGAAATTTATCCTGCCAGAGAATTACCAATCGAAGGCGTTAACTCACAATGGTTACTAAACAAAGTTAGTTCACCGGTTAAAAAATTATTAACCAAAGAACAGGTACTTGAGTATTTACAAACGATCAAAACAGAAGTAGTTTTAACAATGGGTGCTGGAGATATTGATACTTTGGTTGAACCAATTGAAACCAGTTTAAAAAATAAGAATTGAAAAAAATAAATTATAAAAGATTATTGATGGGTGTTGCCTGGTTTTTTGCAATTTCAGGCATTGCTTTGTCTTTATCTTTTGTAAACAAGCAGGAGAAGAACATCACTATTTCATCGCTTAACATTTCAATTACGAATCCAAATGAAATAAGTTTTTTGGATGAAACAGATATTCAGAATTTTTTCAATACCAGAAACGAAACATTACTAAATAATCAAATCAAAAATTTGAATATTCCTGCTTTGGAGAAATCCTTAAATTCTCACCCTGCAGTTGCCAATGCTGAAATTAGTGCTGATTTAAACGGCGAATTAAAAATTATGGTGGAGCAACGGAAACCTATTCTCCGAATTATTAATCAGGACGGAGAAAGCTATTACATAGATTCTAAATCAAAATTAATGCCTTTAAGCGAGAACTATACTGCTCGCGTTATCGTTGCAACCGGAGCATTGTTTGAGCCATTTGCTCGACGTAGTGATTTTTCAGTGGAACAGATTAAAGGAAAAAAAAAATACAGTGAATTAAGCATGTTAGATGATTTATGGGATATAGCTACGTATATAAATAAAGACACAGTACTATCAGCATTAATTCATCAAATAAATGTAACAAGTAATAAGGAAATTGAATTATTTCCTTCAATAGGCAACCACAAAATTCTCTTTGGGCCAGCAACAAACATCGACGAGAAATTCAACAAACTAAAAATATTTTATAAAGAAGGGTTAAATAAAACCAATAGCTGGAATAATTATTCACAAATAAACATTAAGTATAAAAACATTGTCGTAGGAACAAGAAACTCAAGCAACACAAAATAACTATGGAAAACAACGTACAGCCAAATAACAGTTTAGCTTCTGAATTAGTAGTTGGATTAGACATCGGAACCACTAAAATTGCAGCAATTGTAGGAAGAAGAAATGAGCATGGAAAAGTGGAAATTTTAGGTATTGGCAAAACAGAATCTTTGGGTGTTAACAGAGGTGTAGTAGTTAATATTGAACAAACGGTAGCAAGTATTAAAGCAGCAATAGCAATTGCAGCTAATGCGGCTAATGTTGATATTGGAGAGGTAGTGGTTGGTATTGCCGGACAGCATATTAAGAGCATGCAACACAGAGGTATGTTAACTCGTCAAAGCTTAGAGGATGAGGTTTCTCAAAAAGATATTGATACGTTGATTGATAGCATGCACCGTTTGGTTATGAGTCCGGGTGAAGAAATCATTCACGTAATACCGCAGGAGTATATTGTTGATAATGAAATTGGAATTAGAAATCCAATTGGTCATGCAGGAATTCGTTTAGAAGGTAATTTCCATATCATCACAGGACAAGTTAGTGCAGTAAAAAACATTTTTAAGTGCGTTAACAGAGCCGGATTAGAAACAGTTGATTTACATCTTGAACCGTTGGCAAGCGCTGATGCTGTGTTAAGTGATGAAGAAAAAGAGGCCGGTGTAGTATTAGTGGATATTGGTGGTGGAACAACTGACGTCGCTATTTTTTATGACAACATCATTCGTCACACTGCTGTTATTCCTTTTGGTGGTAATATTATAACAGAGGATATTAAAGAAGGTTGTGGCATTATTAAGGCACAGGCAGAACAGCTTAAGGTACGCTTTGGTTCTGCTTTGGCAAATGAAAATCAGGAAAATGAAATCATTTCAATCCCTGGTTTAAGAGGTCGTCCGCAAAAAGAAATTTCTGTGAAATTCTTAGCTCAGATCATTCAAGCGCGTATGGAAGAAATTTTGGAGTTTGTTCTATACGAAATCAAAAGCAGTGGCTTTGAAAGAAAATTAGCTGCAGGTATTGTAGTAACTGGCGGTGGATCTATGTTAAAACATTTACCACAATTAGCAATGTTAACTACAGGAATGGATTGCAGAATAGGTACACCAAATGAGCACTTAGCAGGAAATGATGATAAGTTAAAAAATCCATTGTTTGCCACAGGTGTTGGTTTAGTGATGAAAGGAATAGAAAAATATGAGCGTGAAGCTAAGCGTGCAACCAACGCAAGCAAACCAGTGGTTGAATCTAAACCAATATCTGAATCCAAAGAATCCGTTAAGGAGGAAAAGAAAGTTGCCGGCCATTCTCAAAAAAGAATCGGTTCTTTTTTAACCAATTTACTTGAAAAAACGCAAGACTGGATTCGTGATGATGTAGAATAAAAATAAACCAAACCAAATCAAAATAAAAAATAACCCTTAAAAACAATAATCATGATGCAATTTGAATTACCGCAAGAAGAAAGCTCAATTATCAAAGTAATTGGAGTTGGTGGAGGTGGCAGCAATGCTGTTAACCACATGTTTCGCTTAGGAATAAAAGGTGTTGATTTTGTTATCTGTAATACTGATAAACAAGCGCTGGATAAAAGCCCGGTGAACCATAAAATACAATTAGGTGCTAAATCAACCAAAGGGTTGGGAGCGGGCTCTATTCCTGATGTAGGAAAAGAAGCAGCTTTAGAATCTATTGATGAAATCAAAGAATTTTTAGGTGAAAATACTCAAATGGTATTTATCACTGCCGGTTTGGGTGGGGGTACCGGAACGGGTGCAGCTCCTGTAATCGCTAGCATTGCACAATCACTAGGAATTTTAACCGTAGGTATTGTAACTATTCCTTTTACTTTCGAAGGTAAAAAGCGTCGCGCTCAAGCTGAAGCAGGTTTAGAAGAATTAAAAAAATACGTTGATACGCTATTAGTAATCGGTAATGATAAATTACGCGAAATCTATGGCAATTTAAAAATGAGCGAGGCTTTTGAGCACGCTGATAATGTATTAACTGGTGCTGCTAAAAGTATAGCAGAGATTATTAGTTTACACATGCACATTAACGTTGATTTTAATGATGTTAAAACAGTTATGAAAGATAGTGGTGTTGCGATTATGGGTTCTGCTATTGCCAGTGGGGAACGTCGTGCTATCAGAGCTGTTGAGCAAGCATTAAACTCTCCTTTATTAAATGACAACGATATCAGTGGTGCTCGCCACGTATTATTGAATATTATGAGTGGTAGCGATGATATTGATATGGATGAATTTGGTGAAATAACTGATTTTATTCAGGAGTCTGCAGGCGGAACAGCAGAGTTAATTACCGGTTACGGCACAGATCCTTCATTAGGAGATAATGTAAGCGTAACTATTATTGCAACAGGTTTTAAAGCAAAACAAACAACAGGATTTGAAGGTTCTATTAATAAGGAACGTAAAATTGTTAATCTCGATGAAAAAGTAGAAACCGTTGTACCGGAAGTTAAACAAACAAACATTATTGATGAAATAAGCAAAACTGAACCTCACGTTTATATTAAAACAGTTGAAGAGGTAAAACCAGTTGTAAATGTTTTGCCTACTGAAATTGAGCCATTAGAAACTAAAATTGAGAATCAAACTCCTGTAAACGAAACAAGTGAAATTACAGAAATGACTTTAAAACATGTTTCGGAACAACCGGTAAGTGAAGTTACTGAAGTAAAATCAGAAGTTGAAGAGTTTACGTTTAATGAGGTTAAAGAAGAAAGCTCTATAACTCTCATAACTCAAACTATCGAGACCACTACAAAAGATGAAGTTACTTCTAGAGAAGAACAAATTAAATTGGCTCAGGAGAGAATCAGAAAACTAAAGGAAATCACTTTAAAAATGAAGAGTCCTGATGGGCTTGCTGCACTTGAAAAGCAAACAGCATTTGAAAGAAAGAATATTGCGCTTGAAAACAAAACACACAGCACAGAGTCGCAAGTATCTCGTTATACCTTAAGTGAAGGGGAAGACAAAAAGATTGAAATTAAACCAAACAATTCTTTCTTACACGATAACGTAGATTAATTAATCTAATTAAAAAAGAAAAGCAGTTCAATTTGAACTGCTTTTTTTGTTTGTAGATAATTTAAAATTATTTATAATGAGGAATGTTTGTAATTGTTTTTTTTAAAAAGCCAATTAAGGAAATTGTCTAGTCAACCTTAACTCTCGAAAAATCAAAATTTCTTAAAGGACTAGAGTAATAATTCTTAAGTTTGTTACTTACTAATCTGCAATTACTTTCATAAATTAAAGGAATAATAACTGCATCATTCATTAGTATTTGATCTGCTTTTAGAAAATAGTTAGCTGCACTATCTCTACTTGAAGCATTTCTGCCGGTTTCATAATTTTTATCGTACTCCGGATTTATGTATGCCATTGAATTAGGGTATCGGTGTGGTTCTCCTTGTTTTAATCCAGCTCCATAAAACACTGATAAAAATGATTCAGGACTTGGGTAATCTGCCACCCAACCGTCAACAAACATATCGCCATTACCTTCTAATTGTAATTTGTATTTTTCTGTGCTGTTCATAGACTCAAACGTAACATTAATGTTAAGTGCAGATTTAAGTTGTTTTTGAATTTCCGCAGCAACATTATTGTTTCTGGTATTTCCTCCATTAACTATTAATTGAAGTTCAGGAAAGTTTTTTCCGTTAGGATAGCCAGCTTCGGCCATTAGTTTTTTCGCTTTTTCTATATCAAGGTCGTATCCAACAATAGAAGAATTTTTATAATAAGAAAATGAAGGAGGTACTAAACCGTATATAGCAGGGCCATATGCCTGACCGTATAAAACTTTGTCTATAATTCTGTTTTTATCGATAGCATAATTAAGAGCTTGTCTTACTTTAATATTGTTTAACGGAGCCTTATTGATATTAAGAGTGTAATAACTAGTAATCATTTCAGGTCGTTGGTCAATTGTGAATTTTGGCGGACTACCCTTAAATTCACTAATATTTGTTTCAACAATTTCTTTAAGCTGATTACTAGGTACAGAACCAATATGGTCGTATTTTCCTTCTTTAAATTTGATAAGTGCTTCTTCAGTATTTCCTAGGATATCTACAATTACTGAATCAATGAAAGGTACATGGCTACCATCTTTTTCTTTTGCATAATAATTAACATTCTTAAAAAACACAAAATGTTTTTCGGTACTTGCTTTTGAGTCGTACACAAATGGCCCGGCACCAATAATTAATTTATCTTTTTGAGCTGTATACGCACTTTCACTTAATATTGAAGCTACCGGATTGGTTAAAATCTCAAGAAAAATAGAAGCATTGTTAACCAGTTCAATACTGAATTTATAATCATCAATTATTTTAAAGCCTGAAATCGATTTAGCCTTTTTGTCTCTAAAATCATTGGCCCCAACAATTCTATCTTTACATACAGTCTCAAAGTGCACATTATTGTTCCCTTCTGTACATAACAATTCAAATGTGAACTTAACGTCTTTACTGGTAATTGGTTTAGCTTCTATGCCGTTGTTGGCATGAAATTTAGCATCTTTTCTTAATGTAAAAATTACAGTTTTACCGTCAGCAGAAACCTCCCATTTTTCAGCAAGACCAGGCATTAGAGTCATATCTTTTGGGTTCATTTTAAGCAAACCTTCATGCATTTGCCCAACTACGATTCCTTCTACGTAATTAATGATTTGGTGAGGAAAGGTGCTCTTAACAGGCACGACTTCAGCAATTCTAACTACTTTATTACCACCTTTAAAGCCATTTTCAGCATCGCTTAGGGAATTATCACTGTTTTTACATGAAAAAAACAGTAAAATCAGGCAGGAGTTATAAAAAACGTGTTTTATTGACATATTCATACAAAAAAAGGCTTCCAAAGACCAAAAATAGTAAAAAAAACTTAGAAAATAACTCAATTTAAAGACAAAATAATTTTGTAATTCAAAAAATTGATTATAATATTGCATACTTATAGAATTGTAGATACACTGATGAAAAATTTATTTATAGTTGCTTTTTTATGCTTAGGCACTTTGTTCATTTCAAAGGCTCAGGGTATAATCATTTTGGAAGGTAATTACCAAGGAAAAAATCTTTACGTTCAAAACCCTTATGGTAATAGTGCAGGTGTTGGTTTTTGTGTAACAGAGGTGTTGGTAAATGGAAATATCACAACTGACGAAACTAACTCAAGTGCGTTTGAGATTGATATGAAGCCGCATAAATTAAACATTGGCGATAAAGTTGAAATTAAAATTAAACATAAAGAAGGTTGCAAGCCTAAGGTTTTAAACCCTGAAGTATTAAAGCCAAAGAGTACATTTGAAGTTATCGCAATGACAGCAGATAAGGATGGTACAGTAAAATGGACAACTAAATCAGAAACAGGTAAATTGTCTTTTGCAGTTGAGCAGTTCAGATGGAACAAATGGGTTAAAGTTGGTGAAGTAGAAGGAAACGGTACACCGGTAAGTAATGATTACACTTTTAAAATAGCGCCACACTCTGGAAAGAATCAAGTTAGAGTTAGACAAACAGATTATACTGGTCAACCACGTTTAAGTAAAGCTGTTGATTTAAACAGTGAAGTTCCTCCTGTAGATTTTGCCCCTTTAAAAGCAAGTAAAGACGTTAATTTCTTTGAAAAGGGAAATTCAAATAAACCAATTGAGACAATGTATGAAGTTTACGATCAGTACGGAAACATTGTTAAGAAAGGTTTTGGAAGTAAATTAGATGTAAGCAACCTACCAAAAGGTGGTTATTTCTTGAATTTTGACAACACCATGGGTGAGTTTGTAAAGAAATAAATTATCTTAAACTTTTTTAAGCCCTTTTAGTTATCTAAAAGGGCTTTTTATTTGAATGTTGTTATTAAGTAAAGTAGTTCGTTATTAAATTTTAAACTAGTTATGTTCACCGGAATTATCGAAGGTACTGCAAAAGTTGAAAGTATTGGCCAGGAGGGTACCAACAAACATTTTTTCTTAACTTGTAGTTTTACCAACGAGTTAAAGATAGACCAGAGTCTAGCTCACAACGGAGTTTGTTTAACGGTGGTTGCCATCAACGGAAACAGTTATAAAGTTACGGCCATTGATGAAACGTTGAGCAAAACAAATTTAAATCAGCTAAAAGTAAATGATGTGGTGAACCTTGAACGTTGTATGCCTGCAAATGGTCGTTTTGATGGTCACATTGTTCAGGGACATGTAGACACTACTGCTGAATGTGTGAATGTAGAAAATTTACAAGGAAGTTGGAAATTTACGTTTAAACACAAGGTGGATAAAAAGTTTTTGACCGTTGAAAAAGGGAGCATTACTATTAATGGGGTTAGCCTTACTGTTGTGGATAGTCAAGAGGATGGATTTAGTGTTTGTATTATTCCTTATACATACGAGCACACAAATTTTAAGAGTCTTAAAGTTGGGCAGATAGTTAATCTTGAGTTTGATATAATTGGTAAATATCTACAAAGAATTACCGCTAAATTATAAGATATAAAACCCTAGCATTTAAATTCTCAATTGCTGTTTAACAAACTTTCTACTTTTTTGGATTTTTGATAGCCTGCTATCGGAAATAATATTTTTAGTTTTGCCAAGCTGTAACTTTTAAAGTTAAATGCGTTATAAACCTTTGTATGGTGCTAAAAAAAACATCCCTTCTATTATTATTAGTGTTTTTTATTAATATTGGTCTAGCCCAATCCATTCATTTTAAAGGAAATTTAAAGCAGGATAGTGCACAAAAAAGCGCACTACCTAATACTTTATTAATGGTAATTAATTTTAATGATAGCACGTTGGTTAACTTTAGCAGAAGTGATGTTAATGGTTCTTTTAAATCCTTTAAATTGCCATTGGACACATATATTGTTGTAGTTGCACATCCGAGTTTTAATGATAAAACTTATTTAATTGTTCCTTCTCCCACCGATACGGTGTTTAACATCAAGAACATTGTTCTACCTCCAAAGAGTATTGAGCTAAAGGAAGTTGAGGTACTAGCTTATAAGGAAAAAATATATTACAAAGGAGATACGCTACAATTTACAGCCGATAGTTTTAAGGTGAGGCCAAACGCAACCGTTGAAGATTTATTAAAAAAGTTACCTGGTATGAAAGTAGACGCTGCGGGAAAAATTACCATTCAAGGCAAAGAGGTTGATCAAGTTTTAGTTGATGGCGACGAGTTTTTTGGAAGTGATCCTACTTCGGCTACACGTAATTTAAATGCCAACACGGTTGAAACAGTACAGGTTTTTGAGAAAAAAAACGAGAATACCGAAAGCTCAGACGAAACAGTAAAAGTGCTTAACTTAAAACTTAAAGAGGATGCTAAAAAAGGGTATTTTGGTAAAACGGCCGGCGCATCTGATTTTCAAAAGTTTTATGAAGGAGAGCTGCTATTCAATCGTTTTGTAAAAAATAAAAAATTAAGTGTGTTTGGTTTAACTGCCAACACACCTAAAAATAGTTTTAATTGGCAAGATAATGATAAATATGGTTTATCTAACGAGCAACAATGGAGCTTTAATGAAGACAATGGTAATTGGGAATCCAACGGAGACCAAGCCGGAACCGGTATTCCGCGCACCTTAAAAAGCGGTATTTACTTCAATGATAAAATTGGTAAAAACACCAAATATAATTTTGATTACACCTATAATAACGGAATTCTTAATGCTGGCTCAGAAACGAACACACAATTTTTTTTGCAAGACACTAACTACACAAATAAACAAACCGTTAATAAATTTTCTGATAACCAAAGACATACCGCTAATGCTAAAGTCTCATTCAAGCTTGATAGTTTAACTGAAGTATCAATTAAACCACAATACAATTACTCAGAAACTCGAAGCAATAATTATCAAAAAGATGATTTCATAAGTTCTGACAATCTCTTAACAAGAAGTACTGAAATTAGCAATAAACGCAGCCAGTTTAACACAAACTACAATTTAAATTTAAAATTAAATAGGAAGTTTATGAAAAAGAATAGAGAATTCAACTTTGTTTATAAACCTGATTTTGCTGACGCAACCGCTAATTCAAATCTTCAAACAGATTTTACTTATTACATTAATCAGCTTCCAAACCGCACGTTGTTTCAACAGAGGAAAGAGATTAATACCAAGAGGCAACAAGATGTTTTGCTTAATTTTATAGAGCCTTTAAATAAAAAATTTAAAGTTGATTTAAATTATCAATTTATTCATACGCTAAATGAAAATAACCGTACCACTTTGGATAAAGATAGTTTAGGAAATGATATAATTAATCCAACACAAACTAATAATTTTTCAAATACACGAATCTTAAACAGGGTAATGGGAAAGTTAATTTACGATGTAAAAAAATATCGCTTTACTCTTGGTAGTGCTTATAGAAACATCACACTAGTAAATGATAACATATCAACAAACACAACCCTTTCCCGATCATTCAATTTCATTTTACCAAGTGCCGGCGCTGCTGTTCGTTTCAGTCAAAGTAATAACTTAAACATTAATTACATGGCAAGCGCGCAACCACCAGCCTTACAACAATTACAACCGGTTGTAGATAATACCGACCCTAATAGAATAAGTGTTGGAAACCCGGATTTAAAACCCGCATACACAAACAACATTAACTTGAATTATTATTTTTGGAAAGGTATTAGTGAAGTTAATTTTTATAGCGGACTTAATTTTAATAACGTTTCCAATCAAATTACCAACATTACTATATTTGATCAATTTGGTAAGGCAACCTCGCAAGCCATTAATGTTAGTAAGGGAAATTATTTTTCAAATTTATGGTTAGGTGGAGGGTTTCCTATTTTCAAAAAGTTTATTAAAATCGAATATAACTTAAATGGCAATCTGTCGCAAAACATCAGTTACATCAACGCTGAAAAAAATACACAACAAAATTTTGGATTAACGCCGGGATTGTATTTTGCCAAGGAGTCTGAATCAATGCAAATAAGAATAGGCGGGAATTATTCTTATAATTTACCAAAATCTGATATTAGTAGTTTAACCAATCAACCATATTATACATATGAGCTGAGTTCAAATATCTACTTTAAGTTACCTAAAAAATTTACTTTTTCAACTGATGCTACATACACAAATAATGGTAACAGAGCGAACGGTTACAATTTAAATTTTGTTATTTGGAATGCAGCTATAAACAAAACTTTTTTTAAACGTGAAAATTTAGTAATGTCTTTAGAAGCAAATGATATATTAAATCAAAATATTAATAATAATAGACAGGTGTATGCTAATCAAATTACAGATACTAAAACACAGATTATCAGAAGATTTGTTCTTTTAAGGGTTACCTATAAGTTTAACAGTCAAAAGGCTAAGGAAAATGAAGATGAAATGGATTAATTTAGTTGCAATTCTTTTTCTTGGGTTATTTGGTTCAGCGCAAATAACAAAAGTTAAGGTCGTTTACGAACGTAAAACAAATCTATTTAAAAAGTTCAAGGACGAAAGAATGCAGAAATGGATCAAAGAAGAGAATAAAATTAAAGTCGACATGTTTGATCTTATTGTGTCTGATTCAATGTCGGTATTTAAACCGCAAGACACGGAACTCCGGGACCAAATAGAGTGGGCTACTCAAAAAAATACCACTTACCAAAACACTAACTCAGGAACACGATTTATGAAAAAAAATCTTTGGGGTGAGGAGTTAATGTTGACAGATAGTTTGGTTAAACGAACCTGGAAAATAACAGATGGTAATAGAAAAATAGCTGGATATAATTGCAGAAAAGCTATTTGGAAGGCCAATGACACCACAAAAATATATGCTTGGTTTAGCTACGATATTCTACCTCAGGTGGGACCTGAAAGTTACTACGGCTTACCAGGATTAATTTTAGGGTTGGCAACTGAAGACGGCGGTGTTATCTATTTTGCTAAAAAGGTTGAGGTACTGGCTTCAGTAGAGATGAATGAGGTACAGTTTCCAAAAAAGAAAAAGGTAAAACAGGTGGAAGAAGTTAGAAAGGATATGGAAGGAAGATTTGGAAAGGAAAAATGGTTTAAACCAATGTGGAGCGAACAGTTTTACATATGGTAATTAAAGAAGCATTACCAATCGTCTTTTACTTCCTCACTGCTAACTTTCATTTTTGCCTTCAAATCAGCAACTAATACTTTTGCACTATTCATGCCGGCCGACTTTACGTGCTTCCATGTAATGTCATTTACTTTCATAGAACCGCAAGCTGGTATTTTACCATAAACATCTCCACAATCCATACCTGGTTTATTAGCTTTATGAATAATGTTTTTAACCGTGTATCTGTACTTACCTTCTTTTGCTTCAACCAGGACATCCATTATGATTTTACCATCCACATCATTTTCTGGATTTAATACTTTTTGTTTAAAAATGAAGGTTGCTTTACAAGCAACAGTTTTACCTGAAATGGCTCCGCTGCTTTTTTCATAACTAGCATGTTTAACTTTATACCAATTCTCGGCACGTTTTAAAACCTCACCTTCAGGTGCAGGCATTGTTGGCGGCAAAGTATCAGGTACTTCAGGGTTAGTATTCGTTAATTTCGGACGTTCAACTTCAAGGCTTACAACTTCGCGAATTAATTTTGATTCATCTTCTTTTTGAGCAGTTAAACTAAAACCTAAAAGTAAGAAAGGGATAATGTATAATTTGTTTTTCATTTTTAGTAAGGTACAATATTAATAAATTTTGGGATACATCGCAGGGTTGCTTTCATGCATTAAATTATAAACAATTTCAAACACATCATCAACGGATGGCTTGCTAAAATAATCACCATCACTACCGTATGCAGGGCGATGCTCTTTTGCAGCAATGGTAACAGGAGTAGAGTCAAGATGTTTATATGCTTGTTGTTCTTCTAGAATTTTTTGAAGAATGTATGCACTGGCTCCACCCGGCACATCTTCATCAAGCACAACTAAGCGATTTGTTTTCTTAACCGAATGAACAATACTTTGGTTTTTGTCAAATGGAATCAAAGTTTGCACATCAATTAATTCAACACTAATATTAAATGATTCTAAAATCTTAATAGCGTCCTGAGCTATTCTAACAGAACTGCCATATGTAACCAATGTAACATCTTTACCGCTATTCAGAATTTCAGGCACACCTAGTTCAAGTTTATAGCTTCCGAAATTTGAAGGTTGTTTTTCCTTTAAGCGATAACCATTTAATGGTTCAACAATTAGTGCGGGTTCGTCAGCTTCCAACAATGTGTTATAAAATCCTGAGGCAACAGTCATATTTCTTGGTACACATACATTAATACCACGACAAGCATGAACAATCATTCCCATTGGTGAACCACTATGCCAAACACCTTCAAGTCGGTGTCCGCGAGTTCTAATAATAACCGGAGCCTTTTGTAAACCTTTTGTTCGCCAATGCACTGTTGCTAAATCATCGCTCATTAATTGCAAAGCATACAACAGATAATCCAAATACTGAATTTCAGCTATTGGTCTAAGGCCTCGCATAGCTAAGCCAATCGCTTGACCCATGATGGTTGCTTCTCTTATCCCTGTATCAAATACTCTATGCTCACCGTATTTTGCCTGAAGTCCTTCAAGGCCTTGATTCACGCCGCCTATTTTACCAGAGTCTTCTCCAAAAATAAGTACTTGTGGGTATTTGCCTAAGATAGCATCAAAGTTATCTCTTAAAATTTCTCTGCCATCTACCATTTTATCTTCTAAGTACTCAACCGAAGATGGTTGAATATTAGAAACTTTAAAGTTTGATTGTGAATATAAGTGAGAGCCATAACGGTGTTCGTTCTGAATTTTAGAAGTCTCTATCCATTGAATCAATTGATTTTTAGCCTCACTTGTTTCTCCAATTATACTGCGTAATGCTGTTTTTGCAGCAGCATTTACATCCTTTCTGATAGGCTCTTTAATACTTTTTAGCTCAGCTACTATTTTAGTGCACTCTGCGTTATTTAATTGAGTTAAAATGCTTGTAACTTCTGCAACTTCATTTTTTATAGGTGCAAGATAATCTGTCCAGGCCGCATTTTTTGCGTTCTTTACTGATTCTTTAGCACCTTCTTCGATTTTAGTTAACTCGTTTTCGCTGGCAATGGCATTAGCTAAAATCCATAAGCGCATTTGTCTTACGCAATCAAAATCCTGTTCCCATTGTAAACGTTCTTTACTCTTGTAACGCTCATGACTACCACTTGTACTATGACCTTGTGGTTGGGTAACTTCTTCAACATGAACTAAAACCGGCACATGTTCTTCACGGCAAACTTTTGCAGCCTTTTCGTATGTTTCACACAAATGTGCGTAATCCCATCCTTTGGTTTTAAAAATTTCATAACCTTTTCCGTTAGCATCACGCTGAAATCCTTTTAAAATCTCACTAATGCTTTCCTTAGTGGTTTGATATTTTTTAGGAACAGAAATACCATGACCATCGTCCCAAACACTTACCAACATTGGCACTTGAAGCACACCTGCAGCATTAATAGATTCCCAAAACAAACCTTCAGAGGTACTGGCATCACCTATGGTTCCAAATGCTATTTCATTGCCCTTATTGCTATAATTTGAAAAAGGGGCAACATGTAAATCTTTATTAATTCTATAAAAATGTGAAGCATATGCTAATCCAAGCAAACGAGGGATCTGAGAAGCTGTTGGAGATATATCGCTGCTAGAGTTCTTTTGATTAACAAGAGCTTTAAAAGTACCATCTGCATTTAAACTATGTGTGGCAAAATGCCCGCCCATTTGTCTACCGGCACTCATTGGTTCATAATCAATATCAGTGTGAGCATATAATCCGGCAAACCATTGTTGGAGCGTAATAGCATTAATGGCCATCATGAAAGTTTGATCACGGTAATATCCGCTTCTGAAATCACCATTATTAAATACCTTGCTTAAAGCAACCTGCGCCAGTTCTTTACCATCGCCAAAGATCCCAAACTTAGCTTTCCCGGTTAAAACTTCTTTTCTCCCGAGCAAACTGGCTTGTCGGCTTTCATTTATTAATTGATAATCAGATAGTACAATTTTCTTAAAATCATCAAAACTCAAATTGCTCTTAGTCGAGGCCTTGTTCTCTTGTCCCATAATAATCCTTAATACACAAATATAATAGAAAGCAGCCTTTTAAAAAAATATTTATGGTTAAAAAATAGCCACAGTTGAGGCTAAAATTGGCCGATTGTTAATTAACTAAAAGTGCCATTTGGCAAAATATCCATTATATTTATAACCTCATGCTTTATAACAACATTATAGGTCAAAACGAGGCAAAATTGCGTTTAAAAAAGATGATTAATGAGCAACGAGTACCTCATGCATTAATGTTTACAGGAAAGGAGGGTAGTGGAAATTTACCTGCAGCAATAGCCTTTATACAGCATTTATATTGCACAAACAAAAATGAAGAGGGTGCTTGTGGAGAGTGTAATAGTTGTTTGAAAGTTAATAAATTTATTCATCCAGATATGCATTTTGTGTATCCAATTGCAAAAAGTAAGGATGTTAAATGCAGTGTTGATGTGATTAAAGAGTTTAGGGAGGTTTTTTTGCAAGATAATTACTTAACTCTCCATCAATGGTTTAACGAAATTTCTGCAGACAATAAACAGCCCATTATCCCGGTGGAGGAGGCTAATGCTATTTTAAAAACGTTGAGCTACACTAGCTATGAAGGTTCTTATAAAACAATGATTATTTGGCTGCCTGAGAAAATGAATACTGAAGCAGCTAATAAATTATTAAAGGTATTGGAAGAACCGCCTGATGAAACAATTTTTGTTTTAGTCAGCAATTCACCCGATCAGCTGTTGCCGACTATTTTATCAAGGGTGCAACAAATCCCTTTCTATGCCTTGTCTGATTCTGAAATTGAGACAGCCTTGCAGCAACAATTTAAAATAAATCCGGAGTTAGCAAAACAAACGGCTTTACTTGCCAATGGAAGCTACTCTGAGGCAATTGCTTTACTTACACATAATGAAGAAAGTGTTTCTTTACTGACCAATTTTCAGAATTTTATGCGTTTAGCGCTTAAATTCGATTGTAGTAAAGTTTTACAATGGATTGACGAAATGTCGAGTGTTGGTAGAGAAAAACAAAAACAGTTTTTCCAATATGGCTTGGAAGTATTTAGGGATGCTTTGATGTATAATTATGGTGAAAGAAATTTAGTGAGGTTAGGTGGAAGCGAAAAACAATTTTTAGAAAAATTCGCTCCGTTTATAAATCAAAATAATTATGAAAAACTAATTGATGAATTCAACACTAATTATTATTACATCGAAAGAAACGCCAATCCGAAACTGCTTTTTATGGATTTGTTTTTAAAAACAAACGAGCTTTTGAATTTGAAGTAGTTTTAAAGTATAATTGTTAGCAATTTTTGTTACACATTAAAATTTATAGCATTATGGTAAATAACTTTATCAATTATGTTTAGGGTCATTCATTGTGTAGTTTTCTTTTTTATTTTAATTTCAATCTCCAATGCTCAGCTAAAGCAGGAGTTTTACGACAATAAACAAACTCAACTTAAGTCAGAAACAGATTATTACAAGGGGATGCCGCATGGTTTGCATACTGAATTTTATAAGTCTGGCAATGTGAGCAGAAAAGGGTTTTACAATTATGGCAAAGAAGATAGCACCTGGGTATTTTATTTTGAAGATGGTACCGTTAAAGCCAGAGAACATTGGTTTCGTGGTAAAAAATGGGGGAGAAATTTATATTATTTTAAATCAGGTAAATTAGCTCAGATAACTAAATATGACAATGATTTAGCTGATAGTATCTGGACTTCGTTTTACGAAAACGGCAAAGTAAAAAGTACTGAGCCATTTAGTAGGGGTAAAAAAGAAGGTGAATGGATATATTATTTTGAAAACGGACAAATTGAAAGCAAGGGAACGTTTGAGAAAGATAAGCGAGTAGGAAAAGTTGAATCATTTTTTAAGGATGGAAGTATAAGCAGTGTCCAAAATTATTGTAATGGCAAACCTTGCGATAAATGGGAAGAATACTATTCAAACAAAACAAAGAAGTTTGATAAAGAATACAAGGATAGCACGTTATATCTCATTAATTTATGGGATAACAAAGGAAGGCAGCTTGTTTCAAATGGTAATGGTAGTTTAACTGCAAATTATGATAATGGCGTTGTAAGAGCAACAGGAGCTTATTTGAATGGTTTGCAAAACGGTCTCTGGCGATTTTTTCATCCAAACGGAGAATTAGATTATCAGGCCAATTATGAGCAAGGAATGCTAAATGGATATTATTCATCTTTTTACCCAAATCATAATGCAAAGAGCGAGGGAAATTTTAATAATAATAAAAAAGATGGTATTTGGAAATTCTATTTTGAAGACGGAAAAACTGAGATGCAAGGGAACTTTGTTGAGAATATTCGCGACGGAAAGTGGAGTTATTATTATACCAACGGAAAACTTGAAAGTGAAGGAAATTTTTTGAAAGATAAAAAAACAGCGACATGGCTTTTTTATTACCGAACAGGAGAGAAATGGAGACAGGGAGATTATGAGGCTGACATTAAAACCGGCATTTGGACTACATGGTGGGAAAACGGAAAAAAATTGCAGGAGGGTAATTACATTAATGGAAAGGCAAATGGTTTATGGACTAGTTGGTGCGAAAATGGAACTAAAAAGGATGAAGGGAATTTTACTGACGACCTGTTAACAGGGCTTTGGAGGGGTTGGTTTTGTAACTCTAAGCAAAACTATGTAGGAAAGTACAATTCAAAAGGTAAAAAGCAAGGAGAATGGAATTATTATTATGAAAGCGGCTCTCAGCGTGAGCAATGCGCATATGTTAACGGCATTAAGCATGGGAAATTTAGTAGTTGGCATGAAAGAGGTAACTTTTTGGATTCTAAAGGTAAATACAGAAAAGGCCATCAGCAAGGGACTTGGACCTACTATTATGAAACCGGAGGTATTAATAGAGTGCAAAATTTTAAAAAGGGTAAGTTAAGCGGAACAAGTTTAAGTTATTATACTAACGCAAAATTACAAAGCACTTGTACGTACAAAATAATAAAGGACAGAAGAAAGAATAAAGTTCAAAGTGTTGCCGACGGAGAGTGGATTTTTTACGATAAAAACGGTAAGGAAATGAGCAGAATAACTTACAAAAACGGGGTAAAGAAATAATCTATTTAGCCTAGTCTTTTTGAGTATTTAATTATTTGTATATTTGCTAAAATGAAAAAATTACTCTTTTTAATACCTGTTTTCCTACTCAGCTGTAATTCATCCGGAGACGATGATATGAAAGTTGATGATGTAATAGAAAAAAAGGTAATTGAGAGCAAAATGAATGCTGAACAGGTGTTTTTAACACTACCCGATCGCACCGAAATACTTAAACTTATTGACGAGAACAAGATTACCTATAATGGTGATATACTTAATAACCCTATGGATGTTAAGAAATACACAAATGAATTTTATAAAGGAATTAATTTGGGTATTTATGGATCTGATCTAAATATCACCAATATATTTGATCAAACACAGGAGAGTTTATTGTTTTTAGAAAGTGTTAATGTCCTGGCTACACAAGTTGGAGTGAGCGATGCTTTTAATAAAAGCATGTTCGAACGTCTGGATAGCAATAAGGGCATCAAAGATTCAACTCTCGAAATTGTTTCTCAAGCTTTCAAAAAAAGCGATGAAATTTTAAGATTAAATGGCCGCGCCTCAACCTCTGCTTTGATATTAAGTGGAGCTTGGGTTGAAGGCCTTTATGTAGCATGTGTGTTTGCTAACGAAATTAAAACAGAGAATTTAATAAAAGCTGTAACTAAGCAGGATGAGTCTTTGCAGAATTTAATCATCATGTTGGAGGCTTGCGAATTAGACGAGGCTTCTCAATTTTTAGTTGTAGATCTTAAAAAGCTAAAGGCACTATTTCAGGCACAAAAGCAAGCAGGTTTAAATGACGTTGCTTCAATCGGACCAATTTCAAACCAAATTACGGCTATTCGAACAAAGTTAATTTCGGCTAATTAATATTTTTCTAAGGAGAAACTAAATTTAAACTGAAATTAAAGTATAAACCACTATTTAAAGTATTGTTTAATAAATAGGGTTTATCTCCAAATCCACGATAAAATTCGCCATTATCTATATTCATATTATAGTTAATTCGATACCCTGCTTGTAAACTAAGCCATATAAATTTATAAATGCTTCTTTCGTAGGTTATCCTTGCACGAATTTCACTTCTTCTTAGTTGTAGGTTTTTATATGAAGTTAAGTTAAAGTCATTAGTCATTTTAGTTAGTGCGTATGAATTACCTTCCAGTTCAAACCCTGCAAACAACATGTTTCTCGCATTAAACGTATACCTTACGTTAGCTCTTGCAGGTAACAACATCTCAATACCCCATTTTTTATTTTTAAAAGTATAATTGTATAGGAATATTGGTAAATAATTCACTTCGCCTGCTCTATAGGTTCGAGTAACTCCAAATGCATATTGTAGTCTTTCATGAGGTTTAAAACCGTATAACAATGCTCCGCTTACTTTAAGAGCCTTGCTTCCCGGAAATTCAATTATGGCAAAGTCGCCATTTAAGTCAAAACTGGTTTGAGCAATTATAAAACTGGTTTCGTTAAGCGGTTTAAACAATGTGCCGTTTAATCCATAACTTCTTAATCCATTTTTTGCAAGTGTATAATTTAGCGGATGAATGTTATTTACAGGTTCTTTGAATTGATATTTAAAATCAAGGTAACTAAAACCTAAATTAAGTATCATTTTATTGTTTGAAATAACCGGGAAATTGGCAGCTAATCTTACGCCTGTATTATTATGGATTGTTGCTTGGTTGCCATATATATTCTCAAACGTATCTAAACCTAATACGTTATTACTCACATAGTCAAAACCAATGCTTATTAATTTTGCAGGACTTAAACCAACAATTTTCTGACTACAATACTTTTTAGTTACAAATGTTGAGGTTGCTATTTCTACATTTGCATATTGTGAAAAATCCTCTTCATCAGATGTTTTTGAAGTATCAACCGGTTGCTGCGCTTTAGCTAGTGTGAAGTAAAAAACTCCAAATAAAACTAGACTTATTCTTTTCATTTCGTTTGTTTTAGAACAACGCGTTTCCAAGTATCAGTTCTTCCAAATAACTGTACACCAATATAACCCCTAACTTGTATTGTGTTTTCATCCTCTAGATTAATTACACAATTGTAGGTATTTCCATTTTCTGGGTCATAAATGGTTCCGCCCGAATATTCGCCTTTTTCCTTGTAAGAAAAGCCTAACAAGTTGTTAAGTCCAAGTAATGGCATCGTTCTTTTAGTTTCTTCCGGATTGTTTTTATCTACTTTTTTTTCCCCCTTTTCATCTAGTGGATCTCTTAACCACACAATTTTTCCACCATATTTATCACCATATTTAGTTATCTTAATTCTGGCTTTCCCGCTACCCACTTCCCAAAGACCAATAATTTTATCTCCTTCAACGGCCGTTTGACTTTTATAACTTAAGCTGATTAGGGTCAGAAACAGTAAGACAATTTTTCTCATAATTAATTTTTGCATTAACAAATATAATTAATGTACATCTATAAACAAAAAAGGCCACCATTTGGCAGCCTTTTTTTAAAGAGTTTGATAGGTTTATTTTAGCAAGGTCACATGACCCACATAAGTTTTCTTGTGTCCTGCTAAATCAGTAATTAAGATACGGTAAACATAAACACCATCCTGCGCCTGATTTGCAGAGCCTTTAGCTTTTCCATCCCAACCTTCTTTGAAGGTAGTAGTTGAATGTATTAACTCACCCCAACGATCGTAAATTTCCATTTTAAATTGATTTTCATCAATACCAACACCGTACACTAAG